>PPCM01000043.1_pt1 | contig 259636 bp, 215 predicted proteins | sample 1555541 | NCBI WGS metagenome assembly PPCM01 (sample SAMN05284479, study PRJNA326546) | Marine sediment metagenome, whole genome shotgun sequencing project. | isolation source: marine sediment | place: Germany: Wadden Sea | collected 2012-09-05
CGCGGAAGTGGTGGAATTGGTAGACACGCTGGATTTAGGTTCCAGTGCTTCACGGCGTGAGAGTTCAAGTCTCTCCTTCCGCACCATTTGGGGTATAGCCAAGTTGGTAAGGCAGCGGGTTTTGATCCCGCCATTCATAGGTTCGAGTCCTGTTACCCCAGCCAAATTCTTGAGAAGCCGCTCATCGAGCGGCTTTTTATTGAAGATAAAAGTTTAGGCTACGTAGCTCAGTTGGTTAGAGCACATCACTCATAATGATGGGGTCGCAAGTTCGAATCTCGCCGTAGCCACCAACTTTTACTTATTCCTTAATTGGAAGTCTACATTGCGGAAGTGGTGGAATTGGTAGACACGCTGGATTTAGGTTCCAGTGCTTCACGGCGTGAGAGTTCAAGTCTCTCCTTCCGCACCATTTGGGGTATAGCCAAGTTGGTAAGGCAGCGGGTTTTGATCCCGCCATTCATAGGTTCGAGTCCTGTTACCCCAGCCATATTCTTGAAAAAGCCGCTCTTTTGAGCGGTTTTTTTGTTTGTACTCTTGTTTTGTTCAGCAAATGTGTTCTTCTCCCCCATGAATGAATAAATTTGCTATATGCGAGCATAAAACGTCATAGTTTCAGTACGTTTTCATTGTCCAATCATTTAATTGTCGTGCTAGTATTGGTTTTTTATCGATATAGCTCGGCTCATTCCAAGGTTTAGCAAATATAAGTTTGCTTAAGCCGAAGCGTTTGTTCTGACAACGCACCTGTCATGTTCAGTTCATTTCTACACGCCGAGCAATAATTAAAACAATAACGAAGGAAAGTGCGTGATAAACGAATTCGTTTCATTAGTTAACAATATTCTTTGGGGAGACGGTCAGGTACTTATCATTATGCTGCTTGCATGTGGTATCTGGTTTACCGTTAAACTTGGCGGTGTGCAGCTTAGGCACTTCGGCCATATGTTCAGCCTACTAAAGGGCAGTAACACTTCTACTAAGGATGGGATCAGTTCATTCCAAGCTTTGTGTACCAGCTTATCGGCTCGTGTAGGCACGGGTAACTTAGCTGGCGTCGCGGTTGCTATATCTCTAGGTGGTGCTGGCGCTATTTTTTGGATGTGGATGATTGCCCTTCTCGGTATGGCCACTGGCTTTGCCGAAAGTGTATTAGGTCAGCTATACAAGGTCCGTGACGAAAACGGCGAGTTCCGTGGCGGTCCCGCTTATTATATCAAGCAGGGTTTGAACAAAACCTGGCTTGCAGTCGCATTTTCTCTATGTTTGTTCTTTGGCTACGGCTTTGTCTTTAGCGCCGTTCAAGCCAATACTATTACCGATGCATTAAACAATGCGTACTCTTTCCCCACAGAATATGTGGGCCTAGCCATTATTGCTCTGGCAGCCTTAATTGTAGTAGGAGGCCTTAAAAGCATTGCGCGCTTTGCCGAGTTTGTGGTGCCATTTATGGGAATAGGCTATGTGCTTGTAGCGCTCGCTATTACCTTTATTAATATTTCCGAACTGCCAGCCATGCTGCTCGATATCGTTAAATCAGCATTTGGCTTGCAGGAAGCTGGCGCTGGTGCACTCGGTGCGGCCATTAAAAATGGTATTCAGCGCGGACTGTATTCGAACGAAGCGGGCAGCGGCTCTGTACCGCACGCTGCGGCGAGTGCAGTGCCAAACCCTAATCACCCGGTATCACAGGGCTACATTCAAATGCTAGGCGTTTTCTTAGATACACTCGTGCTATGTACGTCTACTGCCTTCATTATTTTACTTGCTGGCGGTTCAAGCTCTGATCAAATGGAAGGCATACGCCTAACCCAAGACGCGATGAGCAGTCACCTAGGCGAAGGCGGTACTGACTTTGTGGCTGCCGCCATCAGCTTATTTGCATTCACATCTGTAGTAGCAAACTACGCTTATGGCGAAAGTAACCTTCACATGTTCAAGTTGGATAACAAAATAGGCCGTGCAGTTTACACTATTGGTTATTTAGGCATGATTTATTGGGGCGCACAGGCAGCACTACCTCAGGTATGGGCCATGGCCGATATGGCGTTGGGCCTAATGACGGTGATAAACATCATTGCTATTGTATGGATGACCCCTACCATTGTGTCTATCAGCAAAGACTACTTTAAGAAAAAAGACAGTGGCGCAAACATGGAATACAAAGCGGGCGACTGTGAAATACAGGGTAAGTCAGAAGATGGTATTTGGGATTAAGTCCGGATTTTACTAGGTTAGTGTTTTAAAGTTAGGTGTTACCGGGCTAACTTTAACCTAGTGAGACTAAACAAAAGAAAGGCTAACCTCAGGTTAGCCTTTTTCGTTTGTAGCAATTGACCGCAAGTAAAACAAACACTGGTTTTGATTTACCTGCAACAAATGAAATGGCGACCTACAACGCTACTGGCAAATGCCCTGTCTTCACCCAAATTACTGTTTCCTCATCCACGTAGGGATGATGCTGACTCATATGTGGGCTTCTTATCCACGTGCTTTTTGGGTATTCACCATGCTCATCTTTGAATGTACCCGACAGTACGAAAATCTCTTCACCACCAAAGTGCTTATGAGGCTTGAATACCTCACCCACGGGCCACTTAACTAGCGCTACATGTTCATGCTCAAAGTTGTGGAGCGGCATCACTTGTAAACCGCCCTGCCCTTGCAGCCATTGTGCTTTATTTGTATTTACCCGTACTTCACTCAAGTCGCGCTTATCAAACTGGTTCAGCTTCACTAAAATAACACAGCCTTCTTTACTAAAAGGGCTATGTTTACTGCCTGGCGGGTTACGCAAGTAAGTGCCCGCAGGGTAATCACCGTGTTCATCGGAAAACACACCTTCAAGCACCAATATTTCTTCACCATAAGGATGACTATGCTGCTTAAAACTCGCGCCAACTTCGTACTTCACGACGCTTGTTGTATGACCAGACTCTTTTGCTTCACGCTCTAAAGGCTTCCGCCATACCGTAGAAGACGGTGACGCCTGCCACTCTTGCATTTGCGTATTAATCGCTAGGCGTTCATCAAAGTTCATATTTAGCATTTAGGTCACCGTTTAATATTGACGCGTTGTCACTGTTTTATTAAAGACCGTTACTCTGGTCTTAGCATTTCGAAAAAGTTATCTCGGGAAATAGTGTAATAATCGCCTCGTCCGCCACCACGGGTAACTGGCGCACTTTTCAGCGTGCTGTAAACGCCGTTCTCTATGAGTGACTTATCAATGTGTACACCCACTACTTCACCCATGATAAACCAGCTATTCACCTCCTCACCTGAGGCGGTCTTAAGCTGTACCACATCAGTTAGCTTACATTCCATGCTCACCTTACTCGCTTTTACGCGGGGAACGTTTACCACTTCACTTTCTACAGTTTGAAGCCCTGCATGGTCAAATTCACTTTCTTCAGGTGCCAGAGGTTTACTTGTCGTGTTCATTGCATCAATCAAATCTTCTGATACAAGATTCCAGCAAAACTCACCCGTTTCCTGTACGTTTACCAGTGAATCTTTCTTACTGCCTACTACTGAAAAGCCGATAATTGGCGGCGTATAGTTCAGCGCATTGAAAAAACTATAAGGAGCAAGGTTTAGCACTCCCATTTTTGATTTTGTAGAGATCCATCCGATTGGGCGCGGTGCGATGATCGCGTTAAACGGATCGTGAGCCAAGCCATGACCTTCTTTTGGTTGATAAAAATGCGTTTGTGACAAAACCAATCCTTAAAATTTGTGGTAGGGTAAATCTAATACTGATATGAACGCTTATTCGGCGCTTTTCAAGGGCTTAAGATCAAAGGTTGTTTATGACTGCACGTAATGTCGCTTTTTCAAGAACAAGACTGACTGAATTAATGGTGCCATCTTTTGCTAATTTTGGCGGTAAGGTGCATGGGGGTGTCATTTTATCGTTAATGGATAAAGTCGCCTATGCCTGCGCAAGTAAACACGCAGGGGCCTATTGTGTAACCGTTACTGTTGATGGCGTCGAGTTTTTACAGCCTGTTGAAGTGGGTGACTTACTTCACCTCGACGCTACCGTTCATTATGTCGGAAACACATCCTTGGTAGTAGGGATAAAAGTTACTACGGAAAATATCAAAACCAACGAGGTCAAACATACCAACAACAGCTTTTTTACCATGGTTGCCAAAGATGACAGCGGCACACCTGTTTCAGTCCCTGAGCTAGAGTTATCTACTCACCATGAAATGCGCAATTTCGTAACGGCTATACGCCGCAGTAAAATTCGCAAAGAAGCACAAGTTAAGCTGCAACGTGATTACGACGCTTTTATTCCCAAAGAAGACTTTGCGCTTTTAAACGAACATCGCTGTGCGGTTACCTTTGAGAAAAATGAATAAGTAACAGGTACAAAAAAGCCAGTTGATTATTAATCAACTGGCTTTCAACACTCAAGAACCGATGCTAATTAAAAGCTATACGAGACTTTTCCGTAAACAAAACGGCCTGTAAAACCGTAAGGCGAAAAGCCTGAATACGGGAATAAGCGCGAGAACGTGGTTACATCATCCACAAGTTCACGGGTTGTTTCTGGGTACACATCAAACAAATTGTTAGCACCAACAGAAACGGTAAGTCCTTCCGTTAACGCAATGCGAACGTCTAGGTCTGTGATCCACTCTGATGGAATGATTTCATTGCGTGCTTCAACTGACGATGGGTCTTCCACTTCACCATAACGAGTAGTGCGTAAGGTTGTTGTGTAGCGGTCATAATTCCACGTAACACCTAAGTTAAGTTTGCTGTCAGGCGAAGCCGTTTCGAAGCGACGTAGTTCAACATCATCGAACAAGTTAGCCTGGTCGAAGCCTGCATTTTGCAACACATCAGGTGCATCGATAACATTTGTTACCTCGTTATCGTTAAAGTTAGCACCTGCGTTAAAGTTAAACGCACCATAATCTGACGTATTAAGCGTATAGGTAGAAACGATATCAACACCTTCCGTACGCGAATCTATCGCATTTAAGAAGAATCGAGCCTGATTAGCTCCCGTACCCGCAAGTAGTGCTTCTATACCCTCACCTGATAGGTTGTTAGACAGCACGATACGATCGTCGATATCAATGCGATAAAAGTCTACTGTCAGGTTGAAATCAGCAGTTGGCGAGTAGGTAAAACCTGCACTGTAGTTATTCGATTCTTCTGCATCAAGACCTGGGCTGCCCAGCGCTTGCGCAACATCACTTGACGGCGCAAATGTGCCTGTCTCTGTTGGCTCGCCATCAACAAATACCGTCGCGATTGAAGTGAAGAATTGCTGTTGTAGCGATGGTGCTCTAAAGCCGGTTGATACTGACGCTCGAAGTGCAAATGCATCACTCAGGGTTACACGGTGAGACATTTTCCAATTAAACGTGCTGCCGAAGTCAGAATAATCTTCATAGCGCCCTGCCACCGCTACGTTCCAGTTTTCTACAACGTCAGCTTCTACATCCACATAAAAGCTATAGTTATGACGGCTGTTTTCACCTGCAGATTCTGGTGTAAAGCCAGGGAATACTTGCGAACCAGCAGCACCAAACGGGCCGTCTACCGGGTCAGTCACCACGCCGCCAGGTCCAAACGAACCTTGTATGTAAGACCCTTCTTCACCTGCGGTTATTTCATAGCTCTCATGACGATATTCTGCGCCCATAGCGAAGTTCATTTCGCTGTAGAAATACCCGGTATCTACCAAACGCGACGCGTCAGCATTCACAATTGTGGTGTTGTATTCTAGCGTACCCGCGTCAAACTCAGTTTGACTCGTTGGACCTAAAGACGTGTTTAGGGTGTTGATAACACCATACTCAAGCTCATTACCACCATGTGTTACGGACAAGTCGTAATTCCACACATCGCCATAGCCCTTAATACCAGCAAGCAGCGACATATCGGTTATGTCAGTTTGAATAGAAGGTAGGAATCCGTCTGGATAAATTTCAACTACGTTTCGTGAATCTTGAGCACGACGGTAAAAGCCTCCGCCTACCGAATCACGAGTGCTGTAGCCTGCGGTAGTATAAAACTCAACGCTATCAGTAAGGGCTTTGCCCGCGTTTATGAACAAGGCGTAGTCTTCTACCTCACCATTTCCGTAAACGTGATTGTAGCGGTTGACCGTAAGCTCACGAGGGTCTAAGTTGCCGTCCGCGTCTCGCGCATAGTTTTCTCGCTGGTCGTAGTCAGAACGGTTCGCCTGTCCACGGTCGCGGTATTCACCTGATACGTTAACAAAGCCGTCATCTCCCCATTCGAAACCTACGTTGCCGCGAAGGGTAAAGGTTTGTCCATCGGTTACGTCTCTGTCGCTTCCTTCAGCGAATGCTAAATTACCGTCAGCACCAACACTCACACCTTCAAGGTTAGGCACACCGTCCATTGTTGTAACGTTGGCACCATACGTTGCCGACACTTCACCGCCTTCGGCAGCATCTTTCAAAACAATATTAATAACACCGGCAATGGCGTCTGAGCCGTACTGAGCCGCAGCACCGTCACGCAACACCTCAATACGCTTAATCGCATTAGCCGGGATAGCGTTTAAATCTACCGCTGAAGAGCCACGCCCCACCGAACCATTTAAATTAAGAAGCGCAGAGGTGTGACGACGCTTACCATTAACTAATACCAGCGTGTGGTCTGGTGCTAAACCACGCAGCTGCGCTGGTCGTACGTGGTCGGTGCCATCAGTAATAGATGGCTGAGGGAAGTTAAAGCTGGGCAGTAACTGGTTTAAGATCATGTTGGTTTCAGTGAGCCCCGTTGCTTCTATAGATGAAGCATCGATAATGTCGATAGGTACAGGGGAGTCATTGATGGTGCGACCAACGCGACGTGAACCTACAATTTGGATTTGCTCAACATCTTGCTCATCAACAGAAGCTTGCTCCTGTGCAAGCACTGACGAAGAAGAAAAAGCCATTCCTGCAATTGCAGAAGCAATGAGGGAAAGCTTGAAAGCAGAAGCGTTAAATTTTGCCTGTTGCATTGTGTTGTTCCTGAATTCTTTTAAATTTTACTTTTCGAAGTGTGTAGTTTTGTATTTCGTGAATTAAAAACGCGTTGAAATACAATATCTTCTTTCTGTTGTTGGGGTACTGCTAAACGCCAGATTGTCTGATCAGACTTATTATTATTAGAGATGAAAAGCACGCGGTGCTTGAAGGCTGAGTAAATCACAAAAAGATTCGCTCGCACAATACTAAAGTTGTAATAAATCCTTAATATCGACGACAGGCGGAATTTTGAAGATGAAGCGACGGAATCATCTATTGCACTGGTGGTAAGAGGCGGTAGGAAGGTGCCCCCTTCACAAAAGGTAATTTGGACTAGAGTACATGAAACAAAAAAAGCGCTCCGTTCAGAGCGCTTTTCATACTAAATTTGCACTAATGAGTGCCAAATAGGCGCTTATGCTTTTTTAAGCTTCTTCTTAAGCTTTTTAAGCTTTCCTTCTTGCTTAGAAATTTTCGCCTTAGTTGCTTTAATCGCTTTTTTTAACTCTTTTTTCTTAGCCATAATGTAAATCCTTATCTTTATTTGTAGTGTTCGCTTCACTCACATAACGTTTAGCAAAGCCGCTATTGATCGCCGTGTTTGGCAATAAATTCTCGAATAAAGTGTCTAACTTCACGAGCAGCAGAAGTGTCTAGGTCTTCACATAACGCGATAAACTGAGCACGCTCTTCGTCGTTGATTCGAATAATCATCTGACTATTCTTTTTCTTCTTTTTATTGTTTTTTTCAGACACCTTAAATCCTTGCAAATACCAATACGTGCAGTATGTCGTTCAATGAGAATCTGCAAGTACTACCACATTATTCGAACACAAAATGTATAGCCTATGTATATACATTTCAAGGTATTTTGAACTTTTCACCCTTATTTTTCATAAAAGCATAATGCTAGCGTCACATTAGTGACTTCAGGCTAAGCCAAAGTAATCCCAATAAAAATGGAAACAACGAACTTACGTAAAATTAAAAGTGAAGTAGACCATGACACAAGCACAATCTATAACTCACCTATCGTGTTTCATCGAAGCAGTGGCTATCGCGAAACAAAATAAATGCAGTAATTGCGACGATTTGAAAACACTGTTGCAGGAAAAGGGATACGAAGAGTTAGTTGCAATGGAAACCGTAGAAGAATTAAGCCCGCAGCTGCCCTTAGCGTCTTAATAGTCGTATTTTGAATAGGAATAGAAAAATGCTGTTTGCGCTTTTTATCTACACACTGTGTAGCCTACTGCTATTCAGCTTTTGCGAGATTGCTCGCAAGCGTTTGAACCAGAAACAAAAAACGGAAGCCTTGCTTCCGTTTTAAAAGAGCTATCAAATGATTATTTAGGCGACCAATCAAATTTTTTGAAAGGTTCGTCTACAGGCGTATCGGCCAAATGATTGGTATAATTACTCATCACTTTTTGCGCCAATATAAGTATGATTTCTAACAATTGCTGATGCTTGTATCCAGCACTGTAAAATGCGTCAAGCTGCGCATTATCAACATTACCTCGCCCGCGAGTTACAGCTAGCACAGTTTCTTTAAGCGTATTCAATTTGCTGTCAGACAGTGTTTCATCGTTTCGCAACTCTTCAATTAGGTCATCGCGCACTTTCATACTCTTAGCAATACCCGTATGCGCTGGAACGCAGTAATGACACGCGTGCTCTACATTCACAGCCTGCCAAACCACCGTTAACTCTTCTGCATTGAACGATGTTTCTTGCGCTAGTTTATGCAGCACTTGATAGCCTTCAAGCAAAGTCGGCGCTTCTGCCATTACTGCATGTAGATTTGGAATCATTCCAAATGCTGCTTGCGAATTATCAAGTAAAGGCTTCGCTGCTTCTGGCGCACTCTCTTTCGTGTGTAAAGTAAAATCGCTCATGTCACTCTCCTATTGATGTGATCAAAAACTGCAAGCAACGCTTTGCGCTACTCACAACTCGTATGCCAATAATAATAGGTTTACTTGAACGCTCGTTCAAGCGATAATTGAACATATGTTCAAAATATTCACGTATAAGGTATGCAGCGATGAAATATGACCACGATGAGATTATAGAAAAAGCCACTACGCTTTTTTGGCAACGAGGCTTTCAGGCGGCTGGCATGCGTGATATTCAGCAGGCATTGGATATGCGCCCCGGTAGTATTTATGCGCGTTTTCAAAGCAAAGAAGGTTTATTCAAACTTGTTGTTAAGCATTATGCAGACAACAGTGCAAAACGTTTAAAGCAAGTCACAGAAGCTCAATCACCTTTAGATGCTCTTTACCATTTTTTTGAAACAGCATTAACTGGCCCCGACGAGCAACGCTACATGCGCCAGTGCTTGCTGGTTAAGTCTATTGCAGAATTAGAACTCATTGGCGATATTGCCAAAAAAGCTGTACTTGAGAGCATGCAAACCCTCAAGGCTGGTTTTAGAAATATTATTGAAGCCTGTATCGAAAAAGGTGAGCTGCCTGAACATACGCCAACGTCAACAGCCGCAGAGTGGCTTCAAAATCAGTTCGTTGGCTTACGAGCGTTTGCCTTACTGCAAGACGATAATCAAACAACTATTAAGATGATAGACAAAGTCATTATTGATTTGAAAGGACAATGGCCACAACAAACACATTAATGTAGATGAAGGCTTACAAAAACTGACGCAGTGCATTTCATGAAAATTGCCGTGAAACCAGTTGGATGAGCCCTGGTTTACTTAACTAAGCGGCTCGGAATGAACCGATTAAACCAAGTGGAAAAACCATTTTTGTCCGTTTTCAGATTAACGTAGGCTCGCTTTACCTCAACCCACTGTTCCTGGTCAACAGTCACTTTACCATCAGCAAACGGTACATATAGCTGATCGCCTTCAAAGTGGGTTCTAAATTCTAAGTAAAAGTCGCCGTGTAACTCCTCAAGTAAGGCATCGGACTCCCCCAATCCGTTGGGGAGGAAGTAATGAAACCGAGTGAGAATAAGGCTTCCTTCAGCACTTAACTGGTAACTGCCTGCATAGCCATCCCAGCAGGCAGACATCACCTCAACCTTTTCAGGGTCAGGTTTACTCTTCAACTGATAAAAGTGTTTTTCGCCTACGTCTGCTGGATGCCCTTGCCAAATATAATAAAGGCTATAGCCTTTTAGATTAACCCACGGACATTGATTGGAGAACCCTTGCGAAAATTGTACGGTCATTCCTTTGAACCTTTGAAAAAGTGAATTGATTTGAGTTCGGCAAGTGGCTAGATTTTGTGACTTTTTAAACCTAAGCAGCAGCTAAGAGAACAGTAACCGCAACAACTGGGCGATAAGTAAAATCCCCATTAAGGGCCAAATCCACTTTGCCCATTTCGCAGCATCCTCATTACTGATTCGCATTTTAGAGCGTTCTATTAGCGGTATAATCAATGCTAGCGCACCAAATAACACCGCCAGTAAAATTAACACTTCCATTATCGTAACCCTATCGCATATTTGAGCACTTCTTGTTTAGCAGGCTCTATGCGCTGCGCCACAGAAAGAAGCTGGTTTCTTATCCATTTTATGGGGGCAACGTCATTGCTAAACAAGGTATAAAACCCATCCATTGCCGTCATCATCACCAAATTATCTCGCTTTCGTGGCTTTTCATAATTGCTGATAAGCCTTTGAGAAAATACTTTATCGGTTAGCGACAATGCGTTGTCGCTACCGAATGGCTTGAATTCAGCACACACAGAAAGAAAGGTTTCTACATCTTTAAAACCTAAATTAACACCCTGTCCGGCAAGCGGATTAATAGTGTGTGCTGCATCACCAACTAACGCACAACAGCCTTTCACATAGTGATTGGCATGAGCACGCGTGAGTGGAAAAATCGCTTTATCAATAACTGAAAAGCTATTGCCATTTCTGGTTAATTCGTCTGGAAACGTTTTAAGAATTTCACTTTCAAGTTGGTTCGCTTTTAAACTTTTAATCCGTTTGAGTTCGTCAGGCGAGTCATACCAAACCAGCGAAGCGAAGTTATCAAACATAGGTAAAAAGGCTTTAGGGCCGCTCGATGTAAACTGCTGCCAGGTTACAGGTTCAACGGCGTTCTCCATCTTTATAGTGATCCCCATCGCCTGCTGCGCATATTGCCAACCTGTAGTGCCAATGCCCGCCGCCTTTCTCACCTGAGAGTTTGCGCCATCTGCACCAACAAGCCAGCTCGCTTCAATGGTTCTGCCATTCGAAAGGCTGACCTTAGCCGTATTCGTTAATTGAATATCTTGCACCGTTTGTCCGGTAATGAGCTCAACATTGTCAAACTGCTTTAATGCGTGGTGGCATCCTAGCTGCAACAATCGGTTTTCCACAAAAAAGCCTAGTTGGGGCATGTCAATACTATGTGCGGTAAAATCTGTTCGATGGGCTGGGTCGTCCCACACGCTTAGGCCTGTGTAAGGTTTAACACGCATGGCGGCTATGTGTTCCCAAGCGCCAAGGGCTTTTAACAGCGTTACCGATGCTTCGCTGATGGCTGAAACCCTTAAGTCAGGCCCCTTCTCAGCGTTAAAAGGTGCTGGTAGATACGGCTCTATCACTGCTACCTTAAACTGCTGCTGAGCAAGTCCCAACGCAAGTGCAGCACCTACCATACCGCCGCCATTTATACAAAAATCGACCATTTACTCTCCTTAAAACACGCACTTGCATTATGTCTTAAAACACAAAGCGCTGTGAAGTAAAACGTAGAACTGGCTTGCCCTAGATCAATTCTTAACGAATCGTCTCAAGATACTGGGAATATGCTTGCATAACAGGTAAAATATGCGGCTATTTTGAACATCTTCCTGTAACTGACATTATCAGTGTTTTTTACGTGGTGATTTAAGCGCCTCACGTAAAACAACATTCTAGCAGCCACCTTTTCTAAACAACGGTGAAACTGCTCTCACTTACAGGAACACTAACAGGTTATCGAATAGTTGTTATGACTAAAAAGCTGTATATCAAAACCTGGGGCTGCCAAATGAACGAGTACGACTCGGAGAAAATGGCAGACTTACTAGACTCAACGCATGGCTACAGTGCTGCAGAAAGTGCTGAAGAAGCCGATGTTATTTTGCTTAACACATGCTCAATTCGTGAAAAAGCACAGGAAAAGGTGTTCCACCAGCTGGGACGTTGGAAAACACTTAAGCAAGATAAACCTGAACTTATTATCGGTGTGGGCGGCTGTGTAGCCTCTCAAGAGGGCGATACTATTCGTCAACGCGCGCCTTTCGTAGACTTAGTATTTGGTCCACAAACACTGCACCGCTTGCCTGAAATGATCAATCAGCTTCAGGGCGGCGCAAAGTCAGTCATTGACGTTAGCTTCCCAGAAATTGAAAAATTTGACCGTTTGCCTGAGCCACGTGCTGAAGGTCCAACGGCGTTCGTTTCAATCATGGAAGGCTGTTCAAAATACTGCACATTTTGTGTTGTGCCTTACACCCGCGGTGAAGAAGTAAGCCGTCCTGTTGACGACGTGTTGCTTGAAATCGCTCAGCTTGCAGGTCAAGGCGTGCGTGAAGTAAATCTTCTAGGTCAAAACGTTAACGCGTATCGCGGTGAAAATTACGACGGTACAATTTGTCGTTTCTCTGAGCTGCTTGAATTGGTAGCGGCCATAGACGGTATCGACAGAATTCGTTACACCACCTCACACCCGGTTGAATTTACTGATGACATTATAGAAGCATACGCGTCTATTCCGGAGTTAGTAGACCACCTACACTTGCCTGTTCAAAGCGGCTCTGACCGTATATTGAACTTGATGAAGCGTGGCCATACAGCAATCGAATACAAGTCTAAAATGCGTAAGCTGAAGAAAATTCGCCCGAACATTAGTTTGTCGAGTGACTTCATTATTGGTTTCCCAGGTGAAACAGATGCCGACTTTGAAGCCACCATGGATTTGATTCAGGCAGTCGATTACGACCTTAGCTTCAGCTTTATTTACAGTGCTCGCCCGGGTACGCCTGCTGCCGACGCAGTAGATGACGTAAGTGAAGAAACTAAGAAGCAACGTCTTCACCTACTACAGCAGCGTATTACGCAACAGGCCCTTCGTATTGCTCGTCACATGGTTGGCACAGAGCAGCGAATCTTGGTTGAAGGTCCGTCGAAGAAAAACCCAATGGAGCTTTCGGGACGTACTGAAAATAACCGTGTAGTGAACTTCGAAGGCACACCAGACATGATTGGCGAATTCGTTGATGTAAACATCACTGACGTATTCACTAACTCATTACGTGGTGAAGTTGTGCGCAGAGAGAGCGAAATGGGCTTGCGTGTTGCCGTTTCGCCCCAATCTATCATGGCAAAGCATCAGGCAGATTTGCCCGATGAGCTTGGCGTGGGTCAATTTAACCCAGCCTAAATACATTTATAGCGAGGAAAAAAGTAGCTTGAGTACATTGGTTAGTAACGAATTTGAATTAGAACCGGCAGATAGCAAACGTTTGTCGAGTTTATGTGGCCCCTTTGATGACAACATTAAACAAATTGAGCGCAGGTTAGGCGTAGAGATTACCTACCGCAATAACGCATTCAAGGTGTTGGGTGAACCGCAGCAAATAAAAAGTGCTAGCGAATTACTTAAGCTTCTTTACATAGAAACACAGCCTATCAAAGGCCGTATTCCCGAGCTAGAAGCGGAACAAGTTCATCTTGCCATTCAAGAAGCCCGTGTTATTGAAAAAGACGCAACAGGCGGCTACGGCAAAGAAGTGAATATTAAGACCAAGCGCGGTGTGATTAAGCCGCGTAACCCTAACCAAGCGCAATATGTGGCGAACATTGTAAACCACGATATTACTTTTGGTATTGGACCTGCTGGTACGGGTAAAACCTACCTAGCCGTCGCTGCTGCTGTGGACGCGCTTGAGCGACAAGAAATTCGCCGCATCTTGCTTACCCGCCCGGCGGTAGAAGCGGGTGAAAAGCTCGGTTTCTTACCCGGCGACCTTTCACAAAAAGTTGACCCGTACCTTCGTCCGCTTTACGACGCCCTATTTGAAATGTTGGGCTTCGAGAAAGTAGAAAAGCTTATGGAGCGCAACGTGATTGAGGTTGCACCGCTGGCCTATATGCGTGGTCGAACACTGAACGATGCCTTTATTATTTTGGATGAAAGTCAAAACACCACGGTAGAGCAAATGAAAATGTTCTTAACCCGTATTGGCTTCAATTCAAAAGCGGTGATCACCGGTGACATCACGCAGGTAGACTTACCTCGCGGTGCAAAATCAGGTCTTCGTCATGCTATTGAAGTGTTAAGTGAAGTGGATGACATTTCATTTAACTTCTTTAACGCTGAAGACGTGGTTCGTCACCCTGTGGTTGCGCGTATCGTTAGAGCCTATGAAGTGCACGATGCTGAACAAGAGCGTCTTCGCAAAGCACGTAAAGAAGAAGCGTTGCGACTTCAACGTGAACAGGCTTCCCAAGACGATAATGCCACGCAAACGAAAGACGACAACGCATCGTGAGCGCCATTATTGATGTACAGCAAGCGTTTGAAGGTGACGAGGCCATTTTGTCGGCCATTCCCTCACCTTCGGAACTTGAGCTTTGGGCTAACGCCGTGCTCAAGTACGAAGGGTTAGCTGAGCAAGAAGTGACCATTCGCTTTACTGACGAAGCCGAAAGTCAAAGCCTTAACCATGAATACCGAGGAAAAGATAAACCCACAAATGTTTTATCTTTTCCGTTTGAAGCGCCTCCAGGTATAGAAATAAACCTTTTAGGCGACCTGGTTATTTGTGCCCCCGTTATTAGTCGAGAAGCCGAAGAACAGCATAAAGACGTAAGCAACCACTACGCGCACATGACTGTTCACGGGCTATTGCATTTAATGGGTTACGACCATATTGATGATGCGGAAGCTGAAGAAATGGAAAGCAAGGAAATTGATATTCTTGCGCACCTTGGCATTGCTAATCCTTACGAATCTATTGATTAACAATTCAATATAAACCATTGTTAGTTAAGTACTTTAACACTTAATAACAATAAAACATTGACGACCAGCGAGAACCATTTTAACGTTGGCGTTGAACTAACAATTAAACGGACATTATGAGCGACGATAATCCTCACTCTACCAACGGCTCATCAGGCAAGAGTTGGTTAGATAAACTAAAAAATTCAATTTCTGGCGAGCCGAGAAGTAAAGAAGAGTTAGTATCGGTTATTACTGATGCTGAACAGAACGAAATCATAGACCCACAAACCCGCGAAATGATTGAAGGGGTTATTGGGGTAAATGAAATGCGAGTAAGGGATATCATGATCCCTCGCGCTCAAATGACCACCATCGATGTAGAGCAAAAGGTAGAAGAGTTTTTACCTGTAATGCTTGAATCTGCTCACTCCCGTTTCCCTGTTATCAGCGAAGATAAAGACCACATCGAAGGTATCCTGTTAGCAAAAGATCTTTTGGCTTTTGCTTTTAACGCGGAAAAAGAATTTAACCTTCGCGATATTCTGCGCCCAGCGGTTATTGTTCCAGAAAGTAAACGCGTGGACGTTCTGCTTAAAGAGTTCCGTCAGCAACGCTACCACATGGCCATTGTTGTAGATGAATATGGCGGTGTGTCTGGTCTAGTCACGATTGAAGATATCCTTGAAATTATCGTGGGTGAAATTGAAGACGAATACGATACGGAAGAAGATGGTACCGATGATATTCGCCCGTTAAATAAATCAACATACTCTGTTAAAGCCTTAACGCCGGTTGACGATTTTAACGAGTTTTTTGAAACCAAGTTTAGCGAAGAAGAAGCCGACACTATTGGCGGTATTGTGCTGAAAGCGTTTGGTCATATGCCTGAAACCAATGACGAAATCACCATTGGCGACATTCAATTTAAAGTGACTAACTCTGATAAGCGCCGACTTATCCAACTTAAGGTTTCAGTGCCTTCGCTCGAATAGTGAAGTAACGCAAACTACGCCTGTTTCAGCATAGGGCAGCATGATTTTATGCGTGCTCACCCTATGTTGACGTAACAACTCTATTAACCACGATCAGATGACTCCTATGCTGAAACGGTTTACTCCCCACCTTCTTCTTTTACTAAGTGGTGCAAGCTTAACCCTTGCTTTTGCTCCCTTTAACATGTGGCTTTTAACTATTCCTGCGCTTGCACTTGCTATACGTCAGGTGATAAAGCTCAAACATCGCCCATTTTTAGCCGGATGGCTTTTCGGTGCGGGATGGTTTGGAGCGGGTATAAGCTGGGTTCATGTGAGCATTGCCGACTTTGGCGGGCTTCCTATTGCGGCATCTATTGGCATTATGGCGTTACTATGTGGCTACTTATCGCTTTATCCTGCGCTTGCCACCAAGTTAACCGCCAAGTTCTTCTCTCCTCAATTGTGGCCAATGACGTTACCTCTTTTCTGGGTTGCGGCTGAGTGGTTACGAAGCTGGATGCTAACCGGCTTTCCATGGTTATCTTTAGGGTATAGTCAACTAGAGAGCCCTCTTTCAGGCTTTGCGCCAATCATCGGAGAAACGGGAATAAGCGCGCTTATCGTTATCAGCGCTACGCTATTTGCGTTGATACACAATAAGCGAACTTTCGCCAACGCAGTGCTAGTGGCACTGTGCTTATTTACCAGTGGCTACCTTCTTAAACAACATACTTGGGTTGCCCCCCAAAAAAACTACTCAGTAGGCATGGCTCAAGGCAACATCGCGCAAAGTCTGCGATGGGTGCCAGAGCAAGATGGTCCAACCATGGACACCTATTGGAAATTAACTGAAAGCTTATGGGATAACGACCTCATCATTTGGCCTGAAGCCGCGGTTCCTAAGTTAGAACCATTAGCCCAACCTTATCTTGCTAAAGTTAACGAAAGAGCCTTTCAAGAGAACACGGCACTTATTACGGGTATTGTTAATTACAACTGGGAAACTGATGAAGCGTGGAACAACCTAATTGTGCTAGGTAAACGTACGCCAGATGCCGCTTATCCCGACTATCAATATTTCCACAACAACCGATTTTCGAAACATCATCTATTGCCCGTAGGCGAATTCGTACCTTTTGAAGACTGGCTTCGCCCGCTCGCTCCCCTATTCGATTTACCTATGTCATCATTCTCTCGAGGTGACTATCAACAGGCAAACCTTGAAGCTAACGGCATTCACCTAGCCCCCGCTATCTGTTTTGAAATTGCGTTTCCTCATCAAGTGATGGCAAATGTATATGAAAATACCGACATGATCATAACCGTGAGTAATGATGCGTGGTTTGGTCACTCACATGGGCCTGCTCAGCATTTGCAGATAGCGCAAATGCGCGCCCTTGAGTTAGGCCGCCCTGTCGTTAGAGCGACAAATAATGGCATTACGGCTTTTATAGACCACAGAGGCGAAATAACTGCTCGGCTACCTCAATTCATGGCAGGTAATATTTCGGCGCCAGTTGTCGCAACCAGAGGGTTTACACCGTATTACCATCTTCAAGAGCTAGGTGTTTGGTTTATAGTTATTTTGCTATTTGTTAGTGCGTTGCTTCTTAGACGAAGACAGAGATGATCTGTACAAGTTAAAGGTACCGACACAATAGTCATTCAATAATAATACTAACTCGATGTAGGACATGCTGAGCTTGTTTTTGCAAAGTTCAATGTGTGCTAATTAAGGAAATACTTGTGAACTGGGTTTCTCTTTTTTCAAAAAAACTACTCACCTTTTCAATCACTGCCATTGTTTGCTCTACTGCTGTTTTGGCAGAGACAACGGTTATTACTGCAGATCGCATGATAGACGTTGCTAACGGGAAAGTCGTCAAACAGGCGGCTGTTATTGTAAACGACAATATAATTACTGCATCTGGTCGTCTTAAAGACCTGACAGTTCCAAACGAAGCAACACGTATTGATTTAGGCAATGCCACGCTAATGCCTGGGTTAATGGATATGCACGTACACTTAACCAGTGATGCAACTCGACACGGGTACAAGCGTTTAGAAGTATCACTGCCCCGCGCGGCTATTACTGGCGTTAAACACGCTAAAGCAACGTTAGATGCAGGTTTTACCACTGTGCGTAATGTGGGTGCACCTGGTTTTGCTGATGTTGCGTTAAGAGATGCCATCAACGCGGGCGACGTAGTGGGACCGCGCATGTTTGTAGCTGGGCCAAGCCTAGGCGTAACTGGCGGCCATTGTGACAGCAATCTTTTGCCCTATGAGTATGACAATTATAGCGAAGGTGTAGCCGATGGCCCGTGGGAAGTACGCAAAAAAGTACGTCGAAATATTAAGTACGGCGCTACCGTGATCAAATTCTGCGCTACAGGTGGCGTTTTGTCTAAAGGCACAAAGGTAGGTGCACAGCAATACACATTCGAAGAAATGAAAGCCCTCATTGATGAGGCCCATTTGCGTGGTTTGACAGTAGCGACTCATGCTCATGGCACTAATGGCATTAAAGCAGCCATTAAAGCGGGTGTAGATTCAGTAGAACACGTAAGTTTGCTTGATGACGAAGCGATAGATTTAGCGAAAAAGAACGGTACTTACTTCTCTATGGATATTTACGTAACTGAATATATTCTGGGTGAAGGAGAGAAAGCCGGTATTCTAGAAGAAAGCCTGAATAAAGAGCGTATTGTTGGTAAAACTCAGCGCGAAAACTTTGAGAAGGCAGTTAAAGCTGGTGTAAATATGGTATTTGGTTCCGATGCCGGGGTTTACCCTCACGGTGATAATCCTAAGCAGTTTGCCCGGATGGTGAAGTTCGGTATGACCCCCATTCAGGCTATTCAAGCTGCTACTATAAACCCTGCCCGCTTACTGAAACAAGAAGCTACCCTTGGAAGTTTGGAAAAAGGTAAGCTGGCAGATATCGTCGCAGTGCCCGGCAACCCACTAGATGATATGAGCCTTATGGAAAAAGTGGGCTTTGTTATGAAAGATGGACAAATTGTGAAGCAGTACGCGATGTGATGAATGGCCGCTAAAGGAAAATCTTTAGCTTGTAGTTCATAGATTGCAGCTTGCTGCACGGAGCAGAGGATAGTCGCTACGCAAGGTTAATAGCTTAGCAAAACATAACACTGCATCAGACTAAGAAATAAAAAACGGCGCTAACTTCATTTGAAGTAGCGCCGTTTTTGTTAGCAGCAACTACCTTACAACAGATAGGTAGTGTACCCTGTTAAACGTTACCTGCCGCCTGAATAGCAGTAAGTGCTATGGTAAATACAATATCGTCAACCAATGCACCGCGACTTAAATCGTTAACGGGCTTTCGCATGCCTTGCAGCATTGGGCCAATACACACTAGATCGAAGCTACGCTGTACCGCTTTGTAAGTGGTATTTCCGGTATTGAGGTCAGGAAAAACAAACACGTTTGCCTTACCAGCAACAGGGCTATTTGGTGCCTTGCTCTTGCCCACACTTTCGATAGCCGCTGCATCGTATTGAAGTGGACCATCAATAAGTAAATCAGGGCGAAGGCTTTGCGCAATTTTGGTCGCTTCTCTCACCTTTTCTACATCGCTTCCTGCTCCTGACGAACCAGTGCTGTAGCTAATCATCGCAACCCGCGGTTCAATGCCAAACATTTGTGCAGATTCCGCAGATTGAATAGCAATATCAGCGAGCTGTTGAGCGTTGGGATCTGGGTTAATTGCACAGTCGCCGTAAACCAAAACTTGGTCAGGCAACAGCATAAAGAATACTGACGACACCAAAGACGCGTTTTCAGCGGTCTTTATTAACTGGAGCGCTGGGCGAATAGTGTTCGCAGTTGTATTTACTGCACCTGACACTAATCCATCCACGTCATCTTGCTGAAGCATCATCGTGCCCAGAGTCACATTATCTTCTAACAACTCTTGGGCAACCACTTCCGTCACACCTTTATGGCCGCGTAGCGCCACTAAACTCTCAACATAGTCTTTTTTAATGGCCGACGGCGAGAGAATCTCAACGCCTTCGCTCAGTACAACACCTTGCTGTTCTGCTACCCGCCTAATCTCAGTTTCATCGCCTAGCAATACAGGACGAGCAAGACCCCGCTTGGCACAAATAGAGGCCGCCACCACGGTTCTTGGCTCGTTTCCTTCAGGAAGCACAATGCGTTTATTTACCTGCCTTGCACGGTTTGTTAGGTAAAAACGAAACGCTGATGGAGAGAGTTTTTTCTGGCGCGACACTTTTTGGGTAAGTGAATTTACCCAACTTGCGTCTAAACTTTCCGCAGTGTGAACCATCACCTTTTCAATGCGTTTACTGTCATCTACAGGTACTTCCTGATTAAAAGCGTGAAGTGCTTGTGCTGTTTGCCACGTATTGGAATTTACCAGCATAACCGGTAAGCCCGTTTCCATGGCCTGGCTACACAACGCCATAATGTTTTCATCTGGCTGATAGCCGCCGGTAAGCAAGAGCGCGCCTAGCTTTGTGCCGTTTAATGCAGCTAAACAGCACGACACAAAAACATCGCCGCGATCACCCGACATTACAAGTAGCGCCCCCGGCTTTAAGGTGTGCGTCATGTTGTGAATTTCTCGCGCGCAAAACGTGACACTACTTAAACGCCGCTCAGCCAACTCGCCTTCGTTTAACAAGCTAGCGTTAAGATGCTTCGCTACGTCGGTGGCGCGAGGAGATACTAAATCAGCGCTCCAGTCAATTGTGCCAAGTAGACTCAAGCCCTTTTTGAAAATAGGCAAATCACGTAACGCTTGGGTTCGCTCTTCGTCGTGCTCAGGGGCTTCTATTGCGCCAATATCAGCGCGTAAGCGACCATGTTCATCAAAAGACGCGTTAACCTTATTGAAGATACAGCCCACTACTTTTTGACTTTTGTGACCGCCATAGGTGTCTACAACGATTTCGAGGCGATGATTGATATCTGTGGTCGACTCATTTCCAGGCACAGCCACGAAAACGATGTCGGCATCAAGTGCCCGACTAATCTCTAAATTCAGGCGCTCTGCATAAGGATGATGGCGAGTTGTCACCAGTCCTTCAATAACAGTAACAGCTTCTTGAACACTGCTTTCTTCAAACCGCTCGATGATCTCCTCTAAGAGCTCATCGGTGCTGTCGTTACTGATCATTCGCTCTACGTATTCAAGCTCGAAAGGCGTGATGGGCGACACACTGGCATGGTGCGCAATAATTGCTGTAGAGCGCTCTTCGCCGTTATCGCCTTTACGTGGCTGTGCAACGGGCTTAAAGAAATTGAGCTTTATGCCTTGTTCCTCGATAGCACGAACAAGGCCCATGCTGACCGTAGTTAGGCCAACACTTGTGCCTACGGGGATCAACATAATTCTGCGAGACATAGTTACTCCTGCTTTTGCTAACGCGTTGGCGTTGCTTATATAATTTACGCGAAGGTTGCAGCTTCTGCGGCTATCACCCATTCTTCATTTGTAGGCACAACATAAACTGCCGTTGATGCGGTATCAGCGGTAATCTTTCCACCTTGACCAAATCGCGCGTCGGTATTTCTTTGCTCATCTAAGCTAATTCCAAAGTGGGCGAAATACCCCATAGTTGTCTCACGAATAAGCGATGAGTTCTCCCCTATTCCGCCTGTAAATACAATAGCGTCTAACGTGGGCACGGCTACCATATAACCCGCGATGTATTTAGCTAAGCGATAGCAAAAAATTTCAATGGCCAATAATGCACCTTCGTGACCTTCAAGCGCCGCATCTTCAAGGGTTCGACAGTCGTTACTCAGCTCTGAGATACCAAGTAATCCAGACTGTTTGTTAAGTAAATCACTTATCTCATCTGCGGTTTTGCCAAGCTTCTTCTGCAACGTTCCCGGTAGACTCGGATCTAAGTCGCCACAGCGAGTGCCCATAACTAAGCCTTCAAGAGGAATAAAGCCAAGGCTTGTGTCTACTGCCACACCTTTTTCTATAGCCGACACACTGCAGCCATTGCCTAGGTGGGCACTGATAATGCTGGTATCTGAAACCGGCTTCTCAAGAATTTTTGCCATGCTATCAAGTATGAACTTGTGACTGGTTCCATGGAATCCGTAGCGTCTTATGCCGTGCTCGCGATAAAGCGACATGGGTAAAGCATAAATGAAGGCTTTTTGGGGTAAGGTTTGAAAGAAAGAAGTATCAAATACGACTACGTGAGGCAGGTCAGGGTAAGCCTCTTGCGCCGTGACGATCCCCTTTAGGTTCGCCATATTATGAAGCGGAGCCATGCTTGCATAATCTTCAATTGCTTTTAGTACGCTATCATCGACAAGTGCAGCCTGCTTAAACTTTTCACCACCATGAACAACACGATGCCCTATTGCGATAGGCTTAACGCCCGTACTAGCGATAACTTCTGAAATTGCGCTTAACGCTTCGGTATGGCCAGCTTTTTCAGGTAGTGCGCGTTTTTCTTTTTTGCCGTTTAACTTGTAAGACAAACTAGCATCACTATTACCTAGTGCTTCAGCAATACCAGACAGTCCAGCCTCTCCAGTGTCAGCGTCAATTATCGCGAACTTTACGGACGAACTGCCGCAATTTAAAACTATAACTTCTTTCTTCATTTTTTAAATTTACAAATAAAAGTGGTAAGACATTTTGCTTAACCAAATTGTAGCATTTATAAACAACCGGATTGGTTAAACAATTGCTAAATGTTTTATAAAAAACATCGCATACACTTATTGTATGTGAGGTTTTTTCTCAATATTTATTGAAAAGCACGCGATTCATTTCATGCCGTAAAAAAAGAAACAAATAAAACCAATAAATACATACACTTAAAATTAAATCCAAGTTTTTTGGAAAAAATATGCATTTTCTTTCTTGAAAAGTATTTGGGCCATTCCTATATATGTTTTGTCGGCGCTGAAAGGTCAGGTCGACAAAACCGCCGCCGCAGAGTCGGGGCATTTAAACTTTTAACATATTGCTTAATTTTGAGGATATGACTATGCGTACTATCGATCTATCTCCACTTTACCGTTCATTCATTGGTTCTGATCACCTAGCGTCATTAATTGATGCAGCATCTCGTGCTGAGAAGCAAAGTACCTACCCGCCGTATAACATAGAGTTACTTGGCGATGACAAGTATCGTGTAACCATGGCTATTGCCGGCTTTAGTAAAGACGACGTTTCTATTCAGGTTGAAGAAAACACGTTGACGATTACGGGCACGAAGAAAACGGAAGCGGACGATAAAGAAAGCAAAGAGCGTAAGTTCTTACACAAGGGCATTTCAGAGCGTAACTTTGAGCGTAAATTCCAACTTGGCGACCATGTAAAAGTGCTAGCTGCAGATATGGAAAACGGTCTGTTACACATCGATATGGAGCGAGTCATTCCCGAAGCCAAGAAGCCTCGTCAAATAGAGATTGGTTCTCGTTTAATTGAAAATTAATAGCTAGTTTCTTGGTTTGTTTCCCAACTTTTAGCGGCGCCTTTCGGCGCCGTTTTTTTTGGGGCTTAAAAAAATCGCTTTTAGTTGGCGCTTACCATTACTCAAGCGTTGTCGATTTCAATGGCGTAATCAGCTTTACCCGATTCACCAGACTTAAAGTTACCTCGAAGGTTTTTCCCCGTCAGTTCACCTGTAGCAGACCCTTCAATTGATATAAATTCGCTGCTTGCAACTCCATTCTCAAACTTACCGGCATGCTGAAAAGTAACCGTGCCGCGCATACCGTTTACTACGCCAACGAAGGTTTCAAACCCGGTAAATTTGGCAGACATCTGAGATTGATAAGACATCAAAAACTCGACATTAGATTCGCCACTCATTTCACCAGAATACACCTGCTTAATACTAGCGTGAGATACCTTAATTCCCTCTGATCTTTCACTAAGTGTGTCTTCGTCCCATTGAGTAATGGAAAAACTTCCTTTGAACGCCATAAATATCTCTTTATAAATGGTTTTTAGTTATAAACTGTAAACCCTAGCTTCTCAGAAAGAAAAAAACAGTCAGCAAATTGTAACAGGGTGTTTAGATAATCCCCTTAAGCATGGCTAACCCCACTGCGTTACAGGTGCTTGCGTCCTTGATTTCACCACGTTTTATTTTCTCCTTTAACTCATTTAAGGAGAGTGAAACAACGCGCAAGTCTTCTTCCTCAATATCGAGTTTTTGTGCGCCTTGAGTGAGGCCTTTAGCTACATAAATGTGATAACCCTGATTACAAAAGCCGTATGCTAAATATTGAAAACCCACATATTCCATTGAATCTGCAGTTAAGCCAGTCTCTTCTTTAAGTTCACCTTTCGCCAATTCAACAGGGTCGACATCAGGGTTACTTTCCCATGCACCTTGAGGCAACTCAAGCTGGCGCTCTTTTATGGTATAGCGATATTGCTCAACCATGTAAACCGTATCGCCTTCTATCGGCAAAATAATAGCGAAGTCAGGCTTTTCCACCACGCCGTAAATGCCTTCGTTTCCACTGCTGCGTTGTATTTTGTCTTCTCTTACGCGAAGCCATTTATTTTCGTACACAACTTTTGTATCTAGTGTTTTAATATCAGCCATGCCTCACTCCTCACTCACTGTCTTTTTCGTTTCGAAGAAAACCTGCACTTTCTTCCGTCTCTTTAAGTGTTAGGCGATCGTCAGGGTTTTTATTAAACGCTCGGGTTTGTTGATTAACTTGATGAATGGTACTTGCATTGGCTAAGTCTGATTCATTAGTGATGGAAGCGATGGTCTCTCTACCGCGTAAGAATGCTTTAATTTCGTCGACGATTTCCTTCAATTCTCCGTCGTTTTTGTTCATTCCCATTACAAAGCGCGGGGCTTCCAGATTGTTCATACCGCTAGTGGCGAATATAGAAGTGTTAATTCGGCTAGTAATGATCCACGGTGTGATACTGCTTCTAACTACGACATTTTCAGACCGTGTAGAATCGTGAATTGCCATACCTGTTGAAACTCTAGACTCGGTATACGTGCCTTCGGTTTTCATGTACATAAGCAAAGAGTTAAAGTTCAGCTCGCCCCAAAACATGTGAGACGCGTTATTTAAAATACTTCCTGCCGCTCTGAAAGTAAGCCAAGCGAATATCAGCATGAGCAAATTATTGACCATAGAAAAAGCATTATTCAACAGTGCGCTGTTATCTACACCGATATTGATAACCAGATGTAGTAGCTCAGCGAGCTGTACGCCAGATGAGTAAAACAATACCGCGGCAACAACGACGGCAACTTGCGCAATAGCGCTCAACGCTACCTTAGCCCCTTTGGGTAATGCTACCCCCTCACTGAGGGTTGGCTGAGTTTCTATCAATAATTCCCCTTCAAAACTACCCTTCCCTTCAGCCTGCTCTTTAAGCTTAGGAACAAAATCGGCGTATATTCTGTTTGGGACTTCCTTGTAACGACGGTTGGCAAGCACGATGTTTTCTATATTGATAAAAATCTCATTGGGATGAACAGACTCTTGCATGTTTGCTCGAAATTCGCTGACTTCAGTTTGTGGTGTCACTAAATCCATGCGCTTTTTAAGTAATGGAAATACAAGACCTATCACCACGCCGATACTGATGAAAAGGTATACAAAGTTCAGCCAAGCGCTAAAAAAAGCGTGTTCTTCAGACCAGTTTTTAAGTTCATTGATATTACTTCCCACCACACCATCGAGAAACACACCCGCACCAAGAGGAAGGACTAGTGCTAATCCAATGATTACACCAATTGACAACCCTCCCGCTTTAGCAAGTTGCGAGTTTCCTTCGTTATGGATGCCCTTTGCCGTAGAGGTCCAGTTGGCAACAAAATAGATAAGCAATACCAAAGAAAGAACAGGCATAACGACAATTTTTGCGACTTCACCTGCAAAGCCATTACTTACTAAAAAATAGACGATGGCGTAGGTAACTAAGCCCACGATAAGTGTCGCCCCCATGGCTAAAATTTCTTGGGCAAGATGGCGTAGCGGGTAAGGTAAGAAAACAAGCTTAGGAAAAACGCTGTGAACTAGCCGAGCGAGCCAGCCTTTTGGCTCCTCAAAGGTAGTATTTCGTCTTCCCATAAGCATAGAGTGCAGTGACTCTTTTGAGTAAAGCAGGGATTTTTGCTCTGCCTGAGCAGCATCTTGTTCAGATTTTGAGAAGTTGTAGGCCAGTGAAGTGGGAACCGTTCTACCTACAAAAAAGCGCATAAGTTGAAGGATACCAACCGCCGTATGGCGTATTCCCGATACCACTAAAACAAAACCAACCGCTAGCAAGGTATAGCCTTTCACCTTGTTGGCGTCAAATATTGCCGGCACTGTGAAAACAACGTAAACCGCTAACAATAGCGTTAAGACACCACCCAGTGTTCTTAGCGCTCCTTCTGTCTTAAATGGGTTCTTTATCCCTAGCGTCTGAGAACCAAAATCATAAGCCATGATGCATCCTTTCGAAAACAAAAGGAAAAATCATACTTAGTGTAAGTAGATTGAGCAATGATTTTAAGTAGAGCGCCCCGCCAGTCAGAGACTACAATTTTTTAAGCTCGGGCTATTAACCGTTCTTAATCTACGTTAAACCCCGCAATAGTGCGTTGCAGTAACTGGTTGTTGCGCTGCATTTCATCAGACAGCTCAGACAATTGTTGTGCAATGTGAAGTTCGTGCCGCGCCGCTTCCTCAACCGCTACTACATCTTTAGCTACCACTTCCGTGGTCACTGACTGTTGCTCGGCCGCAGACGACATATTATTCGCCATAAGCTCAAGCTCGCACGCTGCTTCTTTCACCTTTTCCGCAGTTTGCCGACCTTCAATAGTTGTATTCATTGACGCTTCTATAGATATAACACTCTTGTTGATATCATCGACAACAATTACGCTAGCGTCCTTTAGACTCACTAACAGCGTAGATATTTTATCTGACGATTCCCTGCTACTTTGTGCAAGCTTTCTTACTTCGTCAGCAACGACGGCAAAGCCTCGGCCATGCTCCCCTGCTCTAGCAGCTTCAATTGCTGCATTAAGTGCGAGAAGATTAGTTTGGTCGGAAAGGGTATTGATAGTTTCCAGTATATTTCCTATTTCGCTGACTTTCATTTCCATTTGAGCGGCATTAGATTGAACATTTCGAATATCATCAGAAAGCACTACCATGCTCTTTCGTATATTGTCGTTGGCTAAGAGCGAATGGTCAGCTAAACGATCTAGGCTTTGACTCGCATTAAGCGTTGCCAACGAAGAACTGGCAATCTCACGGCTTGTTACCGCCACCTCTTCAACCGCCGATGCAATATTAGTGGTGAGTTGCTGAGTACTCCCAGCGTCACTTAGCATTTCAGCACACGCCGTTTCTAAATTGTTTGATAATCGAGAGCTTGTGCTTATCGACTGGCCTACCCCCCGAATAAGGTCACGTAAAGCTAAGATGGTTGTGCTAACAGAACGAGATGCATCACTTCTTTCGAAGCAACGGATTAATGAAAAGGTGATAAAACCGATACATCTACAACTGGTTCCAGAGCTAAGTATAGGCCTCTTTGTAAAAGCGGTGGATTTTTATACTAAAAATCGCATGTATTTTGGGATAGGAAAACGCAAAAGTGAGCTAACGGGACAGCGTCATCACTTAATTTTATTCTTATAAGTACGAGCGCAGCAGGAACAGGGCTAACCGTTGAGTTCAATCAATGCTTATTAAACAACAATACACAGGCAAGAAAATTAAAAAACGCTTTGGCTTAACAGATTACAAATCCATGATCGGATTCAGAAGTTTTGTGACGGAAAATATAGCCAGCAGAAGGACTCTGCTGGCTTGCGTAGTTAGATATATTCTACTTCGATGATTTCAACTTCAACTGCGCCGGCTGGCGTTTGAATCGTTACCATGTCATCAAGCTCTTTGCCTATTAGACCACGAGCGATAGGTGAATTAACCGAAATCAAGTTGTTCTTAATATCAGCTTCGTCATCACCAACAATACGGTAGGTGGTTTCTTCATCGGTATCGACGTTTAGAATGGTTACGGTAGTACCGAAAATAACCTTACCCGTATTTTCCATTTTGGTAACGTCGATAATCTGTGCATTTGATAGCTTGCCTTCAATATCTTGAATGCGGCCTTCACAGAAGCTTTGCTGCTCACGGGCCGCGTGATACTCAGCATTTTCTTTTAAGTCACCATGTTCACGTGCTTCGGCAATAGACTCGATAATACGTGGGCGTGTTTTGGTTTTTAGCTCATTTAATTCGTCACGCAGCATTTGAGCGCCGCGCGCTGTCATTGGATACTGACTCATGAATACCGTCTCACTTAGCTAGTAATTTAAACAGAAAAGTGCGCCGCGAAGGCGCACTTTTTATTCGTTCACACAAATGTAATATTGCTAGGATACCTCGTATCCTAGCGTATGTCATTAGTGTTTGAGTCTAGCGTGTAGTTCTTGAACTGACGCCACTTTATTGCGGTCATCAGCAGACTTAGCACGGATAGTTGCGAACGCTGCGTTCATTGTCGTGGTGTAGGTTACCTTGTTTAGCAAGGCTTCACGACGAATGTACACTGAGTCGGTGATGGCTTGACGACCTTCTGTTGTATTAATCAAATACGCGTATTCGCCATTTTTGATTGCATCAACAATATTAGGGCGGCCTTCAGACATCTTATTAACCACAGTACTCATGATGCCTGCATCATAAAGCTCGGTAGCCGTACCGCGGGTAGCTTCAATGCTGAAGCCCGCTTCAACTAACGCTTTTGCCAGTGCGATCATACGAGGCTTGTCGTTATCACGTACTGAAATTAACGCTTTACCTTGCTTAGGTAGTGGCGCACCCGCACCTAAGTTAGCTTTAGCATAGGCTTCTTCGAAGGTATCGCCAACGCCCATTACTTCACCCGTTGAGCGCATCTCTGGGCCTAGCAGTGGGTCAACACCTTGGAACTTAGCAAATGGAAGCACCACTTCTTTCACAGAGTAGAAAGGTGGAATCACTTCTTCTGTTACGCCCTGCTCGGCTAGGCTCACGCCAGCCATTACACGTGCTGCAACTTTAGCAAGAGGTACGCCCGTTGCCTTAGAAACGAATGGAACGGTACGTGCTGCACGAGGGTTAACCTCGATTAGGTATACTTCACCATCTTTAATCGCAAACTGTGTGTTCATCAGACCGACTACGCCAAGTTCAAGCGCCATGGCTTTAACTTGTTCGCGCATGACATCTTGAATCTCTTTTGAAAGCGAGTGTGGAGGTAATGAACACGCAGAGTCACCAGAGTGAACACCCGCTTGTTCAATGTGTTCCATGATGCCGCCAATCACTACGTCTTTACCGTCGCAAATAGCGTCGATATCAACTTCAATAGCATCATCCAAGAAACGGTCTAGCAATACTGGCGCGTCGTTGGACACTTTAACCGCTTCATTAAGGTAACGCTTAAGATCTTTGAGGTCATACACGATTTCCATCGCACGACCACCTAGCACGTAGCTTGGACGAACCACTAGCGGGAAGCCAATCTCTTCAGCCATAGTTAGCGCTTGCTCAACGTTAGTTACCGTGGCATTCGCAGGCTGCTTGAGGTTAAGCTTGTTCACCATTTGCTGGAAGCGCTCACGGTCTTCGGCACGGTCAATCGCTTCTGGTGAGGTACCGATAACCGGTACACCCGCCGCCTCTAGTGCACGGGCAAGTTTAAGTGGCGTTTGACCACCATACTGCACGATAACGCCTTTAGGCTGCTCTTTAGCAACGATTTCAAGTACATCTTCCAGCGTTACAGGCTCGAAGTACAGACGGTCTGATGTGTCGTAATCGGTAGATACTGTCTCAGGGTTACAGTTAACCATAATGGTCTCGTAACCGTCTTCACGCATTGAAAGCGCCGCGTGAACACAGCAGTAGTCGAACTCAATACCTTGACCAATTCGGTTTGGACCGCCGCCCAAAACCATAATCTTGTCTTTGTCAGTTGGCGCTGCTTCACACTCTTCGTCATACGTTGAGTACATGTAAGCTGTACTGGTAGAGAATTCTGCTGCACAAGTATCTACACGCTTGTAGACAGGAGAAATACCAAAGTCACGACGGGTTTCTCGAATATCGCTTTCTGCCACTTTGGTTAGCTCAGCAAGACGCGCATCAGAGAAGCCTTTACGCTTAAGTGCGCGCATAAAGTCAGCATCAATACCCGGTAAACCAAGCTCTGCTACTTTAGCTTCAAGAAGAATAAGATCTTCAAGCTGTACAAGGTACCAGCGGTCGATATTAGTAAGGTTAAATACCTCTTCAACCGTCATGCCCATACGGAATGCATCACCGATGTACCAAATGCGCTCTGCACCAGGCTGACGAAGTTCATAAACCACTTTATTACGTGACTCAGGGTCTTCAAGGTCAACCATTGGGTTCAGGCCTGTCGCACCTACTTCAAGACCACGAAGGGCTTTTTGCAGTGATTCCTGCTGGTTACGGCCAATGGCCATCACTTCACCTACAGACTTCATTTGGGTAGTCAGTCGGTCGTTAGCACCGGCAAACTTCTCAAAGTTAAAGCGTGGGATCTTAGTCACTACGTAGTCAATAGACGGCTCGAAAGAGGCTGGCGTTAGGCCACCTGTAATGTCATTTGCTAATTCATCTAGCGTGTAACCTACCGCAAGTTTCGCTGCCACTTTCGCGATTGGGAAACCTGTTGCTTTAGACGCAAGTGCTGATGAACGCGATACACGCGGGTTCATCTCGATGATTACTACACGACCAGTTTTCGGATCTACACCGAACTGTACGTTTGAACCACCGGTTTCAACGCCAATTTCGCGCAGTACAGCCATCGCTGCATTACGCATTAGCTGGAATTCTTTGTCAGTCAGGGTTTGTGCTGGAGCAACTGTGATTGAGTCGCCGGTATGCACGCCCATAGGGTCGAAGTTTTCGATAGTACATACAATAATGCAGTTATCTGCTTTATCGCGTACTACTTCCATTTCGTACTCTTTCCAACCTAGCAACGATTCATCGATAAGAAGCTCGTTGGTAGGAGAAAGGTCTAAACCACGGTGACAAATTTCATTAAATTCATCAATGTTGTACGCGATACCGCCGCCGGTTCCACCCATGGTGAAAGACGGACGAATGATACAAGGGAAGCCGATGCGGCTTAGTACATCGTGCGCTTCATCCATGCTGTGCGCGATTTCCGCACGTGGACATTCAAGGCCGATGTTTTTCATTGCTTTGTCAAAGCGCTCGCGGTTTTCTGCTTTATCGATTGCATCTGCCGTTGCACCGATGAGCTCACAACCGAACTCTTCAAGTACGCCGTGCTTGTCTAGCTCTAGCGCACAGTTAAGCGCAGTTTGTCCACCCATTGTAGGTAAGATGGCATCTGGACGTTCTTTTTCAATAATCTTGCGAACTACTTCCCAGTGAATAGGCTCGATATAAGTCGCATCTGCCATTTCTGGGTCGGTCATAATGGTTGCTGGGTTAGAGTTAACCAAAATAACACGGTAGCCTTCTTCTCGAAGGGCTTTACACGCTTGCGCGCCTGAATAATCGAATTCACAAGCCTGGCCGATAACAATAGGGCCAGCACCAATGATAAGAATACTTTGTATGTCGGTACGTTTTGGCATAGCGGGCTAATTCCTACTGCTTGTGTTGTTCAATAAGTTCGATGAAGTGGTCGAATAACGGTGCCGCTTCATGAGGACCTGGGCTGGCTTCAGGGTGACCCTGGAAGCTGAACGCAGGCTTGTCGGTGCGGTGAATACCCTGCAGCGACTTGTCGAACAACGAAATGTGAGTTACTTCTAGGTTATCTGGCAAGCTAGACTCATCAACTGCAAAACCGTGGTTTTGGCTAGTGATCATAACTACATTACGCTTAAGGTCTTTAACCGGGTGGTTTGCACCGTGGTGACCAAACTTCATCTTCACTGTCTTCGCACCACTTGCGATAGCAAGTAGCTGGTGACCAAGACAAATACCAAATACAGGCGTACCGGTTTCGACGATAGTTTTGATTGCGGTTACTGCGTAGTCACATGGCTCTGGGTCGCCTGGGCCATTTGACAAAAATACACCATCAGGATTCATGGCTAGTACGTCTTCAGCAGGCGTTTGCGCTGGTACTAACGTAACTTTACAACCGCGGTCAGCTAGCATGCGAAGAATATTATTTTTAACACCGTAGTCAAAAGCAACAACGTGATATTTGAACTCGCTTGGTGTTACATAACCTTTACCAAGTTCCCAACTGCCCTCTGTCCATGTTTTTGGCTCAGTAATACTTACTACTTTTGCCAAATCCATGCCTTTAAGGCCAGGGAAAGCTTTTGCTTGCGCTAGTGCGCTAGACTCGTCTAATTCATCAGAGCAAATAATGCAGCCGTTTTGTGCACCTTTGTCTCGCAAGATACGCGTTAAGCGACGTGTATCAATGTCGGCAATACCCACAACGCCTTTCGCTTTAAGGTATTCAGACAAAGTTTGCTGTTGACGAAAGTTACTAGCAACAAGAGGTAGGTCACGGATGATTAGACCTTTCGACCAGATTTTATCTGCTTCGACGTCTTCTTCGTTAGTGCCGGTGTTGCCAATGTGTGGATAAGTAAGGGTGATGAGTTGTTCAGCGTAGGATGGGTCGGTGAGAATTTCTTGATAGCCGGTCATGGAAGTATTAAAAACGACTTCCCCAACGGCGGAGCCTGTAGCGCCTATCGCCGTACCTTTAAAAACAGAACCATCCTCTAACACCAAAAGGGCAGAATTAGCCAAGTCAACCTCCAGATTAAGGATAACTATGTGTTTGTGCAGTTTTCTGCACAAACCCCACAAAAAACGGGAGTTATTGATAACAATACATCCCGTTTTACGATCTTTGCAGCTAATAAAACCGCACTCTTCAGCCATTTTGGCGGCCTCAGAATACGAAATTCTGGCAAATTCCGGCGAGTATACATCACTGACCGAAAATGGCAAATTTATTTGTAATAATTTACTAAAATACCGCTTATACCACGATTTTTGCGCAGAACCACCGAAAGTACGGCTTATTGCTCATTTAAAGTGCAACTTTAGTTTAACACTTTGATAACGCCCTCAAGCTCGCCTGCTAATTTAGCTACAGCATGCTGGCATAAAAACGCCTATAGCTTTAAATCAAGTACATCAACCATGGAGTATAGACCAGGTTCTTTTCCATACAACCACTTCGCTGCATGCACTGCGCCTTTCGCAAAAGTAAGTCGACTTGATGCCTTGTGCGTAATCTCCAGGCGCTCACCAATATCTGCAAATAAGGCTGTGTGTTCACCGACAATGTCTCCGGCTCGAATTGTTGCGAAGCCAATAGTACCTTGGTCGCGTTCAGGCTCTTTTCCTTCTCTGCCGTATACAGCGCAGTTTTTTAAATCACGGCCCAATTCGTCAGCAATGGCTTCACCAATGGCCATGGCTGTACCAGAAGGCGCATCTTGTTTAAATCTGTGATGTGCTTCTGTTATTTCGATGTCAGCCGTTTCACCCAGCACACTTGCAGCTTGTCGAACTAGGGAAAGCATTAAATTTACGCCCACACTGTAATTAGCCGCAAATACGATAGGTATATGCTTTGCTGCTTCGTCGAGTGCCGCCAACTGTGAATCGTTTAATCCAGTAGTTCCAATAACAACAGGCATTTTATTTTTAACGCACCACGTAAGATTACTTTCAATAACCGAAGGCAGGGTGAAATCGATCATTACATCTGCATCATTACCACTTAAATCTGATAGCGCAGTACAATCAACGTCTTTTTTGCCAATGCCCGCAAGTTCGCCCACATTTAGTCCAACCCAAGGTGAATCATCGCGTACCGTTGCCACGCTAAGTTGTGCATCGTCACTTAAATCTAGCGCTTCAACTAAAACCCGTCCCATACGCCCGTTGGCGCCAAATAATCCTACTTTCATTTTTTCGTTTTACACTTTAATAAACCTTCAACTGTGAGGCATTTTGCCAAATGCCGTCACTATTGCAATGTGAGATTCATATTAAATAGGCATAACAAGGAATCGGTAAGATTTAACTAGTACCAATCTGCATAGTTCTATGCCAAAACTTCAGGCTCGGATGTAAAAAAATTCAGTACACGATGCTTAGGACATGTTGAGCTTTACTGCGCATTTTTGATGCAAAGATCAACATGTCCTAATTGCAACACTAAGACAAACAGAGGTTTTCTGCCGTTGGGCCTACTTGTTTTATAGAGTAAGTTAAGCGACGCTATGGCAATTAACAGATGACCGAGTACTTATGCGTCACCGCTGAACGGTAAGTGTGGATAGGTCAGAATACAACCCAACTAAATTTACTATGCAAAAAACTCTTATATGGGATATTCCCACCCGGCTTTTTCACTGGCTTATTGTAGCGAGCCTTTTAGCGCAATATGCAACAGTAGAATGGCTTGAAAACAAAGTGCAATGGCACTTTTACATTGGGTACTTCACCTTATTCCTTATCGTTTTCCGCATAATCTGGGGATTTGTTGGTACGCAACACGCCAAGTTCAGTAGCTTTATTACTGGTCCCAGAACGGTTTTCAATTATATAAAAACCTTATTTAATAGGCAGTCCGAACCCGCTATTGGCCACAACCCTTTAGGCGGATGGTTTGTCGTCGTTATGCTAGTGTTGCTTACCATACAAGCGGTATCGGGATTGTTCATGACCGATGATATTTTCTTAGACGGTCCCTATCGCCAGTTAGCCGGAGAAGAAACACTAGCGCTAATGAACACTCTGCATCACCTTGCCTTTGATGTGTTACTTTACGTTATCGCACTTCATATAGGCGCGGTAATATTTTACAGCGTGTATAAGAAGCAAAAATTGGTTCCTGCCATGGTGCATGGCAATAAGGAGTCAGCAACAGCAGGTATTACTGACTCGCGAATTCTACGTGCTTTTGTTGTGGCGCTCATCGCCGCAGCAGCTGTATATATGGCTATTGAAGTATACCCGCCAGCTCCACAGGCAGATGAATATTACTACTAGCTAAACAGCCGTGGGCTTGTTGACCAAGCCCTTCTCTCGCATGAGCGTCTCAATCTCACTTACGCTTGACGGATCATCGATGGTTGAGGGTACGGCAACAGATTCATTGGCTGCAATTTGACGCAGCAGTTTGCGGAGTATTTTACCTGACCGGGTTTTGGGTAAACGATTGACGACGATGGCTCGCTTAAAGCACGCCACTGGCCCGATTTTATCTCGAACCCGTTGAACCAAATCTTGCTCAAGTGCCTGTTCATCAACGGTAACGCCGTCTTTTAGCAGTACCAATCCAACTGGCAATTGCCCTTTCAGTGCATCATGGATGCCTATTACACTACATTCAGCAATGGCAGGATGTCCTGCAAGCACTTCTTCCATTTCACCGGTAGATAACCGGTGCCCGGCAACGTTTATGACATCGTCGGTGCGACCCATTATAAATACGTAGCCATCTTCATCTACGTACCCGTTATCTCCGGTACTGTAATACCCTTCAAATTCTCGTAAATAGCCATCAACAAACCGTTGATGGTCTTGCCAAATCGTTGTCAAACAACCTGGGGGAAGCGGTAACTTGATAGCAATAGCGCCTTTTTCACCGGTTATTTGCTGTTCATCAGCTCCTTGCAATACCTTTACGTTAAACCCAGGTGTAGGCACGCTTGATGAACCGGGTTTCGTAGCCATTGGCTCAAGCCCCATCGGGTTTGAACAAATTGGCCAGCCAGTTTCGGTTTGCCACCAATGGTCGATAACAGGAACACCTACTTTCTCGCTCGCCCAGAAATATGTTGGCGGATCTAGACGTTCACCCGCCATAAATAAGGTACGCAAGCTCGACGTATTGTATTTAGATAAAAACTCAGCATCAGGGTCCGCTTTTCGTATCGCTCTAAATGCTGTTGGAGCTGCAAAAAGCACATTCACTTTGTGAGACTCTATCATACGCCAAAATGCACCGGCATCAGGAGTGCCAATGGGCTTTCCTTCGTACAGTACCGTCGTTGCGCCTTTTATGAGCGGGCCATAGACAATATATGAATGACCGACCACCCAACCAACATCCGATGCAGCCCAAAAAATATCGTCCTCACTAATACCGTAAATCGCGCCCATTGAATAATGAAGAGCAACCGCGTGCCCGCCATTATCTCGAACGACCCCCTTGGGTTTACCGGTTGTACCTGAAGTATAAAGAACATAAAGCGGGTCAGTTGCATCGACGGCAACAGGAGAAGCTGGCACGCTAGCTTCAACCAGAGAGAGCCAATCGTGGTCAGTTGCTTCATTTAACTCAGCAATTAGCTGAGGGCGTTGATACAACACGCATGCCTGTGGTTTGTGCTCTGCCAATGATATTGCTTCATCAACAAGAGGTTTGTACGGTAGAACTTTATTGCCTTCAATGCCACATGACGCAGTAACAATAACTACCGGTTTTGCGTCATCTATTCGTACTGCAAGCTCATTTGCGGCAAAGCCACCAAACACCACAGAGTGCACAGCTCCCAAACGAGCGCAAGCAAGCATCGCGATCACTGCTTGCGGGATCATGGGCATGTAGATAATCACGCGGTCGCCTTTCGTCACACCCAAGCGAGATAAGCCGCCTGCGAACTCGGCAACACGGTTTAATAGCTCTTTGTAAGTAAAGTGCTGAGTGGTTTGTGTAACAGGTGAGTCATAAATAAGCGCGGTTTTATCGCCACGACCATTTTTTACGTGATGATCAAGCGCTAAATAGCTAGTGTTAAGCTGCCCTCCCCTAAACCAGTCGAAGTAACCATTATCTGTAGGTTGGCATCCTTTTTGAGGAGGTTGAAACCACGCTAGCTTTTGTGCTTGTTCTAACCAAAACTCATCGGGGTGCTGGGTCGAGGCAATATATTCATCTTTATAAGTCATAACCATGTCCTGAGTAGGGTTTATCTTCACCCTACGATAGTTACATGACATCTACTAATAAGACTTCAGGCGTAGATCGACTAACAAATTGATTTACATAAATTTAAACTTTATCTATCCGTTTGATAACAAGAGGTATCGAAGCGGTTGTTTCAACGCATACTTGAATAAGCCCTCGACTGCGTAGGGTCAAATACCTTCTTTATATTGCTTCTCACTAATTTTACTTTTCCAATCACCTACACTCATGGGTTTATCTAAGTAATATCCCTGAAATGCTCCGCAACCACATGCCTTAGCTTGATCTAATTGACCCGTTGTCTCTATTCCCTCAGCTACGGTATTTATGTGCAACGCTTTAGCCATGTTACAAATACTTGTAACTAATAATGTTTTTTGCTGCGAGCCTTCCATCGCTTCGACAAATACCCTGTCTACTTTCAGTTCGGTAATTGGCAAATCTTGAAGATAATTTAAATTTGAGTCACCAAGACCAAAATCGTCGATAGACAAACTAAACCCTTGTTCCGCTAATTCTCTGACGCGACGTTGAATAACGCTCACCCCTCTTATCAATGCACCTTCAGTGAGCTCTAGAGTTAAATTTTTGTGTGACACTCGCCACTTATTTACTATTGCGACAAACTTACTCACAAAATCAGCTCGCGCTAAGTGCTTTGCACTGATATTAACAGACAACTTAGTGTTAATTTTATTTGACTGGCATTCACTAAGTAACCCGCAGGCTTCGTTACACACCCACAGCCCGAGTTCAGCAATAAAATCATTCTCTTCGGCAATAGGAATGAATTCAGAAGGGCTTACTGTACCCATATGAGGATGCTTCCACCTTAACAACACCTCTGAGCTTATAACGTTCTTCGTTGCATCGTATTGAGGTTGTAGCTCAATATATAACTCGTTGTTAGAAATAGCCCTGCTCAGAGAGTGTTTAATGTAATTGTACCGCTCGATATCAATTGCATTAACATGAAAATACTCGTGCTCCGACTTAAAAGTAGAAGTATTTTTTACCTCTCTTAAAGGTTTTCTCGACAATAGTTCTTTTATCTTTTTAAACGAAAAATGCTTCGTTGGAACCGTGCAACTTATGGTTTGCGTTTCAATATTTAAGAGGCTGTTGTGCAGGGTTATTGGCGCTAGCACGTGATCGTGGATAAGAATAGCGCAATCGTGTGCAGCATTTAGAGACTGTGCTTCTTCACTAAAATATTGATGAAGATGAATATAAAAAGCGCCTCTCTCACATTTGAATATACTGGCTGAATTGCGCTTGTTAATTTCGAATATGCGAATGAAGCGACTAGCCAAAATTCTCAGAATATAGTCTATCGTTGGCTCTCCAAACGCATTTTCGTATTCTTTTATGTTACAGATAGCAACGCGCATAAACGTGGCAAATGGTTTAGATGACTTGTCGTCATGAGCTTTATCGCCAAGGTATCGCTCAAATTGGTGTAAGTTCGGAAGACCTGTCACCGTATCGATTAAAGCGAGTTGTTTGTAATGCTCAATTTCGTGGTTTTGATTAGTGATATCGCGCACTGAGGCGATAATTAATTGTTGATTATGTACAGAGCATTTCGACAAATTAACTTCACAGGCAATACGTTTACCATTTTTATGGCGAAGACATTCGTTTACCGAGCCATTTTCGCTACACCATGCTAAACCCGCTGGTATGTTTATGAAACAAGAAGGCGCATCGGTATTTTGCACCTTGGTTGATATTAATTTTATATCTTGCCCAATCAGCTCTTCGGGCTCAAAGCCTAATACAGAATAAACGCGTTCATTTGCAGTTAGAATAGTGCCATGTTCATCTATGCTTAACACCACGCTATCCACATTATTCAATAAACTGGTCAGATAATCTGTGTAGTTATGTTGTGAATCCGATAGACGCTGTATTTCCGTTTCATCCTGCACTGCGCCATAAAGCCGGGTTAATTTAATTCCGCTAGCATTTCCTCGCTGAACCTGTAAGAACACGGTTAGTTTTATACTTTTTCTGCGACCTTGCTTGTCGTGAAATTCAAAGTGCTTTACGAACTCTCTATCTTCTTTAAGCGCTTTAAAAACGCGCTGCTTTAAGTCTCTTCTATCACTCGAGGTAAGCATATCGAGCACTTCATTAATGCCGACGCTTTTTACACGAGGTAAGCCTAATAAGGCTTTCATCACCTCAGTCAGAGAGAGTACGCCTGTGAATCTGTCAATCTCCCACGCGCCCACTTTAGAAATTGAACTCACCTCTTCTAACAAGGCAAGCTGTTCGGATAACTTGTCTGAATAGGGATGACGCGCCAGCTCATATTGGTAACTAAGCTCTACTTTTTGGCGCGTAATATCTATCAATGTATGTTGTAGAGGGCTCAATACACTGTGGCGTACAAAAGTGAGAACAACACCCATTACTTCATTTTGCATATCTCGCACGGTAGCAACTACTACATAGCTATCAGCATAATGTTCGAGTGAAGGGGGAAAGATAAAATCTTTGCAAGGTATTGGAGCGCTCAAAGGTGTAAGCGGGAGCATGAGCAATACATGTGAAGGAAAAACAACACTCTCGGCTTCTAATGATAGGTGGTTTACGTCGCAAGATAATACCGTTGCTCTTCCATTGCTAGGGTTTACCGAGGCAAGTAATATACACAGAGCCTCTGTTTTCGTTCGACTTTCATTGAGCAACACAGAAATGTTTTGCTGTGTTGTGCGCATGGTTGACAACATGCGTTCACTGCGTAAATCCATCTAAGCAAACCTTTTGATATCTCTTCGAATTCAGCACAAACGATAGCAGCACGACAATAAAAGGATGAAAAGTTGTGTCGTGGTTTTAAGCGCTTTACAAGTTTTGCTGTTTCAGTTGTCTACGAGCTGTTTTATATTTTTTAAAAGCAGGACCTGCGAAGATTGGGTACCTAAACGCGTACCTTCAGTCGAAGAAAATTATCGCCAAGCCTGAGTGTTTAACATAGCCAAGAATTGTACAAATTTCCAGCAAAAACCCATTGAAACGTTTCGAACCCGTGGAAAGTTCTTATTATTACGAATTAACTATTTGAAATCCGGGATAGTACTTGAGAGCTCTTTTATCTGAACAGGATCTAACACTACTGAGCTTAGCGCGCTAGAAACAGTTTGCGTGGGAAGGGCTGTATTCTTGCTAAAAAATTCACGGTCACGCAACTTGAATTTACGCGTTATTGTCGGATACAAGTAATTTTCTGTCAGCCAAAGGACTGCCGCTACTTCTGGACCCGCCGCCATAAGACCCGCAGCGAAAAAGCCTACGCCAATAGCGACCCTCGCAACTGCAGATTCCGATTGCTTTTCACCAAACAACGATGACAACTGCTTCGAATAGGCACGAGCCTCAGCAGTTAAACACTCTTCTGTACCTTGCCCAGAAAAATAGTCATCTTGAGCTTGACGGTATGCTCTCAACTGTTTGCCGACATCGCTAAACGGAGATACTAGTTCCGCCCATTTTGGCCCGCTATTCATTGATATATTTTGCGGTACACGCAATCCGGGTATTGAAACGTGCTGCATTTGTAACTCTTGATCTACTTTGGATAAATCAGCAAACGCTGAGCTAAATCGTGTTTCGACCAAAATTTGCTGTTTCGACAAAGACGTCTGGCTGCCCAAGCAAACACCGAAATTGTAGTGATACGCCTCACAGGCCAGGTGCATCATAGCTAGACGCCCTTGATGGTTATCAGCTAAGCACTCAGTGACCGCAGACTCCCAACGGGTTCGGGTAGCCTCTTTGTCGTATCGATTTGATTGTTCATACAAATCAAACACTCGTCGCCACTGGTCATGACTGACACTGCCAATTGATAAGTCTTCTGGTGTGCGTTCAGCCAACCGCATGATCATTTGATCAAAGCCATGACTGATGTGTTTTTCTGGCCAAGGTATAAAATTATCCGTTTCTTCTAACAGTGGCTGCCACTTACGTAATTCTCGCTTCAAACTTGGCCATTCGGCAGAATTTTTCAAAACGTTGAAACTGGCAACACCTTGATCCGCCATTTTCTCTGGTAAGGAGACTAAATCGGCGTTCCGCGATAAGATCCTTACAAAACCTTGCTCAATTAGTGACGTGAGCGGAGAACAACTGGGGTTTAGAATAGCTTGCCTTGCCGCACTATTATTAAGTAAATACCCATCATTGATAAGTATCTTCTCTCCTAATATAGCCTTCCTCACTAGCAATTGATTAAAGTAGTTTATATCAGCGTCGAATTGCCAAGGAAAACGCTCTACAACATCGTCCAGTGTACCTACATACGTTAGCGAGGGTCGCATCTTATCTCCATATTAAAAATCTGTTGTTAAGCACTTACGAATATACCACAGCGTATGGGTCTTAACGATGTACTCTCGTAGACACGTTCTACAAGGCTATAATGAAGTCAATTTCTGAGGTGGCTAAGTGTGTGGCGATGCCTGATGCTTATTACCTACAAAGCCCTGGACGAAAAAGTACACTACTGTTTGAGGAAGGTTGCGAGTCTGCGCTTCAGCGCCACTCTCAATTTATCTGTATGATTTAATTATAAAATACTAATTAACACATCGAAGTACTAATCGAGGTTTTGGGTCAGTAAAATGCAATAGTACATTCTTACTGACCCGATATTAGAGCGCTTTCACGTGTTGAAAAACAAGCTTGGGCTAGTCCTTCTTATAGTCGTCATGGCATGATTTACAACTTGCACCAATTTTACCGATTGCACCTCTGTACGCGCTTTCATCACCCGCTTTAACAGCTGCTTGAAGCCCTTGCGCTGCCGTTTTAAGTGCCATCACTTTCTTTTCTACATCTGAGAAATTTTCCCAAATTTCATCTTTTGCGCCAGTTTCAACGTCAAACTTACGGGTATCAACTGATAAATAATCGCCCATCATGTCAGCAAGTTGTTCTAGACGTACGGCATTTGTTTCCATAACGCTTTCGTCAAAAGGTAGAGCACCTTTTGCCATGCCACCTAACGGTCCCATGTTACTGCGTACTAACTGAAAAACGGCCTGGCGATATTGTGTTGCAGCTCCCGCGTGTTTTTCTGACGTTGCTTCTGTCACGTCAGCAGCTAATACCGAGCCTGATAAGATTGCGCCTGCCGTGGCAGCGCTCAGTAGCAATTTACTTGAAAATTTCATGCCTGTTCCCTTGTTAGGTAAATATTATTCATTGGTCTCAAACGGGCTTTTAAGCCTTGTGATCTGCAAGCTAAAAGTCCCGATACTTGGGTTATCGTGACGAATAGTCGGATGATGCGCAAGATTTTTAGCGGTAAAAGTAAGTAAAGAAAAGACTAACTCCCCCTTTCCTTCTTAAAGTGAGCACTTTCTATTACAAATACCAATCTGCATGGATAATTGGCCACTCATAAGAGCGCGTTTAAGTGCCTTTCAAAAATAAAAAAGCCCTCAACTGAGGGCTTTCAAATGAAGTATGTACTACTAAGCAATTAGTTCGTTAAGTCGTCAAAGAACTTTTTAACGCCGTCAAAGAAGCCTTGCGCTTTCGGGCTATGCTTACTTGACGCTTTACCCATCGACTCTTCAAGCTCTTGAAGTAGTTCTTTTTGGCGAGATGATAAGTTTACTGGTGTTTCGACCACAACCTTACACATTAAGTCGCCCATGGCACCGCTTCGCACTGATTTAACACCTTTACCACGTAGACGGAACATTCGGCCAGTCTGCGTTTCAGGGCTGATTTTCAGTTTTACTTTCCCATCTAGCGTTGGCACTTCTAGCTCGCCGCCAAGGGCTGCCGTAGTGAAGCTCAACGGTACTTCACAGTACAAATTGTTGCCATCGCGCTTAAAGATATCGTGCTCACGTACGTGGACCTGAACGTATAAATCACCTGGAGGTGCACCGTTCTCTCCAGCTTCACCTTCGCCTGATAGACGAATACGATCACCGGTATCTACGCCAGCTGGAATTTTAACGTTAAGGGTCTTAGTCTTTTCTTTACGACCGTGGCCATGACAGCTGTTACAAGGATCTTCAATGATCTTGCCTTTGCCCGAACACGTAGGGCAAGTCTGCTGAACAGCAAAGAAACCTTGGCGCATTTGAACTTGGCCATTGCCGTGACAGGTTGGACAGGTCTTAGGTGAAGAGCCTTTCTTCGCACCAGAACCATCACAGACTTCACACTCGACCAAAGTTGGTACGCGAATATCTACGCTCTTGCCACGAACCGCTTCTTCAAGCGTTAGCTCTAAGTTGTAGCGGAGGTCTGAACCTTGACGTGCGCGAGATTGACGACCTCCTCGGCCACCGCCGAAGATATCACCAAATACATCACCAAAAATATCGCCGAAATCGGCACCACCACCGAAGCCACCGCCACCACGGTTAGGATCTACTCCCGCGTGGCCATATTGGTCGTATGCTGCACGTTTCTGCGAATCTGACAGAATTTCGTAGGCTTCCTGGATTTCTTTAAATTTATCTTCCAGGCCTTTATCGCCTTGCGTACGGTCAGGGTGATATTTCATCGCCAGCTTCTTATACGCCTTTTTAATTTCGCGTTCGCCTGCGCTTTTATCTACCCCGAGTACTTCGTAGTAGTCTCGTTTCGACATATCGTTTACATATCCTACTTTTTGTCGATAAGCATTTTATGCTCATCGAATCTACATCTGACTGTTGTGAAAATAACCTGAACACACATTCAATAAAGCCAAGTCATTTACACAACAAAGGCGCAACAAGAAATTCCTGCTGCGCCTGAACTGCTTACACGGCCCGCTAACATGCTATGTAACGGGCCTGACACAACAGTTTACTTCTTGTCGTCGTCTTTCACTTCTTCGAATTCAGCGTCAACAACGTCATCGTCTGCTTTACCAGAAGAAGCTTGCTGCTCTGCACCTTCTGCGCCACCGGCTGCAGCTTGCTGAGCTTGCGCCGCTTCCATCAGCTTGCTAGATGCTTGGATAAGCTCTTGCGTTTTCGCTTCGATGTCCGCTTTGTCTTCGCCTTTAACTGCAGTTTCAAGTGCTGAAAGTGCTTCTTCGATTGGCGCTTTGTCTTCTGCACTTAGTGCATCGCCAACTTCTTCAAGCTGTTTACGTGTGGCGTGAACCATACCGTCAGCTTGGTTACGCGCTTGAATCAGCTCTTCAAACTTCTTATCAGACTCTTTATTCGCTTCCGCGTCAGCTACCATTTTTTCTACTTCTTCATCGCTTAGGCCTGAAGAGGCTTTGATAGTGATCTTCTGCTCTTTACCTGTGTCTTTGTCTTTCGCAGACACGTGTAGGATACCGTCAGCATCAAGATCGAATGTTACTTCGATTTGCGGTACACCGCGTGCTGCTGGACGAATACCTTCTAGGTTGAACTGACCAAGAGACTTGTTGCCACTTGATTGCTTACGCTCACCCTGTAGTACGTGTACTGTTACCGCAGACTGGTTGTCTTCAGCAGTTGAGAACGTTTGCGACTTCTTCGTTGGAATTGTCGTGTTCTTCTCGATAAGCACAGTCATCACGCCACCCATAGTCTCGATACCTAGAGACAGAGGTGTAACGTCTAGAAGTAGTACGTCTTTAACGTCACCTGACAGTACGCCACCTTGAATTGCTGCGCCTACTGCAACTGCTTCGTCAGGGTTTACGTCTTTACGTGGCTCTTTGCCAAAGAATTCAGTCACGTACTTCTGTACTAGCGGCATACGAGTTTGACCACCAACTAGGATGATGTCGTTGATGTCGCCTACAGAAAGATCTGAATCAGCTAGTGCCTTCTTAAGCGGCTCAAGTGAATTCTTAACTAGGTCTTCAACCAAAGACTCAAGTTTTGCACGAGTAAGCTTAATAGCTAAGTGCTTAGGACCTGTTGCATCTGCAGTGATGTATGGCAGGTTAACTTCGGTCTGTTGAGAAGAAGAAAGCTCAATCTTCGCTTTTTCACCGGCTTCTTTAAGACGCTGCATAGCAAGCGGATCTTTACGAAGGTCGATACCTTGGTCTTTCTTAAACTCTTCAACTAGGTAGTTGATAACACGGTTATCGAAGTCTTCACCACCAAGGTGAGTATCACCATTAGTTGCTAGTACTTCAAACGTGTGTTCGCCGTCTACTTCATCGATTTCGATGATAGAGATATCGAACGTACCACCACCTAAGTCGTATACTGCAACAACGTTGTCGCCTTGCTTTTTGTCCATGCCGTAGGCAAGAGCAGCAGCAGTTGGCTCGTTGATAATACGCTTAACTTCAAGACCAGCGATGCGACCCGCGTCTTTAGTTGCTTGACGCTGAGAATCGTTGAAGTAAGCAGGAACAGTGATAACTGCGCCAGTAACTTCTTCACCAAGATAATCTTCAGCTGTCTTTTTCATTTTCTTAAGTACTTCAGCAGAAATCTGCGGAGGCGCCATTTTCTCGCCTTTCGCTTCTACCCACGCATCACCATTATCAGCACCTACAATTTTGAAAGGCATGATGTCGATGTCACGCTGTACTTCTTTATCTTGAAAGCGACGACCAATTAGACGCTTAATTGCGAATAATGTGTTAGTCGGGTTAGTTACCGCCTGACGCTTTGCAGACTGACCAACTAATGTTTCCCCATCGTTTGTGTAAGCGATGATTGAAGGGGTTGTACGATCGCCTTCCGCGTTTTCAATTACGCGAGGTTTGTCGCCGTCTAGAACTGCGACACATGAATTCGTTGTACCTAAATCGATACCAATGATTCTACCCATTTCGTGTCTCCGAAAAAGTTTCTTAATTCTGTACTTTTAGTGGGGTTATTCCCCAGCCTTTTCAATAGATGTCAGTAAAAAAACTGACATTTTTGTGTGTTTATCGCAAAAAGCGTGACTTACGCTTGCGTGTCCACACCACCACTTGGCGCACGCGATACCATAACCATGGCAGGGCGTAACAAGCGGCCGTTAATTTGATAACCTTTCTGCATAACCGCCATCACCGTATTTGGCTCGTGGTCTGCACTTTCTTGCATAGACATTGCCTGATGCAAGTCAGGGTTGAAGGTTTCGCCCTGCGGATCAATAAGGCTTAATCCAAATTTCTCAATAGTGCTTAAGAAAGTTTTGTGGGTCATTTCCACACCTTCTAGAAGCGGCTTAACCGCTTCATTGTCGCCATCGGTCATTTCGATAGCACGCTCTAGGTTATCGATAACCGGAAGCAACTCTCCAGCAAAGCGTTCAAGGGCAAATTTACGCGCCTTTTCTACTTCACCTTCAGCACGACGACGTGCGTTGTCAGCATCTGCACGCGCGCGAAGCACGCCATCTTGCTGCTCTTTGATTGTGGCTTGCGCCTCAGAAAGTGCCGTTTCTAGCTCGTAAATGCGTTGAGCATTTTCATCAAGCTCTACGCCTTCTGCTTGTGACGCTTCTACTTGCGCTTCTTCAGCATTTTGTACAGTTTGATCAACTGTATTTTCTTGTTCTGCCTGCACGTCGCGATTATCGCTCATGCCTACCTCCAAACGTTTTTCTTAATTAGGCATTGCCCAATAACGTTAAAATTATTGGGAATAAGTCTGTTGCGCTTAGTTATGGGGCTAGATTTAAGGTGATCAAGGGTATCCACATTATTTTTGTGGGTGATTTTAAAAAAATATAAAAAAAGCCAAACTTCAATACTAAGTTTGGCTTCCTAACGCTTTAATGAGTTTCTTTAATTTAGTTACCTAGTGGTACCAACTTGCCAAAATGTTGGCGTTCGTATTGAACCACTATCTAGGATAACACACTGAGGGTCACCTCTTTTGCAACCATTCCCTTTTATCCTGCTTCCCGTTTGCCCATGGTGCTTTCTGAGTTCACTTAGCATCAACCCGTGAACATCGCCCATATTGATACTAATTCCAGTCACCGTAATAGTTTCAATGCTGCTATCGAGACCAGCAGTAGCCTTAGGGTTCTCATTATCCTGCGCTATAACTTTCTCTCCACTTAATTGTTGAAGTAGCTCTACAGAATTGGCGTATTTACCTGACGCTGGAAATGCTAATAGAGACTTCGCTTTCACTATATCCTTTTCCACAAACTCTCCATTGATATAAAGAACGGCTAATACATAGTTAGCGAGGTAGCTCATTCCTTCTTCAACTTCGGCTTCCAAAAATTCAACCGCAGTCGCTTTTTCTTCGTCGGTAGATTCATTATCAGAAAAGACGAGAACAGCATATTCCTCTGCCGTTCTATTAACGCCTTCATCTGCAGCAAATTTCATCAATCGCTTGGCTTCAGCCATATTCTTTTGTGTACCAATTCCCTGTGCAGCCATCCCCGCTGCTTGTCGGTAAGCTGGCAGGAAGCCCTGTTTGGCAGACTTATCAAAGTAATAATAGGCATTTTCTAAATCTGTCTTTACCCCAGATTCAGGATTCATAAAGATGTGGCCAAGGGAGAAGCTGGTTTGTTCATGACCTCTGGACGCCAAAGCTCGAAGTGTATTCAGCTTAGCAACTGAACAATCTTCGTCTGCGCATTCAGGTTGATTCGGAATAGCCCAAACAGATGCAGATATTATAGTTGAAATTAGTAGTGAGATTCGCAGAATACGTGTGCTTGCTGAATTTTGTTTCATTAAATTCCCTTTTTATTATTCCGGTGATTGGCTAAGACCGACTTATGTGTAAATCCTACTGCTCAAAAAGACGTCGCCTTGTATAAAAACCTATCACTTATCGTTCAAATTGCAAATAATTAACTCCGAAATATTGCTTGTGTACCAACAGAAGATACCTCGCATGTGAAAACTATGTTAATGTAAATCAACAATAAAACGCGCTTTCAATTGCGCTAATAAATGCGTTCAACTACACGGAATATCTATGCTAAGTATCTGGACGGTTGGCACTATTGTTGGTTGTTATCTCCTCGCGCTTTTCGCTTTAGCATTTTGGGGCGATAAGCGTTTACGTGACAACCGGCAACACCCAATATTGTACAGCCTTGGATTGGGTGTGCATTGTACATCTTGGGCATTTTTCGGCACTACCTCTCAAGCAGCACAATATGGCTGGGCAGTTATCCCTACTTATTTAGGGATTATGCTGACTATGGCATTTGCGTTTCCTGTGGTGCTTCATATAAGCAGACTGTGTCAACAACACAACATCAGCTCTTTAGCAGACCTCATCTCACTTAAATACCAGCACTCCCACTTGATTGCCGCGCTTATCACTTTACTGTGTTTTTTCGGTGTAGTGCCCTACATCGCCCTGCAGTTAGACGCCATTACGAAATCAATAAATTTGTTGACTGACGACGCGCATACAAGCACGCCATGGTTAAGTATCTACGTAGCTATCTTGCTCGCATTATTTGCCATTATCTTCGGTACCCGTACACTCAACTTGACCGACAAACACCCCGGTCTGCTATTTACTATAGCGTTTGAATCGGTTATAAAGCTTGTTGCCCTGTGCGCTGTAGGTGTTTTCGTTTGCTTCTATCTGTTTGATGGTGTGTTGGATTTGGTGTCTAACGCCGCCTCAAATGCCAGTGCTCGAGAAGTCATTTATGCTGATAGCGCACCCTGGGTTTATGTATCACATGTTGTTTTGGGCGTTTGCTCTATGTTCGTTTTGCCACGACAGTTTCATATGAACTTCGTTGAGCAGAACGGTGAGGGGGAGCTTAGAACAGCAAGGTGGCTATTTCCCCTCTATTTATTTGGCATGACCCTTTTTATTATTCCTATTGCACTTGCAGGAAAAATGCTGCTGCCAGTGGATACGAGCTCTGATGCGTATGTGCTTGCCCTACCTTTATATGCTGAAAATATCGCGCTGTCGTCATTTGCTTTCATAGGAGGTCTTTCTGCAACCACCAGCATGGTGATTGTTGCAACCTTGGCGCTGGGAATAATGATCTCGAACAATGTTGTCACGCCACTTTGGCTAAAAGCGCGACTAAAGACTTCGCCCAATCGTTCAATGCAGCCAAACAAAATACTGTCTATACGTCGTATTACCGTTGTGGTCGTACTTAGCATTGCGCTCTGGTATCACTTGAATATAAGTCAGGCTGCACCTCTGGTTAAAAGCGGGGTGATTGCTATAGCATTATTAGCACAGTGCATGCCTGCACTTATGTTTGGTCTTTACTGGCCGAAAAGCAACAAAGCTGCCGCTATTTGCGCCTTATTGGTAGGGTTCACATGTTGGGCAGCATTCCTCCTCTACCCAAGCTTACTGTCGAGTTATTATTTCAACCCAGTACCCACTGACCAAGCGCTTGGTTTGGGCTTTGCCTTTTCCTTATTGGCTAATTGCCTAACATTCGTTACGGTTGCATTGATTACATCAAGACGTGGCATGAAGCCAAATGATACGCTCCTCACAGATCACGACACACCTCGTTTACTGGTAAAAGTGAGGGACTTAATTGCACTCACCGAACGTGTGCTCGAAAGTGCCACGCACTCTCAACTGGTTAAGCAGCTATCAGTTGACGTCAATCGCGCCGCTAGCAGTGGTTATGCCAGTCAGGCGCTTATCGACAGGGTAAATAAGTTGCTTGCTGCACAAGTAGGAGCACCTAGTGCTCGTATATTACTGGGTGCCATCGCAGATACAGGCAGCGATAGCTTTCCAGAACTGGTTGACTGGGTAGAAGAAGCTTCTCAGTCATTTCAGTTTAACCACGAGGTACTTCAATCGTCAGTGCAAAACATTGAGCAAGGCATAAGTGTGCTTGATGACAAACTGCAGCTACTAGCGTGGAACGAACGTTACGTGGAGTTATTTGCCTACCCTAAAGGATTTCTAAAAGCGGGCATGCCCATTACCGATATACTTAGCTACAACGCGAACCGAGGGTTGTTTAGCCCCTCATCTATCGAAAAGCGCGTTAGCTACATGCTGGAAGGCACCCGTCATAAACATATTCGCAAACAGCCTGACGGAAAAGTGATTGAACTTAACGGCGCGCCGCTACCTGGTGGCGGCTACGTGACTACCTATAGCGATATCACTGAATACATAGCAATTCAAAAAGAATTAGAAAGTGCAAAAGAAGACTTGGAGGCAAGGGTTGCGCAGCGTACAGCAGAATTAGAAGAAGCCAAACAACACGCTGACAAAGCTAACGAGAGCAAAACCAAATTTCTGGCCGCGGCTGGGCACGATCTCATGCAACCTTTCAACGCCGCAACATTATTTGCCAGCATGCTCAGCAAAAAGACGCAAGGTAGTGAACTGGCCACACTATCTGAAGGCGTGGTGAATTCTTTGGACAATGCTCAGAGCTTACTTTCAATGCTACTTGATATGACGAAATTAGACGCTGGCGTACTTACCCCTCAAAAGACTGAATTTCCAGTCAGTGATATGTTGTCTTCATTGGTGCAGGAATTTAGTGTCATTGCAAAGCAAAAAGGTATTGAGCTCAGGTATGTACCGACCAGAGTTATGGTGTACTCGGACAAAGTGCTACTGCGACGGGTGCTTCAAAACTTGCTGTCCAACGCAGTCCGCTATACCGCAAAAGGCCGTATTTTGGTGGGCGTGAGACGCACAAGAGTCACAAATACCGAGCAGGTTATAAAGCTTTGTGTTTACGATACCGGACTAGGTATCGCCGACCACCAACAGCATGAAATATTTAGTGAATTCCACCAGCTAGAGAGCAACAACAAAGGCGAAGGAATTGGATTAGGCCTGACTATTGTAGATAAGATATGTCGACTACTCGGTCATGAAGTCGGACTGACTTCATCGCCAAATAAAGGAAGCTGCTTCAGTGTGGCTATATCTAGAGCATTTCAAAGCGAAGCCTCGATTCCCACAGCATACAAAAGCAACACTAACCATGTTGACTCCCCTTTTAATAAATCGGTATTAACGAAGAACTCAGCAAGTGCGCCAAATAATTCAGTAAGCGTTCAAAAAAGCGCATTAGACAGCCGTTCTCGCCCTGTCTCCTCGCACTCCCATCAAATGCCCTCTTTAGACTCAGCGAATAAAAACAACAATGCATTTTTAAAAGACACCCGTTTTCTACTTGTAGAAAATGACGAGCAAGTGGCAAATGCAATGTGTACCTTACTGAGAGATTGGGGAGGGAGTACAACATTGATAGCGGGCGGAGCAGAAGTGTCGAGTATTTCACAAGAACACTTTGATGTGCTCGTCGCCGATTATCACCTAAATTATGGCGAAACCGGTTTTGACGTTGCAGCGATTCTTTCTGAAAATAACGTGCGTTTTGCCTTAAAGATTTTAGTCACTGCCAACAGAAGTAACGACATAAGAGAGGAAGCGGCGGAGCAACAATTTAGCTACCTGCCAAAACCCTTAAAGCCTGCGGCACTTAAGCGACTGCTAAAGCAATCGCTTGTTTAATAGAGAACTCGTGATCGCGTTTATAGTACGGCAGTAGGTATTTCGTCTTCTTTTGGTAGCTGGTTTGCATCAAGATACGTTTTACTTTTGCGGTAACGCGATGTGAAGTTTCCCGTAACGATAATCAAGTGTTACAACGAAGTCTTTCAACAAATCATAGCCTATTAAGCCTACTACCCGCTTTCCACCTATCCGGCTACCCGTTCTTTCATACTGGCTTTCTAAGTTTGTCTTTTGCCCTTCAGCAGGAAAGCTAACCTTAACGTCACTAATCTCGAATGGGCCAAACTTCACGACATCAGACGTAGCGAACTCATTGACCCCAGAACTATTGGCACCAAATGACGTGCTTGCGCCTTCCACTTTTTCAAGCAACCCAACCTTGGACGCCGCTCGACGGTTAATCAAAATTGTACCGGCGTTACCAGTATCGACTAATAGCCACAAAGCAACACCGTTAATTTCTACTTGCGCGATAGGCATTCCACTACCCTGTTGAGAGTTGGCTCGAACATTTGCCACCTCCCCCATATCTATCGAATCACGCGTTACTAAACGAATTTTTCTGTGGGGATAGTCCAATTGAACAATGAAGTTATTGAAAAAACCTGCCCCCAGTAGCATACCATTAGAGTGATGACCTAAGCTGGATTCGACAAGTGAATCCAGCTCGAAATCACTACTGAATATTTCAACGTTTACATTGTTGTAAGCGTTACGCCTTTCAACGTCATACACCCCTTTAACGGTCACGGGGCGCCCTTTATCAAGGTCTAAATCATGCTTCCCGATAAACGCGCGATTGATACTGTTTATTTGTGCTCCTGAATCCAGCATGACCCGAGATTCGATGCCTTCTATGGTAACAGGCAGAAAAACGTGACCGTTGTCCAGAGTGAAATCTGTCCATGCTGTAACGGCACTAAACGCATTGAAAGAACTAAGAAGAAGGGAAAGTAAAATAAATCGCGTCATAAATATCCTTTTACGCCAGTAAACTAATCCTTTGAAATCTTACGCTAGCACATGAGCTGATTGAGATCGAATTAGCACGATGAACCGAACGCGTAAAAATCCCTAATCTAGTGGAAAGCATCTAATACGTGTTAGTGCTTAAACTATATCGATATGATCATAGTCTTGAAGACGACTATCGCTTTCCGTTTAGCTTAAATGCATTGCATTTTTGAACGCGATACCAGCCTTGGTTCTGTTAATAACACCAAGCTTTCTCAATACTGCAGATACATGCTGTTTAACGGTGGACTCAGAAATGGCCAGTTCGTAAGCAATCTGCTTGTTAAGCAAGCCGTCTGATACCATTCGCAACACTTTAAGTTGGTGAGGGGTAAGTTGCTTTAATCGGTTGGTGAAATCATCTTGGCCAGAGTGGCCATTCGCATTCGATGCAGTGGCATTTGGCATCGTAGCTGATGCATTGTGAACTGAAGGCGGGATCCAAGTTTCACCGTCTAACACCGTATTTACCGCGTCAATAATGCAATCGACCGAAGCTGATTTGGGTATAAAACCGCTTGCGCCTAACGCAAACGATTTTGCCATAACATCAGGCTCTTCTTGTGCGGTAATAACAACAACAAGTACATCAGGATAGAGCGCATGTACCTCAGCAAGGCCATTTAACCCTTCATTGCCTGGCATAGTGAGATCTAAGAAAAGCAGATCGATGTCGTCATTTTCTTCAAGACTAGTGAGCGTATCGGGGAACGTGGAAGTTTCTACAAGTTCGATATGCTCCACACTAGCTAACGCATGGCACATCGCAGCCCTGAACAGAGGATGATCGTCAGCAATCAAGATTTTCACAGACATAATGCTATCAACTTGTAACTACCTTGTTAATCAACATACTACCACGCCGGTAAAAAAAGGTTAATCTTATTGGCGTATCTGTTATTTAGTAAGGCTCCGCACCACGCCCTTCACTGCTCGACATATCCGCCGGCCAACACAATCGAAAGAGGTCGAGCAAACGTGAGCACGCCTAAGCGCAATGGCCTAGGCGTGAAACGTGTTGCAGGTCTTCTTCAGAACATACCGTTTAGAATCGATAACCTACCGTAAGGTGAACTGTACGTGGGTCACCGTAATAACCGATAAGTGTCGTATCACCACCAAGGCCCGGACCAAAGTTACCTTCATCGTCTTGCGTGACAAAGTCATAACCACCAACCAGATACTCTTCATCGGTCAGGTTTTTGACGTGTAGTCCAGCATACCAGTCGCCTTCAACGCTTTCCCAGCGCGCGCTTAAGTTCACCATCCCATAGGCATCTTGTTGAATAAGATCGCTGGTTTCAAAGATAAGATAATCATCGCGATAGTAGTAGTTGGCGTTGAAAGTAATATCCCCAAAACTCGTTTCTAGTAGGTAGTTGGCATTAAGATTAAAGGTATTCTCTGGCGTACTTGCTAGACCAATCAACGGAGGGATTGCATTGTTTTTCTTAATCTCAAAGTCAATATAACCATAAGCAACGTCAAACTGAAGGTTATCCGTGGCTACCCACGTCATCTCCAACTCGGCGCCTTTTGCAGCCGTTTCTGCAGCATTGCGCAGTCGCTGGTCAAGGGCTGTTGGATCAGACAAATCTCCTTCTACACCAATATACTGACGATCTTTGTGGTCGTAAGAGAACAATGTGATATTCATACGAAGTGCGTCGGTTAAGTCACTCTTCACACCCACTTCGAAGCTGTCAACGACTTCTGGTTCAACACCAGGCTCGTTAGTCTGAGCACGAGGGTTAAACGTGCCCGATTTGAAGCCTTGTGAATAGCTCGCGAAGAACATGGTATCGCGGTCCATTTGATACTCCACGCCCACTCGCGGGGTAAAGCGCGACCAACTTTCTACCGCTGGCGCGTCTAACACTTCATCGCCATCGGTGTCTGTCCCAAGTACTTGAGGTACTAATTGTCCGTCGGGACGCACGTACCCATCAATCCAGTCGGTATAAGGATAAACATTGGCGAATACCAGACCGTTATTTACAAACGCGGTCTTTTCTTCATCGGTGTATCGGGCACCAAGCGAAAGCGATAGTTTATCGGTTACGTCATAGTTCATCTGCGCATAGGCAGCCCAGCTTTCTGAGTTATTACAACCCGTCACTTCCCGCGTTAACCCTGAGGCACCAAGCGATTGACCTAACACACCTAAAATGGCATCAAAATTACCGCAACTCTCACCATCGTAAAAATAGAGCCCTGACACTAAGCTAAACGCGTTCCCGGTATAATTCGCTTGAATCTCGTGAGTATCATTACTGTCGTCATACTCTGCCGGTACATCAAAAATAGGCAGAGGCGTATTGTCAAAATCAATGTTGGTAGGTGAATAGCTCTCTCTATGCGAACCAATATATTTAAGCTCTAAATCATCATTCACTCTGTATCGTGCCAGCCAGTTATAGCCTTCTAACTCGACTTTATTCCATGTAGGTAAGCTGGTGTACGAATCGAAAACCGAATCAGGCACGGGCGCATCAGTTAATATACTTGGGATTAAACGGTAGCCGCCTTTCGCATTTGATGTGTCTTCGGTCTTATCCCACCCAATACGGAAAAACAAATCTTCACTCGGGTGAACTTCTAGCGTTACACGTGCTGCCCAGAGATCTTTGTTATAATTCTCTTTATCTTGATTGGGCAACGCGCTTACCAGATATTCGCCGAAGCCGTCGCGGTTTAAGTTGGCATAACCCACGCCTAGATACACCGTGTCTTCAATCAGCGGTATTTGACCTGTCACTTTGATATCACGCTGACTGTAACTACCTACCGTAGCTTCAACGTTCATCTGCGTATCGCCGGTCATTTCTTTCGTAACGTATTTAACCGCGCCACCAATGGTATTCTTTCCGTAAAGCGTCCCCTGCGGGCCACGTAACACCTCAATACGCTGTACGTCTAACAAATCAAGTACGGCCCCTTGTGGGCGAGCAATATAAACATCATCAACATAAATACCCACGCCTGGTTCATAGCCCCAAAGCGGGTCTTGCTGACCCAATCCGCGAATAAACGCCGTCAAGGTGGAATTGGTACCGCGACTAGTTTGTAGCGTAGTGTTGGGCGAAAACTGCTGCACTTCAGTCAGCACGCTAATCCCTTTTTCTCCAAGTTCAACCGCACCAATAGACGTGATAGCTACCGGCGTTTCCTGTAGCGACTCTACAGTTTTTCGCGCTGTCACCTCAATGCGTTCTAATTTTCCTTTTTGCGCTTCGGCATCGGCATCAGCTTGACTATCCTGAGCAAATACTGGCGCTGTGCTTAAAACGCTAGCCACCGCTAGGGCACAAAGGCTGCGAATGGGGAGCTTAACTGAATCGCTTTTGCGTTCTACTGTACTAACAGAGGCTGAATGTGATTGGTAGGGTAAAACCAAGCCATTTGTGTGTATTGATTGAGACATAGTGAGTCCTTGTTGTTCTAAGTTCTGGTCACTGCCGGATGTATTGCCTACGGTCAAAATCACTTTAGTTAATTATTTGTTAATAGTATGTAGTACCATCGTACTATGGGATTTTGATAAAAGTAACGTCAAACTTTATGTCTGTTATGAACGCTTTTTATCTGATTTGTATACACTTTGTGGTTTTGAGTGTAAGCAAATCTTAAATCGACTTAACTGTTTAGGATCATCTGCGGTCACAGATTTTTTAAGGAATAATAACTATGTTAAGTATGATTGGCTTAGTAGGCGGTCTGTTGTTGCTTATTGTTTTGACAATACGCGGAATGAACCTCTTTATTGCTGCACCTTTGTGTGCGCTTGTAGTTGCCATTACCAATAATATCGGCGTCTTCACCGGCGACGTAAACTTCGTTCAAACCTATATGAGTGGTTTCTCTGGCTTTATCGCCTCTTGGTTTTTCATGTTTTTACTTGGTGCGTTATTCGGTAAATTCATGGAAGACACAGGAGCAGCAGATGCTGTTTCTCGCTGGATTATCACCAAAATTGGTTACAAGCGTGCCGTATTAGCTGTTGTGCTAGCTTGCGCTATTTTGACCTACGGTGGTGTAAGCGTGTTTGTGGTAGCGTTTTCTGTTTACCCTATGGCGGTGAGTTTGTTTAAAGATGCCAACCTACCCCGTCGCTTCATACCTGCTGCCATGGCATTCGGGTCGGTAACATTTACGATGACCTCCGCGGGCTCGCCAGAAATCCAAAACTGGATCCCTATAAAGTATTTGGGTACCTCCCCTTTTGCCGCGTGGGAAGTTAGCCTTGTCGTCGCCATATTCATGGCATGCTTCGGTTACTGGTGGCTTGCTAAGATGATCAGAAAAGCCGTTAATAAAGGCGAGGTGTTTGAAGCCAGAGCAAGCGACCCTGAAGTGCGAAACAGAGCGCTACCCCACCCGCTTACCGGAATTGTGCCGTTAGTCGTGGTGTTAGTCATTTCGTTTCTATTCCATGAAGAACTCGCTCAGCTTGCGCTTATTCTGGCGTTAGGCGGCGGCGTACTGTGTTTGCTGGCGATTAACTACAAACATTTTCACAGTTTACCGGTTGCCATAAATGCGGGTACCACCGGCGCATTGATCGCCATAGGTAACACCGCAGCTGTTGTAGGTTTTGGCTCGATAGCAAAAAACACCGAAGCGTTTCAAACAACAGTAGCGCTTATGACCCAAATTCCTGGTAACGAGCTTATTGGTGCCGCCATTGCCGTAAGCGTGATTGCAGGATTAACAGGAAGTGCATCTGGCGGACAAGCCATTGCCTTACCCTTGGTGGCTCCGCATTACCTTGACCAAGGCGTAGAGCCAGAACAGCTACATAGAATTGTGTCTATATCATCAGGCGCATTAGATTCGTTACCTCACAATGGCTATGTGGTTACTACCATACGCGCCATTTGTAACGAAACCCATCAGGCTGCCTACTGGGCGGTTGGTGCGCTAACAGTTGTGGTGCCAGTTATTGGCCTTGCCATGGCCATTGGCCTGTTTAGCATTATGTAGCATTAGTCAAAGCCAAAGATATGGCCTAAGGCCGCACGATATATAAGTCACTCTAGCAAAACATTGCCATCTAAAAATGCGGCCAGAGAAAGGGATAAGAAAGTATGAATTGGAAAAAGACGCTTGCTTCCACGCTAGTGTGGAGTAAGAGCAAAGGCATCAATAAGTTATTGAAACAGCTCAGCTCACAACGAGTGCAGAAACACTTAGCAATAGCAAATTTGGTTGAGGTGTATTTAGTTAAAAAGCAGCGCTCCTTGGTGGGATTATTTGCCACACTAATGTTGACGGTACATTGCCAGGGCATTGCTGGCGAATCCGACGATACATCGCCATCGCTCAGTTCTTCAAAAGCACCTACTTCTGAGCCCGTTTCTTCCTTGCCAAGCGCTTCGCTGATGGTAGAAAAACGCGTTTTTGAAATGCCTCATTTCACAACCTTTGGTGGTAAACAAATTAAAAACGTAAAAGTTGGCTGGGAGGCGTACGGAACACTAAATGAAGCTAAGAGTAACGTTATACTGATTACCCACTATTTTTCTGGATCTTCTCATGCCGCTGGAAAGTACGATGAAAACGATCCAGCGCCAGGCTACTGGGATAGTATTATCGGCCCCGGCAAGGCGATTGATACAGACCGCTTTTATGTAATAAGCGTTGATACGCTGGCCAATCTAAATGCTTACGACCCGCACGTTATTACAACCGGTCCTACGTCAATAAATCCAGATACAGGTAAACCCTATGGCTTAGACTTTCCCGTCGTGACAATACGTGATTTTGTCAATGTTCAAAAAGCACTTCTCGAAAGTTTAGGTATTAGCAAACTGTATGCGGTTATTGGGCCTTCTATGGGCTCTATGCAGGCTATCGATTGGGCGAGCGCTTACCCAGACTGGGTTGAACGTATGATTTCAGTTATCGGCGCAGGTCAAAGCGATGCATGGACTACCGCGGCATTGGAACACTGGGCAACGCCAATCACTCTAGATAAAAACTGGAACAACGGCGCTTATTCCAAAGAGCAAGCCCCTCTTAATGGCTTAGCTGCCTCGCTCATGTTAATTACGCAAAATGCCCTTACCCCTTCTTTTTTCAACCAAACCGGCAACACGTTAGGGTATAAAAATGTTGAGTCGGCGCCGCTGAATGACATACGTCAATCACACAGTATTGTGAACTGGCTACGTGAGCGAGCGAAGACCCGGGCAAAATCTATGGACGCAAACCACCTTTTATATTTGGTTCGAGCTTGCCAGCTCTTCGTTGCTGGACATCAAGGTAATCTTGAGCAAGGGCTGGCGTCGATAAAGGCGAAAACGCTGTTTATTCCAGCTCAAACTGATTTGCTTCTTATGCCCTACTTATCGCAAAGTGCACACCAAGGTTTAACTTCAATGAATAACGACAGCACATTGGTTACGCTAAATGGCAAATTAGGTCATTTGGAAGGCGTGACGAATGTATCCGCTCAGGCTCAGGCTATTAGCCAATTTTTAGAAAATGATAAGGCAGCAATGCAATGATGAAATCTACCCCCTTTTTACGCCACGCGCTTTGTCTGTCTGTATTAAGCGCACTTGCCGTTAGTGTACCGGTATTCGGTAACGAGTCATCTGCGCAAGACGCGCTCCCTTCACTCACCATTGATTTAAAGAACGTTACCGTATCTGGCTTATCGTCAGGCGGTTACATGGCAACACAATTTCAATTAGCACACAGCGACTGGGTAAAAGGCGTTGGCGTTATTGCTGGTGGCCCGTACTTCTGTGCACAAGGTGATATAACCACTGCCCTGGCACAGTGCGTGAACAAGGTAGAGGGAGAAATTAACCTTGAAGCGCTGAATGAAAAAGCCAAACAGTATGAAACTGAAGGAAAAATTGCGTCGCTTTCCAATATGAAAGACACAAAAGTCTGGCTTTTTCACGGTACGCAAGACACCAGAGTGATTGCACCAGTGAGCGATTTATTATTTGAGCAATACAAATTGTGGACAGACACACAAAATATTGCCTATATCAATGATAAACCGATGGCTCACCTTTTTCCCACCAAAAACAATGGGGTTAACTGCATGAAATCAGAGAGCCCCTTCATTGGAAACTGCGATTACGATGCAGCAGGTGCCATGCTCTCTCATCTTGTTGAAGATGTTTCGACACCCGACGAGTCACTGTCAGGGCAAATTCATTCAATTGATCAGCAAAAAATAGCGGGTGACGATGCCAAAACATTAGCAAGTGAAGGCTTTATGTATGTGCCTGAAAGCTGTGCACAAGGCGAGCCATGCAGAGCCCATATTAGTTTCCACGGCTGTAACCAGTATGCCGATGCCGTAGGCGATGCCTACACTACCCAAACAGGGCTGAATGAATGGGCTGATGACAACAATATTGTTGTGCTTTATCCGCAAACTAAGAAGTCGTTATTCATGCCGTTAAATCCACAAGGCTGTTGGGATTGGTGGGGCTATGCCTCTGGCGATTACGCCAACAGGAACGGCGCACAAATAAACGCAGTAAAACAGCTGCTGTTTTCATTAAATAGTGCACCTTCACTAAATAAATCCAACGGAAGTAACAATGACTAAGCGCACAATATTTATCACGGGTGGAGCAAGCGGCATTGGCTTTGGCATTGCTGAGTCAATGATGAAACAAGGGCACCATGTGATCATCGCCGACATAAACGAACAGGCAGCAAAAGAGGCTGTGACTCGACTTGCGCATTTAGACGGTTCGGCCAGCGCAGTAGCCGTAGACGTGTGCGATGCAGGGCAAGTCGCAGCGCTACCTGAGGTACTAGGGAAGCATACCGTTGATGTACTTATAAACAATGCCGGTATTCAGCACGTTTCACGCATAGAGGACTTCCCTGCAGATAAATGGCAGCAGCTTATAAATATCATGCTTGTTGGACCTGCTCTTTTAACCCAAGCTTTTTTACCTGTCATGCGTAAGCAAAATTACGGGCGCATTATCAATGTAGGATCTATTCACTCGTTGGTAGCCTCGCCCTATAAGTCTGCTTATGTAGCGGCGAAGCATGGGCTGTTAGGGTTCGCAAAAACTATCGCGCTTGAAACAGGAGATTGCGATGTAACTATCAATACCCTTTGCCCCGCCTATGTGAAAACACCATTGGTGGAGAAACAAATTGCAGCTCAGGCAAAAGAAAACAATCTTACCGAGGAAGATGTTATAACAAAAATAATGTTAGAACCCATGCCTAAAAAGCAATTTGTTAGCGTTGAAGAGCTTGCCGATACCGCAAGCTTCTTAATGTCACCCAGTGCCCGCAATATAACTGGGCAAACCATGGTGCTTGATGGGGGCTGGACGGCACGATAGCCCGCAAGCTTTTTACACAATATTTCTTTTCACATAAAAAAGACTGCAATAAGCAGTCTTTTTTCATTTAGTGTTTTCGCAAAAAGCGCTATTCCCAAAGAGATACATAAATGGCAACCATTTCTTCAATGGTAGGTACACGTGGATTATTACCGGGAGAACCTGATGCCAGAGCTTGTTCTGCCATTGTTGACGTCGCTGCAAAAAATGCCTCTTTATCAATACCGAAGTCGGCAGGCGTAGGTACCTGCAAATCTGCATTCAGTGCTTTTAGTTCGTTGATAAGCTTTTGATTCGCCACCTCATCAGAGTCACTTTGGGTAGCAACACCCATGGCGCGGGCACATTGTGCATAACGCACTGATGCACTTGGAATAGAAAAGGCGGTAACCGCGGGCAACAACATGGCATTCGACAATCCGTGAGGCACATGGAACGCCGCACCGATAGGCCGGCTCATTCCGTGAACAAGGGCAACTGAAGCATTTGAAAAAGCAATGCCCGCGAGCGTTGAGCCCAGCATCATTGATTCTCTCGCCGTTTCATTTGATGGGTCTGCAAATACAGTGCGTAGATTAGGCGCAATTAACGCCATGGCTGACAATGCCTGTGCATCACTGTAAAGATTGGCTTTACGGCTTACAAACGCTTCAATAGCGTGAGTAAGTGCATCAATGCCTGTATCGGCTGTCACGCGGGCAGGCAAACTTTGCGTTAATGAATAATCGACTAAGGCTGCCGTTGGCATAAACCCTAAACCAACACACAACATTTTTTCAGTGGTATCTTCGTCAGTGATAATGGTAAACCGGGTTGCTTCTGAGCCCGTTCCCGCTGTTGTGGGAATGGCGATAATTGGTAGCCCCGCTTCATCTACAACCCGCGGGAATTTGTAGTCTCGCATTTCGCCGCCGAACTTACCCAAAATAGCGATGGCTTTTGCGCTATCAATAGGGCTTCCACCACCTAAGGCAATGATGCTGTCATAAGTGTGGGTTTTGAACGCATCCACACCGCGATAAATAGACCTCACCGTGGGCTCTGGCACCGTATCTGAAAATACATCGGCGCTTATTCCTGCCTCTTCCAGCACCTGTACTATGGCAGCACTATATCCCAACTCAACCATTACCTTATCGGTAACCAGTAAAGGTTTATGGCAGTTGAGTCCTTTTAGCGTTTCAGCAACCCGCTGACTCGCCCCTTTCCCTATGTGCATCACTCTTGGCAGAATAATTTGATGAGACATGTTTCCCTCGCTGCGAATTCTTTTCATCAGCATACCTAGTACAACGCCCAAAGCAATGACAATGTAAAAATAATGTTACCGCCCCACTACCTCTCCAGCTTTCCTCCAAATACATACAAATGCGTGGTTGTTTCCATTGCCAAGAGTTAATGGTTAATTATTAACATCACCGTACGTGAAATGAGTGATAAACTGATTAGAACTTTTCTGTGGACTACGATTATGAAGAAACTCGGTATGATTTCGTTGCTGATAGCAATTATCGCTATAGCGATATGGCAATGGCCGAAACCTGACGCTCCTTTACTTTCATCAAACAACGTCATGCCCGCCATGGAGAATTTGCCCGACAATTTCTTTGATACACAAGTAAACCCAGTACTAACGCAGCGCTGTGTTGTCTGCCACGCCTGCTACGATGCGCCATGCCAACTAAAAATGTCATCTCCAGAAGGTATAGCCAGAGGTGCTAACAAAGAAAAAGTCTATGAAGGGACACGACTCACCGCTGCCCAACCCAATAGAATGTTTCTCGACGCCCACAACGTAGACGCATGGCGAGAGCGTGGCTTTTTCGACGTGCTCGAATCGAAAGAAAAACCTAACGCTTCGCCGACCCAATCTTCGGTGCTAGCGCAAATGCTTTTGCTAAAAAAACAGCACCCTTTGCCCAACACCGCTCATTTAGGTGACAATTTCGATATAAGCTTAAATCGACAAAACCAATGCCCAACAATAGATGAAATGGGCGGGTACATAGCAGGCCAGCCCCTGGGAGGCATGCCCTACGCACTGCCAGCCCTGTCGGATGCAGAGCACAATACACTCATTCAGTGGTTAAACCATGGCGCGCCGTTACCTTTACCCAAAGGGCTCTCACAAGAACTGAATGAGAACATAACTGATTTGGAAGTATGGCTTAATGGGGATAGCAACAAGATGCAGCTTTCCGCACGCTATATTTACGAACACTTGTTTACGTCTCACCTCTATTTCGAAGATATTTCAGAAAAAGGTAAAACGCCTCAGTTTTTTAATCTAGTGCGCTCGCGTACACCACCCGGACAAGCGTTAGATATTATTGCTACTCGCAGACCCTTCGACGACCCGGAGGTCGAGCGCGTTTACTATCGTCTACAGCCAGTGCATTCAACTATTGTGAGTAAAACACATCAAGCGTACGCCATTAATAAAACACTGATGGATAAATGGCAATCGTGGTTTGTCGACGCAGAATTTTCTGTAGAAACATTGCCATCATACAAACCCCAAGTGGCGGCCAACCCATTAACGGCCTTTACCTTATTGCCAGTAGAAAGTCGTTATCGATTTATGCTTGAGCGCGCGCAAAACACCATTATGGGTTATATCAAAGGTCCCGTGTGCAGAGGACAAGTCGCTCTTAACGTCATTAACGATCGATTCTGGGTGTTCTTTGTCGACCCAGACATTGCAGCCTCTGAAAAAGTAAATGCTTTTTACGCTTCTCAAAAAGAAAACCTCCACCTTCCCGCTGAAAAAGATAGCTCAGCCCTTGCGGTAAACTGGGTTAAATACGCAAAGCGCCAAGGCGAATATATGCGTGCAAGAACCACCTTTTTGAACAATGAATTCAAAAATGAAGAGCATTTGAGTGTGTCGAGTATATGGGATGGCGACGGCGATAATACCAATGCCAGCTTAACCGTATTTCGTCATTTCGATAATGCCACAGTTGTTAAGGGGATGGTTGGCCAGCCCACTAAAACAGCATGGGTGATTGACTATGCCTTGTTAGAGCGCATTCACTATTTGCTTGTGGCTGGCTTTGATGTTTACGGCAATTATGGCCATCAGTTATTGACCCGTTTGTACATGGATTTCTTGCGCATGGAAGGTGAATCGAACTTCCTTAATCTGCTTCCTCCAACTACCCGCCATGACCTTCTCGACGATTGGTATCAAAACGCAAGCCCTGAACTTACCGATTATTTGGAAGGTGATATCAACAGTTTCGAACAACCTTCTGGCATAGCGTTCGAAACAGATAATCCTCAACAAGAACTTTATCAATTGTTATCGCAATACTTGGCTAAGGTTCAACCGAACGCCTCAACCTACAATAAACGTTTGCTATCAGCTGAACAGTTCGAAGCATTAGAGCGCTTAGATTCACTTCCTGCTCAACAAGCGACCTTGATGCCTGAAACTACCATGATTGTGATTCAAGACGACAAAAACCCAGACAACATTGATGTATTCACTGCCCTTAGAAATAGTGCGCATTACAATGTAAATAGCCTATTTGAAGAAGAGGAAAACCGGGAGCCTTCTAAAGATTCAATCACGCTAGTTCATGGTTTGTTGGGCAGTTACCCTGACGCATTCTGGTATATCAATGCCTCAGAAATAACGTCTTCGATTGAGAAGCTTAAATCTATTAAAAGCGAAGCCGATTACAAAGCCTTGCTCATCGATGTTGGCATGCGCCGAACCAACCCTAACTTTTGGGCGTTTAGTGATAAACTAATGCAATGGTCTAGCGAGCGCTATCCTATTGAAGGCGGTCTTCTCGACTATAATCGGTTAGAAGATCGCTAAACCTTGCGCTGTGTGCCGTTTAACGCTTTTCTTTTGTAAAAAACCTGTGCTAATGTCCAACCATTGGAAATGAAAGGACATTAGCATTCCATGCCCTATCAAACCGTTGCTTTAATTGGAAAACCTCAGCACGCTGCAACCCACGACAGCCTGAACATTCTTGCCGAATATTTATTGGCAAAAGGCTGTAAATTATTGGTTGAGGAAAGTATTGCTGAAGAACTTGAAACCGAAAACTTCAAAAGCTGTAACCTTGTCACTATTGGCAAAGAGGCTGACCTTGCCGTTGTGGTAGGCGGTGACGGCAGCATGCTTGGTGCAGCACGTGTGCTCGCTCGCTTTGACATTCACGTTGTCGGTGTAAACCGCGGAAATCTCGGCTTTTTAACTGATATCCACCCCGATGATATTGTTCAACAACTTGACCTTATCTTTAACGGTGAATGCGTAGTAGAAGAGCGCTTCTTACTTGAAGTAGAAGTTTATCGACACGAAAAGCTTAAAAGTAACAACTCTGCTGTAAACGAAGTGGTACTTCACCACGGAAAAGTTGCCCATATGATGGAATTTGAAATTTACATCGATGAGCAATTTGTATTCAGTCAGCGCAGCGACGGATTAATAGTAGCCACACCTACAGGTTCAACGGCTTACTCTTTATCAGCGGGCGGCCCTATTATTATGCCCAAGCTAGATGCACTTACGTTGGTACCCATGTTTCCTCACACACTGAGCAGCCGTCCAATCGTTGTTGATGCTGACAGTCAGGTATCGATGAAAGTATCAAAGGTTAATAGTGACTCGCTACAAGTGAGTTGCGATAGCCATATTGTTCTGCCGGTGCTACCTGGCGATGAAATTCGAATAAACAAAAGCGTAGACAAACTCCATCTTGTTCACCCTAAGGGCTACAGCTACTTCAATGTACTTCGTAAAAAGTTAGGTTGGGGTAGTAAGCTTTACTAACCTCCCTGCTCCATTTAGTTGATTCCATGTGCATTTATTACATAAGCCTGTAGCATTTTCTTGATTGCTACAGGCTTGAAAAATAAAGATTTTTTAATCTTCTCTAATTTCCTTAACGAAAACCAAGACTTATAGAAATATAAGTTTTCGGCATACCTGTTGCACCTATTACAACAAGTCGTCAGCACAAGGTCTTTGTTATTTGGCCTAAATGATGTTTCGCATCCCGCTGACTTATTTGCATTCAATAGGAGATATCATGAGTAACACCAATATCAAATTTACAGCCCCTGGAATGGATAACGATGCAGCTGCCAAAACAATCAAGGTATTGGATCAGCGATTGGTTGCACTATTAGATTTACAGTTAACGTTGAAGCACATTCACTGGAATGTAGTAGGACCAAATTTTATCGGTGTGCATAAAATGTTGGATCCGCAGGTAGATGCGGTACGCGAAATGACCGACACAATTGCAGAGCGAATTGCCACGTTAGGTGGCGTACCTAAAGGTACACCGAAAGCCATTGTTGAAGGTCGCAGCTGGAACGATTATGAGTTGGGTAAAGGTTTAGTACTTGACCACCTTAAGGCGCTGGATGCCGTATATGACGGTGTAAATGGTGACCATAGAAAAGCGTTAGAGCTTTTAGGTGAAATTGACCCAGTATCGGAAGATATGATCACCGGCCAACTTGCAGATTTAGAACAGTTCCAGTGGTTTGTGCGCGCGCACATTGAGTCTGGCAGCGGTGAGCTACAGCAATAATGTATAATTGCTGGTAAACCACATAGTCATTTGGACTACCTGCTATTTAATTGAAATTGAATTTTAAGGAGAGCTTACGCTCTCCTTTTTGCTATCAGGTTCTCTACTGCGTTGTGGAATTGTTTACCGCTAGCTTTTGAGTTATTCAGCTACTTAGCATTGAGCTAATTTACTACTGTATAACCACTGTAACGAACGCATCTAGCGCAGCCTATTATTAATGGGTTACTCATAACCACTCCTTTTTAAACGCTCTATACAATATTGATTTCTTTAAACTTTTCACAATCCACTTTAATTTTTAAGTAAAATATTTACGACTTAACTTTACACGGAAAAAATACTGTATATATTATCAGTTACTGTATATATCATCATGTTCAACTTTTTTCGAGTGTGGTTATGTTAGCGCATCTTTCTATTTCAAATTTTGCTGTTGTAAAACAATTATCGGTTCAACTGGAAAACGGGTTGACTGCTATAACCGGCGAAACCGGTGCTGGTAAATCCATCGCCATTGATGCTTTAAGTTTGTGCTTAGGCGAGCGCGCCGACGCAAATGCGGTGCGAAAAGGCAGCGCAAAAGCGGAGATCATTGCTCACTTTTCTCTAAACGGCAATGTATTAGCTAAAGCCTTCCTCGATGAACATGAGCTCACCTCAGATGAAGATGAGAATAGCTGCTTTATTCGCAGAGTTATTTCAAAGGAAGGCCGTTCAAAAGCTTTTATCAACGGTATTCCCGCCTCACTTCAGCAGTTAAAAGGCTTAGGCCAGTTTTTGTTGGCCATTCACGGTCAAAATACTCACCTACAGTTGCTGAAAGAAGACCACCAAAGGGAATTAGTTGATGGTTACGCTAAGCACGACGACATATTAGTGCAAGTTAGAGAAACCTACTCTCTTTGGCGTGATAAGCAGCGCACGTTAAAGGCGCTTCAAGAACAAGCCCAGCAGCGCGAAGACAGAATTCAGCTGTTAACTTATCAGGTTCAAGAACTTGATGAATTCGCCATTGAAGAGGGTGAATTTGAAGAGTTAGAAATAGAGCACAAACGCCTGAGTAACGGGCAAAGCCTTTTAGAGCAAGCACAGACCAGCGTATACAATTTATATGAAAGCGATGAAGGCAACGCATTGTCAGTTATACAAAGCAGTATTGAACGTTTAGGCGAACTAGAGGCGCACGACGCTAGTTTAACGCCAATCATTGCAATGCTTAATGATGCAGCAATTCAAGTAGAAGAAGCGGCAGGAGAGCTACGTAGCTACTGCGATCACTTAGAGATCGATCCACTTCGCTTACAGCAAGTTGAGGCGCGCTATGCGAAGGCGATGGAACTTGCCCGTAAACATACTGTGATGCCAGAGGGACTTTATCAGCATCACCAAGAGCTAGCCGCCGAATTCAATGCTTTATCGGAACAGGAAACACTGTTAGGTACGCTTGAAGGCGAAGTAGAAGAAGCACGAGCAACGTATTTAACCGCGACCAAAGCGCTTTCCGAGAGCAGGCAACGTGCTGCTGGTAAGCTAAGCGAAGATATTGAAGTGCAAATTCGCCAAATGAATATGCCCCACGCAAAAGTGGATATTCAGATTCAATACGACGAACTTAAGAAGCCGGTGAGCACAGGTCTAGATACCGTAGAATTTAAAGTGTCTACCAACCCTGGTCAAGATGCAGACAAATTAGAAAAAGTCGTATCAGGTGGTGAACTTTCTCGTATAGGACTGGCTATTCAGGTTATCGCGAGCGGCCATCACGCTACCCCTACTATGATTTTCGATGAAGTCGATACGGGCATTAGCGGCCCAACAGCATCAATCGTTGGCGGGCTTTTACGTAAATTAGGTAAACAATCGCAAGTAATGTGTGTTACCCATCTACCTCAAGTAGCGGCACAGGCACATAATCAATTGTTTGTTACCAAGCTTACCGACGGGGAAAGTACTGAAACCCAGATGTTGGCGCTGACTAAGCAAGACAGGATCGATGAGCTTGCAAGACTGTTAGCCGGTGATAAAGTAACCAAATCGGCGCTAGCGAATGCAAAAGAACTGCTTAAAAGCGCAGCATCGAACTAAAATGCAGTTGATTGGTCATAGTTGTCAATGTAGCATGCCTTCGCGCTTGCAATAAAACAGTCTCGAAATTCGCTTTAGCGAAGTTCATTGACACTAACAAAGGCAATACTGGACAAATTAACGCATGAAGTTGCAACACCTATTAGTAATTCTTGGTATCACACTAACATCAACCGCTTGCTCGAACTGGATTTATCGAATCGACGTTCCTCAAGGAAACTTCCTTGATCAAAGAGATGTGGAAAAGCTGCGCGTTGGAATGACAAAAGAACAAGTTATTTATGTACTAGGTAACCCTGTTGTTCAAGACTCATTCGACGATGACACTTGGTACTACGTTTACGATATGAAGCGCGGTATGAAAAAGCGTGGTGAAGATTTTCAAAAGCAAATGGTGATTAACTTTGTAGACAACAAAGTGACAACGGTTGAAGGTGACTTCGAGTTATCTGAAGACTTCAATACACCGCTTGATAACTAATTTTGTTTAAAAGGTAGCGTTTCTCGCTACCTTTTTTGTTTCTAATACCCTTCATAAAAACGCCTGTTTTTTTAGAGATATATCGCTTACCTACTTGAGGTTTATATGGAACATAGTTTTTGGCACAGTAAATGGCAAAAGAACGAGATTGGATTTCACGAACCTGAAGGGAATGCACTTTTAGTAAAGTATGCGTCTTTTCTGTTTGGCGACGATAGTCCTAGCACATCTTTAAAGCGCATTTTTGTACCACTATGTGGAAAGACCCGTGATATTGGTTGGTTACTGGCTCAAGGTTGTGAAGTGGTTGGTGCTGAGCTAAGCGAAGTGGCTATTATACAGCTGTTTGAAGAGCTAGGTGTAGAGCCTACCGTTACCACTACTTCCAACGGTAAAATTTACGCTAAAGACGGTTTAACCATTTACGTAGGTGATATCTTTAAACTTACATCAAGCGACTTAGGTGACGTTACGGGCATTTATGATAGAGCCGCTTTAGTCGCACTGCCTAGCCCGCTTCGCGAGCAATATGCTGCGCATTTAATGGCCATTACTCAATGCGCTCCCCAGCTAATCATTTCTTTCGAGTATGACCAGAATGAAATGGCCGGCCCTCCCTTTAGCGTAAACGAAAAAACCGTTGACGCTCTTTATTCAGTGGACTACAACATTCAAAGGTTAGAGCGCTCGGTGCTTGAAGGCGGTTTGAAAGGCAAAGTAGACGCTGATAATTTGGTATTTGCACTAACGGCGAAGTAGACTTTTTTAAAATTTGTTGCCAATAGAAAGCGTTGAAATGGTTGCTTTATAGTTTGCGTTTTAGCGCTGATTAACAGCGACACTTAAGCTATTCATACCCACACCAGCTAATGCGACTTGCTTAAATAAATGACTAGAGGCCAAGCAGGGCCTCTATGCCAAACAATATTGCACCTATCAACCCGCCTACGATCGTGCCGTTTATGCGAACTTTTTGAAGATCGCGGCCAATATTCAACTCTACCTGCTCAGCCATTTCACGTTCATCCCAGCTATTGATGGTGTCACGAATGTGACGGGTTAGAAATTCAGCCAACTCAGGCGCCATATATTTAGCCGCTTCTCCAATGTGCTTATTGAACGCTTTTGCTAGCTCACTGTCTTGCGTTAACGTAGTACCCAAATCTTTTAAAAGGCTCGACACCTTTGTTTCTGCTTTACCATTTTGCTGTTCAAGAGACGTTAAAAGCCATTGATGAAACTTGGCCCATGATTGCTGAACATACGCGTTTAACGCTGGGTCATTAGTAATTTTTTCCCGATAGCTGTTTACCTTTTTCTCCATTAACGGGCTGTGCTGTAGTTCGTAAAGAAATTCGTGTACTTGCTCATCAAATGCATGGCGAATGGGGTGATGCTCATCTTCGTATACATCTTCCAAAATACTTGAAACCGCTTTAACAGCAATGAGTGCCCCCTGCTCGCTTAGCCAACTAGACGGCAATAGCTTTTCAATACGACTGTATTCGGTTTTTAGCCAGACTACTAACGTATCTGCTATGTAGATTTGTGTTTCAGGCTCTGCAAGCAGTGAGGCCAATTTCCCTAACACCCTATCAAGCACTACCTGATGCTGGCGCTCTTTCGTAACGGCGCTTAACGAGGTTGCCATCAATTGCCTAAGATCAAGTTGGTTAATGCCCTTCTGTGCGGTTTTAGCGATAAACGCTTTCACAGGTTTGTCATCGAGCACACGCAGAACGCCTGCAAAAGCATCGCATAGAAAGCGACTTAAACGGGAAGCGTTTCTATCCTGTGACAACCACCTTCCCGCGCCCTTAGCAGGGTCGCTGTCCCGAATTAGCTTCTCTATTGCTTCAGGATGAAAGAACTTTTCCTTAACGAACAATGACAGGTTATTAGCAATAACAGACTTGTTACTAGCCACGATATTGGTGTGCGGAATGGGGTACTTCGCTGGAATTGGCTTAAATAATGCTGTCACTGCAAACCAGTCAGCTAGACCACCGATGAGCGCCGCCTCACTGGCCATCTTAATAAGCCCCAACCACCATGCTCCTTGCAAGTTTGGATAAAACTTGGGAAGTAAAACCGTTAAAACAAATACACTTGCGGCAAAAATCAAACAGGCCAATGCAAGCCTTTTAGCCTTATTTAATTGCGTGTACTTGTCCTGCATAAACTACTCCGTTTAAATTACTCGTTTACCATCTTGGTCTATAAGTGGTGTGCCGTCTTCTTTAGCAAAAGGGCCTTGTGGCCATACAGGCAAAATATCCAGTACAGCTTCACTTGGCCGGCATAATTTCACTGTTTCTTTTGCGTTATTCGAATAGGAATTACCTTCAACTCTCCCAAGAGGTAAAGAAACTGCTTTTTCGTGTTCACCTTCGGGAATGCAAACAATAGGCCTATTCACTAAAACGGGATGTTCCAGCATCAATTCAAAGATGATTTCGTTACTCACTGTTTCATCAAGTAACCCTAATTCAGCAGCAGGCGACTTTGTTGTGCGAAGCGCTTGTCGAGGGTTAAGGTTAGCCGCATTCAACAAATAAGTTAGTTGTTCACGTTCCCACCCAACACGTAAATACTCAATAACCTGCACCTCATACCCAGAGGCCTTGATCACCGCCAGTACATTCCTAGACGTGCCGCACTCTGGGTTGTGATAAATCTTTATCATCGCCACCTAACCTCACTAAAAAGTAAAAACCACATATACCAACATACTATTAAAATTCGAGGACAGACACTCGCATAGGCTAAAACCTTGCCTGTACTCGTTGGACACACACTCAAATAGCTACCTGTACTTCTCGGACACACACTCAAAAAAGCAGCTTGTAACCAAAAAGATGTATTCACATTGAGTGTCTGTCCATTTCTTTAAATAATTTCTTCAAGCGAGTGTCTGTCCCCTTCTGAGCTCCCTTCTGAGCTTAGGGCCATGTGGTGCAGAATGGTCAAATTCGCCATCCGATGGCAGATGAAACTATAAAATTAGTCATTACACTATTAAGGCAGTCTCCCCCTTTAGCATGTTAAACCAACCTTTTGATTTTAAATGCTTTTTAAGAGTGGCATGATACGTGATATGTATTTTATAAATGCACAACAAAATTTGTGTTTGATATCAATACCGTTAAAGCGTGTTATTAAGTATTTATGAAACAATCAAGGATATAAGAATATGAAAAAGTCTATTATTGCTAGTGCAGCTATGTTGCTTTCAGCCTCTTTGCTTACTGGCTGCGTTATCCATGTTGGCGACGCTAGCGCATTAGAAGGCAGCGATTTCAGTTCTATTCTAGGCAATATTGACATAGCTGAAGGGAAACACGCTGGTGATATTTCTTCTGTTAATGGCAATGTGGAAATTAGCGATCATGGTGGCGCGGATGAAGTCAGCATCGTTAACGGCAATCTTGAAATGGGTAGCCATGTGTCTGTCCGAAATATCGATATTGTAAATGGCGATGTAAGCGCAGCTTCACACCTCAATGTACTTAAGGGTGTAGAGACCGTGAATGGAAATGTTACGCTTCCTACGCAAAGTGCAATTGGCGGTAGCGTTGAAACAGTGAATGGAGACATAACAGCCGTTGATACAACCATTGAAAAACACATCAAAACACTCAACGGCGATATTACTTTATCTGGCTCTTCTCACGTTTTAGGCGATATCGTATATAAGGAAAGTGAAAGCGCTTGGGGCAAGAAATCAGACAACAAACCTACCCTATCGATTAGTGCATCGGTTACTGTAGACGGCAACATTGTTTTGCACCGTCCTGTTAACTTAGACATTGAAAGCGATGAACTAAAACAAAAAGTCATTGTAAGCTACGGCAGTGCACAGTAACGTATTGGCTTAATCATTTAAGCTTACCTACTGGAAATGCATGACTGAACAAGAAAAGATGCTTGCTGGCGATTTATACTTTCCGTCAGACAAAACATTATCGGCATTGCGCAAGCAATGCCGTATGCAATTAGACGAGCTCAACACAACTTGTCAAAGTGACCACAAAAAGCGTACAAAACTACTAAAAGAGCTGTTTGGTAGTACTGGAAAAAGGCTTTACATCGAGTCATCATTCAAATGTGATTACGGCGAAAATATTCACGTAGGCGAAAATTTTTTCGCTAACTTCAATTGTGTGATTTTAGATGCAGCGAAGGTCACGATAGGTGATAACTGCATGATTGCGCCTCAAGTCGGCTTGTACACCGCTACGCACCCATTAGATCCTGTACAAAGGGCAACCGGCATCGAGTTCGCCAAGCCCATTACTATTGGCGATAATTGCTGGATTGGTGGTATGGCGGTCATAAACCCTGGCGTAACGTTGGGAGACAATGTGGTTGTGGCCTCTGGCGCGGTGGTAACTAAGTCTTTTGGCGACAATGTGGTCATAGGTGGTAACCCTGCCAAAGTCATCAAAGAAATAGAGCAAGCCGAATAGAGCATGTGATGTTTTCGGTATCACATGCCTTAAAAAACACCTTTACACGAGTCCATTCCAAGTCACATCTATCGATTTAATCTGAACCGGTAATTCAAAGACTCTTCAGGGGCCGCCATTAGTACCTCAAAGGCGGCCCCTGATTTTAGCCCTGTACACAGAGCTAGGTAAAATTAAACGCTATCCCGTTAGTAGTCTAAAGACAAACGCTCTCTACAAATCGTTAATCCCAGTCTGGAGCAAAATCCGGGTTTACAATTCGGTCGCCGTTATCAAGATCATCAATAAGCGCGAGCTCTGAATCAGTTAAGTGTACACCACCGTAAGCTAAATTCTCCGCCAAGTGTACTTTACTGGTTGATGAAGGGATTGCGTAAATGTGACGTTTCTCCATCCACGCCAGAACAACTTGCGCCGGCGTCGCATCGTGGTTTTGTGCTATTCGCAATAACGTTTCGTCCTTCATTACTTTTCCTACCGCAAATGGCATATATGCAGTCGCTTTTATGCCTTTTTCCTTACACGCTTCAACAACTTTCTTATTTTGCATGAAAGGATGGATTTCAATTTGGTTGGTGTAAATCTCGCCTTTACCAAGAACCTTTTCGGCCTTATCTAACAAATCAATAGTGAAATTAGACACCCCAATATGACGAGTAAGCCCTTGCTCTTTCGCCTTTGCAAGATTGCCTAAGTAACTTTCGAGTGAAATATCATTGCCAGGATATGGCCAATGGATAAGAAGCAAATCAACATATTCTAGCTTCAGCTTTTCTAAGCTTTCGTGAACACTTGGAATAAAATGGGTATCGCCCAATGACTCGTGCCACACCTTGGTGGTGACAAACAGTTCGCTTCTATCAAGGCCGCTGGTTTTTATGGCATCGCCAACTTGTGCTTCGTTGTCATAAAATTGTGCGGTATCAATGTGTCTGAAACCAACCTCTAGCGCTTTACTGACTGACTCACGGGCCTCGTCACCTTTCAATCGAAACGTTCCCATTCCTAACTGAGGCATATCTTTCATTACTATCTCCTTTTCCGTTTTGGTCTTACCCTACTTGACGTAGCAGCTTCACACTTTGCTACGCCATCGCTTAGAAAGAAGATCGTAATCATCGTGACTGAAATCAGAATTAAATGGGGGACAAACCTAGTGATTAAGTTGAAGAATGCACGTCACTGAAATAAAAAAGCCGCTAGCGAACGCTTGCGGCTTTGAGTAATCACTTACACGTCAAGAATAAATTAACTATTACTTACGTTTGGCGGGACGCCCAGCTCGTTTATTTAAGCCTTGTTGCTTACGCACTTTATGCTTTTTAACCGAGCGACGCATGCGACTTAAACGCGCGTGGTCAAGTTTGCCCTGGCGCACATTAACCATAGTTTGCGTTTCATCCGGCAGTTGAACATGGCTACGAAGCGCGTTCACGTCTTCTAATCCTAGTTCTACCCACGCACCTTGGGGTAGACGCTTTTGCAATTCAATTGGGCCATACTTAACACGGATCAAACGGCTTACCTGCACGCCTTGCGACTCCCAAAGACGACGCACTTCGCGGTTACGCCCTTCTTTCAACGTTACGTTGTACCAACGGTTCATGCTTTCATCTTCAGCATGCTGCGGCGTAGGCGCACCTGAAATTGTCAGGAACTTTGCTTCGCCGTCTTCCAGCTCTACACCTTTTTGAAGGGTATGTAGTGTTTTGCCTGTTACCTCACCGAATACACGTACTGCGTATTCGCGTTCTACTTCGCACTTAGGGTGCATTAGGCGGTTGGCTAATTCACCATCGTTAGTGAATAACAGCAGGCCACTGGTGTTCATGTCTAGACGACCAACGGTGATCCAGCGCCCTAGTCGAATAGCGGGTAGACGGTCAAATACCGTATCGCGACCTTCAGGGTCGTGACGGCTACACAATTCACCTTCGGGTTTGTTGTACATCAACACTCGGCAAATTGGCTGTTCTGTTTGACGAGATAGCAAATGACCATCAACACGGATTTGTGCGGTGTGGTCGACTCTATCTCCTAATGTTGCTTTGGTGCCATCGACCGATACTCGGCCTTCTTCAATCCAACGTTCCATTTCTCGTCGCGAGCCTAGCCCTTGGTTAGCCAGTACTTTTTGCAACTTTTCAGTCATGGGTTTTCACTCTTTAATTGCTTGTTTACGGTCGCACGGTCTATTCAGACGGTGCCTCATTTAACACCTTAAGCGGCGAGTCTGACGCAACGCTTTCAGCCATGTTTTCGAAAGCATCAGCATTGGGCAAATCGCTCAACGACGTCATCGAAAAATAGTCTAAGAAGCCTTTGGTAGTTGCATAAAGTGCTGGTCGCCCAGGCACTTCTTTGTGGCCTACTACCTTTACCCAGTCTCGTTCTGTGAGTGTCTTTATAATATTACTGCTTACCGCCACGCCCCTTACCTGCTCTATTTCTCCGCGGGTTATAGGTTGACGATAGGCAATGAGTGCCAAGGTTTCGAGCATTGCTCTAGAATACTTTGGCGCATTTTCCTGCCACAATTTGCTTAACCACGGGCTTAACGCATCTAACGATTGAAAGCGATAGCCACTTGCTACTTCCACCAATTGAATGCCTCTTGGCTGATAGTCTAACTTTAGCTCGTTAATCACCTTACTCAAGGTTCTATCAGCGACGGTAAACTCATTGAGTACCGTTTCTTTTAAATGCTGCTTTGAAATAGGTTTATCAGCAACAAATATTGCTGCCTCTACCAATTGTTTAAGCTGCGCCGTGTTAATTTTCTTCATGGGCACCTAATTTTACATGAATTTTTGCATAAGGACCTGCCTGAATGCATAAAATTAGCTGTTCTTTTACTAATTCTAAAATTGCTAAGAAGCAAACCACTACCCCAGCTTTACCTTCTTCAACCGTAAATAGGCGTTCAAGTGGCGTATATTCTGTTGTTGTGAGTAACGACAAAATGAGCGACATGCGCTCTCGCGTGCTCAGTGCTTCCCGTGCAATGGTATGGTGTTCAAACGCTTCAGCGCGCTTCATGGCCGCACTGAACGCCAATACAATTTCAGCTAAAGACACATCGGGCTCAATGCGAATTGGCGCCACATTCTCACTTAGTTCAACGTGAGTGGTGAAAATATCCCGTTCAAGTCTAGGCTGAATATCTAAATCTTCTGCCGCTTGCTTTACTAGCTCGTATTCTTTTAATCGGCGAATAAGCTCTGCTCGAGGGTCTTCTTCTTCGTCGGAATCGTCACTGCGTTTAGGAAGTAGAAGCCTGGACTTAATTTCCGCCAATATGGCTGCCATCAGCAAGTACTCTGCCGCCAGCTCTAATTTTAGCGACATCATGGCATCCACATACTCCATATACTGCTTGGTAACATCAGCGATGGGCAGTGTGGTGATATCAAACTTTTGTTTTCTAATCAGATAAAGTAGTAAGTCGAGCGGCCCTTCGAAGGTTTCTAATATGACCTCTAGGGCATCGGGGGGAATGAAGAGATCTTCAGGCTTTTCAATTAGCGCTTCGCCATTAATAAACGCAAGTGGCAACGGCTGCTGAACAGGTGTCAAAAGCCCCTTCTCAACAGAGGCATCATTATCGTTATTATTTTCTTCAACAAGCTCTGACACAGTTCCACAACCGTTTTTACGCGCTAACAAAGCGGCGATTATTGATATTATTATTTACGCGTTCACGCGAGAACTTGCAGCGCTTCGCTGCAAACCGAAGCGCTACAGGCCCTCGCAACATAGCTTACGGTTTCCTACTATAACTCCCACCTGCAACTAGCAAAAGAAGCTATTTAAAATAACCTATTTAAAACAGTCTCTTCAAAAAGCCAGCCTAACGAAAGTTACTCAAAGGGAGACGGATCGCCCGTGCCATGTCGCACAATTACTGGTGTGTCTTCCGACAAATCAACCACGGTAGTGGGCTGCTCACCAATGTAACCACCGTGAATAATAAGCCCTACTTGCTTTTCTAAGTTGTCGCGAATGACATCTGGGTCTGATTCGGCCATGGTGTTACCTGGCAAAATCAAAGACGTTGACATCAACGGCTCGCCCAGCTCTTCCAATAATGCAAGTGCAATGGCGTTATCGGGCACGCGAATACCTATGGTTTTACGTTTAGGATTTTGCAAACGCTTTGGTACTTCGCGGGTCGCTTTCAACACGAAGGTGTAACGCCCTGGTGTGTTGTTCTTAATTTGCCTGAACGCCGTGTTGTCTACCTTTGCGTAAATTGATAGCTCAGACATGTCTCGACACATTAAGGTAAAGTTGTGATCTTTATCGATTTGACGAATACGACACAACTGCTCAAGCGCCTTTTTGTCTTCCATTTGGCAACCTATGGCGTAGCCTGAGTCTGTCGGATACACCACCACTGCTCCCTCTCGAATTAACTCACAAGCCTGACTAATTAGGCGCTTTTGCGGGTTGTCGGGGTGCACATAGAAAAATTGACTCATAATTACTTCCTTTTCTTAAACGCGCAGAACGATACTACTTTGCCAACGAGGTAAGTGTCTGTCCACTCGTAAAGCTTGCTGGTTAAGCTCGTGGGTAAAACTCGTTTTTAAGCTTTTTACCAACCAACTCTCGGCATTTTAATTAGCTTTAGCGCTCATCAACCGTACGTGAACCATTTGCCTTACCTTGCCCATTTATACCGAGAGCGTTGCAAATTAGATTTCCTTAGCTCTCGGCCACCTGCCCTTCAAATTGTTTCCAATTATGCCATACGGGTGTGAGCTTACTGCTAATGCCGAGGTTCTTACCCAGCTCAGTCCAACGAGACGGAAAGTGAAAATCAGAGCCCGCCGATGCTAGTAACTGATGGGTTTGTGCAAGCTCATTAATAAGCTCTTGTTTGGTTTTATTGATACCTGGAAATGCGGTTTCAATGGCGTCGCCACCGGCTTGTTCGAACAATGCCACCAAGCGCCGTAGCCACTTCGCTGTCATATCATAATGAGCAGGATGAGCCAGTACAGCTTGTCCACCTGCATCGTGGATCCACTCGATAGCCGTTTCGATGCTTGGCCACTCTGCTTTAACTGCAGCTCGTTTGCCTTTGCCAAGATACTTTTTAAACGCGGCGTCCATACTTGGCACACCGTAGTTATTTACTAATACGCGCGCAAAGTGCGCCCGTGTCACCTGGCCAACGCCCGCTAGCGCTTTTGCTCGCGTTAGAACACCTTCAAACCCACACTTTTCGAGCTTATCAGCAATTTTTTCAGCTCGAGCTTCTCGGGTTTGAGACTGGCCTTGCAGCCGCTCAAGAAACGTTGGGCAGTGTCTGTCCACATTTAATCCAACTACATGGATATCGAAACTGTGCCAAGTGGTGGAAATTTCAACACCATCAATAATGGTTAATGCACGTTTTTGCTTCGATTGAGTAGCATGTGCTTCTTCCAAACCGGCTACGGTATCGTGGTCGGTAACGGCAAGCGCATCCACCTGCATGGTGTGCGCGCGAAGGATTAATTCTTCTGGCGTTAGGTGGCCATCAGAGAATTTTGTATGACTGTGTAGATCTATTTTCAATGTCTTATGCAAATTTTAGGTTGACACAAACGGCAATTTGTTTTCTTCTATACACACAAAGTATACGTACTAACCGCTTCAAATCCTATTGAAGTTTGGAAAAACAACGAGTAATTCATGCATTCATACAATATTTCAACAGCAATGACAGTTGCAGCTTGGTGGTGGCACTCCCTAACTTAACGGGCGGTGTGCACTGTAGTGCGTGAATGAATACACATAAAGGCCCGTTAATACGGGCCTTTTTTTTGTCTTTTTGCAGTTGGAGAGTAGCAAAAATGAGTTTAGCGGAACTGGGGATTTCTCCAGGTAAGGTAGAGACAATTGAGCAGGTGGGACACTATGTCGATGATCCACTTGCCGCGTTTGCCCACCTTTGTGGCAATAAAAATAACGCATTGCTTTTAGAGTCGGCAGAAATTGATTCTAAAGACGATTTACAAAGCTTGTTAATGGTTGACGCAGCACTGCGCATGGAATGCCGGGGCAACCGCGTTGAAGTGAAAGCACTGACAGGCAACGGCGCTTCAGTGTTACCTTTATTTGTTGACCACGCCCCTGACGGCCTACACATCAAAGAAAGGACAGACACTTCAATTACGTTGGTGTGTGATGAAGCCGACGGTGAACTTGACGAAGACAGCCGCTTAAAGGCCGCAAGCGTAATGGACGCGCTTCGCATTGTTATCAATAAGATAACGCCAATCCGCCAGCATCCCCACGCCGTTTTCTTAGGCGGTGTTTTTGCCTATGACATGCTAGCAGGCTTTGAAAAATTACCTAACGTTGCAGAAGGTGAAAATGACTGTCCAGACTTTGTATTTTACTTAGCAGAAACTTTAATTACCGTTGACCACCAAACCCGCGAAACCCATTTAATTGGCAGTGTTTTTAGCGGACAAGACGTAGCCCAGCAATACTTTGCCATTGCTCAGCGCTTAGAAGCAATTCATCAGCAGCTACACGATATGCCCGCTGAACCCGTGCTAGTAGGTGCAAATACAGCAAAGATTGCTGATGTAGAAAGTGAAGCACAAAGCGGACAGTCACTCGTTTCCAACTCAGAAAACTCAAACGAAACTCAAAACGGACAGTCACTTTCTTCTTTTGACCCAAGCGTTGAAGTTAGTGTTGATTTAAGTGATGAACAGTTTTGCAACCATGTGCTGGACTTAAAACAGCACATTTTAGCCGGCGACATTTTTCAGGTTGTGCCCTCGCGCACATTCTCTCTCCCCTGCCCGTCGCCGCTACTTGCTTACGCTAAACTTAAAGAATCAAACCCAAGCCCTTACATGTTTTACATGCAAGATGCCGCTTTCAGCATATTTGGCGCCTCTCCTGAATCAGCGCTCAAATACGAAAGAGAAAGTAATCAGGTAGAGATCTACCCGATTGCCGGTACCCGTCCACGTGGCAAGCGCCCCGACGGCAGTATTGATAGAGATTTAGACAGCCGTATTGAGCTCAACCTTCGCGAAGACACCAAAGAAAAGTCTGAGCACATTATGCTGGTTGACCTTGCCCGAAACGATGTTGCAAAAGTGAGTCGCCCAGGTACGCGCTATGTGAAAGACTTGCTAAAAGTTGACCGTTACTCTCACGTGATGCACTTGGTGTCACGCGTGGTTGGCCAGCTACGTGACGACTTAGATCCACTGCACGCTTATCAAGCCTGCATGAATATGGGCACTCTAGTTGGCGCACCAAAAGTAAGCGCAGCGACGTTAATTCGCGAAGTAGAGAAAAAACGCCGCGGCAGTTATGGCGGTGCGGTTGGCTACTTGAATGGTCAAGGCGATATGGACACTTGTATTGTCATTCGCTCAGCGTTTGTGAAAAACGGCACGGCTTATATTCAAGCGGGTGCAGGTGTAGTATATGACTCGGTTCCACAAGCTGAAGCTGATGAAACCCGCGCTAAGGCACAAGCGGTAATTGGTGCAGTAAAAGCAGCGCTACAAGAAGAAGCTGAAAGTATCAACGTTGCATTAAATGAAGGAGGCAACGCATGAATCAGCAAGTGACCACCCTATTTTTGCTCGACAATGTAGACTCATTTACCTACAACCTTGTGGACGAACTGCGCACCTTAAACCTAGACATTAAAGTCTATCGCAACACGGTTTCAGCAAATGCTCTGTTTGAAAGAATGCAGGAACAAGCAACAAAAGGCCCAGTGCTTCTTATGCTGTCGCCAGGCCCAGGTGCACCAAGTGAAGCTGGCTGTATGCCTGAGCTACTTAAAAAGGTACACGGCGTGTTCCCCGTTATTGGAATTTGCTTAGGCCACCAAGCCATTGTTGAGCATTACGGCGGCACCGTAGGTCGCGCCAGCCAAGTTATGCACGGCAAGTCTTCTGCTATTACCCATTCTGAAGACGCCATGTTCAAAGGCTTACAGCAGCCCTTACATGTAGCACGCTACCACTCTTTAGTGGCACATTCATTGCCTGAAAACCTTACTGTTTGCGCATCTACAATAAACGATGACGGCAGTGAGGCCGTAATGGCAGTTTACAACAGCGAAGATCGCATGTTGGGTTTCCAATTTCACCCAGAATCTATTTTAACAGCCCACGGCAGTATGCTGTTAAAGCAAAGTATTGACTATTTAACGTTACAGGGAGCGAACCATGCTTAATGCAGGCCCTCTACTAGAACAAATTATGTTGCGAGAATCACTGTCGCAAACCGAGGCATACAGCTTGTTTAACAGCATCATGCACGGTGAACAAAGCGAGGTGATGATTGCTTCAGTGCTGACTGCGCTGAAAATGAAAAAAGAATCTCCCAGCGAAATTGCGGGTGCGGCGAGTGCCATGGTTGCCAATGCACTGCCCTTTCCCACACCGTCTTATGAGTTTGCAGATATCGTTGGTACAGGCGGAGATGGCCACAACACCATTAATATTTCCAGTGCAGCTGGGGTGGTTGCCGCTTCTTGTGGCGTGAAGGTGGCGAAACACGGTAATCGCAGTGTATCGAGTAAGTCTGGCTCTGCTGATTTGTTTCGCCAGTTTGGTCTTAATTTAGAAATAAGCCCAGAAACTTCCCGCAAGTGCTTAGATGAAGCAAATTTCACATTTCTTTTTGCACCGGTTTATCACGCCGGTATGCGCCACGCAGCCCCCGTGCGCGCTGCGATGAAGACCAGAACCTTATTTAATATACTGGGGCCGCTGGCAAACCCGGCGGGTCCAACTCATGGCGTTTTCGGCGTATACTCTCCTGAACTGCTTGAACCTTACGCAAAAACCCTTATGCTGCTTGGCCAACACCGCGCAATGATAGTGCATGGCGATGGCTTGGATGAACTGGCGCTTCACGGCGAATCAATGATTTACGACCTTGAGCATGGCGATATTCGCAAGCTTACCGTTACCGCCGAAGACTTCGGTTTACCTCATTATCCTCTTTCTGCGATTGAGGGCGGTGAACCTGAAGAAAACAGACAATTTGTTGAAGCAGCGCTAAACGGCGAAGGTAAAGAGGCGCACCGTGCCGCTATCGCCATGAACTGCGGGGCACTGTTGAAAGTAACCGGCAAAGCCTCAACCTTCAAAGAAGGGGCTGAAATGGCGATGAACGCTATGGCCGAAGGGTTACCCATGCAGTTATTAACGAAGGTTGCCAAAATTACTCAGGAGGTAAGCACGAATGGCTAATGTGCTTGAGAAAATTGTTGCAGACAAACGAGAAGAAGTGGCCGCACGCAAAGAAGCACTGCCGCTGGAAAGCTTCAAGGCGAATCTAGTTCCTTCCGAAAAGAGTTTATTTGCCGCACTTAGTGAGCCAAACGCAGGCTTTATCTTCGAATGCAAAAAAGCATCGCCTTCAAAAGGTCTTATTCGAGAGCATTTCGATTTAGACGAGATCTTAGCGGCTTACACGCCTTATGCTGCCGGTATTTCTGTGCTGACAGACGAGAAGTACTTCCAAGGTAAATTTGAGTACTTAGCTTATGTTACTGAGCGTGTTGCTCAGCCTGTGCTTAACAAAGATTTCTTCGTTGATACCTATCAAGTGTATCTAGCCCGTCACTATAATGCCGACGCAGTGCTATTAATGCTTAGTGTGCTAAATGATGACGAATATCGCGAGTTGGCAAGCGTTGCCAATGCTCTGTCATTAGACATTCTTACCGAAGTAAGTAATGAAGAAGAAATGGAGCGCGCTATTGCCCTTGAAGCCAACATCATTGGTATCAATAATCGCAACTTACGCGACCTTTCTACCGATTTAGCCACAACCGAACTCCTTGTGCCCATGCTTGAAAAAGCCACGCACGACTACGTGGTTATTTCAGAGTCGGGCATATACACACATCAAGACGTGCTTCGTTTAGCGCCTGTATCCCAAGGCTTTTTGGTGGGCAGTGCGTTAATGGCAGAGGCTGACCTACCGCGCGCTGTGAAAACGTTAGTGAATGGCGCAGTTAAAGTGTGCGGGCTTACCAACCCCGAACAAGCGCAAATGGCGTTTGATAAAGGCGCTAGCTTTGGCGGGCTTATCTTCGCTGAAAAATCGCCACGCTATGTGAGCGAAGCACAGGCTTTGACTATAACGCAGAGCATTGACGGTGCTTTTGTTGGTGTGTTCGTTAATCACGACATTGATGAAGTGGCATCACTCGCCGCCTTGCTCAACCTTTTTGCCGTGCAGCTTCACGGCAGCGAAGATGACACCTACATTTCAGCGCTTGCTGCCAAGCTTCCAGAAGGTTGTGAAATTTGGAAAGTCGAAGGTGTTAAAGCAACCTCTTCTGGCGCACTACCAGACGCAGTGGACAGACACTTAAAAAATAGCCTTGTAAGCCGTGTTCTTCTGGATTGCCAAGTGGGTGATGCCAAAGGCGGTACAGGCGAAGCGTTCAACTGGCAACTATTAAACGATATCGAAGCGAAGCATAAGTTAGTGCTTGCTGGCGGTATTAACGCCCAGAATGTTGCAGAAGCTATTGCAACCGGCTGTGGTGCTATTGATGTGAATTCAGGCGTAGAAACCGCACCCGGCGTGAAAAGCGAAGAAAAACTCGACGCGCTTTTTGCCATTTGCCGCCGTTACTAATTTAAATACAGGACAACGTAATGAACCAGTTAGATACAAAATTTGGTGAATTTGGTGGCATGTACGTGCCCGAACTACTAATTCCAGCACTAGACCAACTGGAAAAAGCATTTTTGGATGCCAAGGACGACCCGACATTTAACGAAGAGTTTTTATCTCTGTTAAAAGACTACGCCGGTCGCCCAACGTCAATGACGTTAACTCGCAATCTGGTAAGTAACCCAAAGGTGAAGTTATACCTAAAGCGTGAAGACTTACTACACGGTGGCGCTCACAAAACTAACCAGGTGTTGGGCCAAGCGCTACTTACCAAGCGCATGGGTAAAAAAGAAGTTATTGCCGAAACAGGCGCGGGCCAACACGGTGTTGCAACTGCGTTAGCATGTGCATTGTTGGGGCTAAAGGCACGTATTTATATGGGTGCGAAAGACGTTGAGCGTCAAGCGCCAAACGTGTTCCGAATGAAGCTTATGGGCGCAGAGGTTATTCCTGTAAACGCAGGCTCAGGTACCCTTAAAGATGCCGTAAACGAAGCCATGCGCGACTGGTCAGCAAACTATGATAAAGCGCACTATTTGTTAGGCACAGCCGCGGGTCCTCACCCGTTCCCGACTATTGTTCGTGAATATCACCGCATGATTGGCGAAGAGACTCGCGCACAAATTATGGAAAAAGAAGGTCGCTTACCTGACGCAGTAGTGGCATGTGTGGGCGGAGGCTCAAATGCTATCGGTATGTTTGCAGACTTTATTGAAGAGCCTTCTGTACGCCTGGTGGGCGTTGAGCCTGCGGGTAAAGGTGTGCACACCAAAGAGCACGGCGCAACTATCGTGACGGGTACAAAAGGTATTCTTCACGGCGCATACACCTTCATTATGCAAGACAAAGAAGGCCAGATTGAAGAGAGCTACTCAGTATCTGCTGGACTGGACTACCCTGCTGTTGGCCCTCAGCATGCTTATCTTCACGACATTGGCCGAGCGGAATACGTGGCCGCCACCGACGAAGAAGCGCTGAACGCATTCCAATTGCTTGCAAGAAAAGAAGGTATTATTCCTGCCCTTGAATCGTCGCATGCCTTAGCGCACGCGCTTAATATGGCAGATGAAGCGGAAGAAGAAACCATCATCGTAGTTAACTTATCAGGTCGTGGCGACAAAGATTTAGCGCACGTTATCAACATTTTAGGGGACGATTTATAATGGATAGATATGCACAAATGTTTGCCGGGCTTGATAAAAAGAACCAAGGCGCTTTCGTACCTTTTGTAATGGTAGGTGACCCCGATTTAGCGCAATCTGAAGCCATTATTTGCCAGCTGGTAGAAAGCGGTGCTGACGCACTTGAGTTAGGTATACCTTACTCTGACCCCATCGCCGACGGCCCCACAATCCAAGCTTCTGCCATTCGCGCATTAAGTAATAAGGTGACGGTAGCAGATTGCTTGGGCGTTATTTCACGTGTTCGCGCAAAATATCCTAATGTGCCTATCGGCTTGCTACTGTACAGCAACTTAGTAATGGCCCAAGGTATTGAGAACTTTTACAATAAAGCGCAAGAGGCAGGCGTTGACTCAATTTTGGTCGCTGACGTTCCTATTCGCGAAGCGGCACCTTTTCAAAAAGCAGCCGAAGCCACTGGCATTTCACAAATTCTGATTGCACCACCTAATGCTACTGACGAAACCATGGAAAAAATCGGGGAATACTCGAAAGGTTACACGTATTTGCTGGGTCGTGCTGGCGTTACTGGCGCAGAAACTGCCGCAAACGTGCCTGCTTCAGAGCTTATTGAGCGCTTGAACAAACACAAAGCAGCACCAGCATTGTTAGGTTTTGGTATTTCTACACCGGAACAGGTTAAATCTGCTATTGACGCTGGTGCCGCTGGCGCAATTTCAGGCTCGGCGACAGTGAATATTATCGCTGCCAATTTATCGGACAGTCACAAAATGCTAAGCGAGCTCGGCAGCTTTGTTGAAAGCATGAAAGCCGCTACGGCGAAAGGATAAACGCATGCTATATATGATTTGTGCAACCGATGTTGCGGACAGTCTAGAAAAACGCTTGGTAGCGCGCCCTGCTCACCTTGAACGTTTGAATGTATTAAAAGATGCGGGCCGTTTAGTTATGGCAGGCCCCTTCCCTGCTGTAGATAGCCCAGATCCTGGCCCAGCCGGCTTTACCGGCTCTCTAGTAGTAGCAGAGTTTGATTCACTAGAAGCTGCTCAAGCATGGGCAGACGCTGATCCGTACATCGAAGCTGGTGTTTACGAAAGTGTTGTAGTTAAACCTTACAAAAAGGTCTTGCCTTAGATTTTGAGCTAAGCGTTATATCGTAATTAATGTTAAATAGCGAAAGCCCCTGAAAATCAGATTACTTTGGTTTTCAGGGGCTTTTTTGTTTCTTCAACAATAATGAAGCTAACTTTGGACAGACACTTATTTACCGAAATAATGTGGACACACACTTGTAATCGTTCACCAAGCTTCACATCATTGATAGTGGACAGTCACTTAATAATCAGCCAACAATCGCAATAAACAATCCCTTGTGGACAGACACTCGCTCCTCTGAGTAAGTCTCCTAACACCTCCAAGCTTCGCCATAAAATTGGCCCAAAATGCTGCGTTTAAAGTTCGACCTTTTCGTGTTCACCCATCTCTTCTGGCTTTACCGTTTTACCAGTGAGCATTTTAAACATGCCTTTTAGCGAAGGATCTGCATCCCACACTTCTGCATCTATAAGTTCAAAGCGAAGCATTAATAAAGAAGGATCATCTTTACCTTTCTCGAACCATGCTTCTACTGGATTAGACCAGTATTTATCAATCACGTCTTTACGTGATTCAACAGTGAGGTTGCCTCGGATACAAGCAAATACATCATGACCTTTGGATGCAAAGTGAACCATGGCTTTTCCACCTTTAGCAATGCGGTTGTCTCGACTAGTGTAAAACCAAAACTCACTATCAGCGTCTTTATCAAGTTGGGCGTACATAGGCTCGGCATGCATATCCTCACCAACCAGACTTACCATGACTTTTGGACTATCTGACATTGCTTTCCACATTGTTTTCTTAATATCGCTAGACATAACTTCTCCTTGTTGAAAATGAATGTCTGTCCGACTTTACTATCTAATTAAGTAGTTGAGCTGAACAGCTTATTTTCGTTTTGTTGATTCATCTGAAGCTTATGCCTCGCACGTGGCATGCCAAAAAAGTCAATATCATCCCGCTCAGCTGCCAAAAGAGTTATTGAGAAACGTAAGCTCTTCACTACACACTAGTTAGGTACAGCTTTGGACACACACTCGTACATCCATATGAGCGTTGAGAACTAATTTACAAAAACCGTGGACAGTCACTCGTTTGCACAATAAACATTGGTCCCCCTTAATAACAATCAACAAAGTGGACAGACACTTTTTCAAAGTAGAAGTAAAGATTACTCAATATGACTTACTAACGAGAGCACTTAAATATATGCGTCACTTTGAAGCTTAGAAATAGACTTGTGGACAGACACTCTCATTTTGACTTGTGGCCTCTTAGCAACTAAGTGTCTGTCCACAATATTTGCTCTTTCGTAAATGCCATTTACTTAAGGCTTATATACAGCTTTTGCTCCGCAAGGTAGACTAAACCCAGTTCAGAATCGGTTCAGTTAACCAAGTTATACTTATCTGTAGTTTGGCCTGAGTGGGATAATAATTGTGAGGTTGTATGAAATTATCGCTTCGTGTTGCAGTAGTTTGTTTAGTGTTAGCTTTGTCTAACACAGCGCCAGCTTTGGCGTTTCAAGACTCTGGCGGCGATATATCAAAAAGCGAAGCTGCTGAGCGTGCTCGCGTTGCTGTAAATGGACGCGTCTTAAAAGTTGAACAGACCTCAAAAAACTACCGGGTAAAAGTACTTAAAAAGTCAGGGCGAGTAGTATCAGTAGATGTAGACAAACGCTCAGGCAAGGTAAAAACAAATAAAGATAAGGACTAACATGCGTATCCTCGTAGCCGAAGACGATAGCAGATTATTAACCCAGCTTGATGCGCTCCTTCAGCAAAATGGCTATAGCGTAGACCTCGCAGATAATGGTGAGCACGCGCTTTTTCTCATTAAAGAATATAGCTATGACCTGGCTATCGTCGACATCGGCATGCCAAAGCTAGACGGATTTGAGGTTATACGAAAAGCCCGTCAAGCTGATATTTCCTGCCCTATACTCATTTTAACTGCTAGAGATAGGTGGCAAGAGAAAGTGGAAGGCCTTGATGCCGGAGCCGATGACTACCTCACCAAACCCTTTCACAACGAAGAGTTACTTGCTCGAACAAAAGCACTAATTCGACGAGCTTCAGGACAAGCGAACCCAACCATTCAGTTCGGCCCTATCTCGCTGGATACCGTTAGTGAAGAACTATCGTTAAACGGTCAAGCTTTGGATCTAACAGCTTACGAATACAAAGTCATGGAGTACCTTATGCTTAACCCGCAAAAGGTCATCTCTAAAACAGAGCTAACCGAGCACATTTATGACCAAGATTTCGATTTAGATAGTAATGTAATAGAGGTTTTCGTGGGAAGACTGCGGAAAAAGCTGGACCCGACCGGTGAGTTAAAGCCAATCGAAACCCTTCGAGGTAGAGGCTATAGGATAAATAGAAGTTTATGAGGCAATTGTCGCTACGTCTTCGGAGTATCTTTCTAGCGATTGTTCTTCTAGCGTTATTTGCGCCCTTTACTGTTGTCATTTTAGACGAGGCATATACTGATAGCCTTACGCAAGCCAAGATGAGTGAGCTTAGGTTGATGAACTTAGGTCTGTTATCGGCTTTCGAGTTAGATGGCGACCTGCCCTATATGCCTGAAATTTTATACGAAGAGCAGTTAAACCTTCCGGGATCAGGTTATCTTGGCGTGATTGTGTTTCGAGACGAAGTAATTTGGCAGTCAGCCTCAGCTCTTGAATATACCTTTTCACCACCAGAGATAGACGTTGCAGTCGGTAACGAGTTATTTTTGGATTCCCATACACCTAAGTTTGAAGAAGGTTCCCAGTTTTTTGTATATGCCTTCACTGCAGAATTTGCTTCAAGTAAAGACTTCGAGCCTGTTCGGTTTTATATATTTAACAATAAAGCACTTTTTGAAGCAGAGCGGAATACGTTCTTAGACACGACGTGGCAGTGGATTTTCACGCTCTGTATAGCGCTCCTAATTTTTATTATTATCGGGATTAGCCTAGTACTTCTTCCCGTTAGGAAGTTAATTGACGAAATTTCACAAGCCTCAAGTGGGCATAAACGCCAGTTAGAATCACGCTATCCCGTTGAATTCGATTCCTTAAAACAATCCATTAATGGTTTGCTTCAAACTGAGGCCGCCCAAAGGGCGAGATATAAAAACAGTTTAGGAGACTTAGCACATAGTTTGAAGACGCCTTTGGCAGTAGCATCGGGCACTAGCGATTTACCTACTGAGGTAAACGAAGCATTACAGCAAATTGACCGAATCATTAAACGCCAGCTGAAAAGAGCGAGTGCTGGAAAATCTGGCTGGCAACAAGCTATCTATATATTACCCATTTTGCACAAGCTTGCCGATGCAATGGACAAGGTCTATCAAGATAAAGCCCTTACTATTGAGTTTGAACTGGATGAGGATACTCAGTTTAAAGGAGACGAGACCGACTTCATGGAACTATGTGGCAACCTTCTAGACAATGCATGCAAAGCAGCGACCAATAGAATTATCGTATCAGCGTCGAAGCGTGCTGGTTGGCTAACAATTAAAGTAGAAGACGACGGCCCTGGTATTCCTGACGACAAAAAGGTGCTTTTGTTAGAGCGAGGAACTCGACTTGATACCTATACAGAAGGCCACGGAATAGGCATGGCGTTGGCGGCCGATTTAGTTTCAATCTACGAAGGTAGAATGCTCATCGAGGACAGTTCGCTTGGCGGTGCTCGTATCGTTATTCAATTTCCCAATCACGAATAGTGCTTTAAAAAGTACAACGAAGTTTGTGCATGATCGTTAACCCCTTTAGCTTTCAATTCCTCAAATATGAGAGTGGACAGACACTTGAGTTCCTACAAAAATTTGGTGCGTATGGAAAGTGGACACACACTTAGATTTACACAAAAGTTTGGGGCAGACAGACACATTCTCAACTGACTGTTTAGCTAGAAACCAATGAGAAAATTCTGTTTTAAAATGGATTGCGTGTCTGTCGCCTTTTAACCTTTCTTTTTCGGGCGTAAAAATTGTACAAGTAGAAGCAGACAGTCGCTTTTATCTAGCTTGAGTGCAGTCTTTCGAAGAATTACGCTAAAACAGCTGAGTGTCTGTCCACTTTCTACTTCCACTAAGTTACGACGCAGACTTCTCACCTTCACTCGATAACAGCACAGCAAGCCACTTGCTCTCTTCGCGAGACTCTAATGCTATTTTTACCACCATGGTTAACGGAACTGATAGCAACATTCCAACGGTGCCTAGCAGCCACCCCCAAAATATTAACGAAAGGAATACTACAAGTGTAGAGAGCCCCATGCCTTTACCCATCAATCTGGGTTCCACCATATTTCCCATGATGGTATTAACAAGCACAAAGCCAAGCGCTGCGAAACCTGCTGAGGCAGGGCCAAGTTGAACAAAGGCTATCAACACTGCGGGCACAGCAGCGATAATTGAGCCAATGTTAGGAATAAAGTTGAGCATGAAAGCCAACACAGCCCATAACATGAAATGATCTACTCCCATCACATACAGCCAAATACCAATAATCAGACCTGTTCCTAAACTGACCACAGTTTTTATCGCTAAGTAACTGTTCACAGAACGAATAAATCTGTCGATATGCTTTAGTTTCATTCCAGGATCGGCAAGGGCAATATGCAACCGGCGGGGAATACTGTCTGCTTCAAAAAGCATGAATATGACAGTAAGAAGAATAAGGAATAGGTTTGAAAGTACGCCGCCCATCCCGCTGATGAAATTTGTTGCTACAGACATAGCCGTCGCTGGGTCAAGGTGCGAAGCAATTAACTCTCTATTGATGTGAATATTAAATTCAGCCAATTTGGACACAACCCAGGCAAACTCTGTATCAAGCTTACTTCTGTATTCTGGCAGATTTTCTCGAAACTCGGTCATAGACTGGCCAACTAAGCCAGCTAAAAGAAAACCAAAAACAACGATAAGCAGTATAACAAAAGTTATAGAGAGCCATTTAGGCACGCCGAATTTCGAAGTCCAACGTATTATTGGGCTACACGCGATCGCTATAAAAATAGAGAGAAAAAACGGTACCATGATCGTACTGGCGGCTTTAATACCAGCCATTACCACTACTAAACATGCTAAAACGATTAGAATTTTTGCTGTTGGCGAGCGTAGTTCCATTGACATTTTGTGCTACATTCCTGACTGAAACGACAACACTTTACAACGACTTATAAACAACTACAAACAAGAGACTTCAATGAACTTTAATCTCGCCACTATTAAAATTAAAAACTTAAGACTACGCACATACATCGGCATCAATGAAGATGAAATAAAAAACAAGCAGGACGTTGTTGTTAACGTGAAAATTGATTACGACGCTGAAAAAGCGACGAACACCGACGATATGAGTGATGCGCTTAACTATAAAACGATTACAAAGGCAATCATCAAGCTTGTAGAAGACAACCGTTTTTCTCTTCTGGAAAAACTTACCGCCGATGTGCTAAGCATTGCCGCAGAACATTCTTCGGTGCGCTACGCTGAGGTTGAGGTCGATAAGCCACATGCCCTTAGATTTTCTGATTCCGTGTCCCTGACACTATCTTGCAATAAGACGGGATAAGGTCATACCTCGAGGAGCTAATTGTGAACATTCTTTTGACCGGTGGAACAGGGCTGATAGGAGGCGAATTTATTCGTCAATATTCTCGAGAACATGAATTTACGGTGATTTCTCGCGACTTTGCAAAAGCAAAGAGCAAATTGGGGGATAACGTCAAAATCGTCGAGAACGTTTCTTCGATAGAGAATTTTGAGAATTTCGACGCAGTAATTAATTTAGCTGGTGAGCCTATCGCCGATAAGCGCTGGACAGACACTCAAAAGAAAATAATTTGCAATAGCCGCTGGGACATCACTTCTGAGCTAGTCTCAAAAATAAATAGTTGTGATGCGCCTCCGCCTGTTTTCTTATCGGGCTCCGCGATTGGTTACTACGGCAATCAAGGAGACAAGCTTGTAACTGAAGAAACTCCTCCTCATAACGAGTTCACCCATGAACTGTGCGCTAAATGGGAGACTATTGCCCAAAGTGTAGATCAAGCTAAGACACGTGTCGTAACGCTTCGAACTGGTGTAGTTCTCACCGAAAAAGGCGGAGCGTTAGAGAAAATGGCACTACCGTTTAAATTGGGGGCCGGAGGTACACTTGGGAGTGGTAGTCAGTATTTGGCCTGGATCCACTTACAAGATATGGTGCGTGCTATCTCCTTCTTGCTCGAGAATAGTGCATGTTCTGGTGCATTTAATTTAACGGCACCAGAACCAGTGACGAACAAGGAGTTCTCTAAAGCGCTCGCAAAATCACTTAATCGACCTTGCCTGTTCAATGTCCCGGGCTTTGTTATGAAAATAGCAATGGGCGAATCGTCGACGATGATACTTGAGGGGCAAAGAGTCATTCCTCAAAAGCTTACTACCGCCGGCTTCAGTTTTGACTTCCCTTCTATCGACGAGGCGCTAAGAGAAATATATCGCGCATAGTTGAATTACGGAAATTCGTTATGTGCCTTGTGGACAGTCACTTGAATTGCTAAGCAAGTGTGTGTCCACATTTATTGCACAACATTATCGCGAGGCACTTTGCTTAGTTACAAACCTCAAAAACATCTATTTACTATCAAACCAGAGCACTTCTCAAACTCTTCGCGAAAACCATTCTTTTGTAATTAGTGAACTTTGCTGTGAAATGCACAGTGGACAGACACTCATTTGAATTGAGTGACTGTCCACTGCCCTTAATCTAAACGGCACTTGACCGAGCGTCTGTCCGTTTTGTATTAAAGCGCATTTTAAACTAACGCAACAATACCTAAACCATATTCCGCAGCATCTGACTGGTATTAAGTGTAAGCAAACGCCAGCATCCAAACGCACCTAATATGCCTACAACGACAGCGCCAACGCTTGGCGCTATTGCCCAGTATTCTGGGTGTAAGCTTGCTTCCATTTGGAATACAGAGGTTTGAAGTAAATAAAGGCTCAACTCATTGGCCATTGCTGCCATAAAGCCTGCTACTACACCAATGATAACAAACTCAAAAATAACACTTTTTCTTATCAACGCCCCCTTTGCACCTAGCGTCCGAAGTATGGCTATTTCCTGTCTGCGTTCATCCATACTCGCCTGTACTTGTGCAATCAATACCAGACTGCCCGCTAACAATACCAGCACCAAAATAAATTCAACGGCAACAGACACCTGATCCACAATCTCTCGCAACTGATTAATTCGAGCATCAACGTCGAACATAGTTATTGATGCAAACGGTTTAAGTAGGTTAGTTAACTCTGCCTTTCTCTCGGTAGGAAGGTAGAAACTAGTAATATAAGTTGGGCTAAATGCGGCCATTGCCTCAGGGTGAATAACGAAGAAAAAGTTAGGCTGCATAGTCTGCCAATTCACAGTACGAATACTCGTTACTTTCGTTTCGACAATCTCGCTTCCCACATTAAAAGTAAGCCGATCGCCCATTTTAATGTTCAACCTTTCTGCAACGCCTTCTTCAACGGAAACCGGGAACCATCCTTCGCTGTAGTGTTTATCCTCATCGCCATGCCAGTTCCCGTCAATGACCTCGTTTTCTTTTTGAAGCGCGTTGCTCCAAGTTAGGTTTGCTTCTCTGCCTAAACCTCTTCGGCCTTCTCGATTCGGCTCATCTTCTTTAGAAACCTCGGTGTTTACCCCTTCTCCATTTACCGAAACAAATCGGCCTCGAATGACAGGATAAAACTCTTCGATTTTTACTCCATTGTCAGCGAAGTGTCTGTCCAATTCTGGTTGGATGTCTGGCGTAATGTTAATTAAGAAATAATTGGGTGTACCTTCGGGCAATTGCGAGCGCCATTGCGAAACCATATCGTTGCGCATTACCAGCACCACTAAAAGCAACATAATGGTGACGGAAAAGCTAATAAGCTGCACGCTGTTGTCCATTGCACGTCGCTTAATACGTGCCCATGCCAACTGCCACGCCCCCATTCTTCCACTGCCCAGCTTGCGACCTACAGCAATTAAGATATACGTAGCACCAAGTAATCCGAGCACCAACGCAGCGCCAGAAACGAAAAGAATAGCGCTAATTTTTAAATCTCGACTATACATCCACATCAGTAAGAATATTGCGCCACCGGAAGCCACGAACTGAATGCTTCTGGAACGTAAATTCGCTGATATGTCCTTTATTAATACGCGAAGCGGAGGAACTGAAAATAGCTGCAAAAGCGGATATAAGGAAAAGAGCAATGCACACGTAGCGCCTGTAGCAACGGCGATTAAAAGCGGCCGCCAATGCCACACATCAAGAGATACATCCACTCTGTCCGCTACAAGTGAAATCACTACTTGCTGACCGATAAAACCTATAACGAGGCCAATAAAAATACCAAGCCCAGTGATAAATAAAATTTGGAACAAATAGACTTTTCGAATGGTACTGCTTGTTGCCCCCAAGGTCTTCATTATTGCTACGGGATCAAAGTGACGTTGAGCATAACGCTGAGCAGCAACGGCAATGGAAACGGCCGCTAATACTATTGCTAACAAACTCGCTAACAGAAAATAGCGCTCAGCACTTGCGACAGAACGCCCTATCGCTGACTCGTCATCTTCGACTGTACGCCACGAATGTAAGTCGTCATTTAATTGGGGCAATAACCAGGTATTGAAGTTTTCTATGTCACCCGCATCACCGGCAAAAAAGCCCACATAACGAGCGCGACTCCCTGGCCCGGTTATCGCAGTTTTTTCCAAGTCGTTTAAGTTAATTAGCGCAATAGGGTCAGTATTAAACACGCTAAAACCAGCATCGGGAATATCTACCAATACATGCGTAACGGTAAAAGTGCCATCACCAATATCGATACTATCGCCAATAGAAAGCCCCAAGCTCTGAAAAAGCCGAGACTGTACCCATGCTTCCCCAGACTGAGGTAATTCTGCAGTATTGCGTTTTTCTCCAAAAGGCTGGTCGGTAATATTGACTGTCCCTTTCAGTGGATAAGCGTCATTCACGGCTCGTAAATCAACAAGCGACATCTCGTCGCCTTTAAATACCATTGAACGTGTTGCTACCTGCTTTGCCGTCGCAAGGCCCTCTTCTCGGGCTCTAGCCAACCATTCCTCGTTTATAGGGTCGTCTGAACGAAGTTGCGCATCTGCTGCAATGAAAGCCGCAGAGCGAGACTTTAGTGCGCCCTGTAAACGCTCGCTAAAAAGTGACAACGACAATACGGCTGCCACAGAAAGCACAATGGCCAGCAATATGATGGTCAGTTCACCACGTCTAGCTTCATGCTTGAAAAGCCGCCAAGCTAAATTAAAAGACGTCGACATCTAAACCGCCTCTTTCTTATTCATTGTGTTCGCGCCAGTTGTTTCAACTAATTCGCCAGCATTCATAGTGAGTTGCCTGTCACAATGTTCCGCAAGCTCGTTATCATGAGTTACGAGTACGAGAGTTGTGCCTTTTTCTCTATTCATCTCAAACAACAGCGCTTCGATTTTTTCACTATTTTTGGCGTCTAGGTTGCCGGTAGGCTCATCGGCGAAAAGTATTTTGGGAGAGGTAATAAATGCTCGCGCTATGGCAACACGCTGTTGCTCGCCCCCCGACAACTGATTCGGGAAGTGATGTGCGCGATGTTTCAATCCGACTTGCTCTAGAATACCCAAAGCTAGTGCCCTTGGGTTATCAAGCCCTGCAATTTCTGCCGGTAGCATCACGTTTTCTAAGGCTGTTAAGCTTTGAACTAACATAAAGCTTTGGAAGATGAAGCCTACTTTATTTCCTCTTAAAATTGCGCGCTCTTCTTCATTCATACTGTGAAGTGCTTCGCCATCTAAGAAAATTTCCCCTTCTGTAACTTGGTCAAGTCCAGCTAACAAGCCCAAAAGAGTTGACTTACCCGAGCCTGACGCGCCAATAATGGCAACGGACTCACCAGACTTGACTTCAAAAGAAATAGGACGAAGGATCTGCAGTGAACCTTCACTCGTATCCACTACTTTGGTTACAGCATTAGCTTTTATCATAAGAGGTCATCAATTCGTGTTTGTTAAATTTCGTTGTTTGTTCGCGTTTTTACTTATTCTTTTAATACCCTTTCAAGCGCTATCAGATCAAGCCGAGCAGAGCGACACAAGCGAAAATGCGGTTTTACTTATCTTAGGTGACAGTTTATCCGCGGCTTATGGATTACAGCAACATGAGGGTTGGGTCAGTTTGTTACAAAAGATGTGGCAAGACGACAACATTCCGATTGATATTGTAAATGCTGCGGTAAGCGGAGAGACCACTGACGGTGGTTTAGCGCGATTTCCCCGTTTATTAGAGCAACACAACCCTACCCATGTATTGATTGAACTGGGCGGTAATGACGGCCTTCAGGGCCATAATATCGGTAAGATTAGGGATAATTTAGATTCACTGGTAAGTGTTGCGAAGGAGAGTAATGCCGTAGTGTTTCTGCAAGAAATGCAAATTCCTTCTAATTATGGCAAGCGCTATACGCAGATGTTTACTCAAAACTTCAATAAAGTAGCGGAAGCTCAGGACGTTCAAAAAATTCCATTTTTCCTTGAAGAAATAGCGCTAAATAAGGACTTAATGCAAAACGATGGTATTCATCCCAATGCTGAGGCACAGCCTTTGATCGCTAATTTTATGGACAGACACTTAAGAAGTTTAATTCTTAGCGCTCAATAATTGTGCTAATCTTATCAAGTGATTTTTTAAATGCGAGGTTTGTTTATGGACGTTTCTTCTGTTAATTCGTCTCCTGTTTCCACTGTCTTAGAATCGCCACAGCGACCTACTCAACAGGTTGAGCCCCGTAATGTGCAAGAAAGTCGCGAGACTCAGCCCCAGAGCACACAGCAGACCTCAAGCGCTAACGATGGGCGTGTGGGTTCTAGGGTTGACGTGTTTGTATAACTTGCCCTTTAAATTAAATTGTTAGGGACAGACACTCGTTGGTACTTTTGCTTAGTCCTCTTGCTAGTAGAGGCGGCTTTGCAATAAGGAAATTAGAAAGGACAGAAACCCGGCGAATAAGGGTGTCTGTCCTTTTTCTTTTGGGTCAAATAGACTTAACGATTGACGTCTATCCGTTATGAAATTCGAGTGTCTGTCCACGATTGCCAGTTCTGAGATTTGATCGAAAGAGCACTCATGAAAAATAACCGTCCCTAAAACTGTCCCAAAGACCACTTAAAATTGACGCCGTAAATCTCATAATGTCAATAAATAACTATGGGATACGGATATGCCTCTACCTCGTTACAAGCAAATAAATACTGATGTTACACCTTATTACCACTGCATTTCTCGCTGCGTGAGGCAATCTTACCTTTGTGGTCGCGATGCCCGCACTGGCATAAACTATGAGCATAGAAGAAAGTGGATTCAAGACAGGCTCCATAAGCTTTCTCAAGCTTTTGCCATCGACCTATGCGCCTACGCTGTTATGCACAATCACATTCATGTGGTATTACATATAGCAAAAGGCAGAGCTGAAGGCTGGACGATGGATGAGGTCTTGCTTCGGTGGAGGATGTTTTATAAATGCCCGCCCGTAGTGCAGCGATATTTAGAAAACTTTGATTCTGTAACGTCAGAAGAACTTGCTGAATTGAAATCATTATCTGTTTTATATCGAGAGCGACTTCAAAGCATCAGCTGGTTTATGCGTATGCTCAATGAATATATTGCTCGAAGAGCTAACAAAGAAGATGAATGTAAGGGCTATTTCTGGGAAAGAAGGTTTAGGTCACAAGCTATACTCGATGAGAAAGCACTGGCCAGTGTAATGGCTTACGTCGATTTAAATCCCATTCGAGCAAAAATAGCGACGACGCTAAGCAACTCTCACCATACTAGTATCCAATATCGGTTGAATGCCAAACGCTCGAATAAAACGCCTAAGTTTTTGATGCCCTTTAGCGATAGTCACCACAAGAACACAGTGCCGTTGCCCTTCGCATTTACCGATTATTTGCAGCTTATCACTGATACGATGAATGCAGAGAGTAATAACGATATCTGCAAAGTCCCAAAGCTTCCTAACCGCTTGCTAAGTAAGCTTGGAATGACAAAAGAAAACTGGCAGCTAGTAACTAGTAATTTTGAAACACTTTTTACTGGGCCTGTCGGTTGCCCCGAGATGATGGAGAATTTCGCCAGATGCTGCCAAAGGGCATGTCGCCCAAACGTTGCAAATGCCCAAAGGTATCTGTCGTGAACCTCTAACACTATTGCAAAAGTACTTGGCTAAATATCGGCTTGGCGTGCAAGCACATCAACAATGTCCTGAGATTTCGTTAGGCGCCTTATGTCGTTGAACAGAACTTCAGCTTCAGGGTATTGTCTTTTCAGATAGCCGCACCATTGCTTAATTCGGTTGGGGTAATATTTGCCCTTATCACCAAAAATTTCGTAGCCAGAGTACTGAATCAGCAAAGCAGCCAGTTCAGACCATGGCATAGGTGCTACACCCTCTTTAATACTCATCGCCAAATTAGGCATTGCCAATGCACCTCGTCCAATCATAAGGTTGGTACACTCTGATTGGCTCTGACAACGCTGAGCGTCTTCAGCGTTCCAAATTTCACCATTTGCGACAAGTGGAATATCGGTGTGTTGTTTTATCTTCGCTATCCAGTCCCAATACGCCGGTGGTTTATACCCCTCCGTTTTGGTCCGCGCATGAACAACGAGCTCAGAAGCGCCCGCTTCAGTGATAGCTATAGCATTCTCGATAGCTAAAGATTTGTCTTCAAAACCTAGTCTGATTTTGGCTGAAACTGGGATTTCTGCAGGAACAGCGTCCCTTACAGCTTTCACAATGTCATAAAGGGTTTGGGTTTCTTTCAACAAAACCGCCCCGCCCTTACTCTTATTAACTGTTTTGGCAGGGCAACCAAAATTTAGGTCAACACCAGGAGAGCCCAGCTCTATTGCTGTTTGTGCATTCTCTGCAAGCCACTGTGGATGTTGTCCTAATAATTGAACTCGGACAGGCACACCTGCCGGAGTTTTGCCGCCATTATGAAGCTCAGGACAAAGTCTATAAAACGTTTTCTTTGGTAATTTTTGATCGACCACTCTTACAAATTCAGTAACACACTGATCGAAACCACCCACGCGAGTGAGCATATCTCTCATTAAGTGGTCGACAACGCCCTCCATAGGGGCAAGCATTACTCTCATTGCAAACGTCTCAGATTAATAGAACATAAAATTGGCGCGGGAGTTTAGCAAAAAGCACTTATATCAGCCAGGCTTTGATGCTTAGTTTTTCAACTTCTGTGACTGTCTATTTAAGGTGCATTTAAGGTGGTTTTAAATTGCAGCTATTTAAATTTAGTAAGTGTCTGTCCGCTAGACACTTTAATTCATGTGGGAGTGATGCAGGCTTCTAATTCTATACGAATAGAAAAGCTTGTGTGTCTGTCCATATGTAGAAAGTTCTTGATAGAAGTTCGCACTTAGCCTATTTACGAGGCTGTGACTGGGTAGCGGCTTCCTTTTCTAAATTTTCAAGGCGAGTGAATACGGCCTTCTTTTGATTATCGGTGTATGTCCGCCAATTAATGATTTCTTCAATCGTACGTTTACACCCAATGCAAATGTCTTCTTCGGTTAATTTGCACAAGGCTACACATGGGGAAATTAAGTTCATAAAGCTTCTGTTTTATCCAGACCGTCTTTTTTACTCTGTACTCGCGAAGCTGCGATAGCTGCCATTGTAGTTTCTGATAGCTCTTTATTGGACCACAAACAGACATGACAACCAAAGCGCGATTCAAGATATGAGGAAAACTCAGTGTCTGTCCCACAGTCATACCTCACTAAATTTTGCTTTTTACCGTCGTAAATAACCGCAGAATAAGTAAACACAAAGAGCCTCCTAAAAAAGAGGCTCAAATATACATCTAGACGTCTAAACGTTCAAGCGTCTAATTTAAATAATCGAGTGCAGCGCAAATTGCGGCCACCTGAGCATCATTGCAATTTTCGGGTGTCGCATTATCGCTATCGGGATAGACTTCTGTAGTTGTGACGTACTTAGCATCTGTCATACCTCCACAAAGGTACAACGACTTCTTGTCATAGCAAATTACACCTTCACTCACCACATCTGCACCTATAATCTTTCCGTTTTCATCGGCCGGTGCGATATGCGTTACTTTTTTCACAGCCTCAATAACTGCTTTTTGAAACTCTATTTGGGGGCTTGGAGTATTAGCAACCGTATAGAAACCATCTGGAATGTTCCAGTTATCATGGGTCACCCCATCCCGCGCAGCCAGTGCTGGTCTAAACTCACTATTGTCCGTGTCTGTCGTTTCGTGCAAATCAATATGAAGCGTAAGAGATAACGCTAAATCAGATACTAATTGCATAAGCTGAGCAGACTCTGGTGCAGGAGAATCACTGTAAAACGAGCGATTCGGATCTAATGCCATTGGGTTCCATCGATTTATCGACTCGTATCCCCAGGGACTTACACATGGCACCACAACTATATTTACTTGCTCTGCGTACTGAGCCAACTTTGTTTCAATAAATTGAAGCGCTCCTTGCACACCACTAGTTTCGTAGCCGTGAACACCGCCTGTAACGAGTGCAGACGGCTTTTCAGCGTCAAAACTCTTGGGAATTACAGCATATAGTGGGTAACGCGCTGTATCATAAGGAAGTGCGCCATACTGCTTTAACTCAAAGCCTTCAGGGATAATGCTGAAGAGTTTATTAAGTACTTCTTCCTGATAACTTCTTTTCACAGTCTGCTGTGCTTTCCATTGGGCTTTTTCTTCTTCGCCCCACGGCTCACCAGGAGTTCCAATTGGATAATTCTGCATATAACACCTCTTTTGTATTTTTTAGATCATAACAGTTCAACAAGCTCACGTATCTATCACACAAAAGTTTCTTAAAGGGTTGTGACATGAGTTCTTTACGCATTGAACCTCTGAAAAGTACTTGCGCGAAGGTGTTGACGCCTCTTTTGTAAGAATTGCAAATTCCGATGAAAATGATCGGTGTATGTCTAGGTAGATGGTTTAAAGAGGGAAAGAAGAGTGTCTGTCCACTGAAGCTTTCTTAAAATGGCTTTGCATCTATTTGCTTACAGATTTAATTGCAGTGTCTGTCCACAAAGTTTTAAGCCAGAAACAAAAAAACCAGCCGAATGGCTGGTTTTTTCGATATGGCGTCCCCTAGGGGATTCGAACCCCTGTTACCGCCGTGAAAGGGCGGTGTCCTAGGCCTCTAGACGAAGGGGACTGAAAATTTTCTTTCGGAAGCACCGCTTTCGAGATTTCAGTTAGGAAAAGCGAGTCAGCGAACTGAGCAACTTTACCTTACCGAAACTTTCAGTCAGAAGTTGAATAATCAACTCCAGCCTATTTCACAGTTTTAATCGACTGTGACGCGATAAAATGGCGTCCCCTAGGGGATTCGAACCCCTGTTACCGCCGTGAAAGGGCGGTGTCCTAGGCCTCTAGACGAAGGGGACTGAAAATTTTCTTTCGGAAGCACCGCTTTCGAGATTTCAGTTAGGAAAAGCGAGTCAGCGAACTGAGCAACTTTACCTTACCGAAACTTTCAGTCAGAAGTTGAATAATCAACTCCAGCCTATTTCACAGTTTTAATCGACTGTGACGCGATAAAATGGCGTCCCCTAGGGGATTCGAACCCCTGTTACCGCCGTGAAAGGGCGGTGTCCTAGGCCTCTAGACGAAGGGGACTGAAAATTTTCTTTCGGAAGCACCGCTTTCGAGATTTCAGTTAGGAAAAGCGAGTCAGCGAACTGAGCAACTTTACCTTACCGAAACTTTCAGTCAGAAGTTGAATAATCAACTCCAGCCTATTTCACAGTTTTAATCGACTGTGACGCGATAAAATGGCGTCCCCTAGGGGATTCGAACCCCTGTTACCGCCGTGAAAGGGCGGTGTCCTAGGCCTCTAGACGAAGGGGACTGAATTCTTTCTTCGAAACTAAATTTTCGAATTTTTCAGTCCGAAGCTGCCTTAACAACTTCAGCCTATATCAAACCACATCTCAATGTGACTTGGTGGAGCCAGGCGGGATCGAACCGCCGACCTCCTGCATGCCATGCAGGCGCTCTCCCAGCTGAGCTATGGCCCCATCATGGTACCAGTCATTTTGTGTGACTGTTCCGTGACAGCGGGGCGCATTCTAGGCATCCCCCCCTGTCATGTCAACGCTTTTTTTATGAATTTTCTCTGTTTGCTATAAAAGTAAGCGCTTTGTCGATTCTCTCGCCAATTTTCTCTTTTGAGATAAGATTCAACGTGATATCTAACGACGGTGAATTACCACCACCTGTCACAGCTACACGCAGCGGCATACCTACTTTCCCCATGCCCACTTCCAATTCTTCGGCTGTACTATTTATAGCAGCCTGAATATTTTCTGGGTTCCACTCTTCAATTGCCATTAATTTATCTTTAGCAAGCTCTAATGGGCCGCGAGCGACTGGGCGAAGGTGTTTTTTTGCTGCGTTCGCATCAAAATCTTCATAGTCTTGATAAAAGTACGTAGAAATCTCAGCTAACTCTTTTAGCGTTTTTACTCTATCGGCCTGAATAGCAATTATAGATTCAAGCGCTGGGCCTGTCGTTAAATCAACATTCAACTCTTCAAAGTGCCATTTAGCGTGTGACGCAACTTCACTTGCTGGTAATGTCTTAATGTAGTGTTGATTCAACCAGATTAGCTTTTCTGTGTTAAATGCCGATGCAGATTGCCCAATGGCATCTAAGCTGAATTTCTCAATCATTTCATCAACTGAGAAAATTTCTTGATCGCCGTGAGACCACCCCAACCTAACAAGGTAATTAAGCACAGCTTGCGGTAGGAAACCATCATCGCGATATTGCATCACGCTTACAGCGCCATGACGCTTAGATAACTTCTTGCCGTCATCACCTAAAATCATAGAAACGTGAGCATATTCTGGAACAGGTGCACCAAGCGCTTCAAGAATATTGATTTGACGTGGCGTGTTATTAATATGGTCTTCACCACGAACTACGTGAGTAATACCCATATCCCAATCATCAACAACTACACAGAAGTTATATGTAGGGGTACCGTCAGAGCGCTGAATAATAAGATCGTCTAGCTCAGTATTGCTAATCTCGATTTTTCCACGCACGTGATCATTAATTACCACTTTACCTTCTAAAGGGTTTTTGAAGCGGATAACAAAAGGCTGACCTTCTGGATGATCCGTTCTGTCTCTCCACGTACCTGGGTAGCGAGGCTTCTCACCACGTTCTTTTTGCGCTTCACGAATCGCATCTAACTCTTCAGAGCTCATAAAGCATTTATACGCTTTACCTTCATCCAAAAGCTGCTGAATAAGTTCTTTATATCTATCGAAACGCTCAGTCTGATAGATTGGACCCGTATCCCACGTTAAACCTAACCATTGCATTCCGTCTAGAATGGCCTGCTTTGCTTCTTCAGTTGATCGCTCGATATCTGTATCTTCAATACGAAGAACAAACTCGCCGCCTTTGCTTTTAGCAAGAAGCCAAGAATAAAGCGCAGTTCGTGCGCCGCCAACGTGAAGATAGCCTGTTGGGCTGGGTGCAAATCGTGTAACAACCGACATGGTTACTCTCTATTGTTAATGTATTTCTAAAGTTGGGCGCATTCTACCAGTGTAAGCGCGACTTCAAAAGTAAGATAAGAATAGAAGGAAAAAGAAATCCCTTGAAGTAGTTTAGATGGTACGAAGAAAGTGAGCTATAAAGTGGACAGACACTTATTGTTGAAGCCCACTTTTTCAAAATTCTTTTCTTGCTGAAGTGGACACACACTCAGAAAAGTCTAACGCTCAAAGAGTGCCAGAACTGAAAAAAACTCTAAAAAAGTAAGTGTGTGTCCGAAAAGACCAGGTAGTTTAAATAAAAAGATTCTGCACGCACTTTATCAGGTTTACGTGAGTGTCTGTCCTTTCTCCTTCTCTCCTTTGTTTTTTCGTTGCGTGTTTTTTAAGTGACTGTTCACTTGGTAATTCAATTGATATTTCAAGAATAAAGTAAGCACCACTTTTATTTGGTTAGGTTTACTAGCGTTAAGCTACGAAAAAATAAGTGGGTGTCCACTTTGCGCTTGCACTTTGTCCTTGTTTGCCACTTCTTCTTTTAAAAAATGAGTGTGTGTCCATTGTGCGAAGCCCCATTGTGCGAGGCCAATTTAATTATATGTTTGTGGTAAATAAGTGACTGTCCACTTCAATTACACCCAACCTCTATTTCAACTCTTAGTAAGAAGCAAGTGTCTGTCCCCCCCACAAACTCCAACTGGCTCGTGTAAACCCACGCTGCAGTTTTTGTCTATCGATGGATTCAAAACGCGATTAAAAACGCTGTTCTTTTCATCAATTTAGTTAAGATGCAGCCAGAGTGTCTAAAATTCGGGCACACAGTCATTTTTCTTTAATTTTATTGTTGACACTAACGGAACCGACTCTATAATACCGCCCCACTTGCTTAGGCAAGCTTTAAAGAAATATGGACGCTTAGCTCAGTTGGGAGAGCATCGCCCTTACAAGGCGAGGGTCACTGGTTCAAGCCCAGTAGCGTCCACCACTTCCTCACCGTGGTTAAATAGTGAAATCAAAAATATGGACGCTTAGCTCAGTTGGGAGAGCATCGCCCTTACAAGGCGAGGGTCACTGGTTCAAGCCCAGTAGCGTCCACCACTTCCTCACCGTGGTTAAATAGTGAAATCAAAAATATGGACGCTTAGCTCAGTTGGGAGAGCATCGCCCTTACAAGGCGAGGGTCACTGGTTCAAGCCCAGTAGCGTCCACCACTTCCTCACCGTGGTTAAATAGTGAAATCAAAAATATGGACGCTTAGCTCAGTTGGGAGAGCATCGCCCTTACAAGGCGAGGGTCACTGGTTCAAGCCCAGTAGCGTCCACCACTTCCTCACCGTGGTTAAATAGTGAAATCAAAAATATGGACGCTTAGCTCAGTTGGGAGAGCATCGCCCTTACAAGGCGAGGGTCACTGGTTCAAGCCCAGTAGCGTCCACCATCCCTCTCAATATATCAATCTTTAGAAACACAACAATCTAACTATGTCTTAGTCGTTGTCACGTTAAAGCATTTTGGCTACTCCTACACCAAATCCAGCAATCATTATCAATAACCAGTACTGAAATTCAGCTACGAGCAGCTTCCATTATGCGATAGTCTCCATAAAGAACTATACTTAAGGTGTACTTACCGTGATATGGTAAGAAAAATAAGGGTTCTCATGTTTCAGAGGCTACTAATTGATGAAACTACACTTAGCTAGAAATACTAAGTTGTTAATTGCTGAAGACCAGGTGCTGGCGAAAAGCCATATGCACTATGCACTTGAGCAGTTAGGTTTCAAGAACATGAACTATGTTGATAGGCCCTCTCATGCCCTTTCGGCACTGCAAGAACATGATTATGACGCCATTATCTGCTCTTATAATTTGCGCTCTGAACAAGGCGGTTATTTTTTACTTGAGCAACTAAACGAAACTCAATCACTCCCCCTTACCAGCGCATTCATCTTCACCAGTGCAGATACCTCAGCAGAAGTCGTCCACGCCATCATAGAGTTACAGCCGGATGAGTTTATCGCTAAGCCTTTTTCGGTTAACGAGTTAGACAGGCGACTTTCTAGAGTTTTATCAAGGAAAAAAGCGCTAAAGAATATCTATTCATTCATGGATAAAAAGGACTACGAAAAAGCCCTGGCCGAAGTTGAGTTCTTTCTATTACAGCCTGAGCAAGCCGAACACTTTCCGCTAGCGATGAAGATTAAAGGCGATTTGTTGATTATCACAGAAAGGTTTCAAGAAGCCGTAGCCTTCTTTGAATCGATAATTAACGTTCAAGATTTTAGCTGGGCAAAAATGGGGATCGCGAAGAGTCTGTTGGCACTCAATGAATTAGACGATGCCGAAAGAGAAGTTATCCAGTTAGCGATGCGACCTGACTCTGCGCTTGAGGCCTATGACTTACTCGCCAAACTGCAAATTAAGCAGTCAGCTTTTGACGAAGCGCTGGAGTGTACATCGCTGGCGTGCAATATCTCACCTCAAAACATTGCTAGACATAAGTTAGCGATAAATTTGGCGCGGATCACCCATGATTACGAAAGTCAGTTTAACAGCGCTAAAAAGGTGGTCCGCTACGCGAAAGACTCTATCCATGACAAGCCAGATATTTATTTAACTGCCGCAAGAGCGGGTGTTGATTTTGCTATGACATCTGAGCCCGAACACGTAAACAGCATAGTTAAACAAACTAATGAGTATTTGCGACAGTTGAAAAAGGCTCACCCGAAAGCAGCCTTAAACGATGAGCTGACGGTGATTGACGCGCGTATTCATTATTTGAAAGACGACACAGTGAAAGCACAAATGCTGTTGTCAGATTTTCACACTGATCATGCCCAACACCACTCCACAGAAGCCTTACTTGATAGAGCCAAAGCCCTTCATGAAGTAGGAATGAAGAAAGAGTCCCTTGCGATTTTAGACGCCATTTCCTCAAGGCAGGATGAGGAGAACGATGAATTAAACCTCATGGCCACCTATTTAAAACAAGAGAAAGAAGAAAAAGAAGCGATTACGCTAAGCCCTAAAATACTTAACAACACCGCCGTTGCGCAGTATAAACGAGGTAATTTAGAACAGTCTTACACAACATTTGCTCAAGCGTTCCGCGTCATGCCTAAAAATCCCTCTATTGCGCTTAACTACCTTCAAGCAATAGTAAGGGCCCGAAAAGCTAACACGCCTATGCTTGCCGACACCCTTTCGGCCATCAAAAAATGCAGAGAAACACTCGAGTCGGCAGCTTTGTCAGAAGATCAGTATTCTCGCTACGAGAACGTAAAAAGCATTCTAAAGAGCGAATGATAACGTCAGTCATTCCCCTCGCCCTTCTTATACCAATACGATTACTTAATTAGAGTAGACGACTACTGTCTCGTGATAGAGTTTGTCTTTATACTCAAGCTCGTGACTAAACGTCATTCCTAGCTTTTTCATAATATTGATAGACGCACTATTTTGCGGGTTAGCAATAGCAGAGAATTTTTCAACACCTATATCATACAGCGCTTCTTTAACAGACTCCGCAGCCTCTGTTGCGTAGCCCTTGCCCCACGTATGGCGCTTAAAACGCCACCCTAGTTCCATATTGTCACTTTCGGGGTGTTGAGTAAAAAAGCCAAAGGGTCGAACTAAAATCCAACCAATGCTTTCCTTTTCGACTAGCGTTTCCACGCGCCACAGTCCCCACCCTAGAGCTGGATTGGAATAGGCTTGGAAACGAGGAACAAAGATTTCCCGAATATCTTCCTTAGAAGACTTCTTGCCACCGTTGATATATTTCATGACAAGCTCATCTTGATCGAGCTCCCATAAAAAGTCTGCGTCTTGTTCGGTGATATAATGGTAGGAAAGACGCGCACTGTCCTTGATATGCATATACTTCCTTTATCGTTATTATTTTTAATATACTTACACCGCTGAATATAGCTCATTTTTACAACAAACCAAACTTATTCGATGTATTTATTTTGCCCTACATTTTCCTTTAACGTAGAGCCAATTAACTAGCCTCCCAGCATGGCAAGGTGCTTGGTTGCCCCTGTTTTACCTTCATGCAAATAGTGTGTTTCGTGTTTTTGACCGAGCACATCTTGTAAAAAAGCGACCACTTCATCCACATTTCCAGTGGCAAGAAGATGTCTCATGTCTATTCCGTTTTCACTAAACAAGCATAGGTGTAGCTTTCCTGGGGCAGAAACACGTAGTCGATTACAAGTTTTACAAAAATCTTTGCTGTAAGGCATGATTAAGCCAATTTTACCGGCATAGTCAGGGTGGTAAAACTCTTGCGCTGGCCCCGCATCTTTTCTACGCAACAAAGGCTGCCAGCCCATTTCTAACAACGTACTTTTTAGCGGCGTACCACTTTGATGTTGCTTATTGAAAAACTGATTTAAGTCGCCTGTCTCCATTAGTTCTATAAACCGGAGCGTTACTGGCATATCTTTTAGCCAAGCAAGAAACCTATGAAGACGGCTATCTGAAAAATCGTTGAGTAAGACAGAGTTCACTTTCACGTCTAAGCCGGCATCAATCGCTGCGTCTAACCCTCGAAGTACAGCTTTAAGCTTGTCTTGTCCTGTTATAGCGGCAAACTGACGGGGATCTAAACTGTCAATACTTACATTTACTTGGTGTAACCCTGCTTCTTTCCACTGATGCGCAAACTTTTCCATTCGCGCTCCATGTGTTGTCATCGCTACACGTTCGATACCAGGCGTATTACTTGTTAGCCGTAAAATATCAAGAAAGTCTCTTCGCAGCGTTGGTTCGCCGCCTGTTAGGCGCACTTTCGACGTACCTAGCTTAGCGAACGCTTTGAGCAAGGTATCAATTTCGTTTAGCGTCATAAACTGATCGCTCGTCGGGCCTTCATATCCGTCTGGCAAACAGTACTGACAACGAAAGTTGCACGCTTCGGTCACTGACAAACGTAAATAATGAAACTGTCTACCGAAACTATCTTCTAACAAACTAACTCCTTAATCCTGTGCTGCTTAGTCATTCAATTCACGGCTTTCTCAATCTAACAAAAGCCAGTAAAACATTGAGTGAATAACAAGGTAACTAAATTAAACTACCTCTAGTGTACGCGCGGAGAAACCAAAATTAAACACATTCATCGCTATAAATAAGACCATTTTAATCTCTAGCCTATTTCAAAACGTACTTCAAAAAGCGAAAATCGCCCTACACGAGCAGGTTAGCTCAATATCTATTACATCGTTTACGAAAAGCGATTTTTTGAATCAGCGCATTCCTAAGACTGTAAACACAATAATAAAGCACACTATAAAATGAGAAAAAACCGTTTTCCTACCAATGTCGACGAACCTGTTAAATGGCACGTTCTCTCACAGCTTTGGCCTTATCTCCTAGAGTTCAAGCACCGTGTATTTCTTGCTCTACTCTGCCTAGTAGCAGCAAAACTTGCCAGTATCGGCCTACCCTATGTATTGAAATACACTGTCGATAGCTTAAATGGCGACCTAACCACGCTTGCATTAGCGGTACCTATCAGCCTTATCGTTGCCTACGGAACACTGCGTTTACTGAATGTTTTGCTCGGCGAAGTACGCGACACGCTATTTGGACGAGTTACAGAGCGTGCCATGCGCCGCCTTGGACTAAAAGTCTTCAAACATTTGCACAACTTAGACTTGGGCTTTCATTTAAATCGACGCACAGGCGGATTGTCACGAGATATAGAGCGCGGTACCAACGGCGTAAGCTTCCTCATGCGTTTTATGGTGTTTAATATTGTTCCTACCCTATTAGAGATCACTCTTGTTGTAGGCTTACTCTTGTTTCAGTTTGGCGTATCTTTCGCGTTAATTATTGTAGTTAGCGTGGTGGCTTACATTGGCTTTTCGATGAAAGCCACGGATTGGCGCACTCGCTTTGTTACTCAGATGAATGAAGCTGACTCGACCACCAATTCCCGGGCGGTAGACAGCCTGCTAAATTTTGAAACCGTTAAATACTTTAACAACGAATCCTTTGAAGCCAATCGCTACGACACGGATTTAGCTGCATGGGAAAAGGCACGAAGAAAAAACCGCTTGTCGCTATTTGCATTGAATGGCGGCCAAGCTGCCATTATCGCTATCGCCATGACATCTATGATGGCAAACGCTGCCTTTGGCGTCATGAATGGCGAGATGACCATAGGTGACTTTGTATTGATAAACGCCTTCACCATGCAAATTTTTATGCCCTTAAACTTCTTGGGGTTTGTGTACCGTGAAATTCGAGGGAGCCTTGCGAATATCGATAAACTGTTTGACCTTCTCGCCCAAACTCCGGCCATAAAAGATGCCCACGACGCTACGGAATTAACCTGTGCGAACCCCGCACTGCGATTTAACAATGTCCATTTTGCATATACTGAGAAACGACAAATACTTAACGGCTTAAGCTTTGATGTACCGCCAGGCTCAAAAGTAGCGGTAGTGGGTGAAAGCGGCGCGGGAAAATCAACGCTGATGAAACTACTCTTTCGGTTTTATGAGCCTCAACAGGGCGACATCACGATAAATGGAAAAGACATCACATCGGTTACGCAACAAAGTCTGCGTTCACATATCGGCATTGTCCCTCAGGATACGGTGCTGTTTAACACTACCTTGCTGGAGAACATTCGCTACGGTAACCCTGACGCCAGCGATGAAGACATTAAACAAGTTATCAAACTCGCGCATCTTGAAGCATTTGTAGAAAGCCTACCTGAAAAGCTAGACACAACGGTAGGTGAGCGAGGCCTAAAACTTTCTGGTGGCGAAAAGCAGCGCGTTTCTATCGCAAGGGCCTTACTTAAAGGCGCGCCAATCATGATTTTTGATGAAGCCACCAGCTCGTTAGACAGCACGTCAGAACGCGCGATATTAGCGGCCCTTCGCGACGCTGCTAAAGGACACACCAGCTTAGTCATCGCCCATAGACTGTCCACAATTGTTGATGCCGACAAGATCCTTGTACTTAAAAACGGTACCATTGTAGAGGAAGGGACACACACTTATTTGCTTGAGCAAGGTGGTGAATACGCAGCACTATGGCAAGCACAACAACGTGAAGATGAAGACCTCAACGAAAATCCCAAGACAAAAGGTAGTCAGTGAATGGACCCAACGCTTATCAAAGCCGCTATTAACCAAGTGATGCCCTTTGGCAAATACGCTGGAAGACGCCTATTTCATTTACCTGAACCCTATTTGGTCTGGTTTCACAAGCAAGGCTTTCCAGAAAACAAGCTTGGTGAACAGCTCGCTTTAATGTATGAAATTAAGCTAAACGGCTTAGAGTCTGTTGTAGAACCGCTATTAAATGACGACTAGCAATCACAAGGGGACTCAGCGTCCCCTAATGGCAAAATGAGTAAACTCTAACCACACGAAGATTTATGTTAGCAAGACCCAGAAAGCAACGTCGAAGTGACGTAAACGAACGTATCAAAAAAATACACAATGCCATTGCCGACAAACTGATGTTGCAACCAGAACTATTTGAAGAAGTCGAAAAAACATTAGAAACCCGTTATCACAACAAAATGATGCGCTATGGAAGCTACCTTCTTTGGAAAGGAATAATTGAGGCTCGCCATCAACCAGACGTATTTAAGGCGCTTCTTTTGGCTGACGACGAGCGCACAGCCAACCTAAGAAGAGAAACCATCTTCGTCGGTATTTTAAGTGAAGATGAACGAGCCGCTGTTTTTGCAGGTTAACCAATTGCTAGTTTAGCTTCTGGGTATTTAATGCGGCTTATTCGAGGGCTGGCAATAAAATAAGCCAATGTCAAAGGCCCTAATCTACCCGCGTACATCAGTAAGATAATGATCCACTCACCACTGTTTGACAGCTCGCCAGTTAGCCCTCTGGAAAGACCCACGGTCCCAAGAGCAGAAACCGCTTCGAACACGATATCCAAAAAGTCAGCTTTTTCTGACATTAATAAAAGAAAAATAGCTATCCACGTAATACCTATGGAAATCATCGTAAGCGCTAGCGCTTTGCTGATAGTGTCATTTGAAATTGTTCTGCCAAAGAGTCGTGGTGCAGCTCCCCGCTGAATATAGTTGTATGCGGCAATGATCAAAACGATGAAAGTCATCAGTTTTATACCGCTTGCGGTACTCATTGAGCCCCCGCCGATAAACATTAACAACAACATTAATGCTGTCGTTGGATCTTCTAACGATGCTATATCCAGCGTATTAAAGCCGGCTGTTCTTGGAGTAACGGCTTGAAACCAAGATGCCCATAATGCGCTTTGAGTATCGAGGTTCGCCAAGGTTGCAGGATTATCACTTTCAATAACAAAGATAAGCAAAAAGGCGGTTACATTGACAATTAGCGTACCCAATATCATTGTCTTGGCATACACAGAGATACGTTGCCATCTGCGCTTTTTATGAAGCTCTATCCAAACGGAAAACCCGAGACCACCAATAATAAATAATGCAGAAATAGTGATGTTGATAATCGGGTCTCCCACATAGGCGGAAAGACTATCCCCACTAAGTGCAAATCCTGCGTTGTTGAACGCAGAGATGGTGTAAAAAAACGCGTGAAATAACGCTTCACTTACTCCTTTTTCCTGCATCCAGTAGGCCGACAGAATACAAAAACCCACTAACTCAACGAAGAAGGCAAAAATCAGTACCGACTTTGCTGTAGATACAAGTGTTGATAAATCTGTTTGATTAAACGCCTCCTTCACTGCCGATTGCTGCAAGAAACTTATTTTACTTCCTAAGGCAATGAGCGTGACGATGGCAAACGTCATCAACCCTAAGCCCCCCAGCTGAATTAAAACCGCAATCACCGCTTGTCCAGCAGTTGTAAAAACAGATCCGGTATCGACAACCACAAGACCCGTTACTGTCACCGCCGATGTGGAAGTAAATAGGCTTTGGATCCACGAGATGGGCTCATGAGTCATCATTGGTAATTTTAGGATAACGGTGCCTAAGAAAATCACCGCCACAAAGCTTAGAGAGAGAATAAGAGGCGGCCCTACCTGAATTTTATTGATACCTCTAGGCGAGCGCTCTATAGGTCTATAGCCAGGATCCCATCTGTTCATTGTGCTAGCCTAGGCGCTATTTTAACAAGGTTCTCTCTATGGCCGCAGAGAATAACGGTATCTTTCGAAGTAACTTCAAAGTCTAACGATGGATTATGATGTAGCTGGTGACCTCGCTTAACTAACAAACAAGAGACCTGCCCCTTTCCGACGGACAGCACGTCTTTTAAGCGCTGTGAAGAAAAGTGATCGGACAAAATAACATCAACGATATAAACGCCGTGTCCTATACCCAAGTAGTCATTCACCATTGGGTAGTTAAGCGCTTGCGCCACCCTTGCTCCCATCTCTTCTTCAGGATGAATAATTTTCGACACACCCAGCTTGGATAAAATAGCGTGGTGAGCAGAGCTATTAGCTTTCACCCAAATATTGGCTACGCCCAAGTTTTTTAGTGCTAACGTACACAGTAAGCTAGCTTGCATATCTTCGCCAATAGCGACAAGCACGGCTTCGCTCTGACACAAGTTTAATTCCTTGAGCGCACGCTCATCACTGGCATCACACACAACGCACTGCGTAAACTCACCTGCATACTGTTCAACCAGCTTTTCACTTTGGTCAATTCCTGTAACAGTGTGCCCCATATGAATTAACTCTAAACTGGCCGTTAAGCCAAACTTGCCAAGCCCAATTACACTAAAATGCGACATTAATTAGCCTCCGGTTTATCAACCGCTATTCGGTAGCCTTGTTTAGGCATTGTCTCTATTAAATCTTTCTCGAACGGATCTATCTTCTTTCTTAGCTGTCTTACAAGAACGCGGATGTAGTGGGTATCTTCACTGTGATGTAGCCCCCATATTCTTCTTAACAATTCTTGCTGACTAATAAACGCCCCAGGCTGTTTTGTAAGCTCGTCAAGAAGCTGAACTTCTTTTGGGGCGAGCGCGATAACTTCGCCTTCAACGAGCAGCCGTCGCTCGGTAATATCCAACGCTATCTTGCCAATCTGTCGTGTGGGCGATGTGGGCTCAACCACAGGATTGAAGTCTCTTAGCAGTACTTTCACACGGGTGACAAGCTCTCTGATCCCAAAAGGCTTGCTGACATAGTCATTGGCACCCCGGGACAACAGGTCGACTTTGTCTAACTCCTGATCTCTTGCAGACAACACGAGCACTGGCAGGCGACTAGATTCTCTTATGCGTTTAAGTACTTCACTCCCCTCACCATCAGGTAACCCTAAATCGAGTATGACAAGGTCAGGACGGTGCTGATTAAACAATGACAAAGCTTCTCGAACCGAAGCAGCTTCAACACAAAGGTAGCCTTCTGCACCTAGCGCAATGCTCAGCATCTGACGAATATTCGCATCATCTTCAACAAGTAGAATGGTGTGGCTCATTGCGCTAATCCCTTTTTGGAATTGTGATACTGACGAGAAGGCCTGGTGTGGTATTCGACAGCTTGATAGCACCACCATGGGCGTGAACTATGCCTGCTGCTACGCTTAGCCCTAAGCCAATGCCGCCTTTTCCGCTATCGCTGCGACGACTGGTTTGAAAAAGCTGTATTGGCGCTTGTAGCTGTTCATCGCTGATCCCTTCGCCTTTATCGGCTATTTGAAACTTAAACTCTCCATCAGAGCGGCTAACCATCAGCAATACACTGTCATCGCTGAATTTAAGGGCATTATCAATTACGTTAAATAAAGCTTGTTCAAACAGTGATTCAGACACAGTTATACCGCGACTGTCACTGTTGTTGATCACTTTTAGTCGACCACTGTTAATACGACTTTCAAGGTTAGCTAAAAAGGCAGTCAGGTTTACATGGGTTAAATTTAGCGCTAACGCGTTATGCTCAATTCGTGTGGCTTGAAGCAGGTTCTCAACGTAAACATAAAGGCGTTTACCTTCATCGTGAACCCCTTTTAACAGTGCCTGTCTCTCAATGTCATCAAGCTTGTCTTGATATGTCATATAGGTTTCAACAGAACCGATAATGGTAGAGAGCGGCGTACGCAAATCGTGGGACACAGATCGCAGGACACTAGATTGTGTTTTAACAACCTGTAGTGCATGTTGTTGAGAATTGACGTAGACAGCAAGCTCGCTAATGAGGATGGCTACAATGATGAAAACGACAAAATTTATGCTGTCTTCAACTTCTGCAATTTGAAATGAGTGCAAAGGCTCGGTGAAAAAATAATTAAAGCTCAGTGCTCCGGCTACCCCTGCAAGCAAGCCGTAAAACCTTGAGGTCGTTAACGCCACAATGGCACACGCAAGCTGTAGTATGAGCAGAATACCGCCAAGCGGCAGTAACCAGTTACTAAGTGCTAAACACCCTAAAATAGCCACAGCCATAATAAAGAGTGTATAGAAACCGTGTTTAAATTGGGTCATAGGTCAATCGTGTTTACTTCAACACAATGAGCATATCAACCTAACCTCAAATATACGCGTAAAATTTAGGTAAAAAAAACGGCATCTCAATGATGCCGTTTCTTCAACTTGCCAATGCGATGTTGGTCACTTTAAGCATTACGCAAATGATCAGCCACCAAGAATGCCATTTCAAGTACTTGGTCTGCATTTAAGCGCGGGTCGCATTGCGTTTTGTAGGCTTGCGCTAAGTCTTCATCGCTAATTTCATAAGCACCGCCAGTACACTCCGTTACGTGCTGACCGGTCATTTCAAGGTGAATACCACCTGCGTGAGTACCTTCTGCTTCGTGAGCTTGGAAGAACTGCTTAATTTCTTTCAAAATTGCATCGAAGTTACGGGTTTTATAACCGCTAGATGCCGAGAACGTGTTGCCGTGCATCGGGTCAGAACTCCACACAACGTGTCTGCCTTCAGCTTTCACTTTACGCAATAAGCCTGGCAAATTGTCGGCTAAATTATCGGCGCCCATACGCGTAATTAGCGTTAAACGACCTGGATCGTTTAGCGGGTTAAGCGCATCAATCAAACGAATAAGCTCGTCTTCTTGCATGCTTGGCCCCACTTTCACACCAATTGGGTTGTGAATGCCACGGAAAAACTCAACGTGCGCATGATCAAGTTGACGGGTACGCTCGCCAATCCACACCATGTGAGCCGAACAATCGTAAGGCTTACCGGTAAGGGTATCGATGCGTGTTAGCGCCTGCTCATAGTTCAACAGCAATGCTTCATGCGACGTGAACAGTGAGGTCTCGTGCAGCGTAGAACTGGTTTGTGCGTTAATACCAATAACATCCATAAATTCAAGGGTATCTTGAATACGGTTGGCCATATCAGAATAACGCTCTTTAAGCGGATTGTTTTCAACGAACGCCATGTTCCAGCGGTTAACTTCATGAAGGTCGGCCAAACCACCTTGCGCGAACGCGCGAAGTAAATTCAGGGTTGACGCACTGCGATGGTAGGCTTCCAACAAACGGTCAGGATCTGGTCGACGGGCCGCTTCGGTAAATTCGAAGTTGTTGATGATATCACCACGATAGCTTGGCAAGGTCACGCCATCGCGGGTTTCGAAATCTGATGAGCGCGGCTTGGCGTACTGGCCTGCCATACGGGCAACCTTAGTTACCGGACAACGACCAGCAAAGGTAAGCACAATGGCCATTTGAAGAATAACTTTAAAGGTATCGCGAATTTTAGGCGCATTAAATTCGTCAAACGACTCAGCACAGTCGCCGCCTTGTAAAAGAAAGCCTTTACCCAAGCTGACTTCACCTAGCTGGCGTCTAAGCTCACGGGCTTCAGCAGCAAATACAAGCGGTGGATAAGAACTTAATGTTTGCTCTACTTCTTTTAAACGTGCTTTATCGTCGTACTCTGGTTGCTGAAGAATAGGTTTATTTCTCCAACTGTCTACTTGCCAATTACTCAACGGTGTTCTCCTGAATAAAAAACGTAGGGCAAACGTTTTACTGAAAATATTTATTGAAGCTAGATGCTTCGAATAAAAAGACTGTAACGCGCTTAACAGTGCGTCTGTAGCGCTTTTTTCTAATCAGTCTAATGTGAAAATGTGAATCTAAAAAATGCTGGGGGCACTTTACCACATTTATTCTAGGGAAATAGGTGCGCAAACTTGAATTTCTAGAAAGTTATCGTGCTTGCTTATAGCAAAATGGCATTCAAACACACTTTCTAAGTTTGTTTGCGTGGCCACCTCTTGTGGCTTACCGAACGCTACCATGCGACCTTTTTGCATAAGCCATAAACTATCGCAATAGTTGGCACTAAGCGCGATGTCGTGAGACGTCATAAGTAGGGTATTCCCTTTATCGCAAAGGAATTTTACCAAACTAGCCAGTGCATATTGATGCCTTATATCAAGTCCTTGCAATGGCTCGTCTAAAAGCACTACCCCCTCTCCGCGCTCTAGCTGCGGCCAAATTTGCAAAAGCGAACGACAAATCTCAACTCGCTGACGCTCGCCGCCAGAAAGCTGGGTGACAATTTGGTTCAAGAAACCCGATATTTCGAGTGCTTTTTCTAAAACCGGAGGAATTAGTTCATCTTGCTGTGCTGTTGCATAAAAGCTTAGGTATTCTTTTACCGACAAGTGAAAACCACTTTCGCTTTGTTGCGCTAATAAGGTGCGCACACTCGCAAGTGTTGCCAGCGACCAATCGTTCATTGGTTTGCCTAGCAGCATGACGGTGCCCTCATCAGCGTCAATAAGACCCGCAAGGGTAAGCAACAGCGTTGATTTCCCTGCCCCATTTGGTCCTATAATGTGAACGCACTCGCCTTTTTTTGCACGTAAACCTTCCACCGAAAGTCGCGATGCTACTTTTACATTCTGTAAGCTTAAAACGGTACGACTATCTGCTAGGTTATGGCTATTCGCTGGGCTATTGCTATCCGCTTCGCTTGGGCTTTCTCCTACACCATTTTTGCTGCTGGTGTTTTGCTTTGTGTTAACACCAAGTGCGGCATGGCCACTTGTATTTATTTTTACATCGCTGGTCGAAACTGGGCGTTGGTAGGTAGTACTATTGTTTGTCGTCATTTCATTTCCCCCTTCACTACCCTTTTATTTGACCTTTTGCTAATGCCCAAATTAATAATGGACCGCCTAACGTAGCTGTTACCATAGACACCGGAAGCGTAATGGCACGGGTCATTTCAGAGCTTAACGCAACCAGCATCAGCAGACTTGCACCACTTAATGCACTTAACGGCAACAAATAGCGATTATTATGCCCGATGATCAAACGTAAGATATGCGGTACTAACAAGCCAACGAAAGCAATAGAGCCTGCCATAGACACCGCAGTACCTACAGCAATAGCGCAGACAATGAGTGCGCGCTCAGTGAGTTTCTCCACATCCACACCACTACTTTTTGCTGCAAGTTCACCGGCATAGAGCTTGTTTAAATCGCCAGCGAAATAAAGCTGTAATGCGACAGCAACAGCGATTAACGGACCACCCACTGATAAAATTAACCAGTTAGTTTGGTACAAACTACCCATTAACCAGAAAGTAAGATTGCGCAGGGCATTAGCGTCGCTGAACATGTAAAGCCACGCTATAACGGCGCCGCTAAGGGTAGAGATGGCAATACCCGCTAGAATAACAGCCGTAGAGGAGCCCAACAGTTTTCTTGCTAAGCGGTAGATAATAAATGTAGATAACAACGCACCAATAAAACATCCCAAAGGCAACAAATAGTGTAGGTACGCTGTAGCCCATTGTGGGGTTAGCAGTAGCAAAAGCGCAGCAACCAAGCTTGCGCCACTCGTAATGCCAATAATTCCCGGGTCTGCCAAAGGATTTCGCAGCACTACTTGCAAGGTAGCTCCACTTGTAGACAGTGCCGCCCCTACTAAACACGCAGTAAGAATAAGCGGTATTTGAAGCTGAACAATAATATGCTGTTTTAGTTCAGCCGCCGTATCAGACAGCCCTGTCACGCCAACAATCCCTACCACACCTATGACGAGTGACAAAAGTACTGTTATTACAACCAAAGTGACGGCGGTGCGTTTAGTTCCTGTCATTGTCAATACGGGTTCTCAAGGTGGGCTTTCGAGATGGTTTATCAATATGATTTGCGTTTATTGTTGTTGGGTTTGTTTAATATGCGCAATCAAACCGTCCGACGCTTCTTCGATAAGATCCAACACCAGCTCAAAGCCGCGCTTGCCGCCATAATATGGATCAGGTACTTCCTTATCGTCTGCATTTGCAAAATCAAGAAACAGCTTAATTTTATCGTGGTACTGGCTAGGCGACATACCGTGCAAATTAGCAAGGTTGCTGTTATCCATGGCAAGAATGAAATCAAATCGCTCAAAGTCGCTTTCATCCACACGTCGGCATTTTAGCCCTTTGAAACTGTAGCCTCGTTCTACGCCTGCGGCTTGCGAACGCTTATCGGGCGGGTTACCAATGTGATAGCCGTGGGTTCCCGCTGAGTCAATTTCAATATTTAATCCGGCTTGTGCAGCCTTGTGTTTGAACACGGCTTCTGCGGTTGGAGAACGACAAATATTACCCAAACACACGAACAACACCGATGTAGATTGTTTCATTCAAAATCCTATTTCAACACAGTGACGGAGCGTGACTAAACTTTATGCCTAGTTTCACGTATGATACGCCGTCAGAAAAATTGTGGAGTTAGTATGACCGCACATGTACTTATGCTAAGTAGCTCACGCCAAGGCGACGAGACTTACTTAGAGCACGCTAGAGCGCTTATTTTTGCACACTTAGGCGAAATTCGCGACCTTCTATTTGTTCCTTACGCCGCCGTCACTCAAACGTACGATAGCTATGTAGACGCCGTTGCTACCGCCCTGCCAGAGTGCAAGGTTACTGGGCTACATTCCGTTGAAGATCCGGTTGCTGCTGTAAATAACGCAAAGAAAAACGGCCAAGCCATTGTTGTAGGCGGTGGAAACACCTTTCACCTGCTTTCTACTCTTTATGCAAACGCGCTTATTGTGCCAATAAAGCACGCCATCGCCGATTGTACTCCTTATATTGGCTGGAGTGCGGGTTCGAATATTTGTGGTCAATCAATTAGAACCACTAACGACATGCCCATTATCGAGCCGCCGAGTTTTGATGCACTAGATATCGTGCCGTTTCAGTTAAACCCACATTACACCGATTATCAGCCGCCGGGTCACAATGGCGAAACCCGCGACCAACGTTTGGCAGAGTTCACTACGCTTAATCCAACCACACCAGTAGTTGCTATTCGCGAAGGCACAGCGCTGCGCCTTACTAATAATCAACTTAGCCTAGTGGGTGAAAAAGACGGCTTTATCTTTCTAGGTGAAGAAAAAACGCCAATCAGTTCAGGTGATGATTTAACTTATTTGCTTGATAGCGGCGAATAGTGCCTCATCATTAGGCGTTACTTGGTAGGGAATTTCTGCCAGTAGCGGCTCGGGTAACATGGCTTTAAGAGAATGAATATTTTCTTGGTACCGCGTCATGTTACCTGTGATGTCGTTCGCAACCCATCCTTTAATGGTAAGTCCATCAGCACGAATTGCTTCTGCGGTTAGTAGCGCATGATTCAAACAACCTAAGCGCATGCCTACAACTAAAATCACATCCATTTTGAGTGTTTTCACGACATCAGAAAGATAGTAAGTGGGCGTATACTCATCACCTACCGTTAGCGGTAAACGCCACCCACCTGCACCTTCCATTAACAGAAGATCGGGTTGATAGGCGTGCAGTTCATCAAGCCCTCTAGCTATTTCGTCAAACGTTAACGCCACGCCTTCTTCAAGGGCAGCAATATGTGGCGCAATAGCCGGCTTTAGTGCAATTGGATTTATTTGATGCAAAGGAAGTGTCTGTCCACTTTCTTCGTTGTTTTCATTTACGCTTTTTAGCTCGTTATTGTCTGTAATTTTAATGGCTTTATTTGCGCGTATTTTGGAGCACGCTTTCTGAATATTTAGCGCATCTTCGTTAACCCACTCGCCGTTTATCTGTTCGCATCCGGCCGCAATAGGCTTGTAGCCGATGGCGCTTAACGAGGCTTTTTGCGCAGCTTGTAGTAGTTGGCAGGTGACATAGGTTTTACCTACCTCGGTGTCGGTACCGGTAATGAAATACTGCCTCATCGTTTTTCCAATCTAAAATGACTCACGCGGTAGGTAAGCGGTAACTTACTTTCTACACCGCTCATATTGCTGTAAGCCATGGCTAATTTTTTAATATCTCGACGGGTTAGCGGCGGTTGTTTTTGGCCGGTCTCTCCTGCCCCCACCCCTTTCACAGAGCGCAATAGCGACATAATATCGCAGTGAGTATCGACATAGTCCTTGGTAATCACCCGTTGCAAAGCAAGGGCCGACTGCTTAAAGCCATTTACCCATTGTGCGGTTGTTGGCATATAGGTTTCGGCCTGTGGAAGCTGCGCTACTTTGCGCGCCGTTTTAAGCTCACTAAATGAACCCGCCACCATAATCGCCAGCTCGGCAATACCACTCTTTTCAAGCACTCGCGCTATCTCATTAGCAACAATCCCAGTATCGCTAACCCACTGAAGCGCCATAGATGAAAATACGGTTGAAAATTGGCTATCACAGAAAGGCAAATCAACAGCACTACCTTCCACGAAAATGGGGTCAGAGTACATTTTTCTGGCCTGCGCTAACATGCCCTCGGCAATGTCTACGCCAGTTGCGGCTGCACCTTTATTTGCAAGGGTTTGGGTATGAATGCCAGTACCACAGCCGATATCAAGAACCGTACCCTGTAAGTCTATCGGTAAGTTCGCTAATGCCTGCTTAGCAATAATGCGCTGAACACCCGCAATACTGTTGTACTGCACAGCCGCTTTTGAAAAACGATGTGCCACGTCCTGCTCATTAATTGTTGAAGCAGTACCATTACGCTCAGCTTTTGCAGCGCCTTTAATTGTTATAGAGCCTTCAGCTGTAATATAGCCCTCAGTTTTTGCCTTCTCCTCGGCATGCATATTGGCCGAAGCTTTGGAGGAGCAATCAGAAGGGTAAGCACTTTTAACTGTGAGAGCCCCTTCAGCGTTGGTCGCACTTTTAAAATCGAGAGGTGCCTCGGACGAAAAAACCCCGTTTGCCTTAAAAGCCGCCTGCGCCGCGTCACGCGACAGCTTACCGTCGAAGAGACTTCTCGATTCTGCCGACATAGCAGCTTTTATAGCGGGACTTAGTGACATCGTTACATCTCTTTTTTACTTACAGAGTCAGGAGTATTCACAGCGCTGTCTGATTCTTTTTCTACTGAAGTCTCACTTAACAGAAAGTTATTAAGTGAAAGCTCTAGGGCATCAAGCAATACGTCAATATCCTGTGATGAATGATTTGACGTAAGCGTAATACGCAGCCTGTCTTGGTTTTTCGGTACAGTAGGCTGCCTGATAGCCGTTGCCCAAATGCCGCGCTGTTTTAGCCCGTCACTTAGTGCAACTGCACGTTCTGGGCTACCAACGATAATAGGCTGAATCGCGCTTTGCGATTGCCCCAAAGTGATTTCAATTGGTGCTTTGTCTTTCTCGCTTGAATTGAGTGTCTGTCCAAAACGCTTTTGAAACGAGTCTCTGAAATAGGCGATATTGTTATGCAGCGTTTCGCGGCGGGCAGTATCACTGGCGATATGTGTAAGAGAGTACAACGTCGCGACCGCTTGTGCTGGTGGCATGGCAGTGGAATACACATAATGTTTAGAAAAATTCACCAGATAATCAATTAGGGTTTGGCTTCCTGCAATAAAGGCGCCGGCCGTGCCCACTGCTTTGCCAAATGTTCCCATAACAATAGGCGCTTGTTGCTGGCTTAAGTTTAGTGCTTCTGCTGTGCCAAAACCGTTTTCACCCAATACACCCATACCGTGTGCATCGTCTAACATGAACCATGCATTATATTTAGCGGCCAGTTCAGCGATACCTTCGCAAGGCGCTACGTCACCGTCCATACTAAACACACCTTCACTGGCAATCAGAATGTCTTGCTGGTTTGCATCAGAATTACCAACCGCATCGGATAACTGGCTGTGACAAACGTTTGATAGCACGCTCTCTAAATGACTTAGATCGTTATGCTTGAAACGGCGAAGCTTAGCGCTGTCAGATACACATTGCGCACCCTCTAAAAACGAAGCGTGCATGAGCTTGTCGGCAATAATATGACCCGCACTCGCGCTTTTATTAGGGAGAGACATGTGAGGAAAAAGTGCCATGCACAGTGCCTGATTGGCGGCAAAGCCAGAGTTAAACAACAGCGCAGCTTCTCGGTTTAACCCATCGGCAATGTAGGCTTCTAGCGCCAAATGAGCCTGTGTGTGCCCAGTTACCAAAGGCGATGCACCACTGCCACCACCAAATTGCGCTAGCCCCTCAACCCAACTTTGCAATACACCCTCATGCTGGCGCATGCCTAGGTAGTCATTGCTTGAAAAGTTAAGATAGTGCTCACCGTTAATACAAATAATGTTGTCTTTTTCGTATTGTTGGCAGTGGCGCTGGCGCAGCAAGCCTTGCTCGGCACGCGCGCTCAGCGAATCGTCTAACCAGTGAAAGGCCATTACGCCTCCTTTAAATGCTGTTTCTTTGGCGCTACCTTAGGCTTGGTTGCATCAATAAACAAGTCGTTACTGTCGTCGGCTTGTTCTTGTTGCTGGGCAATTTCTTCTTCTAACACTTGTTGATGTGCTTCGTCTGAGTAATCCCTTGTACGCTCAGTATTAATACCAAGCTTTTTGAACAGCATTACATCTTCATGGGTATCTGGATTTGACGTGGTTAACAGCTTGCAGCCATAGAAAATGGAATTCGCACCTGCCATAAAGCAAAGCGCCTGCATTTGTTCGTTCATTGCTTCGCGGCCTGCCGACAAGCGCACATGTGACTTAGGCATCATAATACGGGCAACGGCAATAGTGCGAATAAACTCAAAATAGTCCAAGTCTTCTACACTATCGAGTGGCGTACCTTTTACTTTAACCAACATATTAATAGGTACACTTTGAGGCTGCTCAGGAAGGTTTGCTAATTGCACTAACATACTAGCGCGATCGCTCACCGTTTCTCCCATGCCAACAATTCCCCCAGAGCAAACATTCATACCTGCAGCACGCACGTTCTCTAACGTATTCAATCGGTCCTGGTAAGTACGGGTCGTGATAATATCGCCGTAGTATTCCGGAGAGGTATCAAGGTTGTGATTATAATAATCAAGGCCCGCTTGCTTTAAGGCCACAGCTTGATCGCGGGTTAACATACCCAGCGTCATGCAGGTTTCTAAGCCTAAGCTTTTCACCTCTTCAACCATTTTTAAAATGTAAGGCATGTCTCTGTCGCGCGGGTTTCGCCAAGCAGCCCCCATACAAAAACGGGTTGAGCCTACATGCTTTGCTTCTTTCGCACGCTGGATGACTTTTTCAATTTCTAGCAGGCGCTCTTTCTCTAGGCCCGTATCATACCGAGCACTTTGCGGGCAGTACTTACAGTCTTCAGGACAAGCACCGGTTTTAATCGACAAAAGCGTGCTAACCTGCACTTCATTCGGATTAAAATGCTGCCTATGCACCACTTGGGCATTAAACAGTAAATCGTTAAATGGCATGGCAAACAAAGCTTCGACTTCGGCTTTGGTCCAATCGTTTCGAATAGTTGTCGTTTGCGCAGAAGGCGCACTAGCCAGCGTCATTGACTGTCCTTTACTAATTATTATTGCTGGCTTAGTCTATGCCCCAATATCGAGTTGTCAACTCTGACCAATTTAAAACATTTACTAACGGTTAATTTGTGAACAATATAGAATTTGATAAACAACACATTTGGCACCCTTATACCTCGGCGGTTAATCCCCTTCCCTGCTATGAAGTAGTTGGTGCAAAAGGCGCTGAACTTACCTTGGCCACAAGTGAAGTGCTAGTAGATGGCATGTCTAGCTGGTGGGCAGCTATTCACGGTTACAACCATCCTGTACTCAACGATGCTGCGCACAAGCAAATTGACGCATTTTCTCACGTTATGTTTGGCGGTATTACCCACCAGCCGGCGGTAGATTTGTGTAAATCGTTACTGAACATGGTGCCGGCAGGTTTAGAGCGTGTATTTTTAGCAGACTCTGGCTCAGTGTCTGTTGAAGTTGCGATAAAGATGGCGATTCAGTATTGGGCGTGTCAGGGGCGCTCAGAGAAGTCACGCATTGTCGCGCCGCGCAATGGCTACCATGGCGACACGTTCGCTGCAATGAGCGTGTGCGATCCCGTTAACGGCATGCATAGTTTATTTGAGGGTGTACTAAGCAAGCAGATTTTTGCGCCCGCTCCTCAAACTCGCTTTGGCCAAACGTTTAGCGAAGATGACATTCTTCCACTTGAAGAGATTTTTGAAAAGCATCACCACACGATGGCAGCCCTTATCCTAGAACCTGTTGTTCAAGGCGCAGGCGGCATGCGTATTTATCACCCCGAATACTTAAAGCGCTGCCGACAGCTTTGCGATACCTACGACGTACTTTTGATTTGCGATGAAATTGCCACTGGCTTCGGCCGTACAGGTAAGCTCTTCGCTTGTGAGCATGCAGGTATTTCGCCTGACATCATGTGTTTGGGTAAAGCGATTACGGGTGGTTATATGACACTGGCCGCGACCTTGTGTACCGAAGACGTGGCTTTAGGGGTTTGCCAAGGGGAGCCTGGCGTATTTATGCACGGCCCCACATACATGGGCAACCCGTTAGCCTGCGCGGTGGCCAATGCCAGTCTGTCGCTAATTAACGAAAATCATTGGCAGCAACAAGTTCCTGCTATTGAGAAACAATTACAAGCCGAATTGGCAAAATGTGCAGGCTTGCCGAGAGTCGCTGACGTAAGGGTGTTAGGTGCTATAGGGGTAGTCGAGACGGTAAATCCCGTCAATGTTGCCGAAATTCAACGCCATTTTGTGAAACATGGCGTGTGGATACGGCCATTCGGGAAATTGGTATACATTATGCCTCCTTACATTATATCTTCCGAGCAGTTAAGTAAGCTGACCCATGCGATTTACACCGCCTTGAAATAGTGTGTGAGATTGTTACGCTAACTATCTTCTTGGGTGAAATATGAGTTTTGAACCACCAGTTGACGTCAATTGGCCCGAGGGTTGATGTTAGTTTTGTTATAGAGTGAACATTCAACTTTAAAGCGGGTCACTAATTAGATCATTAATGCAGAGTGTTTATAGCGAGATTTGAATGATAGTACGTGTTTTAGATAAAGTTGTATTTGCAGTCTTGTTTATCATTACACTTCAAGTCCCCATCTTGGCGGATCATTATCGTCAATACCTCAATGGTTATTATGATGCACTGAGAGATGAAGTTTCTAGTTCGTCAGCGCTCGCCAAGCAGCATGGTTTTTCTTCGGTTGAAGCCATGCTTGAAAGCTTACAGAAAAACAGTGAGCCAGTTGTGCGAGAGAATGCCTCGATGAAAGCCACACGCTTCGCCCAGATCACCACTTTAGAGCAAGGTATGAGGAAGCTAGAGCACGGTCATTACTTCGAAAAGCTTGTGTTTATGGCCTCGCCTTCTCAATATGGTACGCTGAAGCGCGTGTTAGATAATTTCAGCCCCTCTGTCCCACTAACGCCTTCGTCAATTGTGTTCAGCCTTGTTACCGCTATCTTACTTAATCTGTTAATTTGGACGCCACACTTCTGCTATTGTCAGGTAAAGAAAATTAAAAATAAACCCAAGCGCTACGCTTATAAATAGCACTTGGGTTTATCTTGTTAATACGTGGTTTATTATTTTTTTAAAAAGCCACTTCTACCAGTCCCACTAAACCAACACATTAGATCTTAATGAGCAGCATGGCTCTGATATTTCATGGCCTGAGATTTCAAGGCGTCATGCAAGCCATGCACTAAAATCGCTCGGGCTTTTCTCTATCCGTTAGCCGGCTTCGCTATTTTTCCTTTTAGCTTTTCCTCGCTCTCTTTTCCTCGCTCTCTTTCTCGCTTTAGTGAGCCTCAACAGTTGCAATCCGCATTTAGGCACATTTGGCGTGTTCTAAGTCATCTACTAGTAAGAGTTGGCATCTTTGCTGCAACACTTATTATGAGTGTGTGTTGAGATGTTGCTGAATTTACACTACGTCTATCAAAGTAAACACTTAATGCCTTTGATAAACAGCAACTTAAGCACAAAAAGCTATACAGGAGATATTATTATGCCAACAGATGCACAATTATTAATCGGGAAAGTGTTGCAAATAAAAGACAAAATTATTGCAAAACGCCACTGTATTCCAAGTGACCTAAAAGCGGAATGGAACACGCTTAATGAGCAAACTGCGTGTTTTGAAAGTGAGGCGCTTTATAGAAGTGCTGTGAAAGGCCAGGAAATGAATAAGCACATTGATTATTCAGGTTCGGTGAAAGAGCTTTCTCAATTAGTAAAACAACTTAAAACGCTAAATAAAAAGGTTAACGTTACACGAGTTCATCACTAATACCTGCGATGACACGCCACGGTTATGGCTATTTTAAGTTTCGCTGAGTGGCTATTTATCTTTGCGGACTAATGGTATGAGGCCTCAAGCATTCTCCGTGCCTCAGGCCTAAGCAAAAATTCGTGTTACTTTTTCTTTTTAAGGAGTACCAATGTTCTTACTTTACGCGTGCCATAGCTGGCAAGCCTTAGAAAGTCTTCGCGGGCAACCGGAATGTGTTGATACTCGACAGGCTGCCCCTCACTCGCATCTGGATCGTGCAGATAATAGCAATGAGAATCGCAGCTAGTCACCGCAACCCAATGGGGAACCTTTTTCTTATCGAACGCGTATGTGCTGATTAAGCACAATACTGCCCCGCCAGCTTTAAGGGTTTGGTCGATAACATCAACTCGCCAGTCAGAGATTTCAACAGAAATGCCTTTTCTACGTGCCTCTGCCATAAACTGCGACTCAACATTTTCGACTATCGCTTTCTTGTTAGTATCTCTAACGCCATCAACAAAAAGCGGGACATCCTGATTGATGACCACTTTCGCTGCATAACCTTCGTTTACCGCGGCGAGCGCTAATCCCACCGGGTGGCAACCGCCATGACCTGACATCATAAATATCGTGGTCGCAGTACGCCACAACGATAGTTCTTTTTCTTGGGTCATTTCATAGCGATTGTTCAATGCACACATTGCCATCATTAATGCTGATGGACCGCAGGTAAAATCAGTCGTTTGTTGGTACCACGGATAAACCTCTGGCTTAACTGATTTACTCGGCACCAACACTTTTTGCATACGTAATGCGTCAGTGTGATCGTCGTAGTAATCGGTATACATACCAAACTGACTAAACCCTAATTTTTTATACAGAGCAATGGCGCCGGCATTACCTACTGCCACTTCCAGGCGCATAAATCGCTTTCCCCGCAAAAGCGCCCGCTCCCCCAAGCTATTTATGAGCTTTTCAGCAACGCCAAGCCCTCTCGCCTCAGGCAAGACTGCGATAGAATACAGTCTAGTGAGCTGCGTTCCACGACGTAGTAGCAACAGTCCATAGCCAACAATGCTATTTACACTCGGCTTATTTTTGTCGAGGTTAGAACTTGAAGTCGACGGCTCACGCTCGGCCACAATAAGCTCTGCGTGCTGTGCATCAATGTAAAATTTGAAACGACTTTTACTTAGCCTGTCGGTGGTGAAACAAGTTTGCTCAATGTGCTGAAGCGAAGCAAGATCGTGTAATGTCGCAATGCGCAGCACTACACTCGACTGCGTAGAAGGCACACCAACACTATTTGTCGATTTAGTATTAGATGCGCCCTCAGCTAGGCCATATGCACGATTTGCGCTTTCCTGTGGACTTGCATTATTCACTTCAATTACTCGCTCAGCCGATGTAATCATCGCCCTCTTTGCTCCAACCTGTCAGCAAATTCCTGCATAATTAATTCGTACAGTTCTTTGCCTAAATATTTGTCTTCAACACCCGAGTCGATACTTGGGTTGTCGTTCACTTCAATAACATAAACTGCATTGCCGGTTTGCTTGATGTCTACACCATACAAGCCGTCACCCACCGCTTTAGCGGCCTTGATAGCAGCTTGTAACACCGGCTTAGGCACTTCAAATGTTGGCATTGTGGCAAATCCACCCGAAGAGAATCGGTCTCCCTGATGGTTGTATATCTGCCAATGGTTGCGCACCATAAAGTATTGGCAAGCGTAAATAGGTTTGCCACCTAATACACCAATTCGCCAGTCGAATTCAGTGAATATATATTCCTGAACCAAAACAAGCGCCGATTCAGCCAGCATTTGTTCTAAGCGCGTTTTTAACGCTTCTTTATTTTCAGCTTTATGCACGCCGCGGGAAAACGAGCTTTCTGGCAGTTTTAAAACAAGCGGCAAACCAAAGTCAGCTATGAGTTTTTCGCATACTTCATCAGTAGCGCTCGATACAAACGTCGCTTTCGGCGCTGGCACTTTTTGATAAGCAAACGCATCCTGCAGGTACACTTTGTTACAGCAGCGCAGAATTGACTGCGTGTCGTCCATAACCACAATGCCTTCTCGCTCTGCGGCACGCGCTAAACGGTAAGTATGATGGTCAATCGCTGTCGTTTCACGAATGAACAATGCATCATAGTGACCCAATTCTTCTTGCGACAGGCGACTTACCACATCTGCGCGAAAGCCCACTTTTTCAGCTGCTTTCACAAAGTTTTTAATGGCGCGTTCGTCACTAGGCGGCGTGCTCTCTTCTGGGTTAACCAAAATGGCCATATCCCAACGAGTACTTTTGCTCGTTTTACCGGCTTTCCACTGTATTTTGGTATGTGCTTCTAATTGCTCAATGAAACGCGCTTGTTGCTTGGCATTTAAGTCCTTAAACGCTTTTGCCTGTACGCTTGCAAAGCCTTCAATTTGTACTTTACCCGTGGCTTTAGGCGACACTTTCGTATCGGTAACTGTTGGGCTTAACACCAAAACAGGGTACGGGTACTTTTCAAACGCTTGGCGCGCCAAACGCTTAAAGCGCTGATCTTTCACTTCGCCGAAAAGTACTAATATAGGCTCATCAGTAATTTCCATATTGTCTTGAGATACCGACAAAGAGAAGACGATGCGATCGATACTTTTCTCTTCCGCCATGCGTAAATCGTTAATGGTATTTACAGAAGGCAATACAGAGTGATTACGTGCCTGAGCCAAAAGTGAACAATAGTACCCTTCGCTTAAGTAACGCGTAGTATCACAAATGTTGATCACGCGTGTTTTGGGCTCGTTCAACTTTGGAAACTCAGCAAGATAATCTTGAAAAGTCAGCACGGTTAAAGCTGTGTTACAAAAAGGAGTAACATCATCAGTAACAATCAGTGTATTGTGCATGTAATTCGCTTCTAAATAGTGTGTTGTCAGTTACAATTATTACTGTGTTTGTTCAATTTACAAACACGATTAAAGTAGCGCTGAGTTTACGCTTTACTCATCATTTGCATAGCATTATCAGCACGGCTTTTTTTCATCGTTAAGACAACAAAAACTAATGTGTATTTGAATAGATTGAAACGACTTTTGTTTATTGAGTTTGCCTATACATTGAAGTAAGCAAACAAGATACGAATGGTTTAAGGAGTACGTATGTTATTAGCCAGCTTGGCTATTTTAATCGGATTACCGGTTTTGCTTTGGAGCGCAGGGAAGTTTGTAGGTGGTGCCGCATCGGTAGCCAATCATTTCGGTGTTTCACCCTTGCTCATCGGTATGCTCATTATTGGGTTTGGTACATCGGCCCCTGAAATCATCGTTTCAGTGTTTGCAGCTATTCAAGGCAACTCTGGCATAGCGCTGGGTAACGCCTATGGCTCTAATATCGCCAATATCCTGTTAATCCTTGGCCTTACCGCAATCATTAGTCCTATTGCGGTTAAATCAGAAATCATTAAGAAAGAGCTGCCTGTTTTACTTGGCATCACCTTCTTTGCCGCATGGCAGGTGTGGGACTTAAATATCTCGAAAGACGACGCATTCTCTTTGTTAGGACTGTTTGTGCTTCTGCTTTCTTGGAGTATTTATCACGGTATGAAAGGCGACAAAGACGCCCTCGCCGACGAATACGATGAAGAGATTAATAGCAACGAAGGTACGGTAAAAACCCACGTAATGTGGTTGATTGCGGGGCTTTTATTGCTAGTTGCAAGCTCGCGTATGCTGGTATGGGGCGCGGTAGAAGTCGCCACCTTCTTCGGTGTTAGCGATACTATTATCGGGTTGACGGTTATCGCAATTGGTACATCGTTACCAGAACTTGCATCATCGCTAATGGCGGTGAAGAAAGGCGAACACGATTTAGCCATTGGTAACGTGATCGGATCTAACATGTTCAACACCTTGGCAGTAGTGGGCATTGCAGGCACCATTCAGCCAATGGCTGTAGGTTCTGAGTTTTTATACCGCGACGTTATGGTGATGTTCGCATCAACCATTGCCCTATTCATTTTCTGTATTGGCATTAAGCGCCAAGGACGTTTAAACCGTCTGGAAGGCGGAGCATTTGTGCTGGCCTACGCGGCCTATACGTACTGGCTTATCCAAGCAGCTTTTATTTAAGTTATTGCCGCAAGCCTTGTAAACAATAACGCTTTTTATGCATCGCTCACTTGATGGGAAGGTCATAGCAACCCCATCAAGTGACATAAACACCGTTTGTCGAAAGCGCTACTCACAAAGCTTTGTTATTTGTCCTTGAGTTATGTTTTTGTCGTGCACCCCATGTAGAGCGCTTTCACTATTTACAGGCCCAGTGTGGTAGCCAGTGTGATTAGGCTTATCGCCGCAATAGCAAATAAAATGAATAGGTTTATGCCAAAACTATCGCTTTGACGACGGTTTCTTCTGGCACGCATAATTATGCTAATTAAACTCACTATCAAACATACCTGCAGCATGATGGTCATGGCCGATAAATGACTTTCAGACCAACTGGTATCGCCTTTTATTCCCCAGTACTGCTGCACGCCGCTGATAAAATCTGGGCGCGCATAGTGAAACAGTATGAGTACGACAACCATGCCAACCCAGCCAACGATGTTTAACCCAAGCATCACCTTATAAAAAGGCGTTTTAGAACGGGGCGTTGAACGTCGCTCTGCAAGTTGCTCGTAAGTCATAGAACTTCTCTCATTTTCGGCATCGCTAGAACGGTCAGCGTCACTTTGCGTAGCACTCGGTTCTTGTGCTTGCTGAGACACTTGCGTGTTCGAATCATTTTTATTTCCCATTTGTCACTCTGTTCTCTGGCATCCCGCTTTATGTTGGGTATACTAGCGTGCTATTGGATTGTATTTCATTGGTTATTTTTACATCACCAAGTCATGTTTCGATCTGTATTTTGCTTATATTTGGCACCAAGCGAATTGCGAAATGCCTTTTTGAAAAGCGAAAAACTAATACAGATTCTAGTAAGTTATCGGCATGGCAATCCAAAAACATTGACTATAAAGCAAATTTTAGTGCATTTTTTCATTCACAGTTTAATGCACTGTGTTGTTGAAAATGACTCAATAGTAAGCAACAACATAAAATTAGTAAGACGGAGAAATTAACATGACGCATGCGCCCGTAGTTGACGTACTTAAAGGTAAGTACGCCGTTGGCGAATCGGTAACCGTAAAGGGTTGGGTAAGAACACGCCGCGACTCTAAAGCGGGGTTATCATTTATTGCACTACACGACGGTAGTTGCTTCGATCCTGTACAAGTTATTGCGCTAAATTCTCTGTCAAATTATGCCGATATCCAGCGCTTAACAGCAGGCTGCTCATTATCGGTTACCGGTACAGTGAAAGAGTCTCAGGGCCAAGGCCAAGCCGTTGAAATTGACGCGACTGACGTTGAAGTTTTGGGTTGGGTAGAAAACCCTGATACCTACCCAATGGCCGCTAAACGTCACAGCATTGAGTACCTTCGCGAATATGCGCACCTTCGCCCACGCACTAACGTTATCGGCGCGGTAACCCGTGTTCGCAACTGTTTGTCTCAGGCGATTCACCGCTTTTTCCATGAGAAAGGTTACTTCTGGATCTCTACGCCTATTCTAACGGCAAGCGATACAGAAGGTGCAGGTGAAATGTTCCGCGTATCAACCCTTGATATGATGAACCTTCCACGCGACGACAAAGGCAATGTTGACTATTCAGAAGATTTCTTCGGCAAAGAAACCTACCTTACGGTATCAGGACAGCTTAACGTTGAAACTTACTGTACAGCTATGTCTAAGGTGTACACCTTCGGCCCTACGTTCCGTGCAGAGAACTCAAACACATCTCGCCACCTTGCCGAGTTTTGGATGATTGAGCCTGAAGTGGCGTTTGCTGAATTGAAAGACGTAGCACAGCTTGCTGAAGACATGCTGAAGTATGTATGTAAGGCTGTGCTTGAAGAACTGCCTGACGACATGGCGTTCTTTGCTCAGCGTATTAAGAAAGACGCCATTGAGCGTTTAGAAAAGTTAGTAAGCTCTGACTTTGTTCGCATGGACTACACTGACGCTATCGAAATTCTGCAAAACTGCGGCAAAGAATTCGAATTCCCTGTTGAATGGGGTATCGATTTATCTTCTGAGCACGAGCGCTATCTTGCAGAAGAACACGTTGGTGCGCCAATTATCATGCAAAACTACCCGAAAGATATTAAAGCGTTCTACATGCGCATTAACGACGACGGTAAGACAGTTGCAGCAATGGATGTACTCGCGCCAGGTATCGGTGAAATCATCGGTGGTTCACAACGTGAAGAGCGCCTAGACGTTTTTGACGCACGCCTTGACGAAATGGGCCTATCGAAAGAAGACTACGCGTGGTACCGCGACCTTCGCCGCTACGGCACCGTACCTCACTCAGGTTTCGGTCTTGGTTTCGAGCGTCTTGTAGCATACGTAACCGGCATGCAAAACGTACGTGACGTGATCCCATTCCCACGTACACCAGGCAACGCTAGCTTCTAAGCAGTTGCTGTATCAATAAATAAAAAGCTCGCCACAGTTTGCTGTCGCGAGCTTTTTTACTTCTTGAACCGTTATTATCTCAGCGCTAGTTTACGGACTTACTGAAATTCCAATTGCAGCAGAGCGACAAGGTTCAACCGTGTAAATAAATCCCTCTTCCACTTCATCTGTCTTTTCAATCTGCAAAATTTCATAGTCGTTAAGCTCTATAACGCGGGTTCCCTCGGGATGAGCACAGCGTGAGAGTGAGTCAGCTTCAAACTCATAAATGAAATAGGCTAAGGCACGTCGTTGTGACTTTTTGTAATCAACACTCTTTTGTTTTGCGTTAGTCAGTAGCGTGGTTAAGTCCTTTTCTAACTCAGAAATATCTTCCGCTTGTTCCTTAGTAAGTTGCGCTTCACCATTTTCAAGCTCATTTTCCGTTACGTTTTCTATGCTTATTAAAGGGTTAGCACTTTCACTACTAAATTCAGAGAGTAGCCCAACTTGCCCAGCTAAAACTCCCAGCTGCAGCGCCACGCCCAATGTCCATGCTAATCTTGCCAATGTGGTAGAGGTAGCAAACCGATAGTGTTTGGGATGCCAAAACCGCGCAACGCCAAACGGCTTCAATAGCAGTAAGAAAAACAGATAGAAAATAATAAGAAGCATACCACCCACAAGCCCTAACATGGTGGTAACAAAGAACCAGCTTGGCACCATAAGAATAAGCGCAAAATTGTGACTGTAGGGCAAGGCGTTTGCTGATACGCCAGTTATGCTATTCACTAACCCACTTGCAGAGGCGAGTGCAAAGTTTGCGATGATTGCATATATAAACAGAATCACAGCTTTACCTGGTAAGCTGTTCCAAAGTGTCATGAACCTGGGCCATGTCTCGCTAACAATGCCCGTAAGAGCAAAACCAAACATTATTGCTTCAAACAGTCTACTTTCTATGTTCAGAAATATTTGCAACAAAAGCATGCTGGTTGCTAAAAAATAACATCGCTGAGCAAAGGTAATACTCATCCAAAAACGTAAAAAACCAACACGCCTTTTCAGGAATAAACGACTTACCTGCTTCTTAATTTTTCCATATACACTACGAATTTCGTTTGCTATTTCCATCACTTAATCGTCAATTATTGTTGTTATACTGCTAAATACGACTGGCTATACTTCCCGACATGCCTGCAATAAGCTATGCTGTTGATTCTAAAAATCAACGGGTTATACCTCTAGGCTGCTATCTATCATACAACGAGCATACAAAAAGTGGCGTGCAAAAGCATATGGCTGAATCAAATACGTTATCTATAGTTTGTGAGCAATGCCATACTCAGGTACACATTCCCGCCCTAGCACACAGGCAACGGGCCGTGTGCCCAGTATGTAACCACACACTAATATCTCATCGCGATGGCGCAAGCGAAAAGTTGCTCGCTTATACTTTCAGTGCTCTGATATTTTTATTACTTTCGTTACCTTTTAACTTTCTGACATTTAAAGCTAGCGGTCAAAAGCACAGTATTGACTTGCCCACCGGCATTACCGTACTCATTGAAAACGATTATTTATCACTAGCGATAATAACCAGCTTAGCGACGTTACTGCTGCCCGGAATGGTACTCGGCGGCCTGCTATTGTTATCGTTAGCTCAAATACAAAACCGACGCCCCTTTTACTTGCCGCGGCTTTACAAACTTGTGAAAGCCCTCTTACCGTGGAGCATGGCAGAAATTTTTCTTGTTGGCACCTTGGTTAGCCTTATCAAAATTACCGAGTTGGCCGACGTTTCCATAGGCCTATCATTTTACGCATTCGTTGGCTTTTCAGCGTTCACGGCTCTTTGTATATCCCAATTTGATCCCACACGCTACGCCATGTGGATGTCTCAAGGCCAACCACCACAACCTAAACCACTGTGTGAAGCACAAGCGCAAGAGAGTATTCAGCGCACGTGGGCGTTGTTGATCACCGCTTGTATCTTATATATTCCTGCTAATGTACTGCCAATTATGTATACTGAATTTTTTGGCCAAGAGACGCCCAATACCATTATTGGTGGTGTCATATCGTTGTGGGAATCGGGCTCGTATCCAGTGGCGATTATTATTTTAGTTGCCAGCGTGGTAGTGCCAGTGGCAAAAATTATTATTCTTGCTTGGCTCAACTTTTCCGTACAGCGAGAGAAAACCACTTCAAAACAATTACGTATACGTTACTACCGCATCACTGAGGCGATAGGCCGCTGGTCGATGATAGACGTTTTTGTTGTAGCAGTGCTGGTATCCCTTATTCAGATGGGGAACACCATGTCTATTTATCCGGGCCAAGCGGCACTCGCCTTTTGTGCCGTTGTATTTGTAACGATGATAGCCGCGATGACGTTTGATTCGAGGCTAATTTGGCAGCAGTGGAAGCAATTACCATGACCACAAACGATCCGAACATTAATGAAGCTAAGGTCAAACCGACCTCGTCCATTTCTCGCATTTGGATTATCCCAATTCTTGTTATCGTTATTGGTGGCTGGATGGTGTACTACCAATGGAAGAATCAGGGCCCTCTTATTACGATAGAGCTGCATTCGGCAACAGGTATTGAGGTAAACAAAACACCAATAAAAGTGCGCGACTTAGATATTGGACAGGTCAAAAAGATAACGCTAAAACCCGACTTAAACGGCGTACTTGTCACGGCCAGAATTGATGCAAGCGCGGCCCATCTACTCAATGAAAATGCAAAATTTTGGGTTGTCGCCCCCCGTATAAGTTTTTCTGAAGTTTCAGGGCTCAACACCCTCTTGTCTGGCAGCTATATTGCTATGTCAGCCCATGATAAAGGCAAAGAGCAACTCCATTTTACGGCACTTGAGCGCCCACCGGTTACGCCTCCTGGCACTCCAGGGCTGCATGTTATGTTAAAAAGTGACGACGAATTTGCCTACAAACCTGGCGATCCTATTATTTATAAAGGGTTTAAAGTTGGCGAGTTTGAAGACGCTACCTTTAATATTGAAGAACGTGTGGTGTATTACGACGCATTTATTGAAGCGCCCTACCATAAACTCATAACCAACACGACACGTTTCTGGGATGTCAGCGGCGTTAAATTGTTGCTTGAATCGAACGGTGTAAGCGTTGAAACAGGCAGCTTGGAAACCCTATTAGCGAACGGTATTACCTTTGGGATCCCTGACGGCGTGCCAAAAGGTGAACAAGTGCTAGATAACGCCTTTTTCACAATTTATGGGGATAGCACATCCGCCTCAGATGCACGTTATAAAGTCGCCGCTGAATACTTGCTACTTATCGATGAAAGTGTGCGAGGTCTAACCGTTGGCGCTCCGGTTGAGTACCGTGGTATTGAAATTGGCAACGTGACTGCTATCAACTCCTTCCCTGCTTTGGATGGCAACATTTTGGAGCGAGATTATCCCATCCCCGTGCTTATTAATATTTACCCTGGCAAAGCAAGGCAGCCAGATACTAAAGAAGGCCTTAGTGCAATAAAGCAAACCATTCGAAACTGGCTAGAAAGAGATCTTCGCGCATCGCTACGCATGGGTAATGTATTAACAGGTGGCTTGTATGTAGATTTACAGCATGTACCCGACGCTGACAGTAACAGCGGCATTGAAGTGATTAACGGCTACGAAGTAATTCCTACTGTTAGTAACGAGTTCACGCAATTGACGCAAAAGGCCGACGCAATTTTAGACAAAATCAATCAGCTTCCGCTTAAGGAAATGGTGGAAAATGTACAGTTAGCCGTTGAAGACATGCGTTTAGCTGCTGAGTCTGTGGAAACGGCAAGCAGCGACTTTGATGTACTTATTGCTGATATTGATGCGAAAGCATTAAATAGTAATCTTAATCAGGTTCTTGTTAGCCTTGATGGCCTGCTTAAAAATTACAGCGAGGGTGGTTTTAACCAGTCTGAGATAAAAGAGACCGTTGATGCGCTGCAAGAAACCATGCGCAACATTCAGCCTTTATTATTAAAGCTAAACCAGTCTCCGAATAGTTTAATATTTTCAAAGGATGATGAAGCGGACATTCAACCTAAAGCGAAGAATTAGCGCAGTAGAGTCAAACAAATGCGCGGTTAATTTTCGAGCAACAATGGCGTAAAAAATGAATGCTCTTTATCCTTGATAATTAGCCAATATTGAGAAAGTAATACGCTACAGTGAATGTCAATTGACAGTATTGCCATAGCGAAACATCCAAAAACAAGGATGGAAGGAATAAATAGAATGATACAGCAGTTTAAGGTTTTCCCATTTCAACCTACAGGTAAAGCACTGTTTATCGGTGTATTTGCGCTTTTCGCCTGCGTATTATCGGCGTGTAGTAGCGCGCCTCGTTCGCTGACATACTACTTACTTCACACCACGGGTGACAGTGCATATACCGTAAACAAAGCATCAACGGCTGTTGTAATAGATAAGATAACCCTACCGGAATATCTCAAACACCGTGGGCTTGTGTACCAAACCAGTGACACCAACTTGCATATCTCAACCAGTCACTTATGGGCCGAACCTGTAGACGAAGGGCTTACTAAGGCCCTAACCAGCGCGTTAGCATCAAAGCAAGTGTCATTGCTTCGCCCCGATCACTACGCAAGTGAAGAAGCCATTCATATGGCGTTGCACCTCAATGATTTTGTCAGCACCTATGAAGGGGAAGTTATTCTATCTGGCCAATATGTGATTACTCACGTGAAAGGCCAAACGCAAAGCTACCCATTTTTATTCAAAACGCCCCTGGAAGATGATGGATTTTCTCCAAGTATCAAAGCAATGAGAAATACTATCCAACAACTCGCAGAAGATATTAGAAAAACTGTGACAAAATCTGCTTAATCATGTTCGGCTCTCTCAAACAATACGTATTTAGTGGTGTAAGCCGTCACTACAAAGATGAAACCAACAGACGCATTATGGTGGTGAACCTTTTTGCGGCAGTGGGTATGTCTATCACGTTCTTGCTTGGCTCCAGGGCTTTTATTGACGGTGAATATTCTCTTTCAACTACGCTCTATACTGCCAGTGTAGTATTTGCTATTTCACAGCGCTTACAAGTTCGGTTTGCGTCAGCCAGAGCTCGTACATGGTCTATAACACTTCTCATTATCTGTTTAATGGTACTGACTCTCCTGCTGCTGATTACCGGTGGTAAAGACAATACCGGTCCCCTTTGGATTTACTTGGTGCCGCCAGTCACTATGTTTTTTGCAGGCTTTGTCAGAGGCCTCATCGCACTTATTGCCTACACGCTAGTTAGCGCCATCGTGCTGTTTGGCTTCAACGACGCTTCATTTGTAGCAAACTACACCTACGCGTTTAAAACTCGTTTACTGTATTCTTTTTTAACCGTTTCATTTCTGTCGGCGTTTTATGAGTACAGTAGACAAAAGAGTTACGACACCGCGCTTTATTTAAGTGAGCAGTTTGAGCGCCAGGCCAAGCATGACCACTTAACTCAGTTGTTAAACCGGCGAGGCGCGCAGCAGTGTCTAGAGCGCGAGTACGCAAGAATGCTGAGAAGCAAACGTAAATTTTCGGTCGCCATTGCAGATATTGACCGCTTTAAAAGTATTAATGACACCTTAGGCCATGAACAAGGTGACGAGGTCCTTCGTCAGATTTCAAAAGTGTTTAGTTCTCGTCTGCGAGGACAAGATATTCTCGCACGGTGGGGTGGCGAAGAATTCATGTTCATCTTTACCGACACTGATGAAGCGGGTGCTGTAAATGCTTTGGAAAATATTCGAGATATTTTGAACAACGCACCGCTTAATATTAACGGTAGCGAGATCCATGTAACGAGTAGTTTCGGGGTGAGCGAAGTGAATCCCGACATAGATATTTCCTGCGCTGTTCGTCGAGCAGACCAAGCACTTTACTATGCCAAAGATAATGGTCGAGATTGCGTGTGTGGATTTTCGTCGTTGAGCTCCCCCTCTTTTTCGGAAAACTAAACCAATTTCCCTGTTTAAATCAGTACGGATAACTGACTTTACACAAAATTGACTCATGTTTAGTTACATTTGCGCTGTATTCCTGAAACACTTTAGCGCTACACTATGTAAAGTATTCGCTATAAAAGTAGATTTAGCCATGAAATGGATGAAAGTTGCACTGCCTATTGGTGTTTTATTAGTAGGCTACTTAGGTATGAAAGGAATCGAAGCCTCTGCCTCTGATAATACTATTACAGAAGAAGTTGATACCCGCCCAACGGTGACTATTGAAGCTTTATCGCCAGAAGACGTGCGCGTTCAACTTACCTCGTATGGCGAAATAACGCCCCTTGAAACCACAAACCTTGCAGCTCAGGTATCGGGAGAAGTTGAGCGCTGGAACCCTAAGTTTGTGAGCGGCGGTCTGGTTCGACGTGGCGAAACCTTATTTGAAATAGAAGCTGACGCATATGAAGCGGCATTGTTGCTGGCTGAAGCTAACCTCGCTAGCGCGCAAGCACAGCTTATCCAAGAGCAAGCCCAAGCTGATGTCGCTGCCAAAGAAGCGAAAACGATGCCTAACGCACGGGTTACTGACCTTTACCTTCGCAAACCTCAAGTGATGAGTGCGCAAGCTGGCGTAAAATCAGCAGAGGCGCAGCTTAAAATCGCCAAGCGTGACTTAGACAACTGTAAGGTAAAAGCACCTTACGATGCACTTATAGTATCGAGAGATATCAGCACTGGTGACTATGTAACTCAAGGCACGCCAGTCGCTGTCATTAACAACATCGAATACGCTGAAGTAACCTTCCCTGTAGCCGGCTTTGACCGTGTTTTTCTAGCAGACAACACCATTGGTAGTGAAATCGCCATCGAAGTAGATGATGTGCAGGGCGCTACTGTAAAAGGTACCATTCACCGTGATACGGGTGTGGTAGATAACACCACGCGTATGAGCTATTTCGTTGCCCGTATTGAAGATCCTTACGCCATCAATTCGTCGAAGCCTATCGTGAAGTTTGGTTCATATAGCACAATCGCATTTGAAGGAAAAACCCTTAGCGACGTATACCGCGTACCTCAAGAGTTGGTAACCAATCGATTGTTATGGACGTTAGATGACGAAGACAGATTAAAATCGCAAAAGGTTAAAGTTGTTCGCGAAGAAAATGGCGACTTCCTTATTCAAGGCGATTTCAATGCCAAAAAAGTCGTGATGAGTTTGCCCGAATATCCTCAAAACGGTATGCCTGTTAAGGTCATTGAGACCACGACCGAAATTGTGACAGCAAAAGCGAACTAAGGAGCTGTCATGGAAAACCACAACGATACACAAGCCGGCATTATTTCTTGGTTCGCCAGAAACTCCGTGGCCGCCAACCTACTGATGATTTTTATCATCATCATGGGGATAGCGAGCTATTTCACTATTCAGCGTCAGATGTTTCCAAACATCGAAATAAACTACATCACCGTTGAAGCCAACTACCCTGGAGCTTCACCTCAAGAGATTGAAGAGAGTATTTTCATTAAAGTTGAGGAAGCGGTAAAAGACATTACTGAGATTAAGCGTACGGTTTCACGTGCATTTCGCGGTGGCGGTGCAGTTACACTGGAAATTGATACCAAAGCTGAATTAACAGATGTACTTGATAAGGTGAAGCTTCGCGTTGACAGTATTGCCACCTTCCCTGCAGGCATGGAGCCGGTTAATGTTTCCCAAGTAGAGTTCCAGCAGCAAGTTATCGAAATGCCTATTGTCGGTGACTTGCCTTTATCAGAACTCAAAGTACTGGCAAAAGAGGTGGAAGATGAGCTTCTACAACTTGGCTCTATCTCTTTGGTTGAAGCCAATACGCCGGACGATGAAATTGCCATCGAAATTAAACCTGATACGCTTAGGAAGTACGGTTTAACTATTGCCGATGTCACACAGGCAATTAATAGTTACTCTGCCAACATTTCCGCAGGTCAGCTTAGAACTAACTCAGGTATCGTATCGGTACGTGTTGAAAACCAGTACTACAGCGGCGATGAGTTTAAGCAAATCCCTATTAAAATTGGCACAGGCGGCGCTAAGGTAACCTTGGGCGATGTCGCTTATATCAACGATGGATTTGTTGAAGGTGAACGCTACTTTAAATACAACGGCATGAACGCTATCTACATTGCCGTTAAAGCCACTAAAACCCAAAACACCATTCCTGTAGCCGAAACCGTAAAAGCCTATATTGATCAGAAAAACGAAAGCCTTCCTCAAGGAGTAAGCCTAGAAATTCTGGTTGATATGACCTATTACCTTAACGCTCGTTTAGACATGATGTTGTCGAACCTGGTTCAAGGCTCAATTCTAGTGGCGCTAATGTTAACCCTGTTCTTGCGCTTTAGGCTTGCCGTGTGGGTTATGGTTGGTTTACCGGTATGTTTCCTTGGTGCCATGATGCTAATGCCTTTGTTTGGTGTAAGCATAAACATCCTTTCGCTGTTCGCATTTATCATGGTACTGGGTATTGTGGTTGATGATGCGATCGTTATTGGCGAGAGTGCTTACACCGAAATTGAAAGCAAAGGTGGCGGTGTTGACAATGTAATCCGCGGTGCCAAGCGCGTAGCTACGCCCGCCACATTCGGTGTTTTAACCACTATCGCCGTGTTTGCTCCGTTTACGCTAAGCAGCGGGCCTGAAGGCGCGTTCTTCTATAATATCGCTGTTGTCGTAATTTTGTGTTTAGCATTCAGTCTAGTTGAATCTAAGCTCATTCTGCCGGCCCACTTAGCCCACACTAAATTTTCCCCAGTTAAACAAAATAGCTGGCGGTCGCGTTTTAACAAGCGATTCTTTGCTTTTGTTAACGGTCCTTACAAGCGTTCTCTAGCGAAAGCGATTGAATGGCGCTGGGCTGTACTCATGATGTTCGTCGCAATGCTAATGCTAAGTATGGGGCTTATTGGTGCTAATTACGTAAGAATGGTCCCCAATCCGAAAGTACCTCATGACTTCCCAAGCGTTAAAATAGAGATGAATGAAAACGTCTCAGATTTAGCAACCATTAACGCGTTAAAAATTGTTGAGCAAACAATCTTAGACGTTGAAGAACAAATCATCGATGAGTTTGGTCAAGGCATGATAAGAGACCGCCTGGCGTTTAACGATGACAGAACTGAAGGCCGTATTTTAACGCCGTTAGTTAATGAAGAAGACCGCCCTATTGACACGTTTGAGCTTGCTCGTCGCTGGCGCGAAGCCATTCCTGAAATTACCGGCATGAAATCATTTACCGTAGTTGATGACGTAAACGGTGATGGCGATGACGGCGAATTTGGCTATTTACTCTTTGGTCCTGATATCGACACGCTTAACGCTGCAGGCCTTAAATTTATTGAAATGCTGCAGCAGCAAGAGGGCTTGTTTGACGTTAGCTCAACTATCGACCCTCCAAGCAAAGAAGTACAAATGACATTGCTTCCAGTTGCGTACGATTTAGGTCTTACTCTGTCTAATATCGCTTCTCAAGTAGGTGCAGGCTTCTACGGCGGCGAGGCACAACGTGTTATTCGAAACGGTGAAGAAGTGAAAGTAATGGTGCGCTACCCAGAACTTACCCGCGAACGCTTCGCCGACTTGAAGTACTCTTTGATCACCACGCCTAATGGTCAGGAAGTTATGCTGGGTGACGTTGTGGCCTTAGAGGAGAAACCAGGTATAAGCTACATTCGCCGTGAAGGTGGATACCGTAGCGTTTACATTTGGGGCAATATCGATGAAGAAAAGATTGAGCCAAACGAAGTGGTCACTGAAATTAGAGAGAAGCTACTTCCTCAATTAAAAGAGTCGTTTCCGTCGGTTATGACTGAACTTGGTGGTGACATTGAGGAGCAGCAAGCGCAACAGAATGAGCAGATATTGTTTTTCTTAGCTGCCATGATCATGGTGTATATCCTTCTTGCTGTACCACTTAAAAGTTATGGGCAACCACTTATTATCATGTCGGTTATCCCATTTAGCTTTACAGGCGCAGTCTTCGGCCACTTTGTGCTGGGCTTAGACTTATCTATGATGTCTAACTTTGGCCTAATCGCTGCGGCAGGGGTTGTTATCAATGACTCACTAGTTATGACTGACTTTGTGAACCAGCGCCGTGCACAAGGCTACAGCATTAAAGAAGCGGTGACCGAAGCTGGTACCGCGCGCTTCCGAGCGATTACGTTAACCTCAATCACTACGTTTGTGGGCGTACTGCCCATTATGTTTGAAACAAGCCTACAGGCAGCGTTTGTTGTACCAATGGCCGCAGCACTCGGTTTTGCTGTACTTTACGCTACGCTTGTAACGCTTATATTGGTGCCGTGCTTGTACTTAATACTGCTTGATTTACGTGGTCCGTTTACGTTTATTAAGCGCAAGATTTTACGCAAAAAGCCTACTAAGGATAACGACGGCAATAGTACTTCGCACACACATGTACCTCAGCCAAGTGCATCGATGGACTAGCTTTTATCGCTGAGAAAAGCTACAAACACCTAACTGTTTTAAAATGAGCCTTTATTGGCTCATTTTTTTTGATTATTTATGATGGGAGTCACCATGAGCAACACCATTTCAATAAGACCAGCCACGCCTGAGGATATTTCACAAATTCGCCAGTTCATTCTGGAACTTGCTATTTATGAAAAAGCAGAGCATGAAGTAGAAGCAGATGAAGAAGCGCTACTTAAAACATTATTCGGAGAAGGCGCAACCGCGCATTGTGTAATGTGTGAAAGTGATGACACGCCTATTGGTTTCGCTGTGTATTTCTTTAATTACTCTACGTGGCAAGGACGCAATGGACTCTACCTTGAAGATTTGTATGTTTCACCAAAATCACGTGGCCTGGGTGCAGGGAAAGCATTATTGCAACACTTAGCTAAAACAGCGGTAGAAAACGACTGCGGGCGTTTCGAATGGAGCGTTTTAGACTGGAACAAACCAGCTATCGATTTTTACGAGTCACTTGGCGCTAAACCAAAGAGTGAATGGTTAGGCTATCGTATGGATGGACAGACACTTATCGACTTTGCAAAGCAAGGCGAATAGAGCACAAAGCCTCTAAATACAAAGTGCAGAGACAAAAAAAGCCATTCGCTTTTGCGAATGGCTTTTAAACAATATTTTAAAACTGACGGCTAGTTTAGAAAGAACCAATCAGTGATAGACGCGCATTAATTGGCGCACCTACTGTTACCTGATGCGTAGAGTGTGCATTCGGGAAGTAAAGCGTATCAGTCAAGTTTTCAACGTTTAACTGAAGGCGCATTTTGTCGCTAAGCGTGTAGTAAGCAGACGCATCAACACGCGTATAGCTAGGTAGTACAGGCGATGAAGCACTTGTCGATACCTTACTTTCGTCCTGATATGTAGCACCAATGCCGAAGCCAAATACTTCATTCACTTCGTAGGTTGTCCACACAGACATCGTATTTTCAGGCAGCTCACGAAGCTCTACGCCACTTGCGTTTTCGCCATCAAGGTTGCTGTAGTTTGCAGTAATATACCACTTGTCTGTGATATAACCTTGCAGCTGTAGCTCAAAACCAGATACATCTGAATCAACTTCAACAAAGCTTTCAGGGTCATTCGGGTCGTTATCCAATGACGTCTGCTCGTTCTCAAAGATAGCTGCTGTAAAGCTCATGCTGTCGTTGAAGTCCCACTTAACACCAATTTCTTGGTTCGTGAACGTGTCTGGATCTAGCGCGTTTGCGTCGCCATTAATATTCGCATATTGCTCGCCGCTGCGTGGCAAGAATGACTCACTGTAGCTAGCGTATATAGAGATATTTTTCTGTGGCTTATACACTAGGCCAGCACGCGGTGACACTTCTTCGTCTTTTCTGCTGCGTGTCTCTAAAACTTCAGGATCCGCGTTGAATACTTCAATATCGAAGCTGTCAAAACGTGCACCTAGTACAAGGTCGAAGTTGTCTGATAGTGCAATTTCATCTTGAACATAGAAAGAGTATACATCTAAGTCTACATGCGTATCGTCGTTCAAGTCAGAGAAGTCTGCTGTAACTGTTACGCCTTCAGCATTTGTACCAGTTAAACCACGGAAGCTTAACGGACGTGAAATATTAAACGTTTCTCTATCACCGTCAGTGGAATCAAACACAGGGTTGTAACGATCTTGGTTTGACTTGGTATTAATAACCTCACCACCGAAGATAACCGTGTGCCCAATGCTTCCCGTTTCAAATTCGCCAACTAGGTTAGAAGACAAGATCATGTTTTCACGCTGCGTAGTATCAACGTATCCGTCTAGCGTTACTTGCTCAGTCTCAGCGTTATAACCTGCCGCATAAAAGTTCGAGTAAACTTTGTCATAGTCACCGTAAAAAGCGTTGAAGTTACCTTTCAGGTTATCAGAGAAAGTGTGCTCAACGTTTGCACGGAACACGTCAGCGCCCAATGTTTGGTAGTTGTTATCTGGATCGCCAAACACGATTTCTTCAAACGCTTCTACTGGTTCACCGTTGGCAGTTGGCACACCGCGGTCAATAAAGCGCTCGTGGTCGATATATTCATATGACACATCAACAATTGTGTCATCGCTTAGCTCAAAGCGTGCCGTTGGGTTGAAGCCGTAACGGTCTCCGTAGAAGAAGTCGCGATGGTTGTCTAGGCTTTCGTACATGGCGTTAATGCGCAGGGCCGACTTATCGCCCGTGTCAACATTGGTGTCTAACTGTAAGTTATATGCACCAAACGTATTAGCAGATACGTTGTAGTTTACAAACTTATCGCTCGTTTTCGCTTTCTTAGATACACGATTTAAGATACCGCCCGTACCACCGCGACCGAATAGCAACGCATTTGGGCCACGAAGAATCTCTACCTGCTCAACATTGTAAAGTGCACGGTAGTATTGAACGTCATCACGGTTACCATCTAAGTAGAAATCTGCAGTAGAGCGCACACCACGGAATACTACCGAGTCGCGGTGACCTTCACCTTGCGATGTATTAACACCTGGTGCGTAGTCAATAATTTGTCCAATGCTAGTAATACCGCGAGCCGTTATTTCTTCAGCCGTAATAATCGACAAGCTCTGTGGCACGTCGATAATAGGTGTAGGGCTTTTAATTGAGTTGGACTGGTTAACCGAAAGGTACTTACCTTTCACCGTTAGTCTCTCAATATCTTCCATATCAGCAGCAAAAGTTGCTGGGCTTAGAATTATCGCAGCAGCAATACTCGTAAGTTTGAATTTCAAAATTGCTCTCCAAGTGTTCTGTAAGTGTTGTGTGTTTACTTTTAAAAATCTGTAAAACCCTATTATCACGACCCGGCTTTCTGCCGAATTTTGCAATTGCAAATAATAATAGTTGTTATTTTTGGTCGGGATATTATAAAAATTTAGAACAAATGACGAGAGCAAAAGCGACAAAATTTAAAAACTCTTTATAAATTTTCTTAATTTATTAGATGAATAAGACTCAAATTGCGCCAAAATAGACTAAAGAATAAGCAGATGAATATATTTCGTACGATTGTAGAGGCGCATATTGCAGGTGTCGGAGGACGAGCGACAGGGAGAACAAACAGCTAAGTGAAAAGGTATTTACTGGCTACATCATCTGAAGTGTAGTCCGTTTGAATCAAAAGGGATCTGTGAAGTTAGCGCGAAGACGGATAAGCGGAAAAAATGTTTGGGAAGTAAAAGTTCAATGGCCCTTCAATACTGAAAGAGCCTTGAACAAACTCATCGATATAGCCTGCCAACTACACAACAGCATAGCGGCTTAAAATCAAAGCCACTGTGTTTTTTGCTAAGCTCTTCTTATCGTTATCGCTGAGGGAATCTTCAATTTTGAACAGCTGAGGCCAAAAGCACTGCCCTTTTACTAAGCTATCAATTTCATCGACAACCCGATCCAAGTCGTCAAATGCGAGTTTATTGTCGGCTTTGGCATCCTTTAACCAGCGGTGCATAGCCGTCTCTTGGGCTTTTAATTGCGCAACTTCATCTTTTAGCTTTTCCGGCTCGTAGAAGAAGTGGCCAATCGCAACCCGAGCTAAATCGAGGTGTGATTCACTCACCATAAACTCAATGTCTTGCAAAATAAGGTCTTCTAGCTGCTCGTCTAGCGGAAGCGTAGCATCGTACTTTTTATTAATATTTAAAATAGCTGTTTGCCACTGCTGCGTAACCAAATGCATCACCAGCTCTTCTTTTGTAGAAAAGTGATTGTACACAGTGCGCTTTGACACATTTGCCAGTTCAGCCAGCTTATCCATGCTTGTGCCGTTTACGCCAAACTCTTGGAACGCCTGTGTTGCTGCCTGAATAATGGCTTCGCGTTTGATGTCGCTACGCGTACGTGTGTTGCCTACCATATGGAAATTCTCAAAATTAGTTATCCGCTACATTAACCCGATCATTTTACACCGAACAGTTTACTTTTCAATGCGACCGCACTAAAATGCACTCACCAGTTTACTTTAGGTAATGACTATCTTTGCTGCCGTTGTGCATACCATCACTACCTGGGGTTTACACATCTATACTTTAATTACCCTGACTATGGATTACATACACCTATGTCCATGATGCGATTCTCTCACATTTTATTTTTAAGCGTTTTATCGGTTTCCACTTTAAGTGCATGTTCTTCCGAAGAGCCTGCCGAGCAACAAGCAAACGTTGCACCTCGTTATGTCAAACTCGCTACGGTTAGCAACATTCCAGACTTTGACGAATTCACTTTCCCTGCCGTTGTATCGGCAGTGAAAACCGTCGATTTAAGCTTTGAAGTTTCAGGTCGCCTTATCCAGACCGACTTGGTGACAGGCAGTGATATCAATAAAGGCAAGTTACTGGCCACTATTGATCGTAAACCATTCGAAAGACGCGTGGACGAGTCTACGACACGACTTGATCAGGCCAAACGAGAGCTTGATAGAATTGAGAAAATGTTCGCTCAAAAGCTAGTTGCACAGAGCTCTCTGGATACTGCAAAAACATCTTACGAACTAGCAGTTATCGACTTAAAAAATGCAGAGCAAGATTTGAGCTACACACAGCTATATGCTCCTTTTGATGCAAAGGTATCTCAACGACTTGTTGAAAATAACAGTTTTGTTGCCGCAGGTACGCCGATTGCTCGCCTGCAAGATGTATCTAAAATATACTTCAACATTAATGTTCCTGAGCGCTTACTTACTGCCAATATTGGCCGTGGGATAAAACAAGCCAGCGCCACATTAGCCACCAATCGCAGTCAGTGGTATCCGGTGAACTATGTAGAGCACTCTACCCAACCTGATCCTGTGTCGCAAACTTATGAAGTGGTGTTTGCCATGGAGCCTCGCGAAGAACTCCCCCTAACACCGGGCGCGCGCGCAGTGGTAAAAGTCAGCCTACAAGGTAGCCTTTATCCAGAAGGCTTTGTTGTGCCAGTAAGAGCACTTGTAGGTGACAAGGACTCAGGCTTTGCAGTGTGGGTATATAACAATGAAACAAGTTCAGTGGCCAAGCAAGCTGTAAACGTTAAGCATATTGAAAATGAGCTAGCGATTATTGAGGCTAAGAGCCAGGGCGAAATCACCCTTGGCCAGCAAGTGGTTGCTGCTGGAGCAACACAAATGCGTGCAGACATGAAAGTGCTTCCTTACCAAGGAGAGAAGTAATTTATGGATATCGCACGCTATTCAATTGATAAGCCCGTCAACATTTGGCTAATGGTAGTCATCCTGCTTTTAGGCGGCGTTTTGGCTATGAGTAAAATTGGTCGCTTAGAAGACCCTGCGTTTACTATCAAACAGGTAAAGGTATACACCAACTATCCTGGAGCCAGTGCTGAAAAGGTAGAACGTGAAGTCACTGAACGCTTGGAAATTGCCATTCAGCAAATGCCGCAGTTAAAGGAAGTGACGTCAGTTTCATCGCCGGGCCTTTCAGAGATTACCGTTGAAGTTAAGAGTACTTACGACAGTAACCTCTTGCCACAGATTTGGGATGAGTTGAGAAAGCGACTTCGCGACACCGCAAGCTCGTTGCCAACGGGGGCACAAAACCCAGTGGTATTTGATGATTTCGGTGACGTTTACGGGCTTTATTACGCGTTAAGCGCACCTGATTTCGATACTCGGGAGCTTCGAGAATTCGCCCGCATTATTCGACGTGACCTACTTACTACTGAAGGCGTTGCCAAGGTAAATGTAACTGGCGTTCAAAAAGAACAGATAGTGGCCTATATCAACCCTTATCAACTCGCGGGCTTAGGCATTTCATTTCCTGATCTCGCCTCTCTTTTTGAAGACAACCTGCGCCCGTTCAACGGCGGTCGTATTAAAGTTGACGAAAAAAATGTGCGCCTAATTGTAGAGCGCGCACCAGACAGACTAGAAGAAATATCTAATCTGTCAGTGGTAGTGCCTGGCACAAACCGTTCCCTTCGGGTTGCTGATATTGCCACGCTAAAGTTAGAGCCTGCCGACATACAGCCCGTTCATGTACGCTACAACGGCGAAGAAGCACTTACGCTTTCAGTATCAGCGTTGACCGACGTTAACATTGTTGATGTGGGCGAGCGCGTTAACGCAAAAGTAGAAAAGCTGCTTCAAGAACTGCCTGTCGGTATTACGCTTACGCCTATTTACGATCAGGCCTCAGTCGTCGACGAATCGGTTACTGGCTTTATTAATAACCTCGTTATGTCGGTGGCGGTTGTTACCTTAACGCTATGTTTGTTCATGGGATGGCGCTCAGGCGTGGTAGTTGGCTCTGTGCTTCTTGTCACCGTACTAGGTACTATTCTAATCATGTGGCTTATGGATATTCAGCTTCAAAGGATATCACTTGGTGCCATGGTTATCGCCATGGGTATGCTGGTAGATAACGCTATCGTAGTTGCTGAGGGGATGATGCTGCGCATGGCCACCGGCTCTACAGCCAAAGAATCAGCCAGCTTTATTGTTAAGCGAACGCAGTGGCCCTTACTTGGCGCAACCGTTATCGGTATTGCGGCTTTTTCAGGCATAGGCCTTTCAAACGATGCTACAGGCGAGTTTCTTTATTCATTGTTTGCCGTAGTATTGGTCTCCCTCATGATAAGTTGGGTATTAGCGGTAACCTTGGTGCCCGTGCTTGGCGCATATTTTTACCGCAAAGGTATTGGGCAATCCACAGGTAACGAACTCTCTGCATCACAACGCTGGTTTAAGCGTGCACTTTTAGGCGCACTTAAGCTTCGTTGGGTAACCATTGGTGCACTGTTTGTTATTACTATCGTGGCTTATGGAAGTTTTGGCATGGTAAAACAAGGCTTCTTCCCTCCGTCAAACGCGCCGCTGTTCTTTGTGCATTATTGGGGCCCGCAAGATAGAGATATACGTGCCACTGAAGTCATTGCAAAAGAAGCTGAAGCTCGTATTTTGGGAATGGAAAACGTCACGGCTGTAACCACCTTTATAGGGCAAGGCGCCGATCGTTTCACCCTAACTTATGCACCTAAAAGTGCTAACGAAAACTATGCCTTTTTCATGGTTCGTGCGAATGAACTTGATAATATTCCGGCTATTCAAAGTGCGCTTTCGAGTAAGCTTACCGACCTGGACTTCGACGCTAGCTTTTATATGGAACGCATGCAGTTTGGCCCTGGCTCTGGTGCAAAACTTGAGGCCCGTTTTTCAGGCCCTGATACTGAGGTACTTCGCGAACTGGCGGATGAAGCCAAAGCACTGCTTTTTGCTGACGGACAAGTGAAAGACGTTCGACATAACTGGCGTGAAAAAGGCTTTGCCATTAATACGCAATTTGACAACTACAACGCAGGGATTGCTGGCGTTTCGCATAGTGACTTTAGCCAGACCATACAGTATGCAAGTAGCGGCGTTCAGCTAGGTACGGTGCAAGACGGTGATTATGCTTACAACATTATTGCAAAGATGGGTAAGGCTGAAGATACCGAGCTTCAATCAATACGTGAATCACAAGTATGGTCTACGCAACAGCGCCAGTATGTGCCTTTCACGCAGGTATCTCAGGGCTTGGAGTTAATGACCGAAGAAATGCGTATTCACCGTCGCGACCGCGTTCGCACCATTACGGTAGAAGCTGAGCCGGGTGACGATGAAACTGCAGCCAAAGCGTTAGCGAGAATCCGCCCACTTATTGAAGACATAGAACTTCCAGCTGGATATTCATTAGAATGGGGTGGCGAATTTGAAAGCTCTAGCGATGCACAAAAAGCGCTGGGCGCTGGCTTGCCTGCTGGCTTCCTAGTCATGTTTATTATCTCAGTGTTGCTATTCGGTCATGCTCGTCAGCCGCTGATTATCTGGCTTGTAGTACCTATGGCTATTGTTGGTGTAGTCTCTGGTTTATTGGGTACCGATATGCCGTTTGGCTTTATGTCGCTACTCGGCTTTTTAAGCTTGTTTGGCATGCTTATTAAGAACGCTATTGTACTTATTGAAGAAATTGACCTTCAGATAGAAGAAGGCTTAGCCATTCGCCAAGCGATTGTTGACGCTACGATCAGCCGTGTACGCCCTGTTTCACTGGCGGCGGTAACGACCATTTTAGGTATGGCGCCGCTGCTGTTCGACGCCTTCTTTGCCGATATGGCAGTGACCATTATGGGTGGCCTGGCCTTTGCGACGGTACTTACACTTATCGCTGTGCCCGTACTCTACAGTTTGCTGTTTAAAGTCAGCTACCGCAAAAGCTAACGCTTTAAAACTAACGGTCTCTTTACCGCAATTTATAAACGCAGGTAGAGAGACCACTCCCCTTTAAAGCGGTGTTCACTATTAATAACATACGAGTACCGACCTAACGCTTTGCCTCTACCCTACTTTGCATAAACTTCATCACATCGCGCCACGACACCATTCCTACTGGATGCCTTTTCGTGTCGATAATAGGAATGCAGGAAATTTTATGGGTATTAAAAAGCTCAATAGCCGAATAAACAGAGTCACTTGGGTTAAGTGTAATGACTTCACGAGTCATGATTTGGTGCGCTTTTTTATCCAATGTAGCGCGATCAAGCTTTCGTTCGCTTAGGGTATCTACAAAAGGACTAATCGATTTCATCAAGTCTCTGTCAGATATAATCCCCTGCAGCTTATTGTCATGCACCACGACCAAATGATGAAACCCCGTAGCAGCAAAGAGCTCGCGCAATGACTGTAAACTGTCATCCATGTGCACGCTAACCACCCGCGTAGACATAATTTTAGCAATGCTCATTAATACTCCTCGTTAATTCCAGCGCTTGGGCTTTAATTTAGTTATAGCAAGCACACGACAATTGTACTCAACATGGGTTTAAACATAGCGACACCTGATGAGGCGTTCACATGTTACGTGTACGGATTTTCTCCCATTGATACGGCCACACAGAACAAGCGTAAATCCAGCTCTAGTTGATGATAATCTGGCTCCATATAGCAGCAAAGTTTATAGAAGGCTTTATTGTGGTCTTTTTCTTTAAAGTGCGCCAGTTCATGCACTACAAGGGCTTTTAACAAGGCCTCTGGGGCATAGAGTAAATCGTTATTAATGGCCAAGTCGTGTTTGCGCGTTTTACCCTGCATACGGTAAGTATGCGTACCTAGCGCGTTAGTTATCATATCACCTTGCTTTTTAAACGCGGCGCGCCCAAACGGTGGCGCATTTTTTAAGTATCGCTTTTTTAATTCCGTCGCGTACTGATACAGCAATTTGTCGGTGGTTATATCATGGGCCTCTGGGTATTTTTTTAGTAAATAACGCTGTAGCCGATTGCTGGAAATGAGCTGTAAGGCTTGCTCCACAATAGTTGAAGGGTAGCCGTTAAAATACCGAGCATATTCATTCACGTTTTTTCTCCTTTACGTCAGGAATTATAAAGCAAATTGGAGCCGTAGACAGTGAAAGCCGCTTACAAACATTTCTGTTGAAAATAAAAAAGCAGCAGTAACAATAAGTCATATTAGGAATCCCCCTACAGTAACGACAAGCTAAATGATATGCTGGTCAAACAACGCTCGAAGATACCACTCGCATTTATCAAGCGCTCGGTTAAAAAAATAAAAAAAGCTGACTTTTCATACGTTTTCCTGTTTCTTTACTATTCTTACTGTAACCAGCAGCTCGAAAGTATGATTTTTAGGTGTTAGCAAAGACAAGCTTGAATTTGGATACGCATTGATGATTAAAAAGCCCTTCTCAGTTATCGCTATGGTGATGAGCTTCCTCATTGTTAATAGTGCGTTTGCTGAAAAAGAGAACGTAAAGGTTAGTGGTTTTGGCACCGTTGCAACAGCAACTTCCGATTCTGACAGGTATCAGTTTCGTTCAGACCGGTCTCAAGCTGAATCGGCGAAAAAAGGCGGCCTTGCATTCAAGCCTTTGAGTTTAGTTGGCGTACAGCTTGATTACAGCGTTTCTGATAACCTAGACTTTGTGGGTCAATTCGTTTATCGAGAGCAAGATGAGCAAAACCTGGATTCGATAACCCAGATGGCTTTTCTAAGATACGATATAACCCCATCATGGCAAGTAAGAGCAGGAAGACTTGCGGCCGATATTTTTCACTTCAGTGATACCAGAGACGTGTCGATAGCCTATCCTTGGGTGAAAGTCCCCACCGAGGTTTACGGTATTGTTCCCGCAAGAAGCTTTGATGGAGGAGACATTAGCTACACTAAGCCTTACGACAACTTTAATTTATTGATTAAAGGCTTTTGGGGAAGCGGAGAGAGTGACTTTTCTAGTGACGATTACAACCCGATTAGGTTTAATAACTTACGTTCAATTGGTGTTGAATTTGTCTCATTCGACTGGAGCCTTGCTCTTAAACACACCCAAACCGAAGCGGACAATGACGACGAAGATTTAGCAGTTGTCGCTGCTTCCGTTGCGCAGCTACAGCCATTTTGGAGCGGCGCCATAGACTTTGCTAAAGAAGTAAGCCTTAAAGATACAACCATTCACTATACGTCCGTTTACTTCAACCGTTATTTTGATGCGTGGGAGCTTTCTGGCGAGCTATCATATATCGATTCAAATTCAATTGCGTTGAGACCCTCTTTTAATGGCTTCCTCAACCTCAGCTATCTTTATGGTGCGCATACATTCTACGGTTTATACTCATTTGCAAAGACAGACACATACTTTCTTAGCCAAGAGCAACCTGGCTTCCCAATAAACGAGAGCACTGCTCAACTAGCCGTTTTTGTAGAAGAAGTAGCGAGTAGCTTGGCACATCATCAACAAACACTTTCTCTCGGATGGCGTTGGGATTTGCAAGAAAACCTAGCCTTTAAAGTGCAGCTTGAGCGAACTGATGTTGAAGCTAGAGGAACTGGCCTACGCGCCAGAGATGGTCTTGTTGTAGATGATGAAGATGGGGTTGTTCACACTCTCTTTGTTGCGTTAAGTTTCAGCTTTTAGGGGGAGGAGATGACTTTTTATAAACACTTCTCACCCCTACTGGCTGTCGTGCTTGCCTTGTATAGCTTTTCCTCTGTAGCGCAATCACAAGAGAAAATCGTTGTTGTTACTAACTTAAACAATGATGTGCAGGTTTTAGATAAGAAAGGGATTATAGATCTCTTCATGGGCAAGTACTCGGCTTTCCCTAACGGTAGGCAGGCAACGCCCATCGATATAGAGCTTAATGACGAGCTAAAAGGTCAATTTTATAAATCGCTGGTGGGCCTTCCCCTTGCTCGCGTTAATGCGTATTGGTCTAGACTGAAGTTTTCTGGACGTGTTAAACCACCTGCGATAGAACAAACTATAGAAGATGTTAAACAACGGCTAGAAGACGATGAGTCAGCCTTAGCCTATGTATATGAGTCGTACGTCACCGACAAAATGAAGGTAGTGTACCGCTTTGATTAACATCCACGGCTTAGGGTTTCGTTTTTCACTCATATTAGTAGCTGCTGCTATGCTGGTAGTACTTACGACCGCCGAATTTTTTTATCGCGCTACGTATGAGCACGAAATTAGTGAAGCGAACAACGATATTCAAGAACTTTACCAAACCGTTGCCGCAACGGCGTCTATCGCTGCTTTTTTAGAAGATGAAGATCTGGCAAAAGAGGCGATCAACGGCTTGGTTAAAAGTGAAAAAATACTCGCAGCGTCTATTAAAAGCGATGCAATGTATTATCAATTCAATGTGAACGATGCCATCAGCAAAGGCGTCAAGCCTCGGGTATTTTTGGTGAGGCACCCATTCATTCCTGAAGACACCTTGGCTGAGGTCAATGTTTACCCTAACTTTGCCCACATTATTGAACAGGCGAAAAAAATAAGTACTGACAATAATTATTCATTGTATGTTGAAGCAGTGGTTGTCGGCATTGTTGCGTTGATAATTACCTACTACATCATAATCTCTCCTATGCTTCGCGTGGGTCGTTCACTGCATAAGATTACTCCAGGCACAAAAGAAAGAATTGAAATGCCGGAGTATCACTCCCGAAGTGAAATAGGCGAGCTGGTGCAGGACACCAATCAACTGTTAAACAAAGTCGAAGAGCAATTCACTCAAGAGCGTCAACTTAGGGAAGAAATCGAATTTCTGGAAAAGCGTTTCAGAATGCTTTTTGAAAACGCAAAGTCTGCCACTGTGTTAATGGCGGAAAATGGAATTATCGAGCTTAGAAATAAGGCCTTCAACGACTTGGTAGAAAAGATTGGCCTAGAGATAAAGCAAGGTTATGGCGAGCTACTTGATGAGCTATTTGAAGCGCCTACTGCAATGAAAACTTCGCTTTCGGAGGCATTTGCACGCAATGAGTTTGCAACAGGTGAATATAAACTAAAATCAGAGAAAACTGACGACGCCACATGGGTTCAACTAATCGCAAGCCCTTTAGTCACTGATGATGGCGAACGCTACTATCAGCTGACGCTGAATGATATTTCTAGTAGAAAACACGAACTCCAGAAACTGGCCTTACAGGCAGACTTCGATGCACTCACAGGTATTTATAATCGCAATGGCGGTGAAAAGCTGATTGCGAAGTTAATGAGAAAAGACCACCACTTCGCTCTCGCGTTAATTGACCTGAACGGCTTCAAAGCGGTGAACGATATTTTCGGTCATGATGCGGGCGACGAAGTACTCATCTTTGTGGCTGAACAGTTACAGGAAAAAATTCGCAAAAACGATGTAGCGATACGTTGGGGCGGCGATGAGTTTGTATTATTACTTCAAGCTGAAGACGAAGTTTCTGTAAAACGCGCCATAGAAAAAGTGAATGACGGGGTGAAGCAACCTTTCTACTTTAACGGCGACCCAGAGCCAACCTTTATTTCAATGAGTGTGGGCGTTTCCTTTTTCCCTGCCATGAGCGATGACATGAGTACGTTAATAAAACTGGCTGACATTGCCATGTACAAAGCGAAACAAAACAAGGTCTCAGCGCCCAATGACTATCTCTTCTTTGCTGACTCAGCATCACGTAATGGCAGCCAATAAATGTTGAAGAAAAAAAGCCGAGCAAAAATAGCTCGGCTTCTACGTGAAAGTTATCTATCTGTTCTCCCTGGGTGCAAACTTCAGTCAAAATACTTTTACGATGACGAAGGTATACACGAAAACTAGGTTATTAAGCACTACTCCCCAATGGTTTTGCCTAGCATGCGCTTCAATGTGCCATCTTTATCAACGAAATGATGCTTAAGAGCGCCAGCAATGTGTAGCAAGAGTGCGACAATAACGGTATAACCAAGATAGAAGTGTATAGCGCCACCTGCTTTGGAAAGCTCGTAATTTATCGGTAGCGTTTTCTCAGGATCTTCAACACTATAATTTGGCGCGAAGACCTCCAGACCAAAAACTGACAGCCCGTGCCCACCCAATACCGACGCCATCAAGCCTGAAATTGGCATTAAGAGCGTGGCGATAATCAACACCCAGTGCACAACTGACGCTAATTTGTGCTCTATTGGCTTATAGTTAGCAGCAGCGCTAGGCCAACCATTTTTCATGCGCCATACCACACGTGCTAGTGCGACAAAGAGTACAAGAAAACCAATCGCTTTGTGCCAGGGGTATAGTGCATACACACCGTTTTCCGACATGTAAATCCCAGTGGCAAGCAAGCCAATAATGGTTAATCCAACCAACCAGTGCAAAAATACCGTAGTGGTAGCAAATTTGTTATGACTATCGTACTGCATGCGTTCCTCACTTTTATTTTCATATTAAGAACTACGTTTTCCTTAAAGCGTATCTCAATATTGTATATCTCCTCACACATTGTGAGGGATTAATTCTATTTATAAAGCAATTTTTAGACCGTAAGCAGTACATAGGCACAATGAGGGGTTAATACAGGTTCGCTCTCTACCCTGCGCTTTGATTGCTCCTTCAAGTGTTTTGTTGAAATTTTTTGCCATGAACTAACCGTTTCTAAAATGCTTATATCAGCGATAGATTATTTATAAAAACCATCTAGCCAGCGGGATAAATAACACTTAGACTGCAAAGACAAAAATAAAAACGACAGGTATTGCGCCAGCACAATAAAGCAGCGGCGTTCGACATCATTCTACGTTCAATTGATAGACACGTTAATTCATAAGTACATGTGTTAGCGTTGAGCAAAAGGCATAGGTGGTGAAGTACTTTTCATTTTAGTAACAAGGGTTCTCAATTTAATGTCACAACAAAAAGTAGGTTTAGTGGGCTGGCGCGGTATGGTTGGCTCAGTATTAATGCAGCGCATGCAAGAAGAGCAAGATTTCGCGCACATTGAGCCCACCTTTTTCACTACCTCGCAAAAAGGTAGTGCAGCACCAGATTTTGCTGGAAAGGATGCTGGTGTTCTAGAAGATGCGCACGATATCGAAGCGCTATCTAAACAGGATATCATTATTACCTGTCAGGGCGGCGACTACACAAAAGCCGTGTACAACGATTTAAGAGCCACTGGCTGGAACGGTTATTGGATTGATGCTGCGTCAGCGCTTCGTATGAAAGACGATGCCGTAATTATTCTAGATCCAGTAAACCGTAAAGAAATTGATAGTGGCATTGAAAAAGGCATTCGTACCTACGTAGGTGGAAACTGCACGGTTTCCCTTATGCTTCTGGCACTCGGTGGCCTGTTTGAGAAAGACTTGGTTGAATGGGCTTCGCCAATGACCTATCAAGCCGCTTCAGGTTCGGGTGCACAGCACATGCGTGAGCTAATTAATCAAATGGGTGCAATTCACAGTAATGTGAAAGCTAAAGTTGAAGATCCCGCTACCGCGATTTTAGAAATTGACCAGCAAGTGTCTGAGTTTATTCGAAGCGCAGACTACCCTAGTGAACAGTTCGGTGTTCCGCTTGCGGGTAGCTTAATTCCGTACATCGATTCGCAACTACCTTCAGGTCAAAGCCGCGAAGAGTGGAAAGCCCAAGCGGAAGCCAACAAGATTTTAGGTATTAAAGGCAGTGAAGTGCCGATAGACGGTATTTGTGTACGTGTTGGCGCCATGCGCTGTCATAGCCAGGCTATCACACTTAAGCTAAAGAAAGACTTGCCTCTAGCCGAAATTGAAACAATCTTGGCTAACCACAACGACTGGGTAAAAGTGATTCCTAACGATCGCGACGCGACGATGCAAGAACTTACGCCAGCGAAAGTGACCGGTACACTGTCTATTCCCGTAGGCCGTATTCGCAAGCTTAACATGGGTCCTGAATATATCTCGGCATTTACTGTCGGCGATCAGCTATTGTGGGGTGCCGCAGAGCCGCTTCGCAGAATGCTGCGCATTGTGCTTGAGCAAAAGTAACGACAAGCTTATAGCTAATTAATCTGAATTTAGAGCGCCTTGCTGTGTCATTACACGCAAGGCGTTTTTTATCAGACTATAAAAGCCAGAATCACTAGACATCGTAGACACGATAGAGCTATTTTGCCGACTCAGACCAAACAGCAAGCTCATTACCACCTGGCTCGACAAAATGAAAGCGACAGCCCCCCGGGAAGTCAAACAACGGTTTAGTAATTGCTCCACCTGCTTTTTCTACACATTCTTGCGATTCAGAAATGTTATTGGAATACAGCACCAATAAAGGCGCACCACTTTCTGCCTTCATCACACGTTGTGCAGAAAAAATCCCTCCGTCCATGCCAGCATTGCTAAACGCACTGTATTCACTGCCATAATCGGTAAAACACCAGCCAAACGCACTTTCAAAAAACGCTTTTGAGCGGCGAATATCTAGAGATGCAAATTCGACATAGTTGAGTTTGGTGCTTTCTTGCATGTCACTCTCCTCTTTTTAAAAAATGATGAGCTCATACTATCACCAACTTTAGACTTATTGATTAAATTCTAAACGTGCTTAATCGTTTAACATAAGACGAATAGCATTTATTCAGGTCACTTAGTTTGCAGCATTTTATTAGTTTGGCTTTATTGCTCACTCGGCGTGAGTAGTTAAAAACTGACGTCCCACTGCAGAGAGTAGATGGTCTCGTCCCCTACTTCAGTATCGAACTGATCCAGTGAAACCCTGCTTACCTCTGCGGTAAGTTTGTTTTTGTGGCCGTTAAGAAAATAGTTTAATGCTACTGTCTTTTCAAAAAAGCGTTCGTCTTGTTCACTGTCTCGGGGCGAATAGGTCCCGAAGCGTGCAGCCATTTCAAGGGGCTCTGGCCACCAGCTGATTGATTCACTCAAAAAATAACCCGCCTGCACATAATAGCCGCGCAGCGTAGTTTCTCTATTGTTGTCCGCTAAATTCACAATATCTTTTTCATGATATTCCGCTTGAGCATTAAACCCTTTATAAAAATAGGCACCATCAATCACAAACTGCTGAATGTCGTACTGACCTTCGATCTCGCCCGCACTAAAGTTGGCTAAATTACCAGCGCCAGACGATGAAAAACGCGTAAACTGGCTTTTGAACTTCGCCCCTGCTATTGCTAGAGCTGCTTTGGGAGTAGCTGTTCGTTTAATGTCACTGTTTTTAAACCCGACAGACTCACCTAAGAAATTCCACTGTAATCGCCCTGTATACATATTCTCGCCATCGTGATTGCTATAATCACCACGGCCCGAGCCATTGAATACTCCTACCCAGTAATTGAAATTGGCCGCGCCTGGGCCATCAAAATTACCGTACAGGGATGCCCCCATTTGCCTATCTAGCGTAAATATTCTGTTGATGATTGAACGATCCATCATTTGCTGGCCGCCACTGCTAACACTGCGCTCTCTGGAATACTCGACTTTCCACTGACCAACCTTAAACCGAAGCGCGTCATACTTTTCAAAAGATAGTGTAGCGGTCAGCGTGCGCTGATCGACAGCATCGTATTCCACACCATATTTAATCCAAGGCAAACCAATGTGACCATCTAATTTGACCCGCGCCCTGTTAACGCCAAATTGATTACCGGCGTTATGCTCAAAGTCAGCACGCTCGGTAGGCTGGCTTATACCGGGATTGGCATAGCGAAACTGAAGTCTACCGCGCACGCGAAGCGAGAAGGTATTGTTGTCGCTTTGAAATGAAAGGCCGTTGCCATTGTATTGAGAGAACGTTGCGCTAGATTCGCGCTCGACATCAACCTCAGACGCTACAACCGTCGTATGGAAAAGCGACGCCCATAAAGCACTCAACAGAAGACAAGAAGAAAAACGATTTTGAAAAAGCAAAGCACACTAAAAATAACAGAAGTTTGCGCGCAGGATATATACTTTAGTATAAGAATCAAGTGCTCTGACATAAAAATGACACAAAACTGTAATATTTAACGTTAAAATACATCTTAGATAGGCCTGTCACTTTAACAGTAAAGCATTTGCCGGTAAGTGAGGACTTCCTTTCTTAGCGACTTCGTGTTGTTTGATCAGGTTAACAATATGCTTATTCACTGGCGTCGCTATGTGATTTTCTTCACCGAGCCTGACTATCTCGCCGTTCAAATAATCAATCTCCGTTCGTCGCCCCAGCGCCAAATCTTCATACATTGATGAACGTGCTTCGGGATCTATTTTAAGCGTAGATGAAGCCATCACATTGAATAAAAAATTAGGTAGCTTCATAATTTTTGGCATCAGTTTGGGAATGACCTTACCGGTTCTTGCTGGTGCAATTCCTTCCGCTTTTAGTACTGCTAACGCCTCGGACAACACCTTTGCCATAACTAACCTATATTGCCTATCCCCTAGCTGTGATTTCAGCGGTATACCCGACAGTGCATTGACTGCGTTATTCAAGTTCATAATAAGTTTGCCATACTGTACAGCTTTCATATCGTTATAAACCGTAACGGGCAACGACGCGTTGTTAAGCGCTTTTATAATGTCACTACATTGGTTATTGGGGTCTTCAAGGGCAATATTACCCTCAGTACCACAGTGAAAATGGCCGTTACCTTTATAAAAAACATTGAAAGGCACCATACCTGCAATTACGCATTGTTTTATGTGCTGGCGCAGCAGGTGTGCATTACCCACTCCGTTTTGAAGACTGACTACGACTGCTGATTGCTTTGCATGCTGATTGATTATCGCAGCAGCCTGCTCGGTATCTTGGCTTTTAACGCAAAGCAAAATGACGTCAGCATCAACTAAACTATCGTTCTCAATTGAAAAAGCGATATGCTCAGGCTTTGTTAGCTGCTCACGCCCTTGCCAATCCGTTACTTTAAGACCATTAGCAGTAATATCATCATATAAACGCTGACGGCCAATGAGCGTAAGCGCATTAGCGGCGCTCAATGTGGGGTCAGAGGCTAACAGGCAGCCCGCTACATAACATCCAATACTTCCCGCACCTAACACGGCAATTTTCATTATTGACTCCCAATGAAAGTTTAGCTTTCAACACTTTGTTAGACTGCGATTAAACGATCAAAATGTAAACACAAAAATCACAATGAAATAACAAAAAGTGTTTCAGTATCAGTTATTTCCTATCAGTCCGATTTATTATTTCCATTTTCTCCGGCATCGTGATCTCCCTACAATTAGACCAAGTAGTCAATTTGTAGTCATGGTCAAATAGAGGGTTATCATGTCGGGTCAACAATCTGCTCCTTCTCTCGCTTATACAAAAGCACACAGTGCTGAAATGTCGAACAATGGCAAAGTTGCCTTGGTTGCGGAAGGTGGTGGACAGCGAGGAATTTTTACGGCAGGCGTACTCGATACATGGTTAGACGCCGGACACGACCCTTTCGATATTCTTATTGGCACTTCAGCAGGTTCACAGAACTTAACGAGTTTTGTGGCGCGTCAAAAAGGCTATGCAAAGCGTCTTATTCGCGGCTTAACTCGACACAAACGCTTTTTCCAAATGGGAAGAGGTTTAATGGGCAAACATATTGTCGATTTAGACTGGTACTTTGACAAAACCCAAGAAGCGAACCGTTTACTTGATCTTGATACTGCGAAGGCTAATGTTGCGGACAGAGAAATTTTATTTACCGCCACAAATTCCAGAGACAGACAGGCGTATTTTCTCGATCCAATGAAAAGTACTCACAACTGGGTCGATCTTATCAAGGCTTCGAGCGCCCTCCCCTTACTTTACAAACAGGGCGTACCGCTGCACATTGACGTCGAGACGAAACAGGCAGCCAATACCGATTTCTTTCTAGACGGTGGCTTGGCTGCACCGTTGCCTGTTACCGAAGCATACAAGCGCGGCGCGACGAAAATCGTAGTTATTCGCACCGTAGATAGAGGCTTTCAAGTACAGTCGCCTTGGCTACAAAAGTTAAGCGCGGTAATGTGCGCAACGGGCACGTGCCCAAAGACCATCGACTATCTGCTGCAGCACGAACAAGCGTATCAAAAAGAACTGGCGTTTATTGAAAACCCGCCAGAAGGCGTAGAGGTTATTCAAATTTTTGCGTCGGATAAGCTTCAAAGTAAATTGTTAGGTAGTACAGACGCACAACTTCGTCATGATTATAAGCTTGGTAAGCAAGCTGGAAGTGCCTTTTTAGAAACCGAAAACAAAGTCCTTGCTTACCAGCTAGAGGAAAACAGACAGCCTGTTGCTCCGCTTTTCGATGTAACTGATACCCCCAAGGGCATGCATAGTAAAGACAGCGCTAACTATAGTGTGAAATCAGAACACGCTACATTAAGTGGTAGACGTCCAATTAAGTTGCCTTTTCCAGCACGTCGAACAGGCAAGATAGAAAAAGTAGACAAAGAGAATAGGATCTCCGCGTAGCCCGTTTACTCATTTGATAAAGGGTGCTTGGCAGCAGGTGCCTTTTCTCTATTTTGCTACTCTTTCAGTAATATTTCTTTGCTATTTCGGTGCTATTTCGGAGCTTGGTTCGCCATGTTTACATCATGACTTAGCAAGCTCCTCTCCCGTTCTTGCCTCTATTAGCGGCAAACGGGTTGACATTGTCTGGCAGAATATTTATAACGCGCTCACCCACATAATCATTAAATGTAACCATGTCAGAATTATCAACACCCGTAAAACAAACTGAAGCCCATAAACTTATCGACAGCCTATTGAAGTCGAACGACCCAACTGCTGATCTAGATAAGATTGCTGAAGAATTCAACATTGCGAACTGGGGACAGTCTAACGCTGTTTCTGCTGATTTATACTCAGCAGTTAGAGACTTGCTTGGCAAAGGCGTTGTGACTGGTAATGACCTAGTTTCTGGAAAAGACACCATGGACCCGATTGTACATAAAGTACAAGCGGAGACAGACAAGCTTATTGCTAACCCAAGTGATGCAGACGCTGATCGCGTTCAAACGTTTGTACTTGGCTTCCTACGCACGTTCGTGAGCCAATTACTTCACCCAGGTACAAAGAAAGCGATTTACGCGAAAAAGCTTCCTGACCTAATCAAGCTTCACCAGCAAATTGCGAAGTAATTAGCAGCGGCGCGACATCACAGGTGAAAAGCCATTAGCTTTAGCATACCAGCGTCGCAACAATCGCGTTTAAAAAGAAACCCGCTTCATAGCGGGTTTCTTTTTACGTAAGCGAAAAGTATCCGCGCATCATCCAGCGCTGATCGGCAGGCACAAAAAAACCGGCCTAAAGCCGGTTCTCAGTATTTGGCGGAGAGAGAGGGATTCGAACCCTCGATACGCTATAAACGTATACACACTTTCCAGGCGTGCGCCTTCAGCCACTCAGCCATCTCTCCAAATTTTGTATCAAGAAGATTTCAACGACGAAAACCCTTGAGCGCGCGTATAGTAGGTAAAGCCGCGCGCTTAATCAAGAACTTGCTGGAAAATATTCAGCAAGTGCTTATAAAACGTGCGCTTATAGCCCGCCTTTCGCTTTTAACTCGGCTGAGAAGTTAAGCATGCGATCAAGTGGAATAAGTGCACCTTTACGCAATTCATCATCAACAAAGATTTCATGCCCATCAGTTTCGCCCGTTAAAGACGCCTTAATCGCTTCTAAGCCGTTCATTGCCATCCAAGGACAGTGAGCACAGCTTTTACACGTAGCGCCGTTACCGCCCGTTGGAGCCTCTATAAACGTCTTCTCTGGAGTAAGTTGTTGCATCTTGTAAAAGATGCCTTTATCGGTAGCAACAATAAAGGTGTCGTTATCCATGGTTTGCGAGGCTTTTATCAATTGACTGGTTGAGCCAACTGCATCTGCCATTTCTACCACGCTTGCGGGTGATTCAGGGTGAACCAGTATCGCGGCATTTGGGTACAGTGCTTTCATGTCTGCTAGTTTCTGTGCAGAGAACTCGTCGTGAACGATACACTCGCCCTGCCACATTAGCATGTCGGCACCCGTTTGCTTGGCAATGTACGAGCCTAAGTGTCGGTCAGGGCCCCAAATGATTTTCTTGCCCTGGCTGTCTAAGTGCTCAACGATTTCAAGCGCGATGCTTGACGTTACTACCCAGTCAGCGCGCGCTTTTACTGCCGCTGATGTATTCGCGTAAACCACTACAGTGTGGTCAGGGTGCTGATCACAGAATTCGCTAAACTCTTTTACCGGGCAACCAATATCAAGCGAACACGTTGCTTCAAGTGTTGGCATTAGTACGGTTTTTTCAGGGCTAAGAATTTTTGCCGTTTCACCCATGAAGCGAACGCCAGCAACAATTAAGGTTTGTTCTTGTGCATCTCTTCCGAAGCGCGCCATTTCCAATGAGTCTGCCACGCAGCCACCAGTCTCTTCAGCGAGTGCCTGAATTTCATGGTCGGTGTAATAGTGTGCGACAAGCACAGCGTTACGGGCTTTAAGTAAAGCTTTGATCTCAGCCTTTAATTCAGCTTTACGTGCTTCTGACAATGGCTGTGGTTTTGCTGGGAACGGGTACTCTACCTGATCCACTCGAAATGCTACTGACATTAACCTACATCTCTGTTGCGACAAGGGTGCGGATTATACCCAACTGTCATAAAAATTACACACTACCTAATCAACATAAGGGTAATTAAATAGTCGTAGTTATGCTTACCTGTTCTACTACATGGGGTTAGGTAAACCAGATCAAAGTGCAAATGAGACGAGTAGCGTTTTAAAACGCAATAAGCATTGGTGTTTTGTACTGAGGAGATTATTTAAAAAAGGAATATTTGAGTTTGAGACTTGATGGTGGGTCGTGCTGGATTCGAACCAGCGACCAATTGATTAAAAGTCAACTGCTCTACCAACTGAGCTAACGACCCATCAAGTGACACACAGATAAGTTTCGCAATTCAAATGATGGTGGGTCGTGCTGGATTCGAACCAGCGACCAATTGATTAAAAGTCAACTGCTCTACCAACTGAGCTAACGACCCATCATTTGATGCTAGGAGAGAAAGTGGTGGGTCGTGCTGGATTCGAACCAGCGACCAATTGATTAAAAGTCAACTGCTCTACCAACTGAGCTAACGACCCATCATTTGATGCTAGGAGAGAAAGTGGTGGGTCGTGCTGGATTCGAACCAGCGACCAATTGATTAAAAGTCAACTGCTCTACCAACTGAGCTAACGACCCTTTCTTTCCTGTTGTTGCCTGTGTCTTGGCAACGGCGGCATATAATACTCAGATTTTTATTCGACGCAACCCATAACGTCCTTTTATTTTCATTTTTCTGTCAAATTACGACTAAACGGTCAAAATGAAAACAAATCGCTGAGTATTTATACCAGTACTAATTGAGTTTAGTCAGGTTTCTACGAAATACAGTGAAATTTGGTGCAGAAGTTTTATGCACTCTAAATGGAATTTTTTGAAAAAAACTTTTCTCTAACTCATAAAAAAGCCTCTTTAAAAGAGGCTTTGTTCATTACAAGTTATTTAACCGAGATTCAGCGAGGCGTTTTGCCGAAGAATCAGGGTAATCATTTACAACTTGTTGGAACAGCTGACGCGCTGTTGAACTGTCTCCCGTTCGCTCGGCAATGACACCTAGTTTTAATAAGGCATCAGGACGCTTGGAAGAATCGGTAAAGCGATTAGCTACAATATTAAATTGCTCACTTGCTTCGCTCCACTGCTGCTTATTAAACAACAGTTGCCCTAACCAATAGTGCGCATTTGGTGCGTAACCACTGTTGGGAAAGCGTGAAATGAACGATTGAAACGCAGGAATGGCTTTATCGTACTCACGAGACTTAAGGATCAAATTCACCGCATTTTCGTAGGCTTCATCTTCACCTGCTTGCGGAGCTTGCGTTGGAGTAGATGCTGTTGGAGAGCTCACAGAGCCCGAATCAACACCTGCACTAGGCATGGCACTACCTTGTAGCGCGCCGCTTTGCTTAAGTGCCTCCACCCGTTTATCTATTTCAAGGTAAAGCTCACGCTGACGCTCAAGTACTTTTTGAAGTTCATTGGTATTAACTTCAACCGCACCACGCAGCTGGTCGACTTCCATTTGCATGTTGTCTAGTTGCGTTTGAAGCCTGTGTTGCATTTCGGTTCGGCTCTTAACAATACGCTCTAGCACAACAATACGCTGCTCTAATTCACTGCCGCCATTGGCGTCTACCACAGGCGCTTGCGCAAATGCGGTAGAAACAGCAAGGGCGGCACATAAAGTGACGCCCATTTTTAATGTCTTATTCGTTAGAATAGTCATTAGCGGTAAACAACCACTCCGCGACGGTTTTGAGCAAATGCATACTCAGTAGACCCCATCACTGCTGGTTTTTCTTCGCCGTATGAAACTACTGTTACTTGGCTGCTGCTTACGCCAGCATTAAGTAGGTAAGTTTCAACAGACTGTGCACGACGTTCGCCTAGCGCGATGTTGTACTCAGGCGTACCACGGCTGTCAGTGTGACCTTCAATAGTCACTTTAGTGCTTGGGTTTTTCACCAAGAACGCCGCGTGCTTGTCTAAAATACGCTGGAACTCTGGCTTGATGCTTGAGCGGTCAAAGTCAAAGTAAACGGTTTGTTCGTTCTTCAGCGCTTCCATTTCTTGCTGAACCATTTCTTCTTGACGCTTCATACGCTGTGCAGCTTCTGCTTTAACGCGCTGTGCTTCTGCTTCACGTGCTTCCGCTTCTGCAGCCGCTTGTTCTTGTGCAAGGCGGTTACGCTCTGCTGCCAATTCTTCTTCGCTAGGGCCTGAAGAACATGCCATCATTGTCACTACTGGCAATGCGATAATGAAGCTCTTCATCACTTTATTCATTTGCATCCTACTAATCCTTAAATTTTATTGTTTAGTCGTTAAATTGTTAGAACAAAAATGGTGACCAACTTGGCGATTTAACTTGCCCATTGGCTGCTGGTAACCTAGCTTTAAAACGCCCATCTAAAGAAACCAGTGACAACACTTGGGTTCCCTCGTGAAGGGTGCTGTATATAATCATGCTTCCATTCGGCGCTACGCTTGGTGATTCATCTAAGTACGTCCGTGTCAGTACTTGAGGTGATCCACCATCCAAAGACTGCTTCGCAATGTGATAGTTCCCATTAGTTTGGTTTACCATAATCATTTGCTTGCCGTCTGGGGAAATCGTACCGCCAAGGTTCTGTTCACCTACAAAGGTAACTCGCCTTACTTTCCCAGAATTTAAATTTACGCTATATATCTGGGGTTTACCACCCCGTTCCGAGCTAAATATTAACCCACTGCCGTCTGGTAGCCACGCGGGCTCCGTATCAATCGCTCTATTTCGTGTTACTCGGCGAAGATTTTTTGTCGCTAAGTCCATCACATAGAGTTCAGGGTTTCCATCTTTCGATAAAACCATTGCAAGTTGCTTGCCATCTGGTGAAAACACCGGGCTACTATTTATTCCAGGGAAATCAGTAATGCGCGTACGCTCGCTGGTGTAGATATTCTGAATGAATATTTGCGGTCTACGATTTTCAAAACTAACGTAGGCAAGCTTCTCGCCATCAGGCGACCACACTGGCGACATAAGCGGCTCTGGCGAAGACAACAAGCGCGTTTCGTTCTCACCATCGTAGTCTGCAATGACTAATTGGTAAGGTTTTTCTACCGTGTCACGGTCGCGAACAATGACGTAAGCAATTTTCGTTAAAAATGCACCGCGAACACCGGTCAATTTTTCATACACAATGTCGCTAATTCGATGCGCATACTGGCGAAAATCTCGGCCGTTGATCACTGCCTGACGGGCAGCTAGTACGTGATCATTACTCGATACCAAATTCCCGTCTTTGAGTACTTTAGCTTGCCCATTGTCAACTTGCCCTTTAAGTACATCAATCAACTCATAGGATACAAGGTAACGGTCGCCTCCTTGTGGCTCAATACTTCCTACTAAAACCGTGTCCACACCTAAGGTTGCCCATGCAGTGAAAGACACTTGTTCCGCTGTCTCCGGATACTGTGGCATTTTGTCGACAGATACCGGATTAAACTTACCACTACGCATTAAGTCGGCCATCACCACTTTAGAAATATCGCCAGGCATACTGCCCTGACCTTTCCATTTAAATGGCACAACCCCGATTGGACGTGCACTATCTACGCCCTCGGTTATCACAATTTCTAAGGATGCAAACACTTTGGCACTGAATGCCATCGTAATAAGCGCTATCCATAAACCTAGTTTTTTCATACCACTATAATTCCACTTTTAAAGTAATGTCTTTTAACTGCTCGTAAACGTCTGGCGCATCAGATACCGGTAACTTTTCGGCCCTGCGAACCGCGCTTTCTGCCGCTCTACACAGCGCATCATTGCCGCCGAGTACACGAATACTCGTAACAAACCCTGTCGTTGCTAACCGAATATTCAATCGACAGGTTTTGCCTTGATAGCTGTCGTCCGAATACAAATTGCGCTTTATGGTTTGCTGAATAAGCGCGGTATAACGCTCTACTTCAGTAAGTACCTGTTTTCGCCTACGTTCTTGCTGAGCAGCTTGTTCTTTTGCAAGCTGCTCTTGCATGATCCTTTCCATTTCAGCGCGTTCAGCTGCTTCTTTTTTCTTTCGCTCAGCCTCAGCTTTCGCTTTTGCTTCGCGCTCCTTACGCTCTTGTTCCTTCTGCGCCGCTAAGCGCTCCAAGTCTTTCTGACGTTTCGCTTCAGCCGCTTCTGCTTCACGCTTCTCTTTCGCACGCTTGGCTGCTAGCTGCTGCCGGCGTTTTTTCTCTGCCGCGGCTTCTGCTTTTCTTTGCCTTTCTTGCTCTTCGGCTCTTGCTTGAGCTTCAGCTTGTGCCTGCTCCCTTTTTTGATCCGCAATCGCTTGCGCATCAATAAACGTCGCTTCTATCACAGGCGCATTCGACGGCATACTTGGCAACGGGTCAGGAGAGAAACTGACGCTAATTAGCAACAGCGCAGCAATAAAAAGATGCAAACCAATGGACTTGTACAAGCCTACTTGTTCTGGGCTTATACTGTTGGCTTGCTTGGCACTTTTGCCGTTCTTTTTATCACCACTTACACCGTTACTCGCGTTGTTTGAGTGGCTAGCGGTTGACGTGCTTTTCGACACTTCAGGTTTAGACATATCTATATTACTCAACCGGATCCGTCATTAACCCTACTGAAGGCACACCCGCCTGCTGTAATAACACCATTAGCTGTATCACTTCGTTATACGCTACTTGTCCATCGCCTTTTACCACTACGGGCGTATTGGGCTCTTTGGTCAATTGTGCTTTTACAATAGCGCCAAGCTCTTCTTCGCTAATTGGCGATTCCTGGTCTTCGCCTACATTAAGGAAGTAGCGACCTTTAACATCCACTGACGCAATAATAGGTGGTGTATCTTCTTGCTCTATCGGGTTGGCACTTGCTTTAGGCAAATCTACCTTTACCCCTTGAGAAATAAGCGGCGCCGTTACCATAAAGATAATAAGCAACACCAACATCACGTCGATGTAGGGCACTACGTTTATCTCTGATACCGGCCTGCGGCGTTTTCTTACATACATAACAAGTCCTCCGTTTGGAATGTAAACGCTTAGGCTTGTTGTTGTGCTTGCGCAGCAACGGCTTGGCGATGAAGGATTGCAGAGAACTCTTCCATGAAGTTGCCGTAGCTATTTTCTAGCTTCTCAACCTGATGGCTGAAACGGTTGTAGGCAATAACCGCAGGAATAGCGGCAAACAGGCCGATAGCAGTTGCAATAAGTGCTTCTGCAATACCCGGCGCTACCATTGCAAGGGTAGCTTGCTGCACTTCACCTAGTGCGATGAAGGCATTCATGATCCCCCACACAGTTCCAAATAGACCGATGTAAGGACTAATTGAGCCCGCCGTGGCTAAAAAGGGTAGACGACTTTCTAATTCTTCGACTTGACGAGACATAGAAACGCGCATGGCACGGTATGTACCATCAACTATGCCGTTGGTAGCGGTGTTAGACTTGCGCAGGCGAACAAACTCTTTAAAGCCTGAGCAAAAGATGCTGCCCATGCCTGTGAGGTTAGTTCTGGCAGAAAGCTCTTGATAAAGACGGTTAAGGTCAGCGCCTGACCAGAACTTATCTTCAAACTGACGCATTTCGTTGCGTGCCGCCGACAACGCTTTGCTACGTTGGAAGATAAACGTCCACGACGCTATCGACACGCTTAGCAACAAAAGCATAACTAGTTGAACAATAAAACTCGCTTGTAAAAACAAGCCAATAAAAGTGAGATCAGATGACACGCGAAATTTCCCCTAACAAAGTACGTGGTAATCTTTTTGGCTTCATAACGGCCAAATCGACGCAGGCAACCTTGATATCTCCCGATACCAATGTAACGCCTTGTTCATTTTTAATAATTTGTTGAAACGTCATACTAGCGCCTTTCAATTCTACAACGCGAGTTTCAATACTCAACAGTTGATTGAACCGTGCAGGCGCATAGTTATGCATTTCAACGTGTTTGACGACGAAAGCGATGGATTGTTCCATCAGCGTGTCTTGTTCAAAACCTAGCTCGCGAAGCCACTCTGTACGGGCTCGCTCCATAAACTTTAGGTAATTCGCATAATAGACGATACCGCCTGCGTCGGTATCTTCGTAATACACTCTTACCTGGTGTAAATGCATAACTATTCCTTCACCTAAAAATTTAATAATCCAAAGCGGAGTTAAAATAACTAATTAGCGCGACAAAATGCAGAACAAAAACACTCCACAAGCCCCACCAAAGCTAACATTTAATCAAAAGTAAACCAATATTAAACACCCAGTTAACACATTAGTTTTTCTAATTCAAAACAACAATTTTACTCAATTGTAGTTTTTTCTGCTCTCCCTATAATGCACAGCATCAGTCGTACAGAGCGTGATGGTGCTTAGCACGGTCATGCAAGAGTTATTCTCCTGTTAGACATGAGTTCCCTGGATTTATTTCCTTCAACACTTGTTGTTTTAGCCCGCTCAATGAGCGGGCTTTTTTTTTGCCTGTAATTTAGCATCGGTACAAACCAAAATATTGGCGGCCCATGCTTAACTTGCGCTATGCAATAATTCGCCATCCAATCTCAATGCTCTGAACTTACAGCTTCCCCCATACGAGCATTTACTTGTAGCGTTTGAAACGGCTTCTGTATTTTCTGTGTTGCCAAAAAAAGCCCAGCAATCCTGCTAGGCCTTTAAAACGAATCTGTACCTTCTTACAAAGGGGCGGTAAATTATTCAGACGGAGCGAAGCCAAAATGAAGATAAGCGCGCTGCGACACAATACGGCCTCGAGGCGTGCGCTGTAAAAAGCCCTGCTGAATAAGGAAGGGTTCAATAACGTCTTCTATGGTTTCTTTTTCTTCACCAATGGCTGCTGCCAAATTGTCTAAGCCTACTGGCCCACCATCAAACTTTTCGATAATAGCAGTAAGCAATTTACGATCCATGTAATCGAAACCTTCTTTATCAACGTCAAGCATATCCAGTGCCTTCGATGCCGTATCGGCCCCCACCGTGCCGTCTGCTTTAATTTCTGCGTAGTCTCGAACACGGCGTAACAAACGATTGGCAATACGCGGTGTGCCACGCGAACGACGAGCCACTTCTTGCGCACCTTCATCGTTCATGTCTAAATTCAGATAGCTCGCACTTCTTGCCACAATACTGGTAAGGTCTTTTACGTTGTAAAACTCAAGGCGTTGAACAATGCCGAAACGGTCGCGTAATGGCGACGTTAGCGAGCCTGCGCGGGTGGTAGCGCCTACCAGCGTAAAAGGAGGAAGGTCTAGCTTAATTGAACGGGCGGCAGGCCCCTCGCCTATCATAATATCAAGCTGATAGTCTTCCATGGCAGGATAGAGAATTTCCTCTACCACTGGGCTTAAGCGATGTATTTCGTCTATGAACAATACATCATTGCGCTCAAGGTTGGTAAGCAGTGCAGCCAAGTCGCCAGCTTTCTCAAGCACAGGGCCTGACGTGGTTTTAATGTTCACGCCCATTTCATTTGCCACAATGTTCGCAAGCGTGGTTTTACCCAGTCCTGGCGGACCGAAAATAAGTAGATGGTCTAGCGCATCGTCGCGATTACGCGCAGCTTGAATAAAAATTTCCATTTGCTCACATACGTGAGGCTGCCCCGTATAGTCTTCCAGCATTTTAGGGCGAATGGCGCGGTCGATGACCTCGTCTTCGGTGCTGGCTTCAGGCGTAATCAGTCTGTCGGCTTCAATCATGATAGTTCTACTTTAAACGGTGACGTGAAGACAGGCAGACTAAGAACCGCTGTCTTCGTTGAGCGCCATTATATGGCCGCTTTTAATGATTCGCGAATAAGGGCCTCACTTTCCATGCCCTCTTTATATACGCTGTCGACTAGCTTGCTCGCTTGAGCAGGTTTATAGCCCAGTGCAATAAGCGCGCTTTGCGCTTCTTCCCGAGCGTCGTTTACAGCAACAATAGTGTTGGTGGATAGCAAGTCGCCACTTGGGGGCGGTACAGCAATACTCTGCGCCTTACCAAATTTTGCTAGGCGGTCTTTAAGCTCTACCACTAAACGCTCTGCGGTTTTCTTACCTATACCCGGTAAGCTGACGAGTGCAGAAACATCTTCATTTTGTACACTTGCCAAGAACTGGCTTGCCGACATTCCAGATAAAATAGCAAGGCCTAATTTTGGACCTACACCATTGGCTTTGATCAATTCTCGGAAAAGCCCTCTTTCCATTTTATCAGCAAAACCAAACAGCAATTGGGCGTCTTCACGAACCACAAAGTGTGTGTACACCACCACTTCTTCACCCACCGCGGGAAGCTGGTAGAAACTGGTCATAGGCATGTGAATTTCGTAGCCAACACCGGCTACATCTACAAGAATTTCTGGAGGCTGTTTCTCAGCCAACGTACCGCGAATTCGTCCAATCATGAATTATCTCTGTAAAAGCGTGAGCTTCGAGCAGTATTAGCGCAAACGACCACGAACGGTTTTTCGGGCTTGCCCTGCCATGTTTATCAGGCTCTGTTCAGTGTGTGCATGACACAAGGCAACGGCTAATGCATCGGCAGCATCGGCCTGTGGCGTGCCGCTTAAATTCAGCAGGTGTTTTACCATGTGCTGAACTTGCGTTTTATCTGCGCCACCTTTTCCAACTACCGACTGCTTAATTTGCCTTGCGCTGTATTCAGCAACAGGAAGTTGCGCTTGGGTGGCTGCCACAATCGCGGCACCTCTGGCCTGACCAAGCTTCAGCGCTGAATCAGGGTTTTTCGCCATAAATACCTGCTCAATAGCAAACTGGTCGGGTTTATATTGACGAATAATATCGCCAACACCGGTAAAAATATTAGCAAGACGAGAGGGTAAATCTGCCGTTCCAACGCGAATGCATCCGCTTGCTACATACACCAGTTTACCTTGCTTGCGTGCAATTAAACCGTAGCCTGTGATCCGAGAACCTGGATCTATACCCAGTATAACCATTAAGGCACACTCGGTACAAACAAAGATACCGCTTCTTTATTAGAGGGAGACCATAAACGCGCGAGTGCTTCGTCTTTCGACACCCATTCGTACTGTAAGTGCTCTGTTAAAACAAGGGGTAAATCGCTGTTTATTTGAAGGGAAAATACGTGTTCTGTGTTGTGCACAGTACCAGGAGGATAACGATGTAGCCAGCGGCTACGAATTTCATATTGGTTTTGCTTATCGTGGTCGTTGACCACAAAGCCGTGTGCTTTGGCATCGATGCCAATTTCTTCACACACTTCACGATATGCCGTTTCTAAGGGTAACTCCCCCTCTTCTAACGCGCCGGTTACCGACTGCCAAAAGGTGGGGTCGTCTTGTCGTTGCAAAAGCAGCACTCGGTAGTGTTGGTCGTACAACACTACCAGTGCAGATTCAGGCTTCTTATACGCCATAAATTACGATTGCTTTTTCACCGTTGCAATAGCAAGCTCTTCAAGCTGCTGTGGGTTCGCAGGGCTAGGCGCCGATGTTAACGGACATGCCGCTGTGGTCGTTTTAGGGAATGCCATAACATCACGAATAGAGGTTGCGCCCGTCATTAGCATTACCAAACGGTCTAGACCAAACGCAAGACCTGCATGCGGCGGCGCACCAAAGCGCAGCGCGTCAAGCAAGAAGCCAAACTTGTTCTTCGCTTCTTCATCGTCAATGCCAAGAATGTTGAATACCGTAGACTGCATGTCTTCATTGTGAATACGTACAGAACCACCGCCTAATTCAACACCGTTCAATACCATATCGTAAGCATCAGATAAGGCTTCAGCTGGGTTAGCTTTAAGTTCTTCTGGCGTTAAACCACGCGGCGCGGTAAACGGGTGGTGAATAGCGTGTAGCTGACCGTCAAACTCTTCGAACATTGGGAAGTCAACAACCCAAAGTGGTTTCCACTCGCCTTCAAGAAGCTCAAAGTCTTCACCAAGCTTAAGACGAAGTGCGCCCATCGCTTCGGTAACCACAGTGTAGCTGTCTGCACCGAACAATAGAATATCGCCACTTTGTGCGCCAGTGCGCTCTAGCATGGCGTTAGTGATGTCTTCAGTTAGGAATTTAAGGATTGGCGACTGTAGACCTTCAAGACCAGCACCAGCATCGTTAACTTTAATCCAAGCCAGGCCTTTCGCGCCGTAAATACCTACAAATTTGGTGTATTCGTCAATTTGCTTACGCGAAAGCGACGCCCCACCGGGTACGCGAATTGCCGCAACGCGACCTTTAGGGTCGTTTGCCGGGCCGCTGAATACTTTAAAGTCAACGTTAGCAAGCAAGTCTGCAACGTCTGTTAACTCTAGCGGGTTACGTAGGTCTGGCTTGTCACTACCAAAGCGCGTCATGGCTTCTTTATACGTCATGCGCGGGAAGTCACCAAGGTCAACGTTTAGCATTTTGTTGAACAAGTCGCGGATCATACGCTCGGTAATAGACATTACGCCATCGGCATCTAAGAACGTGGTCTCAATATCGATTTGGGTAAATTCTGGCTGACGGTCGGCACGTAAGTCTTCATCGCGGAAGCACTTAACGATTTGATAGTAACGATCCATGCCCGACATCATCAGAAGCTGTTTGAAAAGCTGTGGCGATTGCGGAAGTGCAAAGAACTCACCTTTGTGTGTGCGGCTTGGCACTAGGTAGTCACGTGCACCTTCTGGCGTTGCCTTAGTAAGAATAGGCGTTTCAATATCAAGGAAACCTTCTTCTTCTAGGAAACGACGTACAGCTCCAGTAACTTTTGCACGGAACTGTAAGCGCTGGCTCATTACGGGACGGCGAAGGTCTAGATAACGATAGCGAAGGCGCTGTTCTTCTGAGTTTTCTTGGTTCCAGTCTAGTGGAAGTACGTCAGACTTGTTGATCACTTCAAGGCCTGTGCCTAGGATCTCAATCTCACCTGTGCGCATGTCTTTGTTAACTTGACCTTCAGGGCGCGCACGCACTTTACCCGTTAGCTTCACGCAGAATTCGCTACGCAAGGTGTTAGCTACCGATAGCACGTCTGGTAAATCTGGGTCGAACACCACTTGTACGATACCTTCGCGGTCGCGTAAGTCGATGAAAATTACACCGCCTAAATCGCGACGCTTATTAACCCACCCGCAAAGGGTAACTTCTTGTCCAATGTATGATGAATCGATATTCCCACAGTAATCTGTGCGCATGGTCCTTGACCCCTGATGTTTTTTCTTGCTTCGCATGCAATGAATTGGCGTTCAAAACCGCTTACTTTTGGGCTTAAGACTTTGCCAAAAATCACGTAAACTTGCTGGCCAATTAGCTGGCCCGCCCACAACATGCATAATGTAATGATTTAAAGGCCGCATAGTATAAACAAATGCTTGATAAAGCCCAATGACAAATATGCACAAATCAGCCATATCACAAGGAAATCTCTATATTGGATTGCCAATGTGGCAACACAGCCATTGGCCAAGCACGTGGTTTGCTAATTATCCCAAGTCTGATAATGGATTGTCGCTGTATGCTAAGGAGTGTAATACGGTTGAAGGGAATACCACATTTTACTCTCTTCCCCACCAAGACGCTGTAGCGAGATGGTGCGATTCAGTACCCTGCCACTTCAGATTTACTTTCAAGTTTCACCAGAACATTACTCATGTACATCAATTACAGCATTGTGATGAAGAGGTTGCCCAACAGCTTGCTTTATTAAGCCCGTTAAAAGAAAAGCTAGGAGTCATGATGCTGCAACTGCCCGCTTCTTTTGGGCCAGAAAAGCTATCCATTTTGGATACTTTTTTAGCGGCGTTACCTCAAGAATTAAACATAGCGGTTGAGGTGCGCCACCTGGCATTTTTTGCAAAGGGTGATGAGGAAAAGGCGCTTAATCAACTTTTGATCCGCCACGGTGCGAACAGAATCATTATGGACACCCGAGCGCTTTTCACTGGCTCTTTAGACTCAGGGGGAACAAATAGACGTGCGATGCTAGAGGAAGTGCGAGAGAAAAAGCCTCGTGTACCAGTAAATGTTATCGCTACAGGCCATACTCCCATTGTCCGCTTTGTCGGTAACGATATAGATGATGACAACCAACGCTGTTTATTGCCTTGGGTGAAAAAAGTGAAGATTTGGCAAAGTGAAGGAAAAGACGTTTACTTTTTTTGTCACCGCCCAGACAACAAAGATGCTCCCTGGTTAGCGCAGCAGTTTATCGATTTGTATAACAACACTACTCCATCACTCGCGCTAAATAACCTGTCTATTAAAACTCAACCAGAGCAGAATTCACTGTTTTGATGACGAGCAACTGACATTGAGCCTATCAATATTTTTTAATAGATAGCGTTTTTCTAATTCAGCGGTAAACTACTGCTCTTATCTATTTTGGTACTACACCATTATTTACCGTGAAATAGCCTCAATGAACCATGAATATGAGAAAGCGCGTATTGCTGCGCTTGAATCGTTAGATATTTTAGATACTTCCCCAAGCGAACAACTTGACGAGCTCACCAAAGCTGTACAAGAAGAATTTAATGCTAAAACCTGCTTGGTAAGCCTTGTTGCAGAAGATCGCCAATGGTTTAAGTCTCGCCAGTGTATGGATGCTACCGAAACACCGCGTAATATCTCGTTTTGCACCTACGCGATAGCCGAAGAAGAATACTTGATTGTTCCCGACGCTAAAGCCGATAAGCTATTCGCTAATAACCCGCTGGTTACTGGCAGCCCTTACATAAGAGCTTACGCAGGTGCTATCTTGCGCAACAAAGATGGCTATGAATTGGGTACGTTATGCCTACTGTTTGATGAACCACGTGACTTTTTAGATGTTGAGATAGAAAGCTTAAAAAACCACGCCCGCACAGTTGAAACCATTATTTTTTCAGAGCACCTTCCAGCATAACTCCAGCCCTACGCTTTTCGTATCGCAAAACAAAAACGCATCACTAAAAAGTGATGCGTTTAATAACTCTTCAAGCTCGACTATGTCTATCTGAAATCAGCTGCGTCTAGCTCGTGCTTTTTCATAAGCTTGTGCATATCAGTTCTATTTCTACCAGCAAGCTCTGCCGCGCGCGTTACGTTGCCGTCAGTCATTTTAAGAAGCTTGTGCAAGTATTGCTGTTCAAACGCGTCTCTAGCCTCTGTAAGCGTTGGCCAGCTTTGTTTAGTGGCAGACAAGGCCTGCTCTACTAAGTGAAGCGGAATCACAGGCGTTTGCGTTAACGCAACACACTGCTCGACCACATTCACAAGCTGACGTACGTTACCTGGCCAAGATGAGGTTACCAGCTGTTGCATAGCGTCATCAGAAAATTGGCTTACATTCACGCCATGACGCTGTGCGCTTTGCTGCAGCAGCGAGCGAGCCAGAAGTGGAATATCTTCACTTCGCGATTTTAGCGACGGAAGTTTTAGGTTCACCACGTTTAGACGGTAATATAAATCTTCGCGGAAGGTGCCTTCTTCCATTTCTTTGTGCAAGTCTTTGTGCGTTGCAGAAATGATACGCACATCGATGTCTACGTGCTTGCTGCTACCTACTGGACGAATTTGGCGCTCTTGTAATGCACGCAGCAGTTTTACCTGCAGCGTCATCGGCATATCGCCAATCTCATCCAAGAACAAGGTACCGCCGTCGGCTTCTCTAAACAGACCAGGGTGAGCAGCTACAGCACCGGTAAACGCACCTTTGGCATGACCAAATAGCTCAGACTCAAGCAAGTTTTCAGGTAATGCTCCACAGTTAATAGCTACAAATGGTTTGTCGCTGCGGTTACTGGCTTTATGAATGGCATTAGCAAGCAGTTCTTTACCTGTACCGCTCGCGCCGCTAATAAGCACAGATACTTCACGCTGAGCTATGCGGAACGCCTGGTCTAGTACATTTAGCATTTCTGGAGAACGGGTAATGATGTCCTTTGCCCAATCCCCAGGCTGTGCAGCTTGAGACTGGCTAAGTGCTTTTTGCAGCAGCGCGCGTAATTCGTCGTGATCGACAGGTTTAGGCAAAAACCCAAATACACCACGCTGAGTGGCTGCTACCGCATCAGCAATGGTGCCGTGAGCCGTCATCAGAATTACAGGAATATCTTTTCTAATTCCCATAATTTCTTCAAACAAACTCAGACCATCTAAGCCCGGCATACGCAAGTCACTTAATACTACATCGTAGTTGTCGTTTTGAAGCTTTCTTAACGCTGATTGACCGTCTTCCACTGCGGTCACCTCATAACCTTCGCCTTCCAGACGAATGGTTAATAAGCGCAATAAGCTCTTATCGTCATCTACCAACAATAAGTTAGGGTTACTACTCGCCTTTTCGCTCACTGTTGTGTACTCCTGTTTTTATCCATCAGTGTTGCTTCAATCTGCAACAATTCTTCTAGTTTTTTGCGCAGGTTAACTGCTTCAATTTCAAGTGCTTTTACTTTCTCGCCACGAGAAGTATTTTCTTGCTCCAACACCACCATGGCAGATTCAAGCTGCATAATCTGATTGTTGTGCGACGCAGCAATAACAGTCACCACTTCTTGCGCAGTGGGTGTAAATGTTCCAGCAATATCATTTAGGGCAAGCTGCGCGCGCAACCTGTCTTGATAAGGTGTATCTGTTGGTAGTGTTAAAACGTAGGCGTGAAGCGTGTCAGATGCTGTATCACCTAACGCTTTTAATGCTTGCTTACGCTCTAACCAAGGTTGGTTGGCCGCGTCAATCCACGCGTTAAGCCAATAGGTTGCATCGCAATTGTGCTCGAACCCCTGTGGAGGCTCAACAAATAAACAAAGGCCACGTTCTATTTTAGCTACAGGCGTCACCTTTTCTGGCTCACCTGCGTTGTCGTTGTTCCTGGTTAAACTCTGACATCCTGTCAGCACCAGTAAGGCGACAATTAAACCACTTATTCTCATTTTATTTTTCCTGTTGCCCAATGGTCACTCTAAAGCAAACATCGGCATAGTCTACATCTACAACACGCACATCACCATGCATCAGTCGAGCGCAATCGGCAACAATTGATAACCCTAAACCCGTCCCAATGACATTGTCGTTTCTCGGCTCGGTTCCTCGGATAAAAGGTTCAAATAAAGTATGTACTGACTCTGGAGCAATACGCTTACCGCGATTGGCAACATCCAGTACAAGATTATCGTTTTCGTTATAAAGGCTAATATTTATCGGTCTTCCCACTGCGCCATGCGCGACCGCATTGGACACCAAGTTATCAAGTATTCTTCTAAACAGCTCCTCGTCTATACGCACCTCGGACGCAGTTATCTTTACTTCCACTTCTCTATCCTGAATGGCGAGCGCGTAATCTTCTAAACAAGCAGAAACTAACTTACTAACGTCACTTTGTACCATTTTTGGCTGAGCTTGTTGCAACAGCAGGTTGTAGTCGAGCAACTTTTCCACCAGCGTGTTGAGCCTTTGCGTGCTAGCAGTAAGTAGCGAAAGTACTTCGCGTTGACTGTTATTCAACTCGCCCACCACGTTTTCAGACAACAAGCTGCAGCCTTCTTTAATGCTGGCAAGCGGAGTTTTAAGCTCGTGAGCAGCGTGTCGCAGCAAGGCGGTTCTAATATGCTCCAACTGCTGTAGTCGATCATAAAGCCAATGTAAATCTTTCTCTACATCAATCAGTTCTTTTGGCGCTTGTCTTGAAAGGGGTGGAAGCTGACCATCGCTGTGGGCCATGATCCTTATAATCTTTTTTAAGTTGTTAACGGGGTTCACAATAAGTTGACTCCCCATCAGTATTAGCAATAACGAAACGCTTACAAGCATAGCTGTAGACCAAGCTTGTTTTGCTTGCATGGCATTTAAATCATCTTGCTGGACTTTGACACGTTCAGTAATAGCGGCTTCTACATCGTCGCGAAGCTGGTCGACGCTATCGCCCACTGACGCAAGGTATGCATTAAGTAAAAGCTGGTCTTCAATCGCTCGATATTCGGCTAATTGATTTAGCTGTTCTGAAAGTCGTGTGCAGGTAGTTGGTACCGAGAGAGCCTGACATAGATTGTCAGCGGCCACGGCAAATTGATCGATGGCGTTATCAGAAAGAGAGGCCACCCTATCATTTCTCAACACAGCAAATTGGCGAATGCTGCGCTCTACGTCAACGACCGCGTTATCGAGTCTTTGCATGTCGCTAACAACATCGACAACAAACCGTGTTTCAAGTGTTGTCATTTGACCCACTTTGGCTAAGTCGCTTTGACTTTGCCAAAGTAAGGCTATAAGAGGGATAAGGGCCAGTACAAAACTACCTAGCGTCAACTGCCTTAGTGAACCAAGTTGTACCAAGCGTTCACCAAACGAAACCTTGTTTATCAGAACCTTACCCTCTTAAATATATTATTTTATCTACTCACTTGCTGTGAGCTTTTCATTGCCTGGCGTCAACTTGCTTTTTGCCAATTCGGCTTCGGAAAGTTTGCCATCTTCGTTGTCATCAATCAGCCCAAAGTTACGCAGTAGACCTGTGTGTCGAACCGCTTCTTTAAGTGATATCAGACCATCTTTATCTGTGTCTAATTCCTGCATCAACGAGCGCGCTGGACTTGCGTACGCGTCCGCTACTGAAATGGCTTGTACTGCAGCAACAGCACAAAGTGCTAAGAAAACTTTTTCGAGACGTTTCATCATGAATCCTCCGCTAAACGCTTTTAAAATCCTTCTCAATCCGCTTTGATACCAGCCCTGTGTTATCAGGTTATGCTGCTATTAAAGCTCATGGATACTACCACTAGTCTTCAATTAACCACTATCATAATTGCATTCAAACTGCTTATGCGATTTTCAGACCAAAAAGAAAAAGCACATTAAAAACAGCAGCATATGCAAATAAGTGTACTATCAACCACTCAGCATACAGGTTAAATGTTGCAAAAAAGAAACACCACTTTGAAACACTGTATGTCAAAGTGGTTTTATCGATACCTTGCTATACAGAGAAACTACTATCGCTATAATGGGAGGGAGAGCAAGTGAGCTCCGATAAGGGGATGGGCTTGCTAAACATAAATCCTTGCACATTGTCACATCCATGCTCTCTAAGATAATTCCACTGTTCAAGGTTTTCTATGCCCTCAGCACATACCGAGAGTGACAGTCTTTTCGCCAAATCAATAATTGCCCCAGTCACAAGACGGCTTCGTTCTGAAGTTTGAATTTCCATTACAAACTGTCGGTCAACTTTTAGCGTGTCGATATTGATTTGCGTCAGGTAACTTAACGAGGAGTAACCCGTTCCAAAATCATCTAGAGCTATGGCGCACCCCATATTTCCGATGCGTCTGAAGAACTTGTTTGAAAGAGTAAAGTTTTCTAGATACGCACTTTCTGTCACTTCAAATTCAATGTTTTCTGGGTTGATGTCATAGAGCTTGAAAGTATTGTAGATGTAGTCAAACAGCTGCGAGCTTCGCAAATCATGTCCAGATAAATTGATTGAGGCTCTAAACGGAGACGTGGCCCATTGTTTTAAATCTGGCATATCAATACAAACGCGCTTAATTACCCAACGGGTAATTGCAGTGATCTTACCGCCCTGCTCAGCAATGGGGATAAACTCGTTCGGCATGACCAAGCCAAATTCAGGATGTTGCCAACGAATAAGCGCTTCTACGCCGATTACGTTCCCTTCGTTGTTAACTTTAACCTGGTAATAAACAACAAACTCATCGTTGCTGATTCCTTGCTCAATACCGTTAGCTAAGTGGAGTTTACGCTTGTGCGACTCAACCATATCAGGTGTAAACAGTGTGTAGCTGCCCCGCCCTCGCGCTTTTGAACGATACATTGCAAGGTCTGCATTGCTCATCAGCTCGCTTAGGTCGTAGCCCGCATCGGAAGCCGTAGCGATTCCAACGCTTAAACCTACCGTTAGTGATAAGCCACGCAGTTCAAAAGGCTCATCAAATGCGGTAATAAGTCGCGTTGCCAAGCTTTGCGCTTGGTCAGTAGTCACATCTCTATCGGGCAGTACTAAGAACTCATCCCCTCCCAGTCGCGCGAATAAATCGCCGTCGCGCAGCAAACACTGAACTCTGTCAGCAACCTCTATGAGAATGAGATCTCCGGTTTCATGTCCTAAAGAATCATTGATGCCCTTAAACCCATCTAAATCAAAAAACAGGAGCAGTAAGTCTTCATCATTTCTTTTGGCTCTGGCTAGCTCAAGTCTTAAGTTATCGAGAACAAACTGTCGATTGGGAAGACCGGTTAAGCTATCGAAGTTTGCCAGACGAGACATGGTTTCTTGTTGATCAACCAATGTTTGCTTTTGCTCAAAGTTGATGAGTAACTCAACTTCAATGGTATCCAATAAACTATTAATGTTATTCGATAACTGTCCAATTTCATTAGATGTATTAAGTGAACTGCGCAGCGCATAATCTTTTGACTCAAATACTTCTTGAGTAAACTGCCTCAGCGACCCAATAGGAGAAATCAAACGGTATAAAATAAAGACACAAGTGCCAGTGCAAAGCAGCCAAACCGCGATAACGATAGGCACTTGCTTAATGAGCTGGCGGGCTGAACTTGCCGCCATGGTGTCTTCAATATCCACATAAAGAACAACATGTCCAAGTGGGTATAGGCTACTACCTACAATTTGATGGGCAGTGATAACATTGTCGTATTGCGTAACACCAAATGGAATTTCTGCAGGATCAAGTGGAACAGATTGATTGGAAAGCTGGCTTAAGGAATCAGGTTGAATAGTGGAAATGACTTGATAGTCGTTGTCATATAGCGTGGCGGAAATAAGATTATCGTGTTCTTTTATCGGTTGAAAAAGAGAGGAAAATAATGCGTTATCACCGGGACTTCGCTCCATGACAACCGATAACTGCAGCGACAAAGCGTTACTTAACGTCGCGGTATTGCCCTTAACCACATCCACCACAGAAGCGTTGTGTTCTAATTTATTAACAATTACCACAGAGAGCGCCAGCACCGACATCGTCAATGCAATGACAAGCCCAATTGGGATTTTCAACGTTCTAAACACTCAACTACCCTTACTTCAGTACTGCAAGCTGTTGTAAGCAAGTGATGCCATAGGCTCTGAAACAGCACTGTCACCGCTAAGCTTTTATTATTATTTGTTCACAATAGTAAGGTACAGGTCGCTAAATTTGAATCCATTTTTTTAGCTAATACAAAAAAGACTAACTGAGTGATGATGAACGCTATGTTCTTTCAACTACTTCAAGTTTAGTTTTAATGTATTGGCTATGGGGAACGTACAATAAATCAGCTATTTGACGAATAGTACTCTCTTCAAGAGGCGCTAAAGATTCATCCGCGTATGCAATAGCCCAGAGGCTCTTTATCACATCTCTTTTCTCATCAGCGCTGCAGTGTTTATTTAGTACTTGAGTAAAACGCACTAAGTCAATTGAATCGTCAGCCGTCTCTTGCCCTCTTTCAAGCAACAACGACATCGCTTCCTCATCTATGTTTACATGCTTTCTGAGCTGTTTCTCGTATTCACTTCTCTCGCTATCCGTTACTTCATTATCAGCGTTTACAATTTCACTAAGTAATGCAGCAGTCGCCAATTCAACGGTATACGTTGGCTCTGTGCGCTTATGCGTGTCTTCGAAAAGTTTAAGAAATGATTTCAGCATGGGGCCCTACTTCTTGTGTCACCGCAGAAACGCCCGCGGTTAATGAAATTTGAGTATCGATAAAACTTTTACTCGGTAAAAGCTAAATTCGATTAATTGCTGGATTAGATGGACAGATTTACAGCGATGACTAAGTAAGCAAGTCTATGTAAACTGTACTCAACGACTAGAGCTGTAAAGTGAGAGTTTAAAAGCCCTCAGAGAAACATGAATATGAACATTTTGCTCGTAAATATATTTTCTAAAGGCGCCTAAATTTTAGTATCAAGTAAGCAAATCACTTTACTCCCGCCATTTTCGAACCACACTCGTTCGCACAGCGCGTGAAGCAAAGGGAGCCCACGCCCAAAGCTTTCGTCATGAACGGAATGACGCCGGCCTACCGTACTTGCCTTATTCCACTCAAAGCCTTCACCACTATCTTCAACCGCTATCAGCACCTTACCTTTAAGGGGTAAAGACTCTATCCTAATATTAATTCGCCCGTGACTAAGCGCTTTTAGAGAAGCCTCGCGGTTTTCGTAATATTGATGGAACCCTGTACTATCAGCTTTGAGTTTTGAGTCGAGTTTCAAGATCCCATGCTCTAACGCATTATTAAACAGTTCCGACAACACGGTATAAATTATCGAACGCACCGCTTGAATGCCCTCACATTGCCCCGCAAGCTGTAGCACGCGTTGGAGAATGTCAGGCTGTTTCAAATGTTGTGCGTCAAGCGCAACTTCATGCACCGATGGCAATCCAAAATCCATGTTTGGTGATACGGGCGTTTTAATGGGTTGAGAGGTAAACACGACTAGCGTGACATCATCGTGAAATGAAGAGGCTGCGCAATGCTCTTTCGCCTTAAGAAAAAGTGAATTGGATTCTATTTTCCCATGCGTCTGCATTTGCTCTTTTACTATTCTTACCAAGCCTTCCTCAAGAAGCATTTCTCCCTCTTGAGTAGTACTCTCAATTAGCCCGTCGCTACAAATTACAAGCTGTTCATTGCATCCTAATTGAATGGTATCGCAATCGGTGTTGAGTTCATGCTCGTCTAGGATCCCTAATGCCATGTGACGTGAGGGGATGCAGCGCAGCGCTAAATCAGTTTTCGCAGGAACAATGACAGCCGGCATTCCACCCTGCCATAAGTTGATTCTATTGCCCCCCGCGTTAATTTCGCCCACCACTGCGGCCATAAACATGTCACTTGGTAGAAACTTAATTAAAATTCGATTTAATTCTGAAATAATCTCAGAAATAGATACCCCTTGCTGGCTGAGTTCCTGAAAGGCTCGGGTTACAGGCAACGCACCAATTGCTGACGCCAAACCATGACCTGTAAAATCTCCCACCACAAAATAAATACCACCACTAGGGCTTGATTCGCATAGAAAGAGGTCGCCATTAAAGGTTTCAGCTGGCTTTAGGAAGCAGTCGAAATGCGCCATTACCTCGGGTCGATTGACAATAGCGTGGCTAAAAATATGTTCCACAATGGCGTGCTCTCTCGCCACTCTTTGATTGAATAATCGAAGTGCTTTATTTTGCTGTTCTATGTGTTCACTCAAAGCACGTATTTTTAAGTGGGCTCGAATTTTGGCAATTAGAATGTGTCGGTCGAAGGGCTTTGTGGCAAAGTCGTTCCCGCCAACTTCCAGACACCTCACTAAGCTTTCTTTATCTTCTAATGCGGTGATAAAAAGAATAGGTAGATACGGCCCTTTCGCAAGCTTGCGTATTTTGGGTGCAACGTCAAAACCACTGAGCCCAGGCATCACAACATCCAACAAAACCAAGTCGGGTTTTTCGTGCGTAAATTTTTTGATAGCTTCAACACCATCCACCGCTTCGATACACTCTTTATAGCCTGCGTTATAAAGCATGTTAGTAAGCAATGTACGGTTGATAGCCTCGTCGTCAACAATGAGGATCTTCACGTATGTCTCTTCGATAAAATGTTAATTTAGCGACTTGCTTTTCTTACTTAATGTCGAACTTTTTATCGAATCGAGATATTTTCAGGATTTTAGCAACCTGAGGACGGGCATTTTCGATACTGTAGGTTAATTCTCTTTCAGCGAGTGTCTTTTGCATGTTTAACAACATACCTAAGGCAGAGCTATCCATGTATTCAGTACGCGATAAATCTACGGTGATGTGAGAGACATCGGCGCCCAGTTCGCCATAGGCGTTTCTGAAGTCTTCTACCTTACTGAAGTCAAACTTAGTGCCTACATCTACCACTAGTACTTTCCCTTGATTTTGATAGCTCGACGTTATTTCCATATTCGCTCCTTAAAAATGTAAGCAGAAATGCTTCATCACATGCTTTTAACTTTGCTATTCTTATACTAGTTGAACTTTTACACATCGCCATGAAAGTCATCTTAAACTTTCGTATGGTAATGCTTTTTTTATCGCCATTTAGATGGAAAGACGCAATTTATTGAGGTATGTATGCAAGACTGGCAAGACGCCCTTTTGGTCTATAGTACTGAAAGCGGCAAAATAAAGCCTGAGCCAAAAGAGCAAGCGCGTTCGGTGTCTTCTGACGGCGTTGTTCGTATTCACAGGGAAACTAAAGGTCGCAAAGGAAAAGGGGTGTCTCTGATTAAGGGATTAGACCTCGCGTCTGATGAGCTGAAAAAACTAGGCTCTGAGCTAAAGAAAAAATGTGGTTGCGGCGGCGCAGTGAAAGACGGTGTCATTGAAGTACAAACTGATGACAGGGAAAAGCTCCGCACACTACTTACCGATAAAGGGTATAAAGTTAAGCTTGCTGGGGGCTAATGTAACGCTAGCCAGCTAGCGAGCTCTCACTTTTTCATAAACATATAACAAAAAGAGTCTGAAATGGAAAAGCTGTCAATTTCTGATCTACACATTATTTTAGTTGAGCCTTCTGACACACAAAGAAAGATCATCACCACTTTGTTGTTAAAAGAACACGTAAAGGAAATTGACCCCGTCAGTACCCTTTCCGAAGCTCGTTCAGCGGTAAAAGCGCACGGTGCTGACCTAATCGTAAGCGCGATGTACTACGAAGATGGAACCGCACTAGAACTACTTAAATTCATTAAAGAAGACGACGCATTTAAAACAATTCCCTTCATGTTGGTTTCCAGTGAAAATCGTTTGAGCAAACTAGAAGAGTTTAAGCAGGCGGGTGTTGCGGCAATTCTTCCTAAACCATTTGAACCCCTTCATTTGTCTCGTGCGTTAAACGCAAGCTTAGATTTAATCAATCACGATGAACTAGAATTAGAACTATTTGACGTACACGATGTTCGCGTACTACTTGTTGATGACAGTAAATTAGCGCGTAATCATATTCGACGCGTACTAGAAGGCATGGGGCTTCAACGCATAAAAGAAGCAGAGAATGGCGCAATGGCGCTAACTTATATAAAAGATGAACCTTTTGACCTCGTGGTTACCGACTACAATATGCCCGAAATGGATGGCAGGGAACTATCGGAATTTATCCGCTTTAATCCAGAAACCACACATATACCGATTATCATGGTAACGTCAGAGTCAGCTGACAGTGCACATATGGCTAATATTCAGCAAACAGGTGTGAACGCGCTATGCGATAAGCCTTTTGAGCCCAACGAAGTAAGACAAATGCTTTCAGCACTATTAGGTAACTAAGCGCTAAAATATTAAACGGCGTTCTCAAATTACCCACCGGCAGGTGTATATTTACGGCACCTGCCAACGCTTCATGCCCTAACCGTTTGGCTTTTTATAAAGCCAACAGCGCATTTTAATTACTTTTTCAAGTCCCCCACATTAAAAACAACTATTCAATTTGTAAAAATGGGTTGACACACATAGGCGTTCAACATACATTCAAACCTATGAAACAGAATATTATGCACGTAGCACTTTTCTTTTTTGCGTTTATATCCTTTAACTAGGGAGGCGCGGCTACATGCATGAAAACCTCCCAACTGGGAGGTTTTTTTTTAACAGAATTTTCTTATACGATACGCACGGGAATGATATGTCAGACAATGCATTAGATACTGTTAGAGAGCGGATTACCGCTTTAGACAGTGAATTACTTACTTTACTCTCAGAACGCAGAAAGTTAACCAACGAAGTGGCTGAGACGAAAATAAAGCATCACATTCCTGTGAGAGATCAAAAGCGAGAAGAACAGCTATTGGTGCGCCTAATAAAAGAAGGCCAAAACATTGGCTTAGACCCTCATTATGTGACGCAAATTTTCCACGTTATTATTGAAGACTCTGTTTTAAACCAGCAGGCTATGCTTGCTGAACGCGCTAACCCTGGCAGTACATTGCCTTTAAACCGAGTGGCATTCTTGGGCGATAAGGGCTCTTACTCTTATCTAGCAACGCAAAAGTACTTCTCTCGTCGCCCAGGCGAATTGCTGGAAATTGGCTGTCAGAGCTTTGCTGAAATTATTCACAAAGTTGAAAGTACAGAAGCCGATTACGCGGTATTGCCTATTGAGAACACGACGTCTGGCAGTATCAATGAAGTATATGACCAGCTACAGCATACCCAACTTAGTATTATTGGTGAACTCACCCACCCTATCCGCCATACATTGTTAGTGGGAACCAACACCAGTATCGATAAAATCAAAACGCTTTACGCTCACCCTCAAGTGTTCACTCAGTGTAGCCATTTCTTAGCAGAACTAGGGAACGTAGAAGTGAAAACCATGGACAGCACCTCGTCTGCCATGTTGACAGTTAGTGAGCTTAAACGCGATGACGTAGCCGCAATAGGCAGCGAAGCGGGTGGTAACTTGTACGGCCTAATGGCTATAAAGAGTAACTTAGCAAACCAAAAAGAAAACCATAGCCGTTTTATCGTTGTTGCGCGCAACCCAGTAGTGGTTCCACTTCAAGTTCCAGCTAAGACAACACTTGTTATGTCTACCATCCAAAAGCCAGGTGCACTTGTAGAGGCCTTGTTGGTGCTACGAGAGAACAGCATCAATATGACGAAGCTTGAATCGCGTCCTATTCCAGGTAATCCGTGGGAAGAAATGTTCTACATTGATGTAGAAGGCAACGTAGAAGATGGCCCTGTACAAAATGCCCTTGATGCATTGCGTGGTATTACCCGCTACATCAAAGTATTGGGCTGCTATCCAAGCGAAGAAATTAGCCCGACCAAAGTGGCCGCGGCGAGTGCGCTGGCTGATTAAGCCAGCACACGCCCCAGTGTTTACTTTCTTTCGTTGTAATGTTTAGGCAGGCTGAAAGGCTTGCCCTACATTACCAACGTCACTTTCACCATTAACCTGAAAGACAGAAACTCTGTTGCGGCCATGCTTTTTACTGCCATACAAAGCTTCATCGGCATTGGCATACAGCGCCTCGAATTGATACTTTGATGACGCAGTGCTGGAGATACCAAAGCTTGCTGAAATATCGAAGGTAAAACCGCTTTCAGCTGTATCAATTTGACGGATACTATTGCGCATACATTCCGCTATTTCTTTTGCTTTTTTCTCATTACACCCTGGTAATAGTAGGCCGAACTCCTCACCACCTAAGCGCCCGAAAACATCTTCTTTTCTGCAGTGTTTCCTCACCGCGTTAACTACTGCCTTTAATACCCAATCGCCTGTTGGATGACCGTAGCTATCGTTAACTGACTTAAAGTGATCAAGGTCAAAAATTACAAAAGATAATACGTCCTGCTGCTCTGACATTCGATCAAGCGCTTTCGATGCCAACTCAGTAAAATAGTGACGGTTCGCCACTTTTGTTAACGAGTCAGTTTGCGCCTTTTCCCTAAGTGCTGCATGTAACTTACGATTTATTATTGCCCACATAAGGACAAGTATCGTGGTGGAAGCAAGCAATGTTATCAACAGCCTGTGATTTTGCTTTTCTTCTCGGGAAAGGGCTGCTTGTGCTTTCAGTAGGCTATTCTCTTTGTCCAGTAGCTGAATTTCGATATTCTTCTCGAGGTTATCGAACTTAGCCTGTTGAATCGCCATTTGCTTAACGTTGTACTCATCAAGGTACGCTTTATCAGCCTCAGCGTATTGAATAAATGCATCTAATGCTTGTGCATTATCCCCTTTCTCTATTGCCGACTGGTACAGTATATAATATGCCGTTTTTCTGGGTTTTGAATATCCCATGCCTTTTGCAAGCTCCGCGCCTTTAAGCGCACTCTCCTGTGCGTTATGAAAGAGCTTATTGGCAAAATAGGCTTGTGCTAGCGCTGTATAGTACTCTGACGTTAATCGTGGATAGTTAGTACTTTCAACATCTGCTTGGATAGCAAGTAAGGCGTCTAACGCCCCTGCGATACTGTCTGGCGATGCTAACATCAGTTGAGCAAGCCATAATTTTGCTAGATTCAGAGCGATTGGCTCTTTACTCGCATTACATACCTCAATAGTTGTATTTAGCGTTTCTCGGTCAAGTCGTCCTAAATTGTGCAGCGACTCACTACGCAGATTGTGAGCCAGACACGCATTGCGGGAAGAAAGCTCTTGTCCAATTACGCGAGCACTGTACTGCAAACTCTGCTCAAACTCTTCCAACTGATTATAAAAAAGCGCAATCGTCAAAATTGAAAGGTGCTTATCTTTATCTTTCGCTAACGAAAGTAGAGGAACAATATCAGGAATTTGCTGAAGTGCTTTGGGAAAATCCCGAACTAACGCGTAGTTGTTGAGAATTGAATTTTTGGCTCGTAGTTGTAACGATTTATCTGAAGCACTTTGAAACACACTTTCATAAAGTGGAACTGCCTCTATGAGTTTTCCTGAATACGATAAGCTATAAGCATTGAGATAGTTAAAGTATTGGACTTGGGCCGGTGAAAAGGAGGCTGATTTATTACTGAGAGCCGACAATGACGTACGAAACGCCTCCACGTCTTGACTGCGAAGTGCATCAGCGCGCACCAACTGCTGATCAATTTCGTCAGCAGAAAGCGGAAATATGAAAAAGGGGCAAAGTAACGCCCCTATTAAAAACCTAACCACAATTTAAACTATCAGGGTTAGTGAAGTGACACTTGGTTCTTTTCTTCACTCTCTTGTACATCACCAGGCGCGTCTTGCTCTTCATCTTCTGGCATCAAAAGACACCACATTTTTTCTTTCTCTTGAGAAAGTTCGTCTGCGTGGTCAGCTTTAAATTGTGCAATTACATCAGTGTCACGTTGCTTAGATGCATCTTGTGCAATAGCGAGAAGTTCTTTTAGCGCTTTCATGAGTTTGTTCTACTTTATAGTTATTAATGTTTAATAGGTTAGCAACTATTTGATGAGTTGTTAATCAAATATATAGAATTTTAGACATATTATACCAGTTACTATTTGCATCAATTACCTTTGAAAACAGAAATACTTACTGGTTTATTAGGTATGATGTAACCAAATATTCTAGCGATTAAAGGTATATGTGACCAAGTTGGTTTTACTTGGCTGAAAACGGCTGTCCTTTGACTGTTTGAAGTTTAATTGGGTAACTAGACGTTTTGTAGCGAGGTGACGCTTTTCAAATTGGGCAACAATTTGGTGAAGATTTAGATTTTCCAAGCCAAATTCGACTAGCGCGCCCATCGCTTCTCGTGCCGCGCCTTTTCCGTTCATTGAAGGCGCTAATATAATTCCAATCTCTGCAGTGTCTTGTAAAACGCTTTTACAAAGCATCTGAATTCCACAAAATGCCTGCGTTTGATTACACGTTATCGACCAGACCTTCTGTGCTGGCCAAGGCCTTTTGTTTGCTTCAATGAAAGTACTAGCGACTACTTCACTTTCCTTCTCAGAAAGGGGCTCACCTATTAATCGCATAACTTTTCTATTTTGGTACAAGCTTGCTGTTTCCTCTTTCCACTGCTGGCAAAGTAAAGCGCTGGTAAAACGAGGTGTAGCGAACTGCACTAGTTAGTACCTTTGGAGTAATCGACATCATCTATCACTGGTTTACTAACTGGTGGTATGACAAGTGTAGAGTGCTGGTTAATTTCGTGATTATGCAGTTCACCAATAGCAATCGTCGTAGCTCTGAACTCATCGATGGGCAAGGTTGCAGCTTCATATAAAATAGCGCTGTCATTCGCTTGGTAAATAGATAACAGTTTATCAGTAAGCTTTTTTCGTTGAAGAGAGCTGGAGGTAAAAACGGCACTTGAGAAATCTCCTGCAACCCCAACCTGCCATAAAACTAAATACGCAGCCGTATCTACTTCTCGTTTATATAGTAGAAACTGGTTTGCCTCGTAGTGTTGGCAACCTAGAGCACCTGGGTCTATGCCCAAATCGGCGTATAGGCACGATTCAGCTGAGATCCCCGGCAACATGTAAGCATCAAACCCTCGACTTTTAGCGATTGCGATAGCGTCATGAGGCACCTTTGCAAAAACCCCAGGGTGTCCATAAAAAGCGCCAACTACTTTTTCGCCTTTCTCCACACGCTCTAGCATTGCGCTAGTCATTTGAGCATAGGTATCGTGGCGATCTTTGCCTTCACCATAGAAAGTTTGTAGGTTTACTGTGTTTTTGTTCAAAGAGGTGATCCATGCCTCCATGTAGTGCTCAGCTACACATACGAAAACGACGTCGGCTTGCTCAATATGACTTTGACAAATAGGCGATAAATGCGCTCCAACCATCATCCCGGTTCCGACACATACTAGGCTGCCTTGTTGCATGTAACTGTTCCTTTCTTATTATTAGGTTTTAGCTGTTTTTATCAAAAACATGTTTAAGCGCGTCAACCGTATCACTCAATGTCACTTTTCGTGCAAACGATACAACACCATTAGTGCCCTGTCCTCTGTCAAAAATTGTATAGTATTGAGAGATCAGCGGAAGACCGAGGATGCTTTGATTCGGCCAGTGTTTTAATGGGAATATTTTAAAGGACGCTTGGTTAAATGTGGGGGCGTGCTCCTGCCAGTAGGCTTCAGGTGGTAGCGAGAGTAAAACATCTTCACCCTCATCGCCTTCAAGAACAAACGTTAGTTCAGGCCATTGTGCCAAATCTAGCTTTTCCAAGTCTATTCCTTGCTCCTCTAAAGAGAAAGCAGCGAAGGGCTCAAGCAATGTTTTCGCGTTATCAACACAGGAAAAAATCTGCTCGATCACTTCGTTATACAAAGATTCTGGCAAACCAATCACCGTTGCTCCTGAATCTACTATCGCATTTGAACACCAGCGTGCTTCGTCCGATTTATCCAAAGCTGGCGCTTTAATGCCTTCGTTTTCTCCACATTTTACGGCTTTTAACGTGACGTTATAATACTTATCGTGGAGTACCTTCACAGACCTAATAGGAGGAGCGTATAAGTCTCGATGAAAAATAGGCTCACCTATTACAAAAAGGCCATGATTTTTTCTATGTGCAAGCGCAGCGCGAAGACAATTTCCATCTACGTTATAGACGCTTGAGCGATGTAGCCAAAAAGCGAATTTATCGGCGTTAATTTGACGCTGCTCTAACTCAGAAAAGTAGCTAGGGAGTGTGGTCGCAACGTAATCAGCTGTCTTTAGGTTAATAATTGCTGACTCGTTAGGCTCGGCCAACGCTTTTTCAAAAATCGCTTGCTCGCTCATTTCACACGTAATTTTGTCAGTGCAACGATAGGCGTGATTTAGCGGTTGATAAGCTAACCCCATAATTCCGTCAGCTTTTTTAAAGCAAGATTCTTTTGTCTCTTGCGATTCTTTCGCTATTGCTACATAAGTTTGCGGCAACGAAATGCTGTGACCGAAAATGCCCAGGCGCACCGTGGTCTTAACAACAGGGCCATGCCAACTTCCTGCAGCATATTTAATTGATTGAGAGTAGTAGGTGAACCTCACATCACCATCACGTTCAACATGATAATGAATGTCGCCTAGCACTAAGGTTGAGCTTCCCGTATCTAAAATAAGATGAACGGTCTGCTGATGCGCGCCTATATGTGCTCTCACACAATAGCCGCCATCAGCGAAAGTATTGGTAATTGGCAAACGAAGAGAGCGAGTCACGTTGGCTACCTTAAATTAGCTATCGCTATAAACAGTCGGTCAAAACTACTTGTCTCTTAAAAGCTGACCATCATCCGCTTTTAACAACATCTGTTTGCTGTCTACTAAACACTTCTTCGCATAATCTCCGAACCACGCGCCGACCTTCATGAACTGTTCTACAAAGCCTTTTTTGTCGCCATTCTCAAGTAATGACAATGCAATCCCAAAACGTTCGTAAAAGCGACGTAGAAGTGCAAAGTTATCAGGGTTATTGAAAATAATATCGGCATAAAGTTGTGGTGACTGAGCGAATAACCTGCCTACCATTGCGAGTTCTAAACGATAAATAGGTGAGCTAAACATGGTGAGTGATTCCAGATTAGGATCTTCACCTTTTAAGTGTTGCCCGTACACAAACGTGTTGAAGTGACGCATTACCTGAATATAAACCATGGCTTGGTCATGTTCTTGCGCGCTGGAGTCGTGAATGGTAGCACCCCAAATTCGCATTTGCTCAATGAGCCAACTGTATTTCTCACTGCCACGTCCGTCGCACACTACCACTACCTGTTTAATCATGCCAGGCGCGTCAGGACCAAACATGGGGTGCAGTCCAACAACCGGACCATTGTGTGCGGCAAGCATCGCCTCAAGTGGCTTAGCTTTAATACTGGTTATATCTGCAAGCACGCAATCCTCTGGCAGCATAGTAAGCTTGCTAATCACGGCTTCGGTTAGATTAATAGGCACTGCAACAACAACCAGTGAAGCACAGCTTAATAACGATGTTGCTCTACCACTTTCCCAGTCGTCTTTTTCAACAACTGAAACGTTGTAATTACTTCGTTCGAACAAGCTCACAAACACACGGCCAAGTGCCCCTGCTCCACCAATTACAACAACGTTGTCGACATCAGGTTTCACACAGCGATATTTGTTGTTTTGCGTGTGATAAGACTCTCGCATTACTCGACGTAATAAGTCTTCGGTGAGATCGGGCGACACCCCAAGTGCTTCTGCCTGAGCACGGCGGGATGCGATCAACGCTCTTTCACGCTCTGGTACATAAACGGGCATACCAGCTTCAGCCTTAATTTGACCGACCTGGGTTGTAATTTGATTGCGTTTTGCGAGTAATTCGACAAGCTGGGTATCCAGCTCGTCGATACCTTCACGCAGCGTATCTAACTTTTTTAAGTGCTGCGATAAATCGGCCATTCTGTCTTATCCTTGAATCAAATGGCACGGGGCTTATTGGCAAATTTTTCTTGCCACTTTAGGCGTTGCTTGGATTTATGCCACCGTGCGCTTATTTTGGCGTAAGGGTAACACAGTTATTAACTTATCTCTGGTTTGAGATATTAAGTTCTCTGTTGTTTCCCAATCAATACATCCGTCTGTGATTGAAACACCATACTCAAGTTCTTCTGGCTTTTTACCTTCAGCTTTTTGATTACCCGGTTTCAAGTGACTTTCCAACATAACGCCAATGATAGACTGATTGCCTTCTAGAATTTGATTGACCACGTTCTGTGCAACCAATGGCTGACGGCGATAATCTTTTGAAGAGTTTGCATGGCTGCAATCTACTACTAAGCCCGCTGTTAAACCAGCATCCTGCAGCTCAATCTCGCACTCTGATACGCAAACCGAGTCGTAGTTAGGCTGCTTTCCACCGCGCAAAATAATGTGGCCATCTGGATTACCGCTGGTCCCGATAATACTTACCTGGCCTTGCTTATTGATTCCCATAAAGCGGTGACCCGATGCCGCCGATTTAAGGGCGTTTATGGCAATATCTAGGCTTCCATCTGTACCATTTTTGAATCCTACAGGCATAGACAGGCCGCTGGCCATTTCACGGTGGGTTTGCGATTCAGAGGTACGCGCACCGATAGCAGCCCAGCTAAATAGCTCAGCAAGATATTGTGGACTAATTGGATCCAGTGCTTCTGTTGCAACAGGCAGCTCTAATTCTGCAAGCCAAATTAACAACTCTCTTGCCTTACGAAGACCTGTTTCAATATCAAATGTACCGTCGATATGCGGGTCGTTAATTAAACCTTTCCAACCTGTTGTGGTACGCGGCTTTTCGAAGTACACACGCATAACGATAAATAGTGTGTCTTTGCATGATTCATGAAGCTCTTTAAGCTTAAGTGCGTACTCTTTCGCGGCTTCAACGTCGTGTATAGAACATGGTCCACACACTACAAGCAATCTATGGTCGCGACGATGAATGATATCTGAAACAATCTTTCTAGACTCAGAGATAGCCGCTAACGCTTTGTCTGACACAGGCAATTCAGCACTAAGCGCTTCAGGGGTTATAAGTACATCTTCGGTACTTACGTGAACATTATTTACGGTGTCCTTGATCATGGGAGCTCTCTTACTCTCTTAACTACAAATAAAAAACGAAAAATTAAACGCCAAAAGAGTGTGCAATCTGCATGTAAACTTTATTGTACAACCAGCTTTTTCTATATTTCTTTAACGTCATTGACTTTTTAGCAACTCAAGCGTAATAGCGCAAGTAATAACGAATAATACTTTAATCTAGGGTAGATTCGAAGCGAATGAGCATGACTGAATGGCAATAGTGCATAGGGATAGCACAATTTTTAATCGACAGTGAGGCTTGTTCCGAATTACCTCATTAGTCAAACGCTTTGTAGTGACATCCCGCCCTTACGTTTTTAAATGCTCCACGAATTTAATGGCGTAATTGACCAACATAAATAAGCTAAATTTCTCATTTATTGTCAGGATTTTGTATCATTGCGACACGGAATAATAATGAGAACACAATGCAAAATTTAGCCCTAACCTACACTGGCGACGTCGCCATTCTAACCATGCAAAATGGAGAGAACCGCCACAATCCTCTCTTCGCAAAGGAGATGCTTTCAGCGTTAAATACCATTAAAAGTAATGAAAGCTGTAAAGCGCTAGTGATCACATCAAATGATGAGAAATGCTTTAGTCTAGGTATAGACACAGACTGGCTAATGCCAGCAATGAAAGCAGCTCGCACTGAGGAAATAAAGCAATTTATGTACGGTATGGATGACGTGTTTAAAGCGCTGCTTCTGTTCCCTCTTCCCGTTATTGCTGCAATCAACGGACACGCCTTCGGAAACGGAGCAATTTTGGCGTGCGCTTGCGACTTCAGATTTATGCGCGCAGACAAAGGCTTCTTCTGTTTCCCTGAAGTAGATTTATCAATCCCCTTTCTGCCCGGTATGATTGAGTTTGTTAAAAAAGCGATGCCGTATTACAGATTTAATGAAATGAAGCTTTCCGGAAGGCGTGTATCTGGTAAAGAATTAGAGCAAGATCACGTGGTAGAAAAGGCGTACGATACACAAGAGAGCTTGATGGAAGGTGCGCTGAACTACGCTAAGACCTTTGATAAAAAGCGTGGCATTTTTGGCGAACACAAAAAGCGTCTACACAAACATATCATCCACACTATCGATAACGAGAACAAACCGTTAATAGAATCGCTATCACTCATGGCATAACAATAACCGGCGCTATGGTGAAGCGTCACTTAAGACGCTTCACCGATATTTGCTAATAAGTCTTTTCATGGGCATATCGATGTTGGACTCTACACTGTTAGTTAGGCCTTGGTGTTCTCTTCCTAAAAAGATCGACTTTAACCCCCCAATGCAACGATGCAATTCTCATTAAAACTGTTACAGAGATAGAACCTAAAATGCACCAAATGTAAGGGATGTCTAGGGCAAATAAGGCGGCGTAAGTGAGACCACCGGCAAAACATGCACTCGCGTAAACATCTCCACGCATAACGTAAGGTACTTCTCTGCAAACCACATCGCGCATCAAGCCCCCGAAGATACCGGTTGTCATACCCATCGTTAGGGCGACAATCATTCCGGTTCCACTAATAAGTGCTTTCTCGATGCCTATGACATTAAAAATAGCAAGCCCTATGGTGTCGATAAGTATAAAGTAAAAATTGGAAGGAGAAGGCATATAGCGAATGAATAAGACTGTCGCGAATATAGCTGAATAGGTTGCTAGTAGATACTCTGAGGTTTCTACCCAGAAAATAGGTTTTCCTAATAGGAGGTCTCTTAAAGTACCTCCGCCAAGGGCTGTCATCACGCCGACAACGACGATGCCAAACCCATTGATACTTTTGTCATGCCCCAGCAATGCTCCCGATACAGCAAAAAATGCGACGCCAACAACGCCTAACACGATAAAGTATTCTGTACTCATCCTTCTCTCTATTAAGAAACCTTAATGTTTGTATTAAAAAACAGATTGAATGGATCGAATTGCAGGCACAAAAAAGCCCGCTTAAAGCGGGCTTTTTCGAAGTTAACAATAACGCAAGGATTAGTAATCTTAGTTAAGCTTCTCTTTGATACGTGCAGATTTACCTGAACGCTCACGTAGATAGTAAAGCTTAGCACGACGAACCGCACCGCGACGTTTCACTTCAATTGAAGAAACTGCCGGGCTGTGTGTTTGGAACACACGCTCAACGCCTTCGCCGCTAGAAATTTTACGCACGGTAAAAGACGAGTGCAGACCACGGTTACGTTTAGCGATAACAACACCTTCATAAGCCTGAAGACGCTCTTTGTCACCTTCGGTAACGCGAACTTTAACAACTACTGTGTCACCTGGACCAAACGCAGGAACATCAGTCTTTAGCTGTGCTTCTTCGATTTTTTTGATGATATCTTGACTGACTTTGCTCATCATATCCTCTCGTCCTAGTTAACTGTCATCTTGCTGCAGTTGCGCTTGGAATAATTCAAGCAAACGCTGCTGCTCCTCAGTCAGAGCTAGGTGATTTAACAATTCAGGGCGACGCTGCCAGGTTCTACCTAATGATTGCATCAATCGCCACTGCCTAATTTTTTCATGGTCCCCACTTAACAACACGTCAGGTACCTTTTGACCATCGAGTATTTCGGGCCGCGTATAGTGCGGACAATCCAAAAGACCGTCAGTGAAAGAATCTTCAACTGCTGAGGCTTTATGCCCCAACACGCCAGGAACTAATCGAGCAACCGCGTCCATAAGGACCATTGCTGGCAGTTCACCGCCGCTTAACACGTAATCACCAATAGAGACTTCTTCATCTACATGGCTTTCGATTACTCGCTCGTCGATGCCTTCATATCGGCCGCAAATTAAAATTGTGCGGTCAATGTTAGCAAGGCGCTGTACGCCTGCTTGGTCAAGGGGTTTCCCTTGTGGTGATAAGTAGATCACCTTACTTTTTTCGCCACCAACTTTCTTGGCAGCTTGTATTGCGTCGGTTAGCGGTTTTACCATCATCAGCATACCGGGTCCGCCTCCGTAGGGGCGATCGTCTACTGTACGATGGCGATCATGTGTAAAGTCACGGGGGTTGAAGGTGTCAACCGATAACGTTCCAGACTTAACTGCTCGACCTATAACACCCTGTTGGGTAAAAGGGGCAAACATATCTGGAAACAGGCTAACAACGCCGAACCACTTTTCCGGTGTCACTTAAAACCCCGGGTCCCAGTCAACTTTAATGACCTTCGCTTCCTTATCCACCTCTTGTACGACTTCGTCGAATACAAAAGGTAATAGTCTTTCTTTTTGACCAAAAGCATCGCCTACATTCGCTTTAACGTGAATCACGTCGTTAGCACCTGTATTAAACACTTCTTTCACCACACCCAAGTCGTAACCTTGCGTTGTTACTACTTTCATGCCGGTGAGCTCACGCCAATAAACCCCTTCGTCGCCTAAATCAGGCAGCTGTGAAGCATTTATGTTGATATCCAAGTTTTTGATGCGCTCAGCATCATCTCGACTATCAACGCCCACAATTTTTGCAACGAGGCTTTTACCGTGCGGTCGCCACTGGTCAATTTGGTATTCCTTTTCATCGCCAAGAAACCATGGCGCGTAATCAAAAATACCTTCTGGCGTTTCTGTATAGCTGTTGATTTTGACCCAACCTTTAACACCGTACGGTGCGCCAATTTTGCCAACAATCACTTTGTCAGACGCTAGACTCATCTATACCACCAGTTAATAACAGCTTACGCTGCAGATTTTTTCGCTTCTTTTACCAAGCTAGAAACGCGATCTGATAAGCTCGCGCCTACACCAACCCAGTATTCAACACGCTCTAGATCTACGCGAAGACGTTCCGCTTGACCTTGTGCAGTTGGGTTGAAGAAACCGATGTTTTCAATGAAACGACCGTTTCTTGCACGACGGCTATCAGCCACCACTAGTTGATAAAATGGACGCTTTTTCGCGCCACCACGCTGTAAACGAATAGTAACCATAAATGCCTCAAACTCGTTGTAGCGTTACCGTTAACTTAAGCCTTCAACCAACGTCTAAAAATTAGACACCAATTAGAAGGCCGCCGAATTATACGGATATCACCACTCAATGCAAGTAAAAACCTGATTTATCCTTTGTTTAGTTCAATATCGCTCCCGTAAATAGGTGATGGCCTAAGAACGCAAATACACATGCATGATCTTTCGTAAATTTCTTTAAAATATCATCTGGTGGTGTATTGTTAACGTAGCACTAGGATTTAGTGTGGATAAAAAACTTAAGCCATATGCAGTTTAAAGGATGGCAGTTAACTGGATTTTAGTTTTTCTCTGGCGCATTTGTTAATCAAAGGCTTCAGTAAATGGATCACGAAGAAGGATTATTCGAATGAAATTATCATCACTCATACTCGCTACATCAATTGCTCCACTTTTCGCGTGTTCATCCGCTACAGATATGGTCACACAACAAGCAGAAGTCCAACCCAATGAAGCTCGTATAGACTTTTTCGCTAACCGCGGAGAAGCCTTTGACAATAAGCGAGAGTACGTAAAGTTGATGTGTTTTAACCAACGCCCTAACGGTGCGTTAGTTCTTCGGGATGTTGAGCCGGGAGAGCATGTTCTATTTGTTCAAGCCAGTGTCGTAAACACTGACCTGCCTGATGGTACCACTCGCGAGGCGATAGTTAGGCTAGATGTAAACTTAGAAGGCGGCAAGCGTTACTCGCTCAACCAATCTCGTGACCATCACGATATGAAAGTATGGCTCCAAGAAACGGATTCTGGCGTCCCTGTTTCTGACATCGTTACAACCCGTGTTGAATACCCAAAATCGGTGGGAGATTTACGCCTTGAACAATGCAAGGAAGGTACAGTTTAAAAGTACTTGCTTCTTTCAATAACGATTATAGATGACGCAGGGTTACACTTGCGTCGTTATAGTCGTAGGGAACGTTTTGCCACTGTGGCTTTTTAAGCGCTTGTAATTTTGTCTCTTCTGCCTCGGCAAATTTGTTTGATTTGAGTATTAAGCTGGGAAAGCCTTGGGCGCCTATACTACGCGCCATATGCATTTCTTCGTTTAATTTCTCAATTGTACTTTCACTATTGAGTGCTATTTCAAAGCGCTCGACATCAAGCCCTATTTCTTCAGCAAATGCTATCAAGGTATCAAAATCCGACGGGTTTTTCGCATTCAGGTAATACCCTTCTTGAATTGCCTTGATCATTGCCTTCTCTAATGCTTTTGCTTCATCGCTATCTCTAGCCTGCGCTTTTGCTGCAAGAACTGCTCGACATGAAGGATAGGTCGAACGACGAGGCTGACACTTTGTCCAAAAATCATAGTTGAATTGTGTTCCAGGCACACGATCTTGAATAGTTTGCCAATAGCCTGCAATAGTAAGTTTCATTTGTTCCGGCATAGGTAAATCACTATCCGGTGCGAGCCCGCCAAGCAAGTAGACAACCTCAATGTCGTTGGGTAACTCACGCTGTATTTGCTCCCAAGTAGGAACGAATGCCCAACACCAACTGCACATTGGATCATGAACATAATACAAAGTACGTGTTTCACTCATCGTTATTTTCCCGTTTTAACTATTTTGCTTTGCTTCTGCGACGTTAACTTTCATCCCAGCGTAAATACTGCCGCTGTAATCGCATTGCTTACGTCCAATGTACATGCTTTGCCGTATAATCCAAATAATGAATTTTAATAAGCGTAGCGAAATCAACGCTATGAATTAGTTATGCGCATGAAGAGGTAATTTTGACAACACCACTCGCTAGTGTATCAACCAAACAAGTCTTACAGTGGATTGGCTCACATTTACTTCGCTACAAAGCGCGCGTTGTAGGTGCAGTTATAGCACTTTTCACGGCCGCAGTTGCATGGCTTTTACTTGGGCAAGGCATTAAGTACGCTATCGACAGCGGCTTCATAGAAAACGCAGCGGATACGTTAAACAAAGCCACAGTATTAGTGCTAGCCATTACTATCGTGGCCTGTTTAGCGACATATGCGCGCTTTTACTTAATGACTTGGCTTGGCGAGCGCGTTAGTGCTGATATCAGAAACCAGGTATATGCGCACTTGCTGTCTCTTCCGCCTTCATTTTTTGCGGAACTTAGAACTGGTGAGGTCATTTCTCGATTTACCAGCGACACTACAATTATCCAGACTGTAGTGGGAATGAGTTTGTCGATGACCCTTCGCTCGGTCGTGACTTTCGTTGGTGCACTGGCGCTTATGACGTTTTCTAGTCCCCTTCTTACCTTCTGTGTAATTGTTGCAGTACCCGCGGTGCTGGTTCCTATCAAGGTACTGGCGCCTCAAGTGCGCCGTTATGCCAAAGAAAGCCAGGACAAAGTGGCAGACTTGGGTGCACGAATTGATGAAAGTCTCCATGAAATTATGACCGTACAGGCCTATACCGCTGAAAATGCCGAACGAATGCATTTCTCTAAAAAGGTAGAGCTTGCCATGGACGTAGCTAAAAAGCGTATTCACTATCGCTCACTACTTATTGGCTGCATCATGTGTATCAGTATGACGGCCATCATCTTTATTGCTTGGGTGGGGGCAAGACAAGTATTAGACGGCACTATGACCGTAGGTGAACTCTCCGCTTTCCTTTTCTATGCCGTAATGGCTGGCGGCAGTGTGGCCACAATCAGCGAAGTCATTGGTGAAGTACAGCGAGGTGTTGGTGCAAGTGAGCGTTTGTACGAGCTATTTACCACTGAGCCTTCTATTCGATCTTTGAATGGTGACACAGCTGAAGCCTCTGCTTCTTCAACGTACTCAGCATTAAAAGGAGCAAGCGCTAAACCGATAATCTCCAAAGCGGCACCAAAAATAGAATTGGAAAATGTCAGCTTTGCTTACCCCAACAGCAAACCTTTGTTTGATAATTTAAACATTAACATTCAAGCAGGAGAACGTCTTGCTCTGGTAGGAGCAAGTGGCGCAGGCAAAACAACGCTATTTCAATTATTAATGCGCTTCTACGACCCAAGTGCCGGACAAATACTGTTCAATGGTGCGCCAATCAACAAAATGCCTGTAGACGTTCTGCGCCAACATATTGCGATAGTTACCCAAGAGCCCGTGGTCTTTGCTGATACCGTGTTTGAAAACATTCGCTACGGCAGCCCACATGCAAGTGACGACGCCGTGATAAATGCAGCGAAGCAGGCATTTGCCCACGAATTTATCGATAACCTAGATGAGCGCTACAACACACAGTTAGGCGAACGAGGCGTAAAACTTTCTGGCGGTCAAAAACAACGTATTGCTATTGCTCGCGCTATTTTGGCCGACCGCCCAATTTTACTCCTCGATGAAGCGACGAGTGCGCTTGATGCGATGAGTGAGCGTATGGTTCAACAAGCGATAGATAGGTTAATGGTAGGCAAAACCAGCATTGTGATTGCTCACCGACTTGCGACAGTGCAGCACGCCGATCGCATATTAGTTATGGATAAAGGTCGGGTCGTAGGAAGCGGCGACCATGCATCGTTAATGAAAAGCGATACCCTGTACAGGGAATACGCCGAACTGCAATTGCTTAGCTGAACCGCCTGTGGTGCTATACGGTACAAACAACGAGGTCGACCAATCGACTACAAAACATACGTTTTGGTAATACAAAAATAAAGGGCCAGCAGCTTTTTCTGCACAGGTTCCAATAACGCTACGGGTTTAAAATGAAAAATTCATTCTATGGTGCAATGAAGACATGGACAGGTCTTTGCGCTCTTTTTTTAATGATGGTGCCAACTGCAAATGCGCAGTTTATGGGAGACAGGCAAGCAAAGCTTGTAGTAACCAAGCCCATTGAATTTATGAACGAAACGCGAAAAGTGGAAGCAGTAGGTAGTGCTGAAGCCGTTCGTTCAATTGTGTTGTATCCTGCCGTCGCTGATGAAGTAACAGAAATTAACTTTGTCCCTGGGCAAACAGTAGAAAAAGGAAAGGTGCTTGTTCGTCTTGATGATAGACGTCAGCAAACGGCATTAAAACGCGCCAAACTCACTTTGGAAGACGCACAGCGCACCGTAGAACGATTAGCATCAAGCTATAAGCAAGGCGCTGTGCCGGTCAGTGAATTGGACTTAGCACGCACTCAACGTGACCTTGCAGAAGTTGCATTGGAAGAAGCTCAAGCCGATTTACAAGACAGACACATCGTAGCGCCTTTTGACGGTGTTGTGGGCATAACTGACGTTGAAGTAGGCGATCGCATTAACGAGCAGACTGTGATCACTACACTGGATAACAGAAGCAAACTCTTTATTAACTTCAGAGCGCCTGAAGCAGCATTGCCCGTTTTACTGAATGCGCCAAACGTAACGCTTGAGCCATGGAGTGACAGAGAGAAACTAGTAAGAGCCGAAATAGCTCAGGTTGATTCTCGTATCAATGAGGCAGATAGAACGCTTCGCGCTAGAGCATTACTCGACAACTCTTCTGATCAATTTCGCCCTGGCATGAGCTTTCGGGTTAATTTAAGCATTGAAGGCGATCGCTTTGCCGCGATTCCAGAAGCCGCACTTTTGTGGGGAGCTACTGGCGCTTACATATGGCTTGCCGAAGACGGTAAGGCTAAACGTGTTGACGTGAGTGTTCATCAGCGTCTTAGAGGAACTATCCTTGTTTCGGGCGACATTGAAGAAGGTGACACACTAATTTCTGAAGGTGTACAACGCTTACGTACCGGACAAGAGATTACTACCGAACTGGCCGGAGGGCCTCAAGGTGAGTGATGCAAACCTATCTTCGTCAGTTAGCGACTTACCATCGCTATCTATTCGACGCCCGGTTCTTATTGTTGTACTAAATCTACTTATTGCTATCGCTGGGTTTGCTGCATTGAGCGGTCTTGAAGTGCGCGAACTGCCCGATGTAGATACACCTCAGGTAACCGTTACAGCAGAATTTCCCGGCGCATCTCCTGAAACAGTAGATGCCGAAGTAACTGGTCGCCTTGAAGGTGCGGTTGCGCGTGTGAGTGGCGTCAAAGACATCTATGCGCAAAGTGAAGAAAACTCGGCTCGTGTTCGGGTTGAGTTTCGCCCCGGCGTTAACTTGGAAGACGCGGCTAACGAAGTACGTGAGTCGGTCAGTCGAATTCAGCGACAGCTTCCGGAAGATGTCGAACAAGTATCGATCATTCGGGCCGACAGCGACGCTCAGGCGGTCGTAAGCCTTGCTATTTCAAGTGATACCTTGGACATGGAGACGCTCACCGAACGTGTCGACACCGATGTAGCACCATTGTTTTTAAGCATTCCTGGCGTTGCCGACGTTATGTTAGATGGAGAAAGAGAGCGTGTGCTGCGCGTTTCTGTGGATCCTCTACGATTAACCAGTTTTGGCCTATCGATGAGTGACATTGCTAATGCACTATCGCTTGCGCCTTTTGATGTACCCGCTGGCAGTATTCAATCTGCCGAACAAGCGTTAATCGTGCGAGCTGATGCAACTTCGGTATCGGCAGAAGATGTGGGTAACATTGTTGTAAGCGGTGACATTCGCATTAATGATGTTGCCAGTGTGTACTTCGGCCCTGCCGACACCACCAGCGTAGTTCGTTTGGATGGAACGCCAGTCATAGGCGTTGGCGTAATACGTCAAGCAAGCTCTAATACTATTGAGATTTCAGATGAAGTGCTGGCCATGGTCGCAGACCTCGACAAGCGTTTTACTGATATGCATATCGTAGTAACGTCCGATGATGCAGAGTTTATCCGCGACTCGGTTAAAGAAGTGGTCGTCTCTCTCAGCCTGACCGTGGCGTTAGTGGTGGTCACACTCTTAGTGTTTATTGGTTCATGGCGTGCCACCATCGTCCCAGCCCTGTCGATACCCGTTTCGCTAGCGGGTGCACTGGCTATTATTTGGGGCATGGGCTTTTCCATTAATATTCTTACCCTCCTCGCTCTTGTATTGGCCACGGGCATGATAGTAGACGACGCTATTGTGGTTTCTGAAAATATACAGCGTCGTAGAAGTATGGGCCTAGGTGCCCGTGCGGCTGCCGTGGTGGGCACACGAGAAGTATTCTTCGCAGTAGTAGCAACAACCGCTGTACTCGCCTCAGTATTTATTCCCATCGCATTCCTTCCTTCTACTGCAGGGCTTTTATTCAGGGAGTTTGGAGGCGTATTAGCTGGCGCTGTTATAATCTCATCTTTCGTCGCCCTTTCCTTGGTTCCTGCACTTACCGCCCGACTTAAAGTGAAAGAAGCGAAAGAAAGCGGTTTGTTTAGCAATACCTTTGGCCGTTTTGGCAACGCTTGTTTGCGCCTGTATCAGGCGTCATTACTAAAAGCGCTCAAATATGGCTGGGTAGTTGGTGTGTTAAGCGTAGCAGCAGGCGGTGGCGCTTATATTTTATCGCAAAATATCGATAATGAATTACTGCCAAGCGAAGACAGAGGCACAATTCGTATTTTTGCACGAGGTCCAGACGGTGCTGGCCTAAACTTTATGGACAGACAAGCTGAAAAGATGGAAGAACTGCTGCTTCCCTATGTGGATAACGGCACCATAGACTCCATTTACACGGTAGTCGGTTCGTGGGATCCCAACATCGTCTTTATCACAGCGCCTTTGAAGCATTGGGATGACCGAGACAAATCTCTGCAAGAAGTAGTAAATGAAATACGCCCTAAGCTTCAGCAAATTCCTGGTGCGCCAGGCAGTGCCTTCGGCGGCAATAGTTTGAACCTTCGCGGTCAAAGCGGCGGGCTTGAAATAGCTTTAACTGGCGACACTTATGAAAACATTTTCGAAGCTTCACAAGCATTCTCTCGTCAGATTGAAGATGCACTACCTGAACTAGGTAGACCGAGAATCAGCTACGACCCTACCCAACCTCAGATGAGAGTAAATATTGACAGACGCCGTGCTGAAGAACTGGGCGTGCCGCTTACCGATATAGCAAGTACCCTGCGCGCCGCAGTGAACGGCGATGATATCGCAGATTTGAATGTGGGCGACCAATCTATCCCTATCATGCTGCAAACTAATAATCGCAGTACATTAGATCCATCTGAGCTTACTAGCTTATATGTGAAAAGTACTGACGGAAACTTGGTGCCTCTTTCTAGCGTAGCTTTCATCAGTGAAGAAGGTGTTGCCGCTGAATTAGAGCGTCAGGCACAGCGCCGCGCAATTAAGCTGGAAATGGAATTGCCCGAAGACGTAGCGCTTAGTAATGTAGTAGAGAATATTCGCAATCTAGCGGCAGAATCATTACCGAACGGTATCGGACTTGTGTTTCTTGGCGAAGCACAAACTTACGAAGAAACGTCTAAGCAAGTAGCGCTTACCTATGTGTTGGCTTTTGTTATTGTACTGCTTGTATTGGCTGCGCAGTTTGAAAGTGTTAACAGTGCGGTTGTGGTTATGCTTACCGTTCCTTTTGGTATTGCAGCCGCGGTCTATGCTCTGTTTTTAACCGGCACCAGCATTAATATTTACTCGCAAATTGGCTTGGTAATGTTGATAGGCCTTCTCGCCAAAAACGCGATTCTTTTGATTGAATTTGCCGACCAGCTTCGCGATAAGGGTTATGATATTTACGATGCTATCGTTGAGGCTGGTAGAGTGCGATTACGCCCGATTATGATGACGCTGGTTTCAACTATCCTAGGTGGCCTGCCGCTCATTCTGTCCACAGGCGCTGGCGCAGAAGCTCGTAATGCTATTGGCTGGGTCGTATTTGGTGGATTGGGTATAGCCGTGGTATTTACTCTATACCTCACGCCAGTGTTATATCTCGCTCTTGCCCGCTTCACCAAGCCTCGTGCAGACGAAAGTGCTAAACTTGAAAGGGAAATGGAAGAAGCGAACGCACAGCATTCCTAGGATTTACCCGCTTAAGTAGGCGCTATGCCTATTTAAGCGGCACCTAAACGGCGACTGTGCGCTAGGTTTGCTTTGAGAATTAAGAGAGACGCCCAAGCTACGTGTGTTGTAACAACAAGTGTTACTACCCGCGTTGAGGCTTGGGCGTTTTTTTATTAAAAAACGGCTGATGCTAGAGCTTTCAAATGGATTAAGAACCTACTGCCCTAGTAGGTTTTACAGAACGCTTTGACTTTGGCTTTACCTGTAAAGGCGAGTAGTTGATCGACCATTCTATCAAAGTAAGGGTTGTAGGTTAGCCTTGCATACACCTTGTCTTTCTTATTAGTTGCTAACTCTTCATCAACGTTATCGGGCTCAAATCCCCACGGCCCATACCACACTTCTTCGCCCGCTTTGCAGCGCGCTTCAGCGTCACTACCTTGACCGTTATCACATATGCGAAAGTCACTCGAAGTACCATATAGCGGGTTCTTATCTGAAAAAAGTGTACTCATATGGGAGGCTGCGCTAATCCGCTGCTCCGGAACCTTCATGGTTTGCATGACGAGTGTATTTTCAGGTACATCGGGTTCACCCTCACCCTGCCACAATAAACACTTGTGTGGATGAGTAAAATTATCTCTAAACTGTTCAGCTACTTTTTTTGTGTCAACCACACTGTCTTTTTCTGCCACCACCATAAGCACAGGTAAATTCAACGCACGCTTTTCTTTTTCCGATTTAGAGAATAAATCTTGAAGCACATTTACGCTTTCTTGATAGGCAGCGAACCCTGGCATTGCAGTGGAGTTATAGCGGCTTGGGTTATCTTCTTCTTCAACATTAGGCCAGGGAAATAATGAGTCAATATAAGGCGCTAACCGGGACACAAAGAAGCGTGATTTAAAGGCTGGTGAAAAATGCATTAGCCCTTTTATATCAAGCTCTTCAGCCATCGAAAAACTCGCTATTGTGGTTAAATTAGCGCCTGTCGAAAAGCCACCAATGTAGAGGTTGTCTACTTCTTCGGAAAATAGTCGTATGTGATGATTAGTTTCTGTCTGCCACTGCTGATAGCTAACATTTAACATGTCTCCGGGTTTCGAGCCGTGTCCCGGCAACAAGATGGTTCTAACGTGAATGCCCTCACTGCACATGGCGTTGGCGACATCACGAAAAAAGTAAGGTGAATCGCCTAATCCATGAACTAACAAGACGCCAATATTGCGGTATTGTGTGCCGCATTCAAATGGCATATTCATGGACATTTCTTGTGCTTTGTCGTCAGAAATAAATGCCCTATGTTCAAGCAAGTAACGTTCAACTTCATTTAGGTAATTATCGAAAGGCTGCACACCAACCGGGAAGGCCTGTGCACTGGCGCTAAACTGAGAACTGTGCGACGAATGGCAGCCGCTCAATAAGAACAGCGCGAGAGAAGCAGCACATGCGTGTGCTGCTTTAACGGTAAAATTTGGCATTGTTAACGTTTAGGTCTGTGGCAATAAAAAAGCGATTATTGCAGTGTATCTTTACCCGAAACTAAAGCTTTGGCGAGTAATTTATGGGTAAGTAATGATAGAAGTTCGGTTTCTTCCTCGCTTCGCTCGCCATCAACGCCTGTGATCGCCATCGCCACTTCTAGTGTTTTCTCAGCATCAAACGACAAGTCATGTTTTAAGCTGCGTAAAAACGTAATGGCATCACCGGTGTCAATGGCCTTTCGGGTTTGGTAGATAGTATCGTTAAGAAATGCTTCGCGGCAGATTGGACTTTGCCAGTCTAAAGACTCGACCATTGCATTCAGGTAGTCTTGTTCAGACAGCGTGACCATTCCATCGACTTGATAAAGTAAAACTGAAAGCTTGATAAGGGCTTGGTTAAAACTTTGTTGTTCTGATAATTGCATAACACTCTTCCTCTTCGTACTGTACGCGGCAGTACCACAACATGCTCTGCATCCTAGCAGTAGCGATAATTTTCAGTGTCTACATTGCGCTATTAAACATCGAAAACACTTTAGCCGCTGATTAACTGCAATAGGACCTGTAAACCTTTACTTTGGTTCCAAGGCTTAACTGGACCAACAATGTAGACCGCAGAATTGACGGTAACATTACGCAGCGATGAAGCTTTTAGTTCACAATGTTAAATAAGTGTAAACACCTATTGCATTATAGGTGTTTTTTGACAGGTTCCAAGTGTCATACATCTCAAAATCTTGTGTGATGATGATGTAAACATGGGTTAAAAAAGGCAGTAGCTTATGTTTAGATTTGAACAACTAACGTTGTAAGAAAGTCTGGCACCCCCTTAATAAACGTGGGCCAGACTTACCTTGATAAGCAATGGGTAAGATTAAGAAGTTTCGTTAACGCAAGCCCAAGGTGATATCGTTTATGTAGAAATTACCCGTATAGACTTTATCGTTATTACCGTGAGATTCTAATGCAAAAAACTGCTTATCTTCATCGTTTAGGGCTTGATACCCCCCGATCACCTGATAAATCCACACTTCAGGGTCAAAGTCTAAAGCCTGTTCTTCGAAGTAATCCAGCGCCGTTTTAGGCTGGCCCGAATCGATGACTTCACAGAAATACGCTTCTACCGCTTGCTGCAATGGATCTTTTTCAAGCGACAAAGTTGATTGCTCAGTCACATCAATATCGACTGGCTTCGTATCTTCCTGCTTAGTTTGACGTTTGTGTACGTGGGTTAACGACGCCACAATATTTTGATAATCGGCTTCATGCTCAACGTTGTTCACGTCTGGTGCTGCGTTAGCAATAATCGTGTCCGATTGATTAAACAACACAGGTACGTTAGTCAGGTTGGCGTAGTTGCCAGGCGCAAAATCAGGCTGCTGCTCCATGTGAAGCAAGAAGCCTTTAAGCAAGCGTGTGCGACCTTGGAACTCTCTAAACCGACCCAACAAGTCTAATAGGCGTGCTTGTACTACTGATAACTCCTGTGCGGCCTTGGCAAAGCGCTGCTGTAGCGACACCACCAGCAAGTGACGAAGTTCGCGGTTAGAACCTGCCAGTTCACTTAGCTCATCGAAGCGGAAACACTCAAGCTGAGCAAGTAAGTCTGTTACCTGTCCTTGCGCTAACTCATTTTCGCGAATTTTAGCTTCAACCGAAGACACATAGCCAAACTCATTGTTAATGCGGCCAAACATGACACGCACGCTATTACTCAATGATTCTGAAAGTTGATAGACATGCTCGGTTAAATCCCCCATGTGGGCTGCCGCTTCATTATACTTGTTGTAGTGAAGGGCTTCTTTATAGTGCTCGGTTAGGGTTTTAAGGCTTGCCAGCGACGCACCAATATTGGCGTTGATAGTTCGGTTGCGTTCGTCTTGTAAGCTCCCCTCTAAAAGGGTTCTCACCGCGCTTTTCAAACGCAGTTCGCTTTGCGCTTCCGGGCGCCACAATACGCCTAGTTGAACAAGCTGGTCTAATACCTTAGGGCTGTGATCGCGCTCTTTTACTGAACCATTAATGTACGCCTGCATGATAAGGTCGCTGTGACGACCCAATGCGTTTAATAGTTTAGTTCCTGCCTGAATTAACACCTGACTCATATCAAGCTACCTTGCGAAATAGCGGCCTCCGCCTGCTCAGATAAACTCAGCGCTTCGGTTTCATCAATGAAACGTAGCATTTCGTAAAGGTGTTCAATTTTGCCAGTGCCCAAATAAATCTGTTTATCTGGGTTTGGCTTAATCAGATAACCCATTTCAATTAAGCGTTTAAACACCTGCTTTAGCTGACCATCCAAATTCACACTGGTAGAACCAAACATGCGATAGCGCGATATTTTCTCTAACTGCTCAGCATAGGCGGGGGTGTCTTCAATGGTAGTTTGCAGCTCGTTTAGTCGAATAGCGCTACCCATGGTAATGGGCATATCAGATTCATTGGCTTGCTGAACCAGCAGCAACCACTCTACCAGTGGCACTAGGTTAGATGCTGTATCTTGGAACTGCTGTGTAAGCACTTTGCGCTCGTTCTCACCAATGGTGAGGAAGCTGGCAAAGAATACGTCACCCTCAGCGGTGGTCGATAATGTACGATTTAATAACGCTAAATGAGGTTCTAACTGCGCAGCGTTGTCTCTTGATTTAAGAAAACGCCATGCCTCTTCATCGGTCACCTGACAAATAAACGCGCCTTGTAGAAGTGCACTTAGTACACGGCCTTGTTCTGTCATCATGCTGATGCCTCCTCACCTGCTACTTCACCGTTCTTTTCTGCTTCTTTTTTCTGTTTAATGCGCGCCCCTATAGAGCTTGCTTTTGGCTGAACCACCTGCAGTTGGCGGGTTACCTTATCTATCAAGTAGCGGTTTTCAAACAACGTCAATACTTCTGACTCTGGGTTAGGGAATGCGCCGACTACACTAATGTTATTGTTTTGACACGCTTCAAAGATTTTCTTCACGTTGTTTTGGTGAAGTGTACCTAGTTCATCGATCGGCCAATGCACTGTGGCGTCGGCATCGCCGCGCAGCAGACGGGTGAAAGCGAGTAAGAATTTACACAGAATAAGGTAGGCCATACCGTGGCTTGATGACTCGTTAAGCTGGCGATCAGTACGAATAACAAGGTCACTTTTACCCTCACGAAGGTGTAGCTCGATATCAAGTAGCTTGCTAATGCCGCCCGTAAGCGCTGCACGGCCAAGAATATCAAGAACCCGGCGCATACTTTGACCGTACTCTTCCTCTGGTAACTCGTTAGCCCCCTCTTCCATCCAGTGCTCATAGAGCTTTCTGAATTGCTCAAGTTCGGGCCAGAATTCAAGTTCACTAATACGTGAGCGAATTTTAACAGCCGAGTCTGATACACCATCAAGAGAAAGGTCGCCGTCGACCTCTTGGGTAATACGGCGGCTTTGCGACACAATGCGTTTGTCGATATCGGCAAGTACAAAGTAGTATTGCGAAAGATCGGCACCAAAGATACGGCCTTGCTCACGCAAGCCCTGTAGCTTCTGCGGAACAATCACGTTTAGAAGCTGTGCTAAATGCGACACCATTCGGCGGTGATCAAAGCTCTTCACGCCGTGGGCGTTTAGCGTTGCACACTCTTCACGGGCGCGCTCCCACGTATCAGATAGCCCTGTACCCGCTTGCGCAGCAATAAGCTGGTCGAATCTTTCTACATAGGCGCGAATATCGCTTAGTAAGTTTTCGCGCTCTTGAAGCTGGCTTTGCACTTCTGAAATACGCTGACCAATACTTACATCGTCGTGCTTAATTTCAGCCGTTTCATCACCTGCTTGAAGCGTAAGCTTGGCAAGAGATTTACTTAAGGTTTTAACCTGTTCTAGGTGCTCACTGGCAGTTTTAAGCGTAGTTTCAAGCTGTCCGTGCTGCTCTTGAAGCTGTTCGCGGTTAGCTTTATAGGTTGCTTGTTTGCTGGCTAAATTACGCTCAGATTCGCCCAATAACTTACGCGACTTAGACAAGCCTTCCTGCCATACCACTTTTTGCTTGGTAAACACGTTAGTGTACCAACGCTCGTAGTCGGCTACTTTATGACGGTGGGTTTCAGTGCGCGTAATGTCTTCTTTAAGCTTATTGATTTGCTTTTTAAGCTGACCTATTTCATCAACATCCACACCGCGATTGCTCAATTCGCTTTCTAGCCAATCCTGCATATCTTTGCGGTCTTGGGCAGCATTGTCTTTCGCCTTACGCATGTCGCTATCAAGCTGAGATATACGTGCTTCACTGTCAGCAATAAGCTGCTGCCAATGGAATTTGTGTTCGGTTTCCGCTTCGCGCTGCTGATCTTTGATTTCGTCACGACTAAGCTCAAACTGCGCCTTCGCTTGCTTTTGCGACTGCTGATTCGCTTCAAGCTTAGTTTTGGCTTTTTGCTTACGTGCAGAAAGCGCCTGCTGATATTCGCTAAGTACCGTATCGCGGTCTTGCTGTGCACGTTTACGGCTGGCTTCGGCACTTTTAACGGCGTTGTCTTTTTGGGTAACCACAAGCTCGGCGTTGCGCACATCTTCGTTCGCTTTCGCCAAGCGCTGTTCGCATTCGTTTTGCGCAGCAAGGGCAGCGGCTTGACGAATTTCAGCTTCTTGCAGTTGCTGCTTAAGCGCTTGCTCGGTAAAGGCATAGTCTGGGGTATCAAGTTCAGTAAGTGCTAACTTAACGCCCATAAAGGTATGGCTGTCGCCTTGTGCATCCTTTGCCATAGCAGGCGCTAAATCAGTGCGCTCTAGTAGCTCAGGGCGAACAACTTTACCTAAGGATAACTCCCAGTCATCGACATTGGCGCGCAAGAACTCAAGTAGCGAGCCTTCGCCAGGGTAAAGAAGCGCATTAATTTTGTTAACCGCTTTTTCTTCTTGTTGAAAGGCGTTACGTGCTTTATCTAACGCATTTGAACATTCTTTGCGAAACTCAACTGATTTACTGTGCGCCTGCTGCGCTTGTCGCAGCTCACCGCGCGCTGCATCTTCATTGATAGATGCTTCTTTGATGGCCGCATCAAGAATATCTAGCTGAGATTGTTCAAACTCGTTGTAGCCTGCGTTACTTAGTGAAGCTTTTAGTTCAGCTTCAGCAACTTTTAGCTCATTCAAACTATTTTGGTAATCGTTCTGAAGCGCGCTTAGCTGACTATTGTAGTCGCTCTGAATGCGACTTAATGCTTCACGCTCGCTCTGCTGCTGCTCAGCTTTATTCTCTGCGGCTTCTTGGCGTGCGGCTGACATTTCTTCTAGAGTAATTGACAGCTTTTCACCTAGCTCAGCCAAGCGCTTGTTGTAGGCCGACTCAATATCTTGGTGTTTTTCAGTAAGCAGTACATAGCGACTGTCGGCCATGGCCTTTTCATTTTGCCACTGCGCTAGATTTGCCACGTCTTCTTTAAGCTGCTCAATATTTTGGTCTTGCCATTTATCGAATTCACGCTCTACCGTATCAAGTTCACTGGTGAACCTCTCAACATCGGCACGAGCAGATGAAATAACCTGATTTAGGTGATCGCGGGTATCACCCCACTCGCTGTCCGTTTGTTTGCGCTGGAAGCTATTCTCATCCAGTTCATTCTTTGTTGTTTCAACGCGCGCAGCCAAGTAGGTCTTATCAAGCTCGAAGCTATGCTTAAGGTTAGCAAGCACTTGCTCTGTTGTGGTTAGCGCCATGTCAGCTTGTTCGAGTTTAGAAAATTCAGGGCGAATTTTGTCGAACTGTTTAATTAAGTGACATTCTTTAATCCAGTCATCGACGCGGTGGCGGCTTAGGCCTGAAGTAGGTGGCGTAACACCATCCTCTTCTAAAATGGCGGCAATCATGGCCTTGATAGTTTCCATCTTGCCTTCTTTAGAGTGAACCGCTTTAGCCAACTTCTCAATGTGGCGCATGTGTTTCGACGGTTCGCAAAGGCTAAAGATTTTGGCGTAGCCTAATAGCTCACGGGCATTGTTACTCTGGTTAAGCACCCCGTGGTCGTTTTGAATGATTGCACGGAAGTCTTTCGTATTAAGTAAGCTCGTAACCAATATGTTGTTACGCTTCATGGCGCGTGCAAGCTCGGCGCTGCTTACACTAGCGTGTTTGCCGTTCTTTTGCTCTATCAAATAATCACTGATTTCAAATGGCTTGCCGATTAAACGATAATTGACGCCGGTTCCGTTTGAGCTTAACACTGCTTGGCACAGGTCACCTTCAGCACGCGTGTATTCATAAATAATAAAGCTAGATAAACGAGGCAAATACCAGCGTTCAAAGCTGTCACGGGTTGCCGGTACCACGCGACTTGGGTACTCGCCGTAAAAAACGGGAATAAGTCGTTGAAGCGTGGTTTTACCCGACGCATTGGTACCACAAATATTGGTGTGTCCATCAAGCTTTAGCTCGACCACGCCTGGTAAATGCGTGTCGATAAGAATAATACGTTTTAAGCCTGCCATAGTGTTCCTGTATCAATAACTCTGCCGCGTGAACGCTCACACAGCACAAAACTGTACCTGCTTTGATAGGGTAAAAGTTGCATACCTGAAAAGAAAGCGAGCACATGCGCACGATGTAGCCCGTCAGTGTATTATGAATTCACGAATTTGCACAGATGCGCGGTGATTTGTTGGTTATAAAGCATGCTATTGTTTAAAAGTTAGTTGGCAAAGCTTTTGAATATCCCAATAACGCCAAATAAATATAAAGCGGCACGTACTGATTAGGTACGTGCCACTTTAGCGAAAGCATTGAGCTTTCATAGAACAGCGATAAGATGAACGGTTTCTACAAGGCTGTTCATCAGTTGTTTTACTTCACTGACAATACATTTACCGACTCTGGTGCGGGATACATCATGCTAAAGCTGGGCGTAATATCACCCGAGGCTGCATTTAGAATATTGTCAAAGCGCAGGATCATGCCATTTGATTTTTCAGCAACATATACATGACCATTGCTGAGCATCAAGTCTACCGGATTACCCAACATTGAGCTCGGTCCTGCAATATTGACGGATACATCCGTTATGCCATCGGCACTGCCTGCGCCAGGAATCACGTACAATTTACCGTCAGTAGCATCCGCTGCGCTGCCTACATCAGAAATGACCAAACTATCGCTTTGGCTATCATAGTCTATGCCATGGATGTTGGTTGGCGCGGCAAATGCTGTCCCACCACTTGCAGGGACAATCAGCCTATCTTCACCCGTAATTACGGTTTCACCGCTTTCCATTTTGCGCATCACTTCTTCAAACACGGCAACCGAACCGTTAGTTAACGCCAGATACGCGCTATCAGTTGATGGGTCGTAATCCACATCCCAAGGGCGCGCCCCGTTGGCAGCTTCAAGTGTTAATAGAGGCGCAACATTGCCTGATGCACAAGGCGAAAATACGCGAACGGCAGGAGTAGCTTCGTTAACATCTGCCACAAATACCACACCTGCTTCTGAAGCAATGTCTAACCCTTTAGGTGCAATCAAGCCTGTATCGCTACCCGCAATCATGTGGTCGAAACTATCGCTATACATCATACCGTCTCGCATGGTTTTAAGGCGATTAATCACGAGTAAACCACCCGTTGAGGTTTCAACATCATCGAAGGTAATGACGCCATCACCGCTAGCCGTGAAAGCGGCACTCTCAATGCTCATACCAGCGTCAAAAGTGCTTAGCTCACTGGAAAGTACAGCGCTGTATTGCGCTACTTGCCCCGTGGTTGCACCTTCGCTTGCAGGGTTACTTGATACCGAAAGGCCCATAATAGGCATGGTAGTTATGCCATCGTCCGATGCGTCTTTCATCTCGTTCAGCTGAGTTAACTCGGCCAACGACTCTGGTTTTACTGAGGGCGTTGATAGCGTTGGTGCAACGTCGCCACTAGCACCGTTGAATATGTTTGAGAACACCAAAATGGCGTCATTGGATTTTTCCGCCACGCGAAGATCAGAACCGGTTAAAACAATGTCTACTGGATTACCAAGCTGGGTAGATGCGCCACCAATCACTCTGCTTGGTACCACAGCCCCATCAGCCGTAGAGGCATTTTCTAAAACAAAAATTTGACCATCATCAGCAATTGCAGCATCGCCAACGTCTGACAATACCATACGATTAGACATAGGCTCGTAAGCGATACCGTGCAGATTAATCGATATTTGATTTCCGTCTGCATCTGAAGGCACCACTGAACGCATAACTGTGGGCGCAAAATCAGAACCAGCGACATTATCGTAAACCGCGAGTGTCCCATCGGTCAGTGCAACAAACAATCTATCGCTTTGTTCGTCATAGGCCACATCCCATGGTTTTGCTGAGGTCATTATTTCTGCAATCGGTGCAACATTGCCTGCTGCTTGGCCACCGAATACGCTAACCTTTTGACCGTTAAAGTCAGCCACCATAACTAAACCTGCATTTTCAGCAAAGGCAATACCTTTCGGATTAACAAGGCCCGTAGTTGCGCCCGTTATCTCATGCCCTGTACTCATCATGTAGTCGGCTTGAGCTTCAAAATTACAAAGCGTTCTTAATAACGGTAAATCACTGTCACCAGCTTGTACCAAGCTTCCGCTTTGCGTGAATACAATCCCCTCATTCGCTCCAGTGGTTACCGTAGATAAAACATTTGCGTTTTGGTCAATCGAAGTAACCGTATTGCGGTTGTCATCGCCATTATTTGCGACCAAGAATGTCGCAGACGCGAAGCCTGGGGTTCCATCTTGACCGGTTGCACCATCTTGGCCAGGCGCGCCATCAGTCCCATCGACACCATCTGTTCCGTCGTCACCGTCGCAGGCACTTAGCGCGAGAACCATTGCCGTCGCCAACAGTGACAGTTTTAATTTTTGCTGTGATGTTTTATTGAATTCCATCTTCATCTCCGTACTTGTTGATTCGTGAAGAGACGTCACTTAAACGCGCGATGCGATAAGTACTGCTCACGTCCTGTTCAACAAGCCAAACGATTGATGAGTGAAACTGGATGCAAAAAAATAAAAAAACCTCAATGCATTGCTGCGATTGAGGTTTTTAAGCATTCTTAAGTAATGCGATAGTCTTTTAACGTGGTGGGAAGCCACCGCCTCCGCCAAACCCGCCAGGGCCGCCGAATCCACCCGGGCCGCCTGGACCACCTGGGCCTCCAAAACCGCCACCCGGAGGCATCATGCCTTTCATCTGACGCATCATCTTCTTCATGCCGCCGCCAGACATCTTCTTCATCATTTTCTGCATTTGCGTAAACTGCTTAAGTAAACGGTTTACGTCTTGAATTTGCGTACCTGAACCGGCTGCTATACGGCGCTTACGCGACCCTTTAATCATATCTGGGCGCGCACGTTCAGCTGGTGTCATCGAATTAATGATGGCTTCCATTTGGTTAAACTGCTTGTCGTTTGCCTGATCTTTGATTTTATCAGACATACCGCCCATGCCAGGAAGCTTATCAAGCATTCCCATCATGCCGCCCATGTTCTTCATTTGCTCAAGCTGATCTTTAAAGTCTTGCAGGTCGAAGCCTTTTCCTTTCTGTACCTTCTTGGCCAGCTTTTCCGCTTTCGACTTATCGACTTTACGCTCAACCTCTTCGATAAGGCTAAGTACGTCGCCCATGCCCAAGATACGAGACGCAATACGCTCAGGGTGGAAAGGCTCAAGTGCATCAACCTTTTCGCCCATACCGATAAACTTAATAGGTTTACCCGTGATGTGACGAACCGACAGTGCAGCACCACCTCGTGCGTCACCATCTGCTTTGGTCAGTATTACACCGGTTAGCGGTAGCGCGTCGTTAAACGCCTTTGCCGTATTCGCAGCATCCTGACCGGTCATGGCATCAACCACAAACAGGGTTTCAATTGGCTTAACTGCAGCGTGAAGCTCTTTAATTTCGTCCATCATGTCGTTATCGACATGCAAACGACCCGCGGTATCTACTAGTAGAACGTCGAAGAAATTTTTCTTCGCTTCAACAATAGCGTCGTTAACGATATCAATGGGCTTTTGTAAAATCGTTGACGGATGGAAAGCTACGTTCACTTCACCGGCGAGTGTTTCAAGCTGCTTGATAGCGGCCGGACGGTATACGTCGGCACTCACTACCATCACTTTCTTTTTCTCGCGCTCAGTTAGGTATTTCGCAAGTTTACCTACAGACGTAGTTTTACCCGCACCTTGTAAGCCCGCCATAAGCACAACAGCCGGAGGTTGAGTTGCGAGGTTAAGCTTTTCGTTCGCCTCCCCCATCACCGACTCTAGTTCAGACTGAACGATTTTAATAAATACTTGGCCAGGCTTGAGGCTTTTGGTTACTTCGGTACCAACTGCACGTTCTTTTACCTGTGCAACAAACGCTTTTACTACGGGTAGCGCAACGTCGGCTTCAAGTAGTGCCATACGCACTTCGCGTAGCGTTTCTTTAATATTGTCTTCAGTAAGACGCCCTTTACCGCTGACATTTCGTAATGTCTGGCCTAAGCGTTCTGATAAATTCTCAAACATAGTATGAAACTTCTTTTTATTTCAGACGTAATGCCCGCATTGTAACGTAAAAGCGAACGGTAACGTACCCACAATTGCGGTTAAATTTTTAAACTTTTGCGTCAAGGGTTGTCGAAATTTGATGTACGAATTTCGAAGTCGATATGGAGTAAAAATTGTCCTTCCATGATCCTATACCCACACTAAAAGTGGGTGTGAAACAAACAAAATCAAGGAGATGGTTGAATTTACTTGCAAGTTGCAGTATCAATACCGACTCAGTCGGTGAAGACGTCACCTACCTATTACAGGACGCATCATGAACACCCTTTTCGCCATATCTGCTGCTTTACTCTACGCATTAGCTGCGGCAGTACTTATTGGCAAATTCGTACACCAAGACGGCCCAAATAAGCGATTAGGGCTATCCATCGCTAGTGTTGGGGCAATTGCACATATCGCTTTTCTCACCAACGTTATTATTGTCGCGCCTGGGCAAGACATGAGTGTAACCAACGTGCTTTCATTAGTGTCGTGGATAATTACAGTATCCATGCTTATATTTGCCCGCGCCATTCCTAATCTTATTTTACTTCCTGTTGTTTTCGGCTTTGCAAGTCTTACGGTACTCGCCTCACAGTTTATTCCCGTGTCGTACATCATGCACATAGAGCTGCAGCCGGGCTTAGTTATCCATATTAGTTTGTCATTGTTTGCTTACTGCACTTTGGTCATTGCATTCTTATACGCACTGCAAATGTCCTACATTACCTACCGGTTAAAGCAAAAAGGTGCTGCGCTACTACATTCATCACTACCGCCTTTAATGCTTGTAGAAAACATTTTGTTCAAGCTGTTGCTTGCGGGAACTTGTTTACTAACCGTCTCACTAATTAGCGGGTTTGTTTTCTTAGAAGATATGTTTAACAAAACTTACGCGCATAAAACGGTGCTATCAGCGGCCGCTCTCGTTGTTTTTCTCATTCTTTTAATAGGCCAGAAACTTCGAGGTTGGCGCGGGCGACAAGTTATTGTGATGACAGTCTTGGGTGTGACGCTACTGTCCCTTGCCTATTTTGGTAGCAAACTAGTTCGCGAATTTCTTCTTTAAAACTCCCTGTATTTATTGCTGAGCTCGCTGCCGGGCTTGCTTTTTAGGCGGCTCGGCGGCGCTTGTCACTTTTTGGTGTTATCTAGTTAATTAGGGGCATATCAACAATTTTCCCTTGAAACTCGCACCTCAAATCAATACATTTGAAGCCTAAGTTAAGACAGGAACCCATTAATTGGACGACATATCAACGAGTACGCTGTTTATCGCGCTCGGCGTACTCATATTACTATCTGCGTATTTCTCTAGTTCAGAAACTGGCATGATGTCGATTAATCGTTATCGACTCAAGCATTTGCAAGGAGAAGGCAACCGCTCAGCTATACGTGTTGCTAAACTTCTAGAACGACCTGATCGCCTTATCGGCCTTATTCTCATCGGAAACAACTTAGTGAATATTGCAGCATCCTCGCTTGCAACCATACTTTGTATTCGTTTATTCGGTGACTATTGGGGGCTGTTTGCTGCTACCTTTGGCTTAACGCTGGTCCTACTTATTTTTGCAGAAGTAACGCCGAAAACACTAGCTGCGCTGTATCCAGAAAAAGTGGCATTTCCGAGCTCCATTATTCTGCTTCCACTACTCACCTTGCTGTACCCTTTTGTGGCAGCGATTAACGGTATCACAAACGGCATTCTAGCTTTGCTAAGAATTAGTCCTGCAAGTGGAAGTGACGACTCGTTAAGTCGAGAAGAGTTAAGAACCGTGGTTTTTGAAGCTGGTGCCATGATCCCTAAGCGACACCAAGATATGTTGGTGAGTATTTTGGACTTAGAAAGCGTAACGGCCGAAGATATCATGGTGCCACGTGCTGAAATTTTTGCTATCGACATTAACGACGATTGGAAGAAAATTCAAAAAGCGTTAACCCATGCTCAACATACCCGTGTTTTATTATACCGAGACAGTGTCGACGATGCGGTCGGCTTTGTGCATGTGCGTGACGCCCTGCGCCTTCTATCTAAAGACCAGTTCACTAAATCAAGCTTGCTTCGCGCAGTTCGTGAGATTTACTACACACCAGAATCTACCCCGCTGCACACGCTGATGTATAAGTTTCAAGCCGAAAAAGAGCGCATTGCTCTGGTTGTTGATGAGTATGGCGACATTATGGGTCTAGTCACTCTTGAAGATATTCTTGAAGAGATTATCGGTGACTTTACCACCAGTATGGTTCCAGACCACAGTAAGGAAGCACACGTACAACAGGATGGTTCAGTATTGGTTGATGGTAGTGCCAACGTCCGAGAATTGAACAGAGAAATGGATTGGAACCTGCCTACGGAAGGCCCTAAAACCCTTAATGGTTTATTACTTGAGTATCTTGAAGATATTCCTGAGAACAAAGTAAGCGTGCGTTTGGCGGGTTATCCGTTAGAAATTGTAGACATTTCAGAAAGCATGATAAAAACCGTCAGAATCATGCCGGAATACTATGTTGCACCTAAAGAGTCGAATAACGACCACTAAACGTTTTGGTGGTTAACCTGCCTTTCGGCCTTATCAGCTAATTTTTTGATTCGTCAGCTAGACGCTGTGCTCTATTTGCCAGCGCTCTAGCTTTCGCAGCAGCGACCTTATCTGACAATTCAGATAATTTGGCAATAATATCCTGCGTCTCCTTATCTTCACGTAAATCTGCCTCCGCCATATGCGATTGCAATGAACGTTTAAGGAGCTCAGGAATAGATTTGCTGTCCATTTCCCAACCCTTCAATAGAATAAACTTTGACACTCTCAAAGAGTCTATCGACCATGTGGGAATATACTTAACGATTAATTGTTCAATTTCCGAAATTAATCGCTAAGAAGGAGCAAGGCGTTTACAGTCCTTGATAATGCGTTACCAGCGTGCCTTTGTGCTCTTTTAAAGAGTACTTGATAACAGCAATTGAGGCCGTAGAAAACAAACTTGTGGTGTAAGACTGGCACAGTTCATCAACGAGATAGCTAACTAGCGGCATGTGACTAACAACAAGAAGTTTTTTGATTGGTTTTTTGGAATTGACCGCGGCGTGAAGAAGTCCATCAATATAATCACTCACCAGTCTTGGCGAGCCTTCCGGAACAATATCTTCATTATTTTCAACTTTGTTCGCAATGATATCAAGCGATACCATATCATGGGTCTGTTTGGCTCGACGATAAGGGCTCACAAGCGCTAAGTCCACAATGCCTTTCTGGCAATACTGATCTTTTAACCATAAAGCTGCTGTTTTGGCTTGCTCTCTACCTAATGGTGTAAGTTGCCTGCTTTTATCATCGAGTCTGGGCGCTTCTGCTTCACCGTGACGCATAATGAAAAGATAAATGTCGTCGTTGCTACTTTGACCTGACATAACATTGCGCATAGTATTAATGAAAGTATGCTAACGATATCAGAGAGCTGATACTACGCCTAGCGCTAAACGGCGAATAGTGAGAATTTTCGTACATTATTTAACGTTTTGTGAAGTTTCTCTTTATAGACGCTCCAGCAGTAAGGTGCTCTTGACCAAAAACGAGACAATGTGAACAACACCATAAATTTAGAAAACGCACATCACGTTACTTTACCTAATGGGTTGCGTGCCATGTTATGTCACACGCCAGAAGCGAGTGAATCTTTTGTTTCAATGGCGGTAAGAGCCGGACACTTTTATGACCCAAGCGATTGCCAAGGGTTAGCCCACCTTCTTGAACACATGCTTTTCATGGGAAGCCGTCACTTACCTAAGCCCAATGCGATTAATGGATTCATTGAACAGCACGGAGGCACAATAAACGCGTGGACGGGAACTGAATACGCTAATTATCATTTCAGTTGCAGTAGAGACACTATTGCGCAAACGTTGCCTGCGTTTGCAGATATGCTAAGGCAGCCCCTCTTTGAAGAGGATGCACTTACCAATGAAATAAAGAATATTCATTCAGAGTTTGAGTTTAAGAAAAAGGACGACCTTCGACGTCTTTATCAAATACATAAAGAAACATGTAACCCCCAGCATCCTTTTGCAAAATTTTCGGTGGGCAATAGCGATACATTTTCCCAACATGAATGTGCAGAACTGAAGCGTCGCCTAAAGGTACTTCACCAATCTTATTATTGTGCTCAGAACATGCGACTGTGTGTAGCCAGCCCTATGCCAATACCACAGCTCGAGGCATTAGTGCATCAATGCTTTGGTACGTTACCAAGCGGACAGTTAGCCTCTGACGACTGGCCTGAACTATATACTGAAAATGAGCTAGGCATTCAGATCAATATACATCCTCTGCAATCTGCTAGACGGATGATAGTAACGTTTGCGCTACCCGCTTTACAGAACGACTACAAAACCAAACCACTGAACTACATCAGCCATTTGATTGGTGATGAAGGCGAAGGAAGCCTACTTGCCTATTTGAAAGAAAAAGACTGGGCACTAAATCTAATCGCCGGTTCAGGTATAGAGGGCGATAAATTTAAAGACTTTAACGTGAGCTTTCAGCTCACTCAGGAAGGCCTTAAACATAAAGCGCAAGTGTTAGAGGCATTGTTTAGTTATATCGAATTAATAAAAGAAGCATCCACTGAAGAATGGCGCTTTCACGAGAAATCGCAGCTTAATGCGCTGGCACTAGAGTACGAAGAAAATGTGAAGCCACTTGGGATCATGACCGAGTATGCACAGCATCAATTTATATTTGAGCCGGAAGAATTAAATAGGCTACGTTCCACTATTGGTAGTTATGACAGAAGCGTTATTGAGCATGCCCTGTCGTTTTTTACACCGAAAAATCTTCGCTTAAAAGTAATATCGAAAGACGTAAAAACTACTCAAGTATGTGCATTTTATGAAGCTGAATATAGTGTCGAAAATATCGATGACTCTCTATTGCGCTCTCTTGAGTCAGCAAAAAGAATTTCTGCATTACGTCTTCCACCGCCTAATCCTTATTTGGCAAGTGAATACACCCTGATACTACCTGAAACAGGGTTTAACATTCCTAACAAATTAGTCGACGACGGTGGCTATCGTTTTTGGTTCGCTCAGGATCAGCAGTTTCATAGCCCTAAAGGAGATATTTATATTTCCTTCGACACTGCTCGTTTTTCTGACTCACTGACCTCAGTCGCAGCAAAGAGAATTTGGTTGGGAGCTCTGAATGACCACCTTCAAGCGAAATATTATCGAGCAGAAATTGCTGGTCTTCACTATCGAATTTATGGGCATCAAGCAGGGTTTACGCTGCATACACGTGGTTTTACTAATCAACAAACCTTATTAGCCAGCCAGCTTCTTGATGCTGTTCTTGAGTTCACTCCCGACGAAAGAGTGTTTGAACATCACAAAGCGCTTCAAATTCAAAGCCTCCACAACTCACTGCTGAACAAGCCGACTAACCGTTTATTCTCACGGTTGAGCGTGCTGATTCAACGCAATACACAAGCGCCTGTGGAACTGCTGGATGTGATAGAAAATATCTCTTATCAAGAGATGTTAAGTTGTCGAAACAATGCTTTTGAACATTATTTTGTAGAAGCATTTATGCATGGTAACTGGGCAAGTGAAGAGGCAAAGGGATTCTCTACGGAACTCCGTAACCATTGTAAAAATACGGGGGGAGCACCACTTTCTCGTGCAGTATCAAAACTTCCCGTGGGAGGAACACTCTATCACGAGGTTTTGTGTAATCACGATGACTCCGCTGTTGTACTTTATCTACAAGCCCCCTCACCTAGCCTTACTGATACAGCGTTGTGTATGGTCCTAGAACAAATGCTGGCCGCACCATTCTTCAATTCATTGAGAACAGAACAGCAGCTTGGGTATATTGTGGGAACAGGCTACGTACCACACAATCAACACCCTGGAATGGCTTTTTATATTCAAAGTCCTCAGTGCAGCCCCAAGCAACTGTTGGATGCAATGACCGCCTTTTTGTTCCAGCAACTCAATGAAATAGAGTTCTATCGTTTTTATTGGCCGACTATCCAACAAAACCTTATTAAGCAGTTAGAAGAGAGAGACCTTACTCTTTCGATGAAGTCACAGCGTTTATGGGTAAGTTTGGGTACGCAAGATTTAGAGTTTAATAGAAATGCAAAGCTTGCTGAAAGAATCAAAGGCTTGAGTTTCGAAGAGATTCAAGACTTCGCGTATCAACTCGCTAAACGAGAGCGCTGCGGGGAATTGGTGCTGTTCTCTCGAGGAAAATTTGAGAGTATTCCCACGCAGGAAAAACGAACGATTAACAGTATTTCTGAATTCAAAAAAGAAATTCCTTACTACTAAAGCTGCATGATAGGCACGTGCCACGGTCGTTAAGATTTTAATCAATCTGCCGATACCCAGTGGTATTCGCAGACAAGGTTGGTTAATAAGTAAACCATCATTCTTGTTATTACTAAAAAGTCCTTGTAGAGGCTTAGTTAATTCGGCATATTTATTATTCTGGCTGTTAGGGATGCCGCCAGTGAAATAAAAAAATAATAAATGGCGTATGCCAAAGGTGTGTAGGTGCGCTCAACCCTAATTTATTCAATTTCTCTTCTTTTGTTGGCTTTGTCAGGAATTCTTTTTTCTTCTGCAAAGGCGATAGAGGTTTCTGATCTTCATTTTACAGAGCTAAATAAGCAGCATGGTCTATCGGATACCGCGGTATTAGACATTGTGGAAGACGACATGGGGTTCATTTGGCTTGCAACGTCAAACGGCCTCAACCGATACTCTGGTTATGATGTAAAACAATACCATCCCTCAGATGTAGACCCGAATTCGTTACCTTCAGGGTACATTCAATCCTTGTTTGTGGATTCGGAGGGGCAATTATGGGTAGGCACACACTCGGGACTAGCGCTTTATCAGCCTGAAACCGACAGTTTCAAAGTTTTCAATAAAGAAAACTCGGTAATAAAAACTGATTTAATAACAGCAATTACAGAGTCCAAAAATGGCGATATTCTCTTCGCGGATCGCAAATTCTTGTATAGATACTCCAAACAACGATCGCAAATAAGTGTTCTGACTCAGGTTTTCAATGAAGAAAGCTTCATTAAAGTTATCTTCGAAGAAGCCAATCGTATCTGGGTGGGCTCAAATAAGTTTGGCGCAAAACTTATAGATACGGAGACCTTAGAGGTTCATGACGTAAAAAAAGTGAATCCTTGGGGTGTTTCACTTGATATTCGAGCGCTCCATGACATATCAGTGATTAACGGCAACTATTGGTTGGCGACTAATAATGGACTTATAGTAATTGCGTCAAATGGGAAAATTCTAAAGAAAATTGAAAGTAAAGATCTAGGTGTTGAAGAAGAGGTAAATTCATTTTCAATATCGGTTGTTGATGACGATATTTGGATTGGTACTTTTATAGGGTTGTTTTTGCTTTCTGACGGCGCAGCAGTTCCAGTAACTGAAGCTTATAACCCTGAAGTTATACATTTAAACGCCGAAACGTACAACACAACAGGAATCCCACCAGAAATCATAATTAAGGTTATAGAAGATAGAACGGGTGTTGTTTGGGCTGCAACCTTTCATCGGGGAGCTTTTAAATATCACCCCGATTTTGCCAGTGTTCACTTCCAACCCGTGTTTAATTCGGAACGGCATACTGAAGACAATTATTCAACTATTTGGGGCTTCGCAGAAAACAGCTCAAACGAACTGTTTCTTGTTTCTCAGCAAAAAGGCGTGGGGAAAATTTCGAAAGAAACCGGTAATGTATCGTTTTTCAATTTGCCCCAAGATATAGATGTCAATAGCTCATTCTGGGACATTGAGATAGATAACAACAACAATATTTGGCTTGCTTCGTCGGTAGGATTGATTGTACTTGCGGAAACAGATAATGGACTAGTAACACTACGAAAATACTTCGAAGGTTCATTCATTGATCACATCTTTAAAAGTGAATCTGCAATATGGTTCCAACTTCCTAATGAAGATGTTCATTCAATAGATTTTGATAATGTGCCTAATGAGAGTGAGCCGGCAACTCCTCAAAAAAACCTTTCTCAAGAATACGGAAAAATGTTTGCTATCTATGCCGATGACAAAAAGAGGGTTTGGTTTAGAGCTGGAGAAAAACTAATTGTTTATTCAGTTGAAAAGCAGCAAATCACAAAGGTATTGGATTCAACCAATGGCATTAACTCTCTTGTATATGGAATTCACCAAACAAGTGATGGGCTTTGGCTAACTACTCGTTCCGACGGTGTCATCCAACTAGACGAAGAAAGCCTTGTTTTGGTCAAAAAACAAAAGCGAGACAACCAAAGTGGATTTATCACGTCTACAACATCTATAAACAACAATATTTGGTACTCTGACGCTAAGGGTGTCCACAAAGTGCTTCTTCCTTCACTCAGAGAAGCTGAGAGTATACCAAATCAGCAACTAGACTTTAACTCACTGGGTGAAGGCGCTGTAATTGCTACTAGAAACAACATTATTTACTTTGGTGGCAACAAAGGCTTTATAAGAATATCCAAAAACGCAAACTCTGATGCTGAAGGCATCCTACAAACCCTAGCTCCTCAGTTATATCAGATCAACATCTTTGGTTCAGTCGCTAAATCCAAAAGAAACTCAATGGAAGGAGATGATTCAACTCATTCGTTCTCTTCCAAGGAAATAATAACCTACGTAAGTCAGTTAACGCTTAAGCACGATGAAACCAGGTTCAGTATTTCATTCGGCTCAGTAAACCCTGTTTATCCTAATCAAGTTACTTACCGTTATAAGCTCTCTAATTTTGAAAATGATTGGATATATGTTGACGATGAAAGGTCTGCACAATTCAACAATATATCCTTTGGAAGCTACACTTTTTCAGTTCAAGCAAAAGAGCCCGGGAAATCATGGTCTGAAAGTAAAAACTTGCAGATAATTATCGAACGTCCTCCATGGCTCCATACCGTCGCTTTGGTATTTTATTGTTTAATAGCTTTCGCGATATTTGCGTTCATCGTTCGCCAATATCAAATAAGAAAAGCCAACCAGCTTGCCATCAAAGAGTCGGAAGAACGCCTTAAACTGACGTTATGGAGTTCAGGTGATGAGTTGTGGGACTGGGACGTATACAGAGGCCAAGTTTACCGTGCAAATACGTGGGGCACACTTGATTTTCCACAAGATGATATACGCACTACAGGCGCTTACGATGCAAACATCCATCCTAACGACGTAAACCGTGTTAAAACTGCCCTAAGAGACCATCTTGAAGGTAATAGCGACTTCTACGAGCTTGCATACCGCGCAAAGACATTTAAGAATCAGTGGATTTGGATACTTGACCGCGGAAAAGTGGTTGAAAGAGACCACAATGCTCAGCCGGTACGAATGACTGGTACGCTTAAGAATATTCATCACTTAAAAGAAGCTGAAGAGCAGCTGAATCTATTTAAGCGTTCAATTGAGAATATTTCTGAAGGTGTATTCATAACTAATACCCAATTTAAATTCATAAGTGTAAACAATGCATATTGCGGTTACACCGGCGAGACCCGCGATCAAGCGTTAGCAAGCTATATGCACTTCCATCTATATCCAGACGCGTTTACCGAAGAAATTAAGAAAACGCTAAAAGCGAAAGGTAACTGGTCAGGTGAAGTAGAAAGTGTGCGAGTGAACGGCGAGCGCTATGAAATGGAATTAAACATAGACGCCGTCCATGACGATGACGGAAAAATAAGCCATTTTGTAGGCGTATTTAGTGATATCACGTCAAGAAAAAGTACTGAAAAAGAGCTATTGAAACTAGCTAATACTGACCCGCTTACGGAGCTTCCGAATCGTTCGTTCTTCCAAGCTAGCCACCAGAACTTGGTGCGGAAAGGGGCACAACATACCCTACTCTGTTTGGATATGGATAACTTTAAGAAAATAAACGACTCTTTAGGTCACCAAACGGGCGATATATTAATTAAACAAATAGCAAAGCGCCTACAGAGAATTACGGGTAAGAGTGCGACCTGCTATCGCTTAGGTGGTGATGAGTTTAGCGTGTTAATGGAAGACAATGCCGATATCCACACGGTAACGCATTACGCACAGAACCTATTAGACACTTTATCTCGTCCTTTTATCATTAATAAGCAAGAGTTTGTATTGGGTGCCAGTATTGGAATTGCATTCTTCCCTGACGACGGCACTTCTCCACAGGAAATGCTGAAAAACGCCGACACTGCCATGTATTTCGCTAAAAACAATGGCGGTAACAGCTATCAGTTCTTTAGCGGAGAGATGAATCAAAACGCCGTTAGGCAACTGCAAATTGAAAACCTTATAAGACAAGGTATTAAAGATGACTTGTTTACGGTTTACTACCAGCCTAAAGTAGATATAGCCTCAGGTAAGCTAGTTAGCATGGAAGCTTTGGTGCGCTTTGAGCACCCACAAAAAGGCATAGTAAGCCCTGGGCAATTTATCCCCCTGGCAGAGCAAACAGGCCAGATTATAGAAATTGGTGAACAAGTGCTAAGAAAGGCTTGTGCAGATACCAAACGCTGGGTAAACCAAGGTTTGTTTAGTGGTCGTGTAGCTGTGAATATATCTGCGAAGCAGTTCGAATTACCTGACTTAGACGACAGAATAAACAAGATTTTAAGCGATATCGGTTTGTCACCACTACATTTAGAGTGCGAAATAACTGAAGGTACGCTAATGGAAAGTCCTGAAAACGGCCTTCAAATGATGACTCGCCTTCGCGAAAGAGGTATTCACCTAGCGCTAGACGATTTCGGTACAGGTTACTCGTCCCTAGCCTACTTAAAGCGTTTCCCGCTAAACACGCTAAAAATTGACAAAGCATTTATTGACGATATTGCAAAAAGTAATGTGGATCGTCATATGGCGGCTGCCATTATAAATATCGCCCACAATCTAGGCTTAAAAGTTGTAGCGGAAGGCGTTGAAGAAGAAGCTCAGCTAGATATTTTACGTCGCTACGATTGCGAAATGTTGCAAGGCTTCTTGTACAGCCGACCATTAAATGCAGAGCGCTTCGAGAAGCTCCTTACCGAGAATCAAAAGCTTCATACGCTGCTCGGCCACTCTAATTTTTAACCGCCCTTACCTTTTACTCGCGTATAGGGCGTTTGCTTTCCCCTCCTTGACGCCACTCATTGCAGCTTTAGGCAAAGTCATGCCTATTCAACCTTAGTTTATTAGACTTTAGTGCCATTAAAATGGCGCTTATGAACGTCGATAAATCCCTGCACCAAAAACAAACTATAACCAATTGAATATAAAGGAAATTTTAAAAAATATCATTTCTGGCACGCATTTAGCTAAGTATTAAGTACCGATGACAAATATAAAAAATCGGTTTTGTTTGTTCGTTCAAAATAATCAGAGGAAATTAACATGTTAAAAGAGTACGCAGTTGCACTAGTACTTTCTACCGCTACCCCAGTTGCTGCCGACAAGCAAGAAGGCGCTAAACAAGCTCCTGAGTCGCAAAAAGAAACCATCTCTCAACCAGAGTATGTTAAGCCACAATCTGGTGGTGGCTACGGCGTTGGCTTCTAATCTGAAGCACAGTATTTCAAAAAAAGAGAGCGACGCTCTCTTTTTTTATACCTGTATTTTACGCCCCACTTACTTATTTCAGCAGACCGCTAGGAAAGACTACGCAGAAATATAAAGGTTATTAAACCCCACCGCATTGCGCCAATGTATATGGCGAGAGATGGAAAACATGGGTAGTAAGATTGGACCTAACACAAAACCAGCTATCGCCCACTTTTTCGCGCTCATTCCCCATTTAAACGCTTCTACATAAAAATATAGAGAAAAGATAACGCTTAATACTACGAGTGAAATCACACTGCCTCCGCCTGTTTGACCTAGTTACGTGGGGTTACTTGTCCCCATCAATTATTCAATTTAACTTACTGATAATTGACGCCAACAATTTGACACGTTCATTTTTTAACCGCAGGAATTCTACCCAAAATAGAACAATAAACCAGCAAAAATACCCATTAGACATAAAAAAACCGGGCAACGCCCGGCTTTTAACATTTTATAAACTTAGCTGTAAAACTTTTGATCGTTTTCTGCCATTTTTACTAACACTTCAGCAGGTGCAAATTTATCACCTACAGCAGTAGCATAATGGTTTAAACGAGCAACAACGTGTTTAATTCCCAGTGTATCCATATAGCGGAACGGGCCGCCTAAGAATGGAGGGAAACCAATACCGAAGATAGCGCCAATGTCGCCGTCGCGCGCATTACGGATAACGCCTTCGTCTAAACAGCGCGCTGCTTCATTAAGCATCATTAATACACAGCGTTCCGCTACTTCTTTTTCGCTTAGTTTGGCAGAAGGCGATAGCCCAAGTAATTCGTAGATTGATTCATCCACTTCTTTACCTGGTTTTTTGCCTTCATAAGAATAAAACCCTTTTTGGTTTTTCTTACCCTTTCTGCCGTCTGCAAGTACTTTATCGAAAGCACTTGGCGCAGTGAAGCGCTCGCCGAACGCCTCTACAAGGAATGGGATAATCTTAGTACCAACATCAATGCCCACTTCATCGAGTAGTTTCACAGGGCCTACAGGGAAGCCAAACTTAACCAATGACTTATCGATGTGCTCAATAGGCTCACCGTCAAGAATGAGGTTTGCCGCTTCATTCATGTACGGCGCTAAAATACGGTTTACGTAGAAACCCGCACCGTCTTTAACAACTACCGGCGTTTTGCCTTGCTTTTTAGCAAACTCTACCGTAGATGAAATGACTTGGTCAGACGTTTTATCGTGAGCAATAACTTCGGCCAACGGCATTTTGTCTACTGGCGAGAAGTAATGTAGACCAATCACGTTTTCAGGTCGTGCTGCTTTAGCTGCAATTTGTGTAATTGGAATAGACGACGTATTAGACGCGAAGATCGTGCTTTCTTTGCAGTTCTCTTCAATATCCGCCACCATTTTTTGCTTAAGATCTAAATCTTCAAAAACCGCCTCAACCACGATATCAGCATCTTGGTAGCCACTATAATCTAGCGTACCGGTAAGAAGCGCCAACTGTTTCTGCATTTCACTATTGCGCATGAAACGCTTCTTCACCTTTTTGTTTAAGATGTCATAGCTATATTTCATTGCATTGGCTATGCCTTCAGCACGCACGTCTTTAATACGGACAGGTACACCGGCTTTGGTCGACGTTACATAGGCGATACCACCACCCATTAAACCACCGCCAAGCACACCGACTTTCTTCATTTTTTCAGGTTTAACACCTTCAACGCCGTTTTCTTTCTTCATTTCTGTCGTAGCGAAGAAAATCTGACGTAACTGGAAAGATTCCGGCGTCATAACAAGCTTACCAAAGGCTTCAGCTTCGGCTTTAAGCCCCGCTTTCATCCCTTCGTTCATGCCCGTTTCAATTACATCAATAATGTAACCTGGCGCTGGATAATTACCTTTGGTTTTGGCAAATGTCGCTTCGCGCGCTTTTTTGAACATCATGTTACGGCCCGGGCCGGTTTTCTCTAACACTTTGTCCATCACACTCTTTTGCGGCGCTTCTCTTTCTGGTTTGCGTTTAAGCGCAAACTGTTCAGCTACCTTTAGCAAAACACTGTGAGGTACCACATCATCTACAATACCGTACTTTTTAGCTTGCTTAGCGCGTGCTGGAGACCCAGTAAGCATCATTTTCATCGCTTGCTGAATGCCAATTAGGCGAGGAAGGCGCTGAGTACCACCGCTGCCTGGCAACAAGCCAAGCTGCACTTCCGGTAGACCTACCTGAGTACTAGGTGAATCGGTACATACACGGTAGTGACACGCTAATGCTAGCTCTAAACCACCGCCTAACGCTGGGCCGTGAATAGCCGCAACGAAGGTAGCCTTCATGTTCTCAATTCTATCGAAAATGGCTTGACCGCCAGCGGCTATGGTTGTGGCATCTTCCGCAGTTTTACACGCTGCTAGCATGGTGATATCGGCACCTGCTACGAATGAGCTTGGCTTGCCGCTTGTTAACACCACACCTTTGATGCTGCTGTCGCGTTCAATATCATCAAGCATGGCAGATATCTCATCGCCAAACTCAGCTTTAAGCGTATTCATGCTCTCGCCAGGTACGTCCATGCTAAGAATAGCAACGCCATTATCTTGCTTAGTTAACGTAAATGCGCCTGATGTTGGCTGAACTTCATTTGTCATTTCTTGTTCCTGACTCATATTATTCTGTCTCCACAATCATTGCGGCACCAAGACCACCCGCAGCACATGCAGTAAGAAGACCTGTACCACCGCCACGGCGATTTAGTTCGTTAAGCATTTGCGTAATCATACGTGTACCGGTTGCGGCAAACGGGTGACCATAAGCAATTGAACTACCCATCACGTTGAACTTGTCCATGTCAATTTCGCCCGTCGCTTTGTCGCGGCCTAGTTTCTCTTTGGCGAACTTGTCACTTGCAAACATTTTAACGTTTGCCAAGGTTTGCGCTGCGAACGCTTCATGCATTTCAATTAGCGTTAAGTCGTTTAGGGTCATGCCTGCGCGATCTAGCGCAATAGGTGTCGCGTACGACGGCCCCATTAGCATGTCTTCCCACACGTCGATTGCCGAGAACGCGTAGCTCTTAATGTAACCAAGCGGCGTATAACCTAGCTCTTTCGCTCGGCTTTCTGTCATCATAAGTACTGCAGAAGCACCGTCAGTAAGCGGTGTAGCGTTTGCCGCAGTTACCGAGCCGTACTTTTTATCGAATACTGGGCGAAGTTTCGCGTAGCCTTCAAGCTTAGAATCGAAACGTACGTTGTTATCGCGCTCAAGAGCACCTTTATAAGGTTCAGCATAAGCGGTCATCACTTCGCTAGAGAGCTTGCCTGCTTCCCAGCTTTCAGCGGCTAGGCTGTGCGAGCGATGTGCAAGCTTGTCTTGCTCTTCACGAGAAATTTGATGCGTTTTCGCCATTTGCTCTGCCGTTTGTCCCATCGACAGACCTGTTGAGTACTCTGCTACCGCAGGAGGAACAGGCGCTAGGTCTTTTAAGCTTAAACGCTTGAAGATGTTTAGCTTTTGGCCAAGGGTCTTGGTTTTCTGTAAATCAACCAGCGCACGCGCAAGATTCTTAGAAACCCCAATAGGTGATACCGACGTTGAATCAGCACCGCCAGCAATACCTACCTGTACTGTACCAGCCATCATGCTTTCTGCGATGTTTACCGTAGATTGAAAACTCGTCGCACATGCGCGAGATACGCTGTAAGCGTCGGTATGAATATTCATGCCTGTGCCAAGCACGATTTCGCGCGCAATGTTAGGCGCTTCAGGCATTTGTACTACTTGACCGTAGACAACCTGGTCAACCCACTCTTTTTGAACACCATGGCGAACGAGAAGTTCGTTTACGACCATTTTACCTAGATCAACAGCCGGAACACCGTGGAAATATGTAGCCATTTTCGCAAACGGAGTACGCAACCCCGCGACAATGGCGATGCGATCACCCTCTCGGGTAGTAACTGATTGTTTTGTTGCCATAATGCACCTAAATTAATGACCGACTTCCGTTTGAGCTTATCGCTCCAAAGTGGTCTGACCTGTAATAAACCCGATTTTTACAAACAATGAACAAAATAGCAAATAATGCAGGGTTAAGGGCAACATAAATGAAACTAAAGTTTGCCCTGTTTACAAATTTTGACCGTTTTATGCTATCGAAATTTAAAAAGCTTGCTTTGCATCCAACCGCATATCGCATTTTTATTACTGTTTGACGACTTGAAGAAAGATAGAATGAACCTTATATGGAAATGAAAGTCTGTTTTGTGTCATTGTGACGGGCTAGAGCTATCTAAATTAATATGTAATTTACTTTTTAGCTAAGCGATCACTTTATAAGAGATTTATAAATCTATCGGTCCGGTGACACTTCCTGATAACGAGAACTCAAACGGAAATTTTGCATTATGGCAGCAGCGCAATTTCAACAGTTACACGCTTATTTAGACCAGCAGATTATTGGTCAGCACGCGTTAACCAAAAGCCTTCTTATCGCTCTTTTGGCCGACGGCCACCTTTTGGTAGAAGGTCCTCCTGGGCTTGCAAAAACACGCGCAATCAATGCACTTGCTAATGGTATTGACGGCGACTTTCATCGCGTACAATTTACTCCTGACCTTTTGCCTGCCGACTTAACTGGGACAGACATATACCGCCCCGAGACTGGCGAGTTTGTTTTTCAGAAAGGGCCGCTTTTTCACAACTTAGTGCTAGCCGACGAAATCAACCGTGCCCCCGCAAAAGTACAGTCGGCCCTGCTTGAAGCCATGGCCGAACGTCAAATTACGGTAGGCAGTAAAACCTACCCTCTTCCTCCGCTATTTTTAGTAATGGCAACGCAAAACCCGCTAGAGCAAGAAGGAACGTATCCACTACCTGAAGCACAGCTAGACCGATTCTTAATGCACGTGGACATCGACTATCCCGGTGCCGAGACAGAGCTGGAAATATTGCGTTTAACCCGAGGTGAAGCTCTTTCAGAACCGCCTGTTACGCCACCTACGCTTACACAAGACGATATTTTTACGTCGCGTAAAGAAGCGTTATCTTTGTATATGGCGCCTGAGTTAGAACAGTATTTAGTTCAATTGATTATGGCCACACGTCAGCCTGCAAATTTTGACGCAGAATTAGGCCAATGGATAGCAATGGGAACAAGCCCTCGAGCAACCATCAGCCTAGATCGCTGTGCACGCGCTCACGCATGGCTTAGTGGCAGAGACTTTGTTGGTCCTGATGATATTCAAGCTGTGGTTCACAACGTGCTTCGCCACCGTATTATTCTGTCATATCAAGCCGAGGCTGAAGGCGTAACGATTAACGACGTACTTGATAAGATTGTTGCAACTGTCGCAGTCCCTTAAGCTATGGTGAATGTACAAGCGCAGCTAAACAAGCTGCAAAGTAATGGCGTCTCGCTGTCTACCGCAGAGTTATTACGCTACCAGCAGTTAGCTAAGCTTTTTAGTTTGGCGCCTAAACGAATGCCACAAGCTAAACTTGCTGGGAGTTATCTCACCAAGCATAAAGGCCGAGGCATGGAGTTTGATGAGGCCCGTCATTATCAGCCCGGTGATGATATTCGCGCTATCGATTGGCGCGTTACTGCGCGCACGGGTAAAACTCACACTAAAGTGTATCGGGAAGAACGAGAGCGCCCGGTTTTTCTATTCTGTGACTACCTACCTTCAATGGCGTTTGGCACGCAGTTGCTTACTAAAGCGGTACAAGCCGCGCACGTATCTTCATTAATTAGCTGGTCTGCTGCCGCTCGTGGCGATAAGGTCGGCGCACTGGTATTTAACCAGCAACAGCACAAAGAAATTAAACCGCTTACCCGCAAGAAAGCCGTGTTGCACGTGTGCCATGAACTTATGGCATTGCACGAACAGAGCGCGCAATCTAAGCCGGACAAAGTCAAAGACGAACAAGCTTTTGCCGATGCGTGCGCTAGGGCAAGACGTTTAGCAAGACCTGGGAGCTTGGTTTATCTGGTGTCAGACTTTCAGCATTTAAGTACCCAAGCTATTCAACACTTAAGTCACTTAACACGACACTGTGAAGTGAGGGCTATCGTAATTAACGATCCTATAGAACACGCCTTGCCACAAACCAGTTCATTACAAACCGTCAGCGTTTCTGATGGCCAAAACCAACAACGCTGGGTGTTAGGCGACAATACCGAGCAACAGCACTATCAAAAATGGCGCAGTGAACACAACAGCGCGATTTATAGCACCTTGCGCAAAAACAATATCGCTCGATTCAGTGTTTCAGCGGGCCTTCCTTTAGACGAACAGCTTCAAAGTATGCAACAAGAACAAAGGTTGGAGCTTAATTAATGCAAAGCAGTATTTTTTCAACCCATTTTTTATCAAACTTTCTATCTAGTTACACAAAATCAGCTGCTCAATCGATGCCGCCGGCAAATCAAATGCCAGTGCCCCCTCAGCAGCAAGACCCACTTGCTCAACTGCGCGATATACACGTACCTACAGAGGTCAACATTTGGCCATTAGATTGGGGTTGGTGGGTAGCTATCGCAGTGTTTTTACTTGCCTTATTTTGCCTGTATAAAGCTATCACTGCTCACATACGTCACAACAAGGCGCGTAAGCAAGCTTTAGCCTTACTTGAATCGATTTCGGCACAACAAAGCAATTGGCCCGTGGCGTTAAACTCAATTCTAAAACGCACGGCTATGAGCTATTACCCAACTCAGCAAGTAGCCGGGTTATACGGTAAACAGTGGCAAGCGTTCTTAACCTCTGCATTGAAAAGTAGTGATAGCAAACTTGAAAGTGATTTAGGTTTGTTAGTAAGCAATGTTTATCAAGCCACCCCCAACCCTAGTGATTTTGAAACCTGCAAAGGAGCAGTAAAAAACTGGCTTTCAAAAGCCAAACTGCCAAAAAACAAGCAGGCTTCAGGCGGTGTGAATGATGGCGATCTAAACGATGGCAGCCCTCATGATAAACAAGCCAAGGAGCCGCATCATGCTTAATTTTGCTTGGTGGTGGGTCTTTTTCGTACTCCCCTTGCCTATTATCGTTCGCCTGCTTTCTAAAAAAGCACAAGACATGCCCATGGCTGCACTGCGGGTTCCAAGTTTGCGACCTAGCGATGTGTCAGAGCAAACCCAATTGAAACAAACCAAAATACCGCTGTTGGTAAGCAGCTTGATATGGCTGCTGCTAGTAACGGCTGCCGCGCGTCCTCAGTGGTTAGGAGAGCCTGTCAGCATACCAAACGAAGGTAGAGAAATGATGTTAGCAGTAGACTTATCGGGCAGTATGAAGATAGATGATATGCAGCTAAATGGCCGACAAGTTAACCGTTTAACCATGACTAAGTCGGTGGTTTATGACTTTATTCAGCGTCGCGTTGGCGACAGAATTGGCCTTATCTTATTTGCCGATACCGCGTACGTTCAAGCGCCGCTTACCTATGACAGAGATACGGTTTCTACACTTCTGAGTGAAGCTGTCATTGGGTTGGTTGGCGAACAGACGGCTATTGGCGATGCGATAGGTTTAGCGGTGAAGCGCTTTGACGAACGGGAAGAGTCTAATAACGTGTTAATTCTTCTTACCGATGGGCAAAATACTGCAGGGAATATTACACCCGAACAGGCGAAAGAGTTGGCAATTAGTAAGGGTGTGAAGGTTTACACTATAGGTGTGGGCGCAGATAAAATGCTGATCCAAAGCTTTTTCGGTAGCCGACAAATAAACCCATCGCAAGAACTTGATGAAGGCATGTTAACCAACATTGCGACTAGCACTGGCGGTCAATATTTTAGGGCTCGAAACGCCCAGGAACTTCAAGCTATTTATCAACAACTTGACGCGCTTGAGCCTATTGAAGGTGAAACGCGTAAGATGCGTCCATTGAGCGCACTGTTTTACTATCCCCTTGGCGCGGCAATATTACTGTCAGCACTATGGGCATTCTTGACGGTTCTTTTATCAACATTTCGTTGGTTCGCACAAAGACGAATTAACTCGTCCCAGCCACACCCGAACTCAGCTGATTCTATCCAAGCAGCTCAAACAAATAGGGAGACGAAGTAATGGAATTCGACTTCTTAAACCAATTTCATTTTTTACGCCCCGAATGGTTTATCGCACTCGTTCCCCTGATGCTGCTCGTGCTTTTAATTAGAAAAACCACGGCTAAGCAATCTGGCTGGCAATCTGTGATCCCTTCTCACCTATATCAATACATGGTGATTGGAAAAAACGAAATGGGCGCAAAACCACCAATGTGGATGCTTGCTTTTGTGTGGATTATAAGTGTGATAGCACTCGCTGGTCCAACATGGGAGCGCCTGCCGCAGCCGGTATACCAGTTAAAAATGGGACACGTTATAGTCATAGATATGTCGCTTTCAATGCGCGCTACCGATATGACGCCAGACAGGCTAACTCGCGCCAAATATAAAGCGATAGATCTAGTCAACGCTATTGGTGAAGGTGAAATGGGCTTGGTTGCTTACGCTGGCGATGCGTTTGTCATTAGCCCTTTAACCGAAGACGCAGGAAATATCACAACCCTTATCCCAAGCCTATCACCGGAAATTATGCCCGTGCCGGGCAGCGACCCACTCCTAGGCATAGAGAGTGCGTCTGAGCTTCTCACGAATGCCGGATATAACTCAGGCATGATCTACTGGATTACTGATGGTATAGAGTTAGAACAACAACAAGAGCTTCAAGAGTATGTGGCCTCTATTCCTTTTACAGTAAATGCACTTACCGTTGGAACATCTGAAGGCGCGCCTATTCGCCAGCAAAGCGGCGAGCTTTTAAAGGACTTCACTGGCAGCATCGTTATACCCAAGTTAAATGAAGGCGCAGTGAAAGGCGTAGTTAAAACGAGCGGCGGACGCTTTGAATCCTTTACATCAAACGACGCCGACATTGATGCCCTCGCCTCGGTATCTCTACTAGATAAAAGCGACAGCGAAGAGAACGAAGAAGAGAGTAATTTACAAGGAGACCAGTGGAAAGAAGTTGGCCCTTACTTGCTGCTTATACTTCTACCGTTTGCCGCCTTCGCATTCAAACGCGGGTTAGTTTTCATCGTGTTGGTGGGTTTACTTAGCCCCTCTATGATTAAAAACGCCCATGCTCTGCAACGTGCCCAAGCCTCAGAAATTGCTGGCACGTCACAAGGCATAAGCACGTCACAGGGCATAGGCGCACCAGAAGATACTCTAGAGATGGCAAACAAACCTGATTCACTCTCATGGTGGCAAACGCCATTTATGAATGACAACCAAGAAGCATTAAACAGCTATCAAAGAGGCAAGTATAAAGACGCCGTTAATCAGTTTAATGACGACACTTGGAAAGCATCATCACTTTATAAATCAGGTGACTACGAAGGTGCATTAAATGCCTTCAAAAGCATTCCTGGTCCCGAGAGTCTTTACAATCAAGGCAATGCACTGGCAAAACTCGGTAAGCTTGAAGACGCTATTAAGAAATATGATCAGGCGTTAAGCGAAGCCCCCGATTTCGACGATGCAAGAACCAACAAAAAGATTGTCGAGGATTTGCTGAAACAGCAGCAACAGCAGAATCAGGAGCAAAACCAGAACGAAAATGGCGATGATGGTGAACAGAGTGACTCACAGGATAATGGCCAAGATAGCTCTGATAACTCTGATAGCCCTAATAGCAAACAGCAATCAGGGGACCAGAACAATCAGGAAGGTTCAAACGAGCAGAATGGTCAGCAAGACGATAATGAGGGTCAACAGTCTGACCAAAGCCAAGCTAACGATGATCAGCAAAGTGGCGGAGATAACTCACAACAGCCTGATGATTCCGAGATGAACAGTCGGAACGAGTCATCAGACTCTCAGCAGCAAAATGCAGAACAAGAGCAGTCTGACCAAGGTGATGGTGCACAGCAAAACAGCGCGCAAGCACAAAAAGACGAACAACAAGCAGAGCAGGAAGCACTGGCAATGCAAGGTCAAGAGACCGAGCTTACCGACGCAGAAAAAGAAGAGCTGCAGCGAATGGAGAGTTTAATGCGCCGCGTGCCAGACGACCCTGCATTCCTACTAAAACGAAAAATGCAATTAGAAGCACAAAAACGTCAGCGTCAACGTATGCCTTCAAACCGGAGTGATTGGTAGATGAGAGCCTTATTACAGTCTACACGTATAGTTTTTTTATTAACCCTACTCTTAAGTACGGCGGCTTATGCCGATGTAAATTCGCTGGAAGCCACCATTGATAGAAACCCTGTCATGTTGGATGAAGCCATTCGCTTAACGGTTACCGCAGACGGCAGCGCGGACAGAGATGCATTCGACAGTTCTCCTCTGCTTAAAGACTTTGTGGTCGGAAGAACATCAGTAAGTAGCCAAACCTCAATTGTCAATTTCGACACCAAGCGCACCACCGTTTGGACCACTACGTTATTTCCTCGTAAGGAAGGCACGTTCACCATTCCTTCATTAACCATTGAAGGTAAATCAACCAAGCCTATTCAAGTTAAAGTAATACCAGTTCAAGAACAAAGTAATGTCGCACGAGACTATTTTGTTACCACTGACATCGACGTAAAAGAGGCCTATTTAAATCAACAGCTGCTTTACACGGTTAAGCTGTTTCTTTCTAGCAATATTGAGCGCGGCAGCCTACAAGCGCCAGAAATGCAAAATGCGGAAATCACCCAGCTAGGAGAAGATAAACAGTATACAGATATCGTAAACGGTAGAAGGTATCAGATTATAGAGCGTCAATTTGCCGTTGTGCCTCAAGCATCCGGTGAATTCACGCTAAGAGGCCCTATTTTCACTGGCGAAGTTATGGCTGCCAATACTAACCAACGTTTTGGCTTCTTCAACCGCACCCAGCAAATCAACCGGGTTGGGCCCGACATTACGGTGAACATTAAGCCCATTCCTCAGGGGATAGATTACCCTTGGTTGCCTTCTGAAATGGTGCGAGTGGATGAAGAATGGCCACAAGGTGATAGTTTTGTAGCAGGTGAACCAGTCACTCGTATTGTTACGCTAACCGCATTGGGCGTAGTAGAAGAGCAGCTTCCTGATATTCCTGAGTTTTATCCGCCAAACTTTAAGCTGTACCCTGATCAATCTAATACTACGACAGTTGAAAAAGACCAGAGCTTAATTTCACAGCGCCAAACGTCGCTGGCGATCATTCCAACGCAGCCTGGTAACTTTGTCTTACCTGAAATTACTATCCCTTGGTTTAATACGCTTACTCAGCAAACTGAGTATGCCACTATTCCCGCTCGTTCAATTACGGTAGCGCCAGCGAGCGGCGCAAATAATGCCAATACTCCGAATAGCTTAGACACTCCATCAATGAGTAGTGCAAGCAATGAAGATATTCAAAACGATATACCATCAACTGCAACACAGCCTAACGCTAGTGCTAGCAATGAGGGTAAACCATTAGACAGCGCTTCAGGTGAAGTCAATTCTGACGAAAATACCCAGCTTAATCGGATGGTAACTGGTGCACTACTTGTGCTGTTCATCATTGCGCTTACAGGATGGTTAGTTACCTACAGAAAGCTTAAACAGGCTCAGTTTATGGGAGTTGGGATCACTAACAAAACCGGTTCTGCACAGCGCCTCCACTCTTATGCTCAGTGGGATGAAAAAGCACAGTTTCAAAACCTAATGTCAGTAATAAAGGCAAAGGACACACGTTTACTTACGCCTGCTCTTAAGCAGTGGATAAACGCGTTAACTTCGGGTAAAGCGCAACTTTCGCAGTTTGAAGGAATCAACGCTAGTGTTAATGAGCTCTATGCACTGCGCTTTTCAGCCAATAAAGCTGACGCTAACACCCAATCTAAACAGGTCATGAAAGCTTTAGATAACCTTTCACATGAAGCTAAGCTTGCCCGCAGCGAATGGAAGCAAAAAAGTGAAGGGAACAATAACACGCTATCTGCCTTATATCCTGCTTCATAAAACGCATTTCATTTGCCAATACACTAGAATTTGCGTAATGAAAGCCCTTGCAATTAGCTAAATTACTGTGACAAGGGCTTCGTAACAGAAATGATTGAGTTCGAGAAACAGTCGAGCCTTTGAGCCTTATTGTCCTCTTTAAGGCTTATTAACCTTAGAAGCTTTAGCTTATAAAAATAATCAATTAAACGCGACGGGGAATATAATGAAGAAAACACTAGTAAAGCTAACGCCAATTGCGTTGGCCATTACCACGCTTACGGCTTGCTCTCCTGCAAGTGAAACCGCTAAAACAGCGCCAGAACCTATTAAAACAGAACAGCCAGCCGGGCAGTCTGAATCAGAGCGCCTTAATGCGTTCTTCGAACGTACTTTTGAAGAAGATCTTAAGCGTTCGCCATTATTTCAAAGTTACTTGGGTAAAAAATGGGACTATGACAAATGGGATGACATCAGTGACGAAGAAGCTGATGCTCGAATTGCCATCTCCAAAAACCGACTAGAAAAGCTTAATAGTTTTGACACCAGTCAGTTAAGTGAACAGGAACAGCTAAGCTTGCGCCTGTACAAACTAGGTATTGAGCGCGATTTAGCTAACGACGAATTTCGACATCACCGTTACATTGTACATCAGTTCCGCGCCGCACATACACAAGTGCCTAGCTTCCTTATCAACATTCACAGCGTAAAGAGTAAAGAGGACGCTAAGGCATACATTGGACGACTAGACAATGTACGTACGTACTTTGATCAAGTTATCGAACAAATGAAAGTTCGCGAAAAAGCCGGCGTATTCCCGCCAGCATGGGCCTACGATCAAATGATTGATGCGTCAAAAAACGTGATCACCGGCGCACCATTTGATTCTAGCGAAATACCTTCAACTATCTGGGAAGATTTTCAAAATAAAGTAAATAGCCTGGATGTTACAGAGGCGGAAAAAACGACGTTATTAGGTGAAGCGAAAGCCGCTTTGGTAACTTCAGTCATGCCGTCATACGAGAAGTTTATCGAAGAACTCGCTCATCAAAGGGAAATCACGCCTGAAGGCGATGGTGTGTGGCGCTTACCCAATGGTGATCAATGGTATCAGAATCGTCTAAACTGGTTTACCACTACAGACCTAACCGCTGAAGAAGTCCATCAAATTGGCTTAGACAATGTAGAGCGCATACACGATGCAATGCGCGACATTATGAAACAAGTGAAATTTGAAGGCACCCTTCAAGAGTTTTTCGTTTTCATGCGTGAAGACGAGCAATTCTATCTACCTTCAACAGATGAAGGTAGACAGCAATACCTTGATATGGCGAAAACCGCCATAGACGACATGCGAGAAGCTATCCCTGAATACTTCGGTATTCTTCCAGAGGCGCCCATGATTGTTAAACGGGTTGAAGCATTCCGCGAACAGTCTGCGGGCAAGGCGTTTTATCAAAGCCCGGCGCAAGATGGCAGCCGCCCAGGTATTTATTACGCAAACCTTTATGACATGAAAGCAATGCCTACTTATCAGTTAGAGGCGCTGGCGTATCACGAAGGCATCCCAGGTCACCACATGCAGCGCGCTATTGCACAAGAGCTAGAAGGTGTACCTCAATTCCAGAAATTCTTGAGCTTTACCGCATACACGGAAGGTTGGGGCCTATATACCGAAGAACTTGCAAAAGATATGGGCTTTTATAAAGACCCTTATTCTGATTTCGGTCGTCTAGCCATGGAACTTTGGCGCGCTTGCAGACTTGTGGTTGATACGGGTATTCATGCGAAAAAATGGACGCGTGAAGAAGCCGTAGATTACCTTGTTGAAAATACGCCAAACCCTAAATACGACGCGCAAAAAGCCATTGAGCGCTACATTGCTATGCCAGGTCAGGCTACGGCCTATATGATTGGTAAACTGAAAATTATGGAACTTAGAGAGCATGCCCAAGCTGAACTTGGTGACAAGTTTGATTGGAAAGGCTTCCATGACGAGGTATTGAAGTACGGTCCAGTCCCACTTTCTATTTTAGAAGAAAACATTAATGCTTGGATTACTTCCCAAAAACGTACCTAGTTTTTCGAACTAGGTGCTCTGATCACTGGAAATAAAATGAAAACGCGCCTTTCGGCTAACGAAATGGCGCGTTTTTTATGCCATAGTGAGAAAAAATTAAGTTTTTGGATTTTTTTATGTTTGGGCGAAATAAATCCGATAGTGCTCAGGTCTTATCGGGTATGAAAGCAAAACACCAAAGATATGAAGCATTAGTAAAGGCATTTCACGCCGACATCTACCGCTATGCATTTTGGCTTATCAAAGACCAGAGCATTGCTGAAGATGTTGTTCAGGAAACCTTTTTACGTGCTTGGCGCTCATTAGACGCCCTAAATGATGAAAAAGCAGCAAAGTCATGGTTAATTACCATTCTTCGCCGCGAAAACGCCCGTCGGTTTGAACGCAAACAGTTCGACACAGTAGATATTGATGATTGCCATATTCAAGATGACACACAGCATGCTGATGGGGACTTGAAAGATAGAGAGCTTCAGCGACTATTAGGTGGATTGAGTGTGGAGTATCGTGAACCCTTAATACTCCAGTTGATTTTCGGTTTTAGTGGCGAAGAGATCGCCAACCAGTTAGGGCTTAACAAAAACACGGTAATGACTCGCCTTTTCAGAGCGAGGAATCAGCTAAAAGAGGCATTAGAGAAGCAAAATGAACAGAGAGGTCGTGTAAATGGATGAGTTAGAATTTAGGCGTCGTATCTACGCCGATCCAGAAACGACTGACAGTGATGTTGTAGAAGCGGCAAAAGCGGATGAAAGTAAACGCAGTTTCTGGAATGAACAAAAGCAGTTAGATAAGCAATTAAAGCAAGCATTGAAAGTCGATGTACCAGAGGATCTCGCAAGCAAGCTAATATGGCAGCAGTCTGCAGACGAATTCACCCGTTATAAACGAAGAAGTCGTTGGTATTTAGCCATGGCTGCATCGGTTGCTTTCACTGTAGGTATCGGACTTACCATGTGGTACCACCAACCGCTTAGTATTGGCGGACAAGCACTTGCCCATATGCAGTACGCAGAAATGGAACACGCTCATTCGTTGCTTCCTGTTGATTTGAACATGGTTAACGCAAAGCTAGCAAGCTTTGGTGGCAGCTTTAGCGAAATGCTCGACGGTGTAGAGGTCGCAAACTATTGCCATTTGAGCACAGTTAGAAGCCTTCATCTGATTGTGAATACGCCGCAAGGCAAGATGTCGGTATTCGTAGTACCTGAACGTGGAGATGTCTCCGTTCCAAGCGAGTTTGCCGATGGTCAGTACCACGGAGAGAGCATTAAAATGAAACACGCCAATGTAATGATTGTTGGCGATAAAGATGCTGATTTAAGCGATATGAAAAAGGCGGTGTCAGAAAGGATTCAATTCTCTGCTTAACACACGTTATGTAACTGTAAAGCGTTCCAAAAAAGTGCGTATCTTTAGCACTTCCCTTCGTCGGCCCCCTATGGGCCGATTTTTTTGCCCAAAATTAAGATGAAACCCTGTTCAATAAAACTTATACTCCGACTTAAAGGTTAAAACGTCCGTTTTAATTTCAGTTAATCACTTCATTCACTTACCCGCAGTAAAGAGGTCTCCATCACAATGAGCGCTTGGTTTCGTTTTACAAGGCTAATGATTTGCCTTTTGATTCCTGCAATAGCTTGTTTCACTGTCTTTGCTCAAAGTATAGATATTCCCAACGCACTTAGACTAAAAAAACTTGATAATTATAGTCATATAGCTGCAACGGCAATTTATCATTGGAATACACCTAGCGAGGTGAGCAATGAGAATATCATTGCTATGTTAACGAGCGCCGGTTTGCAGAATGACACGCAAAGTGAAGGCGTGATATTTAGACACTTGTTGGCCACTTATACTGCGAATGATGCTGACTCGCCGAGAATCCCACTTTTCGTTAAAGAGCCTCTATTAGATAAGCATTGGCAAGAGCTTAAGACAATTAAGCCTGAGCTTTTCGCTGCTGCGAAGGCATATTACATTTATGCTAGAGCGGTAAATGATTTTAAAGGCTCTGACCATAGGGTAAATTTTTCTGTTCCTGAACTGCGCCGTTTACAGCGAGAAGCGCTAGAAACTGGGAGTCGACGAGCCACTGCTATAGCTAGCATATGGTTAGCGATGGAACTCACCCTTGCGAACCCAATACAAGCAATTAATGAAATCGAATATGCGTTACCGCACCTTCCTCGATACTCATCAGACAAAAGCTTAGAAAATGCGTTATCAAACGTAATTGCACATGATTGGCTGAGAGGTGCTTACCTGGAACTCTTCGTTCCAAGCAGAGCATTTTTCCACTCAAAAGAGATCATTGAAAGTAAAACGCAAGATAACAACACCATGGTAAAGACTTGGGCCTACTTCTCGGCCATCGATTCATTGTTAATTCAAAATAAGTTTGAAGAAGCATTGGCTATGTCAAACGACGCAATAGAGCATTTGTCCACAGTAACGTCAGTGCACGAAAAGTTGTTGACGTATGTCCAAAGACTTCGTGTAGTAGTGTTTCAAAAAAGCGAAGGATATGAACTGCTAGCGCAAGAAGTCATGACGCAAATCAGGCAGCTTGATACCACAGAGGTAAAACAAAGAACTGAGGAGCTTTCAGCTTACGCAGATGCACTTTACGCAGCGGTATTGAACGATGATGCTAAATTTCAAGACTCCCTTCAGCGTTACCGCAATATCGTTCTGGCTACTATTCCAAATTCGGGTTTTAAAGAAAAAATCAAGCTTAGGTTAGAGCGGGAGCTTTCTAGGCTTTACGATGCTTCGGGTGACTACGAAAAAGCATATGAGCATTCGAAAACCTACAATAGGCTTCTTGTTGAAAAAAACACTGAGCAATTCAAGTTGTCAAATTCTTCGTTTACCGACGGTATTGCGAAAGATATCGAGTTAGCGCGATATCGACAAAAAGAACTCACTGTGCTCAGAAGTGAAAAAGATGGCCTTTCTACCGACAAAGAAGCAATGAAAACCACCATTTTTGCATTGATTATCACAATTCTCATCATTCTTGCACTATGGCTATGGATTTCAAAACGACAGAGCGACTTGCTAGCTGAGCGTGACTCACTTACCGGTGCTCTCACGCGACGAGCTATGCTAAACAGTTTGAAAAAAGCACTGAAAGGCAATAAAGCGTCCTGTATTGCTCTACTTGATGTCGACAACTTTAAAAAAATTAATGACAAATACGGCCACGTTGTCGGTGATGAAGTGTTGACTACCTTTACGCAGATTATCAAAAACCGAATTCGTAAGTCAGACAAGCTCTGCCGATATGGCGGCGAAGAGTTTTTGATTTACTTTTCCGACTCCGATCAAAAGTCTGCTAAGCGAATTCTGGACGAGCTGAATTTCGCGCTTTCTCGCCAGAAACACTGGAGCAATACAAAAGAAATGTTTTCCGTGAGTTTTTCTTCGGGTCTGTTAGACGTCAACGGAGAAACCAACCTAGACACCATTATCAAGATGTGCGATGAGCTTCTCTACAGAGCCAAAAGAGAAGGTCGAGCGCGCGTTGCATCTTTTCCAATTTAACCTTTCGCCAAACTTTATTTACGAATTACCGTATAGAAAACATGCAAGGTCGCTGACTGACATAGAGACTCTATGTCATAGGTGTTAGCATGAAAGAAAAAACATAGGGAATTTATATGGCTACTGGCACGATAATCTCGTTGGGTTTGTATTTTGTTGTAATGTTAGGGATAGGCCTTTTCGCTTATCGGCAGACAGACACCAACGTAGAAGGCTATATGCTTGGCGGCCGCCAACTAGGCCCCGCGGTAACCGCGCTTTCAGCAGGTGCATCGGATATGAGCGGATGGATGCTCATGGGCTTACCCGGTGCAATGTATGTATCAGGCTTATCTGCTGGCTGGATTGCCGTTGGTTTGACACTCGGTGCTCTGGCAAATTATATGTTAGTTGCTCCACGCCTTCGCGTTTACACTGAAGTAGCCAACAACTCCATTACCCTCCCCGACTATTTTGAAAATCGCTTCGCTGACAACACGCGTTTATTGCGCGTTATAGCCTCTGTGGTTATCGTTGTCTTCTTTACGCTTTACACCTCTTCTGGTGTGGTAGCTGGCGGAAAGCTCTTTGAGACATCATTTGGATTAACTTATGAGACCGGCTTATACGTTACCGCGGGTGTCGTCGTAGCTTATACCCTCGTAGGCGGTTTCATGGCAGTAAGCATGACCGACTTCGTTCAGGGGTGCATCATGTTTGTATCTCTCATTATGGTACCTGCCGTTGTTATTAGCGAGTTGGGTGGAATCGGCGCGTCAATTGACGCCTTAGATACCATTAATCCGGCGCTTTTCGATGCATTTATGGATGCGTCTACCAATGAAGCACTAAGCGTAATAGGCATTGTTTCACTGATGTCATGGGGCCTAGGTTATTTTGGTCAGCCTCATATCATTGTGCGTTTTATGGCGATACGTTCTGTTAAAGATATACCAACTGCGCGCAATATCGGTATGAGTTGGATGATTGTGTCGATTATTGGTGCGTTAATGACGGGGCTTTTCGGCCTTGCCTATGTAACAGGTAACGGAAACGAAATCGATCCAGAAACCGTCTTCATCTACTTATCTCAAATTCTATTCCACCCGCTCATCGGTGGCTTCCTGCTCGCTGCGATTTTAGCGGCGATCATGAGTACTATTTCTTCTCAGCTGTTGGTAACCTCAAGTTCACTAACCAGTGACTTTTATCAAGCCTTCCTAAGACGTGATGCGTCAGATGGCGAGCTCGTTATTGCTGGTCGAGTCAGCGTAGTAGTTGTCGCGCTCGTAGCAATCTATCTAGCTTATGATAGAGACAGCACCATTTTAACGCTTGTAAGTAATGCTTGGGCTGGCTTTGGTGCAGCCTTCGAACCGCTTGTACTATTTAGCCTGTTTAAGCGTGAAATGACTCGCCGTGCTGCATTAGGTGGTATGATCGTTGGTGCAGTGACGGTGTTACTGTGGATTTATCTTCCTATTGAAATCGGCGGCCAAAAGCTTGGTGACTGGATGTACGAAATTGTCCCTGGGTTTATTTTATCTAGCTTAACCATCATGATTTTAAGTAAATCTGGCTCGCCAAGAGAAGGTGTGGTTGATACGTTCGACGCTTTCCAGACCAAATTGACTGAAAGGTAAGCGAACGATACGAAATAAGTCATTCGCAACGAAAGTGAATAACAAGCCCTGTTTATGTTACTAAACAGGGCTTTTTTCTTTTTATAGGCCTTGAAAAAAGTGGCTTATGCTTCAATTGCATGACAGTTTTATTTATTGGAATAAGATAGCTATTTTAAATAGCAAAATCGCATACTACTTTTGAAATTAAATATGTTATCGTTCTATGCAGAAAAATAACCCATATATAACTTTTTTGTATATAACATAAAATTCGGACTTCAAAATGACTGCTAGTATCCCGTCTGTAACGCATTTGAAACAACTCGAAGCCGAGAGTATCCAGATTTTCCGTGAGGTTGCTGCTGAGTTTGAAAACCCAGTTATGCTTTACTCTGTAGGAAAAGACTCTTCTGTACTGCTTCATCTTGCCCGTAAAGCGTTCGCGCCCGGCAAAATTCCTTTCCCACTATTACACGTAGATACCACGTGGAAGTTTGGTGAAATGATTAAGTTCCGTGACGAACAAGCTAAGAAGCACGGTTTTGATTTGCTTGTTCACATCAATGAAGAAGGTGTTGAAGCTGGTGTTGGCCCATTTAGCCACGGTTCAGCAAAACATACTGACATCATGAAAACCCAAGCACTTAAGCAAGCACTGAACAAATATAAGTTCGATGCTGCATTTGGTGGCGCTCGACGCGACGAGGAAAAATCACGTGCAAAAGAACGTGTTTACTCATTCCGCGACAGCAACCACCGCTGGGACCCAAAAAACCAGCGTCCAGAGCTTTGGAATATTTATAACTCTCAGGTTAATAAAGGCGAAAGCATTCGTGTATTCCCAATGTCTAACTGGACTGAGCTAGATATCTGGCAATACATCTACCTAGAAAACATCGATATTCCGCAACTTTACCTTTCTAAGCCTCGCCCTGTCGTTGAGCGCGACGGCGTTCTTATTATGGTTGACGACGACCGTATGCCACTAGAAGAAGGTGAAGTACCAGAGATGCGCTCTGTGCGTTTCCGTACTCTTGGCTGTTACCCACTTACCGGTGCGGTAGAATCAGAAGCAGCTACCCTACCTGAAGTTATCCAAGAAATGCTGCTTACCAAGACGTCTGAACGTCAGGGCCGAGTTATCGACCATGACAGCGCAGGCTCTATGGAGAAGAAGAAAATGGAAGGGTACTTCTAATGGCCACCGACAACGTTGTTTGGCATAAACACGAAGTAAACAAGACCACCCGCTCTGAAAAGCTTGGTCAAACGCCTCGTGTATTCTGGCTAACGGGTTTAAGCGGCTCTGGTAAATCGACATTAGCCAACCTGCTTGAGAAAAAGCTTCACGAGCAGAACAAGCACACCTATCTGCTTGACGGCGACAACGTGCGCCACGGTCTGTGTGGCGATTTAGGTTTCAGCGATAAAGATCGCGTTGAAAACATTCGCCGCATTAGCGAAGTCGCTAAACTTTTTGTCGATGCCGGTACCATTGTGCTTACCGCTTTTATCTCGCCTTTCAAAGCCGACCGCGATTATTGCCGCAGCTTAATGGAAGACGGAGAGTTTGTAGAAGTGTTTATCGATACACCTCTTGAAGTGTGTGAAAAACGCGACCCGAAAGGGCTATACAAGAAAGCGCGTAGCGGTGAAATTAAGGACTTCACAGGTATTGATTCAGCCTATGAAGCACCTGAAGCGCCAGAAGTACACTTAACCTATCAGGATGAACCAGCAGAGCAAACCGCTGAGCGATTGTATGCTTTGCTTCAAGAAAAGGGATTGGTGTAATGACACAGCCTTTAAATAGTCTTGCACAAAAAGTGCTAGCTATCGCCAAAGAAGCTGGCGATAAGATAATGGCCATTTACGAGAAAGACTTCGCCATTTATGAAAAGCAGGATACCAGCCCGCTAACAGAAGCTGACCTTGCCGCACATAACGTAATCGTAAACGCCCTTGAAGCTGAATCTGACCTGCCGATTCTTTCTGAAGAGTCAGCAGATATTTCATGGGAAGAGCGCAAAACGTGGTCGTCATACTGGCTGGTAGACCCGCTAGACGGCACTAAAGAGTTTATTAAGAAAAACGGTGAGTTTACGGTAAATATTGCACTTATCGAAAACGGTAAACCGACCATGGGTGTGGTTTACGCGCCAGCACTAAACAAAAGCTATGTAGGTATTGTTGGTGAAGGTGCGTGGACTGAAGTAAATGGCGAATTTACCGCTATTTCTGCGCGTAAGCACGATGGTGCCGAAGTGTGGAAAGTGGTAGGTAGTCGTTCTCACCAAAGCCCAGAAATTCAGAATTTATTGGCACAGCTTAAAGGTGAAACCGAGCTTGTGGCGATGGGTAGCTCACTGAAGCTTTGCTTGGTGGCTGAGGGCGAAGCACATCTTTACCCTCGATTAGGCCCAACATCTGAATGGGATACGGGAGCAGCGCACGCCGTCGCATTAGCGGCAGGCGCAAACGTAAGCGTACTAGACCCTGAAAACCCATTAGATGACAACGCTGACGCTCTTACGTACAACCAAAAAGAGTCTGTGTTAAACCCCTTTTTCCTTGTGAGCGCATAACATGAACAATGAAAACGAATTATTGAGACAGGACATTCTGTCTTACCTAGAACAACACGAAAAGAAAGACATGCTACGTTTCCTTACCTGCGGTAGCGTAGACGACGGTAAAAGTACCTTAATTGGTCGCTTGCTTCACGATTCTAAAATGATTTATGAAGACCAACTTGCAGCTATCACTAAAGACAGTAAAAAAGTGGGCACTACCGGCGAGAAAGTTGACCTTGCCCTTCTTGTAGACGGTCTTCAGTCTGAGCGTGAGCAAGGGATTACTATCGACGTAGCATACCGCTACTTCTCTACTGACAAGCGTAAGTTTATTATCGCAGATACTCCGGGGCACGAGCAGTACACCCGTAACATGGTAACCGGTGCGTCAACGTGCGACCTTGCTATTATTCTTGTTGATGCTCGCGGCGGCGTTAAGGTACAAACGAAACGTCATTCGTTCCTGGTTTCTCTTCTAGGTATAAAACACGTTATTGTTGCTATCAACAAAATGGACTTGATGGACTATTCAGAAGAAGTGTACAAGCAAATTCAGGAAGACTACCTGAAGTTTGCTGAGCAGCTTGATATTCCTGACATTCAGTTCGTACCTATTTCAGCACTTGAAGGCGACAACGTAGTAGGCAAGAGCGAAAAGACACCATGGTTTGACGGCACGCCACTTATGGAAATGTTGGAAAACATTGAAATTGGTGAAGACGATAACTTAGAAGATTTTCGCTTCCCTGTACAATACGTTAACCGCCCTAACTTAGATTTCCGCGGCTTTGCGGGTACCGTGGTATCTGGCCAAGTTGCACCTGGTGATGAAGTAACGGCACTTCCTTCTGGTAAGAAATCAAAGGTGAAGCAAGTCGTTACGTTTGAAGGCGACCAAGAGCGCGCTTATGTACCTCAAGCAGTAACGTTAACGCTAGAAGATGAAATTGACATCTCTCGTGGCGATATGATTGTAAAATCAGACAACTTGCCACTGCTTAACACGCAATTTAAAACTCACCTTGTGTGGATGTCTGAAGAGCCGCTAATGCCAAACAAGCAATACTTGTTTAAGTTCGCGACTAAATCAACGCCAGGGGTAGTTGCTCATATCGATAATCAAATTGATGTGAACACGTTGGAAGAAACGGATGCCATGCACTTAAATCTTAACGAGATTGGTGTAGTAGACGTTAAGTTTACTCAACCTGTTGCATGCGACCCGTATAAACGCAACCGCCCTACCGGTTCATTCATCGTTATCGATCGCTTGACCAACGGCACTGTTGGTGCTGGTATGATCATTGACGAAATTGCGGGTGACGCACAGCATACATCGCCAAACTTCTCTGAGTTCGAGCTTGAATTCAATGCACTAGTACGCAAGCACTTCCCGCATTGGAACTCTGTGGATATCAGTAAACTTTAAGCAGGACTGGAGCAATATGGATGTGACCCAGTTCATCGTACTGGCAGTATTTGCCGGTACGATATGCGCGCTGATCTTTACCAATCAGCGCCCTTCCACTGTGTTTTCTGGTGCAGTGTTAGCTTTACTGGTTACCCAGCAGTTATCTCTTGATGACATCTTGCTAAATTTAACAAACAAGGGTCTTATTACCCTTGTTTTGTTGCTTTTGGTAAGCAGTGCAATTGATAAAACAGCGCTAATAAAACGCCTAGGTAGGAAACTAGTAAGTGCTAACTTTACTCAATCCTATTGGCGCTTGTTTTCACTGACCTTTTTATCGTCTGCGCTTTTGAACAATACTGCTATTGTGGCAAGCCTTATTGGTCCAATTAAGCAAAACCAATATCATCCTGCCTCTCGATTACTGATCCCGCTCTCATACGCAGCTATCTTAGGCGGTACGGTCACCTTAATCGGTACGTCTACCAACCTAATCGTAGACAGCTTTTTGCAAGAGCACGGGCATCCAGGCTTTAACTTTTTTGACTTCACACTTTATGGCACCGTAGCGGGTTTAAGCTGTGGTCTTCTCATGTTTTTGTTACTGCCTTTGCTACCTCATATTGGCAATAAGAGTAATAACTATCACGAGTATATGGTTGAAGCCGAAGTGGAATCTGGTTCAGAGCTCATAGGCAAAACCGTAGAACAAAACCATTTACGTAACTTACCAGAACTCTTTTTGGTAGAAGTGGTGCGCAATGGCAACCTGATATCTCCTGTTGGGCCTGACCTGGTCATTCTGGAAAACGACAAACTGATCTTCTCTGGCAACGTTCAAAAGCTTGATAACCTTAGCCACATAAAGGGGCTAAGCATGTTTGCTGAGACCGATGGGGTATTGCGTGAGAGCTTAACCGAGGTAGTTGTTGCCAATCGCGCTCAAGTTATTGGGCAAACCATTAAAAAACTTGGCTTTAGAGCCCTATTTGATGCGGCTGTTGTAGCCATTCGCCGCGATGGAGAGCAGCTGTCAGGCAAGTTAGGAGAAATAAAGCTTCAAGCAGGTGACTTCTTACTTTTAGCAACAGGCCCAGACTTTGCGACTCGTCAAAATTTAAATAAAAACTTTTTTATTTTGTCAGAGCAAAAAATCGCCCGCCCACTAACCAACAAGCAAGAGTGGATTACCCTTGGCGGCTTCCTTTCCACGGTGTTATTGGCTGCAACTAATGTCATTTCACTGGCTATTGGTCTGCTGTTTTTAGCCGCTGTGCTAATTGGCGTAAGGGTAACGTCAAACGGCGAAATGAAACGAAATTTACCGTTGAATTTGATTGTAGTGATTGTAGGCGCGCTAAGCCTGGCAACCGCATTAGAAAATTCAGGGGTTATTAATATAACCACCGAGGCACTTATGCCGGTGTTGTCGGGTACTGACTGGTTCATAGCATTGTTAGTCATCTACTTGCTAACACTGGTTTTAACAGAGTTCGTTACCAACAACGCTGCTGCAGCGTTAATGTTCCCGTTTGCCTACGGGTTAGTGCAAATCATTGGCGCACCGCTAATGCCATTTGCATTAGCGGTAGCATTTGCAGCAAGTGCCAGTTTTATTTCACCATTCGGCTATCAAACCAACTTGCTTGTTTATAATGCGGCGAATTATAAGTTTTCGCATTTTATAAAAATTGGACTGCCTATTTCGCTGTTGTATAGCACCATAGTTTTGACACTGCTTAATATTACTTATTTGTAAGGTCTTGCGGCGCGTTTTGAGAGGACATAGAAAATCACCAAAGATAGAGCAGCAATCAGCAGTATTACGTAAAGGGAAGCGAACGCTTCCCTTTTTTTATTTATAACCTTTCAATACATTCATTTTCTCTTACAAATATCAAGATGTTGTGCTGTACAACACCTGTAGCCAACAGTAATCTATAACTCAATTTATTGCCTGCCTGTTGGTAAGCTAACAATGACTCATGGCTTTACCCAGAGCCAGAGTAATAAGAAAAACGAAATAGGAGCAAGGGATGCACAATGTAACGAACCCCTTTCAAGCGTGTAACGATATTTTCTTCAAGCCTAATGGCGTATTTAAAGCAGTAGGTGAAAACAACAATTGGAGCTGGATGCCATTTATTTTGATCATGGCTATTTCGCTTGTTTCCCAGTACTTGTATGTAAACTTCGTTGACATTGAATGGTTCGCTCAGATGAATATTGCCGCGCAAGGGGATATGAGTCCGGCAGAAGAAGAGCAAATGAAGGCATTCTTCACCAGGGATGCTTTGCTTTGGTCATCGGTTATAGGTGCCTTTTTTATTCCTATTATCGTAAACGCCATTTACGCCGTGTACGTGAATTTAATGACCCGTTCTGACGACAGCCATGTGTATGGCTTTACCGACTGGTATGGTTTCGCTTGGTGGCTTTCAATGCCTTATGTGCTTACTGGTTTAGTGGGTGTTGCTTTACTGTTGTTCGCAGGCGACCATCAAGTAGCGCCATCAATTTTATCGCCAGCGTCCCTTGGGTATATTGCGAATATCCCGATGGACTCGCCTTGGTACGCTTTCGGCCAGGCGTTAAGGGTAGAGCTATTCTGGGGCATTTATTTAGCCACCGTAGGCATTACTCAATGGACCGCCTTTTCTCTTAAAAAAGCGGCATTAATTGCAAGTGCACCTTATATTGTTATCTACGGCATTTGGTTGATTGCCCTCGCCTTGTTCTAATTAACCTTGCGAATGTAACGCGCCCACTATACGAAAAATCCGCTGTGCTATTAATACAGTAGTTATGAATATAACGTTTGTGATTACAGTGTTTTAGTACAGCGTTTCTATAAACTGGCCGCGCAGCCTCACCTTAGCCTTACTTTAAAAAGACGCCCCCTTTCATCTCTTTCACTACCCATGAATAGCATCATTGCAGATTTTGTCGTCACACGAAGTATCTTTATACCAATCCGCATAGATCGTTACCCACTCAGCGAGAGTTAAAATGTTCGTAATCGCGGCGTGTTACCGCAGGTA
>PPCM01000044.1_pt1:0-252500 | contig 253920 bp, 261 predicted proteins | sample 1555541 | NCBI WGS metagenome assembly PPCM01 (sample SAMN05284479, study PRJNA326546) | Marine sediment metagenome, whole genome shotgun sequencing project. | isolation source: marine sediment | place: Germany: Wadden Sea | collected 2012-09-05
TAAAATGGACCCTATAGACTGGACACTAAAAAAGTGTCTAAGTTTATAGGGTCTTTTTGTATAATTATATTGAGGTGTTAAGAATGAGCAAAAAATTATTTTCAGAAATCGAAATAGCAATCTTGAAGAAAAATCGATATGTAAAAAATATATCTTCCAAAGGAATTACATATACTGATGAGTTTAAAAGTTATGTAATTTCTGAAGTTGAGAAGGGTAACAGTTCAACAGATATATTCGAATCAGCTGGATTCGACGTCACTATGCTCGGCATATGGAGAGTTCGTAGTGCTGTTGCACGTTGGAAGAAGGCGTATCTTGAAAAAGGTGTTATGGGACTTCGTGATACTCGTAGAGATAATTCAGGTCGTCCAATGGAACGAGAAATGACTAAAGACGATATTATTCGTCATCAACAAGCAGAAATTGAATATTTGCGTGAGGAAATAGAACTTGTAAAAAAGCTCGAGCTCGAAGAAAGGAGCGTGATAAAAGCTAGCTTACCAGCTAAATATGTATATCAGATTATCAAGCGGACTGTAGATAAACTTCAATCAAAGGGATTTGTAAGCAGACTCTGTAAGGTCGCTGGAGTTTCCAGGTCTGGCTATTACAATCATCTTAGAAATGAATCAACTAGAATCAAGCGTGAAGATGTGGATCGAAAAGCGTTTGAATTAATTCAACAAGCATATGATTTTGATGGATATTCTAAGGGTTCGCGCAGTATAAGTATGACTCTAAAAGATGAGTTCGATATAATATTTAATCGAAAGAAAGTACAACGTCTGATGCGAAAATTTGGATTAGTTTGCCATATCCGTAAAGCTAATCCCTACCGTCGAATGCTTAAAGCCACTCAAGAACATCGAGTGGTTCCTAATAAATTGAAGCGACAGTTTAAAAGTGGCAATCCCTATGAAATCCTACTAACAGACATCACGTATGTACCTTTCAAAGGAAAATATCTTTACTTATCAGCTGTAAAAGATAGCATCACAAATGAAATCTTAGCTTATCATTTATCCCCCTCGCTTAAAATTGATATAGCTTTGGAAACTTTGAATCTTCTCAAAGAATCATGCCAAAACAAATTTCATTCGAATGCTTATGTACATTCAGATCAAGGTGCACATTACACGAGTCCTAAGTTTCAAGAGAAACTCAAGGAAATCGGACTTAGTCAATCGATGTCTCGTAGAGGTAACTGTTGGGATAATGCTCCCATGGAGTCGTTCTTTGGGCATTTAAAAGATCATATAGACTTTAGCACTTGCCTATATTTTGAAGATGTTGAGAATAAAATACATAAATTTATCGACCACTATAATCATCGTCGTTCTCAATGGAATTTAAAAAAGTTGACCCCTAGTAAATATAGGGATCAACTTTTAGCTGCATAGTTTTTTATAGTGTCCTTGACCTTGGGTCCATTTTAGAATATTTTACATCCGGGGTGGAGTTTTATTTAACTAACACAGTAGTTTTGTATAGTTTCCGTTTTTATTTACTCATCTAATGCCGCTAAAGCCGCTGCATTCAACAAATTCCAAGGTTTGTTGAAATGTGGTTGGAAGAAGAAATCAACAAATGCCAATTCTTCAACAGTCATTTTATTTTGAATACATACTGACATTGTATTCATCACTTGTGTCAAATCCGCATTAGAGATAATTTGAGCACCTAATAAACGACGTGTACCTTTTTCATAAACGATTTTTAAAGTCGCCGCTTCATATGTTGGCATAAATTCAGGACGATAGTTGTCTGTAACAGTTGCCGTTGCATAATCAAGGCCTGCATCTTCAGCAGAACCTTCTGTAAGGCCTGTTGAAGCGATGCAATGTTCATAAATCTTGATGCCTGAAGTTCCTTGGGTACCCATATACTTTGTTCTTGGTCCATTCAAGTTTCTTGCAGCCAATGTCCCCATACGAACCGCATTAGTCGCTAGTGGTATATATCTGCTTTCTTCAGTTGGATTATAAATCACTGCACAACTATCTCCTGCTGCAAATACATCGTCTCTACTTGTACGCATATACTCATCGACAACAATTGCACCATTCGGTAGCATCTCGATTTGACCCTTGAATAACTCTGTATTCGGTCTAAATCCAATACACATGATTACAAGATCTGCTTGAATTTCATCTTTATCAGTAACCACTTTCGTCACCCTACCATTTTCTCCTTCAAAACGCTGTACCAATTGGCCAAGTGCTAATTGAATACCATGATCTGTAAATGCCTTTTCTGCCATATCAGTAAATTCCTTGTCTAGATACTTCGGCATAATACGATCCATCGCATCAATCAACGTTACATTTTTACCCATCATTTCAAATGATTCAACAAGCTCAACACCAATATACCCTGCTCCTACAACAACGATATTCTTAGCATCCTTTGCTTTTTCGATAATTGCATTCGAATGATTCCAGTTCTTTGATAATAATACATTCTCAAGTTCAAATCCTGGAATTGGTGGTGTAATAGGCCATGAGCCAGTTGTAATTATAATTTTGTCAAAAGTATCATCAAATACTTCATCTGTCTTCAAATTCTTTACTTTAATTGTCTTTTCATCTAATGATACATCTATAACATCATGTTCCATCTTCGTTGTAACCCCTAATTCTGATAGGGCCTCTGGCGAGCTATAGAACAATCCCTGTGGATCCTTCACAACACCACCAACATATAATGCGATACCACATGACAAGAACGAAATATTATCGTTACGTTCATAAACAGTGATACTTGCCTCCGGGTATAACTTCGCTGCATTTACTATCGCTGCCGTTCCGGCATGCGTACATCCAATTACTGCAATTTTCATTATGTTACCTCCCACTTAATTATATTAATATCTCATCGATAATGTTTCTCATATACTTATTATAAATTTAACAATCTTAAAATGCAAGCATTTTTGTAATGATTACAATTTAATTTTCTACTTCTAACTTTCTCACCTCTACAAAAAACACCAATAAAACGCCTGATATCAGCATTGGTGCCCCTACAAAAGTTAGCCGATATAAATTCAGTAGCAACAGCTCAACAAGACCACCTAAAAAAATAATGTAAACAACACTAAATTTCTTTTCCTTCTTTAAATGTTTGCGATCATTAAACAACTTTAGAACAAATCTTATTAAATACAAACCAAGCAACACCATAATGACTTTTGAAAAAAACGGAGAGAGCAAGCTTTCTCTAAGCTGCTGATTTTGTCCCAAAAAGTCGCTGTAGTGCTCCTTTTGTACTTTAGAGGCATAACTGACACTAACGCTGAACAAAGCCGTCACGTAACCCATAAGTTCGACTAGATCTATCCATTTTAGCATCTCCCTACACCTCTCTTTCACCATTACTCTTTCTATACCCAAAAGGTGTAAAATTTATAGATAAAATTAAGGCTTCATCATAAATATTCATTTTCAAAAAAATAAAAAAACCTACAATTGTAGGTTTTTCTAATGCTATTAATTTCTTTCCAACTGAATGTTATCAAATACTACGTTTTCTTTTTCTCTGGACAACCAGCCTAAGTATGTATTAATTTCTTCAAACTTGTTTTTGTTAAGCGTATAGTTCATCCATTTGCCGCTCTTTTGACTATGAACCAAACCTGCATGATGTAAAATCTTCATGTGGTGAGAAATTGTTGGCTGTGTCAGTGCAAGACCCTTCATGATTTCATTAGCGCACATCTCTCCAGAAGATAGCATTTCCAATATGTGAATTCTATTATTATCTGAAAGCGCCTTAAAAACATCTACATCTAATTCCATGATTCCACCTCCGTTCATTGACTATATGTCATGTCTTCCACATATAGAATACTGCTAAGGTGATGTTATGTCAATCATAAATGTGTTTATATGAAAAATTTTAAAAAGCTACACCCAAGTTTTACGCCATAAACAATGATGACAGAACCACAAACAACATTGATTCCTTTTAACACGCGTTCATTAATAACTTTCTTTGCTGATCCCACAACTGTTGCCAATCCCAAAAACCATGATGCCGACGCGAGACATACACCTAAAATGAATAAATATGAATATTCAATCGGCAGCGACGCTCTAAAGCCACCTAGCAACAACGAACCATCTATAATCGCCTGAGGATTTAACCACGTGACAACAAAACACATCCACATCACTTGGATATATGGTTTGTTCAAATCAACCGACTCTTCCATAGTAGGGACTGATTTAAGCAACGAATACCCAATATAAACAACTGCAACGCTACCACCAGCCATAATAAAATACTTAAGTAATTGAAAACGATCAATCAATAAACCCACTCCAAAGAAACAGGCTATAGCCAATGCCACATCGAAGAAGACAGTTGTCAAAGCAACCTGATAAGCTCTCAATTTGGTTTTAGTTGCAGCAGTATTGATAACAAACATATTTTGCATGCCAATTGGTGCAACGTAAGCCAATCCTAATAAAAATCCCTGTAATAAATACTCCATAATGTGCCTCCTCTAAATCTACTATCCTCATTATACTGTATCCAACAGAATAATCTACAACCAAAGAGGCACTTTTATACCAACCAATATTATTTTTCAGGAAATCTTTCTTTTAAAGCATTTTCTATTTCAGACCAAGAAACGCCTTGCTGATTTAATGTCACCATTAAGTGATACATAAGATCCGAAACCTCATAAATCACTTCTTCACGGTCATTATTTTTTGCAGCAATAATAACTTCAGAAGCCTCTTCTCCAACTTTTTTAAGCATTTTATCAAGACCTTTTTCAAATAGGTAAGCCGTATAGGATCCGTCTGCCATTTCACTCTTCCGCTTGGCGATAATGCGTTCAAGTGTTCCAAGAGCGTTCACTGGAGCATTCACCTTATTTTCTTCTCCTAGAATACAGCCATCATCAAAACAACTGTAATTACCAGTGTGACACCCCACACCAATCTGTTCTATCGTCGCAAGCAAGGTGTCTTGATCACAATCTATTCTCAACTCTTTCACCTTTTGAATATTTCCCGATGTCTCGCCCTTTTTCCAACGCTCATTTCTACTTCTACTATAATAAACCATCTCTTTTGTTTCTATAGTCTCTTTATAAGCTTTTTCATCCATATACGCCATCATTATGACTTGATTGTTTTCTACATCTTGTACCACTACAGGCAACAAGCCTTGTTCATTTATTTTTAAAGATGTCCACTTCATATTATGTCTCCCTCTCATCAATTTATTGTTGTCGCATTGGTACACCACGACCGATTAAGTAATCTTTCAATTCACGTATGCTAATCTCTCCATAATGAAATACAGAAGCTGCGAGTATTCCATCAACATCACTCACTGTTGCCGCTTCATGAAAATCTTCCAACTTCCCAGCGCCTCCCGAAGCAATAATCGGTACATTCACCCTTTCGCGAATGGCACACAATAGCTCTATATCATAGCCATCCTTCATGCCATCACTGTCAATACTATTAACCACTATTTCGCCCGCACCAAGAGCAACACCGCGTTCAATCCACTCCAGTACATCTATCTCAGTGTTTTCAGAACCACCTCTTACAAACACCTGCCACTTACGATTTGCGACCTTCTTACAGTCCACTGACAACACCACACACTGAGCGCCAAATTTCTCCGAGGCTTCCTTGATCAGTTGAGGATTTCGTACAGCAGCCGAGTTAATCGACACCTTGTCTGCGCCGCACTTCAGTACAAGGGAAAAGTCTTCTATGCTTTGTATGCCACCACCTACACAAAAGGGAATATTGATTTCCCTCGCAACTTCTCTGACAAAATCCTGAAAAATCTGTCTATCTTCTTTGGATGCTGTGATGTCATAAAAGACCAGTTCATCCGCTCCCTCTTCTGAGTATTTCTTTCCCAGCGTCACCGGCGATGCAATCTCCTTAATACCTTCAAATTGAATTCCTTTAACGACTTGGCCATTTCTAACATCAAGACAAGGAATAATACGTTTTTTTAACACGTGATGGCCTCCTTTAATGTAAATCTTTCTTCATATAACGCTTTGCCGACGATTGCACCATAGATATCATAACTTGCCAACCTACTAATTTCCTCCAATGAAGAGACACCACCGGATGCAATAAGTTCAATATCATAACGCTCTTGAATTTCTTTATACAACGGCACGTTACTGCCCTGCAAAAGTCCATCCCTATTGATATCAGTACACAGAATACGCTTGACACCAACCTCGACTAACTGACCAATAAACGATAACATAGAGACTGAGGATGTCTCTTTCCAACCATTTATTGCTACATACCCATTTTTTCCATCTACGGCCACAACGATTTTTTCACCATACACTTCCAATAATGCCTTCAGAAATGCTGGATCCTCAACGGCTTTCGTTCCAATAATGATGCGATCCACCCCTGCATCAAAATATCTTTGTGCAGATGCCATCGACCGTATACCACCGCCTACTTGAACTGGCATATCAACAGAAGCAACAATATTTCGGATTGTTTCATAATTTGCATTGTTATCTATCTCTGCACCGTTTAAATCAACAACGTGCAACATTTCTGCCCCTTGATTCATGAAATCCTGGGCGACTCTAACAGGATCCTCATCATAAACCTTCTTTTGTTTGAAATCGCCTTTTGTCAACCGAATACAGGCGCCATCATATAAATCTATCGCTGGATATATAATCACTTAAGTACCTCCTTTAAATTGCGCAACAACCGTTCACCAACCGCCCCGCTTTTTTCAGGGTGAAATTGAAAGCCAATAACATTGTCTTGACGAACAATTGCCGGAATCTTACAATTATAATCTGAAAATGCCACCACCTCGACACCCGAGGACACAGCATAATACGAATGAACAAAATAGACGTGGTCCGCGTCACTGATATCTGCTGTCAGTTGTTCTTCTTTTATCACGTTTAATTCGTTCCATCCCATATGAGGTAACCTATCAGCCTCAATTTTTTCTATACTTCCCTTAATCAGACCAAGCCCTTTATAATTGCCATTTTCCTTACCTATTTCATATAAGAGCTGCATACCCAAACAAATACCCACAACTGGTTTCCCTGTATTGGCAAAGGACGTAATAAAAGCTCTCAGTCCATAACGGTCAATATTCTCTATACCGTCTCTAAACGCACCAACGCCAGGCAGTAATATGCCATCACAATTATTGAGTACATCGATATCTTTTGAAACAAGAACCTCTATGCCTTGCTTTTCGAGTGCCCATGTTAAGGACCCGATATTACCTACACCGTAATCTATTACACCTATCATTTATAGGACTCCTTTCGTTGAGGGAATACTCCCAGAAGTAACTGTTAACCCCTGCTTGATGCAGCGACCAACACCCTTGAATAGACTCTCTACCTTATGATGATCATTGTCTCCATACAAGACTTCAGTATGCAAGGTCCATCCCGCACTATTGCAAAGTGATTTAAAAAACTCATCAACATCTTCAAGCGCCAATCCGCCAATATCCGTTCGTCTAAACTCGCAGCGTTGAATGTAGGTTGGACGTCCTGAAATATCCAGAACACATCTACTCAACACCTCATCCATCGGTAACAAACACTGGCTATACCGTTCAATTCCCTTTTTATCACCGATGGCATTTTTGAATGCTTCACCCAAAGACAATCCAATATCTTCTACAGTATGATGAGAGCCTGTCTCTAAGTCTCCAGTCGCTGAAATTCTCAAATCGAAGCCTCCGTAGAATGCCAGAAGCGTCAGCATATGATCAAAGAAACCAATGCCGGTTCCACCTTCAAATGCACCAATGCCATCTATCATAATAGACAATTCTATTTGTGTTTCCTTTGTCTCACGGAAGACACGTCCACTTCTACTCTCCATATGCTCCCTCCACTGCATCCATGAATTGATTGTTTTCATCTCTTGTTCCTACAGTCACTCTATAATAACCAACTAACGCTCCACTATATTTCCTAATGCGAACACCTTGATCCAATAACCTTTCATAGAATCCTACAAAATCTGTTTGAAAAAAAATGAAATTACCGCCACTTGGATAAACCTTAACATAAGCTTGTAGTCTTTCACTAATGCGTTCCCTTTCCATTACAATCTCTTTAAGCACCGACTCAAATTCTTTGGTATTTTGCAGTGCTTCAATGCCCTGGGCCTGTGCTAGGACGCTTAAATTATAGGGCGGTCTTACTTTGTTGATGACGTTGATATTGTCTGTGCAGCTGACCATGTAGCCCACTCTTGCACCTGCTAAGCCATAGGCCTTGGACAACGTTCTAAGGACCATTAGCTGGGGGTATGCCTCAACTAAATCAACAACACTTTCCCCGCCAAATTCTATATAGGCTTCATCGACGATAAGTGCTGCATTCGTTGCTTCCACTATTTGAATAATATCTTCTCTTTTAAGAACTGTACCTGTAGGATTATTTGGGTTACACAATATGACCAATTTCGGTTGACACTCAATCATTTCTGATATAAAGCCTTCAACATTTAATCTAAAGGACGTATCCAGTGCATAAGTAATCGTCTTTCCTCCAAGGATGGTCGCATTCAACTCATAGATACTAAATGTTGGTCCAAAGGTCATAACGCTATCCCCAGTCGATAAGGTACATTTCATAATTAAATCGATCATTTCGCTGGACCCGTTCCCAGCGATGATCATTTCAGGAGAAACACCTATTTTTTTACCAATCAAGACCCTTAACTCCGTTGAGACCGGATCTGGATATCTGTTATAGGGACTGTTAATGTAAGATTCATTGGCATCTAAAACAACTCTACACGCCTCTTTTTGTGGGTGGTATCCGTTGATATCACGTATTTCTTGTTTAAACATAGATTTTCTCTCCTTCGAATCGGATACTTACTGCGTTTCTGTGAGCTGTTAAGCCTTCTGCACTGGCAATGAGTTCTATATCTTCTTTTGCTTTTCTCAAAGCTTCTTTACTGTAATAGACAAGTGAAGACTTAACAATAAAGTCATCGACACTGAGTGGCGAGTGGAATCTCGCCGTACCACATGTCGGTAGTACATGATTCGTCCCTGCATAATAATCACCAACCGGTTCCGGTGTATAGTCTCCAAGGAATATGGCACCTGCATTCCTCACTTTTTTGTAACAGTCAAAAGGATCTCGCGTCATGATTTCTAAGTGTTCTGGTGCAATTTGATTGACTAGGTCTATGCCGTATGCCATATCGTTCACCACAATGATTTTTCCTTGAGACTTCAGTGCTTTTAAGCAAATCTCTTTTTTGTCTAGCTTTTCTACCTGTTCTGACAAAGCCTCTTCAACCCGTTCAGCAAACGTCATTGAGTCTGTAACAAGTATCGACGCGGCACGTTCATCATGCTCCGCTTGCGACAACAAATCCGCTGCAACAAATTCTGGATTTGCCCACTCATCTGCAAGAACAACAATTTCGCTTGGTCCAGCGACCATATCGATGCCTACAGTTCCCGAAACAATTTTCTTTGCCATGGCCACATATATGTTCCCCGGTCCAACAATTTTATCTACTTTTGGTACAGATTCCGTCCCATAAGCAAGAGCAGCAACACCTTGTGCCCCCCCCACTTTAAACACTCTGTCAACGCCTGCAATTTTAGCAGCTGCCAGAATAACCGGACTCACGTTCCCCTCCTCATTCGGTGGTGTTATCATGATGACTTCATCAACGCCTGCTATTTTTGCTGGCATTGCGTTCATCAAAACACTCGACGGATAAGGCGCCAATCCACCCGGAACATATAAACCCACTTTCTCAATTGGTCGAATCAACTGACCTAGCACAACATCTTCACCATCTTCCTTATAGATAGTACTTTCCCTTAACTGTTTCTTGTGGTATTTTTCAATATTTTTCTTTGATCTTTCCAAGGCGTTAATAAGGTCCGAGGGCATCTCATCATAGGCTTGATTGATTTCTGATGGACTTACTTCAAAAGACGCTAGCCTGACTCCATCAAATTCAGCAGTCGTTTCTCTAAGACCTGCATCGCCCTTTTTTCTAACCATTTCTACTATCGCCATGACTGAATCATATACTTTGATTTCTTCAATTTGATTTTGTGCCAACACTTCCTGAACCGTTTCTTTTTCCATCATGTAATTATATTTTTTAATCATAGCGCCGCCTCCCACTCCTTAACACTTTGAATGACCTCTTGGATACCTGCATCCTTAAACCGATAACTCACTTTATTGACAATCAGTCGTGCGCTGACTTCAAATACATCTTCATAAACCACTAGTCCATTGGCCTTTAACGTATTACCCGTTTCCACCAGGTCAACGATGACATCGGATAATCCGACAAGAGGTGCCAATTCAACAGATCCATTTAAGGTTGTTATTTCTATGGTCTTGCCTTTCTCTGAAAAGAAATTTGTGGCAATATTCGGATATTTCGTCGCCACACGAATAAGGGATTGATCCATTTTATCGATGTTTTCTGGCTTTCCCGCTACCGAGAACCTACATTTACCTATAGGTAAGTTCATGACTTCATATACGTCTCGCTTGTTTTCAATTAATGTATCTTTGCCGACGATACCGATATCAATGATGCCTTTTTCAACATAGGTCGGTACATCCGATGGCTTGAGCAATATAAAATTAAAATCACGAACCTCGTCCTTGATCACCAATTGCCGCGTTGTTTTGATATACTCAAAATCTTGGCCCAGTCGCTCTAAAATGCCTTTTGATTCTTTTAATAATCGTCCTTTTGATAATCCAATTGTAATTGTCATCCTGCCCTCCATTAACTTAGTGCACTGTCGTATAGCGAAAAGCCTACAGCTTTTATTTTTCTACCTTTGCCCGTTTTAATAAGATATTGACCACCGCTGATTAACTCTTCATAGTTTGTTGTCGAAAATCCCTTAAATACAACACCAGTGTAATAGTCATAACTAGGAATAATACTAAGGTCAAAATGCACTTCACCATTTGCCTCCATTGTCTTTAGACCTTCTTCAACACCTTGTAATTCCATCAACACTTGTTGACTTACTTGATCCTTTTGCTGACTTAACTTTGTTTGTAGTTCCTCCCACGATCCTTTCAAGGTCAGTAAATTTGAAAATTCGTTTATACAGTCCTCCGAAGCACCTTTACGTACTAAGTAGCTTTTTAAGTCTTCTTCATTTTTAGAATTCAGTAGCTCCATTAGTGGTTTTTTTGCTGCTTCTCCAAGGTCAAATTTATTGATCAAACCTAAAAAGTATCCAATGTGACTGATCTCAACCACTACTTTATCTTGCTGATGCAATATCGCCTGAGCCGATAACCGAATCAACTCCTGGGTACTGGATAACACGTTTCCGCCAATCCACTCGACCCCCATTTGATCTCTCGTAATCACCGCTCCATTCTCTTTAGTCAGGAATACCTTTCCGTCGTAATATAGTTTAATTTCATTGCTTTCTATGGCTTGTCCACCAAGTTGCTGAATAATCCCCTCCGTCATATCACCACGCATTGTATAAATGCCACCCTTGCCATCAATAACCTTCACCAATTCGCTGCAAGTACCGTCGTAGGGACTAAATACTGCTGGTTCCATGTATTGAAATCCTGCAGATATAAAATAAGACTCTATGGTTTGTTTCTTGATACGTTTGTTTCTGTAATACGTCAGTTGGTCTTCCATCGTTAAAAACTTCATTGTTGTCATCCTTTCTGAATTGTAAATCCGTTTATCTTAATTGTTGTTGACGTTTTAGTTCCATCCTGCTCTCAAGAACCGCCGACCAACGTTTACTAGTTGTAGCTTATCGCTAAGGCGATAACCGCTTATTTTTACATCTTAGAGTGTGATGTTAAAATTGCACTGCTTAGGTCGCTATCGCGCCCAATACGAAAATAAAAAAGCGCCCCCTGATGAGCTTATCAGCTCACCAGTTTGCGCTTTTCTATTTTCGTGCTGTTCTTGTTTTTCACGAAAAAAAGCGCCATATAGGACTATTCCTATACGGCGCATACAATTTATGTATTCTCACCTCATAGACACAAGCCCTAAAATAACATGCACAAAATGGGCTTGTGCCTATGAACGGTATTATTCGTTCAAGCTCAAAACCCTTGGTCTATGATGATGATGAAGTTGTGTAAAATCTTTAATTTGTGTTTGCTGATTCATAATTATCATCCTTCAAAATTTGTTAATACCAACTATAGCACCCTTTGAAATCTTTGGCAACAGTTTTTTTATTAATTGCGACATAAAAATATTTTTGTTCACTACTCCGCTCTAGAAGGAGTATAATAAGATTAATTCAGTCGGCATCTTTGAGGGGGAAGCCGACAAACTTATAAAGGAGCTTTACAATATGTCGACAAAAACCGTTAAACTTATTGTGTTACTTGGTGTTGTCTTTGTTTCATTTTCGTCTATTTTGTCTAAAATAGCCACGGCACCACCACTGATTATTGCAACTTATCGACTCGGCTTTTCAGTCCTGCTGATGCTGCCAGTCTTTTTAAAACATGAAAAAGGAATTTTATCAAAAATGACTCCAAAACTATGGTTCCTCTGTAGTTTAAGTGGCGTCTTCTTAGCCTTTCATTTTGCAACATGGTTGACGTCAATTAAAATGACCACTATTGCAAGCGCTACTGTTCTTGTAAATACACATCCAATTTTCATCTTATTTGCGACTTATTTTATCTTTAAAGATAAAGTCTCAAAAAAAGCGATGATCAGTATCGTCATCGCCTTTATTGGTAGTATAGTCATCACCCTAGGTGACTCAACAGTTGGTAGTCATAATCTAGTTGGGGACTTACTGGCCATTGCAGGTGGCTTCTTTGTAGCGGCCTATATGCTAATTGGTCGATTCGCCCGCCAACATCTTTCGGTTACGGCCTACACTTTTATTGTCTATGGCTGTTGTACCATCACATTGCTAATTATGGACTTTATAACTGGAACGCCACTTATCGGTTATCCGACAAGTGACTATATTATTTTCATTAGTCTTGCAGTATTCTGTACCCTGCTTGGGCACTCCGTTTTCAACTGGGCACTGGCTTACCTAAAGCCAACATTCGTTTCGTCATCTATACTTGGAGAACCTGTATTTGCAACGATATGGGCTATTTTCATCCTCAATGAAATCCCATCGTTCTACCAGATTATCGGTGGCCTCATTATATTAACTGGCATCACTCTGCACATACAGGCAGAGCCAGTAGATATGGCCGAAGAAAGTAGCTTCTAGGTAAAATTCAGCCCAATATGCTTCTGCTTCATCTTCTCATAATAATGATGATGATACGTTTCGGCTTCATAGAATTTACTCACCGGAAGTACTTCTGTAACAATTTTTCGCATATAACGTCCTGATTCTATCAGGGCGTTTTTTGATGCCTCCGCCAAAACTTTTTCTTCCTCTGTGTCATAAAAAATAGCTGTTCTGTATTGAGGTCCTCTATCCATCATCTGTCCAAAGTCATCCGTCGGATCGATTTTGCCCCAAAATGCCTTCAATAGTTGCTCATAGCTAACAACTCCACCATCATAAGTGACACGGACTGCTTCAAAATGTCCTGTTTCGCCAGAGCAGACCATTTCATAAGTTGGATTCTCCACTTGACCGCCAATATATCCCGGAATCACGTCGATTACACCTGCAAGTGCTAAAAATGGGGCTTCCATACACCAAAAGCACCCCCCTGCAAAATATGCTGTTTTCATAACGACTCCTCCTTAACTCAATATGTCATTCAACATTATATTACCCCATAATATGTTCAAATACACAAAAAGAGACCATCCTAAGATGATCTCCATATATATTTAGCATTTATTTATTAATCAAATCCATTATATAAAAATGCCTTTATCTCTTCTTTTGGAATACTCTCGATTCCCATTGTCTGCATCGTACGACCAGTACTCATATAATCCTCACCCATTAGTGCAGAACCAATTGTTATGATTGCATCCATATTTGGTGTTCCGATATTAAGAAACTTACCAATTGCAACAATCGCCCGTAATGAGTATGGCGTGTCTTCTGTCAAATATCTGTTGTCTAACGTATCTGGTCCCATAAGCGAATTGAACACATTACTGTCCCTATACGCCTCATATAAAGACTCTCTTTGAGGGGCATAATTCATTAAACGAATTCGGTCTTTTGAATGAATATACTTATACCCTAAGGCATGAACGATTTCTTTACGTTCTTCCTCAAGTGCTTCGATAACTCTAGCAACGCTCGGTGTAATGCCTCTATAATGATAGTTTTGAACATTTTCATCTTCAACACGACCAGCATTCAACACCATTGGAACTGGATGAGAGATCGGGTTACCATTATTTATCGCCGTCTCTAACACATCACTCACCAATTCTACAGCTGGATATAACTGTTTTGCAATTTCAAACATTTCTTCGTTATATTTTGCAGGAAATGCTGCAAAATACAATTTGCTGCATTCTAGAAGAATATCTACCGAACATTCACCTGTTTTACGACAAGCATAAGGTAGTGTATGCATTTCAGAAATAACCACACCATCTAACTTTCCACATTCTTTTAAAACTCTTGCAGTAACAAGAGTACCACCTGTAGAGCCAGGTACCAAAAGCAATTTATGCCCAGGTCTCAGATGCGGTGCAATTTCTTTAGCAAATCCTTCTTGAGAGTAAGCCGGAAGTACCGGCACAATAATATCGTTCGCGAATGCTTCTTCTGGCGAAGCGGTTACACGGGCCAGCTTAGCTTCCCCTGTTCTTCCAACGCCTGTTAAGTGCAATGTTTGTTCTTCAAATAACTTTGTTACGCGGCCCTTGTATCTTTCTGCGACATAAAATGTAACTTCATGACCGGCCAATGTCATATCTGCTGCAACAGCAAAGCCACCATGTCCTACGCCAATAATTGTAATTTTTGCCAATAACTTACCTCCTCGATAGATTTATTTGTATCAATATAAAAATTATAAACAGTCACTTCTTTGTATGACTATTTCTTTTATCTATTTTGTTTTTCTGAAATTTTGGATTGTCTTATTTCATAAGATGTCGTTAAATCGGTCAGTATCCAGTCAGATGCCATAATAAGGCAATAGAAATATGCATAAAAAAACCATCTAGATTAAGATGGTTTGATTTACCCACTTATATTGTATCATAATAAATACATTTTCTGCAACATATCCTTCAAAAAAGTTATATTGTCAGCTCCTCCTTCAATGTAGAGAACACCAGGTGCGTCCTACAGTTTGAAAGACCCTCTATTCTTTTTAATTTATTCGTAATAAAATCTTCTAAATCATCGGTACTGGCGACTACTGTTTTCATCAGATAATCAAACTCACCAGCAATATGATGACACTCTAAAATATTTGGAAATTGAAGCATTTGTTCTTTAAAATCAGGTAACGCATCAACATCTTGAAGGCGCACCATAATAAAGGCCTTAATGTTATACCCCAATATTTGTTCATTTAATTTAATTGTATATTTTTGAATAACGCCTTGTTCCTCAAGCTTTTTTATACGTTCACTTACAGCAGGAACAGACAGACCGACTTTTCTACTTATTTCAGATGCCGAAATACGGCTATTTTCTTTTAAAATATCAACAATTTGTGAATCCATATTATCCATAACGCTACCCCCGTTTTATTAATCATACACTTAAATAGATTTTATGTAAATATACACAAAAAAGAACTTCCGCCCTATGAAGGCAAAGAAGCTCTTTCAAGTATAGCATTGTACACAATTCCCATCAATATAAGCACCGCACCAATTATTTTACCTTTGGAGAGATAATTTAGGTAAAAATAGTCGATACAGCCACTGACGAGCATCTGTCCAACGAAGGGCAATAGAACAATGTAGAAAGCCGAAATCCTTGGTACAATAGTATTCATTAAAAATAATACACCAAGAGCAAATACACTTCCCACTAAAAATATTATCGGTACCGCTTCCAAATTTGGCACCTCAGTAGAACCAACACCAAATGCAATCGTCATTACTAACGCAGTGATAGATCCTATTAAAAAATTCATTTGTATACTTTTTGTCTTTCCTACATTCTCAGCTAACCTACCATTAACTATTGCAGAAAAAACAATTAGAAATCCAATAAAAACAGGTAATATATATAACATCATCTACTCCTTATCAACTAAAAACGACTTAAATGTAAATCATCGCCATAATACCAGATAAAATAATCGTTAAACCAACAATTTTTTTAGGATGGAAAGGACGTTTCTCCATACCAAGCAATCCAAAATGATCAACAATATTTGAAAACACTAATTGTCCAAATAGAGACAAGCCAATCGTCAGTGTCAATCCAATTGCAGAAACTGAAATACTGCTAAAAAAAACAGTTAATACACTTGCGATACCCGGTAAGTAAAAATAGAAAGGCATTTTCTTTCTTTCACCATGAATCGGTTTTTTTATCCAAATGAAAACCGTTATGATAACAAAGGCAATAAAATGAAATACCAGAGTACCTAAATAAACACCAATTGTTTCAGATAATAAATTATTAAAAAAAATCATTCCTGCTACAAATGTACCTGCAAGTAGACCAAACATATAATACATAAAACGCACCTTTACCTTTCATTGATTTTAGTGTATCATCAACACAACAAAGACTAGTATGACATATGTCATGTTTGGAGAAGTTTATGAAAAAAATTACCGATCAGCGTATAATGAAAACTTATATAAAGAGATATCAGTTGGAAGATGTCTTTGACATGGAGGATTTACTGAATGGTCAACTCATTCAATACCAAAAAGGAGATACCATTCTTCAATGCGGTGATGAACTTGAACATTTTTGCTTCTTTTTAGAAGGAAAAATCAAGATTCTGAGTATATTAGAAAACGGCAAGTCGCTACTGCTTAGATTCTATACTGAACTAGATACCCTTGGAGATATCGAACTCTTTTATCCTGGACCTGTCGATTCCAGTGTAGAGGCAGTCAGAGAGTCTTACATACTAAAAGTTCCAATTGACCTGGTACGAAACAAGTATCTTGATGATCCAGCATTTCTTCGGTTTATCGGAAAGTCATTAAGCGATAAGTTAAAATCCATCTCAAGAAATAGCGCCTATAACCTTTACTATCCCCTCATCAATCGTTTGTCCAGTTATATCTACGAACATATGAACGATAACAACCAAGTCATCTTCTACTCTTCATACCAAGATATTTCAGAATTTCTTGGGACAACCTATCGTCATTTGAATAGAACATTACACGAACTTGCTGATATGAATATCATTGCAGTAACAGGAAAGAACATCCAAGTACTGGACCTAGACGCACTAAAAGCACTTGCTAAAAATCTCTATCGTTAGAGATATTGAAAGTTAAAAACTTCCTTAGCAAGTGCCTTTCATTTGTTTTAATATAATAATTGATGTCTCTTTAATAATTGCCCAAGATTTTATGGTCGTTGACATATACCTCTAAGTCATTCAGAGCTGATTGAACTTCCGGCGCATCCAATCGACCTTTGAAATCTATGAAAAATAGATATTCCCAAGGTCTACCGACAATAGGACGCGACTCTATTTTCATCATGTTTAATTGATAATCCGAAAAAATCTTGATACCTTTAAACAGAGCGCCTGGCTCATGATTAACATCAATAATAATGCTGATTTTGTCAGCATCCTCACCTATCTCCATTTCATTTTTAATGACAATGAACTTTGTATAATTATGTGTATTGTATTGAATGTCCTCAGCAAGAATATCCAATCCGTAACACTCTGCAGCTCTTTTGCTCGCAACAGCTGTCACACCTGGATCTCCAAGTGATGCGATATATTTTGCACTCGAGGCTGTATTCTTGTATGGAATCAACATCGCTTCCGTTAACGTTTCAAGATAGACCTTGCTTTGATCCAGTGCCTGTGGATGAGAATATACTTTCTCAATTTTATCCACAGAAGTACCCGCAACACCCAACAGATTGTGACTAATCGGTCGAACAACCTCACCAACAATGTAGACATCTTTTGATTTCAATAAATCATAAACATCCTTGATACCGCCCGTCGACGAGTTTTCTACCGGTAAAACGCCATACGCCACTTCACCAGTAATAACGCGCTCAACGAGCATCTCAAAAGTTGGAAAGTTCTTTCGCTCTACATCACCGAAATATTCTAAAAGTGCCTCTTCACTAAAAGAACCTACATCCCCTTGAAATCCTATTACTGTTTGCATATGCATCCCTCCGTCAATGTCTAATACACTTGTCTCAGTGTATAGCCTACTTCCTGTAATCCTGTCTTTACTCTATCAATATGGTCGTAACCATGAGTTTCTACGGTTACTTCCAATACCACATTCTTAATTCTATTCAACGCCTTAAACTGATTGTGCTCCAGCTTAATGACATTGGCATTTAATTCTTTTAGCACCTGTGCTATCTTCAATAATTCACCTGGTGTATCTGGCATTTCCGCTTGGAAACAGAACAACCGTCCAGAAGACACCAATCCATTATTGATCATCGAAGAAATAGTAACCACATCGATGTTACCACCACTGATGAGCGAAACAACTTTCTTGTTCTTGAATCCCAAATCTGCTGTTGCAGCTAATGCCAAGACACCGGCATGCTCACATACCAATTTATGTTTTTCCATGGCCATTAAAAAGGCATTCATCAATTGATACTCAGAAACCGTTACAATTTCATCTACATACTCATTAATGATCTCAAAGGTCTTATCACCTGCGCGTTTAACCGCAACGCCATCAGCAATAGTTTCTACCCGCTCAAGAGTTGTGACCGCACCATTTTTAAGACATGTTTTTAATGTCTGTGCACCTTCTGGTTCCACGCCAATGATACGAACATTTGGATTCATGGCCTTAATCGCCAGCGCAATACCACTTACGAGGCCACCACCACCAACAGGCACAAGTACAGCATCCACATCAGGCATTTCCTCTAATATCTCAAGTCCTATAGTGCCCTGACCATAAATGACATCCATATCGTCAAAAGGGTGTACAAGCGTTGCACCTTCTTTTTCAACAATCTCAAGCGCCTTGTGATATGCTTCATCATAAACAGTACCACTCAATACAACATCAACACCATAATTACGTGTTGAATCCACTTTAATAAACGGTGTTGACACAGGCATGACAATCGTCGCCTTAACACCTAATTCTCTTGCGGCATACGCCACACCTTGTGCGTGATTCCCAGCTGAAGAGGTTACCAAGCCCTTCACTTTTTCATCATCGCTTAATTGCGCAATTTTATTGTATGCGCCTCGAATCTTAAAAGCACCTGTCTTTTGCAAATTTTCCGGCTTCATATAAACTCGATTGCCTGAAGCTTCACTAAACAATTCAGAATACATCAGTGGCGTTTTTTTAATGACGCCATCAATGCGCTTTTGTGCCTCCTTAATACATTTTAAATGTTTCTCCATTTTTGAACCCCCCTGTAAAAATGGTTTTTTGCGACGCAAAACTTCATTTTGCGTTAAGCGAACATCCGATTTCGACAATCAGCGCCCTCATCATCAAAATACACACTATTTTGAGTATTGCGTTATATTGTAACAGCGGCGTTACCCTTTGTCAATAAACTATACAAACCGTTGAATGCTTCAAAAAATGAAGCAACCACTCGTTTAAAAGTGGTCGCTCAAGCGATTATTGTTCTTGAGGAAATCGCGCTTTGTAATGTGTATGCAGTAAATGATGAGAACGCTCCCCTAATGGCTGCCCTAAAAACGCCTCATATAATTGTTTTACACCAGGATTGTCATGTGATTTTCGTAGCCTTGTATCTTCATCTACTTTATAGATTGCATCAATTCTTAATTGTTTGGTATCGGCTGATTTTTCTATTGGTTGTCCACCTCCGCCGATACAGCCGGCAGGACAAGCCATCACTTCAACAAAAGCATAATCCGACGTGCCGTTCTTTATTTCTTCAAGTATTTCATTAGCATGTCTAAGTCCGTGTGCAACAACCACTTTTACCGTCTGCCCCGCTATTTCGACCGCTGCTTCCTTGCGCCCTTCAAGTCCTCTGACTGATGAAAATTCCAATTGTTCCAGCGTCTCACCAGTTAGCACCTCATAAACAGTTCTAAGGGCGGCTTCCATAACACCACCTGTCGCTCCAAAGATTGCCCCAGCGCCAGTTGTAATCCCAAATGGCGCATCATATTCTTCTTCCTCGATACGTTCAAAATCGATACCAGCTGATTTAATCATTTGAGCCAGTTCTCGGGTCGTCAGTACTGTATCAACATCTATATTGCCATAAGAACTCATTTCACTTCGACTGGCTTCGTATTTCTTGGCAGTACACGGCATTATAGACACCGTATGAATCTTAGCCGGATGTAATTTTTCCTTTTCCGCGTAATAGGTCTTGGACAATGCGCCAAACATTTGCTGTGGCGACTTACAGGTAGATAGATGTCCTAAAAGGTCCGGTGCAAATCCTTCGATGTAATTAATCCAGCCTGGTGAGCATGACGTTATCATCGGTAAAACACCATCGTTCTTGAGACGATCGATAAATTCAGATCCTTCTTCTAATATGGTTAAATCTGCCGTGAAATTCGTATCAAATACCCGATCAAATCCAAGCCTTTTTAGACTGGCAACAATTTTACCTGTTGTTATAGAGCCAGGTGCCAATCCAAATTCTTCACCGATACTTACACGAACAGCTGGTGCTATTTGAGCAATAACGTGCAGGCCTTCATTTTCTAATGCATCAAGAACTTTTTCCGTATCATTTTTTTCATAGATTGCACCTACGGGACAAACCTTTATGCACTGACCACAGAAAACGCATTCCGTTTCGCTGATTGGCTTATCAAATAATGGTAACACTTCATGAGAAGTACTTCTGTGTGCCCTCGACAATACATTAACGTTTTGAATCTTGCTACAGACTTCAACGCAACGACCACACTTTATACACTTGCTATAGTCTCTTACCAACGAAGGATTACTCTCATCTATGGCATGAGCAGACAATTGATTTTCTTCAAAACTATTCGTCGAAATATTAAATCGTTCACACAATTCTTGCAACTCACAATTTCCGTTACGCACACATTTTAAACAGTCTTGATTATGATTTGCTAATACAAGTTCAAGAACTCCTTTTTGCATTTCACGAACAAATTTGGTATTAGTTGCAATCTGCATTCCCTCTTTTACCTTTGTAGAGCACGATGGTACCAACTTACCACCTTTTTCTTGTACCATACAGATACGACAATTCGCTTTGACTTCCTGGTCAGGGTGATGACACAAAGTAGGGATATTGATGTGTAATTGCTTGGCAGCTTCAAGTATCGTGTAATCTTCCGGTACCATAACAGGCTTATTGTCTATAACTAATTGAATCATTTCCATTCCCCCTCTACGATATGTTGTACATCCTTTTCTGCTACGTGTAGCCATAATTCCGGCAAGAAATATTTTAATGCAGACAGGGTCGCTGTTGGTGCTGTTTGACCGAGTCCGCAGAATGATGTATGTTTCATTGTTGTTGAAATTTTTTCGATTCTATTGATATCCTCTCTAGTCGCTGTTCCTTCCGCAAAATTACGTAGAAGTCTCGTTATTTGACGCTTACCCTCTCTGCAAGGTGTACACTTTCCACAAGATTCGTGATAGAAGAAATCAGAAACCGACACAAGGTAATCAATCACAGAATTAGTGTCATCCACTACAACGATAGAACCGGAACCAATTGAAAATCCCTCTGCTTGCAAATCTTCGTATGAATATGGTGTGTCAATAAAATTGCTTGGCATTAACGGCCCAGAAATACCTCCTAATTGAAGAAACTTTATGCCATTGTCATTTTCAACACCACCAGCAATATCGTAAACAATCTCCCTAAGCGTTGTCCCAAAAGGTATTTCAAAGACACCAGGTGCATTGACGTTACCGCTGACGCAAATGACTTTTGTTCCTTTACTTCCCTCAGTTCCATATCGGGCAAACTCCTCGCCACTTGATCCAAGAATCGTTGTGACAGCCGCCAGCGTTTCAACATTGTTGACTAATGTAGGGTAATTCAAATACCCTTTTTCACCGATTCTAGGCGGTTTAATACGCGGGCGTCCCGCACGTCCTTCCATGGATTCAATCAAGGACGAATTTTCGCCACAAACATAAGCACCAGCACCTGAAAACACTTGAATTGAAAAATTAAAATTACTGCCTAGTATATTGTTGCCTAAATACCCATTACGTTCAGCAATCTCCAACGCTTTTTTGAACATCTCTTGTATATGAGAATACTCTTCTCGTATGTAAACAAATCCTTGCTGAGCGCCGAATACGAAGCCAGATATCATCATACCCTCAATTATTTTATATGGATCTTTTGCAAGCAAATCTCTGTCCTTGAAGGTTCCCGGCTCTCCTTCATCTGCATTACAAATGACGAATTTCTGTTCTGCTACGCGGTCATAACCGATGGACCACTTCTTCCAAGTCGGATATCCTGCTCCACCACGTCCTTTTAAGGCTGCTGTTCTAAGTTCTGAAATTACAAATTCCGGCCCCTCTGCCATTGCCTTTTTTAAGCCTTCAAAGCCTCCTAAAGCCACATATTTGTCAATGGCTTCATAGTTGTATTGATTAAAGTTCTTGGTAATTAACTCTTGTACTCTATTCATGCCATTGCCCCCTTATATCATTGATTATTGCCAAGGTTTTTTCACGGTCCAAATGACCATACACCTTTTTGTTGACACGAATCGCCGGTGAAATATCACATGCCCCGAAGCATGTCGTATACTGCAATGTAAATTTCTTGTCCACCGTCGTACCGCCAACTTCGATGCCGAGAGACTCTTCAAGTGCACGTTTGACTTCGGCATTTTTCTTTACTTTGCAAACCGTACTGTTGCACAGTTGCACCAACACCTCGCCCACCGGGTGTTCTCGCAAAGCCGCGTAAAATGTCACCACTTCATAAATATTACTTTTCGTTACCTTCAATTGTCCTGAAACATATTCAGCGGTCGCCTCCGATATGTATCTCCCCTCACAGACTTCCTGAATATCCTGTAAAATGTTAATCAATGCTTTCTTGTCATACGCATATGCCTCTAAAACACGATCAATCTGAGCATAATTTGCCATACAAATCCCCCTCATCCAAAAGCTCAATCTGAATTTTCAGATTATATAAACACGTTTATATTTACAATATCAGAATAAAATAAACCTGTCTATAATTGATAATTAATTATCACTTAGGTGCTATAAGCAAGTCATATACAGGCTTTATAATTTGAATTCTATTCAAATAAAAACTTCACATCACTAACGGATTACGTCGGCAATGTGAAGTTTATTCATTCAATCATTGTGTCTATCGCTCTTATTCTTTTGGAAACCGTGCTTTATAATGTGTATGCAACAGCTGATGAGATTTTTCGCCTAAAGGTTCTCCGAGGAATTCTTCGTAAAGCTGTTTAACCCCAGGATTTTCATGGGATTTCCGCAACTTCATCCCCTGATCCACCCTATAAATCGCATCAACTCTTATTTGTTTTGTTTCAGCTGTTTTTTCTATAGGCTGACCGCCACCGCCTATGCAACCACCCGGACATGCCATCACTTCAACAAATGCATAGTCCGAAGTGCCATTCTTGATTTCTTCAAGAATCACGCTGGCATTTCTAAGCCCATGTGCCACAGCAACCTTCACCTTTTGACCTGCAATATCAATTTCAGCTTCTTTGCGTCCTTCTAGTCCTCTGACCGCCATGAAATCCAGTTTCTGTAACGTTTCACCTGTAAGGACTTCATAGACTGTTCGAAGAGCCGCTTCCATCACACCGCCAGTTGCACCAAATATTGCGCCAGCACCGGTTGTAATACCAAATGGTGCATCAAAGGGCTCCTCTTCGATATGCTCAAAATCTATTCCAGCCAGACGAATCATGTGAGCCAATTCGCGTGTCGTCAATACGGTGTCAACATCAATATATCCATAAGAACTCATTTCTGGACGATTGGCTTCATATTTCTTCGCAGTGCATGGCATAACTGACACTGTATGAATTTTTGATGGATGTAGATTTTCTTTATCCGCATAATAAGTTTTCGTGAGTGCCCCAAACATCTGTTGAGGTGATTTACATGTCGATAGATGTGCCAAAAGTTCAGGGGCGAATCCTTCGACATAACTAATCCACCCAGGTGAACATGATGTAATCATTGGCAATACACCATCATTTTTCAAGCGATTAATGAATTCTGTCCCCTCTTCCAATATGGTCAAATCCGCTGTGAAATTTGTGTCGAATACACGATCAAACCCTAAGCGCTTAAGGCTGGCTACTATTTTACCAGTTGCAATCGATCCCGGTGGCAATCCAAACTCTTCCCCAATACTGACACGTACCGCTGGTGCTATTTGTGCAACAACGTGCAAGCCATCATCTTCTATAGCATCAAGCACTTCCTCCGTATCGTACTTTTCATAAATCGCCCCAACTGGACATACTTTTATACACTGACCACAAAACACACACTCGGTCTCATGAATCGGCTTATCGAATTGCGGCACTATTTCATACGCAGTACTACGGTGGGCTCTCGCCAACACATTGACGTTCTGTACTTCACTACAAGCTTCGACGCAACGGCTACACTTTATACACTTGCTATAGTCACGAATAAGTGCTGGATTATCAGCATCTATTTTATGAGCAGATATTTGATTCTCCTCAAAGCTATTACTCGAAATATTAAAGCGCTCACATATATCTTGAAGTTCACAATTCCCATTTCTAACGCACTTCAGACAATCCTGGTCATGATTTGCTAAAATCAGTTCCAATACGCCTTTTTGCATTTCCCTGACAAACTTTGTATTCGTAGAAATGACCATGCCCTCTTTAACTTTTGTAGAGCAGGCAGGAATAAGCTTCCCCCCCTTTTCCTGAACCATGCAGATGCGGCAATTCGCCTTGATCTTTTGATCCGGATGATAACAGAGAGTCGGGATATTTATGTGTAGCTGTTTAGCGGCTTCAAGAACAGTTGAGCCCTCTGCTACCGATAGTGGCTTGTTGTCAATTGTCAATTGAATCATTTCCATTCCCCCTCTGCTATACCTTCACTGCCTTGTTCATCAACCAGTTTCCAAAGTTCAGGTAAAAAATACTTTAAAGCGGACAAAAGTGCCGTTGGCGCTGTTTGACCTAAACCACAAAATGACGTGTGTTTCATCGTATTGGCGATTTTTTCGATGGTCCCTATATCCTCCGCTCTTGCCGTACCTTCCACAAACTTACGCAGTAAACGGGTCAGCTGTCTTTTACCTTCACGACATGGTGTGCACTTCCCACAGGATTCGTGATAAAAAAAATCAGAAACCGACACAAGAAAGTCAATAATGCGATTGCTTTCATCCACGACGAGAATCGAACCCGACCCAATAGAAAATCCTTTACTTTCCAAATCCTCATAAGAATATCTTGTATCAATTAAGTTAGCAGGCATCAAAGGACCGGAAACACCACCTAGTTGCAAAAATTTTATTTTTTCGCCATTCTCGACACCGCCAGCCACATCATAAATTATTTCCCGCAACGTCGTCCCAAAGGGAATCTCATAAACGCCAGGTGAATTGACATTCCCACTAACACAAATAACTTTTGTCCCTTGGCTTTCTTCAGTGCCGTACCGTGCATATTCTTTAGCACCAATGCTAATAATAGTCGTAACAGCTGCCAAGGTCTCCACGTTGTTGACCAATGTGGGATACCCCAAATAACCTATTTGACCAATGCGCGGCGGCTTAATCCTTGGGCGCCCCGCCCGACCTTCCATGGATTCAATCAGAGATGAATTCTCACCACATACATATGCGCCAGCGCCCGAAAACACTTGAATATCAAAGTTGAAGTTACTGCCAAGGATTCTCTGGCCTAAATAGCCTTTCTGTTCAGCAAGCTTAAGTGCTTCTTTGAACAATTCTTGAATATACCAATATTCTTCCCTGATATAAACGAATCCTTTTTCAGCACCAAATACGTATCCAGCAATCAGCATCCCTTCGATAACCTTGTAAGGATCTTTTTCCAATAAATCTCTGTCTTTAAAAGTACCGGGTTCGCCCTCATCCGCATTACATACAATGTATTTCTGATCCGCCGTTCTCTCCATTCCGATGGCCCATTTTTTCCAAGTAGGATACGCAGCACCCCCACGGCCTTTTAGACCCGATGTTTTCAACTCGTCCACAATGAACTCACCACCGCTATCCAATGCTTTTTTCAACGCTTTAAAACCACCTAAATCTATATATCTATCGATTTCATTGTTGCTGTAGCGACCAAAATTATAAGTGATTAACTGTTGTGATCTATTCATCTTAATCCCTCCTTAGGCCATCTATCAGCGCCAGTGTTTTCTCTCTGTCCATATTCCCGTATACCTTCTTATTCACGCGAATCGCCGGTGAAATATCACAAGCGCCAAAACAAGTTGTGTATTGTAGCGTAAATTTATTGTCCCTAGTGGTTTCCCCGACTTTAATACCTAATATCTCCTCGAGAGCTTGTTTCACTTCTTTGTTCTTTTTCACCTTACACACAGGACTATTGCATAGCTGAATCAACACCTCTCCCACAGGGTGTTCCCTAAGCGCTGCAAAAAAAGTCACCACCTCATAGATATTGCTTTTTGTGACGTGTAACTGTTCACCAATATATTCTGCCGTCGCTTCTGAAATATAACGACCCTCACAGATTTCTTGAACCTGTTGTAGAATATTCACCAGTGATTTCGAATCATAGGCATATTCTTTCAGTACACGATCAATTTGAGTATAATTCGTCATCATCACTCCCCCTTAATAAACTTCCCGAAAAAATATTGTTTCTCATTACGTCCAACGCTTATATAGATGTTCATCATATACCCGCTAAATCAAAAAAAATGCAACGCTCGTGTACGAACGTTGCATCCTATTAATATTTAACTTTTTTTCTTGCCTTACTACGTTTGCCGATAGCACGCATATAAGATTTTTGTGAATGTTTGTCATTTTTACGTTGCATATACTCTGATTCTTTCAGCAGTTTGCAATAGTTCTCATATCGATCTGTATCCAATGTTCCTTCATCGAGGGCTTCAAGAACTTTACACCCCTGTTCTGTCGTATGGGTGCAATTGTTGAATTTACACTGTGTCATCAACTCTTCAACATCAGCAAACGATTTGCTCAGCCCTTCCTCTTCATCACCTAGGAGGCCGATTTCACGCATTCCTGGGGTATCTACCAAGATTCCGCCACCTTCAAGAAGAATTAACTCCCTATAAGTAGTTGTATGTCGACCTTGATCATCATTTCTAAGGGCTTTCGTCTCTTGACGATGCGCACCAATCAATCCATTGATCAATGTTGATTTTCCAACACCAGATGATCCTGTAAACACCGCTGTTTTTCCTGATGGTATCAAGCCTCTGATTCGGTCGATATCTTCCGAATCAAATCCACAGGTTGTATAGACGTCAATTCCGACGAATAACTGTGTTACCTCCAGAGTGTGTGTTTCGACTTGATCCGATAAGTCTGATTTTGTCAAAACAATCACCGGTGTTGCCCCAGATTGCCACGCAAGACTGACATATCGTTCAAGACGCCTTAGGTTAAAATCTGCATTTAAAGCCATACAAATAAAAATTAAATCAATATTTGCCGCTATTAATTGTTCATCTGCCCTAGTCCCTGCAACTTTTCTTGAAAATTTCGTCGTGCGATTAAGCAATTTCAAAATACTTAGTTCACTGCCCTCACTAATAGGCTTGCTTACCTCAACCCAGTCGCCAACCGTCGGCATTCCAGATTCTTCACTATACTCATATCTGTAACGACCCGATAGGCTACACCAATAGGTGCCCTCTTCCGTTACTACAAGCTCTTTCCCTTTTTGTACTTCTATAATTCGGCCCAAAAGTCCATCTGCTGAAGCACTTGTTTCATATGCAGCTATAATATTCTCTTTTAAACCCCAATTTGATAATTTACTATAATTCACCATATCACTCCGTTCATCCAATAAAATAAACCCTTCGTACACCCTCAATTAGAGTATACGACCTAAAAAAGACCTGTCACGTCACTACGCAACAGGTCATGTCTATAATTTTGAACAGAGCAAAAAAACGCTCAAATATTAAAAAATAGCATTAAGTTGAGTAGTGATGTTTACGTTGTTGTTGTTTAAAGCTCTAAAATTTTTCATGAAACATCACTCCTCTCATTAACTAATTAAGTCTATTGATACTATAACCGAAACCTTGGATAAAATCAACTATAAATTATCAGGTTCTTTCACAAAGTACAATCTTTCTGACTTTGCTTTGATACGATCTATATCTTCATCTATGTTTTCCAAATGTTCAATTAAGATCTTAACTTCCTCAGAAGGAATATTATAATACAAGAATAAATCCTCAAATTTTTTCAGATGAATGTTCAGATGGCGACTGATATCAATAAAGTCATTGATGTTATGACTACAAATCGCATTCTTGAACTGCTCCATATCGATTCGAATAATTTCGATAACATCCTCTTCTTTGTCAAATACTTTTAATGGTAGCGGATAAGGTTTAATACGTTCTAAAAAGTACTTTCCCTTGCTGTTGACATTATAAGAATAGGATACGATAAATCCACTTAAATCAAATCGCACATAGCACAATTTACTGTTCACAACATTTACTTTTGCACCCATCTGTTGCAATTTCATTGTGTGTTGCATAACTTCTGCGTTCACATATTTTCTCATTATCTTCACCTCTTACAAATAGAATACCATTAAATAGACGCTAGATATAGCCACAGATAACAACATCATTGGAAATCCTACTTTCATATATTCTACAAAGCCCAACTTTTCTCCATGTTTCTCTAGCATACCACTTACAATAACATTGGCCGATGCACCAACAAGTGTCCCGTTACCACCAAGACAAGCCCCTAATGCCAACGCCCACCATAAAGGAGTAATACTCATCGTCGACATAACGCCAATTGATTTTATAAGCGGAATCATTGTTGCAACAAAAGGAATATTGTCAAGGAATGCCGATGCAATAGCTGCACCCCATAATATGACCATCGCTGTTAAAACTAAATTACCGTCTGTGTAGTTCAATAATTTTTCAGCCAATTTATCTATAACGCCAACTTTCTCTAATCCTCCAACAAGGACAAATAATGATCCGAAGAAAAAGATTGTCGGCCACTCAACTTCAAGCAATACGTCTTCAGGATTGATGCCTGAAATCAGTAGAAGTAACGATGCACCTAAAAATGCAATTGTCGCACTTTCGTACCCAAATCGCTGGTGTAACATAAAGCCCAGTATTGTTAAACCCAATACAAAAAGACTCTTCTTAAGCAATACAGCATCTTTGATTGCAAGCCCTTCGTCAAATCCCATAATCACTTGCTTTTGTTCTTCTGACACAATTAATTTTTTCTTAAAAAGCATCTTGATAAGCACAAGAGACACCGCCATAATGACAATTACAACTGGCGCTAAGTTAACAATAAAATCATTGAATCCAAGTCCTGTTGCACTACCAATCATAATATTAGGCGGATCCCCAATTAGCGTTGCCGTCCCACCGATATTTGCGACCAAAATAAGCGGCACTAAAATTGGTACCGGACTTATTCTAAGGGCATCTGTAATTACAATCGTAACTGGCACAATCAACAGAATTGTCGTCACGTTGTCTAGAAATGCTGATGAAATTGCGGTAATGATTGCAAATAAAATCAATATTTTAAGCGGATCTCCCTTGGCCCGTTTTGCTGCAACAATCGCCATATATTCAAATATACCACTACGTTTCATTATGTTTACGATAATCATCATTCCAATAAGCAATCCTATCGTATTAAAATCAATATGATGTACTGCTTCTTCCTGAGTAATAATATTGAACATCAACAATACAATAGCCCCGACTAATGCAACAGCTGTTCGATTTAATTTCTCTGACATAATAATTAAATAGGTAATAACAAAAATCCCCACTGTTAAAACCACTTGATTCTCCACTGACAACACCCCATTTTCTTTAAGTTCTATTTTTAAGCCTGATGCTTATTATAGACCTCAAAAAATCGATGTCAATATAAAAACTTTTAGCAAGCTCTACAATTTTTTAGTAGGGTTTTCTGACAATTTTAAGGAAATCGCTTATTCCAAGGGATAGCAATATTGTGTACAATCATACAGTTACTCAACCAAGGAAATTTTAATGATTTTATCATATCTTTATAACAAAAAAGACATAGTAACACATGAGCATGTATTCCTTTGAATACACAGTTTTAGCGTATTACAGAGGTAATAGACCACAAAAAAAGAGCTTTAAAACAGTGATTGTTCACTGCTTTAAAACTCTATGATTTCTTTTTTATGCTCTTGTTTTTGGCTTTGGCTTACGCTTACGCTTTGACTTATCGTTAGCAACTTCAACAGCAACTTTTGTTCCTTTTACTGTATTACCATTCATTACTTCAACAACTTGATCAACATACTTTGATGGCACATCTACAAATGAGTAGTTATCAAAGATATCAATTGAACCAAGTGCTTTTCCAGGAATATCTGCTTCGCCAGCAAATGCACCTACAATATCGTTGACACGTACTTTTTTGGAGCTACCGATGTTCATGAACAGACGTACCATGTCCTTGTCTTTCTTAGAACGGTTACCTCTATCTCTGTCCTTGCCACGACCTCTGTCGCTACCTTTTTCATATGATCTAACCGGTGAAAGATCAATATCTCTTTCCTTAGCAACTTCTAATTCTTTTTTGAATAATGCTGCTGCAATTTCAACTGGCGTATAGTTTTCTTCCATTAAATTTTCTACCATTGAGATATAAGAATTAAGACCACCATTATCCATAACAGCTTTAACTTCATCAACAAAAGAATCCTTCTTCAATACTTCAATATCTTGAATGCTTGGAATTTCATGACGTTCCATCTTCTTCTTCGTATAACGCATGATGCTCTTTAGAAGATAGAAATCTTTACCTGTAATAAAGGTATAAGCAGCACCGATGTTACCCGCACGACCTGTACGTCCAATTCTATGAACATAATACTCTTCATGAGTTGGCATATCGTAGTTGAATACAGCTTCAACATTGTCAATATCAAGGCCTCTGGCCGCAACATCTGTTGCTACAAGAATTTCAATATCACAACGTTTGAATTTACGAATAACATTCATACGAAGAGTTTGCTTCATATCGCCATGAATCTTATCAGCCGTATAGCCTCTACCTTGAAGCATATCCGTTACATCATCAACTTTCTTTTTCGTATTACAAAATACGATAGAAAGTTTTGGTGAGTAGATATCAAGTAATCTCGTTAAAACTTCTAACTTGTTACGTTCATTTACTTCTAAATATGATTGGCTTACATTTGGTGTCGTCAATTCCTTATGTGCTACTTTTACGATTTCAGGGTTTGTTTGGTACGTGTTGATAATTTCTAAAATCGCTTTTGGCATTGTTGCCGAGAACAATAATGTTTGACGTGTTTCAGGCATGTTACTAAGAATACTTTCGATGTCTTCTCTAAAACCCATCTTTAACATTTCATCTGCTTCATCTAAGATAATTGTATTTGTATGATCAAACTTTAACGTTTTTCTTCTTAGGTGGTCTAATAATCTACCTGGTGTACCAATAATGATGTGAACACCTTTTCTTAAGGCCATGATTTGACGATCAATTGATTGTCCACCATATACCGGTAAGATTCTTAATCCTTTTTTGAATTTTCCTAGTTTTGCCATTTCTTCAGATACTTGAACCGCTAACTCTCTCGTTGGGCACATGATTAATACCTGAGGCTTTCTGTTGTTCAAATCTATTTTATCTAACGCAGGAATACCAAACGCAGCTGTCTTTCCAGTTCCTGTTTGCGCTTGACCAACGACATCCCTACCCTGCATAACGTAAGGAATAGCCAGTGTTTGAATCGGAGTTGTCTCTTCAAATCCCATCGCTTCTACAGCCTTGTGGATTTCTGGTGAGCACTCTAACTCCGAAAATTTAATTTTATCCATTTAATCTCCTCTTTTTCTCGATCGATTTTCGACTTTGACTACTTATTATACCACTTTTTTTGAAAATTACCAGTTTTTTTTGAAAAATGTTTATATTCTCTTATATGTCTACCCTTAAATCTCATTGACACGACAAAAAAAGTTTGATACATTTGTCTAGGTGTTTTTATCGTATGTAATATTTAAATATTTGAAACTTTGGAGGGTTATTAAATGAACACAAATGAAACAAAAATTTATACAGCTGACCCATCAGCGTTGGGACTTTTAGGTTTAGCAATGGTTACTCTAGTTGCTTCTTCGGCGAAATTAGGTATCACTAGCGGGTCGTCATTCATCATTCCATGGGCCATTTTCCTTGGGGCATTCGCGCAATTATTCGCTTGTCTTAAAGACGCTCAAAAAGGGAATGTATTCGGAACGACTGCTTTCGGTGGTTACGCAATGTTCTGGTTCGCAGTAGCAATGTCTTGGATGATCCAACAAGGTGTTTTCGGAGAAGCTATGGCTGCAAACGCCGATCCAGCACAATTAGGATTTGCCTTTGTTGGTTACCTAATCTTCTCTCTATATATGACAATAGGTTCTATGGAAACAAACAAAGTATTATTCATTATCTTCGTACTTATCGATTTACTATTCATCGGTTTGTCATTAAGCACATTAAAAGGTATCCATGCAGCACATACATTAGCGGCGTACAGTGAATTGGCTATCTCTATTGTAGCATTCTACGGATCTGCAGCTAACGTATTAAACGCAACATTCGGAAAAGAGTTCTTACCACTTGGAAAGCCGTTTGGCATATTCAAATAAACAAGAACAGCACGATATATAAAAAGAAATCCCCTATGAGAATACGTTCTCATAGGGGATTTCTTTTTATATCGTATTGGCCGCGCCAATGATCCAAAAATGTGAAGCATTTTGGATTGTTCTTGTTGTACCAAGCAACTCTCACCTGCAAAGCGCGCTAACGATCCAAGTCCTAAAAATAAGCAGTCTTCGCTTCAGCGAAAAGTCACATTTCTTTAAAACCAGAGCAACGCGACAGTCTTGCCCGGTTGTTCTTACAATCCTAAACAAGGCTAAACTACGAAGCACACCTAAACATCTTTTCCCATCATTACCATATCATCTTCTGTCATACAGCCATTTTTATGATAGAATTTTTCCGTTAGATCACCCTTACTCGTAAACAGCGTCAGCGACGTGACACCATGAATCTTAAGTTCTGGCTCCAATGTTTCAAACAGTTGACTGCCAATACCAGTACCCTTTTCACCTTTAGCGACAAACATTTCTTTTAGGTTATACATACCGCCTTCATACCATGACTCAATGTTCCCGAATACCGCTCCTTTGATACTATCATCCGCAATTGCAACCATACCGATAAACCCTGGCGTATTGTAGATATCCTCTAACCTCTTACCTGCTGTTGCTTCAGTCCATCTATCATTCCACGGTTCACCATTAAAAGTGTCAATGTAGATTCTGGTACATTCCGTTATATGTTCTTTTTCTAACCGAACTATTTTCATAATATTTCCTCCTGAACAACTCTTCTTAATAGAGCCACTGCACTACACCAAAAAATACCACGCTAATACCGACAAACAAGCAAGCACCCATTACCAGTGCATCTTTCCCCTTTTGGAATATCTCTGAGAATTTTATAGAAAGACCCATGCCAGTCATCGCCATCAAAATCAAAAAAGAACTACTTTGTTTGAAGATCGATACCGCTGACGCTGGCACAATCCCCGTGGAATTCAGACCTATAACAGCAATAAACAATAACACATATACAGGTACTTTGGCTCTCTGCTTCTCGCCGGTGCCATCCTGAGGTGTAAATTGCCAACTAAGGTACAACGACATCGGTACCAACATCAACACCCTTGTCATTTTAACAATTGTCCCCACTTCTCCCGAAGCATCTCCCATGGCAAAGGCTGCTGCAATTGCATGGGCTACCCCTTGTAGAGAAAGGCCGGACCATACACCATACTGCTCGATTGTCATGATGTTAGTCGCCGATGCGATTGCCGAAAAAATCAACACACCAATCCCACCAAGAAAACTCACTATTGCTACGCTAACAACTGCATCACGTTCATCCGAATCAATGACACTGGACATGGCGACAATGGCAGAAGCGCCGCAAATACTTGACCCCACACCAATCAAGGTTGCCAGTTTTTTTTCAATTTTAAACCTTTTACCGAGCACAACTGCAAATTGCAATATCAGTGGCACGCATACAAGCACAAGCAAAAAGGTTTTTATGCCAAGGGCCATTACAGCCGCGATACTTATTTTAAATCCCATCAATACGATACCGACTTTAAGAAGTTTCTTTAATGCATATTGGATACCCGGTCTAAAAGACTTCGGTAATTCTATATAATTATTGATCATCATGCCCAATACAATTGCAATCGACAGACTTTCCAATTGTATGAAAGGTTCAATCCATCCATAAATAACTTTCGCACTGATAGAGATAATTGTCACCAGCAACAATCCTGGTAGATATTTCTTTAAATCCATTGTTTCACCCTTGCCTTTCACTTGACTCTCTACGTCAAATTTAAAATAGCGCAATCACCGTCTCCAGTAACTGCGCTATCAGTATAGCATATCTTTTCTATTTTTTTGGCAAGGTTATGACAAATTGGCATACATGGTCACCATTTAATATACTTTGTATCTGATTGACCCTAACAGGTTGCCCTAAAACCGTGGACCATAAATGTTTGTAAAATCCTGCACCACAATCACAATAGGCTAGGGGCAACTCAAATCCAAATTTTATGCCTTCTTTGATCCGTTTGCAATGACAATAGTAGGCTGCCTTCAACTGCTTTTCAGTCGCTTGAAAATGGGCTTTAAATTCATGCGGTACCTTTGTCACTACTATTTGGTTATCTTTCAGGACACCTGCATTACCCCAATCATTCATTTGGACAATTTCAAGCTCATGTTGATTCAATCCATGAACGGAAAGCAATTCCATTTCATACTTTTCTTTTAACGATTGATGAACTTCATAAACACTTTGAGTTCTTTCATAAATTTTTTTTAAGTCTTCAATATCTTCGTCAGGATAATTACATGAGCATTTTTTGAGCAGGTCAGATGCTTGTTCTTTGCCCAAAACTTGTTCCAGTCGTTCACATAACTTTTTCGAGAACACCAAACTTCTAATCACACCATGATTTTCCACTAAGCTATTTAATTCTTCTTGAAGCATTCTTTTTTCAGGTGAATCATCTAAGGCTTCCAAAACTACAGCCACACGATTCAACCACGCTTTATCAAAATAAGGCATTTATTTCCCTCCTAACGGTCTTCTTTTATATACCCAAATAGGAGGAATTCAATCCAATTATTTCAAGGCCAGCTGTGCCAATTTTCTCCCTGTTGGCGTTACAGCCAATCCACCCTGGGCAGTCTCCCGTAGATCACTGCTCATTTGTTTGCCTACTCGGTACATAGCCTCTACAACCTCGTCAAATGGAATGTTACTGGTTACACCTGCAAGGGAAATATCTGCACTCATCAATGCATTTGCGACACCGATGGCATTTCTCTTTGTACATGGACATTCCACAAGACCTGCAATAGGATCACATACAAGACCAAGTATGTTTTTTAGTGTAATGGCAGCTGCCGTCAAGCCTTGCTCCGGCGTACCGCCAAACAATTCTACCAGCGCCGTGGCCGCCATAGCTGATGCCGTTCCCGTTTCTGCCTGACAGCCACCTTCAGCGCCTGAAACCGTTGCATTTTTTGTGACAATATAGCCAACAGCACCTGCAGTAAACAAGGCATCTATTAATTCATCATCAGACTTATTAAGTTCCAATCCTTTTTCAATCAACGCCCCTGGTAAGATACCACATGATCCTGCCGTTGGTGCCGCAACGATGAGCCCCATTGTCCCATTCACTTCCATAACGCCCATAGCCGCAGCTACGGATTTCAAAACGCTGGCGCCACTTAATGTCTGACCATTCTCTATATAGTCCATTACTTTTTTAGCATCTCCACCGCTTAAGCCACTTGGTGAGCGTTCAGTAATTTGAACACCTTTATCAATTGCCTTTTTCATTACCTCTAAGTTTCGTTTCATTTCACCCCTTGGCGATGGATGTCCATTTTCAATCTCTCGCTGCTCCATGACCTGAGCAATACTCATATTATGGGTTTGGCAAAGGTTTAATAAATCTATGCCGTTTTTAAATTGATACATATATTTCCCCCTATGCGCCTTCAATTACAAAGACATCCTCAAGCAATGCTACCGACGTCTTCAACTTTTCTACAATAGCCTCTGGAATTCGATCATCGGACTCGATGACCATAAAGGCCTGATCCCCTTTATCCTGTCTAAATACGCTCATATAGGCTACATTGATGCCTTGGTCCGCTAACACTTCTGTCACTTGGTGAATCACACCAGGATGATCTTGATGTCGCGTAATTAACGTTGGATACAATCCTGTAAACTTGACCTTCAAGCCATCGATTTCAGTGATCATAATGCCACCGCCACCAGTTGACGACCCTGTAACACTTACAATATCACCTTCAACGGTGGTCATTTCAAACATGACGGTGTTAGGATGTACATCGCCTAAATCAATTTCTTTGAATTCATAGTGCATCCCTTGAGTTCCAGCGTGCTCAAATGCGTGTTTCAATGCTTCATCATCTTCTCTAATACCCAATAACCCGGCAACAAGTGCCCTATCCGTTCCATGTCCTTTGAGGGTTTTGGCAAAAGAACCATGAACATGAAGTACAACCGATGCCACTTGAACCCTTGCAATCTTTCTTGCCATTCTACCAAGTCTATTGGCTCCTGCCGTATGTGAACTAGAGGGCCCAACCATTCGTGGACCTATAATATCAAAAATACTTATCTCACCCATAGCGCCTCCTAAATTAAATGTTATTTACTTATTGTATCAGATATTAAATACAATTAAACACATAAAGCGAAAATAGTGTTATTTTATCAGTACCCAAAAAAGCGTCTGCAAACTCTGCAAACGCTTTTGTAAATGGTCTATTTAATTTATTCTTTCCTATTTTGCATAAACTGGACGACTGGAGTTTAAAATCGCCATCATTGCAACACCTACATCGCCAAATATGGCCATCCATAGTGAGGCAAATCCCATTGCACCAAGAATCATAATCATAACCTTAATCCCTAGGGCCAGTACAATATTTTGCATAATAATCTTACTTGTAAATCTAGATACTCTGATACCATCTGCTACAGATGTTATTTCATCGTTCATCAAGACAACATCCGATGATTCAACAGCTACATCTGATCCAAGATTTCCCATAGCAATACCGACGTCTGCTCTAGTTAACACCGGTGCATCATTAATTCCATCACCAACAAAAATTACTTTTTCATCTTTGCTTAGCAAGGATTCTAAAATATCTAGTTTATCTCCTGGTAATAATTCTGAATGAATTATATTTATGCCAAGTTCTTTACCGACACTGTCCGCAATTTTCTTTCTATCACCTGTCAACATGACGAAGTTTTCTACACCTAATGCTTTAAGTGCTTTTAAACCTTCAGCTGTTTTTTCCTTAATCTCGTCACTGATGTGAAGAATGCCTTCCAATTGATTATTGACACTTAAATAAAGCGTTGTACCAACTGTCTCATGTTCAGGTAACTTTATATTATGGTCAGCCATCAATGCATCATTACCGATCATAACTTGCTCATTGTTATAAACAGCTTTCACGCCTTTACCAGCAACCTCAGCAACTTCGTGAATCTCATCTTCATCAATCGGACCATCAAAAGCCGAAACAATCGCTTTCGCTATAGGGTGTGTGGACATACTTTCTAAATGTGCACTGATTTTAAGAATATCACTTTCTCTCATACCATTAACAGCATCAATATGATTCACGCTAAAATTACCTTTTGTTAAGGTTCCTGTCTTATCGAACACAACAGTTCTCGCAACTTTTAAAGCTTCTAGATACTGACCACCTTTGACAAGTACACCATTTTTAGCCGCGCCACCTATTCCGCCAAAATAGCCAAGCGGTACGGAAATAACAAGGGCACACGGACAAGAAACCACTAAGAAGATTGCTCCTCTATAAATCCATGTATCAAATGACTGTCCAAATAATAGAGGCGGTACAATCGCTAATAACACTGCACACACTACAACAATCGGTGTGTATATCTTTGCAAATTTCGTGATAAATTTCTCAGTTTCCGCTTTGTTTTCATTGGCTTTTTGAACCATGTTCAAAATCTTTGAAACCGCAGAATCAGCAAATACTTTTGTTACTTTTACTTCGATTACGCCATTCATGTTAATGGTACCTGAGTAGACCTCCGTATCGACAGTCGCAGATACCGGTAATGATTCCCCTGTCAACATTGCTGAATCAATTAATGTCTCACCTTTTGTGACAACACCATCAAGTGGAATGCGTTCACCCGGTTTTACAATAATAACATCTTCAATAGAAACTTCAGTTGGATCGACCCTATTGACACCAGAAGCTGTCTTTAAATTCGCAAAGTCAGGTCTTAAATCAAGCAACTTCGAAATTGAACCCTTCGACCGATTAATAGCAAATTCCTCTGTTAACTGACCAACTGCATAAAACAACATTACCGCTACACCTTCTGCATATTCTCCAATTCCAAATGCAACGATTGACGCGATAGCCATCAAAAAGTTTTCATCTAACATTTGACCCTTGAAAACACTTTTTGCCGCTGCTTTAATGACACCACGTGAAATGAGTAAATAGGCCATTACATATAGCGCCAAATCAACAGGCTCTTCAAATTGTGTGAAAAGCGCTGTGAAAAATAAAATAAATGAGAATGCTAACTGAATATTTTCTTGCAAGAAACGAATAAACTTATTACTTGAGGTGCCCCTCTCAGAGACAACATCATGGCTATGATCATGGCTGTGATCATCTTCACAGCTGCCACAAGCACACCCTATATCATCAAGTACATCCTTTTGCACCTTCACTGGTTCAACGACCACCTGGTCGTCATCACAACCACTTCAGCCACAGCCGATATGCTCAAGTACGCTTTTTGAGTCCATTTTCTTCACTTCATGATGGTGCGAATGGTCATGCGCGTGATCATGCTTATGGTCTTTTTTATCCTCCGCATCACAGCTGCCACAGTCACAAGCAATGCCATCTAAAACACTTAATGTACCATTACCCTGTATGTTTAATTTCTCTTTCATAAGAAACTCCTTAATTTTTTCATATGAACGCCTGCTCATATGTTCATCTATATAATAACACATAGCATCATGAAGTCAAGCAAAAAACCACTTGATTTCCGACTTTTTAAGTCAGAAATCAAGTGGTTCCTATTATTTTTCCATCGGCATGTTGGAATCTCCACTCCATTCATAGATCGATGCTTCGTAATTCTTTACATTCTCATAGCCCACGGCTCTGAGGATCATGGTTGTATACCCTGATCTAATCCCCATCGTTCAGTATAGGGTAAAGTCGTCTTCTTTGTTAACGCCAAATTCTGTCATAATGGCCTCAATAGCCTCTGGTGATTTTAAGGTGCCGTTATCCTCTAGGAATCCCGTCCATAGAAAATGTTCTGCACCAGCGATATGACCACCTCTAGGTTCTCCAGCATTCTGCGACCCTTTATACTCTTTTTCACTGCGAACATCTAACAGAAGCTCTTCACCCAACGTGCTATAGATCGCCTCTTTTGTCGCAAAAAACGATTCGTCATATTCCTTTAATGTAACGCCATCACTCGGTATTGGTGACTCAGGCACTTCTTTTGTCATTTCATAACCGAGATCCTTCCAGTAAGTAGACCCACCATACAGTATTTTTACGTTATCCATGCCTGCCAGTGACAATTGCCAAACAGCACGGCCATCAGCACCAGGGCCTTTAAATACATTTGAATAAAACACGACTGTCTTTTCATTGTCAATCCCCAAGGCTGTCAATTGCTCTTCCAGTTCATCTTTGGGTTTAATCGTTCCCCAACCTGGATCGCCCGGCTTACCAACTTTGTCTGAGAATCCATGAAACCCAAGACTAAGTGCGCCAGGAATATGTTCCTTCTCATAAATATCCGGTTTGTTACAATCAAGAATCACTAGATCCTCTGAACCAAGTAGTCCCTGAACTTCTTGAGGGGTTATAAAATACTCACCTTGAGGATACACCGATAAATCTACTTCAGTTGTGTCGACTTCTACATTCGCAGTTTTCGTCTGACACCCCGAAAGCGTTAACAGCAATATCAACAAAGACAAAAGTACGCCCCACCTTTTTTTGCTTACCATCACACAAACTCCCTTTCACATATTACACTACATCAGTAGCTTTCTTTAAAGATTCTTTCGGTTCTTTCTTGCGGTCCGTCCAAACCTTTTTAAATAAAACTATCATGGTACTCACCGCGAACAACAACAGCAGCCCTGTCACAACCATTCTTGTGGTTCCCGTCAGCATACCACCGATATATGAATATACGAGGGTTGCCGGCAACTGTCCAATACCCGTTGCGATAAAAAACTTCCAAAAGCTCATCGACGTTAATCCCGCACCATAACTGACGATATCAAAAGATACAAAAGGTAGTAAGCGGGCAACTAATATAGCATACTCCCCATAACGTTCAAAAAACTCGTCGATACTTTCAAGTGCATATTTGCTCGTCAATTTTTCAGTAACCGTACGTCCAAAGAATCGTGCAATATAAAAACACAGCGCTGCACCAGCCATGGCACTTGCCCAAGACAACATCGCGCCTTTTATCCATCCAAATAGACCCGCATTGGCAAAAGTAATAATAAAAGCCGGTAACGGCGCTGCTACCGACTGTAAAATCATCAGTAAAAACGATACAATCGGTGCCCAAATACCAAAACCCAAAATATAATCCCGCGCTAAATCCACATCAACATTTCGAAGTATAAAAAGAGCTTGATTTACATTTACTTTGACACCAGGCACAAATAAGTAAATACCTAAAATAGCTATAACCAATATAATTTTCCTTATCCAAGGTTTTTTTGACACCATTATGATCCCCCTACATCTGTTTACTTTATTTTGAGATTACCTAAGTAAGCATATCACAGAGCTTTAGAAATGGGTCATTCAAAAAATCTATACTGTCGCGCCGACTATAAAAACTTAAAATACCTCCAAGTGGCTTTAATGATGTAGGATATTAATGACTTAAATTTACACGAGGAGTATAACTTATGTATAAAAAAATAATTGGCATTGGCCTTATTTGCCTCATGGCCGCTTTAATAAAACATTGTGCACCATTTTTACAATACATACACCCTGAAGACATTCAGGTATTTTTATTGAAATTCGGTTTCTGGGCACCACTTATCTACATCGTCCTTTTTACGGTTGTACCGCTGACACTCTTTCCAGATGCTGTTCTCGCCATTGCTTCTGGACTGGCTTTCGGAATTGTTGGGGGTATCTGCTACACCATTATCGGTGCACTTTGTGGTGGGACATTAGCATTTTTCTTATCAAAAAGTATCGGATCGGCAATACTTGGTGACAAGCATCTAAAGCATCAAAAGCTCCATCAACTTATTTCCAATAAAGGTTTTGGCATCCTATTGACGCTTCGTTTAATTCCACTCATTCCATTTGACGTCATTAGCTATGCAAGTGGATTGTCAGGGATTAATTACCGAGACTTTATTGTAGCCACGCTAATAGGTATTATTCCAGGAGTCATCATTTTGGTGAATATCGGTGCTGGAATGACCACTCTCAGTAGCCCAAGGCTCTATATATCAATAGCAGCACTTATCTGTTTAGTGGTGTTAAGCAAAGCCTATATGCCTAAAGTAACAACCTAACTAAATTACAAAAACCCCGTCGATTATAATAATCGACGGGGTTTTTTATAGTATGCCTAAACTAGGCCATTTGCTTTATTGTATTTGATTCGGTCTTGTGCATTAAGAACTTTCTTTCTAAGACGAATTGAATCCGGTGTGATTTCAACAAGTTCGTCTCCTTCAATAAATTCCAACGCTTCTTCAAGTGTGAATTCTTTTGGTGTCAATAATTTGATTGCATCATCCGAACCAGATGCTCTAACGTTTGTAAGTTTCTTATTCTTACATACGTTTACAACCATATCGTCCGAACGACTGTTTTTACCAACAATCATGCCTTCATATACATCAACAGCTGGACCAATAAACATTGTCGCACGTTCACTTAAGTTAAATAGTGAGTAGGCCATTGTCGAACCTGCTTGTTGTGAAATAAGCACACCATTAACTCTCTTTGGAATTTCACCAAAGTGTGGTTGGTAAGAATCAAACGATCTTACTAAAGTTCCTTCACCTCTAGTCTCATTGATGAATTCACTTCTATAACCTAATAAACCTCTTGTAGGCACTAAATATTCAATCTTCGTATAACCAGCTTCTGTTTCCATTCCAACCATCTGGCCTTTACGAACATTTAATCTATTAATAACCGTACCACTGAAATCGTCAGGCATTGTTGCAATAACTTTTTCAACTGGTTCATGTAATACGTCATCAATTGTACGCATTAACACTTCTGGCTTAGAAACCGCTACTTCATAGCCTTCTCTTCTCATGTTTTCAAGTAAAATTGATAAGTGAAGTTCCCCTCTACCAGATACTTTGAAACCATCTTTGCCAGGAAGTTCTTCTACACGAAGTCCTACATTCACTTCCAACTCTTTATCTAAACGTGCAAGTAAATGTCTTGACGTTACAAACTTACCACTCTTACCACAGAATGGTGAATCGTTAATTAAAAAGTTCATTGAAAGTGTTGGTTCTTCAATTTCAATAAGTTCCATCGGTTCAACTTTGTCTAAATGACCTATTGTCTCTCCAATAGAAATATCAGAAATACCTGCAATGGTAATAATATCACCACTATAAGCTTCTGCTACTTCAACACGATTTAAGCCTTCGTTTACAAACAACTTCGTAATTTTACCACGAACGATGCTACCGTCTCTTTTCGCAACACTAACTTGTTGCCCTTGCTTAATAACACCTTTGGTAATACGCCCAACACCTAGACGTCCAATATAGTCATCGTAACCAAGTGATGACACTTGTAACTGAAGATCCTCATCATCTCTATTTGGATATACTTCAACATGGCTCTGAATAATATCAAATAATGGTGTTAAATCTGTTGAATCGTCATCAATTTCTTTTTTTGCAATACCTTCTTTTGCAATACCATAAACAATTGGGAATTCTAATTGCTCATCAGTTGCATCTAAGTCTGCGAATAAGTCAAAAGTCATATCAACAACTTCTTCAGCACGTTGATCTTTCTTATCAATCTTATTAATAAATAAAATTGGCTTCAATCCTTGTTCCAATGATTTTTGAAGTACAAATCTTGTTTGAGGCATAGGACCCTCACTTGAATCTACAAGTAAAATTGTCGTATCAACTGTTTTCATAATACGTTCTACTTCAGAAGAGAAGTCCGCATGACCAGGTGTATCTACTATATTAATTTTAAGTCCATTGTGCTCAATTGAACAGTTCTTAGCATAAATCGTAATACCACGTTCTCTTTCTAAGTCATTACTGTCCATTACACAATCTACTACTTCTTCATTTGCTCTAAACACACCACTCTGTGATAAAAGTGCATCTACCAAAGTGGATTTTCCAGCATCGACATGGGCGATTACTGCAACATTTATAATATCTTTTCTATTCATTTTTCCGTCCTTTCAATAATTCAACCTACTTATCATATCTCTTTCGTTAGAACTTTACAATGAAAATTTTTGACTTCTTGTAAAAACTAGGTTATTTTTTGTTGACAATTCTGCATTAAATTGATAACCACACTGATCAAACCCTTTAATTGACTCTATTGTCTGAATATTGTTTCGAATCATCCAAAGCAACATATTTCCTCTGGCTTGTTTTGCATAAGTACCAACAACCTTATAAATACCTGCTTCTTTTTCTTCTTTAAAGGTAACACTTGTCATCGGTACCTTTATCAACTTGCTAAATTCACTAGACGCTAAGTTAATAATCTCTTCATCCCCAAAGTATTGATTGATTGGTTCCTGCCAAAACTTATATAGCCCTTCTTCAAGCACCTTCATTTTCATATCCAATCGATAAGGTTTTACCGCATCAAATGGTTCAACAACACCATAAAAGGCAGATAATATTCGAACATGGTTTCTTAAATAAACCTGTTCCTCAGTTGTATATTCAAGAGGTTCTAATCCTTTAAACACCAATCCTGTGTACAAACAAATGCCATGAGTTGGCTGATTTTGATTATATGATGCAAACGTTTCAAGTGTTTGCTCTAACAGCTTGCCTTTTATTGACATAAGGGTTACCAGCTCATCCTTACTATAAGACTGTATTTTTGAAAGTAAGATTTCACTTTTGTCATAGAACCGTAAATCTGTAAACGGTACATTTAATACCTGCGCATTTTGCTGCGTTTTTGCAGGTGATACAATAATTTTCACTTTATTCCTCCATTTATAAACGATAGCGTGTGAATATGACAATAACCAAGAAATATATCATCAATAATCCGTTGGACATTCTAAATCCAAAGGCTAATTCCCCACGTTCTTTAATCCAGTGGTGATATCTGTTGACTACTTTATCATAAAAATGCCACGCTAAGAATCCCATTGCCAAATAAATGGCCATCTCTTTTACAAAGTTAAACGAATAAAAGAAGTCAATATGCAATTGACTGATGACCGTTGAAAGTCCAATTGGAAACATGCTTAAAACCAACATAGACATAAGTCCAATACTCAACAACTTGACGCTTTCTATTTGATACTTATAGCGTGATGTTCCCCGTAAAACCTGCCCAAACTTCACAAATGAAACGAGGGTTCCGAAGTTCACCAGGTACAGCAGAAAAATCATCAAGGACCCATCAACACTCTTCTTTATAATATGTTTACTGATACTACCATTAAAGAACGGCGCTCCTGTAATGCCAAGCATTCCGATAATTAGGGCTATACCCAAGAAGGGATTGGCCACCATAACGCCTCTTATTTTCTTTACATTTCGTTCGCCGGTATTCGAAATTAGGATACCCGCACATAAGAACAGCAATGTCTTAAAGGAAAAATGGTTTACCAGATGAAGTAATCCACCATACAAGCCTTTTTCGAGACCACTACTGATACCAACAACCATCAACCCTACTTGGGATATAGTATGGTAGGCTAAAATTCTTTTGACATCTGTCTGGAATATTGCAAATCCAACCCCCAGAAGAGCTGTCGATATACCAACAACCATTAAGCTTTGATCCAAGAATGGTGCACTGAAAACAGACTCTAATCGTATCAGGCCGTACAAACCAATCTTGACCATCAATCCCGACAGTAAGGCTGATACGCTAGATGGTGCAGATCCATGAGCAAGCGGTAGCCAACTGTATACTGGTACCAATGCAGATTTTAAACTAAATGCCACAAAGAAACAGGCTATTGCAAACCGAATGTGGACTTGATCACTTAAACTTTGGGTAATATCACTGACCACAGTTATGTTTAATGAGCCTGAGGCTATATACATGATTATGACCCCAATCAAAAATATCGTCATACCAAAACTATTATACAATAGGTAAAACAATCCCGCCTTTACAGCGGCCCCATCTTTTTTATATGTAATTAATATACTTCCTAAAATCGTTATCAATTCCAGCAATACATACATACTGAATAGGTCATACAGTAAAAAAAACGCCACAAGGGAGCCCTGCAAAAAAGTAATGAAAAAAAGGTATTTGTGGTCTTTACGCTTCTCCTCCCAACAGTAAAGATAAGTCGTCCAGAATCCGATGGTCGTCAGTGCAATAAACAGCAACGATAACCAATCAAGCCTCAGTTCAATGCCGATGCCCATCGGCCATTCACCAATAACATAGCAAATCGGATTAGCACTCAACACTTCTTTGCCCATCAAAAAGACAAGGTAGCTTTGAATTGTCTGAAACAAGAATATACTACCATTAAAAACTTTATTATTTATTACATAGATCAATATTGCTAGTGTTAGTGGAATAAATATCGCACCGAGCATCAAATAGTACATCTACTTCTCCCTCTCCATAATTTCTTTCCAGTCCAGTGTGCCATAGTAATGAAATATTTTAATCGTCATCATCAGTGCCAAGGCTGTAATCGAAGCACCGATAACAATCGCCGTTATAATAAGTGCTTGGGGAAGCGGATCAATTGGCGCATGCGCCGAAAATCCATGAATAGGTAAACTGCTCCCCGAAGAACGCGTCAATAAAATAAATACTAGAATGACAGACGTTTGAACCAAATTTAAGCAAATAATCGATTTTACGACATTCCTTCCTTTGATCAGCCCATATGTACCAATTAAAAAGATACAAAAGGACAGTGAAATTTGAATCATAGTTCACCCTCCTCTAGAAATATACCAATAATGCCTACAATACCAAGGGTTACCTTCATTCCAATGATAATGTTAAGCGCCATTAAATTAATCTTTTTAAAAAACAATGTATCTCCAAAGAACATCCCTCTAAACGGTGTCCCATGGGTAAATATGCCGACAAAAGAAAAGAACAGCAACATCAAAAATAAGACTTTTTCGATCTTCAAGATTCGCTTGACACTCAATGTATTTTTGTCGTTAATAAAATACAACAGCAAATAACTTGAGGCCAGTACAACCCCACCTTGGAAACCTCCACCTGGCGATAGATCACCATTAAAAATAATATACATCCCAAAAAGTACGACAAAAGGAAATATCATACGAGATATGATTTTGAGCAAGGCACTTTCATTCATCTCATCACCTACGTCTTCCTTCTTTTCGTCCCATGAATAATATCCCGGCAGAAACAACAAATAGAATCGCCGCCTCAAAGATAGAGTCAAATAACCTATACTCCAAATAGATGCCTGTTACGTAGTTTTCTGCACCCGCTTCCAAAAACGTTCGCTGTGTCAAATAATTGTAGCTCATGAAACGATACCCAGCCGTTAAGCTCGGTAACATGGTTACAAATAAATACCCCACCGCCAAAAGCAAGGTCACTATTACGATATTACTCTTCCAATCCTTCATATTCATCAACCTTAATTAAATCAATATTTTTATATTTCCTCGTCATTTTATCTAATCTGGGAATCATGATATTCCTTTGATTTCCAGTGATAACCAAATGATTGTTCACTTCATCAAGAGAAACAATCAAATCGATATTCCCAGGTCTGATGGCCCCTTGTACCGTAGGATAATACTGCACTTCCTTTGTCACTATTTTTAATTCCAATGTATAATAACGACAAAAATCTTCAAGTAAAAAAATCAGTTTCTTATATAAGTCATTGTCCCTATAACTGGTATTTTGTAAAAATTCATTATCGATCAACACTGTAAACGTGTTTTGCTTAGATACTGTAATCAAGTAGATAAGTGGCACAAAAGCACATCCTACAGCGATTTCTGCAAGGGCAATATCAAGTGCATAATTTAGAAAATATACACTGGCAGTTGTAAATGAAAAAATCGAAAAAAACATGATGAGGTATAAATTGTTTTCTTCTCGAACAACCAGCACTGCCAGAACAATCAACACAAACAATAAAATCGAAACAACCATTAGCGCCGCCTCCTTTTAGGTTCGATACCATTCTTGTAAGCGGAGCTTGCAATAATTTGATTTGTAACAGGATTCGTCAGTAGATAGAATACCAAAATCAGCAATAATTTTAAAGAAATCACATGCCAACCACTCCTTACAATTAGACCTGCAATCAAGGTAATAATTGTTACAGAATCAACTTTTGCACTGTTTAATAGTCTTGTATAGACGCCATCTAGCCGAAACACACCAATAATACCAAAGATTAAGAAAACCCATGAAAGAATAACCAATCCATTGCTAATCATTTTAATCGCCCCCCCTTCAAAAGGAAACGTGACACCAAGGTAACGGAAATAAATCCAATAATGCTATATGTAATTGAAATGTCCATTACGATTGGAGACTCCATCATAACAGCATAGACTGTAATCAACATGATTATCTTGATCGTCATCAGATTGATGGCCATAATCCGCTCCCAAACCGTTTGACATCTAATTAGAAAAAGTAGCAGAGTCAATGTGGCGATGGCAAGTATAATAATTGTCGTTTGTAAGATCATAATGCCTCCTATAATAAAAATGGTTTTTGAAAGCGCATCAATACAATTTCTTTAATTGCTTTTACTTCCTCCCTATTTTTTGCGTAACCAACCACAACCAGTTTGTTGCCATCTATCCCTAAGGTTATGGTACCTGGCGTTAAGGTTATGGCATTGGCAATCATTGCAACAGCAAACTCATCTGTCACATCTAAATGAATCCTAAATATCTTCGCTTTATCTTCTCCAGACAAGATCCTTATTATATGGGTATACGCAGCGATGAATATTTCTTTTAACACAATGCCCACAAACCAAAGAATTCGCCATGCAGGTGGTATTCTAACCGGTTTGCTTCCTGATCTAATGAATAGTTCGCTGGTTAAATACACCGCCAACCCACTACAAAAGATTGCAGATAATAATTGACGACTGCTGAAATCGCCATTTAGAACAAACCAAAACGCTATTAATGATAAGAACAAGAGTCCTTTGTTCAACATACCATCTACCTCCTATAATTACCCTATACCCAAATACTAACCTAAATAGTAAATCATTTCACCTCCCTTTTTTATAAAAAGATATTCGGCTCTTTACGGCTTTTGACATAAGTTTTTATGTATTATTAAGAATTTTATGAATTTTTTACTGTCTGCAGATTGATTTGCCTCAATACATTATGTTACAATATCTTTAATGAGTTCTCATTTAGTATCAATTCCAAACATATCTTTAGTTAAATCTTGTCAATAATGAACAAAAATCTATTTTTAAAAAAAGTTTCAGAAAATAAATCAAATAGTAAGTTTTTCAGTAACAATTAAACTTTTAGTAAAATAAACCGTAATTTTTAAGTGATGAGGAAATTATTTTATTTTTAGTAATATTCATCGGTTTCTTTTAAAAGTAAACGTCTGAAAATTCTGACCATTTAATTTATTACAAGTTTGACACAAGTATAAACGGAATGTTACAATTTGAGCACAAGTGTATAAAACTTATTAAAGGGGGATATTCAATGAGTTTACAAGGTATTGTTAATTTTCTGAACGGGATCGTTTGGAGTAACGCACTGGTTTATCTGTGTCTATTAGCAGGGGTTTATTTTTCAGTATTGTTAAAGTTTCCACAGGTAAGATTAATTAAGAACATGGTGAACCTACTTCTTAAAGGTGAAAGTTCAGATTCTGGGGTTTCTTCATTCCAAGGTTTCGCAATGGCGCTTGGTGGTAGAGTTGGTACTGGTAATATTGCCGGTGTTGCTACTGCAATCGCTATGGGTGGTCCTGGTGCTGTTTTCTGGATGTGGGCAATTGCATTCTTAGGCGCTGGTTCTGCTTACATTGAAGCAGCTCTTGCACAGGTTTACAAAGAAAGAATTGATGGCGAGTACCGTGGTGGTCCTTCATACTACATCGAACATGGTCTTGGCATTAAGTGGTTTGCGGTTGCATTCGCAATTTCTGCTATCGTTGCATGTGGTATCTTCTTACCAGGTGTACAATCGAACTCTATCGCATCTGCAATCAACCAAGCTTTCAACATTAGCCCAATGATTACTGGTGGTGTTGTTGTTGCTTTATTAGGTTTTGTAGTATTTGGTGGTACTAAGAGAATTGGTAACGCTGCGGCTATGATTGTACCAGTAATGGCAGGTATCTATATCGTTATCGCACTTGTTATTTTAGTTCTTAACATTGGTGAAGTTCCTAGAGTATTTGCTCTTATCTTCTCATCTGCATTCGGTGTTGAACCTGTATTCGGTGCTATTCTAGGTACTGCGATTCAATGGGGTGTTAAGAGAGGTATCTACTCGAACGAAGCTGGTCAAGGTACTGGTCCTATGGCTGCAGCAGCTGCGGAAGTATCGCATCCTGCTAAGCAAGGTCTTGTACAAGCATTCTCTGTATACGTTGATACATTATTCGTATGTTCTGCGACTGCATTCATGATCATTATCACTGGTATGTACAACGTTGTTAACCCAGCAGGTGGTTTCTTAGTAGAAAACATTCCTGGTGTACAATATGGTCCAGCATTTACACAGTTAGCAGTTAACACGCTGATCCCTGGGTTTGGTCAAGGATTCGTAGCGATTGCATTATTCTTCTTCGCATTCACTACATTAATGGCTTACTACTACTATGCTGAAACTAACGTAGCTTACTTAACTAGAAATACAGCTAACCACCATATGTGGATTATGCTTACTAGAGTTGGTATGTTAGGTATGACTTACTTTGGTGCAGTTAGAACTGCAGACTTAGCATGGGCACTTGGTGACCTTGGTGTTGGTATCATGGCATGGTTAAACATCGTTGCAATCATCATGTTAACTAAGACTGGTGTTGCTACACTTACAGATTACGAAGCTCAAATGAAGCAAGGTAAAGATCCAGTATTCCAACCTAAGAATGTCGGCATCGAAAACGCTGACCTTTGGAACGACATCGTAAAAGAAAAGTATACACACTTAGTATAAGCGTATAATGAATAAAATTAGAAAAGAGCTGTTGAAAAACAGCTCTTTTTTTATGTCTAAAACCTCAATAATTCAATTGTTCTAATAAATACAATTTCACCGCTATAGACAACCGTTCATAAAGAACACTGTCACTGCCTTCTATTGCTAGAAGACTCCTTACCTTCGACAAACGATACCGGATAGTGTTGTCATGTTGTACCATCGCTTTTGCCGTTGCCTTTATCTCACCTTCATTTTGAACAAATGCGACAACTGTTTCCAGCAGTGTTGTATTGTTCGATTGATCATATCTTAAAATTGGTTCCAGATGTAGGTCTTTAAAAGCTTGAAATGAATCACGATCTCCAAAAGCAGCAATCAATTGATAAACACCACGCTGGTCCGAGCGACAATTACTTAAATTTTCTACTTCTGCAATTCTACAATTGGTCAAGCTTTCTATTAGGGCATTTCTAAAACTCAATCCTTTTTCATAGATGGCGCATTGTCCATACAAATAGTCTGTACGTTTACCAAAGCTTTCCTGTTCCAACAAGGCCTCTAAATCAAATGACTCCTCAACTTTATGAACAATAAACAGGCCACCCTTATAAACCGCTGTGAAGAGAATCAACAAACGCTTTGTTAACTGATGTCCTTTAAGTGCTAAGAACGCTTCTTCTGGTATCGTATCCTTAAATCGCAAATATTCTATCTGGTAGCGCCCATTATACGCACCCATGACGCGTTGAAACACATCCATGATTTTCTCGTTCGACACCGACGTCTCCAATATACTTTCAAATGACGACGTTATCATTTCTTCCGAACGCATTCTATCTATAAATGTCTTGAAATCTGTTATTATATCTTCAAAATAAACACTGTTATCAAACATAAATATAGGAAAATCATTCGCCTCTGCAAGAGTCAGCACCTCTGAAGGCAGTTCCTTAAAAAAGATATCTTTGACGCCCAATCCACTGGAACCACACTCAATCAAATACTCAACCGATGTGTAGATCAACTCCGGTTGTTCTTTCGCCGCAAGAAGTGTCGACAGAGCAAATTCCCCCTCGACAAATTGTCCTTTGATCGGATTGATCATTTCGTGATCCAATAGACCAATTCTAGACACAAGACGATTTAATCCCTTTTCGCCTGCAACTAAATGGAACTCACTGAAAATATCTAGTTTTAATGTTTCCTTCAATGTTATATGCATGACATCACCTAATAATCTATCAGTAACTGTTTAATAATCCGCTTATCTAAATTGCCACCACTAATGACGATCGCAATGTTCTTGCCATCAAAATATTCCGGTTGTTCCATCAATGCCGCTACACCAACAGCACTTGAAGGCTCTGCAACAATTTTTTCTTCTGACAACAACAGTGAAGTCGCCTGCATAATCGTCTCTTCACTGACAATTATTATATCATCAATACACTGTTCAGCCATTTTAAAGGGTATTTGTCCCACCCCACCAATAAGGGCTTCGCAAACAGATGGTTCAGAATCAAAATACTCATAACAGACGCCATCTTCAAGAGATTTTTTCATGGCAGGACAAGCTTCACTCTGGACACCAATCACCTTTATAGCCGGATTCAATGCTTTAAGGGCAGCACCGATACCTGTTATAAGGCCTCCACCGCCAACAGGGACAAGCACCATATCAATTGATGGATTTTGCTCGAACATTTCGAGGCCAATAGTACCATATCCACATATCAATTCTGGATCAGCATCAGCATCGATTAAACACATATCACTTTTTATTCGATTTGTTACAGCCATTTTATAGGTTTCGTCGTAATTTTCACCATACTGCATGACTTTCGCACCATAAAGCTTCATCTTCTTTATTTTAGTTTCCGAAATTTTAGTAGGTACAATCGCTTTCACTTTTTCAATGCCCAGCTTTGAAGCAGCATAACTGAGAGATGCACCTAGATTTCCTGACGACGCTACAATAATACCTCTTTCTCGATCAGCCTTTGAGAGGCTTACCACTTTATTGTAGGCACCACGAACCTTTACGTTTTTCAGAAGTTGTTGATTCTCCAACTTTAAAAACACTTGTCGTGTAGAACTACTTAAAAATGGTGCATGATCAAGAGGTGTCTTATATATGTATGGTTCGATTCTTTTTTTTGCTTTAAATATTTCCGCTATTGTTATCAATTTCATCACCTTTTCTCATTAATGAGTCTATTATATCACGTCCCTAGAATCCCTTCAAAAATAGACCCTATAAATGATATTTACTCATCCACAAGGTCTAATGTCATTTATTATAATTTATGCTTGTTCTGATAGTTTACAGTATTCCCTTTTTTCCCTTCACGAGAGCCATGGGTATAACCGACAACATCAAAATGCCGAGAGAGTTGTTTAGCCAATACTTCATATTGGTCACTTTTACCTCTAAGGCAAGTCGATAAATGCACCACATCAATTTCCTCCTGAATCATACGTTCAATTTTTTTCTCAAAATTGCCACCTTCATGAGTAAATACAATTATTTCTGCATCTTCATCATACTGTTCAAAACTATCTTTTCTTTTAAAAAATGCTTTGAAACACCCTTTACCAGTACAGTTCTGAAGCGTCTCTTCTCGTACAATTATTGCTATTTTCATTATAATCCTCTTATTTTTTACAGTGTCTAACAAATCCATCAAAGATTTTGCGTTGCAATGGTTCTTTCTCCGACATCATTTCAGGATGCCATTGAACCGCCATCAAAAAACTTTTAGTTGGATCCTCTATTCCTTCAATAACACCATCCATTGCCTTTGAAGTAACGATAAGTCCCTCGCCTAACATATCAATGCTTTGGTGATGTTTTGTATTAACACCTATTTTCGCTTCTTGAACCATATCGTATAAATGCGTGTCCACATATACTTCCACAACGTGACAAGGACTATATTTCGGTCCGTGAACATAACTATGTTCTATTGAAGTGAAATCCATTTTATTTAAATCCTGAAATAACGTACCACCATAAAATGCATTAATCAGTTGCAGCCCTCTACAAATTCCAAATACAGGTTTATCCTGTGCAATTGCTTCTTCCAACAAGGCCCACTCAAAAGAATCACGTAGCGGCGATATACGCCCCATTCCCTTTTCAACCGATTGACCGTAATACTTTGGGTGTATGTCCTCTCCCCCCGCAAACAGCAATCCGTCCACTCGTGATACATAGGATTTAATCGTTGAGGCATCGGAAGTACTCGGTAATACAATCGGAATCCCACCAGCCATTTCTAATGATTTTATATAATCTATCGATGTCATCACATAATCTTGATCATACGCCCCTCTTGGTCTATTCTTTTCAAATTCAGCTGCTTCTACATAGTAACTCGTTAATCCAATTAATGGTTTCATTTTTATCACCCCAATACAACTACACACTCACCAGTTCACTAACTAGCGACTCAGAACAAAACTCCAGACTTTCATCGGCGTCTAACTCTAGAAAGTCCATTGGCATCACTGTCGACGGTTTCTTATCAAAGTAATGTAACTCAGCTACTTCAAGCATCGTATATACAAATTGAGAACAAAACATGATATTCTCCTTAAAAGTATAGGACCATAAGAACCCTAAATAATTATAAGAACTTCCCTGGTCATTGATCAATTTGATTTTATCTAAAATCCGTCGCTTTTGTTGCGCTGTCGCTTTTATTTTATAAATGACAATCCGTGCATCTTCCTTTTGTAGGTATGAATCGACAACTTCTGTATTCAGCCCTGGAAAACAAGTCCCTTCACCGCCATTATAGCTAACAACTGTCTCTAGATCCTCATCAAAAGACAAAGAAGCATGTGAATATTTTTTACTGGTTACTTTTCTAATAAGTTCACCAGCTGGGCTTCCAGTCTCAGATAGAACCAAGTATAAATACGGATTGCTCATCGATTTCTCCACCCGCTCAAAATAAGCCTCTGACAATGAATGTTTGTTCACATAATAGAGTGCACTATGTCTTGGAAAATCAGCGACAATTTTAGACATATCATTAATTTGCTTTACGGCGACAACCGACCTCGTTGCAACGGACTTTTTGACGTACTTAACTACTTTTTTAATATCCATTAAACGATGAATTTCTTTTTCATCTATTGGACATACCGCGCCTGATTCACTTAAAATTCTAATGCGTCTTGGTAAGTTTTTAATATGAATTGGAAATGAAGACCCGATTTCACCGTCAACGTCTGTAGGAATATCTTGATTACTCTCAATATGCAACTCATTCGTCTGATAATATTCTACATAATCGCTGTTAACATGCTCTCCATTTAAGACTTTTATCAGAAGCCCCATCATTTCAAAAACAGGGCACTTGTTAAAAATAATAACATCAAACAGACCATCGCTGATATCAGCGAAATTCCCCAGTTTCTTAAAACCACCAGCTGATTTACCATTCATAATAAGCATGAAGTAAATCGAACGGTTAAAGGTTATTTCCCCTAAAGTGATTTGAACATCAATCGCTCGCATATTGGGCAACTCTTCGAGCCCCTTGATGTAATACGCCAACATCCCTAGGGTGTTTTTAGCAATTGTTTCTGTGCGATGACTCACATCTATTAATGCACCTAAACTGGCAACGTTGATAAAATACTGTTGGTTCATTTGACCGACATCGACTGGTGTACATGTGTTACCTAAAGCAATATCCAGCTGTTTGGATAACTCCTTCGATATTCCAAAATGATGTGCAAAGTCGTTGGCAGTGCCTATTGGAAAAATTGCAATTGGCAATTCTATATTTCGTTTTAGTAGTTCATTGATTACAGTATTTAACGTTCCATCTCCACCGGCGACCCAAACACGGTCTACGGTCTGAAATGCAACGGTGTCAAAATACTGCCCCAGTCCTTCATAATCCTCTAAACGGTACAACAAGAGCTGATACCCATCACGTTGTACCCGCTCTACAATACGATCAAGAGATTGCGTAAACGTCTTATGACCAGACTTAGGGTTATATATTAGTAAGATATTCATCTTTATCCTCCAACGTCATTATTACATTAAATTCTGGATTCTGCAACAAAGCCAATACCAAGCATATTCGGGCCTACATGACAGCCTATTGTCGCAGATAAATTTGTCACCACTACATCTGCTGTTGGAGATAATTCCATTACTTTTTTCTTTAATGCAATTGCGTCTTCGTAACAATTTCCATGTCCTATTACAATTATTGAATCCGCCAACTTATTCTCCTCAACCTTGTCCGACAGGTATTTTATGGCTTTCTTACGCCCTCGAACATTGGTATGTTTTATAAGTTTTCCGCCTTCATCAACAGTCAAAATTGGCTTCACATTTAAAACCGATCCCACAACTGCAAGAGCTGGTGGTATCCGTCCACCTCTTTTTAAATAATGCAAGTCATCAACAGCAAACCAGTGATGAAAGCAATACTTGTTCTCTTCCAACCAAAGGACAATTTCCTCAACTAATTTACCCGATTCTATAAATTCAATGGTCTTCATAATCATCAATCCTAAACCGATTGATGCAGCAAGATCATCAATTACATAAATTTGACCCTTGTTTCCTTCATCTGCAAGCATTTGCTTTGCCATCATCGCATTGTTATAAGTTCCACTTAATCCCGATGACAAGCCTATATAAATAACTGAATTCCCCTCTTGAGTTTCAGCCTTAAATATCTTATAAAAATCATTTGGTGTTATTTGAGCCGTGCTGGCATTTATGCCACTCGTTAATTCTTTGTAGAAAACATCCAGCGATTCCTCGCGTCCTAAATCATCTCTAAAATGGCGCTCGCCAACTGCAATTGGCATACCAATAAAACTTAATGTCTCTGAATGCGCGTCCAAGTAAGTGATTGGTAAATCACAACAAGAATCTGTTAATATTTTAATACTCATAATGCCTCCAACTATTTATCTTTTGTCGTTTTATTCCTTAATTCTTGAGTGAATATATTCTGATAATGCTTTCCCCAATGGTTCATGTTGCTTACAATACTCTCCAAAGACTTACCCATTTCAGTCAGGGCATACTCCACACGTGCAGGTACTTCAGGATAGACCATTCGCTCAACGACGCCATCTTTTTCCAAATCCCTCAATGCATTTGTTAACATCTTTTGCGTTATTTGTGGCATTGTTTTTCTTATTTCATTAAATCTTTTTTTACCTTCCAACAGGTTTGATATTATCTGTACTTTCCATTTTCCACCGATTATTTTCCAAGCAATTTCCAATGGATCACCAAAATTTTGATTAACATTCATCTCAATTACACCTCCGGTATACAAAGTATACTTACTTTACTAATTATACTTATTATTTCACATTAAGCAAGTAAAATAAGCATCGGTCTCATTTACTCCGAAGAATGGACCTAAAAAAGACCCTTTATTTCCATTTAAGAAATAAAGGGTCTTTAGATTTAACTCTTACTACAATCCTGCCGCTTTTCTTACTGCAGCTTGGTGCTTTGTATCTTTTACACTGTTTTTATGAAGCATGCTGTTTTTGAAGTGTAAACAGATGACACCTTCGAAATCATTGCCTTTGACTTTATCATAATTATAACCGTAGCCAAACCCCACTGACCGATTAGAGACATATTCCTTATAAGGTTTATCATCTCTACCTGCATGAGGCATACCATTCAACGATCCCGCAACAGCTTGACCATCAAGATAAGCAATTACCGGACGTCTTGCCCAACTATAATCACCACCCCATAATTCTTGGATAGTCTGTGCATCGTCATAAGTCAATGCTTCTACATCCATATGGTTTGAACCTGCAATTGCAACAACATAAAATGTTCTACCCGTTTCAAAGTCTCTGATCATCACTTCATCATCCGGTACAATCAATTTACCTTTTATATCTTTCCACCAATCCAGATAGGCACCAAATGGAACACTTCGTCCATCGTTCCCCCTACTGACAACTGTTTCAGAAGTCTCAACTCTCTCTTCTACTTCATGTTCATGTTCTTCCGAAAGTTCAAATAAGTGAGTCAACGTTTGTTTACCAACGATACCGTCAGCTACTAATTCATGTGCTCTTTGGTAGGCCATTACAGCACCCTTTGTATCCAAACCAAAAATACCATCAATTTCACCTTGGTAATACGCCTCTGCCTTCAACACTTCTTGTATCAATTGAACTCGATCACTTTCTGTTCCAACTTTTAACACTTCTCCTGTATCAACTGCTCCAAAATTTGCAGCACAAAGACACATTAACAACATTAATACCGATACTAATTTTCTCAAAAGCCCCTCCAGATATCATCGTTTTAGTTGACATATTTATATTTCTGTCTACCGTCGTGATACCCATTATATAATATTATGTTAACTGGTTCAAGACTTATTCTAATCTGTGAAAAACATTATTCTATTACGCCCCTGTTCTTTTGCCTGATACATCGCCATGTCACTTTGATGATAAAAATCACCCATAGAATCCCTTTCAGAAGGCGCGTAATTATTAATTCCCATGCTGATTGTTACCAGTCCATATGGACTTTCTTTATGTGGTATAGCAAGGTCCTCAACGGATCGTCTTATGCCTTCAGCCAATCGTACATAATCATCTTTTGTTTGATGAATACTTAAAATTGCAAACTCCTCACCACCGATGCGAGCAAAAAAATCACCTTCATCAATTAGACTTTCAACTAATCTACATAGACTAATCAATGTTTGGTCACCAGCCTGATGACCGTAGGTGTCATTGAAGTTTTTAAAGTAATCTACGTCCATAACGATTATTGAAACCTCCAGCTTTTCTCTAATTGCGATTGTCCAGTATTTTTCAAGCATCTGGTCAAAGTGTCCTCTATTGGCCACTTGCGTCAATCCATCCTTTTGAGCTTTTTCCTCAAGTTGCTGGTTCATGACATCTATTTCTTCATAAGCATTATGCAATTCATAAACTTTATTTCTTAATGTTTCATTTGTATTGAATACCACCTTCTCCAGACGATATAGATTTTTTACGACAAGCAACATCACGATAAAAAACAGACTATTGATGATTGTTGTTTCTCTGGAAAAAACACCCGCTTCATCATCCACGTACTTTTGATGAATCGCTACAGCAATAATCCAATCTACTTTTTCCATACGATGAATGACTGCCATAACTGGCATATTGTTAAAGGAATAAAAGATTGTTTTTTCATTCCTATGTAGCACCGCCTCTTTAATCTCATCACTATCTTCTAGTGGTAACACGTCAAACTCTTCCCCTTCCCATTGCGCATCGCGACTATGGGTGAGAAGATGCCCATCCTCTGTCATAACATAAGCATAGGCTTCAGAAACATGCAACGATTCTTTTAAACTGTCAAGAATATCCGTTAGCAAAACATCCTTTCCAATAACGCCTATCAATTCTCCATCTTGACGTATTGGTGCACTCATCGTAATCATTGGCAAGCCAAACTCAGCACCATAATAAACATCACTAATAACAGTATCCATTGATTCAGCAGCATTACGATACCATATCCTTTCCTTTGCATTGTAGTCTTTTCTCACCGTTCGATTATCACCTAAAATCAAGACACCATCTTCATAAGCAATATATGCTTTTGATGCACCCTCTGTCCCGCTCAAATATGGATTGTCAATAGAATTGCGCTTCAGTAGCTCCATTGGTACATTTTCAATGATGTCCCGAGTTGTTTCAAACATAACTATTTCACCATTTATCCATTCATTAAACTCTAAGGATACACGGTTCATCTCTTTAATCAAGCTCGCTTCTACTCGCAACAACGCTTCTTCATTAATCGCGCGGATGTTGTAGTAGACAAAAGCTCCTAACAATCCTATTAAAATAAAAATTAACATCAATGAATTCTTTCGCATAAGTCTCCAATCCTTCAATCCTTCAATCCTTCAATCCTTCAATCCTTTTTATAATTATACCCGCCCAATAAAGTTTTCAAGCGTATCATTTAACGGATTTAATTATTAACTGCTGGGTATATTATTATCCTAAGGAGGCATTATTATGAATGATTCGATGAGTTTACTCGCTCAAAAAAATGAGCACTTATTGGAGTATGCATTACGTGAGACTGAAGTCGGTACGTGGGAATGGGATATCAGCAAAAATCTTTTATCATTTTCATCGAACATTCCAGACATCTTAGGAATCGATATGCAAAATTTTGATGGATCCATAGAATTTGTCACAAACCATATTCTACATCCAGATTATGTAGATATTTTTAACGTCTCTATCAAGGAAGCCTTCCTGACAGGGTATACCAGTAAAACTGAGTATTTATTGCGCAGTACATCCGACAACGAGCTATGGGTACGATTCGACGGACAATTTTATCATAATGCCGATGAAGAGGTGACACACGGTTGTGGCTCGGTCATCAATTTATCCTCTTTAAAACAAGTCTTTTCCCTTGTTGGTAAAAACATCAGTTTTCTGGAGACGCTTATTCAAATAATTCCAAGCCCAATGTTTTATAAAGATATAAATGGTCATTTTAAATATTGCAACAGTGCTTATGCAGAATTCATTGGTCGTCCGATGAATGAAATTATTAACCAAACCATTTACAATCTCGTTCCGAGACCGTTGGCAGAAGTATACGCCAATGCTGATAGAGATTTAATTGATGAAGGCGGGATACAGATATTTGAATCTACTTTACAAACTCAATTTGGAAATTGCCGAGATATTGTATTCAATAAAAGTTTATTATTAGATCCCGATAACGACATCACAGGCATTGTCGGTATCATTCTCGACATAACGGAGCAAAAGGAAAGTCAACGGTTAATAGAAAAACAAAATATGGTTAAGGATATTCTTATCAGCATTAGTCATGCCATTACTACATATACGACTGAATGTGATCTTAATTTCGATTTATTGCACAAATTACTCCCTGTTTTTGAAGATTGTGACAATGCTTCTATATTAAATATCACCGCAGACAACTTTATGGAAATTTACAGTTGTACATATGATCACGATGGTGAAGCACAGAACTTTTCGATTCCATTAAACGAAAGCTATATCTATAAACACGCCAACGGTCAATTCAATCGTTCTAAAATCATACGAAATGTTCAGTCATATGGTAGTCAACACCATCCTATCGTCGATCCATCAACAGGATTATTGATACACGAAACCCTTTATGTTCCAACTTTTGATGAAGGAATTCTTAAATTTATCCTCACATTTAACAGTTCACGCAATCATCATTTCAGTAAGGTCGACTGTGAAATCAGCAACTATATTGGAGAGCAAATCCCAACTATTTTGCAAGTGTTTAACCTTAATAAAAACATCCTGAGATTGTCTCGTTATGATGGATTAACCAATTTAATGAACCGTAATTATTTCAACGAGATATTTGGTGAGTATATAGCAACCGCTGTCAGTGAACATAAGAACTTGGTTCTAGTTACATTCGACTTGGATAACTTAAAAGGTATCAACGATACCTTTGGTCACGGTGCAGGTGACGACTATCTGAAATATTTTTCAGTATTCATAACCGACTATTTCATTGACAAAGATATCTTTGCTCGCGTAGGAGGCGATGAATTCAATGGTCTATTTTTGGTCACAACCACCGATGTCATTCTCGAAAAATTATTGGAAGCGCAAAAAGAATTCAGTAGTCACACAATCAGCAGTGGTGACGTGACATTCAGCGGGCGTTTCAGTTACGGTCTTGCTGTTTATCCATCTGACAGCAGTGACGTGGATCAGCTCATGACAATTTCTGATCAGCGTATGTACGAAAATAAAACAAAAAATAGAAACGATGTACCCAAGTAACGGTACATCGTTTTCTCGTTTATATTTCTTGTTCTTCTTCGAATGACTCCACTATCAACTGATAATAGGCAGCCTCTTCCGATCCACATCGTTGGTATAGGATTGCCAATAAGGCATTCACTTCCCTAAAAATCATATTGCCAGTCTCTTCTTCTCTTAAGGCCAACAGAACGTTGATTGCATCAGCATCTTCATTTGTTGCCATTAAAAATAGTGCATACACCAACTTCTCCTTATGACCGACAGGCGAGTGATTCACTTCGACAACATCCCCCAATTTCAACGACGCATATTGACGTTCTGTTTGTAGCTGATGGTGATATTTGAATCTATTGTTTACTGCATACGGCTGGCTGATATTTAATGCGTCGTCATATCTTTTTCTGCTATTTAGGAGCGCCGTTTCGATATATATCATTTGTTGTGTAAAACGCTTTTTAAATAGTAACGTATCTTTTAAAAGTGTAATGCCTTCTTCCACATATGTAAGGCGACCACATCTTAACAAAAGTGGTTCAAAGTATGATAGCGTTCTGGTCACCTGTCTTTTTTCCAACACATAGACGCCCATAATCGCTAGAATTGCTAAAACAAATCCTTTCAAAAGGCTGCTATTGATTACCACCATGATACTACTGGCCATCAATAAAATCATTATGCTTATTTTTACACTTTTCTTCATCTGAACACCTACTTTATACTGTCACTTTATCTTTTCCAGACATCTCCCAAGATGTAATCTCATTCAAGCGGTTGATAATCGGTAGATGCTGTGTACATTCTCGTTCACATTTGCCACAGGCAATGCATGCATTTGCTTTAACTGCAGCATTTTGAGTATAATTCCAATATTCTAATCCGTAGACCATGTCAATCATTTGATCATCGCTCTTTTGAAACATCTCTTTTTCATTATAGAAGAGCATATATCCTGGAATATTGATGCCTACTGGACAATCATCGCAATAGCCACAGCTGGTACATATCGCCTTCATACTATCACCGAGCTTTTGTTGAATACGATTGTACATCTCTTCGTCATTTAAGATTATATCATCCGCTAAACTACAAGCATGATCAATTTCCTTTTCGTTGTTAAAGCCAATTAGCGTCACTGTTATTTCCGGACAAGATAGGTTGAATCGAATCGCTGCATCAGTGGCTGTTTCACCATCGACTGCCAAAAATGACAAAGCCTCTTCATGATTGGGTATCGTTCCACCGCTGAGCGGATTCATGGCTACAACACCGATTCCTTTTGAGTGTGCAGCTTGAGCACTTTTTTTACGGTACCCATAATTCAATATGTTCAATCCCATTGTTACACCATCAAAACCGCCTTCTTCTAAGACTTGTAGAACCTGCTCACCTGGTTGATGGGATGAAAAGACTATATGGTCAATCAATCCTTCTTCTTTGCATTTTAAGAGACCCTCGTATTGACCGCCTGGTTTCATTGCAAGATCGTAGTGGTCCATATTCCTTAAACACCAAATATGGTAAAAATCTATTTTATCGACACCAAGCTTTTGAAGTGATGCCTTTACGCCTTCAATGGCCTTTTCCGCCGTATCAAAAACAGTTGGTCGACCCTTTGTTGAAACAAAAAAATCACTTTTCTTGTTATGCTGCATTCTTTCAAAGGCAATGCCAAATATTGCTTCGCTTCTTTCATCACAATAGCCAGGTGCTGTATCAAAATAATTGATGCCCTTATCGTAAGCATACTCCACTAAGTGAGACAGTTCTTCATTTGACTTGTTCAAATCAAACCGCAGACCACCGAATCCAACAATCGATACTTTTTTATTAGTTTTGCCATATGTAATATATTTCATCTTTTTTCTCCTCGATACACTTTTCTACAGTTGCAATTTCAGTGTACCTTATTTTTGAGTAATTATCATTAACTATGGGTAAAATAAGACTATATACAAAGGAGAGAGACATGAGAAAAATCCGTACAACCATTATCATTGTTATCGGAATATTTGTTGTATTGTCTTTAGGGACAACTGGACTCATTACGCTCACAACAGCGACAACCGCTATAGAAAACGAGACTGCTCATCGACTCGAATCCATAGCACAACAAAAATCAGCCGAACTAGAAACAAAACTACTTATAATAGAAAGTCACGTCCAAAGTCTGAACATCACCGCTCAGTCTAGTTTTAATGCGCTAGAGGCAACAAATGAACCTAGCGCCGAACTATTGAATAGCTATATCGATACAATGCAAGTTTTTGTGCTTGAAACCATTAAATCTCTTCCCTCCAGTTTCAGTACATACATTGTTTTGGATCCATCAGCTGTTGGACAGATGGCGGATGTTGTCTATATACGCACAGGCGAAGAGGAGTTTAAATGGCAAAAAGATCTACTTACACCTGATGATCTTGAGGTGCAAACTGAGGATTTGGATTGGTGGCGACTCCCTATTTTAAAAAAACAGGGGCGTTGGACCGATCCCTACTACGATTACTTTTTAGAAAAGAAAATCATCACCTATTCCGAACCCATTATCGTTAACGGAAAGGTTATCGGTGTTGTAGGCACAGATATCCTCTTCGAGGATTTCGAAAACTTTATTTATAAGATAACTGTTTTTAAAACTGGCTATGCTTTTTTGATGAACAGTAATCACGACATTCTTGTCCACCCAATATTGGGGGACGACATCAATATGCGAACCATGGAAGATGGGCTTTATGTTCCGATCAGTAATCGCATAAATCTTTATAAACATGGTACACAAAAGTACAATTTCTTCGGTAGCGATAAAATCATGGGCTTTTCCCATTTGTATAATGGGTGGGTGATCGGCATTGCGCCGCCCATTGATGAAGTCAATACAATTCTTGAAGATACACGACGTTCCTTTATCTATACATTGCTTGGTGGTATTGGTATTTTCATCATTCTCGGGAGCATCATGGGAAAATATATCTCTCAACCTATTGAATACCTTACACAGGTTGTCACATCAATCGGAAAAGGGAATCTTGAATCCCCCGTTGATGACCGCCTTATTGTGCAAAAATCTGAAATAGGCATCCTCGCAACAACAATTGATCAGATGAGAGAACAGCAAAAAGCAGTTATTGAAGAATTACGTCATCACAATGATTCTCTTGAGGACAATATTCTAGAGCGAACAAGTGAGCTGCTAACAACTAACCAAAAATTAGAGGACACCATCACATCATTAACCAGTGCACAAGCGACAATTGTTGAAATGCGCGAAGCAGAAGTATTGAGTGATCTTATCCAACACCTGACCCAAAAACTCAGCACGCCTATTACAACATCAATGACCGCTGCAGATTTCTTATTGAAAAAATCTGAACCGTCAGTTGTAGAGATTGAGCAAAGTGCATCACTCATAAGCGATAACCAACTACTTTTGAAGAATATACTGGATAGCTTAAGACAATTAACAACCGATTATACAGAGGAATCCTCGAGATATGTGCCTCTCAAGGCCCACATTCATCATACGATCAAAAATGTTCTTTCCGAACATTTAAATACGACACTTGAGATTACCATCGATGGCGATGACCAATTGCTTGCTTACTTACCAATGGATGTAGCGACTCAATTATTCAGTAACTTGATTCATCACTCTCTTCGAGCCTCTAAAGAATTTAAATCCAGGGATATCCTCATTCAGCTTTACGTGGACAGCGATGGCACGCACATTAAATACAACGACATTATCCCTTGGCAACCAAATATCGAAGAACGGATATTCAATCCTTATTATGAAGCAGACTTTATTAAAGACAGCAGTGGACTTGAGCTCTATCTCATACGACACATCATTTCGAAAGGGTTACAAGGCTCTATAACACCGTTTGAGTCCCCAAACCATCACCTTGGTTTCCACATTATTGTACCAAGCAATAACTAGTGAATTGGTAGGACAAAATAAAGGATGGTTGAATAACACGATTCAACCATCCTTTATATTTTAGCTGTTCATATTCCTTTGTTAGTATTGATACTTACTTAAGTCTACTTTGAAATCCGCTGATACAACAACACCTTCTGATTCCAATAGACTTTTTTGCAAATAGCCTGTCTCGCCGCCAATTTTAGGCAATTCGCCCTTGCTGTTAATGACACGATGCCAAGGCAATCCATGTTTTTCACTCATGCTATGAAGAATCCTCACAACTTGTCTAGCGGCTCTAGGGCTTCCCGCTTCTTTTGCAATTTGACCATACGTCATTACTTTACCAGATGGAATACGCTTTATGATTCGAACCACTTCTTCTGTAAACGGTGTCATAAAGACCTACATTCTAGAATCATCAACTGTCGAAATATAGGACTGGATCGGCTCTATGATTTTCTTAATAGTGCCATCGACAAATGGATTGTTTAGCTTGGCAAGTTCCACTAATTCAAGGAAAGATTTGCTTCCGCCTGCTTTACACAACCTTATATAATCCGACCAAGCTGTTTCGCGATCCATTCTTGATTTTTCCCAAAATTCGAATGCACACACTTGAGCCAAAGTATAATCAATATAATAGAATGGATTCATATATATATGACCTTGTTTGAACCAGAAGCCACCTCTCTCCAAGAAGTCACAGCCCTCATAATCTCTATGAGGCAAATACTTCTTCTCAATCTCACGCCACTTCGCTCTTCTTTCCGCTGGTGTCACTTCAGGATGTTCATAAACAAAATGTTGGAATTCATCAACTGTAACGCCATAAGGGATAAACAATAATGCCCCCGATAAATGAGCAAACTTATATTTTTCTGTTTCATCCTCAAAGAATTTATCCATCCACGGCCAAGCAAAAAACTCCATACTCATCGAGTGTATTTCACAGGCTTCAAGTGTTGGCCAGATATATTCTGGTAATTCATAGTTCCTACTCGAGTATACCTGGAATGCATGTCCCGCTTCATGGGTTAATACATCCACATCACCAGCCGTACCATTGAAATTCGAGAATATGAAAGGTGCCTTGTAATTACTGATAAACGTACAGTAGCCACCACCTGCTTTTCCTTTTTTGGCAACCAGGTCCATTAAGTCGTTGTTCAACATGAAATTGAAAAATTCATCTGTCTCATCAGACAACTCTTTGTACATAGTCTTACCATGATTCATAATCCACTGGGGATCTCCCTTAGGTGTAGCATTTCCAGATAAGAACTCCAACGGTTCATCATAATACTTTAGTACTTCTACACCCAATCTGCTGGCCTGTCTTTTTCGTAATTCCGATGCCACAGGGACTAATTCCTTATATACTTGTTCCCTGTACCCTGCAGCCATTTTTGCATCATAATCAGAACGCATTAGTCTTGCATAACCAAGCTCAACAAAATTGTCGAAACCAAGGACATGGGCCATTTTTGTTCTGACTTTTACAAGGTCATCGTAAATCCTATCAAACGCCTCTTCATTTTCTTCAAAGAATCCATTTACAGCTTCTTGCGCTTTTTTTCGCATTTCCTGATCAGGCGATTGCATAAATGGCTCCATCTGTGATAAGTTACGCTCTTCCCCTTCAAACATAATTTTAGAAGATGCACGTAATTTCACGTACTCACTTGACAATTTGTTTTCTAATTGTAAATCCTCAATAATTTCTGGCTTAAATGTTTTTAACATCATTTCTGCGATTCTAAATATCTGATCGCCAAATTCCGCCTTTAACTCACTTTGATATGGGGACTTAAGCAATGCCTCGTAGTATTTATTCAACAAGCCTTCTGCATGAGGACGAACCTCATCAATATAGTTGTTTTCCGCTTCATAGAATGCGTCTGTCGTATCAACAGAGTGACGAATTTCCACTAAGACGGTCTGTGTCTCAAAATCATTTCTCAATTGATTAATGGCTTTCATTGCCAATATCTGCTTTGTACCTGAATCAGCTGCATTAAACTTACTCAAGGCTTCATTGAAATTCTTTTCCAACACCGTCATATTCGGCCTTGTATATTTATAATCTTTAAATGTCATCCTCTTTACCTCCTAATTTTGTTCCATCTATAATAGTATCACGTTTAAGATATGCTTGAAAGCCAGTCCAGGACATCCCCCATGACCGTCTCCCTGTTTAATTCGTTCAATAACTCGTGCCGAGCATCTCTGTACATTATAAGTGTTACATCCGTCATGTGTTGTCGATAGCGATCTACTACATTTTTGACACCTTTGCCCTGTCGTCCACCTAGGGGATCGGCATCACCAGATATGAATAACATCGGTAATGTTCTAGGTGACAATTCAAATAGACGATAATCATTACTTTTTCTCGAACCCAACAACATTTCATGAATATATTCTGCGGTACACGTATATCCACATAGAGGATCCGCTAAATACAATTGGACACGGTCAACATCTCTTGATAAAAAATCAAATGGCGTCTCTGTCCTGACTACTTTCCTGTTTAACGTATTAAACACCATCTCCGTCAGAAATGGACTCTTGTGACGAGGCCCATACATCCGCATGATGCCTTTGGCCAGCCATATACCAATATCACCAAGACCTCTTTCAAAATCTCCCGTGCCTGAGATAATCCCAGCTTTTAATGACACAGGGTATTCTTTTAAAAAAGAACGGACAAGAAACGACCCCATACTATGACCAAACAATACTACAGGTAGCTTTGGAAACCATAACCGACATCTGTCATAGACACATTTTATGTCATGTACACATAGTTCCCAGCCCATTGGTCCATCTGAAAAATGCCCTATCGAGCCACTCTTTTCGCCAGTTTTGCCATGGCCTCTCAAATCAGGTGCAACCACTGTATAACCGTTTTGTGTCAGTTGCTCAGCAAATTCTTTATACCTTTCACTATGTTCAACTGACCCATGTATCAGTAAAAACAGACCTTTTGTTTCAACAAGATCACTTGACCAAATATATGTATGAAGAGAAATATCTTCTAACTCAATCCATTTAACAACTTCACGCATAAGACATCACCTACCCCATATTTTTATCCTGCTACAATAATTATACTAAAAAAAGAACGACCTTAAACATTTCTTGGTCGTTCTTTGTAAACTTGTCTTTCTATTCAGCTCTATACCGTTGTTATTTCAAACTCAGGTGGCTCAAACATATGCTTCTTAACAGCACATAAATCCATCGATCTTACAATAGCCCCTTTATACTTGTCTGGGAATCCTTCAGGCAATGTCAATTCCATTGTTATTTTACCAATCATACGTTTTTCACGATTCTTCTCAACATCCATGGACAGTTTTAATCCTTCTGTTGATATCCCCTTGCTTTCACAAAAACCATAAGCATATATGCCAGCGCAAGTACCTAAAGACGATAAAAACATATCAAATGGTGTTGGTGCACTACCTTCTCCACCAGCACGTTCCGGTTGATCTGTACTGACAGTAAATCCCTTAATTGTTGCATCTACTTTCTTTCCACCTGGAAAAGATATTTCCATTAATGCCATTCTATCACTCCATTCTACCCCCTCTAGCGCGGGGTTGCTTCATTTTAACATTTTTTTCGCTTTCCGCCAACAGATGACTAGAAATATCTATATAATTCCGATATGATAATGTAAACATAAAAAAACGGAGGTTATCAATGAATATCATTAATATGAGCACAAACGTTCAGCAATTTGAATCCCTAGATCAGTATTTTACTGAAGCATTGTTAAAAGATGCTCTAATTGTAACCAGTTCAGGTATCAACAGTCGCACACTGTCTACATATGCATTAAGCAATCCAGTTATTTGTCATGATACATACGGCAAGGGGGAACCTACAGATATTAAAATCAATGAAATGATTAAAGCTAAAAATTCTATTCCACATAAGAAAATTATCGCTATTGGTGGTGGTACAGTAATGGATTGTGCAAAGCTGATGGTCATTAAGGATTTGACGAATTGTGTTGATGCTTTTACAGGCAACATCGAACTCTTTAAGGAGACTCCTTTGATCTGTATCCCGACAACTTGCGGAACAGGTAGCGAGGTAACGCCTGTAACTGTTGCTGAACTGACTCAATTAAAGACAAAAAAAGGGATGAGTCATGTAGCTTTGCAACCAAATGTAGCAATCTTGGTTCCTGAATTACTTAAAGAACTTCCTGTTAAACCATTTATGCATTCTGCAATAGATGCGCTTATCCACGCGACAGAATCTTACTTGTCACCCAAAGCATCACCGCTCACTAAGATTCTCAGTTTAGATGCAGCACTAAAAATTTTGAAGGGCTTTCAACAAATGGTTTTCTTTGGCCACGAGAAACGTTTCGAGTATCTAGAGGATTTTCTCGTAAGCTCTTGTTATGCTGGTATCGCCTTTGGAAACGCAGGTGTTGGCGCTGTTCATGCATTGAGCTACCCGCTGGGTGGAAAATATCACGTGCCTCATGGTGAAGCCAATTTTCAATTTTTTACCGCAGTCTTCAAATCCTATTACGATAAGAAACCATCAGGGGATATTCATGAGCTGGTAAAGGGGATGTCAAAAATTCTTGATTGCCCAAAAGATCACGTCTTTGAAAAGATAGAACAACTATTGAGCAACTTGGTTGAAAAACCTTCTCTTCGAACCTACGGTATGGAAGAGAAGGATATTTTGATGTTTACAGAAAGTGTGATTAAGGAGCAACAACGTTTACTGGCAAATAATTACGTTGAATTGACAAAAGATGATATAAAAATGATTTATTCTAGTCTTTACTAGTTACTATTACTGCGGTAGGGATTCTGATATTATCGCTTCACTCCGATGAAATCCGAGATTTCATGAGTCCTTCTTCGACAATATCAGAATCTCCACCGCATCAAAATAGTTCTAATAAGGACTAGAAATGATTTTTGATACCTACTGAATAAACACAAAACCACTGGACGGTTTCTTCTTGAAACTATCCAGTGGTTTTATTATTTTTATGACTTGACTCTAAAGCTGCAACAACGTTTTTTATCACAGTACAGCAGTTCTATGTCCAGTAACTCTGCTATTTTCGCCATTGTTTTTGGTGTGAAGAAAGAGATGTGGGTCACATCGCGTCTATAGTGCCAGTCGCAGAATATTGCGTCGTCTTTTGGATGCCATAGGGTCATAATACCGATGACGCCTCCTGGCTTTACAAGTGACTTGAAATGCTTAAAGTAATCCAGTGGATTTCTCAAGTGTTCCACTACTTCTGTACAAGTCAATAGATCGTATTGCTTGTTTTCATAAGCTTTATCTGGTGCATAAAACAGATCATAAATGGTCATGTCATACCCATACTCCCGTGTTAACAGTTGGGACAAGACTGGACCTGGGCCACTACCAAAATCAAGCCCCTCTTTACCATCTGTCACAAAAGGCATGACCGTACCGTCCAAAAACCCTCTGAACATGTTGACGTAGCCTTCATTTTCATAGGTATTGTTATGCCCATCATATTTAGACTTTTCCTCTTCAGGCGAAATAATCGTCTCTTCATCTCTACTAATAAATTCACAGGCTTCGCAATAAAAATAATCGTTATCAAATTGCTTATCATAAAATTTTCTTGTCAGCCCACCACATATTTTACACTTCATCCTCATTACCTCTCATTAATTTCTCTATACAGCATATCATAATTTCATTTCAATGGATTTTATTTTATAATTAAAGTAATCAATGTAACAAATAGATTAAAATAATTTAAAGAGGTGTTCATATGTCTACACTTATATTTTTTGATATCAATGGTACGCTAATTAAAAGGGATGCGCGAACAGATTTACCTTACACTTATGCACTTAATAAATTGTTGGGTGTTGAGAACTCAATGGATGGTATCAACACATCGGCAAGATCCGATAAAGACGTGTTTCTGGAGGCACTCGAAAAACAAGATCGTCAATTTTCAGAGACCCTTTGGTCTGAATTTCTGGTACTTTACCAAGAGCAATTAGAACAATTTAAGACATCAGATGTATGGCGAGAAAATGTAGACGCAATCTCATTTGTCGAGAAATTATCATCTGTTCTACCGACACTTTCGCTGATAACAGGGGAACTGTCTATTGGTGCACAGTACAAATTGGAAAAACTCGGTATTTGGAACCACTTCCCTACTGGTGGATTTGGAGAGGATGATCTGACACGCTTCGGCATTGCTGACAGGGCACTTGAAAAGGCAATCGCACACTATGGCCAGACTTTTGACCAGCTCATCATTATAGGCGATACACTACTGGACATCAAGACCGCTCGTCATCTCGGCGCAAAGGTTATCTCTATCACAACTGGTTCCAACACAAAAGAGGAATTACAGACACTGTCTCCAGACATGATCATCGACTCTTTCGCTGAACTGACAGATAATTTTATTGAACGTTTATTTCAATAGTCACCATAAAAAAAGACTTCTGCTATTCGGCTCAACAAGCCGAATAGCAGAAGTCTTATCTTATTCTATAACGTCACTTCAACAGATGCTGACATGTCACCTTTATTGTTCAAATTCAATTGACCAAGTCATTTCAGCCACTTGTCCGATTGTTTGATAAATAGAGCAATATTTTGTCGCCAATTCAAATGCCTTTTCCAATCCTTTTTCCTTTTCTGCACCTTTTACAGTAATTTTTGTATCCACCCACGTCAGTACCGTTGGTACTTCCTTACGCTTTTCTCCAGTTACTTCGATATGTGCAGATTCAAATCCAATTTTCTTCTTTTCGGCCACATCCAGAAATGTTGCGTATAAACACGACGCCAGTGCACCAAACAATAGATCATAAGGTTCGAAGGTTCCTTTTTCAACACCAAGAGGCAACTTGCCACTGGCCACATCCATCTCACCTTTAAATTCATTTCCAAAATAAATATCTGCTTTTCTTACCGCCATATGCTCCTCCTGTTTATATCTGTATTAATATATGGTCAATTTTCTGACTCAAGTCCTTTGGAAACCAGTGCCCAAAGTCTTTTGTAACAATCCATTCAACTGGATACTCCTGTGTATCAAACAGTTGTTTCATTCGTAGTTGTTCTTCAAAACACTCATCTTGGTCGCCAGTGATTATTCCACCTCTTATCTCTTGCTCTTTTAATCGACGAATGCTTTCAGTATTGATTTCTTCAGGTAAATTAGGATTCAACGCCACAAAACCTGTGACATTAAAGTCATTCTCTTCAAAAGCCAACCTTAAGCTCGTCGTAGCACCTTCCGAAAATCCACCAACGACTATTTCACTCGTATCCAATCCATATTCTGTAGATAAGATCGATAATATTTTATGGATATCTTTTTTTGCCAGTTCATAATCCGTCCACTGATAGTGATAAGCGCCCACCATCTGTGAGGATTGTACAAAAACAGTATTAAAGTCATTCTTGAGACGCGCCGATGTCCAAAATTGTTTAAATAATGGTATGTCTTCTCCCCAACCATGCAAGGCTATAAACACTGGCTTGTCCTTTGAAAGTGCCCTAGGTGTCAGAAAATCATAAGACACTTCGCTCGTAAACCGATCCTCTTGACTATAATCCAACCAACGCTCAACAACACTGACGAACCAATCATCTGACCAAAACTCGTCTATAAACACTTTCGGATACCAGATGCCTGCATCCAGTGCCTCATGGAAAATACGTAGACTTTCATCTGTTTGCCCTAATTTTCCATGGAGAATGCCCAAATCCAACATTAATTGATTCTTGTGTTCTGGAAATGCGCCATAACACCAACTCGCAACTTCCAAAGCTTTTTTAAAATCGGGGTTTTCACTATACCAAAGTCCATAATAATACGCTTCCGCTTCTTCAAATGTCTTAAACATATTAACCTCCAACATCTTAATTATACGGCTTCTATTCCCCCTTCACAAGGGGATGATTATAAGCCATTTTTACTATTTTCTCTAAGATGTCCAGTTGAACATCTTCAAGTTTATTAATATAAATACATCCCTTGCCTCTTTTGTGTTTCCCTAATTGATTAAGAAGAGCTTCACATTGATCCAAATTAGGCAGAATATATATTGTTAAGTTCGCTTTCCTTGGAGAAAAACCCGTTACAAGCCAATCCCCTTCTTGACCACTTTTGTAATGGTAATGATAGCTGCCATAACCAATAATACTCTCACCCCACATCCGAGGAGGGTATCCTGTCCATTTCTCCATTAATCCCAGTAATTCAAGTCCTTGCAAACGTCTTTTTTCATGCGTTACTTTTTCTATAAACGCTTTAGGATTATTGTCATTTTCCTTTGTTTTTAACTCATACACAGTATTCACCACCTAGTAAATAATTACCCATCATCGTGAAATAATAAACCTTTCTTTACATCCTCTTATTGACTCGATAAAATTAAAGTAATTACTGATTATGAGGAGGCCCTATGAATTTAAAAATTTTAGATCTTGGTATATGCGATTATGAGAAAGCCCATATTTTACAGAAGGAAATTTTAAACAAGGTCTACGAAGGTGAAGACGATACACTTATCTTGGTAGAACATCCCAAGGTTATTACCATGGGTAGAAACGCCAATGATGGCAACATGCTTTTCAGCGAGGACTATATTAAGTCTCTCGGATATGAGCTTGCGTATATTGAACGTGGTGGCGATGCCACATATCATGGTCCAGGACAACTTGTAGGGTATCCTATCTTTAACATCAAAAAAAATCACGGCAGAAGCATTCGACGCTTTGTTGATACGTTAGAAGAGATATTTATCGACTATCTCGGAGAATATCAAGGGCTTCTGGGTCGAAGAGATGATTCAAATTCAGGCGTATTTGTTGGCAATTCAAAAATAACTGCACTTGGACTGGCTGTTAAACGTGGTATAACAATGCACGGATTCGCCTTTAACGTCAATACCGCTCTTGAAGATTACCAGGTTATCGTACCATGTGGATTGACTGATAAAGGAGTAACATCACTGGAAAAAGAGCTAGGGGCGACTCAAGACATGGCCGCTGTGAAAGAAGCAATCATCACATTATTTGCCAAGCATTATAAGTTTGATACGATTATAAGAGACAACTCTATTCAGTTTTAAAACAAAATTAGTAAATTTTTCAATAAAAATAGATACAAGTTCATTTTTTTGAGTATATATAAATATGAAGCAACAATATTTTTCTGAAGAGGAGGAGCATTGTGTCAATACAATTTATGAAGCAAAAAATGATGCGAAAAGTTATCTACTCACTTATTCCAATAATCTTAGCCGGTACTTATTTCTTCGGACTAAGAGTTTTGCTGTTGTTGGCAATAACAACTATTACTGCATGTACAGTTGAATGGGTATTTGTCCGGAATAACACGAAGAAGATTTCAGAAGCAGTACTTGTAACAGCTATTCTATACACGTTAACCTTACCACCTAGAACACCTTTTTGGATCGCCATCCTTGGGATCATCTTCGGTGTACTCTTTGGTAAAATGGTCTTCGGTGGTTTTGGGAAAAATCCGTTCAATCCAGCATTGGTCGGTCGTGCGTTTATTTATGTTTCTTTCCCTAAATTCATGACTGTCGAATGGATTGAACCCATCAAAGGACCACTTGGCGGTTTATCGACATACAGTGTTGATGCAGTCAGCCAAGCAACGCCCCTCTTGATGTACAGATCAGAGGGTATTGTACTGCCATACCAACAGTTACTTATTGGTAACATCGCTGGGTCCATCGGTGAAACCAGTGCCTTGCTGATTATTCTTGCAGGGATATATCTCATGTATACAAATACAGCCTCAAAGGAAACAATAGTCGGCGTTATCGGTGGCTTTCTCATTACCGATGCAGCCTTTTACTTTTTAGGTTATTCTCAAGTACCAAATCCACTATATGGACTGCTGGCAGGCGGGCTACTTTTCGGTGCAATTTTCATGGCAACCGATCCCATCTCATCACCCAAAACAAAAGAGGCAAAAATTATATATGGAGCACTTATTGGCCTAGTAACCGTAGTCATTAGAGGATTCGCTCTGTTTGCTGGTGGAATCATGTTTGCCATACTTATCAGCAATACGTTTGCACCAATATTAGACGAAGCGGTCAAGTATATGAAAGCGCGACAAAAGGAAAGGGGGCAGGTCAATGCCTAAGAAAAAACCTTTACTTTATCCTGTTGTTTTCATGGTGCTCATCACAGCCTTTTTCACCTTTCTATTAGCTTTTATAAACGCTAGTACAATCGATGAAATACAGCGTCAGGAAGACCTGCGTCTTCAGCGTTCAATTCTATATGTCTTCAATATTCCTTACGATGAGACAAATGACGATGAAGTTACATCACTTTATCAGACAAATATCACGACAGAAAGTAGGAAAGATCGCACACTCTACATTTATAAAAAAGATAGCACCATCGAAGGCTATGCCTTTGAATTTTCCGGCAGCGGATTATGGGGCACTATAACTGGACATTTGGCGCTAGCCCCATCCTTTGATAAACTGCTCGGTGTCAATTTTATCGCTCATTCAGAAACACCAGGTCTCGGTGGACGTATAGATGAACTGGTTTACAAAGAACAGTTTAGAGGTATTGTGCCAAATCCAACCGGCGAAGCCATTGTTTACCGTCCTGCCGACGGTGGTAATGTCGACGCAATTACCGGTGCGACATTAACATCTAAATCTGTAAAGAATATGGTCAATGTATTCATCCCAGAAATTAAAACATTTGCAAGCGAGGAGGGATTATATGAGCGAAATTAAAAAAGTCTTTTCAGAAGGTATGTGGAAAGACAATCCTGTTTTCAGACAAATCCTCGGTATTTGTTCTTCTCTTGCGGTTACAAACTTGCTGATTAACTCATTCGTTATGGGTATCGGTCTATGTTTTGTAACAGGATTTTCAAGTTTCACGGTCTCGTTACTGCGTCACCATACACCAAAGCATATTCGCATGATGGTTCAAACCCTCATCATTTCGGCTTATGTAATCATGTTGGATATCTTCTTAAAAGCATATTATCCATCTATGTCTAAAGCACTGGGACCTTACGTCGGGCTGATTATTACCAATTGTATCATCATGGGTCGTTGTGAGGCTTTCGCTCAACACAACAAACCGCTCATCTCTTTCTTTGATGGTATTTCAATGGGGCTAGGCTACACAGTTGTCTTATTGTTTATTGCCTTCTTCAGAGAATTATTGGGCTTTGGTTCCCTCTTTGGCATCCAAATTCTTGGTGAAGGATGGGTCAATTGGACATTGATGATTATGCCACCAGGCGCCTTCTTTATGCTCGGCATTGTCATTTGGATTGCCAAAAATATTTTTCCTAATCAAGAAGACGCAGAAAAAGGAGGTGCAAAAGCATAATGGAAATTAACCCAATGGTCATCTTTTTTGCATCAATCTTTACGAACAATATGATCCTCGCCAATTTTCTTGGCATGTGCTCATTTATAGCGGTTTCCAGCGAAATAAAAACCTCTCTTAGTTTGGGACAGGCAGTAACATTCGTACTTGGTTGCACAACTGTGTTAAACTATTTCATTTATAATTTTGTACTGGTGCCTCTTGGACTTGAATATCTGCGATATATTATCTTCATCATCGTCATTGCCGCTTTTGTACAATTGGTTGAAATGATTATCGAGCGGTATTTTGAACATCTCTATTATTCCCTTGGTATCTTTTTACCGTTGATTACTGTAAACTGTGCGATTCTAGGGGTATCGTTATTCATGACAATTCGAGATTACAATCTGCTTCAATCCATAGGATTCGGTGTAGGCTCTGGTATCGGCTGGACATTGGCAATTGTTGCAATGGCGGGTATTCGTAAAAAACTAAAAGTTAATAGTATACCAAAAGGACTTGAAGGTCCTGGTATTACCCTTATTATCACCGGTATCATGGCCCTTGCATTTTTAGGTTTTTCTGGTATCGTTCAAATTCAATAGGAGGTCGTATGGTTTCAATTACAACAACAGTACTCACCATTAGTGGAATAACTGGCGCATTGGCATTTCTTTTGTCCATTGCCAATAAAACCATTGCCAACTATGGTGAAAAAACATTACTCGTCAATGATGAAAAAACATATACCGTTGAAGGGGGCGACACCCTCCTATCTGCCCTCGTCGAGCAAGAAGTCTACATCCCCTCTGCCTGTGGTGGTAAAGGAAGTTGTGGCTACTGTAAGGTCAAGGTAGTAGAAGGTGGCGGACAAATTTTGCCGACTGAATTTGGATATGTTAATCCAGATGAGCAGAAACAAGGAGTTCGTCTGTCCTGTCAATGCAAAGTCAAAGAAGACATGAAAATAGAAATACCCGAAGAATTATTCAACGTCAAACAATACGATTACGATATCGATTTTATTCGTGATGTAACACCAAAAATCAAACATCTTCGATTGACGTTACCCGAAGATGCAGAAATCAACTTTAAAGCCGGCCAGTATATCCAAGTATTGGCACCAAAGTACAAAGGCAACAAAGAAGAAGTGTACCGTGCGTATTCCATCGCTTCTTCCCCATTGGAAAAACATGCAGTCGAATTGTTTATCGGCTACGTGCCACAGGGTGTCTGTACAACTTATATTCATCAACATCTTCGAGAAAAAGATCAGTTGACCATGGTTGGTCCATATGGTGATTTTTACTATCAAGAAGGAACACGTAAAATGATTATGGTGGCTATCGGAACCGGCATGGCACCAATTATGAGTATTCTCAAATATATGCGTGATGAGCAAATTGATCGACTTGTAGAATTCTACTTTGGCGCAAGAACTCGAGATGATCTATATATGTTGGAGGAACTGGAGCAACTGGAAAAAGATTTGCCGAATTTCAAATTGATGACCTGTCTATCCAGACCGACAGAACAGTGTAACTGGACAGGTGAAGAAGGTCGGGTAACTGATTTAATCAAAAAATATCTCACCGATGGGGAAAACTGCGAAGCATATCTTTGTGGTAGCCCAGTCATGATTGATTCTGTCATACCTGCGCTTGAAGAGCAAAAAGTACCAACCGAATTTATTTTCTACGATAAATTTGAGTAACTAGAATTTTAGGACCAGGAAACCACTTCGAAACAAAAGGGTTATCTTACAACTGTCGTTGTATGATAACCCTTTAATAGTTTATTCTGTATTATTTTAGATTTTTTATTTCCTCGACCACTCGGTCCATTTCCATTTGATTTAGTTTAGAATAACTTGTCTTTACCTTGAACACCATCTTTAAAATACTGCGTTCAATAAAATTCATTTTTTCCAAATTTATTTCATGACCCAAAGCGGATTTTACAAATGCGTGATGTTGAACCCACTCCGGTAAATTTTGTTCAATGTAGCTAAGCGCTTCAGCACCTTCATCTTTACAAGACAGAAATATGCCAAATTCTTTATTTTTTAGAATATGTTCATTTTCAGTAATGAACTTGATTATATCAGGGCGCATCTTTCCTGCATAGATAGAACTTCCAACCATTATCGTATCAACATCATCAAATTTAGGTGATTCACCATTTGACAAATTGATACTCATTGTATCCTCGCCTAACTTTTCCATAAGTAGCTGTGCACAATTTTCTGTGGCACCATACTTCGAGCTATAGACAATCATTGTTTTCATGAACATCCCTCCATTCTCTATTCATATGATACCACTTTTTACACCGCTAAGCCACGGAGTGAATCGCTTGATTCAATTCTTTGCTTGTCGGTACAAAAAAGGCTAAGGACAACAAAAGTGTTAATCCATCTGCCACCAATTGGGCCAAAAATACCCCTTGAAGTCCCAACATATTTGGAAGAGTAAGAATGAGTGGAATAAAGAAAATACCCTGTCTTGCCACGGATAGTATCAAAGCAGGTGTCCCTCTGCCTACCGCTTGATAATAAGTGCCAAGAACATTGGTGAAACTCATCATGACCAACGATGCAACAAAATAAACCAAAAATTCTTTTGCAATCACCATTACTTCTACCGTTGGTTTGAAAATACTTAATATCTGGTCGTCGAACGCTAAAAAGACAATTCCAAAAGCAATTGTAATGCTCATGCTCAGCATGGCAGTAAATCCCAAAGCCTGTTTTAATCGACCATACGATTTCGCTCCAAAATTATACCCCGCAACCGGCTGAAATCCTTGAGACAATCCAAAGATGATATACATAACAATCATCATCGTCCGTGATACAATTCCAACAGCAGCCAATCCAACATCACCACCATAATAGGCAGCTGACGAGTTCATCAACGCCATGGCCACACTTGTTAAGACTTGTCTTGAAAAAGACGGCGCACCCATCTTGAAAACTTCAGATAAAAGTTCTTTTGAAAGTGAAAAATAACGAATACTTAACGTTAATATACTCTTCTTCGATAAGTACTGATAGAGGAGTATCAACGTTGTTACAAGTTGTGACAATGATGTTGCAATAGCAGCCCCCTTGATACCTAATCCAAGTCCAAATATAAAAATTGGATCCAGTATTATATTCAAGATGGCACCTGCTGCCATACCGATCATTGAATTCTTTGCACTGCCTTCCGATCGCAACATGTTGTTAAAGGTCATATTCAATACTTGTGCACCACCACCTAAGACAATGAAAAATGCATATTCTTTTGCAAGAGGCATAATCGTTTCGGTGGCACCAAACATTTTAAGTATCGGTTCTAAGAATGCTAATCCTACCCCCGTTAATAGCAAGCCAGATCCTAAAGCTAAAAAGACACACGTTGACAACACTTTGTAAGCATCTTCTTTACGTTTTTCACCAAGCAATCTAGAGACATATGAACCCCCACCGATACCATAGCTAAGGCCCACAGCACCGAAAATCATCACAAGGGGAAATACCACTTGTGTCGCACCTGTCGCTTCTGTCCCTAACCATGCAACAAACATCGTATCTACTATATTATAGATCGCCATTACCAACATCCCAATAATCGATGGTATTGCCATCTTAACCACGCCTTTGCTCACAGGTGCTTTTTCTAAAAGATATAATCGTTCATCATTCATAATACTTACTCCTTTATAATACATTTGATTCATAAATCCATTTTATGATACATTTGACTCATATGTATCCATAGTATAAAATGAATACAAATCTAGGTCAATAGATTTGACCTATACGAGACAGGAGTGGGAACTATGTATCATATCAAAGATGACAAGCGGTCCATAACATCTAGCAACATGATCTACGCAGCTTTAAGTGATTTAATGCACGAAAAAAACTTCGATGATATTAAAATCACCGAAGTTGTCGCACGCGCCCAAGTCGGACGCGCAACTTTTTATAGAAATTTTGATCATTTAAGTGATGTTCTGTACTATCGATGCGATCAACGATTTGAAGAACTCTATCACTATCTCAACAGATACTATCATAAGGGTCCACCTGAAGAATATTCATACTTCATTACACCATTCTTGAAGTTCTGGTATCTTGATTCAATCATTATTGAAGAACTTTTGAAAGCACGAAAATTTAAATACGTTGTCGATGCTTTTGGAAAGTTATTAAAGCGCGGTATTGCTGAAACCGACTATTCAGACCCAGCATTCGAAGACAATATCGACTATTTTATTGCTATGCGTTCTGGAATTGCCATTCATACACTGGTTCAATGGATTCACAATGGCAAAGATCTGACACCAGAAGAAATATCAACGATTGTCGTTAAACAAATGGGCTCGAATATCAGCCAGAGCTTATTTAAGAAAACATCGAAAACTCAGTAGCCAGCTACTTCTCAACAACAGGAATCCAAATTTCACACTTATAATCATCTGCAGCAGGATCGCCCGGCAAATATGCCTCTAATTCAGGGGCGGCTGCATGTTCATATTTTGTAGCAGGAAACCACTCTGAAAAGATACGTTGCCATACGCGTTGTATCGCCTCTGGCATCGGACCGATACTTTCGAACACGGCCCAAGTTTGTGCAGGGACATCAATTATTTCCACTTCTTTAAGGACTGATAACGCTTCACCTTCTACACCAATCATGTAGCTGAATTCCTCTTTTTCCATCTCCATGCTGTGACAAACACCCAAAAGCCCTAGGGAACCTGTATAAGGCATCATCTTTTCCGTTGTACCATTCGCATTAACCTCTGTCCAAAATTTCGGGATTTCCACAAAATTCTGATTGTCTTTAGTTGTTACCTTTCTTGATAAACCAACAATTTTAAATGCTTCTCTTTTTTCAATTCTATAATTCATTTGCTCTTCTCCTTTCACTCGGATCTCAAACGATATAGGTGGAATTGCTTTAAGTTGTGCACCTTGCTTTCTCGCTGCTGTTGGCGATAAGCCATGTAATTTTTTAAACGCTTTACTAAAAGCCTCTGGCGTTTCATAACCATACTTATAAGCGATATCAATAATTTTCTCTTTTCCGCTAACAACATCTTTTCCTGCGAGAGATAAGCGGCGTTGTCGTATATAGTCCTTCACACTTATCCCTGTAATTATATGAAATTGTCTAAAAAAATGATATTTGGAACTATACATCACTTTTGACAATTCCTCTGGAGTCATGTCTTCTAATAAATGTTCTTCGATATACGCCAATACCTGATTAATTCCTTCCATCCAATTCATCATCTCACCCTTTTCTATGTTCAGTTTATCAATTTATCTTCAGTTTTTCCTGTCCCTCTGTGCTATTGGGTGACAGGTCATTTTATATGTATTATACCAACAGTTTCTTGCTTCATTCAAAAAAATATGGGTAGACAATAAGTAGAAAGATTAAGGAGGCCGACATATGAAACCAATTATTTTTATTGAGTATTGTACATCGTGAGGGTACATTGATAGAGCCGTAGGTCTTGCGGCTAACATTTTAAAAATGCACAAAAACAACATCACATCCGTTAATATTATTCCATCGTCAGGTGGTGTATTTGAAGTTTCAATGGATGAAGATAAAATCTTTTCTAAGGAAGAACTGGACAGATTTCCTGAGCACATGGAGGTCGAGAAAATTCTTAGCCAACAACTATAGGTCAAAAAAAATAAGCACTTGATCGGATTAATTCCTTCAAGTGCTTTTTCCATTTTTCTTTACATCATATCACTAATTATTCTAAAAAAGCTTCCCCAGCAGTACGTATACCAATGGCACCAAGCGGTGCTGTTACCATAATTGCAAGAACCGCCATCGCCAAGATTACATCACCGCTGGCAACACCTGCTGCTAATGGTACCGCCCCAATGGCTGCCTGAACAGTAGCCTTGGGCATATAAGCGATGACACAAAACAATCGCTCCTTTTGTGTTAATTCCGTTCCCAATAGACTAAGGAACACACCAATACTTCTTGCAACCAAACCACCTGCTATAATAACTAGACCGACAAGTCCTGTTTGGAAAGCAACGCCGACGTTCACTTGAGCACCTACCAACACAAATAAAAGTATTTCTGCAAACACCCATATTTTATTCAGTTTAATCGACAAACGCTTTGCCAGCTTTGGATAATATTCTAGAATAATAAATCCTATGGCCATAACGCCTAACAAGCTAGCCAGTGGTACGTAAGATGCCAGTAAATCTTCAAGTGCCGTAAACAAAATGGCAATACTTAAGATAATCAGTACTTTTTTTGTATCTCTTAAATGGTATTTCTTAAAAAACCATACCAGTACAAAACCAATCGCCACCCCGATTAGACCGCCTAATATAATGGAAATAGGTATATTCAACAATTGACGTCCCAAATTGACTTTTCCACCACCATACATCCCTAGGAATGATGAAAATACCGTTATGGCGATGACATCATCAATAGAGGCACCTGCAAGAATCATCGTTGGTATCCCTTTTGCAGCACCTTTGCCTCGCTCCACAAGATTCAACATTGACGGCACTACTACAGCCGGAGAAACTGCGGCAATAATAAAACCGAGCATCCCAGCTTCAACAAAGCTTAAATCCAGTAATAACATGCCCAATCCCAAGACCGCAAAACCTTCCATCACACCAGGAATACAGCTTAACTTTAAAGCTGGAACCCCTACTTTTTCAAGTGTTTCCTTCTTGATGCCAAATCCCGCTCTAAGCAAGATCACAATTAAGGCAATCTTTCTAAAATCCGATGACAACCTGATGACATCCTCCGTCATCAAAAAATCCTTAAACAACCAATCCAGCCCATATGGACCTAAGATAACACCTAAAATAAGCATCCCTAATAATCCTGGTAACTTCATTTTTTCAAATAATTTATTAAATGCCAAGCCGAGAACCATTATAACCGCCAAGCTTAATGCCATATCATTCACCATCCTCCATTTATTCGATTCCCATTATAACATATCCTCCGAAATTAAAATTTTTTATAAACAAACCAATCCAATACGGTTGTTTTATTTTTTTCTGGGTAACTTTATACACGAGAAACAAATTTGATAGGCAATAAAGCCGTCGAAAAAGTGACAAACTATTTTGTAGGTTTTCCCATATAAAATCATACATAATTTTACTATACTTTTTTTATAAATATGGTGAAAATCATATGCAAAATAGAGAATATAATGCTGTGCAATTGCACAAATTTTAATTACATGGAGGGTTTATATGTTAGTCAATGCTAAAGATATGCTTCTAAAAGCAAGAAAAGAAAATTACGCTGTTGGACACTTTAACATCAACAATCTTGAGTGGGCAAAAGCTGTTCTGTTAACGGCTGAGGAGAATAAATCACCTGTTATCTTAGGTGTTTCTGAAGGTGCTGGGAAGTACATGGGTGGTTACAAGACGATTGTCGGTATGGTCAATGGAATGATTGAGGAATTAAACATCACAGTTCCAGTTGCACTTCATTTAGATCATGGTTCATTTGAAGGCGCTAAAAAATGTGTTGAAGCTGGTTTTTCATCAGTAATGTTTGATGGTTCTCACTACTCAATCGATGAAAATATTCAAAAAACTAAAGAAATCATCGCATTTGCAAATAGCAAAGGCGTTTCAGTTGAAGCAGAAGTAGGATCAATCGGCGGCGAAGAAGACGGCGTTGTCGGTGCTGGTGAAATCGCTGACGCTAATGAATGTAAACTGATTGCAGATCTTGGTGTAGATATGTTGGCTGCTGGTATTGGTAACATTCACGGTGCATACCCTGAAAACTGGAAGGGCTTAGACTTTGACGCTTTAGGCGCTATCCAAAACGCTACTGGTGGTATGCCACTTGTACTACACGGCGGAACTGGTATCCCTGAAGACATGATCAAGCAAGCTATTTCACTAGGTGTTGCAAAGATCAATGTAAACACAGAATGTCAGTGGGCATTTGCAGAAGCGACTAGAAAATATATTGAAGAAGGTAAAGACAAAGAAGGTAAAGGTTTTGACCCTAGAAAGCTGTTGGCGCCAGGCGTTGAAGCGATTAAGGATACTGTTAAAACTAAAATGGACCTTTTCGGTTCTACAAACAAAGCTTAATAAGGTCCCCTAAGACCTAAATAACCCCCTGATGATTTAAGAAATCATCAGGGGGTTTCTGTTTGTCGCGCAAGTGATCTCCTTGCGTTAAGAAGGTAACCGGTCTCAAAGATCGCTACCAAGACCATTTTCATCTATAATTTTACCTTGTAAGCAACATAGACATTACCCAACGAAATTAGCGCTGCACCAAAGAAAATATATTGTGGCCCCCATACACCCCATACAAGACCACTTAACACCGAGCAAATAATGGCGACAAAATGATCCATGCTCATTCCTAATGACAACGTTGGTGTCAAATCACTTGAATCCGTTACTATATTTTTTAAATAGACCGTTCTAATAAAACTCATTTGGGTAGACATCTTATCAATGACCACCATGAAATAGCCAAGTAACACTGGCCATCCGACTGTTGAGAGTGTCCCTGTGACATAGCCAGTCGTCAGCAGTCCAAAAAGAAAATAGACAACGACAAAGGATATGCCATCGGCGTACAACAGTCTTTTAACACCAAATCTATCAAGCCACCTACCGAGGGCTGGTATGAAGAAAATACCAATAAATGAGCCCGCTATAGCAAGGAGTGCCAAGGTATCTGCCTTCTTACCTAAAAGTTCAATCAGTACCCAAGGGCCGTAAACCATCATAATCTGCTTTTGGGCACCAAATAAAACAACCAATATGTAATAAAACTTATATTCCTTCTTTAAAATAAATTTTGTTTTTTGATGGTGAATGACAGGATGATGCATTATTTTATCCAAATAAATCAGTAACATCAGTACAATAAATAGAAATAGACCTGCCAAAATAAAAGGCCATTTAATCACTGTTACAAAACTGAAAATATTAAAACGGAAACAGACAAATATTATAATCGCCGATATCATTGAGAATGCAGTAAACGTCCCTTTAAACTGCCCCATCCTCATGCCCAACTTATCCTCATCAACAAGGGATATACCAATGCTATCAGAAAGCGGCATAAATAAATGCATCCCAAGTGAATTAATAAACAAAAAGACCAGCATAATTGAAAAACTTGGCGTAAAAAATCCAAGTACAATAATTCCGACTATCCCTAATACTTGGGCAAACATGGATACGCGAATATCATTTAGAAAAGCCAAAGCCGCTATAACAACAACTCCTATAAGGCCAGGTATTTCTCTGGGGAATTCAATGATACCTCTTTGAAAGGCTGTAACATTATATGCATCCTTAAAATAATTGGAAAGCACCTGATTACTCATGCCCATCGCCAAAGCTGTAAAGGCCAAAATACAAAAATACAATTTCACTTCTTTTTTCATCAATTTAAACTCAGACCATTTCATACAACCTCTTTTCTGACTTAATGGACATTTACGACCTCCATAGTATAACAAAAAGAAAAAAGAAAAGCACCATACAACCAATGGTCATACAGTGCCTTTTTTTACTTCATATCGCTCATGCAATTTTTCTTTTCCTTAGCAGAACAACTGCTACTACAAGAGGCTCATGTGTCGTTCTTCATATCCTCTCTCGTCTTTTTTAGCGCTATAATAAATATACCCGCAAAAATGCCACCGACAATAATTGTTGCGAACACTTTCACTCAACTCCTCAAATACTTTCTTATTTTATAACAAGTCATCTATTTTAGATGCCAATACAAAATCATTTCTTGATAAGCCATGAATTTTATGGGTCATCAAAACAACTTTTACTTTTCCCCAGCCTAATTCAATATCTGGATGATGTCCTTCCCTTTCAGCGAGTTCACCAACTTTATTGACAAATGCCAATGCTTCCGCAAAATCCTTGAACTTAAATTTTCTTTCAACATGTGTTTCTTCAACTAACAACCACTGTGGGTGAAGTGTATCTAATAATTCATAGAGGATATCGCCTTTCATTGGAGGTGTGTCTAATGAACATGGAATACATTTTTCTTGGGCTAAATCCACTTGCATATCATTCCCTCCTTTATACATCATATTTACCCATTTTTAGCCATTACAAACGACTTAGGCATGGGAAAACATAGGATACCTAAAAGTCTTCATATGAGTTATTGACGGCTTAACAAGTAGTGTCTGATCTTCGACAACCAAAGGTTCTTTGACAAGATGCCTCTCCTCAATGTCAGGTACAAAGAAAAATTCGATACTTTCCACTTCACTCGTCACCAACTCTTCTAAGATCTTATTCAGGTCAAAGGCATGTCGACTGATAACGTCATATACCAATAATTTTTTTCCATCAATTTCATATGAGACAATAGCCTCTTCACCTGGTAAATAGGCAAGTGTCTCAGACATAAACTTTGAACAATAAAACAAGATAAGATGTTCATCATTGGTTACACCAAAACTTTTAGAAACAGGTGTTCGAACGTCGCTCATTTCCTTTAGCAGATTTAAGTCTTTTTCTTCTGCCAAATTTAGTTTTCTACTAGATGAAGTCTTGCGAACAAGAGATGCCGCAGACATCGTATATTTTGTTTCTACAATTGGTTCAAATCCACAGCCCTTATATAAAGACAGGCCCATATCATTGCCAAACAGATAAATATAATCCACTTTCGATTCATAGTCCTCTATAATGCGCATCAGCAATTGCTGGGCAAGCCCTTGTCGTCTATAATCTGGATGTGTCATAACAGTCCCAATTTGTATCGCTTTCAACGTCTGACCATTCTGTCGAATAGTCATATGGTTTATTGAGGCATTTGCTATAACACGCTCACCGTCAACAAATGAATAACACACATAACAATCATTCCAGTACCCATTTTGATACCAAGACTCAAAATCTATTGCTTTGCCAAAAGTCATCATTGCCAACTCATTGAAACTATTTCTTAAACCATCATTTTTCTTGTAATCCACTATAAATTGATATCTATCCATTTTTAATCCCTCATTTTTTTTATTAATGCGATTAATACCGTTAATGAAAACAGCAACATCAGTCCAAAGACTACTATTTTCACATCACCTACAAGCATTTCTCCAACATAGGAATAAACTAATGTTGCAGGTAATTGTCCCAGGCCCGTCGCCCAGAAAAACGACCAGAAGCCGATGGATGTTAGACCTGCACCATAACTGACCACATCAAAGGACATAAACGGTAACAACCTTGCTATTAGGATAGCATATTTACCATATGCATCAAAAAACGTATCCACTTTCTCCAGCGCAAATCTACTGGTCAGTTTAATGACGACATCCCGCCCCATAAATCGCGCAATGACAAAGCATATCGTTGCACCAGCCATGGCCCCACTCCACGACAGAAGGGCACCTTTTATCCATCCGAACAGTGCTGCATTGGCAAAAGTGATCAAAAATGCAGGGAGCGGTGCTGCAACCGACTGAAATATCATCAGTAGGAATGATACAATCGGTGCCAATACACCAAATGATAATATATAATTTTTTATAGTATCCACATCTAACTGGCTAAAAAGGCTGATGACTTCGTGAATCCATAAACGTATAGGCGCAATAAAAACATAAATTGCAATAAGTAGACCGATTAATACTATTTTCATTCTATTTAAAGACTTCTTATTCATCACGTCACCACCTATTTAAACTATACCCCAATTTAATCAACATATAAAACTTCTATATTCTATAGAAATTTTTAATCTATTATTAATGATTCGTTTAACCGTCTGTAAGAATCTTCATATAAGATATAATCAATATAATGATTTAAGGAAGGACTCACTATGAAATTATCAACCAAAAGACACATCACTCAACTGACATTTCTGATCTTAACAATAGTTGGATTATTTTCCGGTCTTGACTGGATTGCAATCATTGCTCTGGCTTTACTGGCCGGTCCAGTTTTCTGTGGCTGGATTTGCCCATTTGGATTTATCCAAGATATGATGAAAAAAATAAGACATCACTTTAATCTTTGTCCTCTACAAGTAAAGTATCATCATCAGTTAAAATCGGCGCGTTATGTATTATTGGCACTTACTTTAATTAATGTCAGTGCAATTCTGTTCACTTTACTATCTTATGATCCACGAGTAGGACTTGATAGACTCCTGCATTTCAACACTATTTCAATACTTAACATTTTAGCGATTCTTACTTTTACCTTTTTATCAATTTTTGTCGATAGATTCTTTTGCAAGTATTTATGTGTTGAAGGGGCAAAACACTCTGTAATCTCAGGAGGCCGGTTCTTTAAAATTCGGCGATCGGATAGTTGTATCGATTGTAAGAAATGTGACAAAACATGCCCGATGGGCATTACCATAACCAAAGACACTCTTGTCAACGATATTGAGTGTATCAACTGTTTGGCATGTATTGAGGAGTGTCCCGTTGATAAGGCCATTCAGATAACTCCTGCTTATAATTTTAACAGAATGGCCTTATCCCTTCTTTTGTCAGCTGCTTTAATCGCAACCCCTATATTGACTTCTTTATTTGCACCTGTAGCCTCTGCCCAAGCACAACCTACAATCACTGAAGGTACGGTGATTCTAAAAGGATCAGCACAAGGATTCAAAGGCACAATCTCCGTCGATGTATATACGGAAGACGATCAAATTACAAGCATTATCGTGACTGACCATAAGGATGACTGGATGTGGTATAACAGGGCAAAGGCAGTTATCACGGATATGGTAGCCAATCAAAACACCGATGTTGATGTGGTTTCCGGCGCTACCTACAGTTCAAAAGGCATCATCAATGCAACAAAAGATGCATTAGGGGAATCCTATATTGAAGTAGCACCAGAAAGAGGTCATGGACGTCGACACTAACAATAAGATGCCCTCTTAACGCAAGTAAATCACTTGCATGGCAAAAAAATAAAACTGTGTCCTAAAAGACACAGTTTTTTATTTATTTACTCATTACTTAAGTGCAGCAACTACTGATAATTCTACAAGAATATCTTCTCTAGCCATTTTTGCTTCAACACAAGCTCTTGCTGGTTCAAATCCTTCTTCAACCCAAGCATCCCAAACTGTATTCATGTCTTGGAACAAACCAATTTCTTTAATGTAGATTGTCGTCGATAGAATATGATATTTATCCGAACCATACTTGCCTAATAGGTCTTCAACTTTTTCAAGACATCCTTTTGTTTGCTCTTTTACATCCATGTCAGGACCGCCACAAGTTTGACCACATAAGTAAACTGTACCATTGTGAACGACTGCACGGCTCATTCTACCTGTGCCTTCATATCTTTTAATTTCCATTATTAATTTCCTCCACCTCAATATTTTCTCGTAATAAGTATACTAAACTTAAGCACTAGATTCAATTTTCTTGAGAGTCAGTTTTTCTTTTGAAACAAATTCATCTAATTTGGCCTTCTTACTGGGTATAATTAAAAAAGTATCAATCCCACTCTGGTTTGGGTTATGTATTTTGGATACTCATATATAAAGATATCAGCATAACTAAACACACTAAAAGACAGAAACGCTAAAAGAGCGCCATAAAAACTCTCCCTTTGAACATACTTTTTTTAAGCAATTACATAATCATAATTGTCCATCTAATCCACCCGAACACAATTTGTCGCTCTTTAATATTCATGCCAAAAATGCAAGAAATCAATCATATTTGAAATCGACGCTTAGATAATATAGAATAGACTATGCATAAGAAAAAATAGAAAGGTTGTTACAACATGAAAATAATGATTATTGGCGCAGGGAAACTAGGCACAAAGCTAGCAACTGCAATGCTAAATGGGGAACTTCATGTAACGTTAATGGACAACAATCCGGTTGTGCTCGGTCGAATCAAGGATCATCTCGACGTGCTCACCATCAATGCAAACGGGGCGAGAAAAGAAGTTTTAGAGGAAATGAACATTGCTTCATACGATTTGACCATCGCAGTTACAAGTAGTGATGAAACAAATATTCTCATTAGCTCGATGGCAAAGAAACTTGGTTGTAAAAGTAGTGTTGCAAGAATTAGAAATCCTGAATACGCAAATCAACTTGATTTTGTAAAAAATCAGTATAATATTGATCACGTCATCAATCCTGAACTTGCTACAGCAAATGAAATTCTAAGATACTTAATGGAAAGTTACACTTTCTACTTTGGCGATTACGCTTCAGGAAAGGTATCATTGGTTAATTTCAACATTCGTAATATGAACGAATTCGTTAACAAAAGCATTAGTGAATTAAGTGCTATTGAAGGCCTGTTGATTACAGCTATTTCAAGAAATGGTGATATTATCATCCCACATGGTGGTACTGTCTTGGAAGAGAATGATATTATCTATATCATTGGCCAAAAGGATAATATTGAAGTTACTGCAAAGAGACTGAAAGCGTCTATCCACAAGAAAAATGTTAAGAAAGTCATGATTCTTGGTGGCAGTCGTATCGGCTATTACTTGGCGGATAACTTATCACGCAAAGGCATCAATGTTAAAATCATTGAATCAAAAGCTGAGCGTTGCAAGGAACTGGCTGATACTCTTCCTGAGAATGCCCTTGTCATTCATGGTGAAGGAACAGACATCAACTTGCTTGAAGAAGAAAATTTGGCAGACATGGATGCATTCATCGGTGTTACAGGTTTTGATGAAGAAAACTTATTTATGTCTCTACGTGCAAAACAATTGGACATCGACAAAGTTATCGCTAAGATTTCAAGACAAAGTTATGTGCATGTTATCGAAAAATTAGGGATTGATATGGCCATTAATCCGGTTAACATTACTGCCAGTGACATCTTAAAGTTTATCCGTGGTGGGCGTGTAGTTTCAGTATCCCTTCTTCTTGATGGACAAGCAGAAGTCACTGAAATTATCGCTGCGCAAAATCTAGCGGTTCTTAATAAACCGATTAAGTCAATCAATCTTCCAAAAGGCATTATCATTGCCGCTATTGTTCACGACGGCAAAGTGATTATTCCTTCAGGAGATTCTAAAATTCAGGCTGGCGACCGAATCGTAGTCTTTTCACTACTGTCTGAAGTCCCTGCACTTGAAACATTCTTTAAGTTAAAGGACGGACGTTAGATGAATTATAGAATTATATTTAAAGTGCTTGGTTATCTCTTACTGATCATCGCATTTGGTATGGTGCCACCACTGATTATTTCAGCGGTGCAAGGTCAATACGACATGATACCATTCATTATCAGTGTAACGGCAACAACCCTTACAGGGTTTGCTCTTACAAGAATACCAATGCCCAAAAATAAAATTAAAACCAAAGACGGTTTGGCAATTGTAACTTTTGGATGGATTTTTGCTTCATTGTTTGGTGCATTACCCTTCTATCTGTCAGGTGCAATTCCAAGTTATGTGGATGCATTTTTCGAAACCGTGTCTGGCTTTACAACAACTGGAGCAACTATTATCAACGATATCGAAGTACTGCCAATGGGTATTCTATTTTGGAGGTCCTTTACCCACTGGATTGGTGGTATGGGAATCTTAGTTGTTGCAGTAGCAGTTCTTCCGATGATGGGTTCTGGTGGATTTCATGTTTTCAAAGCTGAATCTCCTGGTCCAATCGCAGATAAAATTGCACCAAGAATTAAAGATACAGCTAAAATTCTATATACATCTTATATCATAATTTCTCTTATAGAATTTGTACTGCTGATGTTTGGCGGTATGTCTGCTTTTGAATCAGCAGTACATACATTTGGTACATTGGGTACTGGTGGTTTCTCTACAAGAAATGCCAGCATCGGTGCCTTCAATAGCTCATACATTACAATCGTCATTTCAATCTTTATGATTATGTCCGGGATGAACTTCTCTCTCTACTACGACATGTATAAAGGTAAATGGAAAGATGTTTTTAAGAATAGTGAATTGAGATTATACCTTGGTATTATCGCTGGTGCTGTTATTGCCATTACAATTAATATCTACGGTGATGTGTATAACAGTTTGTTTGAATCTTTTAAACAAGCTCTATTCCAGGTCAGTTCCTTAATGACAACAACAGGGTATACAACAGCTGATTACGAGCAATGGTCGACATTTTCACAGGGCATCCTATTCTTATTGATGTTCGTCGGTGGTAGTGCAGGTTCTACAGGTGGTTCTATAAAGGTTATCAGAATCCTCGCACTTATGAAGCTGATTCGTCGTGAAGTGACGAAAATTCTTCACCCAAGAGCAGTTGTCTCGGTTAAGTTTGGAGATCAAAGTGTGTCTGAAGATACACTACTGAACATTGCTGGATTCTTCATGTTGTATATGTTGATCTTCATTTTTGGATCGATTATCATATCCCTCGAAGGCATTGGCTTTATGGGCGCAACAAGTGCCGTCGCTGCAACACTTGGTAATATCGGTCCCGGCTTTGGTTTTGTCGGACCAACCCACACTTACTCAGCATTTTCAGATGCAAGCAAACTGCTACTATCATTCTTCATGTTACTTGGAAGACTTGAACTGTTTACAGTAATTGCACTGTTCTCACCAAAATTCTGGAGAAGTTAATAAAAAAATAAGGACATGTTTCTACGAAGAAACATGTCCTTTTCTTATTCTATTATCTACTTAAATAACTTTCTTATCTTCGATTCCCCTTCATTCACGACAATTCGTTGTGTTTGATAGGCCAAGTTCACCTCTGGTTCAGCGTCAATTCTATCCAACAGCGAGCACCAGATACCATCTACAGTTGTTCGTCTAGATCTGGGTTTACACAAGTACCGTAAGGTCATTTTAACCCCATGATCCACAGCCTCGGTGTAAATAATCGGTGTAAGATTTTTATATAGAATATGATATTTTTTAGACGCTCTCTTAAGTTTCTGCTCGACTTCATGGATATGTCTTTCCGCATGTTCTTCAAGAACCTCCGTCAATAACACCTTTGCCTTTTCTCTATTGCTTTCGAAGGTAATCACTACTTCGATTTCATTCCAAATATGTTCAAATCCAGCAGAATAATTTGCAATGTTTTCAGTAAGCACCTTATGGTTTGGAATATGGATAATACGACCTGTACTTTGGTCTGCATCAACCCAGTTACCGATTTCCATTATCGTAAATTGAAATATCCTAAAATCGATAACATCGCCTGCGACACCACCAATCTCTATTCGATCGCCGATGATAAAAGGCTTTCGTGCAATAATGAACAACCAGGCTGCAATACTTGCAAGCAAGTCTTTCAGTGCAATTGCAATACCTGCAGACAAAAGACCAAAAAAAGTCCCAAGCGACGTACCCGTTTTTAGCCAAATAAGCAACAAAAATACGAACATCAAGGTAAAGGTCGTTCTATTGGTAATGCTTTTATAACGGTGATACACTTGGCCATCCTCAATATAAGAGTGCAGCATTTTATTGATTAGTCGCCTAATGAGACCTATGACCACAACAACTGAAATCGTTGCTACAATCTGATTTGTGTAAGGCATTTCCTGTAGTGAAGCAATGACTTGATTCAAACAATCTCCTCCTATTTATTCCAAAGCGCCTCTTTAAAATCACCACCAGATGGTTGCTGAAACACCTTCAATCCAAACATCGGTATAACTGCAAATATATGATCGAATATATCCGCCTGTATGCCTTCATAATTCACCCATGCAATATCATTTGCAAAACAATATATTTCAAGTGGTACCCCTGTTTCAGTAGGTGGTAATTGGCGAACCATCAATGTAAATCCATCTGAATAGATATTAGGATTTTGCTTTAGATACGCCTGAATATACACACGTAATGTTCCTATGTTTGTTAGGCGTCTGCCATTTGCAAGAACTTGCTCATCAACGTGATGCGTCTTGTTGTAACTATTAAGTTCCTCTGACTTGTGTTGAATATAGTCTTTTAACAAGGTAATTTTAGACAGCTCTTCAGTCTGAGCACTTGTTAAAAATCCAATCGTACTAATATCAATTAAAACCGATCGTTTGATGCGACGACCACCGGCTTCCGACATGCCCTCCCAATTCTTGAAGGAGTCATCAAGAAACTTGTGAGCAGGTATAGAAGTATAGGTCTTGTCCCAATTGCGCACGGTGATTTTCGTCAAAGATATGTCGACAACTTCCCCATCGGCATTGTATTTAGGCATTTCCAACCAGTCGCCAACACGAAGTAACTGTCCCGTGGACAGCTGAATGCCTGCAACAAATCCAAGAATGGAATCTCTAAAGATCAACATAATAACCGCTGACAGACCACCAATACTTCCTAAAAATACGGATACAGTTGCATTATCGACAAATGAGACGACAATAATACCGGCACCAAAACAGCCGATAACAATCTTTACAATTTGCATAACCCCTTTTATTGGTCTGCCTTTGGCAAAAGGATATTGATTGTAGACTTGAACCATGACATCTATGCCTCTAAACAAAGCCACAACAACAGTCATCACAACAAAGGCATAAACAATATGCCTGACCAATTGATCAAAAGGCCCAAAGGATGATGAAAACAAATAAATGACAATAGCCGGTGCTATAAAGGCCATTCCGCTGAATACTTTTTTCTCAAGCAATAAATCATCTAATTTATTTTTCGATTTAGATACAAGTTTACTTAGGCCTTTCATAACATAGTGTCTTGTGAATTTATACATAATGAACGCCAAAATAGCAATTAGAATCATTGCCAATCCATAAGCAATTAGTAGTTTTAGTTCGCTACTCCAATTCAAATTCATTTGTCTAAAGTAATCATAAATAATATTGTGCATAATAGCCTCCTGTAATTCGATTACCTTATTATATCAAATAAAATGAACCTGTGTCTTATATCAACTGTCATTAACACCTTTCACCAACTATTTCTTTACTGTGTAAAGGCGCAAATTCCGCCTCCAATGTTACATGACTAAAATTCATATCTGCGCATATATTCCTAACCTCATCCAACTTAGGTGCAACTTGTGACAATGGGATATCCTCACAAAACTCGATATGTGCTTCAAAGTGACATTCTCTATCAGTCAATGCCCAAGCATGAATGTGATGAACACCAACTATTCCATCGATCTTAATAATTTCATCATACATCTGATGAGGATCAAATCCATCTGGTGCAAACTGCATCAGAACTTTAATGGTTTCTAGTAACATTTGGACGCTAATAACAACTAGGTATAGCGCTATAACTATGGATAATACGCTGTCTAGCCAAGTCCATCCTAGATACTGCACTGCTGCTCCAGAAATCAACACAGCAATTGACGTCAGCATATCAGAAAATAAATGTACATAAGCTGACCGCATATTGATATTGCCTTTTGATTCCTTAGCAATAAGCAAGACCGACCCACCGTTTACAGCAATACTAAGTCCCGCCAAAAACATAACCACAATTCCATTAATTTCTACAGGTTTCCCCCATCGTTCAACGCCTTCAACAAAGATGAAAAAAGCGATGACGATTATTGAAACCACATTAACAAAGGCCGCAATTATTTCTGCACGTTTATAGCCAAATGTTTTATCGTCAGAGTATGGTCGTTTGGACATTAAATTCGCAAAATAGCTGATAACAAGGGCGATGACATCACTGAAGTTATGGGCCGCATCGGATAGCAAGGCCAAACTCCCTGACCAGAGTCCCCCTATAACTTGAGCAACCGTTATAAGCACATTGAGCAGTACTGCCCATCCAATGTTGCTGCTGTCACCATGATGGTGCCCATGGTGTCCGTGAACTTGCCCGTGATGCTCATGCTTGTGATCTTCCTCTTCGTGATGGTGTGTTTCATGTGTATGTTCATTTGATTTATTGTTTGAAGTATTCATAGATTCCTCCTCATGACCCTATAGTGAAGTGATACCCATTACTGCACTAAAAAAGCAGGCCATCAGCCTGCTGTTTCATTTTATAATTTGCCGTACATCAAACAATCATAGTATTGCTCGTCAATATAATAATAATCTCTCAGTTGTCCTTCCAGTACAAAGCCATTGCGCAGGAGTGCCTTACTTGATGCAACATTTGGTTCAACAACGCGTGCATGAATTTTATGAAGACCAAGTACTTTCATACCAAAGTCGGATATCATTCCTATTACCTCTGTACAATAACCACGCCCCCATGCTTTCGGATGAAACACATAGCCGATTTCAGCATTATTGGCTTCTTTATCAAAATTAAAAAGTGTTGCTGTTCCAACTAAATCGCCTGAAGCCTTTTCAATAATACTTGCATAAAAATGTGTTCCGCTCGCTTCTTTGTTCATTAGTTCTGCTACAAAATCTTTTGTTTCCTCAAGCGTATGCATTAGTGGCCAACCAATATATTGTGACACTTCTTCATCAGAAGCATACGTATGAATGATTTCGTAGTCCTCCATCGATAGTGGCTTAAATCCAACATTTGCGCCTTGCAATGAATGATATAGTGCTGTACTCATATAGATTCCCCCGTTTCAACGATTACATGCTTACGTTCATTATAACCTGTTCAGCAGGGGCTGTGAACCTTTATAATTTTTAGTAAACAATGTAACCTGATGTTTGTCCTGGTAAGCTCATTGTCATCATCATCGGAGATACAATGCTTATTGCATTACCTATTTCAAGACTTGTATTGATATAGGTATAAGCTAACGATGTATGAATCACCAGTAAATCACCAATATCGGTCGACTCCATATCTTTTGTTAAAGTAATTGTTGTCGTACCCGTCTCGTCTGTCTGAACCTCTTTGACAAATCCTCTATGAATCGTTGCCATGCCTTCCTGAAGAGTTATTTCACCCTCTTCAATTTGAACAGTTAGATTAAGAATTTCAGCAAAGAACTCTACCGGCACAAAGGTTTTTCCTTCAACAATGGCAGGTGCAGCACTTAATGGTCTCGGTGCCATTCTATTCTTGAAATACTTGTTGTCACCAATTTTTATAGATGTCCACTGAGCACCCTTTTGAATGTCTATAGATTGAATCCCACCATTCCAAGTAATTGTATAGCCTAGAGATTCTAGCGATTCTCGTAATGGGAGCATCCACTTATCCTCTATCTTTGTTGCTTTGCTTGTGAATACTGCTTTTTCAATATCCTGTTGCACATCGCTGTTAGCTTCTGTCTCTTTCTTAGTATTGACTTCAATAACAGGTGGGTTTAAATGTTCCCCATCGTCGATGGTGATGATTTGATCTTCTTCAATAAATACTTTGTCGCCATTTTTATAAACCAATACCTCAATTGTTTCAGCGGCACCTTTTTCCCATGAGCGTTCAAGAGTTAGTGTAATTGTAGAAACGCCGTCACCTTTCACTTCAAACTCAAAGAATCGTTGGCCACTGGCGCCTACCACAGTCGTGTCAGCTGCCTTGTAGTCAGTATTTATAAATGACACATGGTCTTCTTTATTGATTTTATGCACCCATGCATAGCCTGTCGATGCGTTTTCTTCAATACTTAATTTGAATACATCGCCATCAATATCTACTTTAAAAGGCAGGTCTGCAGATATCGCCACTGGCACTTCCGCTGAAATTAGAACTGGTTTAACCTCTTGAACATTTGCAAATACCGCTGTTGATGAAAACATCATCAATCCTGCTAAAATACTACTTACTATTTTTTTCATTTTATTTTCCTCCAATTATATGTTGCTTATATTCTTTAGACGAGTTTGATGAAAAAAAGTTCCCTCTTAATTTAAAAAACTTTAAACAAAAAAAACAGCACATCCTGGAACTCAATGTACTGTTATATTACTCATCAAATAAATTACTCGTATATCTTATATTGACCGTTTTCTCTTTTTCTCGTAGCGTTCTTACTAAAATATGAGCCTTCTAATATATTGTTGAATCCATGTTTTGCGATAATGCCTGTGATGTAGTCAACATGAGGACAACGATCGTAATGATGATTATCCGTTACCATGCAGGACGCCAAGTGTATCGCAACCTCATCTTTTTTGTAAGCATTTTGTTTGATCGCCTGACGACCGTAATGTTCTAACTTAGCTGCTACGCCTTTACCACAACACCCACCGCATGTAAATGATATATAGCGAACATCCTCTCCATACCCTTCAAACTTCCCTGTTTTCTCATAAAACGACTTTGTGCACGCAAACCCACTACAACGATTATGAGAGATATCACACTGAATAATCACAACTTCCTTAATTGCCATCTAAACGTCCCCCTATTCCTCAGTTGTTACCAGTGTATCACATAGTTCTATAACAACACTATAGGGTTTTGATTTCCTTATCACACCCAGTTGCTCCCCAGTCAATGCATCATAATATAGCGTATACATGACATTATCTTGAAGGACATACACCTGGTACTCGAATTTATTTTGTCTATTAAATACAAGCACAGCACCTTCAGAAGTCTCTGTCTTAACAGTACGCTCAATAGCTTCGACATCCACTATAGGCGGTATATGTTGTGGTGCCTGTTGCATCGAATAATTATAGCGTTCCAACTTGCCCTGACCGCCAATCCTTAAGGTGATTTCTTGGCGTTCGTCGTAGTACGCGCCGTTATAATAGATAAATTCATAATTAATACTGTCTATTTTGTTATCATCCATTCGAATGCTTCTGTCATATAAAACAAATGTCTGAGGAACCAACTTCTTCATATAAGACTTGGCCACGGCATCAATCCTGTCCTCACTATATTGGCCTTCTCCTGACCAAGCCGATAAATGGACGCTTACATCACCAGTCTCTTTATCTATGGTAATATCATAAGCATCATCATCGCTGTAAACACTCCAATCATTATCAAATTCATATTCCATCAAACTATCCTCACATTGAAATGAGCCTACTTTACCTGTAATTTTTTCATGTAACGCGTATGCAAGTGTTTCCGCTTCTTCTTTTGTCATGACTGGCTCAAAAGAAGTTTCGTTATCATCGACAAGCACAACATCAAATGCACTGTTACGCTCTGATAACTTACTGATACCAATTGTAGAGACTTTGCTTATAAAATCCTTATAAATTTCCTTAACGTATTTCTTCTCGTCATGATCAATATATTCATCAATACCGTGTGCATTTAATGTTTCATAATACGCATCTATAACTTGTTGCTGTTCATTGTGAACATCCAGCAAATAGGACAAGTCCTCTTCAGACAGTTGGTTCAACTTCTTCATATCTTTAATGACATGTTGCACCCTAGAAAAATCATGCCATCTGAACAGATCATCACCAGCATTTAGAACCTTAGAGGCTTCGTAATTCATACTGGACATAGTATAAATAGGTCGAACATCTATTTGAATAGACGCATCGACCTCACCTGACACATAAATCCCCATAATGGTTTCATTGATCTCCTCAAGGGCATAAACAGCCGAGGACATATTGTCTTCCAACACAGACATAAAAAATTCATCTTGTGTCTTAGATTTCAAAAATAAGTTTACAGATACAATCATTAAAATCACACAAAGCATCTGTAATGCTACAGGATGATTAAATAACTTCTTCATCTAACACTTCTCCTTCAATCACTGTTTCTGATTTCAATTTAAGATCACGTAGCAACTGCATGGCGCAAGTACTTTCAAATGGAATGATTAAAAATCTCACCATCAGCAGAGCATATGTTGCCGTACCCAAAGTCTTCAATAGGCTATCTAGATCAACATATGTAATAGCCATATAAGAAGCCAACACCAAAAATGGCAACACGGCTATAAAAGTAAGACACACAATTGCTTTTGTGTGAGCATGCCACTTCAAAGTATTGAGTGTCATGTAAGACCCTTCCGTATCAATAAGGCTTGCAATGTAGGGTACTAAAAACAGACGACTGTATACAAGAAAAGCTATTATGGAGATAAAGCCAGTCATTACACCCTTAATTAGTGTCGATAAAGGTGCCGTTATGATGAGTACCATGCCACCAATACACAATAAAACTGATAGTTCCCGAATCAGAGAAGCACCAAAATAGCGACCAAATTGAGTTTTTCCATAAGCCCAACTTTTGTCAAAAGTTGATGTGTCGCCGTTGTTTAATTGAAATGTATGATGGTTTAAAGCCATGGCGGCTCGATAACCAAAGTAGACATTTGCCCCTGCAGTAAGAGAACTAACGGGTGTCATTGCATAATATCGTTGTAAAAATCCAAATATAATCAGTATCGTACTATATACAAACAGCGGTTTATAATGTTGCCTGTAAAGCGAAACACTGGAATAAATCATTTCTTTAACCGAAATGCTTACCACCTGCGATAAAAAATGCTCATCCATGGTAACGGGCAACGTCTCACAATTCAACTCCAACAAAGCGTCTATTAGTTGAGGCTTGTTATCTATATATCTTGTCGAGATAAACGTTGTCTCGATGCTATCGTACTTATTCGGACGGTCCAAGTAAATCCCAACATCTCCCGTAATACCTCGGAGTCCCTTTCCATACCCAATATGTATATTCGTAACTTTTTCCCAAAGTGCCTCTTCTAATGGCTTCTTGGAGATTATTGAAAATAGAGCCACCCCCTGTGAGGTTAGTTCAATTTTTCGATTGCGCACTAAATTGAACAAAACAAGTAATCCAAGGCCAGCAATGACAATAGTCCGCATGACACGTAATTGATATCTTTGTAAAAGCCGCTCATAGGCTTTTCTTTCAAAATAATTCATCATATCAAAAGACTCAGCTGTACCGTAGCTTGGCGCCTCAATACTTTGAACCTCTTCCTTATAAGGTATTGTATCCATATGAGATACCACTAGAAATCCACCGATAACCATACACCATAGTGCCAATATTAACAGACGCTTGGATCTGTTGTAAAAATAAGTTTGACTCATGATCCTCCCCCTTTTCTTATGTCATTTCTATGATACGCCTTTTTTTGCCATTTTTATATTAAAGCTTTCTTAAAAAAACTGGTTGAGACATAAAAATAGTGATAAAGATTATCCATCACAAATCTCCATCACTATTCTCAATTGTTATTTCGATATAACTCTATTGCGACCCTTGTTCTTCGCTTCATAAAGACTATCATCTGCGCGTTTGATCAAATCTTTTATTTTATCAGTTGGTTTTAGTGTCGTCACGCCAAAACTTGCCGTTCGCTGACCAATTTCGTCAAAATGATTGGATTCAATAACAACTCTTAACTTTTCAGCCATAAGTGCGACCTGGGCAGTGTCCAACTCAGGACAAATAATAAGGAATTCTTCCCCACCCCAACGACCGACAGTATCTGCTGTTCTTGTATTTTTCGTTAGAAGTTCAGCAAATCGGACAAGTACCTTATCCCCTACGATATGTCCATAATTGTCATTAATGAGTTTGAAGCGATCAATATCCATTAAAATAACCGCAAGGTCTGTTCCATAACGCTTAGATTTTTCGAATTCATAGGCCAAAACGTCATCCAACTTACGTCTATTGAACAACTTAGTCAAACCATCTGTTACTGAGATTTCCCGCAGTCTATCATTCAACTCGAGCAACTGCTCGTTCTTAAAGGCTAAATCCGTTGTACGTTGCTCAACAAGGGATTCTAGATGCTGATATACCATTGCATTTTCCAAAGAGGTTGACATCTGAGACGACAACAATGATAAAAACTCTGTTCTTTCACTTGAGAATACACCATCCGACAAGTTATTTTCCAAATAGATGATACCAATAATTTCACCCTTGTTAACCAACGGAAAACATAGCGCTGAATGGACTTCCTTATCGATGACATATGGATCATCCATGAACAGCTTATTTGAAAGTGCACGGTCTAGGCGTACTATCTTCTTTCCATTATAAGCATAACGCACAATTTTATGTGGCAAGTCCTTATAAGATTCCACATGGTCAACCGTCGTCATTCCAAATCCGCTTTGTGTATGGCTCTGCGCAATGATGACACGACCATCTCGAGTATAATTAATAACAATAGCTTTTTGTGCACCTGCATTTTCCAACAGAATATACAGCAACTTTCTCAACAATTCCTTATAGACGATTTCCTCAGCCATCGTCTGCGAGAATTTGAGAATCGAATGCATATCAATATTGGGATTTGTATCATATGCCGTATTCACGGAGTGTAGTGTATAAATGGAATGGCTTCTAGCCATATGTCCAGAATTCTCTACATCAACGGAACAAAACTGTAATTTTTGAATAGCACCCCAGCGTTCATAACAGCTATAGGCTGTCTGATGGTAATACAAAGATAGTTCCTCATTCTTATACCCCTCATACAGTTGACACATCAGCTCTCTATACATGCCCTCTTCGCGTATATACCCATAGATTTGAACTGCTTGTATGGCTTTTTCCAGAAGACGACGCGCATCATCATAGCGCTTCTCAACACGAGCTATTTCAGCTTGAACACTCAATACCCTGTGGCTATAATTAATACTCTTGCCAATATTCTCGAGATAGTTCAGATGAGTTCGTACATCTTCAATAACTTCTCCATAAGTAGCCAATTTTATCAATGCCGCATATTGATGGTATATGGGAACATGCATTAATCCAACGCCACCGTCAAGGTATTTCGCCATCTCATTTGCTGCTACCAAGGCCAACGGCAATTGATTAAAGAGATAACACAATTGCATCTTATTGAAATAATAGACAAATAAAGCCGTTTGATGTCCCTTTTCAATTAATTGGGGAAGTGTTTCTGTTTCATTGAACCACTTTCCATCCATGATCCATGGCGTTTCCTCTTTAATACGCATATTTTCAATTGTCTGCAAATAAATATGTTGAAAAAGATTCTGCGTCCCTTGGTTCAATTTATTAAAACTCTCTGTGTATGTTTCAAATATCCGTTCTACTTTACTCAACTCTCGACCAGCCAGATAACTGTTGAAGCAATAACCATGACCTGCGAATCCAGCATACGTATAATCACCGATATCGATACCTTTATAATAGCCTTCTTCTTCCATATCGATAATTTTATCCAAATGTTCTTTATAATGCATCACATGTTGGGAAGCCACCATGTAAACCTTCGGTAATTCAGAGGTCGTCTCCATACCTTCCAATAAGGTTAAAGACAACTGACCATATGCCGTCCCCTGACTAATATCACCAATTGCCCCACAAAGGATTGTACCTAAGAAGGCATATCCAAATGAAGAATACTTACAATTTCCATGTTCTATCGAGATAAACACCATCTCTAAAATAACCAGTAATAACAATTGAGGCGCAACGTTAAATAATAGTGGCACTACACCCGTCAACATTTCCATTTCATTAAGATATCCGGTATCCGTCATTTCTGGCAGCGTTGATAGGGATTCAATAGAACGCCCTTCCATTAACTGGCTCAACTTACCTAAAGCGATTCCGTAATCTTCTGGCCCTACCTCCAATGACAGGGATAGCCCAAAATCATTAAATGCTTCTAACATCACTGAAACACCGCGTTCGTACTCCTGTCGTGCCATCAACGAGTAGATTTGTTGTTCGTAAGCCGGTGCCATATCCAACGGGTGCTGCACAGTGCGTTTGAGTCTACTCATGCCATCATCTAGCGCTTCAAAGAGTCCTAACATGTACTGAACCTTAATTATTTTGTTAGACAGTGCAACCATCACCCCATAGTTCCTGTTCCACATCTCTGCATCTGCAAGTTCTTCTGCTGCCTTATAATAGGCGATTGACTCATTGTATGCAATACTTCTATTGGAAATATCCCCTGCTTTAAGAAGATATCCAAAAATCTGATCAGACTCATCTACAAGAGTCATTACTTTTAAAGCTTCTCTATAGTGCCCTGCAATTTCAAAAAGGACTTCTTCTGTCATGTCCTCTCTATAGCGATCTATTAAAATAGTCGCACAAGATAAATGTAAAGTTCCCTTTTCCATCGAATCAATCAATCCATAAGAAGCCTGTTGAACCTGATCGTGGCTAAAAGCGTACTTATCATATCCTAGGGACAAAATATAATTCTCTTCAATCAAAATTGTGATATAAGGGAGCACCTCTTCAAGATCCTCATCCATCATCATCGATACCGTCTGTAATGTAAATGAGTGTCCGATACATGCTGCTGATTTCAGCAGATGCTGAAACTTGGGCTCTTGAGCTTTCAATTGGTCAATCAAGAATTCTGCCACATTATCTGAAACTTTTTCCCGCTGAAAACAAGTTTCATCAAATCTCCACTCTCTATCATCAGCATGATATGTGATACATTCCTTGTCATAAAAATGATGCAACAACTGCTTTATAAAAAAAGCATTCCCCTTCGTTTTCTCCATTATCTGATTAATTATATAAGAACTCTTAGGAAGCATACCAAAACTGTCCTTGAACAATTGTTGAACATCTTCTGTCCTTAGTGGAGAGAGCTTATAATCGTTGATTTCTACAGACTCATTGCGTAAGCCCTCAAACATTGTCAAAAGTCTATGTCCCGGTTCAACTTCATTGTCTCTATAAGCACCTAGCAACAGAAAATGTCTTAACTGGTCGCTTTCAAGAATTTGCTTCAAAAGCATCAATGAACCATGATCGACCCATTGTAGATCATCCAAAAAAAGTACGATTGGATGGGCATCATCACTAATAGAAATGAAAAATCGCTGAAGTGCTTCTCTAAACCTATTTTGAGCTTCAATCCCATTCATCTCAACCGGTACTTCCTGTTCACCAATAATTATTTTTAAATCCGGAACAAACTGAGTCAGTACCCCTGCATATTGTCCAAGTGCGACAATTAACCGGTGACGCCATGCTTCTAAACGCTCCTCTTCCTCTACTAAGAGTAAATTAATGAAACTTTCTATTCCCTGAATGATGCCTGAATATGGGACACTCGCATTGTATTGGTCATACTTGCCACTTAGGAAAAATCCAGACTTTTTAGAGATAGGTAAATATAGTTCTCTGATCACAGTCGTTTTACCAATGCCCGAGTAGCCTTTTAAAAAGCAATGTTCAAAGCTACCACCGGCTGCTATTTCAAACTGCGTCAGTAAGCGACTAATAATATCATCACGCCCATAGATTTGCTGAGATATATTCAGTTGCGTCATAACTTCACCCTTGCCTAGCATAAAGGAAGAAGCATCTAACTCTGATGACTGACATTTCTCTAAATCATATAAAATACCCGCTATACTTTGATATCTATTAACACTGTCCTTGGCCAACAGCTTCATGATTATTTTTGAGATGATTATTGGAACTTCTGGGTTTTTTTCATGTGGCGATATAGGTTTTACTGCAATATGGTGATGAATCAACTCGGCACGATCAGCCATTTCAAAAGGCAACTCTCCTGTAAGCAACTCATACAACGTAACACCGGCTGAGTAATAATCCGACCGATAGTCCAACTGGCGATTCATTCGACCAGTCTGTTCAGGAGAAATATACGCAAGGGTTCCTTGTAAATGTTCTGGACTAACAAACTCTATTTTTTGAGAATGTGCTTTTTCTGCAATATTAAAATCAATAATGGTTAATTGCTTTCGTTTATTTTCCCATATAATATTTGTCGGATTGATGTCCTTGTGCAAAATATGTTTTTGATGAATTTCATCAATCCCTTTAAACAACTCAATGGAGAGTTCTATTTTATCCTCAATGGAGAGTTGTCCCTTGTCTATGTACTCCTTCAACATTGCCCCTTCGGCAAATTGAGTAACAAGAGCAACCGTATCATCGTCGATAAATGCGACTGGTTTTACCACATGAGCAGCATCGATAAATTTAATAAGTTGATATTCTTTTCTTAGCAACTCCCCATAGAACTTATGGCTAGTGGAATCAATCATTTTCTTGTATGCCACTGCATTTCCTGTTACTAAATCAATCGCTTTATAGACGATGACTTCAATATTTTCATATATTTTTTTATCAATTTTAAATCTCTTATCACTCAATATAATCCCACCTATTATTTTTATTCCCTAGACTTTATAAAAGACTTCACTATTTCATGTGTTTATCTCATTATAGCACCTCTATGAATAAATACCCATCTATCAATGTAGCAATCAAATGTATCGTTTCATCGTATTTTTTTATTGATAAACGATAACAAAAATGTTATAGTACTATTGAAATCAAGAAAAGAGGATAAAAGAATGAACAAACCATCTATGGAAACATTGCTGCATCTCCTAATAAAATTGGGTATCGCCTTGACGTTGATTGCCCTTCTTGCAACACCACTGATTGTAACCGCATTTTTCAAAAGTGCTTTTGGCATACTGGACGATCCCGTTATCTCAACAACCATCATAGGACTTTTCATATGCGCTGTACCTTATACATGGGCACTCATAAACCTGCATCGTTTATCAGCCATGCTCGTTGCCCATACCCCTTTTACAAAGACAAGCGTTCGTGCATTCAAGTGGATTTCCACTTGTGCATTTAGCGAACCTTTAATTGCAACTGGTGTGGTTTACTGTCTTAAAAAAAACTTTGCGTTTTACGAGCACATACTGATTATCGCGCCACTGAGCATTCTCATATTCTTATGTATCGTCGTCGGCTTACTTTGTCTTGTGCTGTCTCAACTTTTTGAACAAGCACGTCTGATAAAAGAAGAAATTGACATGACTGTATAGGAGGAACATATGCCAATAATCGTAAATCTAGACGTCATGATGGCGAAAAGAAAAATCAACTCAACTCAACTCGCGAGTAAGCTTGGTATCACAAAAGCAAATCTTTCTATATTGAAAAACAATAAGGCAAAAGCCGTTCGTTTTTCAACACTTGAAGCTTTATGTGCAATTCTTGATTGCCAACCAGGCGACCTACTTGAGTTTGTTGATGAAAATGATCCAAGACTATTGAATAATTAAAAAAAGCGTGTATCGAGGATAGCTCCTCTTTACACGCTTTTTGAATATTGTCATCTCTTATATCGTTGTTTATCTCGATACATCTGTTCGTCCGCCATTTGCAATAACTTTGACATATCTTTACTGTCCGTAGGATATGTTGAAAGTCCATAACTAAAACTGCCTTTAAAAACAATCTCTTCACTTCTCAGCGGTTGTTGCTCAAACAATGCCCTTACATTTTCAATACGATTGACAAGATCAGCGGTATCTATATGGGCGAACAAGCCCGTAAACTCATCACCACCAATTCTAGCAAAGGTATCTACATCACTAAATTCATTTCTCAATGCTTCTACAAACCCTTTTATATATACATCTCCAGCATGATGTCCATGATTATCATTCACTCTCTTCAGACCGTCTAAATCAAACAATACGACCAAGAGTTGTTCCCGATTATAGATTGCTCGATTCATTTTTTCTTCATAAACATACTCAAAATATCGACGGTTCATCAGTTCCGTTAATCCATCATACCGCGACAGCTTCAACGTTTTTTGATACAGTTCAAACATCCGATAGACGATTGGCAACTCCTCACGAATATACTCTGCGACAAATTGATCAATCTCATCAAAAACATTATCCTCACAACTATCAAACGACAATATCCACTTCAGTCCTCCGTCTATCTTAAGAGGAATCATCAGCGTTGACAACACTTCCTCTCCCCTATCGGTCTTTACGATTTTATAATTTGGCTCTTTGTTATAACGCCTTAAATCATTAATAACCAGGGACCCTTCAACATTCCCACCAGTTTCTCGCCACATGAAACTTTCTTCACAATGTAACGAAAAACGCTCTGTCTCTTCTTGGTCATAGCCACTATTTATAAGAATAGTCAGCCTCTCATCATCATTGTATTGCAAAACTGTCGACTGATGTGCCTTTTCAAATACGCTTTGCAAACCACGTTGAATACTATCAAAAAATTCTTTTTCACTATTATAAGACATCATGTGTCTATTTACATTTAGAAATACATCTTTGGCTTTATAGAGCATTTGTACTTCCCGTTCAATAGATTTCTGATTGCTGATATCTTGCATGACACTCACAAGCCCTTCAACATCCTCCTGTTCATTCAGATATGGCGCCCGACTAAACAACATGGTATGTAGAGACCCGTCTCGGTGAAGAACTTTTCCTTCAAAAGCCTGGACCTCTTTGTTTTCAATCAACGTCTCATCTGCATAGCGATACATATCAACCATATTACTCGGTATAATCGCCTCCATGGGTTGTCCAATAATAGATTGCTTCTCTTTTCCCACGAACTCAAAAAAAGCTTGATTGCAATACTGATAAGCCCCTTCTTTATTCTTGTAATAAATAGGCGTTGGTAGTGTTTCAATTAATCCATCTAAAAATGACAGATTTGATTGAAGTCTTCTCTTCACAATATAATCGTCCGTTATTTCAAGGAGTGTTCCAATCACCTTGACCACTTTCCCTTGCTCGTTGTTAACGACACGACTATAAAATTTAACCCAGCACTCCTCCTTATAAGGATTCATTACACGATAGGCTTTATTTCTAATGAGGCCTTCTTTACGGACCATTGCCATGGATTTCATAAATTCCAATCGAGATTCAGGATGAATAAATTTAGAGACAATATAGGTCATCGTACCATCAAAATTTGATGGATTCAAACCTATTATGCTAAATACTTCATCCGATAAAAACACCTCATCGGTTTCAATGGACCATTCCCACATGCCTAATTCAGTCATTTCAAGTGCGCACTTCAATTGCTCTTCAACATGCTCATTTTGTTGAATCGCACCTTTTAACGAAGTACAATCATTATATTTTTTATTTCCTACTTGTTTATGTTTCATTTGATCACCCTAAACATTCGATACACTTATTATACCTCAATGCATCGCATTAATTCATAAAAATAAAAGTTTCAGCCCACTAGACTGAAACTTCATCATAATTTTATACTTTTTTTACATATTGTGACTTTAAAGACATCGCTCCAAAACCCTCGATCTTACAATCGATGTCATGGTCTCCGTCTGCTAATTTAATATTTTTGACTTTCGTTCCTATTTTAACGACCGACGAGCTTCCTTTGACTTTTAAATCCTTGATCACTGTAACTGTATCACCATCTTGTAAAACGTTGCCATTTGCATCTCTGACAACACTTTCTTCCTCAGCAGCATTAGCCTCAGCAGCTGTCCATTCATGTGCACACTCTGGACACACAAATAGGTTCCCATCCTCGTATGTATATTCCGAATTACATTTCGGGCAATTTGGTAAATCTTGCATCTTCATTCCTCCATTTATATAAAAAATTAACACTATAATTAAAAAATCCTGATTGCTGTCAAAGCAATCAGAACTTATAGTATCATAGTATTATTGTTAAATCAAACCAAGACTATTCCTTTATAACTGATGTGGCATAGGATTGCTCTGATGCCCCTTGAACAAGCAATAATCCTTCATAAATTTCTTTGGAATGAAGACTCAATAAGTTGAAGATTCGAACACCCATTTTACCAACCAACTCTTTTGCCAACACACACATCACTTCGTTCAATGACAAGGCTTCACGGTAGGGTCTTTCTTCACAAAGTGCCGTAAATACATCGGCATAGGCAATGATCTCAACTTCTACCCCCAATTCTTTTTCATCAGGTTTCCGAGGGTACCCTGAAAGATCTTTTTTCTCATGATGTGCGCCAGCCCACTCCGCTATTTCCTCAAGTTCTTTGATGTGCATCAGGATTTGGCGGGTATAATAAGGATGAGATTTTATGACATTAAATTCATTGGTGTCCAAACTCCCCGGTTTAGAGATGATCTCAGATGGCACTGCAATTTTACCGATATCATGGAGATAGCCCGCCACTTTTATCTCACGAGATTTCTCTTCACTCATGCCATAATATTGGGCCAGTTCATATGCGACATAAGCAACACCTGCTGAGTGACTTGCCGTAAATGAACATTTATAATCAATAATTCTACTTAAGGTGTATACCAGCTCCTCTAAGGAAGCCATATCATTTTCTGCACATATCAACTCAATGTCGACAAAACCTAAAACATCCTGCATAGATAAATCATCGATTTGAAACCAAAAATATTCTTTTTTCGCTACTGCTTTAAATACATCAACCAGATCTGGACAAAATAGATCATCACTTAACCGACTAATGGTTTCCATCACTTGATCCACCTGATTAAGAGCCAGTTCGTCATTATCAAGAAGAATCTCTATACGATCCGACAAATGTAATATACAAGATTCTGTCGGTATTTTATTACCTGTCAGCCGACTTTCATTGTATTCATCCATCGTCACATGATGGTAACGGATTATATTACTAATCGATTGAAATGCTTTATAGGAGGACAACATGCCTGCACCTAATACTGCATGAGGTTTGGGATTTTCAACATCCAAAGTTGCAAGGGCCAAACTGTCTTCAACAGTTAAGGCACCAATATCATGTAAAGACGCCGCCACGACTAGGTTGGATAGTGCTGTTGGCTTTAACCCATAAGTCATGCCTATATGATACGCAATAATTGCCGTACGGCGGTGATGATTCTTTAGAATGGGATTGATTAAATCAACCGCTGATATAAATGTCGTCAAAATCTCTTTCATTTTCACATCTTTTAACATGATAACCTCCAATAAATAACCTTATTGAATTCATACCACTTTTTCGCCGACTTATTAATTATTTTTCTGCATTACTTAGATATTAATGTAAAACGTTTGACATCAGTCCCATCAACAGATTTCATATCCACAAACATACTGTATGGACGCACCCATACAGAGTAGTCATCGTACAGCTTCATATACACTACCATTTGCTCTTCTGTTTCACTGTGAATCCCGATATTCAATACTTTATATAGATTGCCTTTGAAATGTTTATAGATACCTCCTACAGCCACTTCATCCATTTTCTCCACTATTTTTTCCATAATTGTGTACCCTATTTCTCCTTTATAAAAAATGCTGTCATCCATGTCTTCAAATCCAACACGTTTATAAAATCCATTTGCATCCAATCGCGCATTGCACCAAATACGTCTTACACCCATGGACTCAATGACCGAAAGCATATGTTTAAACAATTTTGACCCATAACCCAGTCCTTGATAATTTTCCAATGTGGCGAATTTCCGAAATTGCGCTTCGCCATTATGAACAAAAACAGAAATAACCGATATTAACACCTCTTCTAAATACAGTCCAAAGTGTAGTCCATTATCATCCTCTGCCAGCCGTACGTAGTCCACTGGTTTCGATGGCCACAATACTTGATGGCGTACATCCAACGTCACCTCAGCACTTATCCTCTTAATCAAAATCTTTTTACTTTGTTCTTCCATACCATCACCTATTTCCTGCTGGCACTACAAGGTTTATAGCCCCCTGCATATACTTGTCCCACTTGAACATTCAGCTTCTTCGCCAACTCTAATGGTGAAGATACACCTTCTGCTTCACATGCTTTAATAAGAACATTTGCACAGGCAAGACAATCATCTAAAGCATCATGATGCTTAAAATCAAAGGACAAGAACCTCGACATGGTATCCAACTTATGGTTATGTAGATCCGTCCAAGTCTTCTGTGCAATTTTAACCGTACACAAATAATCAAATACTGGGTAAGTCAGTCCGTACAAGTCCAATGATTTTCTTAAAACACTCATATCAAAACTTGCATTGTGAGCAACCACTAACTGATTTTCCAACTTATCTTTAAATATATCTTTATACAATGCATCAAATTCAGGCTTATCGATTACTTGCTCTGGTCGTATGCCATGAATTGCGATATTCATCCCATTGAATTTCATGTCGTCCGGTTTAATTAACCAGGCATCCTGTTCTACGATGACACCATTTTCAACTCTAACAATACCTAGAGCGCATGCACTTGCCCGTTTGCTGTTCGCCGTTTCAAAATCTATTACTGTAAAATTCATTTATTATCCTCATTTTCATTTTTTTCGTCCTTCTATTTTATCCTTCTTGCTTATGTAATGCAAACATCCTTCGCACATTATAAACAAATGTAAAAAAACACGTTCAAAGAGCCTTCTCCAAACGTGTCTAACAGTCTTGTTCATTATATTTGTTTGTTCAGCAACACCATATGGATATGATCTTCCCAAATACCGTTGATACATAAATAGTCTTTTGCCAAGCCTTCATTATAGAAGCCAAGCTTCTCAACTACGGCTAAGGAAGCCTTATTTCTCGGCATAATATTCGCTTCTATACGGTGCAACTTATACTCTTCGAAGATAACTTCTACTCCTTTGCTTAACGCTTCTGTCATGTACCCTCTGTTTAGATAAGCGCCATCCAGTTTATAGCCTAAGAAACAATTTAAAAAGACTCCTCTGATAATGTTGCTAAAGGCAAAATTACCTATTGGTCTGCCAAGTCCCTCATCCTCTTTTAAATAAATCCATAATCGCAACGAATGACCATCTATCATGCTGCGTCTATCCTGTGTCAACAACTCTCTTTGATACGTCATTGTATAAAATTCTTCTTCTCTTTTCGGTTCAAAAGGCCCTAAAAAACCTTTGTTGGATACATAATACGCCAATGACTCCCTTGCTTCATTGGGAGAAAGGGTTTTTAGGATCAGTCGTTCTGTTTCGTAATATTTGCCCATCATCACCCTCCACAGAGCACATCACACTCAATAGCTTAACGGAAAACTTAAGATGTGTTGTATGCCCTATTATTGCTTCTTCATATCCAAACATTCATAGATTTCGTACGTATTGCCCGGCCCGCTATCATAGAGTGGAGATGATTCCAATAAGGCAATCGCAGCATCCATATCATGGGCTTGAATCATCATATAACCTGCTAGATTTCCTGATACGGGCACTTGATTGCCTTTTGGCGAAATCACCGTTCCTTGCATTAATGGCGACCCCATATCCTGCAATTGTTCCCCAACTTCTTCTTTCCATCGTAACCAGTCTTCCATCATCTTTTTCCGTTGGTCTTCTGTAACCGTTTTCATATATTCATATGCCTCTGGTGTCGCATATCCTAAAACCATAAATTTTTTCATATTTCCTCCTTTGGTTCACTTATAAAATAAATTTACCCCAATTTGGTCTTTACAACCACGACAAATCACTATATAATCTTGTTAACATTTCAAGACTGGCGGAAAAAATGGAGTTTACCATGAGGAATTGAAATGAAATATGATTGAATTAACAGCCGACCGCCTGGGCACTATATGCCTAGGTGTGTCGGTTTTTCCGTTTTTGTTATCCGATACACCTCTAGGTTATACAGGAGGACAACATGACAAATACAATGTGGAATGGATTTACTCAAGGCAAGTGGCAAACTTGCATTGACGTCAATAACTTCATCATTACCAACCGTTCGCCCTTTTATGGCAATGAAACCTTTCTTGAACCACCGACTCAACGTACTAGCGACCTTTTAAGTCATTTCAACAACCTAAAAAATCAGGAACTCCAGCGCGGAGGCGTTCTTGATATCGACACAGAGCAAGTATCGTCATTATTGAGTTACGAAAAAGGACTCATTAAAGGGCACCGCGAATTGATTTATGGATTACAGACTGATGCACCGCTAAAACGTGGTGTTAATCCATTTGGTGGCATTCGAATGGCAAGACAAGCCTGTGAAGCTTATGGACACCAACTTTCTGATAGCATCGAGGATCACTTCAAATACAAGACGACACATAACGAAGGGGTCTTTAGGGTCTATTCTGAAGATATTCGCAAACTAAGAAAATCCGGCGTTATTACAGGGCTACCTGATGCCTATGGTCGCGGACGCGTCATTGGTGATTATAGACGCATCGCTTTATATGGGGTTGACCATTTGATTTCAGAAAAAGAACTGGACAAAAAAAACCTTACAAAAGACGCAATGTTAGAGCAAACGATTCAATTATCAGAAGAACTGTACAGACAGATTGACTTCTTAAAGAAATTAAAAGAGATGGCACTTGCATACGGCCACAATATTTCCGCCCCTGCCAAAAACACTTTGGAAGCTGTTCAGTGGACTTATTATGGCTATCTAGGAGCCATCAAAGAACAAAATGGTGCAGCCATGTCACTTGGTCGGATTAGCACCTTTTTTGATATTTATGCCGAGCGGGACCTTGCACAAGGTGTGTTTTCAGAAGTTGACATTCAAGAAATTTTTGATGACTTTATTATAAAGTTACGCATGGCCAGACAGTTAAGGACTCCAGATTACAACGAATTATTTGCCGGTGATCCTCTTTGGATCACTGAAGCGATTGGCGGCATGTCGGAAGATGGCAAGACCCTCGTTACAAAATCCAGTTTTCGTTTTTTGCATTCTCTGACCAATTTAGGTGCTGCTCCCGAACCAAACATGACCGTTCTTTGGTCTGAAAATCTACCCATCGCTTTTAAAAAATACTGTGCCAAACAATCCATCGCAACAGATGCCATTCAGTACGAGAATGACGACCTTATGCGACCAATCTACGGTGATGATTATGGTATTGCTTGCTGTGTCTCTGCTATGCGCATCGGTAAAGAAATGCAGTTCTTTGGTGCCAGAAGCAACTTACCTAAAGCCTTACTTCTGGCGCTGAATGGTGGCTACGACACCATGGCTGGTATGAAGATAGGACCACAACTACCTGTTATGACAGGTGACATTTTGAGTTATGAAGACGTACGTGCACGCTTAGATGTTTATTTGGAATGGCTATGTCAACAGTATGTGCAGGCGATGAACATCATCCACTACATGCATGACAAATACGCCTACGAAAAACTTCAGATGGCCTTACACGATACGAGCGTTCATCGATATATGGCCTTTGGAATCGCAGGATTATCCGTTATTGTCGATTCACTATCAGCCATTAAATACGCAACTGTACGTCCTATTATTGATGACCAAGGTTATATCACGGATTTCAATGTTGTCGGAGATTACCCTATGTACGGCAATGACTTGGACGCAGCAGATGACATTGCTGTTGATATAACAAGGACATTTATTGAGAAATTAAAACACTATCCAACTTATAGAAACGCTGAACACACACTGTCTATTTTAACGATTACATCAAATGTCGTCTACGGTAAAAAAACAGGCGCAACGCCCGATGGCCGTAAAGCAACAACTCCTTTTGCACCAGGCGCCAATCCAATGCATGGTCGTGATAGCAATGGTGCACTAGCGTCACTAAATTCCGTTGCAAAAATACCATATGACGCTTGTCGCGACGGGGTATCATGCACATTTTCTGTCACGCCTGCTACGCTAGGAAGCAATGAAATTATGCAGACGGATAATTTGGTCACTATTTTAGATGGCTACTTTGGGCAACAGGCCCATCACGTCAATGTCAACGTGCTCAACCGAGATATGCTTGTTGATGCAATGAATCATCCAGAAAAATATCCGACATTGACCATTAGAGTTTCTGGCTATGCCGTTAACTTTAATCGTCTAAATCGCGCTCAACAGGAAGAAGTCCTTTCTCGGACTTATCATCAATCCCTTTAAGGACGTGATCTTATGACAAAGCATATAAATATTCACAGCATTGAATCCCTCGGGGCCTTAGATGGACCCGGTTTGAGAACAGTTATATTCTTGACAGGATGCCCCCTTCGTTGTCAATATTGCCACAATCCCGACACTTGGATGCTTGGCTCTGGAACGGATTACTCATGCGATGAAGTCATTTCTCAGGTGTTGAAAATGAAGCCTTACTTTAAAAATGGCGGTGGTGTCACTTTCTCTGGTGGTGAGCCACTCATGCAAGCAAACGCCCTTATACCAATTGTTAAAAAACTAAAATCGGAATCTGTTCATATTGCTCTCGATACTGCCGGTGTCCTTTGGAACGATTCTATTAAGGCACTTATTCAACTGGTCGATTTAGTTCTATTGGATGTAAAACATACAGACCACAAAGCGTTTACAGAGCTGACTAAGGGAACACTTGACGATACACTATTTTTCCTTGATCAACTTAAAAGATATCAAAAGCCATATTGGATACGTCAAGTCATTATTCCAACCATCAACAGTACACCCCAGCAAGTGCTGACCTTAGAGAAAATAACACGTTCAGCTCAGAGAGAAAATATTGAACTCCTCCCCTTTCATAAGACTGGGCTTTACAAATGGTATGCCCTTGGATTAGCTTGTCCGCTGGAGAATATTGCCGAACCGACAACAAGTGAAATGGACTTGCTCTCAGCTATCATCACTGACACTTAAGTAACAACTAAAAAGCAGCTCTTCCGGTGAGAAGAGCTGCTCCAATCAATATTACCCTATTTGATTATTGAATGACGATTTCAAATCCTTTAAGCAATCCCACAGCATCCGGTAGTGAAAACACCGCTTTTTTCACCTTGTTTCTTGTGGGATCTATCGTATAATTGATGGCATCCATAAAGTTTGCCTTTTCTAAGTTGCAGGTCTCAAATATGGATTGATTCAAGTCTGTCGCCTTAAAATTTGCTTGTCTTAAATCCGTTGTATAAAAATCACACTCGACGAGAACCGATCCTTCAAAACTACATCTCATCAAATTCAGTTCTGCAAATATGCAATTTCTCATTTGACAAGTATCAAATCCAAAGTCTATAACGAATCTATCTATTTTATTAAAATGAACACCGCTGATTTTGCACTCCTTGAACTGAACACCTCTCATTTTCGCTCCAGCCACCCGGGTCAAGGATAAATTACACTGTTCAAACACACAATTATCGAAACTGGAGCCCGATAAATCCGCCCCGGTGAAATCACAACTTGTAAACGTGCAATCCACAAACTCTATTTCTATGATGGGCCTCTCGCTAAAATTGCACTCTTTTATGTGAACAGCATCCATAAATTCCTCAAATATATAAGCACTCATTCAATCATCTCCATTTCTCTACTCTAACATTTATTATATACAACGCATAAAATCATTATAAGGATTGCATTTTAGAATTATTTATGTACAACCACTCGCTTTTATATATTTTTTTTGTAGCGTAAATCATTTATTAATAGCCCGAAGTCGTTTAACATCTGTCATCTTAAGGTATAATTAAATGAAAAGGAGGATACAGATGAACACAATATTTAAGAAATCCGTTGAACTCAGCATGAAAATAGAAAAATTCCTTGATATTATTTCTAATGGTCTGCTTTTATTCGAAAAAGAAATGAACGCTTATCTGACAAATGATCACGCAACCTATAAAGAGACCCTTGATAGAATTTGCATACTTGAAAGTGAAGCCGATGAACTAGAAATTGAAATCAAAGTAACCCTTTATAAATTCATGTTGTTGCCAGATACCCGAGCCGATGTACTCTCACTGATAAAAAGTTTAGACAATATCATTGATGCAACAGAAGAAATCTCCAAAGATTTTTATATCCAAAAACCACAATTCCCCGAAGCCATGCACAAGGATATCATGGACTTAACCCAGAACTCCATCAAAGCAGCAGATGCGCTACTTCTTTCTACGAGGGCCTTTTTTAACGAAGTTCACCTGGTATCGTCACATATCAGCAAAGTCCGTTTTTTTGAACATGAAGCGGATATTCTAGAAGATAAAATCAACAATATGATCTTCAACGGCGGTTGTATTGAGGATCTAGCAGAAAAACTTCAGTTAAAAAGTTTTGTAAACAAAATCGCAGATATCTCTGATGAAGCAGAAAGCATTGGCGACAAATTGACGATTTTCACTATTAAACGAGAGGTATAGGTGATCCTATGGATATGACAATTTTCTATATCACCAGCGGTCTATTTCTTGGGTGGTCCCTCGGTGCAAACGATGCAGCAAATGTCTTTGGCACCGCTGTTGGTGCAAAGGTGGTTAAGTTTAAAACCGCTGCCATTATCATGAGTATTTTTGTCATTATTGGAGCTGTTGCCAGTGGTTCTGGCGCAAGTCATACTCTAGGGAAACTTGGCGCCATCTCTTCTATGGCAGGGGCTTTCATCGTTGCTTTATCGGCAGCCATTACAGTCTTCACAATGACCAAGTATGGTCTCCCTGTGTCAACATCCCAGGCCATTGTCGGTGCCATCGTTGGATGGAATCTTTTTTCCTCTAATCCAACCAGCATCAGCACCTTGTCAAAAATCGTCATGACATGGGTACTCTGTCCAGTTCTGGCCGCACTATTTGCCATTCTATTCTATAAACTGTTCAAGTATAAAACGAAGACCTTAAAAACAAATCTGTTCCTAAGGTATTACTATATTCGATTTGGCTTGCTTGTCGTTGGTGCTTTTGGAGCCTACTCTCTTGGAGCCAATAACATCGCCAACGTCATGGGGGTGTTCACGAACTCCATTGAGTTGCAACCGCTGAATCTTTATTTATTCACGATAAGCAAAACACAATTGCTATTCTTGCTTGGCGCCATTGCAATTTCAGTTGGTATCTTCACCTATTCGAAAAACGTTATGATGACCGTCGGAAATGGCCTATACCGATTATCTCCGTCAACAGCACTGATTGTTGTATTGTCCAGTTCATTTGTATTGTTTCTGTTTGCTTCGGTTTCACTACAGAATCTATTGATTTCATTGAACTTGCCGACGATACCACTGGTACCAGTATCCAGTTCACAGGCCGTTGTTGGATCCATTATCGGTATTGGTCTTGCAAAAGGAGATCGAAACATCAACTTTGGCAAGTTAAAAAGAATCTCTTTTGGCTGGTTACTGACGCCAACCATCTCTTTGGCACTGTCATATGTGAGTTTGTTTTTTATGCAAAATGTTTTTATGCAAAGTGTTTTTTAAAAAATGAAACTTTTTTTCAATCTTGTCGTCTAATAGATATAACTTAAAAATTTGATGATTTATATTAACGTGGAGGACAAACAAATGAACAAATTATTAATGATTGGACTTGCTGGCGTACTCGCCATTGCAATGATAGGATGTAGCAATACACCCGAAGTGACTAATCCTGAAACACCTAATGTGGTTGTGGAAGAACCAGGAGACAACGATGGAGCAAAAGAGGCATACAATGTTTCTCCTACTGATGATTTAGCTGATGGCGAAACCATTACCATCGGTGACATCATGCAATTCGACGGAAAGTATATTCATATTATCAGTGGTGATCTTGTTGAGGTATTCGAATACGACAACAGCAATGAAAAAGACTTTTATATCGGTCAAACTGTACAATTGACCAAAGGGGACAACATGAATCAACTATCGACCTATGACCGTGAAGATTTTACTGTTTCTCACACAAACATGGGGCAACCAATCGATCAAATCACAGGCACGATTCTACACTTAACTGAAAATAATCTCACTATAGAAACAGCTGATGGTCAAATAACTATCGAAACATACGAACCTATTGAAGGCCTTGTAGGCGATAAGGTGACTGTTTATGCAATAGCTTTTGATAAAAATTATTCTGCTATCATGGTCCTTAACGAAAATAGTAAACTATCATTGACGATTTCTACTATTACAAGAACAGATGACGGATTAATGAACTTGTTATTGACTGATGCTGACGGTGGTGAGTATATGCTTAATGCCAGCCATGAGTCGATGGAACTTGACATATCTAAGCTCGCTGTCGGGGATGTATTGACGGTTTATCACAAAGGCATCATGGAAAGTTGGCCAATGCAACTTGATGCAATTCTTATCAGAAAATAACTTATATACCAATACTATAAAAGCCTAGAAGGTTATACCTTTCTAGGCTTTTTATCAATTCTTTAAACAACTTTAATCTATGCACTCATTCTTTTAATGCATTCAGCAATCTTGAAAAAAGTCTTTCCCTTAAACGTAACTTCTTGAGGAAATGCCACACAATCCTTTTCTATAACTGATTGTCGCATGACAGTCTTCAAACGACCTAAGTCCTCAATATAGGCTTCCTTAATAGGTGGAGTCGGCGTTTCGTCAAATGCCTGCACCAATAAATCAAAGAAGTAATGATTTAATAAGCGCAACTCACTAATGACCACTAAGTATTTTGAGGCTGTCTCTGTTTTCCGTTTCTCCTTGTTCAAGTCGTTCACATGACCATAAATAAAATCAATGTCTCTAAACAAACCCGATACTTCACTCTTTAACTGACGAATTGCCTCACTATCTTTGGTTTGAAGCACATTTTCAAAATACTCGACATTCATCACAAATTTTTCAAACAAATAAGTAATGCGCTTGCATACCATAGACTTATAAAACACCAAAGAGAAAATGAAATTCAAGAGTAGGGCAACCAATACACCTGACCCAAGGGCCATAATTCTAAGTCTAAAAGTCAACAGCATGCTTGGATCACCTGCTCCAGTATATTGAATCAACTGGGTCATATAAATGGATGTAAAAAACGCTACCGGCGAAATATTCTTCCAGTCCAGCAAAATAGAAATATAAAGGGTCAGCATTACCGCCAGCGGTACAGTGAACATGTTAACACCTGCAATCGACACAATAATAGCCGTCACTAAGCCCCCCAAAATTGTCGCTTCAAACTGAGCAACACCACTTTTGATGCCCGAAATATTAACAGGTTCAAGACTTAACATCATCCCAAACAACACAGAAATCATATCATTACCAACAATGGAATGCTGACTGAATACGACATAACTGATCATGATGCCTAAAAATGCCTTGATCAAATAAAGCGGCGAGTCAAAAAGCATGGCCTCTCGACTAAACTTAAATCTATTTAAAATTATCATACGACCTCCCCATGCAAGTCTAAAAATAGTTATATAGCTATTATATCCATTTCAACATCATTTAATAACCTATTTTCATAATCCAACAATTCTATTAAGATTCCCTTAAAGCTATTGTCGGTAGGGGTTCTTTATGTTAAGTTTTTATAGTCAAAAAAGGAGAGACTACTATGAACATTAAAAAAATTGCACCCTTTGTGTTAAGTATGGCGTTACTAACAGGGTGTACAACAGCAGAAGAACCAACAGTTCCAAACGAAACTGAAAAAATCGTAATTGAAATACCTACAGACGAAACAAAGAATTTAAAGGAAAGTAGCCTTTATAACTTTCCATCAGGTATCAGCGAGCAAATAGCCGAAGTAGAGAAATACCCGGCCCTTGAAAACCTGATTATCAGTCATTATGACATCCCAGAGGATTTTTATGACACAACGCGGTATTATTATAACTACGTCGATTTCAATAATGATGGGACAGATGAAATCTTTGTTGTTGCCATGGGCATGTATACGAGCGGTAGTGGTGGCAGTTCAGCATTGATTGTATCAAAAGACAATGATGCACTTACCGTTGACCAAAACTTTACACTTATCAATACACCAGTCATTATCAGTGATTCTGAAATAAATGACACCAAAGACATCATTGTTATGAGAAGCGGTGGTGGTGCTGATAGCGCTTATGTTAAATTAACAGCTGCAAATAGCCGTTATAATACAGTCAACGATGCGGAAGTGATTGAAAGTCTTAATGATGTGACAGGTACTGCAATTATCAGCAACGATATTGTGGCTGATATTGAAAATGGCACAGCTTTGACGCTTGGCAAGTAATATACTTTCTGAATAAACAAAACAGCTATTGATAGACGAGCCTAAGCTGCCTGCTCATATCAATAGCTGTTTTTTTATTACTTATTTCATTGCCGCAACCACTGACATTTCTACCAATAACTGCTCTCTTGCCATCTTTGCTTCAACACAGGCTCTTGCTGGTTCATGACCATTCTCAACCCAGGCATCCCACACTTCGTTCATGGCAGCAAAGTCTTCCATGTCTTTTACGTAAATCGTAACAGACAATACATGATTCTTATCTGTCCCATATAAATTCAGGAAGTGGTCTACTTTTTCAAGCACACCTTCTGTTTGTGCTTTTATGCCTGCTCTATCGCCGCAAGTTTCTCCGGCTAAATAAAGCGTACCATTATGAACAACTGCCTCACTGGCCCTACCATCACCATCATGTCTAATAATATTCATCAGAAATCCTCTCTCACTCTCTCAGTCACGCACTTAGATATAAGTATAAAGAATTGCTATGAAATTGCTAGGGCAATGGCTTGTAAGAAATAAAAAATTACTCGTTTTTATTATAACTTTTTACAACTCCAATTACGACTTGGCCTACTTTTTCTTATTCTCCAGCCTCTTCTTGTCCTCTTCAGACAGCACATCTCCCAATTTATTTTGAGCGGTTGCATCACTGGTTAAATGCTCTCGATTTAATGTTTCCTGGGCAATCTCAATGGATTCTTTTAGTTCTCTTGCCGATAAAAGATTGGCGCCTGCCCCTCTAATAATCATCTGTTCCATTCCATCTGAGGTTGCAACTGTAATGCGATAGTCCTTTTTATGCACATAAGCAAATTTTTCTATAAAATGGTCTGCGGTTTGGGCTTCGCCTGTAAAGACCACACGTATGTTGTGATATTCCTCTACTTTTTCCTTACCGCCTTTTACACGGTAGGCATCGAAAACAAGCATGATTTTAGATTTTCTAATTGGTTGATAATTACTTAAAATCTCCATCAGCTGCATACGAGCAGCATCTAAATTTTCTTTGGCCAAGACTTCTAGTTCTTCCCAAGCATAAATAACATTGTAACCATCCACCAACAGGTATTCTTCAGCATTACGGTTTCTAACAGCCGTCGATGAGCCTTTATAGGTCACTGAATCATAATGACTTTCCTTGGCAGTCTTCTTCTTTTTCCAAACACCTTTACGCCCATTATTGGACCCGGTTGTACTTGAAATAATCGAGTCTATTTCCTCAAGGCTGATAAACTGTTCCTCTGTCACGATACTCTTCTGGCGGTTCTCTTGTACACTCTTTTCTTTAACAGGTTTTAGAACACTTTCAACATGCATGTGCTCTTTGACTTCATCCCAGGGCACCATATAGCCTGAGCCTTTGCTACAAAAAACAGAATCCGCTGGATTTGATAAATCTTGTCCAGGATCATACCCGATACGTTCGATGACAACTTCTGGATTATGGCACACATCATAACCTTTGATCGCAACAGACAGTCGTCCTTCACCTTTTGTATATGCGTTGACTTCTTGTTGATAATTACGCATGGCCGTCACAGGCGCATCACCTGTCAGTACTGTGACCGCACCATCCATGTTGTCAATGACACAGTGGCCTTCCATATTGCCAATGTCCGTCATTGCCCTGCCAACCATGCTTTCAGGCAATACCAGCCTAAATTTATAATAGGGTTCAAGCAGCACCGATTCTGCTTCCATCAATCCCTGTCGCAAAGCTCTAAAAGTCGCCTGCCTAAAATCACCGCCAGCGGTATGTTTATTATGAGCTCTACCTGTCACCAAAGTAATTTTCATATCGGTAATATGCGCACCGGTCAACACACCGCGATGGGCTTTCTCTTTGAGATGAGTCAACACCAACCGCTGCCAATTCTTATCTAATATATCTTCACTACAATCAAGTGCAAACTCAAGTCCACTGCCTCTTTCACTTGGCTCCAACAACAAATGTACTTCCGCATAATGTCTAAGGGGCTCGAAGTGACCGACACCTTCACAGACGTTCCCAATGGTCTCTTTATAAACCACTTCACCGTGATCAAAGGTCACTGTTACACCGAAGCGGTCTTTAATAACCGATTCCAGTATCTCAAGTTGTACCGCACCCATCACTTGTATATTAATTTCTTGTAGCACTTCATTCCAAATAACCCTAAGTTCCGGTTCCTCTTCTTCGATTTCCCTCATCATTGGCAGCATCTGTTGTACATCCACATCGTCCGTCAAAATAACCTGATAAGAAAGCACCGGTTCCAACCTCGGCGGATTTGATGCCTCTTCAATACCGATTCCATCTCCAGGTCGCGTCCTCGTTAGACCAGTGACCGCACAGACAGCTCCTGCTTCAAGCATGTTCTCGGCCTTATACTTCTCTCCGGAATACACTCGAATCTGATTGATTTTTTCTTCCCTGTCATGAATCTTGATGATGTCTTTCACCTTTAAGTGGCCACCCGTTATTTTCAGATGGGTCAGTCTATTTCCTTGTGCATCCCGAGTTATCTTAAACACTTTGGCCCCAAAGTCCTGGGGGTATGTCCTTGGTCGTGTATAGTTAATAAATCCTTTAATAAAGGCTTCCGTTCCCAACTGACGCAGTGCCGACCCGAAATAAATAGGAAATGTTTTTCTGTTTTCTATCAAGGCGAAAATAGCAGATTCCTCTATAGTGCTTTTTTCCAAGTACATATCCATAACACCTTCATCACATAAGGCAAGCAGTTCATTCCGTTCTTCTTCATTTTCCGTATCAAAAGCGATACAGCCATCACCTAGTTCCTTTTGTAGTGACCTTATGACCGTCTCCCGATCAGTACCGCTTTGATCCATCTTGTTGACAAAAATAAAGGTTGGTATATTATATATTTTCAATAATTCCCACAAGGTACGCGTATGACTTTGCACGCCATCCGCGCCACTAATTACAAGGATTGCATAATCCAGCACTTGCAAGGTTCTTTCCATTTCTGCAGAAAAATCCACATGTCCCGGTGTATCCAATAGCGTCACTTCCGTATCGCCAAAGGTCATCACCGCTTGTTTGGAAAATATCGTAATCCCCCTTGACCGTTCAAGGTCATAGGTATCTAAAAATGCATCTCTATTGTCTACACGCCCTAACTTACGGATTTCACCGCTTAAGTAGAGCATGTTTTCTGATAAAGTCGTTTTACCGGCATCAACATGGGCCAGTATCCCGACGACTAATCTCTTCATCACATCATATCCTTTTATCATTCTTAAGAACATTTTAACACGTTCATCAGTTTATTCTTCTATTATAACCTAAAAAACCCGATTGAATAGTCAACCGGGTTACACATAGCTCTATAAATAATCTCATTCACCGATGAGTCATTATGCAATTTCTTCATTGTCACTTAATTGCATGGTACTTGGGTAGAAATGACCCGCTTTTAATTGTTGAATAAAAGCTTCTTCAGTTTCTACTGGTGCTTCAAACACTGTTACATAGTTGCCTACTTCCTCTACTGTATGGGCGTCACTGCCTCCAGTCACAGGAATGCTTAGCGTCTTCGCCACTTGAACCGCTCGCAGGTTATCTTCCATTTTCGTTCTGCCATTATAGCCTTCAATAGCGCTTAGTCCTTCTACTTCAAATAGCGTGTCTTCAAGACCCCTTCTGTTATGACGGTATGGATGGGCTGCAATACAAGCACCACCTTGGGCATGTACAAAATCAATTGTTTCCTGTGCAGACATCCTTGTCTCCGGCATCTTGTCGATTCCATAGCAAAGTAAATCACCATCTAACGTATAGATCTCAACACCGACGATAATCTGTATCCCTGTCTCCTTCGATAATTTCTCTGCTAATGGTCTTAGGCCTAAATCATCATGATCCGTTATACAAATACCGTCAAGACCTGATGTCTTGGCGTACTCAATACCTTCATATATATCCATCTTACTGTCTGATGAATGTCTGTTTTGATGTATATGCATATCGAAAATCATAAGTAATTCCTCCGTCATTAACAGTTTCTCATATTGCTGGCAAAAGGAGAAATAGAAAATATTAATTTTACAAATGCAACTATAAGTTTTTCCTATAGTTTGTTGACCGTTCTCACCCGATAGTTGCGCCACTTTCCACCTGCTCTCAGATGGTACAAGGTGCCACGGTCGGTGGCATTCTGGATATAATGCATGAAATCGCGCCCTGTCAGAGCCACGCTCCCCTTGCTGCAAGAGACTTCATCAAAGGCCATCACATCATCACGACGAATGTAAGTCCCCGATGCCATAAACGGCACGGTCTCACCAGAATGGATCATCTCACCTGCACATGGCGTTGCGTGATCTGCCGTCACAATCAATAACCCATCAAAGTTTAGTAAAGGCACCAACTGAGCGTCAATACTTTCAAGAGCAGCTACTTTCCTGAATGGATCCTTTTTATGGCTGGCGCTGTCCGGAGCTTTTGTATGTAGATGGATATACTCGGCATCTGATCTCAATGCTTGCTGAATCCCCTCTCCAAACGTGTCATAGGCCTCATATCCGAGACCAATGGTTTTCGTAAGCCCTTCGAGTAAAGTGGATTGGCCCAGTAAAAGTCCTGTCATACCAGTACGCAGGCCAAATGGTTCAATGGATTTTGACATGCCTGCCCATTTAGAAAGCAGCATGTTACCTTGTTCTAGACCTGATACCTTCCTCCTTATATTGATTGGGTGCTGGTCAAGCAAGGCATGAGCCTTTTTCAAATATCTGTTGATTAACTTGGCAGTGGACATCGCTTCTTCCGCTTCTGTTTCAAAAGGTTCAACACACATAACATACTGGTTGTTATAGAAAGGATCTGAATCAGAGATTTGGCAAGACAACTTAGGCCCCTTCACAAAGATCAATGCATGACTGTCATAAGAGTGATGAACACTAAATTTATAACCCTCCATTTCAATCGAAAGGATGTCACAAAGAGTTGTCACTTCATCATCACTAAGGTCTTTTGTGAACCGGCTATTCAAATAGTAACCATCTCCCTTATCAACATCTGCAAAAGATGCCCTTAAAACCAAGCTAGCCCCATCAAGTTCATGCCCCTCACCAAGGGCATCTATAATTCCACGTCCCGGATACTCTGACATATCATATCCGAACAGCAAAAAATGTGCGAGATCAGTGCCTAAAGAACAGCCTAATTGATAGGGGGTCATCAAACCACACTGGCTTCTTGAGGCCAATTTGTCTAAGGTTGGTGTCTTTGCATATTGTAAGGGTGTTTGATAATTCAGTTCCCTGTAACTTCTGTCGCCAGCACCATCTAAAAGTACTGTTATTGTCTTCATAGAGATTCTAGCACCTCTTTCTTTAAGGCGTCCATGTCAATATCTAAGGTGGTCAACTGTTTACCGATAAGTTTCCCTAACGGAATTAAGCGCCTTTCTAAATAGTCATTTAATGGACCTTCATCGAACATGGCTTTCCCATCCATATCCCTATAATTTCCGCTGAGTACACACTTGGGATGATCTTTACCTTCTGCCCATTGCCATCCAATAAGACGTTCCACTGCATCCCCACTCGATAGTTTCCGCAAAGGCATTAATAGTGAACCACCACAGGCAGCTATGACTTCTTGATAACTATCTAAGCATTGATCTAATTGGTTCACTTTGATACGACCATCGTGAGATGCCCGTTCACCAGAAATAATACGGCCAGAGAGTTGCAATGCAAAAGGCAATTTCGTTAAATGAAAATATAAATGGCACCCAATACAAGGCGTCATATAGCCATAGCTGGCATCATTGATTGAAATCAGACGCCCATTCATCAACGCCCATATATCTTGGTTGCTGTACTCCAACAAAGGATAAACCCTCTTCTGGTCACCATATCGCTCTTTGACAATTTCAATCATCTTCTCATAATTTGAATACAATACATCAAAATCCCCATATTCCGTACCTGCAAATGTGGCAATAGGTAATATATATTGGATACTCGGATCTTCAAAGGCTTTCATTATGGCAGCTACGCTGTCTCTACCTGAAAATTCGCCAACGACCGTCGTCGAATCATAATCCCAGGGATCAAATGTTTTATTGGCTTTTTCTATCATTCGACACCTCCATAAATAAATTTAGTCTATTATAACATTCTTACCTCATTCTAGTTAAAAAACTTAGTTGCTTTTACATATAGATGTATTATAATGAGTCTTGTATGTAGTAATAGAACACACTAGGGAGGCTACTATGAACGTAAGTTATAAACCATCAAGCGTTTGCGCTAAAGAATTTATTTTCCGCATAGAAGACAATAAAATCGAAGATATCAACATTATCGGGGGATGCCCAGGTAATTTAATCGGATTGACAGAGCTGATCAAAGGTATGCATGTAGAAGATGTCATTACAAAACTTCATGGCATTACTTGTGGTCAAAAGGATACATCATGTCCAGACCAATTGGCCAAAGTACTTCAACAGTATTTAAAGGAGCAAGCGGCTTAATGTCATACAATTAAATTTCAATAAAGACTAAAAAAGCGATCTCAACAACTTCCATTGTGAGATCGCTTTACTTATTTGCAGGCACATCCTACTGGACGCGCCTTAAAGGCTGACCATCCACGATGGTAATCAGCACTCATTAGTCATTATCATTCAACCACTTTGTCAACACTTCTATGAACTTATCGTTTTCCTCAACAAATGGCATATGTCTTGAGAACTGAAACAATTCCCACTGACTACTTGGAATTCGATCGTACATTTCCTTTGCAATATAAGGTGAACTTAAGTCTATGGCACCACTTGTTATCAAGCACGGTTCTTTGATTTCATGCAACCTATCTGTAAACTCGTATCCAGCTAGTGTGCCAGTCGGAGAAAACTCATTTTGTCCCCATCCGACAATATAAGCTTCTGTACCTGATTTTTTAGGTCTTCTCAAACACTCAGGCGCATCTTCTAAAACCTCACCCGCACAATACAAGTCCATAAACTTGTCCAAAGCCGCATTGTAGGCGTCACTTGAATAGTCACCCGTAATTTCGGCATTTAGAAGCACTTCTCTATGAGGTGAGTCCATATAGGTGATTCTTCTCTTCTGCTCTACTTCCCATAACTTGGCCGATGCCAAAGTAGAAGATAAAATATAAGATTTTATCCCTTCGGGTTTATGTTCTATAGCATACCAAATAGCTTGCATGCCACCCCACGACTGTCCTAATAAGTGAAGTTCATCAAGTTCTAAATGTTCTCTCAGTGCTTTCAGTTCCTCTATCCACGTATCCGCATTAAACAACTCCGGGTGCCCTTCTACAAAGGAATTTCCACACCCTATTTGATCATACATAATAAGTTGTCTGCCACTTTCAGCAAGCTTATCTAGTACCTCAAAATAGTTATGTGTCGATCCAGGTCCACCATGCAACAGCACAAGTGGCGCTTTATTCTCTGAGGGATCACCAACAATTCTATAATATGTTTTGAACCCTTTAAAGGGCATATAACCTTCTGTGATTTTCATGTATATTACCTCCTATTTAATTGCTTATCTTCATGTCATGCTATCACTAGAATAGCATGACGGCACATTATTTTCTGCTAAGTTAAAATATCTTAATATATTTCTTTTTTGCTTGCACATCCATAAAAAAACCACAACATCGTTACACACACAATATCGCAATTCCTGTATAATATTTTTATAAACACTCACATTCATGACAAAGGAGACAATCAATGAAAATTGCCATATCCGGTATTGCCCTGTTTAACGGTTTAAAATTGAGAGCTGGCGGTATAACTTGTACAGCCAAACGAACATCTGATGGCCAGATCTCGCTCAAAATAAAAAAGCAGTCAGAAAGCATGAGGAAATTTCAACTCATAGCATTTCTTATACTGCTTTTATTAGCCCTTGTTCCAGATACAACAACCACACCTGAAGCAACTTTCAATAAACTGATCCTACCTATTGTTATCTTCGTAGTAAGTCTACGTTACATACCAAGCTTGCGCATCCTAAACTATCACGGTGCAGAACACAAAGTAGTTGTGGCTTACAGAAAACAACTGCCACTCACCCTTGAGTCAATACGGCCTATTTCAAGAGTCACCAATGTTTGTGGCACAATGCTTGTTAGCCCAATTTTGTTTTATGCCTTATTGTTATCAGTCGCTGTTTTGTTGACGGACAATTCCCTGATTCATAGTTTGCTATCAGTCATTGTATTCATGTTGATTGGACATTATTTCTTTGTCCGCGGCGAGGAAGCAACTTATGTCAATTTATACCGACTGTTACCACTGCCATTTTTTAAAAAAACACTCTACAGATTTAAGACGAATACATTATATAAACTCTTTGATGAGGCGGGCTATTTCATTCAAAAGTATTTTACGACAAAAGAACCCTCTGACGATGAACTTAAAGTAGCGATTGCCTGTTTGGAACAGCTAATAGAAGAATGCAAAAATAAGAATAGCATTTTCAGATAGCTCTATTCAACAAGTAAGTACAATTCATTGTCTTCTTTATCTAATCTTGTGATTAATTGATCAAAAATGTGAGTCAACTCCTCTTTGAAGGTATCATAGTTTTCAGTTATCTTGACAGAGGTGTTGTATCTTGTTTTAAAAGAGATATAGGCGTTGCTAAGACCACCCATCGATTTATCAAATGACTCAGCAAGCTCTTTAGTCGACTTGCTCTCACTATCCATCAATTGAGGATATAGGTACCTGTCTTCACTACTCAAGTGAATTCTAAGTACCCCAGCAAGTTTATTGATTCGATAGGCCAACATTTTTGCGTTTTCATCTGTATTCTCAAGTTCCATCAGTGATTTCACATCATTGATGAGTTCTCTTATCTTTATATGTTGATCCATCAGGTTGTCGATCTGCATATTGCTCTGAACGACATTATCATACTTTGATTCAAAATTGTTCCTCCAGCATTCGATAAGGTCAGGAATAAGCACTTCTAAAGATGGATCAAACTGAGTGCCCATATTCTTATAAAGCTCATCTCTGATATTATCCCATGTTAGGCTTTCTCGATAGGCCCTATTAGAGGCCATGGCATCAATTGCATCACACAGAGCCAGTATTCTAGCGCCAAGTTTGATTTCTTCTCCTTGCAATCCATCAGGATATCCTTTGCCATCCCATCTTTCATGATGTTGATAAACCGCTTCAGCTATGTCTCCAAGCAAACTTGCTTCACTAATAATGTCTGCACTTATTGCAGGATGCCGTTTCATTTCTCGCCACTCTAAATCGTTTAATCTGCCATTCTTAAGCAAAACATCATCAGGGATGCCTATTTTTCCAATATCATGGAGTTGTCCTGCAATTTCAAGATAAAACCGTTGAAGAGGCTTCAATCCAAGAAGTTTGGCGCTTAGTGCCGACATTTCACCAACCCTGTGAGAATGACCCTTTGTGTATAAGTCCCTATACTCCAAAGCACTAATCATACAATTAATTGCATCTTCAAATATAGCATCTTTGTCAGAGTCCTTAATCATATTATATTTATCTCTCATGTAACCGCCTCCCAGTTCGAATCTTATCTTTTCATTACAATACTTTTATGTATAACAGCAGAACACCTAAAAATCCACTCATTTAAATAACGATCGGATAATTAGGTGTTTATAATATCTACATTAAGTTTATCATCGTAAACTACATCACTTTCTTTGCCAATGGATACAAGTCATTGTCTTCTCTATTCATTCTGTCGATTATTTTTTTGCACATGCTTTCTATATCTTTCTTTGCAAGGTCCTTATTTTTGATGACTTTTGACTGTGTATTGTAATTGTCCTTGAACATCATAAATTCGCCACTCAAGTTACCCATCTCATCTTGAAATTCACTTGCTTTCTTCTGAAGTGTTGAGTCAGAGCTTTTTTGCATCGATGGATATAAGAATCGATCCTCATTACCTAAATGAATCTTCAGCATACCAGCTAAACGACTAATTGATTTTGCAATTGATGCTGCGTTGTTGTCAACATCCCTCAAATCATTGCCAACCTCAGATATAATCTTATGAATATTCTTATGTGCCTCTACCATCTGTTCAAAATTTCCCATATCCAATCTCCTCTTATAGATTCTAGCAAATCATCTCTCCTATAAGATGTCTATCGCTATCATCCGCTTCTTTTATTTGATAAATTTATCCTACCATCAGCGGATATCTAAAACCGTAACATATGTTACATTGTTCACAATAAACTATTTAATATAAAATTGAAATTGTACTTACTTATGATATGCATGTGGGTAACGGGGATAAGGGCGGTTGTTGAAAATTAAAACACTACTGTCTTTTACTCAAGCAAGTTAAATATTTGACCATTTTTACATTTTATCCTACCATAATTATTAAGCATCTATTACTTATTTAATTGGAGGAACAGCAATTTGAAAAAATATAATTATTATAATAGCAATTTGAAAATTGTCATGAACATATTTCTACTTTTATCATCTCTATATGCAATTGTAACTTTCTTTTCAGAAAAAAAATTTATAATTGCATTTTTTATAATGGTCTTTCTATGTTATCTCATTAATAATTATAGTTTAAAGCTAAATATATCATTATTTACAAAGGTTGGTATTCCTATTTTGCCTTTTGTATATATTGTAAGAAAAGAACTGGAATCAATTTTTCACTGGGGTTATGAGCTACTCGGTAATATAATTAATGACAATTTTATATTTTGTTCATTGTCACTGCTTTTCATTAACCTCTATGTTCATAATTCGAAAAAACCAATAGACAATCAAAAAAATCGTACATTTTTATTTAATGAGCGAAAAGAAGATCTCGTCAAAATTAAAAAATATGTTGATAATTTTTTAATTACAGGAATTGATGCTGAATGGGGTGCTGGTAAATCATTTCTAATCGAACGACTAAAATCAGATTTAGAATCCACATATGAAATTATTGAAATCAATACAATGATGTGCGATTTTGATTCATTGCAAGAAATTATTGCAACAGAATTAGATAAAGTACTCTCTAACAATGGCGTGTTCTCTACAGCAGCACAAAAGCTTAAAAGAACATTTGAAATTAACTCAATAACGATGAGATTTATTGATCTATTTAATAATAGTTCTTCTTTTTATTCTCAATTTGATGTGTTGAGTAATGATCTTCTTAGAGTTAATAAACCCGTTCTTATCATAATCGAAGATATCGATAGAATTAAATCTGATGAAACAATTAGTAAAATCTTTAATTTTACAGAGAAAATTGCTTCAAAAAACATTAAAATTATATACCAGTTTTCTAGTATTGCTCTTATCAATAGAGGTTTTAGCCATGACTATATTGAAAAATATCTTCCACACAACATAAGATTAACATCAATTTCTCTATTTAAAGTTATTCAATATGAATTAGATTCAAATCCACATGAATACACGTATCTTAGACTTGAGCACTTCTATATTTTACAAAATTATAAACTTAAAAATAGATTCAAGAAAATTGAGCAAATATTTCAACGAGAAGTTTCTTTCTCTAATATTGTAAACGCTTCTAATATTAGAGGTGTGAAAAGCTTCTTAAGTGAAGTTGACAATGAAATTGCTAAATATCAATACGATTATGAATATGAAACATTGGTTGGAATCTATTTTATTAAGCACTTTTGTCCAACTTTATATCTCTCTTTAAATGATGAGGACAACATACTTTATCAACTAAAATTTAATTATAGTCAGGAATCTGTTAATGTCTTTGAGTTGATAACATTTATTGAAGAAGAAGAATTTACTGAACGTAATTTTAAAGAAATGTTAAGTCAAACTGAAAACACACTTGTCTATTTGGCCTTAAAACTTTTCGATTTTAATATTGATGCAGAAATAGATAACACTAGGCCTTCTAATCAACCATTAATTAAGAATGATAACTACAGACTTAATAGCATCTACCACAACGAAAAGAAGAGTCGAATTATTCGAAAGTCTATTGCTGAAGGTCGTTCAATTTATACCGATAAAGAATTTGTATCAAAAAAATTTATTAGGGAAGTCTTAGATCATCCAAAAGATAACTGGCTATCAAACTATAGAACTTTTCTAAACGATTGTTTTCATTTAGATAAGACTAGCTCAGATAATGGTACCATCTTCTATATGGGAACAGATCCATTAATTGATCTTCTGAAAGCAATTCATTTATATGATGATGAGAAAAAATATGCTCAATTACTTTCAAAATTTATATTAATGATTTGCAAGAATGATAGTCTAAATGACAACATCGTACAAGCATATCGATACGTTGTACCATCCAATCATATTGATTTAATATCTATAATTAATGATATCTGTGAATTTCCTGTTGAAGGGAATATGAATAACTCTCAACATTTCGCAAAATTTTTAAATCATTATTTCAGATATATTAACAGCATGGTGTACAATTTGAATATTTATAATTACTATAACCCTGATGAAATTATCGATGCAGAATTTCTAGAAGTAGTCATAAATGAAAGTATTAATAATATAAATCATAATCTAATTGATATATATTCTAGTTACCCTTACATGTCTGAAGCCTTCGACAGTTTAATTAAGTTTTTAGAATATATCCACTCGATAATTAGTAAAGAGAGGAGTATTCCTTCTAACCATGGACCAAAAATAGAAACTTCTTATAGAAGCGTTCCAAGAAACGAAAAGCTTATAAATAATTTAAACTCAATTACTAATCGTGATAAAAAGAAAGAGCAAATAAAAAAAGCTTATGAACAAGGTGAATTATATCCTAGAGAAATACAACAATACTTCTAATACAAAAAATAAAAAAAAATCCTCACTTATACGAGGACTTTATCTTCAGCCTGAGACCAGATATTATCTGGTCTCAAACCATATTATTTTGTTTCCTTTTCAATTGTCAAAACGACTTTTACACATTCTTGACAATTTTCTTTTAAAAAATCTTTCACCTTACATGAAATTTTCTGATTGTGTTGAATTGCTTCTGATACAGCCTCAGCATAATATGAAGGGATATATCCAATTTTTTCTCTTGCTTCACTATCTTTTAATAATAATACTGCATTTTCGTCAAATTCATTATCTTTCTCATGAAAAATTACTAATTCCTCATCTACCTTCAACTCAATATTTAAAACACACTCTGGATACGTTTCTGGTCTACACAAATCCCTATGTCTTGTTCCTGCAATAAAAAATTCTCTAACCACATCTTCATTTGGATTATAGAAGATAGGATCAACAAATTCTAAAGAATCTGTTGGTAGTTTTCCACCACTTTCGCGCAACAATTCAAATGCATCATATTTCAACAGTTTATATTTAGCTAAAATTGTCTCAATATCTTTCCTTCGCTTATCAGGAAGTCTTGACGAAAATGCTGGAAAAACCTCATTGTTTTTATATAACTTATCAAATTCAGGAAATGCAACTAATGCTTCAAAACCTTTATCAAAAGCTTTCTTCAAGTTACTTTCAATATATATAAATTCATAACTCCCATTTTTTGAAAGTTGCCCAATCTGAATTCGTGCTCCAGTACTTGGATCTTTCCAAATTACAAATAAATGATCTCTGCCTTCATATCTACTCATAACAAGCCTCCTTCCTTCGATTAAATATATTGATCATCCGATTTCTTCTTTCTATTAGGAATCGTTTAATCAACACTTTTAACTCACTACTTATTATAGCTTCTTCAAATTGATTAAGTATATTGTCGATTACATTATCGGTTAAATCATTCTGAAGTTTAAGAACAAATTCATTGCTTTCTAGATAAAATTTATCTACAACACATTCAAACAAATCAAGATGTCTTGGCTTCTTATTGTTCTCCCAACCAATTAATGACTTTGATTTCCCATAAACTAACGATTCAAATTGCTGAACATTAGATAATATTGAGGAAATCTTTTCAAGATTAACATAGCAACATAATGATGAGCCATTATCATATACAGGAGATATTCTTAATTCACCTGTTTCTAAAGACTTAATCACTGCCCAGTTACTGTGATGTCTATCACTATTACCAATTAAACAATCAAACATGGGTATCTTTAAAAACTGACTTTTTAAATCTCCAAACCCATCTAGCGAACGCATAATCATTTGAATTGAATATATCACTCCAGATTCTGAATCCTCAAACCGGTCGCCGTCATAATTGGGATAATACTTTGATATATATTGTATACCCTCAATTAACTCTTCACTATCATCAAGTAGCATATAGCTCATTGAGCCTCTTCTTCCATCAAAAGTACCAATATCTACACTAGCAGACTGCAAACCTAAAATAACAGCAATTTCTGCTGCTAACTTTTCGGCCCAATATTCGCCAGTTATTGTATTGTCACTTTTTGTCTTTGGAAATTTAAAAATCCCACGTCTATTAGACTCTACATCCAATAACCAATGCTTCTCACTTGCACCACTACCATATGGACTTTCTTCATCAATTATCCAATTATCAAAATTAACTAATGGATACATTTTACCACCTTAAGTCACTGTATACTTATGTATAATATCATTTTTGAATATCTATGTATAGGCTAGCCTATACATAGATATTCGGAGAAAGTCTCTCAAATCCTCTTTTTTTAATACTTAATTCTTTCAATTAATTATAAAACCGCATCACTTATGATACGCATGACCATTCATAATCCTATAAGCCCGATACACCTGCTCCACCAACACCACCTTCATCAACTGGTGTGGAAAGGTCATCTTGGAAAATGACAACTTGAAATTCGATCGTTTCAAGACTTTATCAGCCAGTCCGAGGCTACCACCAATCACGAAGGCAAGATCACTTTTGCCACTGAGCGCAAGGCTATTCATCTTATCCGCCAGTTCTTCCGAAGATAATTGTTTGCCTTCTATCGCAAGGGCAATGACATAATCGCCATCCTTGATTTTCGAGAGGATTCGGTCCCCCTCTTTGTCTTTGACCTGGATCATCTCCTTATCGGAAAGACTTTCAGGACATTTTTCATCACTGACCTCTATTTCTTCTAGCTTACAGTATGCACCAAGACGTTTTGTATATTCCTTGATGGCATTTACAAAATACTTTTCTTTAATTTTTCCTACGGTAATAATTTTTATTTTCATCTTATTTATCCTTTATATATAATCCCCTGATACCTGTTATGTTATAATAGTTTATCTGAAAAATCGATTGTTGCAAAGGGGAATCGTTGTGAAGTTATTCATCTCTACATTAAAAAAACAATATCGTCAGGCAAATCTTGAAACGCGCGTATTAATAACATCCATGGTGTCTGGTTTATTTCTTTGTTTTTTCTCAACAATATTAAATTATGTCATTGGTTTAGGGAACTTGGCAACACTTACACCTTTTGTGATGGGCCTTGGATACACCTATTTTATTCGCGAAGTTGTTATGAAGGACCGTTATGAATTTGCTGCTTACGGGTCTCTCATCATGCTTACCTTGTTCATATTCCCGACTATATGGATGAGCAATGCCGGTATTAGAGGATCCATCCCCTTCTACTATGTGTTCATGATTTTCCTGTCTGCTGTTGTCCTAAATAATCTTAAGTATAAATGGATCTTTTTATTGCAATTAGGGGTACTTGGCGTGCTTATCTTTATAGATAATGCCATGCCATTGATGATTGCCCCATACAGTTCAGCAACAGCACAGATGATCGATATGACACTGTCACTATTTATCATTATCGGCCTTGTCTATGTTTTGCTGCGCTACATCATGAAAGAATACCACCAAACCATTGTTGAATTACAAGAAGCACATACCGAGTTAGAAGTCATCAACCGTTATTTGAAACATTCCTCCGTTACGGACGAGTTAACAGCTCTCCACAATCGTCGTTATATCATGGAACAACTATCAAAGGGGCTGGAGGGCTCGACATTTACCCCCTCTACACTCATCATGATTGATATAGACCACTTCAAGTCCATCAACGATAAATTCGGTCACAACACTGGTGACTTAGTCCTTAAAACCATTAGTGATTTATTCAAAGAGAACCTTTCGATAGGAAGCCATTTGGCCCGTATTGGCGGAGAAGAATTTTTGATTTACATGGAAGGTCTGACAGAGAGTGCTTGTATAGAAATCGCCGAAGGCTTGAGAACAGCAGTTGAAAAGTATGATTTTGGCATAAAAGGCTTATCCGTTACAATAAGTGCTGGCATCTACACGCCAACAAATCAAGACACTGTTGAAACCTCATTGAAGCATGTCGACACGGCATTATACACCGCTAAAAATGAGGGGCGCAATCAAATATCGATTTATAAGACGTCCTATTCATCATGACTATAGACGTCTTTTTCATTTTTACGGACCTGAATTATACCACATGCTATTATAAACGTTTCAACATCCGTATATCACTGTGCCATCGCCCTTGATAATAAACAAAGTTGTCAATGACATCAATTATTTCATAGCCTAATGATCGATAAAGCCCAATGGCCCGTCTATTATATTCAAACACACCAAGCTCCACAACAGCACACCCCAGTGCTTTACATTGTATCTCGAGATCTTCCATCATCTGTTGCCCTACACCCTTGCCCCAGTACGATTTATCCCCTATAACAATGCCAATCCAAGCAGTCTTATCAGTTTTATGGACGCGATGCTCGAAATCCGTGTCAATTGAATAGGTTCCAATCAACTTATCTTTGTCATAAGCTAAATATATATGTTTTGTCTTGTTTTCGTGAGCATGATACATCAACTCCTCTCCCGACACCCCCGCATCATCCCCTTCGTTCATGCCGGGTGTAATAAAAGGCCTTATATCGGAATCATTATCCCATGCTGCGAGTCGATCAAATAATTCTCTGTTTGTATAATCATCTAATTTTTCAATTCTTATATTCATCTATACCACCCCACTAAACGGTATTCTATATTTTATTTATAACCATTCTGGCAATCATAAAACCCATAAAAGCTCAGTCCGAAGCCCTATGGATTTATTTACTTCAATGGTAATGCAATCAATTTCGCTCCCTTTATTTTTCAGAAAATAATAAAGCCCCCAGTTCATTACGAACTGAGGGCTTTGTGATTTTATTATTATGCAACTGCGATTTCTTCAGGTGTTTCTCCCATATCATCCATTGGCTTAATACGTCTCATCCAATAAACAAAAGGTGTATCTACGATACTTGTCATTATCTTAATCACATACGAGAACCAGAATATTTCCATTACAACATCAAACGGCATAACACCCGTAAATGCGATGAATGTAAAAATTGCTGTATCCACTGCTTGACTCAACAATGTACTCCCGTTATTTCGGATCCATAACTGGCTTTTCGATCCGTACTTACTTTTAATTTTATCAAATAAGTACACATCAAAAGTCTGACTAATTAAGTAAGCTACTAATGAACCCAAAGTTATCCTCGGTAATAACGAGAATAATGTTTCCAATGACCCTTGAGCGAAATCATAACTATTTGGTGTAAATACAAGGGCTACCTGTGTGATTAATGTAAATGCAACCATCATCATAAAACCAATGTAAACAGCCTTTTGTGCTTTCTTCCGACCGTACTTTTCATTAATCAAATCTGTCGCCAGGAATATACTGCCATACATGATGTTTCCAAGTGTTGCGCTGATACCAAACAGGTCAACCATCTTAACCACCTGAATGTTTGCCGCAACAATGGCAAATCCAATCCAAACATAAAGGCCTAGTAGACCAAACATTTTATAAATCCCTACTAATAAACCAAACTGAACAATAATAAAAATAATCCATAATAACTCGTTACTCATTGTCTCCTCCTACTCCAAAATCCGTATTGTGCCAAAGAACCTCAATTGAAGGGTTCTCTTCTAAATAGGCATACTTCTTTTCAAACCATTTGATCAATGCAGGGTCACTCTTGATTTCAGTCGAATTATCAACATACACATTGACGCATCCGCGCTCAAAATATGTTTCCAACTGATCAATATCCCTGTCGATCATTTCCTTGGTTTGTCCCTGAATGCCAACCATCAAACATACCGATGAAAAATAACTGGCCATCTCTTTTGGCTCATGAGGCGGAATCCCTTTTTTTAAAACGGTTTCTCTAAACCCATGATCAAAAGACTCAATACCGCATTTGAAGACAATTTTTGCATTAAAAAAGTTCCGAATTTCATCCAACCGGTTACGATACAAATAATGACTCTCAAAATACAGCGTTTCAATGGCTTTCTCATCTACTATATTTTTAATGTCTTTAAGAGTCTCGGTTGGTAATTCGAAACAACTACCTGAATTGATTATTTCTAATTGTTTGTGTGTGCCCTTCACAGACTGAAGGACTTCTTTGTTTAACTCAACAATTGATTGTACATCAGTTGAGTTATCATGAATATAATCGCAAAAAGAACATTTGCCCCATACACAGGGTGTCGATTTTAACAACACGATTTCTCGCGCATTCTTTTTGTCGATGATACTATATCTTTGAATAGACATACGCATCAACTCCTTGTTTTTTATAGTGGGTACCAAGTAAACACTCTTAAAGACGATATTTAGTATATCACATAGAAGACTATAAATAAAGAAAAAGAAGCTTTGTCAATCGAACAGAACTTGAGTAGACTGAAAATTCTTGCTTCTATTGTATATTCATGTTAGACTTATGTTATATTTTGGAGGAAAAATGGTAGAGAATCAATTTGCAAAATCAACAATGTTAAATAGATTACCTTACGCATTATTTACTAGAACTGGGTCAATAGTGTGTGCATGGAATAATCTAATTTGATATTGGTAAATTTTGTAAGTTGCTTATAGATATAATGTTGATACTTTATCAGGCAGTGGCCTGATTTTTTTGAGCCTACAACTTACGTAGGCTTTTACTATTTTTTGAACTTATTAGGAGAATTATTATGAATTTAAAATCAAACATAAAAAAAGACTACCTCTACCTCTTCCTCTCTACTGCAGGTTTATCAAACGCCATTTGGGTGTTGTACCTGGCTTATAAGGGAATGAGCCTTGTAGAAATAGGATTACTGGAATCCATTTTTCACTTTACGTCATTTGCCATGGAGTTACCAACAGGCATTGTAGCCGATCACTTTGGCAGAAAAACCTCTCGAATCATCGGTCGCGTAATGGCATGTATCTCGACCCTTATCATGATAGGGTCTGGAAGCTTCCTTGGATTTGCGATTGCTTTTGTTATTCAAGCACTGTCTTATAATCTAGAATCCGGCGCTGGAGATGCTTTAATATATGACACGCTACTCAATCTCAATGAAGAAAAAGACTACATGAAAATCAAAGGAAGACAAGAATGGTCCTACCAAACCGCTTCTGTATTTGGATTACTCGTCGGTGGTTATACAGCGACCTACAGTTATGAACTGGCATATATCATAACACTTGGCATTAACGCACTGGCCCTTGTTCAATCCTTTAGTTTTGTGGAACCAACCATCTATCAAGAGGTTAAAGACCAACCGCTCAGTTTGATTGGTCACTTAAAAAATAGTGTGACGGTCATTCATGACAACAGGCAAATATTATCTTATGTATTCTTTATTGAGAGTTTTTCTGTGCTCTATACATCAATTTATTTCTATATCCAGAATTTCTTTAAAAGTAGTGGTCACAATGAGTTTTGGATTGGATCCGTTATCGCCATCGCTTCGCTGGCAAGTTTATTGACGTCGACAAAAGCCTATAAAATTGAAAAATACCTGGGTAAAGAACGATTGATCTATCTATCAGGTGCAGTTGCGTTATTTCTCTTTGGAATCGTTGCATTTACAAGACTTGATACGATTGCCTTTATCTGTTTATCCATGGTGGAAAGTTTATTGTTTGTTGTCTTTTCAGATTATATCAACCAGTTGATACCATCAGAAAGCCGTGCGACCTTGCTGTCTTTTAAAGCAATGATGTTCAGCGTCATGATGATTGTATTCTTCCCAATTATTGGATGGATTGCAGATCACTTCGGATTTGATAGTGCTTTTCAATGTGTATTTGTCGTTTCTATTCCAGTTATGGTCTATACAGGTTACAAGCTGCATAAGCACGTTAGGAACATATAATCAACACCATATAATAAGCCCTGTCTACTCTAGATAGACAGGGCTTTTAAAATATTATTAGTCTTTATTGATGTTTACATCTAAATGTGGATATGGAATGTTGATATTTGCTTCATCAAAGGCATCTTTTACCTGCTCAAGAAGATCAAAATGGACAGTCCAGTAATCCGATGCATCACACCATACGCGAACCGTAAATTCTACAGCGCTGTCGCCGTGTGCAGACATACGAACAAATGGTTCCGGATTTGTTACAATTAAGTCATGTGCAGCAATGACTTCATTCAGTATTGCTTTTACTTCACTTGTCGACGATTCATACCCTACACCAAACACCAAATCCACTCGACGCATTTTATTCGCTGAATAGTTAGTGATACTGCCATTGGATAAAATACCATTTGGTATCACAATTTCCTTGTTATCAACTGTCGTAATATACGTATAGAAGATTGTGATTTTTGATACAACGCCCATATGACCACCACCATCGATGAAATCATCCACGACAAATGGTTTTAAAACTAGAATCAAAACACCACCGGCAAAGTTCGATAAACTCCCTTGAAGCGCAAGGCCTATCGCAAGACCCATGGCACCGATCAAGGCAACAAAAGTTGTCATCTTGACACCCAACATACTCGCAACCGTTACCAATAATAATACTTTTAAGGCCATGCGGATAAGTGATTCCAAGAATAAGCGGACTGTCTTGTCCATCTCGCTCTTCAATAATGCTTTATCGATTATCTTTACTAAGTATTTGATGACTCTTAAACCAACGTAAAGGACTATCAACGCATATAGTGCGGTTAAGCCCATTTGATAACCCAGATTCAATAAATTGTCTAACATAAATGTCCTCCCTTTCAATAATGCTATATACCCATAATATCACCGAATTCACAAAATGCATACATTATTTGACTATCCACACAGCATTAGGGTATAACTATAGTAACACTCGACAGGAGGGATTCTATGTTCAAACACATTCCAAATATGCTCACAATCCTAAGACTTATACTTGTGCCGATATTTGCAATCGTTTATTTTTCTGATAACCCACAGGCCAGGTTTATCGCCTTAGGTATTTTTATTTTTGCAGGTATAACAGACGTCCTTGATGGTTATATTGCAAGGCGATATGACTTAACTTCAATTATTGGAACGGCTCTCGATCCGTTGGCGGACAAACTGATGTTGCTAACAACGCTGACATGTCTTTATATCTCTGGATACTTGCCTTTCATTATCTTGGCAATCATGTACCTAAAAGAATTCACTCTGATGATTGCAGGGATTGTTATGTATTTTCATAAGGAAAAAATCGTTACACCGTCAAATATATTCGGTAAGTTAGCTACTGTTATCTTTTCTATTGCAGTCATATTAACGATTATCAAACCTACCGGCTCTCTCCATATCATTCTTCTGTATGGTGCACTGGTTTTTAAACTAACGGCCTTCGGTAGTTACATCATTCATTTTTTCAAACATACAAAAAAAATAATGAACTGATTACAAAAGTAAGCAGTTCATTTTTTATTCTTATTCCGCTGTGAATTGATCCACTAAATCATTCAAATAATCTTTTTCCATATATCCTGGAACCCCACCTAATAAAATACCCTCAGGTGTAATAAAATACGTTGTTGGTGTACCCGACACCATGTATGCAGTAGCAACATCGCCAACACTATCCATCAACACAGGCATTGTATATCCTGTAGCATCAATAAAGCTTTTTACCTCTTCAGTGTCTTGAGCAATATCCACTGCTAGAACAACCACATTATCATTGTTATCCATCACTTCTTGTAAATGTGGTAATTCTTTTACACAGTAACTTCACCAGGTCGTCCAGAAATTAAGGAGAACTAAATTCCCTCTATAATCACTGAGCTGCACGACTTCTCCATCTAGTGTCTTAAGCGCAAAATCTGGCGCAAGTTGGTCTTTCTCAAGCTGTGCGCCTGGATCCAACATGCCTAGTGTAATTTCTTTTTCATCAGTAGTTGCTGGTTCCTCAACTGTACTAACATTCTCAGCAACAGCTTCTTCTGCAACAGCTTCTTCCACTACCGGCTCTGGTACAGCTTGTTCCACTTCATCGGTAACATTGGAACTTGTACATCCAGCCACTACTAAAACTGTCATCAGCATCAACACTGATAAAATCCATTTGTTCCATTTCATGCAGTTCAACTCCCTTCTATTATATTAATAATTGACTCAGTAAAATAACCTTGTCAAATAAAATCAATAATCCAAATACAATCAAAATGATCCCTGTAATCTTGGGAAACCACTTTGCACCATTTTCTATACGATCCAATAATCTGTTGAATCCATTCATGAACATGGCTGATAACATAAACGGTATGGCCATCCCAATGGAGTAAATCCCCAAAAGATAAACGCCTTGACCAACAGTCTCACTTGTCCCTGCATATATCAAAATTGATGCTAACACAGGTCCAAAACAAGGTGTCCATCCCGCGGCAAAAGCTATACCCATAATATAAGCACCGCCATTTCCTCGGATGTTGATTGGAAATTGCATTCTATTTTCTTTTTTAAGAACTTTCGCTTTTAGTATGCCGACCATGTTTAATCCAAAAAGTACAATCACAACGCCACTAACCTTTGAAAAAACACTTCTATATTTTATGAAAAATTTTCCAAGCACACTTGCTGAAGTACCCATTATCATAAATATTGTTGTAAATCCTAGAATAAAAAACAATGTCCTGCGCATCATCATTTGCCGTGTTGGATCACCAGACTCATCACCATAACCAGATATATACATAATGTATGCTGGAACAAGCGGCAAGATACACGGTGAAAAAAAAGACAACAGACCTGCGATAAAAGCCATTGTTGTTGAAACTTCTTGTGCAAACAAAAACATTCCCCCTTTAAATGTATTATACACAACTTGTCGCCGTCTTTAACATCTAATGAGAAATGTTATCATTTTGTTCACATATATTGTTGTCCACCTATTCTAGCGGCTTCAAATTCTCATCACCTGTCAAATTTTTAATCATCTGAACCAGCAAGTCGATTTCCATGTCAATATCCTTCAAACTTACCACTTCACTTGGCGAATGCATATATCGTAGTGGCAATGAAACAAGGGCCACTGGTACGCCATTGCCTGAAAATCTAATTTTATCAGCATCTGTCCCAGTTGTACGCGGTGTCACTTCGTATTGAAGAACAATTTCAGCTTGACTGGCAGCCGACTTTAATAAACCATTGATCTTATGATTTATTTGTGAGCCTTTAGAGAGTACTGGTCCACCCTCTAACTTCACATCACCATCTTTTTTTGGATCCAGCCCTGGATAATCCGTAGCAAAGGTTACATCACATGCAATACCCATAGATGGTTTGATATGACTGGCTGCAAAATGTGCACCACCCATATTCGTCTCTTCATTAACGGTGCTGACAGCATAAACACCAACTGATAACTTCTCTGTCGACAACCGCCTAAGGACTTCAGCCACAATAAAGGCACCCGTTCTGTTATCAAGACCCCTACCAACAATACGATCGTTCATCAAGATGTCCATGTCCATGTCATAAATGATATAATCCCCTACTGCTACTTTCTCCTCTAATTCTTCACTCGAAGTAGCCCCACAGTCAATGTAAAGATCTTCTACTTTCACTTCACCTTTTGAGCCACCTTGATGTTCTGCTTTCACACCGACAACACCAAGAATGGTCTCTTTTTCACCTAAAATTCTAACACGCATGCCCAGTGCTAATTTAGGATTGATACCACCAGCCTTGGTTACATAAATTAATCCTTTATCATCTATATGTGTCACCATAAATGCAATTTCATCACAATGGCCTGCCAACATCACTTTGAAGGGTGCTTCCGGATTCAATATACCGATTGCACTACCACTGAAGTCAGTCTCCATTACATCTGCATAAGGGGCTACATATTTCATCCATTTTATTTGGATTGCACGTTCATCTCCTGAGGGAGACGGCGTTTCTATTAACTCTTTTAAAAAGTCTAATTGTTGTTTTTCCATGGTTACCTCCTGTTTTCTTAAGTGTACCTTATAGACCTTAAGATGTACAGGTTAGCTGATAGGAATCAATACAGCACGCACTGGGGCCGCTTCTACCGATCGAATCTTCAGTGGCAGTGCAATCAACTTATAGATGCCCTGTTCAACATCATGCAATCGTAAGCCTTCCAATATAAAGGCCCCTGACTGAAACAGCAAGCGATGGGATTCGTGATTTGCTTGTCCCCGCTCGATGCCTAAACCATCAATCCCGACACCATTTAACTCAAGAGTCGCCAAATAGGCTGCCCCATCCTTTGTTAAATACACAAACTCATCTTCAAAGGCATCCGATGCAGAATTTCGGGTCTTAAATAGAATCGTGTCCCCTGGCCGAATGGTATAGTTCATCAAATCCTCGGCTGTGATAGCACTGTGTACCCAAGTCAGATCCAAAACTATACACGTCGTCACAAATCGTGACAGGTCATAGCCTTCCATAGTATCGCCATCCTCAAGCATATGAAGCGGTGCATCAATATGACTGCCTGTATGTAAATTGATCGTCAGGAGCGTCTCATAACCACCATGTACCTTATGACGATTAATGCCTTCAATTGCAGGCCGCTTTTCCTCCTTGTTTTTATAGACCTGCATTTCCTCATGAATTTCCATTGAGATATCAATTACCTTCATCAAAATGACCACCACACTTTCTCTTCATTTTCAATTAGCCGGCTGAAAGCTTCCGGACCATCCGAGCCACTTTCATACATATGCATTAAACTTCTTTTTTGTAGACAACATATTGATGTTAACTGGTCAATAAACTGCCACGATGCTTCGACTTCATCCCATCTTGTAAATAAAGAAGCATCTCCTTGAATACCATCTAATATCAGTCTTTCGTATGCCTCAGGTGAACGATAATTGATGTCACAATTGTGGCAGTAATCCGAGCTTGCTGGTACCATCTTATTGAGATGACCCGGCTCTTTTATATTGAACCGCAAATAAATCCCTTCAAATGGTTGGATTCGAATGCCTAATATGTTTGCCTGTTGAGCGCCACCAAAAAAGGGATCTCCGCTGCCATTACTTTTAAATTCAACCGTCACGTAGGCTTCTTTTTTTTCAAGGCGCTTCCCTGTTTTAATATAGATCGGCACACCTTGCCATCTTGAGCTGTCTATATAGACTTTCAATCCTACAAATGTTTCTGTCGTTGATACCGGTGACACACCTATTTCTTCTGTATAGCTCCTCACTTCATCATTCCCTTCATATTGACCAAACACAACTTGTTCTTTAATATGTGTCTCATCGAATGGCTTCAGTGACTTAAGCATTTTAACTTTCTCATTTCGTATGTTTTCTGGATCAAAAGAACTTGGCCGATCCATGGTCAGAAGTGCGACCATTTGAAACAAATGATTTTGGACCATATCCCTTAGGGCACCTGACTGATCATAATAGGGACCACGTCCCTCTATTCCAATGTTCTCACTTACCGTTAGCTGGATGTTATCGATGCTTTCCCTATTCCATAATTTTTCAAATAGTATGTTTGAAAACCTAATATATATAATGTTTTGAAGCATCTCCTTGCCTAAATAGTGATCTATCCTATAAATATTCTTTTCACCTACTGCATCACATAGGATTTGATTTAACTTCTTGGCAGATTCCAGATCATAGCCAAAGGGTTTTTCAATCATAATTCTTTGCCAACTATTCTGTTGATGCAACATGCCAACTTCCCGTAAATGCCTTGATATGATTTCAAAGTATTTCGGCGCTGTTGCAAAATAAAACAATCGATTGCCACCGATACTACGACTATAATCGATAGCTTCCAAAGAAATATTCAAGCGTCTATACCCCTCTTGATCATCAAAAGACAACTGATAATAATGTGTTCTTTCTTTAAGAGTAAATGCTTTTTCTATACGGCGACCTATTTCTTCACAATAACTGTCTGTCGTAAAAGGTTTTCTACCAACTGCAACAACTTCAAAATTACTTGGGAGACGACCTTCTTCCTCTAAATTCATTAAAGCCGGCAATAATTTTCTATAGGCTAAATCTCCGGTGCCCCCAAAGATGACTATTATCGCTTTATTGTTTATCATTTTCTCACCTACCGTTTATGAATGGCGTGACCACCAAATTGATTACGCTGTGCTGCAACAACTTTACCCGAGTAAGAGTCTTTTCGCTTACTGCGATATCGCTCATTGAGTGCGGTCATAATCACTGGTACCGGTACCTTTAGTTCAAGAGCTGTTTCTACAGTCCACAGTCCTTCACCAGAAGCATCAACAATTGAGTCGATTTCTTCAAGGCGTCCACTCTCCTTAAATGCGCGCTCTGTCATCTCCATCAAGTAGCCTGCTATTATAGAACCATTGTTCCAAACTCTAGATACGGCTTCAAAATCCAAATCAAACTCACTGGCTTGAAGAACTTCAAATCCTTCTCCAATAGCTTGCATCATGCCGTATTCAATACCATTGTGCACCATCTTAACAAAATGGCCTGCCCCAGGTGCCCCCATATAAGAAACCCCATCCGGTACACATATGCTTTTAAGGATTGGCAACAACTGCTCCACTGTTTCGCGCTCACCTCCGACCATCATACATGCACCGTTACGTGCACCCTCAACACCACCGCTAGTTCCAATGTCGACAAACTGAACACCGATTGACTTCAATCGATGATATCGATCAATAGATGTTTTATAGAATGAATTGCCACCATCTATAATAATATCTCCCTGTCTTAAGTGAGGTATTAATTGCTCTATCATATCATCGACAGGTTTGCCTTGAGGCACCATCAACCAATACACCTTATGTCCTTCCAACCGTTGAACCAACTCTTCTATATTAAGGACTACCGATAGCCCATTTACTTCAAGTTGTCGTGCTTTCTCAGGAGATCGGTTATAACCAGTAATGTCCCAATTATTATCCTTAAGGTTAAAAGCTAAATTCCCACCCATTTTTCCTAATCCAATCAATCCTATCGATATTTTATCCATATGATCCATCCTTTCTTTGTATGTAGTTTTACCCATAAAAAGAGAATACCAACCATAGATATTAATGCCTCTTAACACAAGCAAACCGCTTGCGAAGCAAAAAAAAAAGACGACACACTTGTGTCATCTCTTAAGCATACTTACTCATTAAAATTTATTCTTGAAAAATACGCGCTGATTACTTCTAAAACTTTAAGGTCCTCACTTGAATAAGCATAAGGCTCACAACTTTGAACCGTTAAAATACCCTTTACTTGACCGTTTGATATTATAGGAACATATATCCCTGATTGTATAGCGTCATAAGCATTTTTTAATTTGTAATCTTTCATCGGCTCGCTAATCATTTCAGCATTTGTCCTGTATAACAGCGATGTTCTTGATTGAATACACTCCTTCATATGGAACTTTTCCGGTCTATTCAAATTCAATACAATATCGTCTTGTACACCGGATTCATCAATAATGTACGCCATTCGAATCGTCTGTTGCTGAGTATCTAGACGTCCAATCGCAATAGATGAAAGTGGCATCATTCGACTCACTTGATCATGCAGCAACACCAATAGATCTCTGCAAGAAGGATCAAATCGAATAGCATTACCAATGGTAACCGCTAAATCTAGCCGTTTATAGGACTTCTTCAAATTCTCATGACCCACCAAGACTTTACGATGCTCCTCATCGACATATGCCTTTGCTTCTTTCAATTGATGGAACTGTATTTTTTGTACGATATAGTCACTTCGCAACTTCTTTGATTGATTATCTACTTCGAATACTTTTTGACTAAAGCGTTCGTAATACACTACTGCTTCATCCAATTTATCCAACTTCTTATATAAAGATACCAGTTGGTCACAGTAATAAATTTCATCTTCGCCATAGTCACTATCTGCTGCTAATTGACAGCCTTTCGAATAAGACTCTATGGCTTCGTATTTTTTATCTAAGGCCTTATAACAGTCACCCAAATATCTATAGGCGTCTAATTTTGACCGAATCAAGTTTAATGTATCAATATGATTCAGATACTGCTCGTAATTATCGATCGCCTCTTGATAATAACCATACCCTTTTAGGTAAAATGCTTTCGAAAATAGATATTTTGACTGGACATACTGATTACTCGTTTTTGAATAAAGTCCTTCAAGGACCTTAAGATAAACCTCGGCTTTATCAAACCGCTCTAGTTCACTGTACGACACCACCAAATTATCCAGGGCGTAGCTACATAGATCTTCATCCTCAGAACCTAATGTTAAGCGCCCTATTTCATAAGCCTCCAGATAATAGGCAATGGCACGATTGTGATCGCCTAAACGCCTAAACACCTCACCCATGTTGTTGAGAATCATCGACATTTGATAATTATCCTCAGATTGTTGAGCAACTGAAAGTCCGACATTTAATTGATCAATCGCCTGAGCATAACATCCCGTTCGGATACATTCCAATCCCATCAAATTATGGAATCGTACAACAAAAGCCTCTTCTGATGGTGAAATCATCTGAAGGGCTTCATTTAAGTAGTCACTTTTATTCTCTTTTTTTCCATAGTAAAAACCAATGTATATGAAATACATTGCCTTAGCCATACTATTTTTGTCATTCAATTCTTCTGCAAGATCATAAGCAGGTTGCCCTAAACTTGCAGATTTATAAACATTTTTATCCTTTATTTTTTCAGCTTGAGCCAATAGCTCTGCCAATAGTAGGCGCTTCTCTTTGTTCTTATGCATACCCTTGTCCCCCATGACGTAGTATTTATTTGATTACATATAAGCCGCCTATTTTATCTCTATAAGTCATGTCCAGCATAACATCATTACCAACCTTAATCCCTTCACTTTCCATGATAGATTTTACCGTTTCGTATGCCAGGTCTGGAAAATTGTTTTCTCTACTTAAGTGGCCCAGCAAAATATTCCTCGCTTTGCCATTTCTTACGATGTCACAAGCAATTTCTCCTGAGGCTTCATTGGATAAATGACCTACTCCACTTAATATACGTCGTTTTAGATAATAGGGATAACTACCCATCTGTAACATTTCAACATCGTGGTTTGCTTCCAACATCACTAAATCACAACTTCTAATTTCCGTCAAAATTTCTTCTGTGTAATGACCTAAATCCGTAATGACACCTATTTTACCTGTACCATTCTCAAAAGTATACCCCACTGGATCATTTGCATCGTGAGCAACAGAATATGCTTTCACTTGAATATCTTTTATTTGAAAAATCTCATCGTTTTTTATGAGATTTACTTTTTCACTATCTATTTTACCAATTTTTTCAGACATACCCTTCCAAGTACCTTCTGTAGCATATATGGGAACACCATAGCGACGCATAAGCACGCCGATACCTTTGATATGATCTGAATGTTCATGCGTTATAACAATGCCATCAAGGTCATTTGGATCAACACCTATGCCCTCTAGTCCTGCTTTTATATACTTACCACTTAATCCTGCATCTAACAAAATTTTTGTTGTTTTATTACCAATATATTGGGAATTTCCGCTACTCCCACTTGCAAGTGAACAAAAACTAATCACTTTTACATCCTTTCTCTTCTAGGCTATCATCAATGTTATTTTACCTCTTTACAGCTTCAATGTAAATTATGCGCCCATCTGAAAATGTAATTCGCCAATAGGGGAACACGTCTCCAGATTTTATATATGAGAACAATATATTATCATCTAATCGATATCCTAATTCCATCTTTTCAATAACCATTGTTTCACCATAGGTAATCGTTTCATTATACGCTCGTTCAATAACCTTAAACAGTGCCTCGCTCGGAGGAATGATCTCTTTGTTTATATCTCTTTCCAAAACGCTTTGAAACCACTTTCTAGAAAATCTTACAACTTGATCATCATAGATTTCAAGGGTCATATAAGTTTCATCCAAAAAGAATCCATCGTAAAACTGTTTGTAAGTAACCACCAAAAACTCGCCTTGTTGATCAACACGCCAAGGTGTTTCAGGTATGTCATATCCATACTTGCGCAAAAAGGCTACTGCCACTTCTTTGGCAGATCCTTCTGTTGCATTGTTCTCTTCGTCTAGTGGTACCGTATAATAATATTTAAGTGACGTATCATTCTCTACTTTTACTGCTTCCTCACCTAAAATTGCAAATCCATCTAAAACTTCATACCCTTCATCCAAGAATTTTTTTGCGTCTTCTTCCAATTGATATGTTTCATACGAAACAGTCACTGAAGGCATATATTCCTTGTAACTCTCCATCGTCACATCAACAGAAATATTCCGTTCTGCCAATAATGCCGCTACTTCATCAAATACTTCTTGCTCAACTGGCAGTTCTTTTGTATAAGCCGTCGTGCTGATATATAAACTATAGCCTAATATTAAGTTGATGATAACAAATGTGACGATTAACACCGTCTTTATTTTTGACCAATCCATCGTCTCTTCCTATCTCTTTGAAATTTCCATTGGCTGTGTTTTTACAATCTTTTCCGTCATTAAAATATCTCCCGTATAAACGTGGAAATAATACACTGTATTAGCAATTTCCAATCGCCATGCAGGAATCAATCGTTCATCATCTAATGCTGAGTCCAAATAATAATACAATTCTACATTGTTCAAACTTTGCATAATGCTCAGTACATAAGTGCTCATTTGCCACTGGGCATCCCTGTCGGCAAACCTCATGTTATTATCTTCATTGAAATTTTTACTGATAATGTCAAAATTCTCGTTGATTAACGCGTCCACATACATTGGACCTTCACTCCAAATTTCAGAGGCATCAATAGATTTCACGTAGCGACGCACATTTTTTGTGAATTCCGTTACGACATCATTGCTTATCTCAACAGAAATCGCGTGACCATCTTGCATGCTTTTCGTGTAAACATTCAGTTCTCTGACACGATAATCAAAATAATAAGTCTTCACGTTGTAGGTATCATCTATCGATTCCTTGTAATCAGACAAATACAATGATTTAGGTGTGTTACCGTAACCATCTGCAAACTCAAGAGCGATTTCAAGACCTTCCCTAAAAGTCACAGCTTCTGTATCTTTGGTCGTTTCCAACTTCTCTTGGTATGTTATTTTACCATCGATGCCAAGGCGCAAGGCCTTATCCCCGTAACCGTAAATATATGTTTGGGAGCCATCGATTTCTTCAAGCCGCTTAATAAAATCAGTACTATTGCCAAAGGCCTTAATCAAAAATGTTTTCACTTCACTGTTTTGACGATCCGCCAAGGCGTCAATTTCCTTTGTCACCTTTACAAACGGAATGGCATTAACGGATGTAATCGGTATAATTTCTTCATTGTGGAAAGTCTGTACCTCATCTTCTTTCAATGCTTTGAAATTAATTAAATTATCCACTCTTCTGTATTCCGTAAAACTGTCATTGTTCTTATTGTTAATAATCTTTGTAATCCGGTCATCTTCAACAGGACTTTTTAAATAAAAATATTTTCTCTCAGTAAGGTTTGCCAAGTATAAACGATTTTGCTGAGAAGATGAAATAATAATTTCCTCAATCGGGGTGTTTAAAATCTCATGAAATCCTTGGCCCACACCGTATACTTCCCCTAAAGTATTCAAAGAAATTGGAAAAGGCATACGCATTTGTACCGATCGTGTCTTTTCGATAGCACGAAACTCCTCCTCATCATCGATAACCACTAAATCCAACGGGCTAAGATAAGCAGGCAATAATTCTGATGTAATATTCCATATGGCTTCCCTTGTATCCTCTGAATAAACCCCTGTATACGAGCCACCCCCAAAACCTATTACAAAGTCTTGGGGGTAAATTATACGTTCAATATTTGGATTACTCTTGCTTATGCTCACTTCATTAGCTGTTGCATAGAGAGAATCCGGGGTTTTTGAATCCAAGAGATTTTTCGTCATGACAATGGTCAGTAAAATTAAACCGACCAGCAGCACTGACTTCAAATACTCTTTGTTCATAGTGCCTCCACCTATTTATATTATTCACTCTTTGTTTCGCTGTCGTTTAATACGTTTTGTAATATATCTGTCGTACGTTCTTTGATCTTGTCTTCCTTCAGCTCTTTTACCGCGAACTTTCTTAGTTCAACAACATCATCTTCACTTGTAAAAATCAGTTTGTAATCACCAGGTTTTATATCTTCAACAACGGTTCTATAAAATGGTACAACACCATCTAAGGCCACTTCTTCTGGTCCCAAAACAGTTACTTCAAATATACTTTCATAAACCGGTTTCATTTCTGAATAAATATAATTCATCTCAAGCATGGCTTTCAATGAATTCTTATATTCCTGTACAACTTCCTGCTCATAGTAGCTCAGTGTCTCAGGAACAATAATCGCTTCTTCGGTTGAAAATAAATCTTTGTATCGATCATAAGATCTTAAAAATTCTTCTTCAGCACTTTGCTTTTCCTTAAGTGTATCCAAGTAAGATTCTGCAATTGCACGTCTTTCATCTTCTTCATAAGAATCACTTATTTCATAAGGTATTTCCAAGTCTGATAAATCAATGTTTTCTACATCTGCTACAGGTAGCACAGGCATCATATAAGCCGATACATCTTCTAAAGACGAAATCTCATCACGAATGACAGCATCTGTAATGTTCGGTTCTATACGTACAAGAGTCATTTCCAAAGGAATTTCCTCATATATTCTAATGTTGATCAGCAAGTTTTTCGTGATAACCTCATTGTTCTTCCCAAATGTTGGCTCCACTACCTCAAATGCCTTATCCGAATTATATGCAAACGCCGGCAGCATCATCGCACAGATTAAAATTAATCCGATCAGCAGTGCTGCAAATTTCCTAAACATCTCATTTTCCTCCTAAAATATATACAATACTTTATGTTACTAATATCATTATACCTCAGGAATATTACAGACGTATTACACAGGGTTTAAAAGAGAATTACACCTTCAAATCTTCGGATGGTTCAAGTGGTAAATAAAGGGTCATCGTCGTTCCATTATCAACAACGGATTGTACGTCTATCTCACCACCATGGGATTCAACGATTTCCCTTGCAATGGATAGGCCAAGACCAGTGCCCCCCATTTCTCTCGATCTTGCTTTATCGACACGATAGAAACGATCAAAGACAAAAGGAATGTCCTTCATCGGAATTCCCATTCCAGTATCAGTAATTGCAATCACAGCATACTGATCCTCTTCTCTAAGTTCAACAGTGACGCTGCCATACTCCGGTGTATATTTAATTGCGTTACTCATAATATTCAAGACAACTTGTTCAATACGATCATGGTCAAAATAGCCAACCATTTTTTCAATACCTGATTCAAACGTAAAGGTCTGAGATTTTTGAGCAGCCGTTACCTTCAACTTCATCATAGTCTTATTTAATAAATCAACATAGTCATTATATTCCTTATCAAACACAACCTTTTTCGCATCAAAATTAGACAATTGTAACAAGTCTCGAACAAGTCTTGTCATACGATCTGCTTCAGAATTAACCACGCCTAAGAATTGACGCTGCATATCCACATCGTCTACCATCCCATCAAGAATCGTTTCTGTATAACTCTTGATACTCGTCAGTGGTGTTTTCAATTCGTGGGATACATTAGCAACAAAATCTTTACGTAATTCATCCAATTTTTGTTGTTCTGTAACATCTTGGAATACGTAGACAATACCATCAAATATGCCCCTATCGTTTTTATACGGCGCATAATTAACGCGATAAATAGATTCTTTAAACGAAATAATCTCACTGCCGATCATCATTTCGTTATCCGACTCCAGTATTTTCTTAACTGCTAACTTAGGATCATAAACACTGATAAAAAAATTGAAGTCTTCAATGGTCTCATCATTTAAGTCCAGCATTTCAGAAACTTTCGGATTAAGATGCAAAATTCGGTTATCCTTCGAAACCGCAATCAAACCGTCATCCATATAATTGATGATGGTCTCTAATTTACTCTTCTCACGAGAAATTTCATTAAGCGTTGCATCTAATTGCTTGGTCATGATATTAAACATCTCACCCAGCTTACCTATTTCATCATTGGATTTAACTTCTACCAATTGATCAAAGCGACCATTGGCCATCTGTGATGCTTTCACGGTTATCTCATTAATCGGATCCGTAATGCTCTTTGAAATAATCGAACCGATCATAAACGTAATCAACAAGGCTAAAAACGTTGCCTGAATGATAACATTCATGGAATTGTTCAGGTTATCAAAAACCTCTTTCAAATCGTGACGAATATACAACATCCCCACGACTTTATTATCATTGTACACTGGCAAAACCCTGTCCATCGTTCTTATAATGGTGTTGCCACTTTCAATTTCCTTAGTTGTCGATTCAACACGACCACCAAGACCAGCACGCAATAGAGTAAGATCCAGTATTTCACTTGCACTATGACCGATATTATCCGTAGTGGTTGCGACAATAAAGTCGTTTGCTGCAGCAACAACATAAACTTCCTCACGTAATCCAAGGTTCATTGTGTTGTCTACAAGCATTTGCAATTCTTCGCTATTGCTCAACAAATCCTCATAGGTTTCCAACGTCGGCAACATGATATTTGCCACATTATCTATTTTTTCATCCACACTGTCAAAGTAATAACTCTCATATGATTGCACGATAAAAACACCGGCAACAAGCATGCCGATGAATATCAGAAGCATATATATTACAATGAACTTCCAGCGAATACTACTAAACATTCATTATGTCCTCCTAAAGTAGTAACCAACGCCACGTTTAGTCATAATAAATTTAGGACTGCTTGAATCGTCTTCTACTTTTTCTCTTAAGCGACGAACTGTTACATCAACAGTACGGATATCACCAAAATACTCATAGCCCCAAACATCTTTAAGCAACTGTTCTCTCGTAAATATCTGATTTTCTCTGGTTGCTAAAAACTTTAGCAATTCAAACTCTCTAAGAGTTAATTCAATAATAGATTCATCTTTCTTTACTTCATAACGATCTAAATCGATCACTAGATTACTTGATGTAATGACATTGTTTGCATCCACCGGTACTTCCACATTAAGATCCATACGTCTCAGGTTCGCTTTGACACGGGCAATTAGTTCCCTCATACCAAAAGGCTTTGTAATGTAATCGTCAGCCCCTAATTCTAGACCTAGAACCTTATCAACTTCCTCTTCCTTTGCCGTTAACATGATAATCGGAATGCTAAAAGATTCTCTTACCTTACGACAAACTTGAAAACCATCTAACTTTGGTAACATGACGTCCAACAAAATCAAATCAGGCTGGTACTGATAAACCAACTTTAGTGCTTCATCGCCGTCATAAGCAACTTCAACGTTAAAGCCCTCTTTTACAAGATTAAATTTAATAATATCCGAAATCGGTTTTTCATCATCTACAACAAGAATTTTTTTATTCATCTTCTCACCTCATTAAGAAAAAATTAGCGAGTCTATAGACCCGCTAGAATTTTAGATACGTTCTTGGATTAACTGGTGTACCGTTTTTCTGTATTTCAAAGTGTAAATGCGGCCCAGTACTTACCCCAGTATTCCCACTAGCTGCTATTGTTTGACCTTTAAATACTTTCTCGCCTTTTTTTACATATAACTTAGAGTTATGTGCATAAAGGGTTTTAAGGTTGGCACCATGATCTATGATGACACATTTTCCATAGCCACCCTTTGTTCCAGAAAATATTACTGTGCCACCGTCTGCTGCTTTAACATCATTCCCTATTGAAAGGCCGATATCAATACCATTGTGACGACGTCCCCATCTCCAACCGAATTCCGATGTAACAACACCTCTTGTAATTGGTTTGGCAAAAGTACCTGTTCCCTTCCTAGGTGGTGGATTCTTCGTACCACGGTAGACAACTTTTATGGATGGATCTGACAACACTTCTTCTTCAAGAACCAGTCGTCCGACTTCTATGCCATTTTCATAATAGACTTCAGCATCGACAATGCGTTCACCTTTGACACCTGAAACTTTTGTCTTAAACTCACCTTTGAACATGCTGGCATTATCTTCATATTCGATATCAAATGGAATGGCTTCTGCATACTCAGCCATTTCTACCGTTGACACTGTAATCAGTGGTTTCGGTACTACAAGACTAATTTTCTGTCCAATTTGCAATCTTTCAGGCACCATATCCGGATTCGCCTTGATCAAGTCTGCTACACCCACGTTATAGTAACTGGCAATAACCCAAAAGTTTTCACCTTTTTTGACTTCATGAATCTTTTGTTCGTCTGTCCCTTTTGTAATAAAATACAAGGACTCTTCTGCTGTATCATACGTTGTACAAGTAGCCAATTCTTTTGCTGCAGGTACAACATCAACGGTTTCCTTAAAAAACACATTCACGTATGATTTCTCTTCTTCTTTAAAATTTGCCTTCAATGCATTGAGCACTGTGTAAGCATCATCTCTGGTTCTAAAAAAAGCAATTTCCTTATCGTTGACACTAATGCCAAACCCGGTCAACGAGCCTTGCATATAATGTTTTACGTTGTTTACAATTCCCTTTTCATACGGGGTCATTTTTTCATTTTTTTCCACTGGTTTCTCTATATTTGCAACTGCATCAGTTTGAACACTTTCATTCGCAACACTTTGGGCACTTGAAGATTGTTGGTCCAAAACACTGTTAAAAGACGTACTTAATACGCCAATCAAAACAAAAGCACCAATGATAGCTGCACCCCACTTCCAGTTGGTCTGTGCAAAATCTTTTACTTTCGACATGTAATTTGTACTCCTAGATTTCAATGCTAGATCATAGTGATATGTTCGCTTCTTCTTTTGCACCTTTTTAAATGTTCGGTAAAAAGGATTAATAATCGTTGCAACAGTTTTTGCTATAAAGTCAATTATATTGAATTTGTCCATATTATCTCCTTAGAAATATTTAAATCTACCTGTTGTTTAGTATATCATATTTAGGTGACTTTTATAAAGGATATCAAAAGAATTGTGCTATAATATTATATGCATAAAATGTGTATTTTGTGTGTATAAAACAGTTTATTATATATCTAAAAGGAGGCTGGCATGTTTAGAATTAAAGAGCCAAACCTGGATTTTGGACATACAGCCATTGAAAATATTTTTATCAATGATTTTATGCCCATGGCAAACGGCGTACAGTTAAAAGTCTACTTGACGGGGTACAAATTTGCGAAAGAGAATCCAACAACAATAGAGGTGACTAATGCCACCATTGCAAAACATTTAAACATCCCCTTGAGTGATGTGCTCGCTGCATGGGATTTTTGGGAAAACAAGAATGTCATCGTAAAGCACACCAAGCTGGATGCAGTGGATGTGACGGATTTCGACATTGAGTTCCTGTCACTGATTCAACTCTATATCGACAAGAATCTGGAATCCAAGAAAGTGGTTTCAACAGGCGTCGCACCGTCCCAAACCGTGGAACTTGTCAACGCTTCTCAGGATCCACAGATCAAAGAAATGTTCTATCTCATTGACCAACTGGTTCGAAGAACCTTGGAACCAAATGAGCGCATGCGCATTCTTGATTTGGTACGGGCCTACAATTTTGATACAGCAGTTGTCGTTAGAGCGTTTGAACTGGCTATCGAAGGACGTGGTCAAAAGAGCTTCAATTATGTGAAGGCCATTCTATTGGATTGGTATGACAAAGGGCTACTAACCCTTAAAGATGTCGAGGAAAAATTACTGACTGAAAAAGAGGAGTTTTTACGATATAGAAAAATTTATGCTCTTCTTGGTTATAGTAGTAGATTACCCTCTGCAGGTGATAAAGAAGTTATGAAACGTTGGCTTGATGACTATAAATTCGATTTTGACTTTCTTATGTTTGTCTTAAAGGAGTCCTCAAAAAGAACATCAAATGTCAACATGAATTACTTGGATAAAATTATAATGGATCTTCATACCGAAGGTGTTCAAACCATTGAAGCATATCAAACTTACTTGGAAGCACGACAATCTAAAGACAACAAGAAACCTTATGGAAATGCACCTAAAAAAGCAGGCAACAAATTCCATAATTTCGAACAAGATACCGAGGAGTATACCAATGAAGAACTTGAGAAAATTTTAGGAATTAGAAAGTAGTGGTGACTGATGAATAAAGCAATTATTAATCAAATCATAAAAGAATACGAACAACTACGAGATATGGTTGAGAAAACATATAAACAACGTAAAGATGAGGTTTATGACCGCATTCCTCGAATTCGGGAAATCGATGTTGAAATGGCAAAGGTTTCTATCAAAGCGTCCAAAGCGATCTTCGACAACCCAGACGACAACAAGTTTATCTTAAAGGAAATGGAATACACCATCAAAAAACTACAGCAGGAAAAGGCTTTTTTGCTGACTGAACACAATATTTCTTTAAACTATCTTGAGAAAGTCTATAACTGTTCTAATTGTAACGATACAGGCTTTGATGATCAGGGTAAAAAATGTGGTTGCTTTAAACAACGCATGATCAACTATGGATATAAAATGTCCAATCTTGATCAAATCCTAGAAAAGGAAAACTTCCAGACTTTTGATTTGAATATTTTCAGCGACGAAATTTCAGAAAACGAAGTCACATCACCTAGAGAGAACATGAAAGAAATCCTTGGTATTTGTGAAGCATTCGTATACAACTTTGATACGACCAAAGATAGCTTGTTGTTCTATGGAAAGACTGGTCTTGGAAAAACATTCCTCTGTAATGCCATTGCAAAAACACTGTTGGATAGAGGTTACTTGGTGGTTTATCAAACTTCCTTCAACATTTTGGAATTACTGGAACGCAGGAAATTCAAAAAAGAATCTCAGCCATTGGATAATTTCAGTTATGAAATGTTGTTTGATGCTGATCTTCTTATTATCGACGATTTAGGGACAGAAATGGGTAATACGTTTACCAACACCGAAATCTTCAACATCATCAACACAAGATTATTGAAATCAAAGAAAACATTAATCTCAACAAACTTAACACCAGTTGAAATCAGAAAAATTTATTCCGATCGCGTGTCTTCAAGACTGTTTGGAAGTTTTAACCTTCTAAAGTTTTTCGGTCATGATTTAAGATGGAAAATTAAATAGTATAATTGATTAATGCTCTGATAGCCATGCTTTCAGAGCATTATTTGCATCCTGTACGTAAAGCTAACTTGACATTCCGCCCAAACATGATTATACTGTCATTGTAAAGCGAGCTTTACATAGGAGGTGTCATGAAAAATCATGTGAAAGAATTGAGGCAACAATTCGACTTGTCGCAAAATGCACTTGGTGAATTAGTAGGTGTCAGTAGGCAAACGATAAATTCATTGGAAAAAGGGAGGTACAATCCATCCATAACACTGGCTTTTAAACTTTCAAAAGTTTTCAATCGCCCTATTGAAGATATATTCATTTACGAGGAGGAATAAGATGAGTAAAGAAAGCATTATTAAGATATTTAAGACATTCTCAGGTATTATTTCAACAATGATTGTCATCGCTTGTTCAATCATATATTTAATGAGTGATGCGTGGGAATTAAAAGGCGTGATGATTGGATTGGTTCTTGGTGTGATTGTTGGTAGCATCATTAAAATCAAGTTTTCGATTCCTAGGAAGTATCAACACAAAGACGAAAGGGATATCATCATTTCACTAATATCATCAGTTATATCCGGATGCTATTTTGGTATTTCCTCATTCCTAGCATTTGTATTTGTCCTAACAGACATCGTGCAAATAAACATCAACGAACACAGTTATACATATACGTTAGTCATCATCGTCGCAGGCACAATTATAGTTGATAAGATCTCCAACAAAACCTTACAACAACTTTTCTAGTTTAAATCCTTAGTAGATAAATTATAACGGTGAGACCTTAGTGAAATGTCCTTTTTGAACAAGCGCTGACCATCATGGAGGATGGTCAGCCTCTTAACGCAAGCAGACCGCTTACGAAGCAAATAAAAAAAAGACGCTGTGTAGCACAGCGCCATGTATAATCATATTTATTTTCTATAAATTGCATCTCTAACAATTGTTTGACTTCTCTTTGGTCCGATTGACACGATTTTTGCCGGTACGCCAACAAGTTCTTCTATACGCTTGATGTAGTTTTTACAAGCATCCGGAAGATCGTCGTATGACGTTACAGCCGTTAAATCCTCTGTCCAACCAGGCATTTCCTCGTATATTGGCTCACATTTTTCTAAAATTGAAAGGTTCGCAGGGTAATGTTCAATGATCTCATCACCATACTTGTAGCCTGTACAGATTTTTAACGTATCAAATCCTGATAGTACGTCCACTAGCATTAAAGCCATTGCCGTCATACCGTTGATTCTAGCTGAGTACTTAACAAGAACTGAGTCAAACCATCCACAACGACGGGCACGACCTGTTGTCGTTCCAAATTCGTTACCTTGTGTACGGATTTTGTCTCCAGTTTCATCTTCAAGTTCTGTTACGAATGGTCCCATTCCTACACGTGTTGTATATGCTTTAGTGATTCCAAGAACTTCTTCGATTGCGTTTGGTCCAATACCAGCACCTACAGAAAATCCACCTGAAGTAGGATGTGAACTCGTAACATACGGGTACGTTCCTAAATCAATATCCAATAAACTTCCTTGAGCACCTTCTAAAAGGACTTTTTTATCTGCTTTGATTGCATCGTATACAACTACTGAAGTATCTGCTACGTATTTCTTGATACGCTTAGCAAATCCTTTGTATGCCTTAATCATTTCATCAGCATCTAATGCTGTGCCACCATAAATTTTCTCAATGATGACATTTTTCTTTTCAATTTGTGCACGTGCTTTATCTTCAAAATGTTCTTCGTCTATAAGATCGCAAATTCTAAGTCCAGTACGTTCAACTTTATCCATGTAACAAGGACCGATACCTTTTTTTGTTGTACCGATTTTAGCCTCGCCTCTTGCTTCTTCACCTAAGCGATCAATTTCTTTGTGATATGGAAAAATGACATGCGCTCTATCACTGATACGAATATTATCCGTTGATACACCTTTTGCTTCTAATCCATCAATTTCATTTAAGAATCCTTCAGGATCAAATACAACACCATTACCAATCACATTGATTGTATCTTTATATAATATACCTGATGGAATTAAGTGCAATGCATACTTCTTCTCACCTACAACCACTGTGTGACCAGCATTGTTTCCACCTTGACCTCTAACGACTACGTTGGCCTCTGCAGCAAGATAATCAATAACTTTTCCTTTACCTTCGTCTCCCCATTGTGAGCCTACAATTACAACCGTTGACATAAAAAACACCTCGTCTCTACTTATTATCCGAATATTACATGATAATATTAGCAGATTGAGGTGGTTTGGTCAATGCTTTTACGAATATTTAATTTTAATTTCATGCTAAAATTCGTTGTTTTCCCGAACATTCCTTTTTAGAAATGGCCATAAAATAGTAATATGCATAAATTTCATCTTCTATAACGTCCACATCAGGATATTTTTCAATAATAGCAGGCGCAAATCTCTGCTCCTCATATGGTAGGTAAGTTTTTTTTGTAACTTTAAAACCAACTTTTTCATAAGCTCGCTTTGCACGCTCATTAAAAGCGACCACTCTTAAGACAATGGTTGTGAAAAAAGTATGTTTAAACACATAAGCCAAGTACAGTTTAAGTCCTTCGCTACCATAACCACTGTCAACATAGTTTAAATCCAAAGAAATACCCATTTCAGCTGTTCGAGTAATCCAATTGTAATTTTTAATGGAAATAAAACCAATCATGCGTTCGTCTAAAAACAGTCCAAATATATCTCTGGTTAAAAACACGCGCTTATTACCCAGCCAATTCTCTCGTTCAACAATATTTTGACAATCAAAATTGTAGTGATAAAACCAAGGATCTTCATGCAATCGCCAGTTTTCCATTTGCTGAACATCCTCTAGAAGCATTGGTCGCAAGGCTAATTTTGTCATATAGTCACCTCAACTATTCGTTGAATCTATTTTCCTTATTAACAAATTTAGTGAATTCTCCAAGCCAAGTCAATTCAAGTGAGCCCGTTTCACCATTTCTCTGCTTAGCGATAATAACTTCACCGATACCTTTTTTCTCACTGTCGGGGAAGTAATACTCATCTCTGTATAAAAACATAACTAAATCGGCATCCTGCTCAATGGCACCAGATTCTCTCAGGTCAGATAAAATCGGACGATGATCCGCTCTTAGTTCAGGTGCACGAGATAACTGGGATAAGGCAATAACTGGACAATCCATTTCTCTAGCAAGAGCCTTCAGGGAACGAGAAATCATCGATATTTCCTGCTCTCGACTTTGCTGTTTGCCATCACCAGACATTAATTGTAGGTAGTCAATCATAATCAAATCAAGACCATGTTCCATCTTAAGACGTCTGCATTTTGCACGCATTTCCATTACACTGATGGCAGGCGTATCATCTATAAATACTTTTGCTTGTGATAAAGGTGCCATCGCTCTCGATAAGTTCATCCAGTCCTGCTCACGCATTTCACCATTACGAAGGTTTCCAATTGGGACTAGGGCTTCAGAGGCCATCATACGCTGAACCAACTGTTCCTTCGACATTTCCAGGCTGAAAATCGCAACCGATGATTTGGTTAGCGTTGCTGCATTCTGGCAAACGTTAATAGAGAATGCAGTCTTCCCCATCGAGGGTCTCGCTGCTATAAGAATCAAATCCGATCGTTGTAGTCCAGATGTTTTCGAGTCTAAATCATCAAAACCCGTTCTAAGACCAGTGATCCCTGCGCCCGATTCACAAACTTTCTCAATCTGATCGTATGCTTGAAAAATTACTGGCTTGATATGTTCCAGCCCTTCTCTATTTTTTTTCTGTGAAATATCAAAAATTGACTTTTCAGCCATATCGATGATATTATCAGCATTCTCAGCATTATACCCTTGCTCTAAAATATCAGACGACGCTTTGATTAATCGACGAAGGATCGCTTTTTCTTCGATAATCTTTGCATAGTAACGTGCATTCGATGAAAGAATCCCCGCATCTGATAGATCTGATAAGTAACCAATACCGCCTACATTCTCTAAGATATCCATCTTTCTAAGCATTTCAGACAAAGTTACAATATCAACTGGTTCATTTCTATCATATAATTCAATAATTCCTTTAAAAATTTCTTTATGGGCTTCTTTATAGAAGTCATATTCCTTAATTAAATCTGTTACTTCGGTAATAGCTTCTTTATCTAAAATCATCGCCCCGAGAACAGACTGCTCCGCTTCCATACTATGTGGAGGTATTTTACCTAATCCATCCATATACGTTCTCCTCTTTAATCAACTAACTATTTTATAAGCGCCGACCACTATCAAAGTCGGATGCCCTCTTCCACACGTCCAGTCGGACGGGTGGACAAATAAAAACACAACCTTTGAAGCACTGCCTCAAAGGTTGTCGATCCTACTCTGTCACTGTCACTTTAAGCTTTGCTACAACTGATGGATATACTTTAACATCCAATGTCGTTGTCCCTAATGCTTTAATCGCACCATCCATAGATATTTTTCTTTTATCAATTTTTAACTTGTGCTCTTTATTAAGCTTTTCAGCAATATCTTTCGATGTAATCGAACCAAATAATTTTCCGCCTTCTCCAGCTTTTGAGACAATTTTAATTTCAATTTGTCCAATACGCTCAGCTAACTCTTTTGCCGCTTGCAATTCTTCAGCTTTTCTTTTGTCTTCAGAGGCCTTTTGATGCTTTAACGTTGAAATTGACGAATCCGTTGCTTCCTTAGCCAATCCTCTTGGAATTAGGAAATTTCTTGCATGTCCATCGCTCGCATTAACAACATCACCTTTTTTGCCTGTTCCCTTTACGTCTTTAAGTAAAATTACCTTCATTCTAGTCACTCTCCTCAAAATATTCATCAATGGCGTTTTGTAGGACTTCAGCCCCTTCATCAAGAGTCATATCCTTAAGTTGTGCACCTGCCATAGTTATATGACCGCCACCGCCAATTTTCTCAACTATTAATTGCACATTAACATCACCTAGGCTTCTCGCACTAATATAAATCACTTCATCTGCACCCATACCCATAGCGAAAGAAGTGGTAATACCTCTAATATTCAGTAATTCATCTGCACCCTGAGCAAGTGCCAATTGGATATTAGGGATTTCTTCATGGGTTACCGAGAGCGCCACTTCGTTACCTACTTTCTTGGCGTTGCTGACAATGTTTGATTTAGAAATAAACATTTCCAAGTCATCTTGAAACAGTTGTCTTACCACAGTTGTATCAGCACCATGCCGTCTTAGTAAAGACGCTGCTTCAAAAGTTCTTACACCAGTCTTAAATGTAAAGTTCTTGGTGTCCACAGAAATACCCGCAAGTAATGCTTCCGCTTCAATTTTTTCAATGGTCATCTTACTTTCCATATATTGAAGAATTTCAGTAACCAGTTCACTGGTTGACGAAGCATATGGCTCCAAGTATTTAAGCACTGTATTTTCAATAAATTCAGTCCCCATACGATGATGATCAATAACCACAATTCGCGTGTCATCCCTTAAGATATCAGGACACTCTGTAAAACTCGGTCGATGAGTATCGACAACAACAACAAGTGCGTCTTCCTCAAGTAATTCAACTGCACGCTGAGAGGTTATAAAATGATACTCTTCTTTGTCAGAGAATACATCGTGGATATTTTTTATACTTTCATTGACACTATTCAACACAATATAAGCTTCTTTCCCTCTATTTATAACCGATCTGTAAACACCAATCGCTGCACCATAGGCATCCATATCAGGATTTTTATGACCCATAATGATTACTTTCGAACTTTGATCAATTATCGGACGCAAACCGTGGGCAATAAGTCTTGCTTTGACACGATTTCGTTTTTCAACAGCCTTTGTCTTCCCGCCGTAAAACTCAAAATTCCCTTGCTTTCTTACAACTGCCTGGTCACCACCTCGACCAAGAGCCAGCTCAAGAGCAGAATAGGCATATTCCTCTAATTGTCCTAGATTTTTACCGCTCACACCAACACCGATACTGAGGGTTACAGGAATTCTATTCCCTTCATCAATTTCTCTGACATCATCCAATATAGAGAAACGTTTCGCTTCTAAGTTATCCAGGTAACGTTGTTTGAACACCACTAGATATTTATCCGTCGAATATTTCTTAATGATACCATTCATTCTCGATGCCCATAAATTGATTTTACTTTCAATTTCAGAGGCTACAAATGGTCGCTTATCTTCCTTTGTTTCCGACATAACGTCGTCAAAATTATCAACCTGGATAATTGCAACATTCGTTATTTCATCTTTATACAACTCTTTTAAGTGTGCGTAACTTGTAATATCTATCCAATAAAGCATCAAAATATAACGACTCTCTTTACCCTCACCCATTTCAGTAATACTACTAAGTAGGTTGTATACCTTGTCGCCTATTTTGATATCGCCTAAATCTTCACCATTAATTAAGCGGTCTACATCAATATCCGCTACTACTTCTTCAACTTCACTACCAATTAAATCACTCTCTGATACAATTTCAGAGAACTTTGAATTATACCACGTAATTTTTCCGTCAAAATCTACCAATGTCAGTGGAAGCGGTAAATTTAATATGGCATATCTAGCTGCTGAATCTATATTTGATGAAAGTTCTTCAATATATTTTTTCCAGCGTTTGTCTCTCGCTCTATTTGTACGCCAATTATGAAAAATCAAGTATATGAATAAAATCGTTCCTATTATGCCAACACCAAGGTTGTAATAAAAACAAATCATAATAAAAACACCGATAATAAACAAGTACAATCCAGAGTTAGCTTTTAATCCGATATGCTTCGAATTATTTCCCATTCCTATCACCTCTAATGATCATTGCGTTCTAATTTTCTAAAGTTAAAGATAATATCAAACCATCCCATGATACCAAAGAAAATATACCCATTAAACGCCAAGTACAGTAATGCAATAATAAAAAATCGCAAACTTTTCTTCGCTACACGCTTTGCGAAGAAAAAATCGATTATCGCCATGCCTTGAATTGAAAATGCAAAAGCAATAATTAATATAACATTTGTAAATAGGGTCAACAAGTCTACAATACCTGCGACACCTGCTAAGTAACTTAATATCATAATCAGTGATGTGCCAATCAAGACCGATCTGTCATAAGTAAATTCATTAAATGGTTTTCCTTCTAAAAATGGCATTTTCATTCGCTTCATTGTAAGCTTTAGCACTACAACATTGATTGCTGCGTGCATGACGCCCATAATAAACAACATTGAAGGGAAAATCATTTTAGTTGTTTCAACAAATAACTCCGATGATTCAACGATTTGCGCCCGCTGTGTTTCATCCAAAGTCATCATTTCAAGCATCTGAATGCTTTGAGTCATCGATGCATCTAATAATTCAAAGAAATCAATACCTGATATCATAATCATCAATTGAAAGGATATGGCAAACGCAATAATAGACACTATCGAAACGCCGATTACCATTTTGCTGATTGACCATTTATGTTGAAAACTATAAGCAATAACCATGGCTGCGCTACCTGCCACCAAAGCTACCGAACTGCCCGTTGGGAGTCCTCCAACCATTGTTCCAATCAGACCTGCCGCTACGATTGATATGCCTAAGGTTCTAAGACCATGGCGAATACCGATAAGCGCAAGAGGAATTGCGACAATGGTGAGAAAAAAACCTAAAAACGGAATGTAGGTTCCTACTATTGTAAATATGATTGCCAGCGCTGTCAACAAACCTGCTTCAACCATTGCGACTGGTCGTTTTCTTTCGTTCAAGTCTTTTCCTCCCTAATCTATTTCCTAAACTTTATTATACAATAATTCAGACAAATTGTGTGAACTAGTTGTTAATATCAATATTTATAAATGCTCCAAAAAAAAAATTAAGAGAATTCCAAAGGAATTCTCTTTAAAATTCTTATTAATCGTTAACGAAAGGTAATAAAGCAATAATTCTTGCTCTTTTAATTGCAATCGTTAATTTTCTTTGATGTTTAGAACAGTTACCAGTAACTCTTCTAGGTAAAATTTTACCTCTCTCTGTTAAATATCTTTGTAGCTTCTTGATATCTTTGTAATCGATTTCATTTTGCTTATCTTGACAGAAAGAACATCCTCTTCTTTTTCTACGTCTTTTCATGACCATCGGTTTTACCTCCTTCTTTAGAACGGAATATCATCATCATCTTCAATGGCTTGAAACTCTGATGGATCAATTCCATAATTGAAGTTGTCTGATGAACCGCTATCTTGTTTTTTATCTCCCCACTCGAGGAATTCTACTCTATTGGCTAATACGTCAGTAGAGTATCTAGTTTCGCCTGTGTTCGTCTTATAACTGCTTGTCTGAATAGAACCATTGATAGCAACTAAGCGTCCCTTTACCAAGAAACTTGCGCAATTCTCAGCTTGTTTGCCCCATACAACAACTCTAATGAAGTCAGCAGTTGGAAGTCCTTTTTGTTGCATTTCTGCTTTTTTATCTTTTGCAAGATTACGATCAATTGCAAGCGTAAAGTTTGCAACCGCACGACCACTACCAGCAATAAATCTCAACTCTGGATCTCTTGTGAGTCTTCCAATTAATACAACACTATTCATACGAAAACCATCCTAACTTTCTTTGTTAATTACGATATATCTAATTACATCATCAGAGATTCTGAAATTTCTTTCAAGCTCAGATGGAAGATCAATCGTAGATTTGAAATTAACAAGAACGTAGTAACCTTCTCTTAGCTTTTCGATTTCGTAAGCTAATTTTCTAGTTCCCCACTCATCAACATTTACAACCTCACCAGCTGTGTTAATGATTGCACTGAACTTTTCGATTAAAGCGTTTCTTGCGTCTTCCTCAAGATTGGGTCTTAAAACAAAAATCGTTTCGTAACTTCTCATATTTTACACCTCCCTATGGACAAAATGGCTCCTACACTTTTATAGAAGCAGAGAGTAAAGGTAAATAACCAATACCGCGGATTATTATATCACTATTATTTTTTAAATGCAAGCATTAATTGAAATGCTTATTTTAAATCAATTGTGGTATATATATGATATCAAACCGGAGGCTATCAAATGAAGAAAACAACACTTAATCGAAAACTCATCAAATTAAATATATCACTACTCGCCATATCTCTTATCTGTATTACAATTGTCATTGTCAGTACAATTAAAAGCGGCACTGAAAAACAATTCATCGCCAACAGTGAGGGCATCTTAAATTATTCTTCAGAACAATTAGACCAAACTTTTTTAGAAGGTGAAAATACTTTGTCTTTAATTAATGACGCTTATTTAAATGATACTTTTTCATCTAGCAATACAGATGAATTGCTTTCAGTATTTCAACAAAGCACATCTATGTATCAACACACATTTATCGTTTATAAAAGCGGAGACTACATTTTAACGCCTTATGACGGCGATATTCCCGAAACCTTTGATCCAAGGAAACAAGAATGGTATCAAAAGGCACTTTCAAATTTTGGTGAATACGTTTGGTCTCTTCCCTACTATGACGTCGCTACCAATGAATTGGTCATCACTTGCGCCAAAGCATTTCGAGATCCCAATCTGAGCGAAACCGTTGTCATAGGCCTTGATATGACCATTGATTCATTGACCAAGATGATATCTGAGCTCTCGGCAGGACAATTTGGATATATGATGCTCATTAATGACAAGGATACAATCATCCTCCATAGCAATAGTGATTGGATCAACAAAAAAATCCATCTTTATAATGATAATTTACTGACAGCGGAATTTCATGCCAAAACACCTTTTTACAAAACCGATGCAGGCATTTTCATTCAACGAACACTGCCAAACCATGATATGTACCTTATACGCCACCTTGATATGAATCATATCCTTCAGCGGGCGATTCCATTCACCTCGTTTTTTCTTATGTTAATTGGTGGATTTTTAGCCGTTGCATTTGTGGCATCATATGGTTTATCCAAACGCATTACGAAACCATTGATACAATTAAAAAAGACAATGGAACTCAGTACCGATATTGATTTTCTAAAAACTTGCGACATCAAAACCAATGATGAAATTGGCGAGTTAATTGATGGCTACAATTTTTTAGTAAATGATATTAATGAAAAAACCCTCGAAATGACTGCACTCTACGAGGAGTTTACGGCATCGGAAGAGACGCTACAGGAGCAATACGACGAATTATATAAAAACCGCGAACAGATAAAAGCAAGTGAAGAGCGCTTTCGCTTAATCGCAGAAGCGTCAACACAAGGATTAATGGAACTCACCCATGACAATACTTTGATTTTACATTCAAAGAAATGGTTTGATCAATTTGACCTACCAATAGAGCATGTTGATTTAAAACATTGGCTTTCATTGATTCATCCAGACGATTTATCGGGGATTCACAATGCTTTGCTAGATCATTTAAATATGAAAACTGCTGTCTTTAATGAAGAGTTTCGTATACGTCGTCTATCCGGAGATTATATTTGGTTGTCTTCAATAGGTCGAGCCACCTTTGACCGCGATGGACAATTCTTAAAAATGATTGCTTCCCACAATGATATTACACAGCGAAAAAAATCTGAAGCAGAGATTTTGAAAAGAGCCTACACTGATGATCTTACAAACCTTTTAAACCGCGCACGGCTAAAGGAAGTCGTAAGGACATCCATTAGAAACAACGAGCAGGGAACAATGTTTTATATTGACCTCGATAACTTTAAGTTCCTTAACGATACCTATGGTCATTCATATGGAGACCAAGTACTGGTTCGACTGAGCAAACGTCTTTTGGATTGCAAGAAGAAAAACTGTGAAATCGCACGTATTAGTGGTGACGAATTTGCAGTTGTCATCAAGAAAGAAACGCTATCACTTACAGCTATTGAAGAGCTTGCCAGAAAAATCATCGACAACATTTCACAAAAGATGACCATCGACAATATCGAATTCCAAATAACGGCTTCAGTCGGTGCGGCGAGTTATCCCTATGACGCAACCACTTTCGAGGACTTGCTGGTAAATGCAGATATCTCAATGCATCATGCAAAACAAAAAAGCAAGAATAAATTTGTAATCTTTACCGAAGCCATTAAAGAAGAGATGTTATTAGCCATGAATATTGAACAACAGCTAAAACAAGCACTTAAAAATGATGAAATATCTATTCACTATCAACCGATTTTACGTGTTTCTAACAATAACACAGTTGGTTTTGAAGTATTGGCCAGATGGCATAATCCGTCTCTTGGTACGATTTCGCCAGATGTTTTTATTCCCATTGCCGAAAAAAACCGCTTCATCATACCACTTGGTGATTATGTGATGAAAGAAGCCATTCAGTATATCAACGCACTCAATGCGGAATTTGATACGTCCTACGAAATAGCACTTAATATTTCTGCAATACAACTCGAAGAGCCCGATTTTTGTCAAAAGCTATTTAAAATATTGAAACTACATAACTATCCTGTAGAACGTCTGAATTTAGAAGTCACTGAATCCATCGCATTGGATTCCAGCTTCATGATTACCGAGAATCTAAACACCCTGTCTAACAGCGGTATTGCAATTTCACTGGACGACTTTGGTACTGGATACTCAACTTTTAACAATTTAATTGAACTGCCACTCAACCATTTGAAAATTGATAAAGGCATAGTACAGCGATCGGTCACAGATGACCACGTCTACAAACTTATCGACTCAATTGTTGAATTCGCACACAAAATGAATATACAAGTTATTGCTGAAGGTATAGAAGATCAAGTAATGGAAAGTAAAATGAACAATATTGAAGTTGATCTGGTTCAAGGTTATATGTATTCAAAACCAATTGATGGCATTACCCTGAGACAATTATTAAAAAGCAACAGTCTTTAACAGACAAAACAAAGAGCGCACCAGCTGATGACAATTCATCAATGGTGCGCTCTCAATTTGATTCAACTTTATTTGTACACCCTTCAATAATGCGATTCACTAACTGCTGTTTATTGGAAGACGAAAATTTTATTTTAACCTTTTCCCTTGCGGCAACTACATACCTCTGAACAATAGCGTCATCAGTTAAACATGCGACAATGCGCTCAGCCGTTTCGGATACGTCCCCATCATAGCTAAATACAAGCCCGTCGACATCATCATCAATGATTTCTGTAACACCATCAACATCTCGCGCAGCAACCACAATCCCTTTGCTCATCCCTTCAAGTAGCACCGTCGGCAAGGGATCCGAATCACTGGTAAGGATAAGACAGTCCAACGTTTCGTATAAGGTATTCATTTGATCATAGGGTAATGGCGGTAACACATCCACGTTAAGTTGTTCCTCCGTTATATAGTGTTGAACACGCTCAAATAAGTCACTTTCAACAACAGGACCAATAATGACACCTTCACACGAGGGCATTCTTTTCTGAATTTCTTTAAAAATCTCCAAAAACAAGTCTGGTCGTTTCCGTCTCGATAAACCTCCTACAAAACCTATTCTTACTTTTTTGTGGTCTTTTGATTTATGCTCTTTTAAAGCCGTCGAGGTAATAGCAACACTATTGTAGACAACTTCAATAGAAGCACTTTCGTCAAGCAAAGCAAGCAAAGATGCCTTTGTGGCCTCAGAGGGGACAAGGTAAATATCAATCATCTTTCCAAATAATTTAACATAAATCCCACTAACGGATTTTGAGGTCAGTTGATTATGAATATGGCTGATTACTTTGATTCGATTTTTTAACAACCACTTCAAGCAAATCAACAATCCCAAATCATTGGCGTTATTGCCATAAACAACTTGAATATCATATAAATCGATTAGTTTATGTGCGCGTTTAACCGTTATCATCAAACTCCAAATATAGTTGAAAATTTTGTGCGGATGTTCTCGCAACAAATAATTTGTCATATATTGATCCGATACAACGCCATCTATCCCTTCTATCGACGTGTAATAATCATTAATCTCCTTTGCCGAAGACGTATAGAGATAAAAACTATACGCCGAATTATTCTCCAAATAAGGCTTAAGAACAATTTCAGCACCACTAATAATATTTGTTGCTGACAATATCAATACATTGTTTCTCACTCCATCACCCCATCAACGATTCAGTAACTCTTTAGCGAAGATCAAAAAAAACTTTAAATCATTTACAAAATAGCGTTTAAATAGTCGCTTGGGTTCCTTCAAAAAACGATAAAACCATTCCATTCCCAGTTTCTGCATTATCTTTGGTGCACGTTTTACATGACCTGCCTGAAAATCAAATGCAGCTCCCGTGCAAAAAATAACATTCACATCCAACTGATTAATGTAGTTATAAGCAAAAATCTCTTGTTTTGGTGCACCCAGACCAACGAAAAGAATTTCCGGTTTTGTCTTATTTATTTCCTTTATAATTTGTTTTATTTCATGACTCTGTTGTTCAAATCCGAAAGGTGGTGAGTAAGTTCCAGTAATCTTTAAATCCGCATAGCTTTCAACCAGCTTCTCTTTCGCTTTTTCTGCAACACCAGGCATCCCACCTAAAAAGTATACTCGATACCTTTTCTGCTCCGCATAAGCGCATATCAACGGTAACAAATCCGAGCCCGATAATTTATCACACATTTGGTGACCAAGAAGTTGTGCGCTTCTTTTAAGGATAACACTATCGTTAAGGACCAATTCCGCTTGATCATAAATAGTACGAAAGTTCTTATCTTTACTCAATTGAACAACATGGTCCACATTTGGGGTCACAACATACCCCTTACGCCCTTCATTAATGGTTTTGTCTATCCGTTCGAGGACATCATCTAACGTCAAATTGTCAATTGTAATACCGAACACCTTAATTTTATCCTTCATATGCATCACCCTTCAACAATAAGTCTGTGTAACTGGCCGCTACATTCTCCAGTGAATACCTCTGGACAGATACAGCGCTCTGCTGGCTATAGGACCAATAAGCAGCGTTAATATCTCTGGAGACTCGTAGAATATCGTCATAACTGCTTGGGATGTCCTTAAAATGATATCCATTCACGCCATTTTCGATGATGTACTTCATTTCTCCAGCATCTGAAGTGATTGCTGGCGTCCCTGTCGATAACGCCTCTAACAACGATAATGGCATGCCTTCCCACCTTGAAAACATCAGTAAAATAACTTTTTCCTTTAGAAACGCCAATAAAGCTTCTTGAGTGACAGTCTCTATTACCGTGACATTATCTATTCCTTCAAACAATTCACCAAGTTCACCCTCACCAATCATCGTAGCTTGGAAGGCAACACCTTCAGCATTGAGTTTCTCGAAATACTCCTTGAAAAAGACACACCCTTTTTGTTTTACAAAACGACCGAAATACAAATAACGGAGCACGTTTTCCTCAAGCTCTTCAATAGACTCCTTTTGCTTAAATAGCGACTGGTTGAAATAAGTCGGAATAAATCGAATCTTTTTCTTATATTGAGGATACTGGTCTACATAGAACTCATATCCATCTTGGCTAACCAATATTATGTCATCAAAATCCCTTAAAGCCATACTCTCGGAAACTTTATTGAACCATCGACGCAATCGCGCTTTACCAAAGTGCTCTTTATCGAACCTTGATGATCCATGGATAATCATCACCTTTCTTGCCCGTCGTTGGAATAGTACCACAGGTAACGTATGGTCCATTCTATTGAAAAATAAAATATCATTCACCCCAAATCGATGACGCAACATGAACCAAAAGACACAAATGAGATACACCAAATTATTGGGAATCCTACCCTTGATATTGGGGTTTTTATGCATTCGCTTGAGAAAAACTTCCTCAACCCTATAATGGCGATCCTCGCAATCAGGATATCGCATCGTATAATAGGTTAAGGGCATACGTTTATCCAGTTCCAACACAAGCCCTCTGATAAAGCTAATGATACCGCCTGCTGAATTGTTTTCAAGATTTATATGATAAAACATATGCAACTTTCTCATAAAAGCCTCCTTTGGAGAATTTGAGAGGTCTGAGCATCATGTTCTATTTCCGGTTCTAATGTAAATCGGAGATTCAGCAACAAGCCAATAAAAAACCAAAAATAGAATATTGAACTCGGTACCATAAAATAGTTATCCGACAAGGCAACAATCAGAGAAACCACTCCAAGAATCCAACCAGCCAAGAAATAACTCTTAATATCCGAGTCCGATTTATAATACCACCGTCTAAATTGAAGTGTCATCACTAACAAAAAACTATAAAAAGCAACGAATCCAACAACGCCATTTTCAAACAAGAATCCAATGTACTCATTATGAGGTGGATAGTTTAAATAGTAGATAGTAGATTTCAATCCATTACCCATCCAAATATTGTCGGCGTCCATTAAGCCAACAATGCTGCGCCAGTAAGCCAACCGCCATGAAAATGAGGAGTCTGTCAGCAACTTGGACAAATTGAACATCTCCATCATTTTGATCCCCACGCCGGGAACAAAAATGGATGCACCAAAGGCTACGGGTAACACTGCTAATTTTTTTATATCCTTTTTCAAGAAGTACAAGGCGCAACCAACAAACAATCCAATCATAGCACCGCGGCAAAATGTAAAAACAAAAGCAAATAAATCCATGGCGCCAATCAATAATACTGTTGATCTTTTTATTGGCAAGGGTCTGTTTGCATAGATGATAAAAAAAACCAATAACGTCATCATCAAGTAATACGCCAAAAAATTCGGATGAGAGGTCAATCCCATAGCCCGTGTCAACCGCAAACCACCAATATTTTCCTTCACTCGATATCCTGTATTGGTCACCACTTGAAAAATAGCTATTGCCGATGGAAGGCTGGACCACTTAAACCATATAACTAGGAGAGCATCCACTCTTTTTTGGGTCATTTTATAGTTCATCACCAAGAGCATTAAAATCAGAAAAAATACTTGGCGCATTAGAAACTTAATACTTTCACCTAACACTGGCGAATAAAAAGTACTCAAAACTGCATTAAACAAGTAGATAAAATATAATATCAACGGTATATAAAATTTCGTATCAAAATAGATAACCGACATTAAGAACACGATAGCCAGTAGGGCTGTAAATAATATATCCAAGGAACTGAACAGCTCATTATCCAACTGAAATCCATACAAATTAATCATGGTTACTAGGCAAAACTGCAGAACCAAATAAATATACCGCACTTTATACCGTTTCACCACGACCCAACAGGACACAGCTATCATGATAAATATACTTAGTACCCCTATCAATTCAAATACCATAGATCTTACCTCGTTTCTCGAATCAATACCTCTTTAGCAATAGATAAATTGGCCTTTAATCCCTTCGTCAAGTACAACATGGCCATATAACTGACACCACCTAATAGGACCGATCCGATTAAAACCAGCATTCCTTCACGAGTCCTGGAATACCACGACACCACCCCATACATAAAAAGGGTGGACACCATTACTTTCAACAATAATCGTTTATCAATGACTAGATGAAAGGACTTACATACCAACCAATAAGCCAGCAAACACGCGACAGCATAAGCGGTAGCAGTTGTAACCGCAGCAGCAACATATCCATATGACGGAATAAAAATCAAGTTAAGCAGCAAATTTACTCCTACAGTAATAAACGTCAGCTTTAGAATCAGCCCTGTGTTTTCTTCAAGTTTCCAAACACGGTACAGTATTTGAGTGAGTCCACTAAGGGCAATACCTATGCAAACGTAAACTATGACCATCTGACCCATGGCATAATCCTCTGAAACAATAGATCCGAAAATAAGATGTCGTATAGCAATTAGCCCTGCACACGCAGGCATAATGACCACCAAATACAGGTGGATAGACTTACCTAGCATCTCCTCTGCACGTTCTTTCCCATGGGTATTCCAAACAGAAACCATAATTGGAAATACCGCCATACTCAAGGGAACCGCAAACAATTCGATCAAACTTTTACCAATACGGTAATTCATATCGTATAATCCAACCGCACTTGTCTCGTAAAAGAAACGGATAATATAACGATCTGAAAAATCCAAAATCCAACTTAATCCCCACAACATCATCAGTGGCCATCCGTATCTGAACAACCGCTTCTGAAAGGACCAATCAAGGTCATTTGTACGTAGACGCAACGGATTAAAACCCAAATACACCAAGGCCCCTGTTGAAAAAACTATTGCCGATAAAATAATCGCTGAAAATATACCTTCAATCCCCTCATTGACATATTGATGAATCAACAGCAATGCGCCGACATTCACCGACACCTGAAGTACCTTTAACAAGGAGTAGACTGTTGACTTTCTAGAGGCCAGCAAGACCTTCTCCGTAATCACAACAAAACCAAGTACGATAAAAATAACTATAATAAATCCAATATAAATCGGTTGGATTATCTCCGTCATTAGTTTCATGAGACGGCAAATGACAATGAGTGTAACCAGTGTCAACATAGACCACAATAACAATACATTTCCGAGAAATAGATTCATCCGCTCTTTGTATTCATCCAAATAACGGCTAACTGCCGATGACACCCATCCGATGGATAAAGCCAAAGAGACATTGACCAATCCAATAATTAATGAAAACTCTCCAAAAACCTTTGGTGCAAAAAAGTTGGAATAAAGAAAGACCAAGTACATATTCAGCACACCGATGATGATTTTAGCTAGTAGATATTTTATATAGTCGTTGTTCAACATTGGCTCCACCTTCTATTCCTAATAATATTTGTGCAGAAAATACACTATCCTCTTTTGCATGTCCAACTGATTTTTCCTTGATTGTCCTACACCCTTTCGGAGGTATAGTTCCATCAAGAAAATCAAAAAGTAGTCTCTGCGAGAATCAACTTCATAAGATAATCCAAATATTTTAAAGTAATCCATCATCATCGTGTCGAAAATACCGTTCATATATTGATTCAACAACTCTGGATTTTTGTTGTATAGCGTTTCGCTATATCCAAATTTGAAAATATCATATAAAAAACTATAGGTATCCACCGTCTCATAGTCGATAAAATATATCTGCTGATCATGATATAGAATATTTGATTTCCAACAGTCACCATGTAAAATTAGTTCCGGCAATACAATTGGCTTGTCTGTTCTCAGTTTACCCACCAACTCTTGTATATAAGAATCTTCATGTCCACGAAAATGACCACTCATATCCCGAAACGCATACCGCCCTTTTTTCTTTGTATGGATAAAATAATCCCCCATAAAAGAAAGCAACGCCGCAAATTTCAATTCCGTTTCATCAGTTTCATTTAACATCAGTGCTTCAACCATGGTGCCATCAATTCTACGCAGAGTCCGCGGCACCGGATAATAGTAGCTCAATTTTTCTTTATTCTCTGCAATTTCTTGTTCTCGTTTATCATCCCCATAGAGTGTCACCAATTCCTCACGCTTCAAATCGAATATTTTCACATAAGCAAAGGTATAGTGAAATTTTATGACCGTTCCATTAAATTTCTTTGGACCACCCGGTACTTTCACTACCCTCGCAAACAATAGTGTCAATATTGCTTTGACCACCAATACCATTCTAGAACGTTCGTGAAAGGTCCAACCACTATTTAGCCTTCCAAGGCTTGTTCCTTCACACCAAGCGTAGATCCCTTCTACAATATTCAATCTATAATTTCCCGGCTCTAGATAATCTCCATACCTTGTAACCAATTTAGGCAATCGCTTCCTCAAATTATAGACTGTTCGATATACCTTATTCATCATACTCACCTACTCCGAACCTTCACATAGGATAACTACTTTGATGGTCTTGAGTAATATCTTCAAGTCCAACCATATCGACCAATTGGTAATATACTCTTCCTCAATTCTTAGGATTTCGTCAAAATCCGTTAAGTCGGACCGCCCACTCACTTGCCAAATACCAGTAATCCCCGGGAAAACGGAGATACGTCTATGCTCTTCATTGGTGTACTGGGCCACTTCATCCATCGTTGGTGGCCGCGTACCGACAACGCTCATATCACCTTTCAATACATTGATAAATTGAGGAAACTCATCAATGCTAGTCTTTCTAATAAATTTACCTAATCGGGTTATTCTTGGATCATCATCTACCTTAAACATATTTCGACTCATCTTATTTTTGCTGGCCAGCGAAGCCTTTCGAGCCTCAGCATCAACGACCATGGTCCGGAATTTCCATATTTCAAATATCCGTCCATTCAATCCAACCCGCTCTTGTTTAAATAGAATCGGCCCCTTGGAATCCAGTTTAATTAGTGGGCCCACAATAATATACAACAGGGCAAACAAGCAAACACCGAGGGTGCCAACGATAATATCCAGCGTCCGTTTATAAAACAACTGCGCCTCATCAAGACTAACCGTATGAATCTTAACACTCGTCAGCGGACCAACCATTTCTTCACTGGCATGGTAAAGATTCGTGTCGATAATATCCAGTAACACATTGAACACAATTCCTCTATTCTCAAATTTAGAAATATACTCGCTCAACCGACCCGATAAAAACAAATGAGGCACCATGGTAATCTGGTCGACAACATAAGTGTGAGCAACATACTCCCAATCTTTCAAATCTCCTAGACGTGGAATATTTTCATACCACCCTTCATTTTCCTCACCACCACCAATATAGCCAATAATTTCAACATTTAGATAGCGCTTTTTCGCAATTTCCTCAATATACTGTTCTCCAATAGACGAGTACCCTACAATCAAAATATTTTCCGTTTTCATTCTTTGAAACAGTAGATAAATAACAACTCGTGATAACATCAAGACAATAATAATCATCACTGTATACACGATGTATTCACTTTGTGTGAGGGATTCATCCAACAATGTCATTTCAACTTTTGTCAATCCAGTTGCTAAAATCGGTAACGCCGTAATGTGTAGCATCAGTCTAAGCGTTATGGCCCCCCTGGTATTCATAAGATGGTCATAGATACCAAACACTCTAAAAATCAATAAGTTGTTAAAAACAAAAAATACAGCGATACCCATACTATTGATCAAAGAATGCCTTATATCATCTCCGATGATGCCATGGGTAATAAAATCCACAACGAGAAAACCTATTAAGATACGGATCATATCACCGAATATTAGCATTCTTCTTAACAGTCGTTCTCGCCAATTTAACATGCCCTTACCTACTTTCTACAATTTTCCATTTAAATAATTTCATTTTGGATTACACGGCGTTGATTCTCTTCTAACACTTCTTTTGCCAGTGATTCACCAACTTCTGCAGCTAATATGACATAAGCTTCTCCTAAATTTATTTTCCGATGCCTCATCCCATGTGCATCAGACGCAACAAAGCTGATTACTCTATTTCCGATATTTTTTATGATCCATTGCTTTAACCAACGTTTGTTTGGTCTCAGAATTGCTTCTGCATTAACTTGAAGATAGTAACCAAAGCCCTTTAATGCGATTAACTTATCTAAATCTTCCCGATTGTGAACCAATCGTTCACAATGGGCAATAATCGGTATGAAGCCACGATCAGCTATTTCAAACAACATGTGTTGAGCAATTTCATAAAATTCCAAGCTGGGGATCTCAATAAGAACGTAGTCACTGTCTGCAAGCGTTAAGCAATGACCATTTATCAAGTTGTCCAGCAAATGTTCATTCAAATAAGCTTCATGGCCTAAATACAGTTCAAAAGGAAGGTTTTCATCAATGATGATTTGCTTCAATTCGTTGTAATGCGCTCTCATAATTCCTAAATCATAAGGAAACAGATCACGTCTATAATGCGGTGTCGTTATGACACAATCGACGCCTTGAGCCAAGTATTCATTGATCATTTCCAACGATTTCTCCATATCTTTAGCCCCATCATCAATACTGAATATAAGATGGTTATGGATATCAATCATAGTCATCACCTCCATTCAGCAACTATTCATATCCTCCATAGTATTTTTCCTTAGACAATTGTTTTTCTTTAGTTGTTACAACACCAGCTAAATCGATGCCAATCCCTTTCAACGAACGTACAGCATTCACAATGTCTGATTTCAGTGTTTCTTCCATAGCCACAACAAAAATCACGTCATCAACAGTCCTAGACAGTACAATGGCATCGGATACAACTAAGGTCGGTGTTGAATCGATTAGCACAAAATCATATATTTCACGAACCTGATTGATTAGCGTTGCAAATGCCTCTGATCCAAGCAACAAATCCGGCGATGGTGGAATACTTCCTGAGGTCAACACATCCAAATTATCTACACCATCAATATGTTTAACTGTTTTCTGGAAATCAAGGGTTGATAACAAGAGGTTCGTTAATCCCGGATTTTGACGAAGACTAAAACGTCGGTGAACACTTGGACGCCTCAAGTCACCATCAATCAACAATACTTTCTTTCCCTCATTGGCCAATGAAAATGCCAAATTAGTAATAGTGGTCGTTTTACCTTCACCGGTAGAACAACTGGTGAACATGAACACTTTACTTTTTTTCTGTCTAGATAAATAACTGATATTCGATCGAAACATCTTATACCGTTCAGAAATAAAATGATTCGGAATATGCTTTACATAAAGCTTGTTGGAAGCGACCCAATCCGCCTTCTCATCATAGATTGGAATACTGCCAATAATCGGTGCGCCCACAAGAGTTTCTACCATCATCTTATCAACGACCTTGTCGTCCTTCACAAACAAGACAAAACTGATTAACAATCCTATTGCCAATCCAGATAGTCCACCAAACCCCATATTCCGCACCATATTCGGTTCCACTGGTTCATCAGGAATAATCGCTGGATCAATGATGCGGATATTCTTAACGCCAACAATTTCTAAAACTACTATAGACAATTGCTTCCCAAGTTCGTTCGCTACTGTTGTTGCAACCATAGGATTTTCATTACGATAACTGACTACAAATAGTCGGGAATCCTCGATGACGGTTATCCCCATCCTTTTTCTGAATTCCTTGACCGTTACATTGTGGCGAACAGCTTCCGTGACACTTTCAATAATCAAACGCGTTTCTGCCAAGTTCCTATAGTCCTCAATCAATTGATTGTTCCGATTTAAATCACTTAGAGAAATCCCTAAAGTATTTTCTTCACTACCGATAAAAAGAGTTGTATCCGCTTGATATAGGGGTGTAACAAAATAAACTGACACACTATAGCTAATCCCAATTCCTATAATCGTTGCCAGAACAACAATCCACCAATGCTGTTTGATACTTTTAAAAAGTTCCTTTAAGTCCAATTCCTGATATTCTGTACCCATAAATACCTCCATGGCTATGGCCACTCGTCCGAATTCTGAAACAACGTTTGTAAACGCTCTAAGTCTTTTTCATCATATAGTTCATACCAAATACCGTTAATAATCCTTCCACGGGTCTTCAATGTATACGCTTGAAAATCAAGAGCTGTTTTAATATCATAAACCCTGTATAGGTTCCTTAACTCCTCTATGGTTAAATCTGTATCAACAATACCATAAAACTCAGTTAAGTACTGTTCTACCTCATCCTCATTACGATTTGACAATTTATCCAATAAAGATTTGACAATTTCCTGTTGTCTTAAAATCCTCCCGTAGTCACCATCTTCGTCATATCTAAAACGTACATAATCCAGTGCACTCTTACCATCCAACACCTGTAGCCCTTTTGCTATGTCGATTCGTCCGGGATAGTTGTAGTCCTTTTTTGCATTAACCGAAACACCGCCAAGTTGATTAATCAATTGGGTAAAATCATCGAAATTTACTCTCAAGAAATACTCAATCTCAACCTTGTAAAACGCTTCCAACGTCTCCTGCATCAGCGATGGTCCACCAAATGCATAAGCATGATTAATCTTGTCTCTGTATTTTCCTGGAATCATCACCCGTGTATCCCTAGGTGTAGATACCAACGTCACCTGATGTTCCTTAGGATTGTACTCCAAAATCATGATAATATCACTTCGGGGAATCTCATCAGCTCGCTCATCTGTAGCAAAGATGGCAAAGTGGTATATTCGATGTCTTATAGCCTCCAACTCGGCTTCCTCAATAGCTTTTGCCCTATCTATAATCTCTTGATTCCGTTCCTTCAACTGATCTTCAATGGAATACCCCGTTACATCTGATGCCGTCTCTTCGACACCTGGCACTTGCTCTTCGAATGATTCCTCTTCTCTTATCACTGCTTCTCGACGAAGTTGAGAGGCAAGAACAAGTGAAAACACGAGCACGGCTACTAAAGCGCCAAACACCACTATTTTTCGAGTCTTCTTGTTCATCTTCTCATCTCCCCCAACAACTTCCTTCAAACCGCTATTCGACGGTTGGGTGATCCTCAACAGTCAGATATGTTCCAACTTGAACCTCAATCATTTCTAGAGTAACCTTCTCAAGGTTCTCTATTTGATAGTTATCTCCATTTTTTATGGTCATGCTCTCACCGGCATTAATCACCTGCACCAGTCCATCAACAACAACTTGTGCACATCCTTTGATGATGATCCAATGCTCTAGTCGTTGGCAATGGCAACTATAGTTCATAATTTTTCCCGGCTGAACAACTATTTTGCGAATCATGTATTCACCGGATTCCTCTTCTAATATTTTAAAATGTCCCCAAGGACGATAGTCCTTAACATGAACTTCTGAACGGCTGTCCCCTTTAGCTTTTAACGTATCGACAACCCTACGCACCGATTGAGAGTGCTCCTTTTTACAAACCAGAAGTGCATCCCGTTCGTCGATTATAATCAAATCTTCGACACCAACAGTTGCGATAAGCTTATTACTATAAGAATGGATCAAGTTATTTTTTGAATCAATGACAATGTTGTTCACATCGATGATATTGTCGTTATCATCTTTAGGGAAAATATCATAAAATGCATCGAAACTCCCCATATCACTCCAGCCAACATCAATAGGTATCGTCACCACATTATGGCTTTTTTCCATAATGGCATAATCGATAGATACCGAATGGTCAATCCGTCCAAATGCTTCTACCAATGATTCCGCTGATGTAAAAGCACTATCTATATCTGGTGCATATCGTTTAACCTCTTCTCTAAAAATATCTATTCCAAACATGAATATCCCAGCATTCCAATAGTATCCACGGTCAATATAAGCAATGGCATTTTCTCTGTTTGGCTTTTCTTTGAACGACTCTACCCAAAACCCATGATCAATGACCGCTCCTGGTGATATGTACCCATACCCTGTATTGGGATTGTCCGGTTTTACACCAAACGTTATCAAGTGATGTTTGGAAAGCGAAACTGTCTCTTGAAGCTGGCGAATAAATCCTTTGTTATCAACAATATTATGATCTGATGGAAAGACAAGTACAGAATCCTCTATCGCATCATTTTCCGTAATCTTCATCACCCCTGCATAAATAGCTGGCAGGGTACTTTTCGCCTCCGGTTCAACAATGATATTTTCTGACACATAAGGCAATGCCAACTCTTCAATAGCACCCTCTGTCAAAAACCGATACTGTTCGTTGGTGACCACATAGATATTAGTGGCATCCGTCAGCATAAGGCCCCTCTCATAGGTCTCTTGAAACAGCGATTTCTCTTTACCTTGAAATTTTATAAATTGTTTGGGAAAGCGTCCTCTACTCATGGGCCAAAGACGACTCCCACATCCGCCAGCTAAAATAATCACTTTCATCTATATCATCCTTTATTGTTGTTGCGATTAATAAAACTCTGCAAGTATTCGTGTATCAATGTCGATGATGTTCCCCTGGTATACGGAAAATACATCACTTTTACACCAAGTGCCTCAAATGCATGCTCATAGTCATTCCACAGCTTGCTGTTCTGCCAATCGCTGCCTTTAAAAATCACGTTGTATTGATACTGTTCCCACGCTTTGAGTTTATTGGCGTCATTTTCTGGCACAACTTGATCTACATACGTAATAGAGGAAACAATCGCCGCCCTTTCTTCATAAGGAATTACCGGCATATGTTGCTTTAGGCGATAAGCCTCCTCATCAGTTGTCACACCAACAATCAAGTAATCACAATGCGCTTTGGCCTGTTTTAAAATATTAAGGTGTCCAATATGAAATAAGTCAAACACACCTGTCGTATATCCTACTACCATCTCTCCACCTACTCTTTATTTGTTTCTGCTATAAGTCTATCAACAATTCTTTTGGATGCATTTCCTTGCTCTTTTAATTGAACCAGATTATGAAATTCTTTAATCCGCTTATTATAAACCGATTGTTCAAACGACTCTATGTGATTAATAAGCTCTGATAGTGACTCCGATAAATCAAAGGGCAATTGCCCCAAATGAAAATACAATTGCCGTTCGTCCATTTGATAGCGCACTTTGTCGGTACAGTATAAAAAACACTTCTTTTCAGCAATCATCACATCGAACATAGATGATGAATAATCGGTAATCAATACATCAGCTGCCGCTAACAATTCCTGCATGTCGTCATAATTGGTGGCATCGATTATTTGGCTATCCAAAGACCCAGACTGAAGGTCTGCCACCTTTGGATGTAAGCGAAACAGCATCGTCCACTCTCCACCGAATTTTTCTGAAAGCGCATTTGTAAGATCAGTCCCCTTTAGAGACCAGTAATTAAAGGTTGAGTCCTCCCTAAAAGTAGGAGCGTATATTATGAGTTTATGGGTCAATGGAATACCATAAAACCGACAAACTTTTTTCTTTAACAAAAATGTATCTCCCATCAACACATCAAGTCGCGGTGTTCCCGACAACATAACCTCACCGTCATACCAAAAGGAACGCTTGTAAAGCATTTCGCGCCACTGAGATCCTGCCACCATCAAGTCCGTCATCCGGCCATCCCGTTTTGCGACATCCATATAGGTTTTGTTCAAGTTCGCATCCTGCTCCAAGTATTTAATCCCAAAAGAAGAGTGCCATGTCTGAAGATAGAATTGATTGGACCGTTTCGGTGGATAAAAATACTTCCGTGTATTATCAATCCATACCTTCGCAGTTGCTAATTCATACAAGGCTTTGAAGGAATTCGTCGGTACAAACCGGATCTCCGCTGGTAAAGACGTGCCAGAATACCCTTTACGCAATAACCAAACAATGTCATAATCCATATCCCGATTCAACATTTCTTCAACTATATATTTGGCATTACCACCGTAGCCATTGCCATCATTTCTGGATACCACTATCTTCCGTTGATCTATGGGAAAGACCCAAAAACAATACAAATAATTGCCACGGACCACTCTTTTAAGCCATATGCCCATTTTACTGTTTAACAACCACCGTTTCATAACGCCTCCATCCACGCTCTATTGCATCAAAACTTGTTTATTACTTAGTTACCCATTAATACACCCTTTATTCAATGGTAGAAGTCGTGCGCTTTGCCCTTGGCTATATGACAGCACAAAAAATCACCCCTAAGCAAGGGGTGATTAAAAAATTGCTATTTTATTGTCCTTAATTCTATTGAATATCGTTAAATCCAATTACAACACTACCGTCTTGAGGATTGTCGTAAACAAAAATTGAATGCGCATAATTAACGATTGTATTATTTTCGATTGTAATATTCGAGTAACCTGTTTGAGAAATAAATGCGATACCATTATGACTTTTATCAGTTTGACTCACGTGATTGTTCTCAACTGTAATGTTAGAAAGTTCAGAACCACTATAAACTTTAATCGCATCACCATTCGTATTTTTCACTGTATTATTTCTAATCATTGTACCATTTGCATAAATGCCTTCTGGAGATGGTGTTGGGAAATTCACTAAATCCATTCCTGTACCTTCAACATAATTACCTTCTACCAAACCAAATTTACCTTCGATTCCATTTTCAAGTAAGTTGATTACAGTGTTGTTAATTACGTCTACACCGTAAGCTTCGGCTTCAGCGAAGATACCATTGGCGCCAACACCTGAACCACTTGTATTTAAAGTACCAATATCATGTACATAATTATTCGAGATTAATCCCGTTGAATCGTTTTTATAAACTTCAATTGCTCTTAAAGATGTATTATAAATCTCATTGTTATCGATTAAAAAGTTTGTCGTATAAGCTACAAATACTGAACCCAAACCATAAGTTTCGCTAATATCATTATTCTTTACAACTAAGCTGTCACTGTTTCCAGCATAAATTGCTTGACCTTGCCACGTAATCTCTACAGTTTCATTTCCCATGTTTCTAAATGTCGAATCACTGATTTCCACGTTGTTCGTATAATCTAAATAAAGACCTGTTCTTGCAAAGCTTGTGAACGTTGTATTCGTAAATGTGACGTTATTAGAATTGGAAACTTTCATATATTTCATGTTTGTGAAATGTAAATTAGTAAATGTAACATTATCTAAGTTTTCCATTTTTAAAGATGTTTCTTGTGTCAATTCAATTGTTGTACCATTTTCTTGACCAGAAATAATAACATTCGATGGCATATTCTTCGCATATCTCATGAAATCTTTTGTATTTTTAACAGTAATCGTTCGAACTGCCGTTTCATTGTTTTTTGATGCGAATGTTAATGTATTCATAAATGTTAATGTCATTGTTAAAACTAATAAACTAATAACTAACTTTTTCATCTTGAAACTCCCTTCGGTTACTGGCTATCATCCCTTTCGGGGAAGACCCTATAGCTTTGCGTCCCAGTTTTTCAACTGGTTTGCCTTTATCGTTGATAAGTTTTAGATAATAAAAAAACTGTTCGATCGATAGACCAATCCTGTGATTGGTTTTATCGGTGAACAGTGTTCTTAAATAAAATAACTGTCCGTTCGGTCGCTGGCTATCTCCCTTTTTTCAGGTAAGACCCTATAGTTTTGCGTCCCAGCCTCTCGACTGGTTTGCCTTTATCGTGAACAGTGCTCATCCTCATATTCTGTTGTTATGTAAACCTAGTATAGCATGAAATGAATATTTATGCAAGTGTTCTGAATGTTTATATGCATACTAAAGTCCCTCACATCAGTGAGGGACTGAATTGTATTGTAAAATTTTTTTTTAATGAATATCATTTAAAGCGATTTCTACACTGCCGTCATCCGGATCATTATGAATAAAAATTGATTGTTCATAATTAATGATTGTGTTGTTCTCGATTAAGATATTTGAATAGCCTACCATTGAAATAAATGCAATACCATTATGACCAGTTACCGTTTGGCTTAAATGATTATGAATAATTGTAATGTTGGCTAATTCATAACCACTATATACCTTGATACCGTCGCCATTTGTATTTTTAACGATGTTATTTCTATAAACCGAACCGTTTGCATAGATACCTTCTGGTGATGGTGTTGGGAAGTTTTCTAAATCCATCCCTGTATTTTCTACATAATTACCTTCTACTAAACCAAATTTACCTTCGATACCATTTTCTTGTAAGTTGATTGTTGTATTGTTAATAACGTCAATATCATAAGCTTCTGCTTCAGCGAAAATACCGTTAGCGCCAACGCCTGAACCTGTGAAGTTGATTGTTCCAATATCATGTACGTAGTTATTAGAAATTAAACCTGTTGAACCACCTTTGTAAATATTAACTGCTCTTAATGCCGTATCATAAATCTCATTACTATCAATCAAAAGGTTGGTTGTATAAGATGCAAAGATTGAACCTAAACCATAAGTTCTGCTAATATCATTATTCTTAATCACTAAACCATCTGCATTTGAAACGTAAATAGCATTCCCTTGCCATGTTACTTCAATACTCGGACTACCCATTTCTACGAAAGTCGAATGACTTACTTCAATATTGTTTGTATAGTCAAAGTAAAGACCTGTTCTTGCAAAGTTACTAAACTTTGTATTTGTAAATGTAATGTTATTTGAATTCGAAACTTTCATGTATTTCATGTTTGTGAAATGTAAATTGGTAAACTCAACATTGTTTAATCCATCAAACTTTACTGATGTATCTTGATTTAATTCAATCGTTGCACCATTTGTACCACCAGTAATAACTGCGTTCTCCGGCATGTTTGAAACCAATGCCATAAAATCGCTTGTATCATTTACAGTAATAATAGTTCTCTCATCCGGCGTTTCTGTTACAGGTTCTTCTACTACCGGCTCTTCTACTACGGGTTCTTCTGCTACAGGTTCTTCTGCTACAGGTTCTTCCACTACAGGCTCTTCTACTACGGGTTCTTCTGCTACAGGTTCTTCCACTACAGGCTCTTCTGCTACGGGTTCTTCTGTTACGACTTTATTTTTACCATTTCCCTTATTGGGATTTGAAGTATCTTTCTTAGCTGCAAATGCTACTGCACTCATCATTGAAACTACCATTGTAATAATTAATAAACTAACAACAAACCTTTTCATCTTTATTAAACTCCCTTCGGTTGCTGGCTGTCTTCCTTAAATAGGTAAGACCCTATAGTTTTGCGTCCCAGTCTTTCAACTGGTTTGCCTTTATCGGTGTTAAGTTTTCAAATAATAAAAAAACTGCCTCATTCGGTAGCTGGCTATCTTCCTTTTCAGGTAAGACCCTATAGTTTTGCGTCCCAGCTTCTCAACTGGTTTGCCATTATCGTGAACAGTTTCTGTTCAATTCATATTTGTTATGTAAACCTATTGTAGCACACCTATGATATTTATGCAAGTTATTTCCGACCATCCTACTATGATTTAAATATAAAAACGAGCTCTATATATGAATAGGGCTCGCTTTATATCATTAATTTTTTTTTGAAATTCGCCATTATATCATTCTAGATTACTTAATTACTTCCCCATCACGCGTAATTTTTTTTATTCTTTTTTCCAATTTAACTCTTGGAATCCAAATTTCCTTTTCACATCCGTCACATTTAATGACAAAATCTATCCCTGTTCGTTTAATTTCAAATGTTTTACTACCACAAGGATGACTTTTCTTCGTTTCGATATGATCACCAATTTTTAAATCTAAAGGCATTTTTACCACTCCATTTTTTCAGCTTTATATTCTGACGTACGACGATCGATTAAATAAAGGGAGACACGCTCTCTATCTTCCTCTTCTAACAATCCAATCATACCGTCCTTATCACTTTCTAAAAATTTCAGCGACAAGCCACAACTGGCTGAAACTTCTCTTGGTGTCGGAATCATCACCCCACTAAGAGCTGCTTCCTTCATTCTTTTTTCAATTTTAATCGCATAATGCGTCGAGTCAAATGTTAGACAATAAAATAATTTTTCCATTGATTACTTCCTATAGTTTAATAGTTTTTTTCGCAGCATGCATTGTATCAACAATTGTATACATGTTTGTTAAACCGCCGACTGCTAATTTATCTTTCAACATGTAATAGTCAAGACACGTACCACATGATAAAACTTCTACACCATTTTCTTCTAATCTTTTAATATGATCAAGTACAGGAGAGTCTTCCACCGTTAGACGAATTCCGCTGTTTACAAATAGAATTGCTTTTGGAAGTGGCATTCTCTCAGTTAGGGTATAAAAATAACCTTTCATTAAAACCTCGCCAAGTTCATCATTGCCAAGTCCCATTTTGTCCGAACCGACAAAGATCACCAAGTCTTCTATTTCTGGTTTCAATTGTTCCTGAACATCTAAGCCTAAAGCACCTTCTGTAGTAAAGTGAATGAAAAAGTCCCCTTCGCATGTTTCAATATCAAAATCAAACTGCATTTTGCTAATAAGCTTGGTCACATTTTCTTTGGCAATTTCGTTATCCACAATTGTCACAATTTCATCTGTGCCCTTATCTATTTCCTTCTTTGTTAATATAACCGGTTTTGGACAAGCTAGTCCCCTTGCATCAATTTCTGTTCTCATATGTACCTCCTAAGCATTACCTACCCTAATAAAAACATATTTAGCAGCGCCAGCAATACATTATTATTGTAGAATACATTACCAATCTTAGATGCATAAAGCGTTTGCATTATTGTCGTATCATGTATCGCTGGCGATAAAAACGCAAGCAATGTCATTACCGCAAATATAAACAGACACCCCTTAATCAATCCGATCAGCAAGCCTGCAAAACGATTGACGCCTTTTAAAATTGGCAGTTCCATCACTGCATTCAAAACAACTCCGATAAGTTTAATGAGTAATAATACTGTTAAGAACACTACAATTGCACCAATTCCGCTGATGACAAAATCAGAAATTTTAACGGCAACATCATGGGCTGTTGTCACAGCAGTTGCATTTATGTTCATAAAGTCACCAATACTCAACGATTCCAAAAATGGAATTCCGCTATTCTCTAGTGATGCATTTGTTAATGTTGATGTCCCCTCTGCCAATGAACTTAAAAGCATTTCTTCAATACTCGTTATCAAATTAGTTTTAAGTTGAGCAATCTGTTGAACATTCGTCAGCAAATAAGACGCAACAGCATTATGATATTCCTTTGAAATCCAAAATGCTACAATGTAGCCTATAATCCCTATAACGGATCGGATGAAGCCAAGGGAAAATCCTCGTACCACATTATATAGCACTATAACGGCAATAACAACATCTATCCAGTTAAACATTTCTCACCTCTATAGTTTTTTTTAATAACTTAAACTGTATATATCAAATTTATCTATATACTCCACTCCAAGTGTAGATTTACCAATAACGTGCACGTTAAGGGCATCTTTCTCCAAACTCTGTATTTTCAGTAATTCGCCTGTTCCTTTTTCTAACTGATAGATCTTATCTCCTGATGAAAACGTTAAATATGTCTCACTCGCTATTAACTGATCAATTGATGAGTCTATTAAAATATCATCTATAACTTTTTTACCTTCGAGATTTAAGACACAGATAACATTATCCGGTCGAGTATCGGTCAAATCCTCCGGATTTTTTATTAAATTCAAATAGATTAATCCAGCGTCATCAAGATAGAATTCTTGAATTCGTCTATCTACTGATACAGACTGAAGCAACTCATTATCACTGTTCAGAACAAAGAACTCATTGTCTAAAATCCCAACAATTTTATCTTCTACTACTTTAATGTCGAACAAATACTGTTGCTCAAAATTTGTTGCCCCTATTAACCGACCATCCAATGTATAAAGCAATACATTAGAATAGAAATTACTTTTATCCATTTTAATAAAACTAAAGGCCAGTAAGCTTTTATTAGAAGAAATATCAAAATCCATCAACTCTCCATCGGGTAAGGAAAGCCTTGTTATTTCCTCTAAGGATTTATCAAGTAAAACCACTTCATTGTCCTTTTCTAGGACAACAACTATAACACCATTCTCGCCTACGCGAATATCTTGTAAGCTACCTAGCCCTGCAATTGATTTATTGATGGCACCAGATAAACTTAAGTTGTATAGCTCACCAGTCCCATAGTCGCCAACAAGGATGAAATCCTCTCCCATACGAACAATTGGTGCATTGCTATTGATTTCCTTCTCCCAACGTGGTTGCCCATCAACACCATAAAATACAAATGATGTTTGCTCACTTTTAATGATGCCTTTCGCACCACTTTCAAAAACGACGTTTCTATCGTAAGCAATATCTGGGTTACAAGGAATACTTTCAACCAAATCACTATTTAATTTTCCAAAAGACAATTTTGTTTTCGCATTTTCAAAAATAGTGTCATAAAAGAAAATGCTCCCAAAAGATATCATTAGCACAATTAAAGATAAAATGCTAAAATTCTTTTTAACTCTCCGTCGCTTCCCCACTGCAACCTCCTATTTCAATCCTATTCTCATTCTAATACGATTTTGAAATTCTGACAACTTACTCGTACTACTTAATAGGTGGTTTTGGAGCCCTTGGTGGCTTCGGTCCAAAATACTGATAGAAGTAACATTTTAAGCGGCCATTATACAATTTTCTGTTTTTTGTGGCTTTCTTGCCATAATTTTTTTCGAACTCCTCATGAGCAGTAAGAATATAAGCAGACCATGTATCAAGAGTTCCATAAGAACGCCCCATCATTTTATACAACTGCTCCACTGCCTTTTTGTCAGATAACCGTTCTCCATAAGGTGGATTTGAAATAATATACCCATACTTGTCATCAGAACGCAATTGCTTTGCATCTTTGACATCAAACGTAATGGTATCGTCAACACCGGCAAGTTCTGCATTTTCTTTGGCAATTCCAATAGTTCTACGGTTTATGTCATATCCTTTAAGATTCAAATCCAACTCATAGTCAATTGCATCATAAGCTTCTTTTCTTGCCCGCTTGAAAGCGGCCTTAAACTCCTCTGACCAATTCTCAGATATAAATTTACGCGACAAACCAGGCGCAATATTTCGGCCCATCATCGCTGCTTCAATCAAGATGGTACCAGAACCGCACATTGGGTCAATCAATGGAATTTTGCTCTGCCATCTTGCTATTTTCAACATCGCAGCTGCAAGTGTTTCTTTAAGAGGTGCTTCATTCCCTTTGGCACGATAGCCTCTCTTATGAAGCCCTACACCCGAAGTATCAATACTCAACGTAACGACATCTTTCAAAATAGATACCATCACAGGAAACTTCGGTCCATCTTCCTGAAACCAATCTACCGAATATGTTGCACCTAACTTCTTTACAATCGCTTTCTTTACAATCGCCTGGCAGTCAGAGACACTGAACAATTGAGATTTAACCGACTTCCCATTTACAGGAAACTCACCGTCCACAGGAATAAAATTCTCCCACGGCAATGCATAGGTCTTATTAAACAACTCTTCAAAACTCGTCGCCTTAAACTCACCAATTTGTAAAAATACACGATCTGCACATCGAAGCCATAGATTTGACTTTGCGATTCCATCGAGATCCGTTTCATAAAGAACTCTTGCGTTCTCCACCTGTACTTCTTCAATACCTAATTCTTTTACTTCTCTAGCAACGATAGCCTCTATACCAAACGTTGCCGTTGCAATTACTTTATACTTATCCATTCTATACCTTCCAATCCCTTACTAAGAGTAGGTCACATCGAGCGACCATGCACCTTACTCATTTTCTTCGAAAACTCGCCCTAATCATAAAAGTGGTTCGCATCGAGCGAACCACACCATAACCTTTTATATAGTCATATATTTACTTAATATGTCGTCTAAATGATCGCTTTCAATCGGTTTATCCAAATGATCATCAAATCCATAACTTGTTAGATACTCCCGTTCAGTCGATATTACTTTCGAAGTGCAAGCAATGATTGGCACTCGGTCTTTATCCTTCTTTTCAATCTCATCAAAAGCTTCAAATCCATTCATCACCGGCATCATAATATCCATCAATACTAAATCAGGCCTTCTTTTAAAATACTGCGATACAGCTTCTTCACCATTCTTGGCAAAAACAATATCATATCTTTCCTTCAGCATTAATTTTAACGTCACTCTACCAACAACTTCATCTTCAGCAATTAAAATCAATTTCTGATCATAAATTCCCTGATTGTCGGTATTTAAAATAGGTGATTCCTCTTTTATCTCTTTAACAATTGCTGAAGACACTTCTCTATCAAGATGTTCAGTCGCTTGATAAGAAACTGCCTTCTGGGACATAGCGTCCTTAAGCTCACCATAGGAAACATACAGTTCCAAGCGTATCTTTCCATCAATGGTTCTCATTATATTGTAATTGATTGCCGACGCATCGACGCGATCCATTACATCTTTCGAAAAAGGAATTTCCCCAATGTGAGTTAATTCATCTTCATAAGCCAGATTTTTATCTCGCATAACAATTAACGCGTACTCCTCATCTGGCTGATATATCGTTTCAATAAGTAATTCTTTACGTCTTTTAGAAAATAATTTTTCGAACGCCTCCAATATCACAGCTTCTAAAACTAATTTCTCTATAAACACTTGAATTGGAAAACGACTATCTATTTTATAATGTATACCAATGTTCACATCTGTCTGTTTCTTCATTTGCGCAAGAATATGCTGTAAAAACCTTCTCATTTCTACAGCTGAATACTGAGTTGACATATCCTGTACATTCGAAAATTTATTGATTTGTTCGAGCATTGCATCAAGTGACTCTTCGATAACAGTTACATACTCTTTTTGATCTTCTGATAATGGTGTTTCCTTCAACAATTGAGTCATACCAGAAATACCATTCAGTGGTGTTTTTAGGTCGTGAATCATCTTGTGTTGATCAGATAGAATGGTGTCCTTGACTTGCTTTTTTTGAGTCAATCGATCAGTTTGCTCATCATTCTTTGATCCAAACATCCTTAAGAATCCCATTTATTCTCCTATTCACTACGTATTTAGTTTATTATACCAAATTAGGAGACATTGTTGAAACCTTCTCTATAAAATTAATATTTCCACTCGTCCATTTTCACGGTTTCTGACTAATTCTATGCCGTCTTCTCGAGTCATTTCGAAAGTCACATATCGCATTTCACAAAGGGAAGACTCTTCCGAAGGCAACACATTTTTATCATAAACCCTAGAGATGATTACCTCTTCATATAATTTACTTGCCTCTTCATCAGAGCAAAAAAGCAACGATACCTGTTGATCAACTCTCAAATTCCAGGCATTACCGGTTACTGTAGTAAATTCGAACGTCACCAGAATCTTGTCGCTTCTAGAAGCCAAAACCAACATCTCAACAGGTTGCAAATGAGCCTTTGTTAGCAACGTCCCTTTATGAAGCGTTGAAGTCGCATAACTTTTAGATCCCTCGTCCCAACCGTCAACAAAAGCCTCTTCCATATCCGACGCCTTCATATATTTAATCACAATATCCTCATAGGAAATCTCATCACCGGCTGGGATCGTTCGATTTGTACAATATACTTTTTCTAATGGTTCTTCCGCTACCAACGATTTCATATATTTATATTCCCCAAAAGTGACTATAATTGTCAATCCGATAATGAGCAATAAAAATATTGTTCTTTTTTTCATAATTATTTGCCTCAACTATTCTTTGGAATCTCTAAATCAAAATGAAACATTATTTCCCGTCTTTGGTTACTCAACAATGATTTATAGAATTTATGTTCATAAGCGATTGCAAGCTGAACATGCAGTGTGTCATATTGCACCTCTTTATCAGTTGAACAAGAAAGGCCATTCACACTGTAAGGATAGAATATTATTTCTACAATATTCACTACTACAACATCTCCCAGCTCCTCATCAATGAGTTGTCGAAAATACTCTTTGATGAGAAGTTGATCGAAATAGATAATCCCTTCCGATAATTGTATGAGATCAATTGAAGCCATCATACTATATAATCCACTTTCCATAATTTCCACAACATGATTGATGCTGTAATGGATAATCAGTTGCTCCATCCCAATGCCAACAATCGGTAAAAAGATAAATACAATTATAAATGTTACGATAATGACTATCTCAATTGAAGCACTCCCTCTCGATTTTGCTCTCAATTAACAATCCTCCGATTAATAAAGATACGCTTATATTCAAATGCCATTGGAGTCTGTTCAGTATCAAACAATGCCTTTCTTTGGGTCATTGTCTTATGAGCAGTAATATGGAACACAACCCGCTCCCCTCTACTCACTGATCCTTGTAGTGGCACTTCGACAACAACATCGCTATACCCCATTCCTTCCAACAACTCCTTTGTCTCGTCGATTTCTGACTGTAACAATCCTGAATTTTGTTCACAGACCCAAAAAACATCCTGACATTCTCTATCAAATATTATTTTGGTATGTATAATCAGAATGTAATCCACTAAGGTAACAACTACAAAAATCATTAAAACAAGACAAATTGCCCATAGCAAAGATTTTTCACTCCCCATTTAACTTGTTGGAAAAATCTTGCCCGCAACCGTATCAGTCCACCAGTCGGACATACCATCAATGATTGTGCTCGCGAAATTCTTCATTCCTGGTACCAACACAAATGCTGATACAATAAGCGCCACTGCAATACTTAAAATAGATCCCACTCCAAATTCACCTTTAATATCCGTCAGCAACAACTTAGTTCTGATATAGCTTTTTAAAATACCATCTCTCAACTGATTCATCTTATCCTCCTTATTGAATAAATATCATTTCTATTGCTTGATCCAACTCCATCATTAACGGTAATCCAATCATAAAAATAATGATTGCACAAAAAATTGTAACGACCACAAGGGTTCTCAACTTTTGTCTATTCGTTTCTAATTGTATATAGTTCATATATTTACTGAACATCAGCTCTTCTTGTTTTTTAAGTGTCTTCATATTATCACCCATGGTTATGCCTTGTAACATTGCAATTCTAAACGCATCGATATCAGCGCCTTCATAATAACGGCTAACCTCCTCAAATGCCAACTCGAAATCCAACGTTTGTGCATAGAGTGAGCCCAGCGCTTTTAAACGCTCTTTTAAGAATGGCTCCTGGACAATTCGATACAGACTTGTCATACACTGTTTTGGTTGAACGCCAGCAGAAATTTGATTATGTAAAAATTTATATAGTCTATAGGCGTTTTTTATAAATATATGAGTTCGGCGTTTTTTATAACTGACAATCAGCAGTTTTTTTATGACTTGAGACACCACTAAAACAACAAAATAGACATACCACTGCTGGTAATTCCTAATGCCCCCTATTAAGCAGACGCCCGGTATAAAGAATGTCCATAAAAAGTGAAATACCCATCTATCTTCACGACTCAGATGTGTTTTACCCAATGCTTTGTTCCAATCAAGATATTGCTGAATCCTTAAACGGTTATTCTCAGATAAAGGTAACAAACACCACCAGTCCATAGAAACACCACTTCCTTTTAAGAAATCAAACTGTCGCCACAACTGAAATATCGACATGCCCCACCGACATAGGATTAAAGCACCACAAATATTGACACCACTTAAGATATATACAACCATTTCACTAATACTCCAATTTTGATAGCCCTACTGCAATGATAAATCCTGCCAAGTAGAGTATGGAAAAACAGACAACCAGCGTACGCCCCCAAAATGTATGGAAATAAAAGTACTCCGTCACCTCATTTAATATCAAAAACTGATACCCAATGACCAGTACCGACAACATTGTGGCAAAAATAACTACTTTGTCATGGGCTGTACTTATTTTCCTTCTGTTGAATTCTTCTTGTAGTTTGTATGCCTCATCCTCCAAATTTCTAAGCATAATCCCGACATCCCCTCTATTGTGCATTGCTTGATCTATATTGACAATAAAAGTGCTGAAAAACTCACTTTCAACTTTCCTATTTAATATGTCCAAAGCCTGAGAAATTTCTAATCCACAATGAACTTGAACCACAAAATCATTGATATACGTGGACAACGGTTCCGATAATTGATGTTCACTGACTTTTTCAAAACACTTCATCATATCCTCTGTTACTACATACCATTGACCCAGTAACGACAATAAATGAACTATATTCTCTCTAGTATGCTGAAAATTATACTGCCGTAATATCTCAAACACCACCAATGGTGCCATGGATGCAATACAAGCGAGGGATATTCCAAGTGCCACTGAACGTGATTTGTAATAAGCCATCAGAAATAAAATGCCACTATTCATAGCAAGAATAAGCAAAATTCTTTTTACAGTCAGCCAAGGAATGTACTTTTTTATGGCCGCCTGCTCAATATACCGAATATGAAAATTCAATAAGTACTGGTTATACCGTCCCTTGCCTGTCATATATTTGATTAAATCCTCAGTATGATGCGACAACACCTCTTTGGTTTTTAAATACGTCTTTTGCAACCAACCATTGTATAATGGTGTCATTCCAAAGAAGAGCAACATAAAAATCAGAACAATTTTAAGAACTCTTAATTCGATCAAATTAGTGTTTCCAACCATCGTTTATCACCTTCCCCTTTCAGCCGCTGAATAGACACAATCTTAAACGCATTCATGTGAATAATGTAATCCAGGCTTTGATAAATCAAATACTCTAACCGCTCTTCTGAAATGGAGGTAACTGGCTCAATCAGCATCAATAAACGCTGTATCACATCATTAGGACTATTTGCATGAATTGTTCCAAAAATTCGATGATCTGTGTGCCCTGCTTTGACGAATTCCCACGCCTCATCTCCAATAACTTCCCCTATACAATAACCGTCTAAAGACATGGTCAATCCATCAGCAATAAGATCTCTAAGGGACTGTTCCACTCTATGACCATTTTTTTTGATCCGTTGAACAACAAAATTAGTGCCTTCCAAATGAAGCTCTAGATCTTTTTCACAGACCAATATACGTTCTGTCTTATTTGTCTGCTCTAACAATGCTCTTAACAACGTCGTCTTGCCCGATGCGCCCTTTCCTGAAATAATGATGCGATTATGTTCACCCATTATTTTCAAAAGGATCCTATTCGCTTCAACCGACATCATCCCAAGCTTCAACAATCCGTCTAAATCATAAGGGCTTCTTCTATGTTTACGTATACAAAGTGATGGTCCCGTAACACTTCTAGGTGCGATTGTCACATTAATCCTCAAACGATAATGGGCATCACTGACACGTGCATGGGCATCATTTTCGTTGATAATACCACCATTACGTATAATAACCAGTTTGCAAAAGCGTTCAAATTCCCCTTCGCTGTTAAAGGATAGCGACAGTATTTCTTTTTTTCCATTCCGCTTGATCATAATGACATTGTACCGTGGAACATCAATATCAGAGATATCATCATCGTCAATCAAATGTTGGATAGTACCATAGCCAAACATATAATTCATCACGCTTTGTATCAGTTCATCCCGATCACATATCAGGTTCAATTCATCCACTGTCTGGATGATTTCCGCTTTAAGAACACTGTCACTGATGTTGCCTATTTCAACATCAGCAATCAATCCTGGATGTTTCTGAACAATTTCAAATGTCACTTGCGTTGTCAAATCCAACAGATTATCACTAATGTAAAATGTATTTGAACGCTCTTTAATCAATAAATCATGATGACTGTTTATTAAACTCATAATTCCTCCCGAAGCAATGAACAGAATAACATTTCATACTCTGCTACAATATGTTTGCTCATTTTTTGACCATAGGAACATTTCAAGTTTCTATGACTATCTCTTTTTTTACATCGACTAATCCATCCAAGTATCGGCTGATGAATCATCTCTGAAAGCAATTGTATTTCCCCGGGAAAGTATTCAGAACATTCAAAGAAAATATAATGGAATTTGTCTTTAGATATTTTTTGCTTTAGACATAGTAAATCCAAAGATCGTTGATAATGTCGAAGCGATGGTAACAGTCCATCAAAGGGAATAAGAACACAATCAGCTTTTATGATGCCTAAACATGTATATGCATCATAAATAAATTCATTCATATTAAGCACCACTACATCATAGTTTCGCTTAAAGCAAGCCAACGTTTCAAGAAGAGCTTCATTGGTAAAATACTCAAATTTTTTCAAGTTAGAACAGCCGTAGAGCACCTTTAAATCAGAGGATCCTCTTGGTCTATAACATAGCTTTTCCAATGCTTCAAAAGTTATATTGTTTTGGCTGTACAAATACTGTATGCCACTTAAGTCTTTCGGTATCTTCGATTCTGATTCTATTTTATAAGGGCAGTAAAAATCCAGCGTTGGATTAAGCCTGTCTAAATCAATAAGTAACACTTTCAGCCCACGCTGTTCCGATAACTGGATGCATAGTTCTGATGAAAATTTAGAATTGCTCCATACGCCAATAATCCCCTTATCGAAAATGCCACTGTCTTTCTGTTTAAACAGCTTTGCTCCAAAATGACGTATCTTCCCTTTCATTAGTCGAAGCAGTTCACCTCTATTTCCTTTATCCAGACCATTATAAACATAAGACAAGTCATCAAAAGAGATAGGTTCTTCTTGCAGTAGCTCATAGTACAAGTATTCTACTGCATCTTTGTTCATCATAGTTACCGATTGATTTACTTCATAATTTTGTTGCCAAGCAGTAACCGCTTCACAATGTTCTGTCTCCAATAGCTTTAGTGGATTTAATCGCCATTCATTCTGATTGACAATATAGGAACCGCCACAAGTCATAAATTTAGAAATTGTACCAAAATCAAAGGTTCCAGGCTCAACGCTCAGTAAGATTCGACCTTTAAATCCATTTTCCCTCGACCTTTCAATCCATCTGGAAAAGTCGATGAAGTGACGACGTTCAAAAGCGACACAGACAATTGTTGACTTATCTGTCTCCTTGTCAAAAGGCATCGTAAACAAATGTGGTGATTGATATATGCACACCGCCTCTTTACCAGCATTTCGATAAGCTTTCTTTATTTGTTTACGTCCATAAACCGTTACCTCCTCTGAAGGTAGTATAAAAATAAATTGATATTTTTCCATCAGCTTCACCATTACCTTTTTTTACCATTTTGTCATAACTGTAAAATTTTGTCAACTAAAGAAAATAAAAAAGCGAGCACACAATGTACTCGCTTCTATGATCCTTTATATCTTAATCTTCTTTAGTTGTTTTAGCAACTTCTGTTACTGAGGCAACAAGACTTGCTACATTTTGCATTTCTGATGGAATAATTAGTTTAGTCGCTTGACCATCTGCTACTTTTGTTAAGGCTTCGAAACTCTTAAGTGCTAGTACCGCTTTATCAGCACCCGCTTCTTTTATCATTTCAATCCCTTTTGCTGTTGCATTTTGAACAGTCAGGATTGCTTCCGCCTCACCTTCAGCTTCTCTAATTTGAGCTTCTTTCTTTGCTTCCGCTCTAAGAATTGCTGATCTCTTTTCTGCCTCTGCATCAAGGATTACCTTTTCCTTTTGACCTTCAGCTACAAGTATCGCTGATCTCTTTTCACCTTCAGCACGAAGAATCGATTCTCTTCTTTCACGTTCTGCACGCATTTGCTTTTCCATTGCTTCTTGAATATCAGCCGGTGGTACAATGTTTTTAACCTCTACACGATTTACTTTGATACCCCATGGATCCGTTGCTTCATCAAGGATACTACGCATTTTTGTATTGATTATATCTCTAGATGTTAACGTTTCATCCAGTTCCAACTGACCAATAATATTTCTTAGTGTCGTCGCCGTTAAATTCTCGATTGCTACAATCGGTCTCGCCACACCGTATGTATACAATTTAGGATCTGTAATTGCATAATATACGATCGTATCGATTTTCATCGTAACATTATCCTTTGTGATAACTGGTTGAGGTGGAAAGTCAACTACCTTTTCCTTCAAACTCACTTTGTTTGACACACGGTCAATTAGTGGAACCTTAAAATGTAATCCAACACTCCAAGTGCCACTATACGCTCCTAGACGTTCAATAACATAAGCGCTTGCCTGAGGTACGATTCTAACATTTGTTGAAATTAACCCAACTGCAAGTAATACAAGAATAACAGTAATGATTAAGCTTGCCATATGATGCCTCCATTCTTTTACTTTACGTTCACTTTTATTATCAATGCCAACCGGCAATTGATTACTTGACAATTAACTTGACGCCTTCAACAAGTACAACGACAACTTCTCTGTCAATTTCCATCGCTTGACCATCTTCAGAAATAGCTGTCCAGATTTGACCTTTTACCTTTACTTGTCCAGGTGCATGTTCTTCTATAGGTTTAACAACAAAACCAGTCATCCCTATTAATTCTTCGACATTTGTCTTCGTTGCACCAATCTTCAAATGCTTTTGGGCAATTGGTTTCGTATAAATCAGCATCACAATTGATGAGGCCATAAATACAATAACCTGAGCTAAAAACGGCAATTTTAACATTGCAGCAATCAATGCAAAAATTGATCCTATAGCAAACCATATAGATGTCAGTCCTAAAGTCATGCCTTCAAGTACGGCAAATCCTACTATGAGAAATGCCCATATCATAGGTAGTCCAAAAGTTGATAACATATTCATAACGCATCCTTCTTTCTGTTGACGATATAATTTATCGCAAAAGTAGTATATATAATAGTTACCATATATTGTACAATAATAATATTAAAAAAGAATTAAGATTAAAACGATTTTTTTTTGGTATCAAAACAATGAACGGTTAAATTCAGTGAGGTGATTCTATGATGCAGTCAAAAATAATGGTAAAACTAATGGTATTAGCCATTCTCATAGCCATTCTATCTATATACGCTCCATTTTATATTTTTTCAGAATTTTTATTTCAAGCACAATTTCTCCTAGTATTTTTAGCAACTTTCGGTCTATTATCATTTTTTGCCTATACGATGATGACCATTACATCCGCTTTTGACCAACTTTCTAAAACGGAACAGCAAAGCCCGCTACCTAAATTTCCAAGTTTAACGTCAAAAGTATCGTTTCGTCAATTTTTCACCTTTGGCGAACAGTTTTCGCAATTCATTCGAATTCGATTAAGAGCCCAGGACAAGTTGATTGAAGACTACAATCTTACCAACGACGAACTGCGCTCACATATTGAAATCAATAAGAAATTTCTGAAATTTGCACAACAATCCATTAACCTAGGAAGCGAAGACAGCATCCATATAAATATTCAGAATGAAATCTTAAATATTATTGAAAGCTTTGATGCTTCTTCTTTCTATATAACGGATACATGTGGCGATTTGTTAAGATTAGACAGTAACGTCGGTTTTTCAGATGATACCTTTTTATTAAAAAGTGTTCCTACAGAAGATTTTTTCGGACCATTACATACCGATGAATCCACCATCAAAGTTTTTGAAGAAATGACGTATGCTCAAATAACACATTTTATCGCCAATGCCAATCGACAAGATGAAAAATTTGACCTTATAGAATTGCCAATCTACATCGACAAGAATCTTTATGGTGTATTTTATTTTTATAACACTAATCCGACCCAAACATTTTCACCAAAGCTTCGCCTACTCTTTAAAGAATATGTGCCACAAGCAATAAGTGCCATCACAAACAAAATATTAATCAAGAAAACCGTATTCTTATCCAAGTACGACAGTTTAACTGGCTTGTACAATCGTAGCTATTTCGAACAGTATTTCGAAGATTACAATAAACATGCATTGCGTTATAAGGAGCATTATTCTATTGTCCTCATTGACTTAAATCGATTAAAGGCAATCAACGATCAATTTGGTCATGTCGCTGGAGATAGGGCATTACAAGAATTTGCCGCCTTATTTAAATCTAAAATAAGAGAAACTGATATATTGGCTAGGTTCGGCGGAGATGAATTTATCGCTATTTTCCATAATTCAGATTTTAATCAAACCAAAGAACGTTTAAAGGCTATTCACAGTGAGTTTGCCCATCACCAAATTCGCTACGGAAGTTTCAATATTCCAATAAGATTTAGTTATGGTATTGCTGCATCACCTGATGAGTCAATGATTTTAAACATCCTAGTGAAACTTGCAGATGAGCGTATGTACAAACTGAAAGAGATGCTACACAAGAAAGAACAGAACGATTTTGATTTTTAAGTTTCCCCTTACAAAAAAAGGGTAAACAGTAAGCAGATATAGCGAGGAAGGTGATAATTATGAGCACTTCAGATCATTTTATTGAAACAAAAAACGAGATTATTTATTGGCACAATAAAACAGGCTCCATTACAACCGACGAAGCTTTAGAACTCTCCGATCAGATCAAAAATCTTGTTGAAACCGGTGATTATACCCGGTTGATTGTTGATAATTCTCAAATGTCAGGGGTTTGGAGTTCAGAAGTAGACAAAATATGGATTGATCTAATGAAATACATAACCCAGTACATTCCCAAAACAGCAACAATTTGCGAAAACGTCATCAATAAACTGCAAGTTAATTATCTTGCTTCTCAGTCTGTGAGTCCAGATCGAATGAAAGCATTTACCGTTTCAGAAAAAGAAGAATTTGAACGGTTTATTAAATCCGATGATTAGTCGTTTATTACAATTTACTATTTAATATTAAAACTTCACATTGCTGACTTTTCCGTTCAAGTGTGGCAATCATACAGATTCATCTCCGCTTTGTCGGATTTAACCCAAACTCGCCTATCGGCTCAAACAGTGTGTTAAATCTAACCGCCAAAACAATCTGAATCTGTTGATTCCCACCACCTGAGCCAGAGAGTCATCATTGTGAAGTTTTTTGTATAAATAGCAAATCGTAATAGACTCATTGAAATAAATGCTATTGATAATTGCAATATGCCTTGCAACAAAGAAACTTTATACATCTCTATTTATTATGTTGAAATCCTTCTCCAAGCACCTCATGTGTTGTATTCAACATTACAAACGCCTCTGGATCGATTTCCCTTACAATGGTCTTAACCTTTTGTACTTGAGCCCGATTAACCACACACATCAACACGTCTTTTTCCTCTCCAGAATACATACCTTTTCCTTGAAGTGCCGTCACACCACGTTCCAGTTCGTCAATAATGCGTCCTGAAATTTCTTCAGAACGTCTTGAGATGATATAAAATGACTTTGAGTAATTCAAATCTTCCACTATAAAGTCAGCAGACTTAACCATGACATAAAGACAAACCGATGAATACAATGCCGTTTCAATTTTACCGCTAGCAACGCCTGCTAATGTAATAACACAGATATCCACGAGCATCATCAGCTTTGCTGCACTTAATGACGGGAAGAATTTATTAAGAATTGCACCTGCTAAGTCCGTTCCTCCTGTACTGCCACCAACTTTAAAAAGCAAACCAATACCGATACCAACTACGACACCACCGAATATTGATGCCAACAATGGATCTTCAGTCGCTGGCACATGGGTGAATTCTACTTTAGAAAGTACTACTAGGAAGAATGAGAGTCCCAGCGTACCGTAGGCGGTCTTTGCACCTGCACCTTTACCAAGAACAATAATCCCCAATATGAAGAGTGGTATGTTAATCATCAAGTTGGTCAAATAAATCGGTACACCGATTAGCCGTTCAATAACAATAGCAAGGCCCGTCACGCCACCAGGCGCAATCGTATTCGGCTCAAGAAACCAAATAAGTCCCAAGGCGATTAATATGATTCCTACATTAATAACAACTGCTTCCCCTATTTTATCTATAATTTTTCTGTTCATGCCACCACCCCTTGTCTTTTACTTTTGTCACCATTAAACAGTAATTCACATCACCTGTCAATACACTCTCACCTATACCCAGATTATCTTCATATTATCCCCAGCGGAATCCCCATTTACCACATTTTTGTCCACAAAATCTGTGTATAACCTGTGTGTTACTTTTAGAAACAGAACATAGATTCTGCGAACAAAAATTCGGTTATCAACATTATCCACAAGATATCCACAATTTTAAATAACCGTTGACAAATTATTCCCATGGGAATATACTCATATTAGAATATTCTAATATACTAAATGAGGTGACCTATGAAAATTGAAAAAATGACTCAAATTTTAAAGGCGTTAGCCCATCCAACGCGCTTGGAAATATTGTTATTTCTTAAAGAAAGAGAATCCGAATGTGTTTGTAAGATTTACGAATCACTGAATCTTGAGCAATCTAACATTTCTCAACATTTAAGAATTTTAAAAAATAGCGGTGTCCTAGACTCAAAAAAAGAAGGCCAGTGGGTGCACTATCGTGTCGCTTATAAAGAAATCTTTGATATCCTTCAATCAGTAGAGACTATCACAACCAAAGACCAATAGGAGGCTCTATGTTATACAATTTTGCACAGTACATAGTAGAAAATTTATTGAAATTAAGTATGGAAAGCCAACTTGGTGAAAGTATCCATTTCTTTATCTATGATACTTTAAAAATCATCTTGCTGCTTAGTTTCATGATTTTTACGATTTCATATATCCGCAGTTACTTTCCACCTGAGAAAGTCAAAGGTATCATCCATAAGCACAATGGTTTTGTTGCCCATGTATTTGCAGCCGTTTTAGGTGTTTTATCACCATTTTGCTCTTGTTCGACAGTGCCAATCTTCATTGGATTCGTTGAATCGGGCATTCCTTTAGGTGTAACATTTACATTCTTGATTACATCACCGATTGTCAATGAAATAGCAATTGGATTTCTGTTTATTGCGTTTGGTCCTAAAATAGCCATTATCTATACCGTATCAGGAATGCTCATCGGTATTTTCGCAGGAATTGTCATTGAAAAACTGAATTTGGTACATCTTGTGGAACCATATGTATTTGAATTACATTCAGAAGAAGCATTTATTCAGGAAATGTCGCAAAAAGACAGACTTAATTTTGCTACTGGTGCAGTGAAAGACATTGTTCAACGTGTCTGGATATTCATTGTCATCGGTATTGGATTAGGGGCTGTCATCCATGGTTATGCTCCTGAAGCACTCATGGTTGAATATGCAGGTCCAGATAATCCACTGGCTGTATTCGTTGCTGTTGCCGTTGGTATCCCGCTTTACTCAAATGCAGTAGGTACTATACCGATTGTAGAGGCCTTAATCAACAAAGGGGTAGGCGTAGGAACGGCTCTTGCTTTTATGATGTCTGTCGTTGCACTGAGTTTACCGGAACTCATCTTGTTAAAGCAGGTTATTAAACCAAAACTTATTGGAATATTTGTTGCTACAGCTGGCACATCGATTCTAATGGTTGGCTATTTATTTAATATAATTTTATAATTGGAGGCGTCATTATGGAAATCAAAGTACTTGGTAGTGGATGTTCAAAGTGTGAAAAGTTACTGAAAATGGTCACTGAAGTGGTTAATGAAAAAGGCGTAGATGCTACAATCACTAAGGTAGAAGACTTTAAAGAAATCTTAGGATACGGCGTTATGAAAACACCAGCCCTTGTTATTGATGGAACCGTCGCATTCTCTGGTAGTGTACCAAAGAAAGCAAAAATCGAAGAATTGTTGAAATAAAAAACGAAAAGCAGAAGTAAAATGATTACTCATTTTGCTTCTGCTTTTTTTATAACCGTTGAATCTCTTGGTCTGCAATACCAGCGAGTGCTTCTTTGATAGAATGACCATAACACAGATCGCTATCAATGATCTCTTGCAATGGTACGAGCACAAATGCACGCTCGAACATTCTTGGATGCGGTATTTCTAGACGCTCATCCGATACTTGCTCCTCGTCATAAGTCAAAATATCAATATCGATTGTTCTTGGCCCCCAGCGAATAATCCGTTCTCTATGAAGGAGAAGTTCAATGCGTTGACACGCATCCAGCAGTTCAACAGGTAACAAGGTCGTTTCAACAGCTAAGGCAATATTCAAAAACGCCTCCTGCTCCACACCACCCCAAGGTGCCGTTTCATAATAGGCACTTTGCACTTTCACACTGATGCCTTCACACAGTCCAAGTTGTTTGACCGCTTCATCCACAAGGGCTTTTCTATTGCCCATATTGCTACCGAGACTTAAATAACTGACCACCATTATGTGCGCTCCCTATGCATCGCCACAGCAAAATGATCGTAGATCCCTCTTACTGGTGCTTCTGGTTTTCGGATCTCCATATGCACTTCCATAACAGCCTCAAAACGATCAAATATTTCCTGGATCGTTTTCTCAGCAACTGCTTCAATCAGATTTAAGGCCGGACCCTCTACTACACTTTTAACGACATCATAAACCATTCCATAGTGAACAGTATCTTCAACCTTATCGCTTTCGCCAGCCTTTTTTAAATCAACGCCTAAGTCCACATCTACAAAAAACTTTTGTCCCAGTACATTCTCAGCTTCCAATACACCGTGAAAAGCATAAAATCCCAAATTTTTTAATATTATTTTATCCATTAATAGTTCCTCTCATTATTGCATCCATTACTTTTGCACCTCTAACATGTGCTTCAACATCATGAATTCGTATAATATCCACCCCAAGGCTAATGCCAAACATATTCGTGGCAAGAGTCCCTTCCACTCTTTGGTCCGATGGTAGATCCAATATTTTCCCGATCATGGATTTTCTAGACGTCCCAAGCAGCACTGGTTCTCCCCAGGCCATAATTTCACTTAGACGATGCATCACATGCACGTTTTGCTCAGGTGTTTTTCCAAATCCAATACCAGGATCCAACACAATTTGTGATCGTTCAAGACCTGCAGTTTCTGCAATGGCATAGCTCTTGTCAAAGAATACTCTCATAGACTGGAGAATGTCACCATCATAATCCGTTCCCACCTGGTTATGCATTGCAATAAGAGGCACGCCGTGAGTTGCTGCAACTCCAGCAATCCTAGGGTCCTTTTGCATGCCCCATACATCATTGATAATATCGGCACCTGCAACAATCGCTGCTTCAGCTACGGATGCTTTATACGTATCAATTGAAATCAGCACATCGTAGGCATCTCGAATCGCTTCAACAATTGGTACTACGCGATTGAGTTCCTCTTCCTCAGCCACAGCACTAGATCCCGGTCGCGTCGATTCACCACCTATATCGATGATATCAGCACCTTCATCAATCATTTGTTTTACGTGCATCAATGCAGTCTCTACACTATTAAAGCGACCACCATCAGAAAAGGAATCCGGTGTCACGTTTAAAATCCCCATGATCAATGTTCTTTCGCCTAATACAATCTCTCTTCCCTTGGAAGTCAGTGTAATCTTTTTCCCAATCATTCTTTATCTCCTAACGGTTAAAACTAATTAGTGTCATTGCTTCTGAACGCGATCTCGCATCTGTCTTAAAAATCCCTCTTACAGCCGAAGTTAGCGTCTTGCTACCAGGCTTTTTGATCCCACGCATTGTCATGCACATATGTTCCGCTTCTACTACAACAATGACCCCAGCTGGATCCAACTTTTCCACCATTGCATCCGCTATAGAGCTGGTCAATCTTTCCTGTAGTTGTGGTCGTCGTGCCACAGTTTCAACAACTCTGGCCAATTTGCTCAATCCTGTCAGTTTGCCATTTCGTGGAATATATCCAACATGGGCTTTACCGAAGAAAGGCACTAAGTGATGTTCGCAAGTCGAATAGAAGGGAATATCTTTTACAAGTACTAATTCCTCATGGTCGTCTTCTTCAAAGAAAATTTCCAAATGTTTACCTTCATCCTGACCAATGCCAGCGAATATTTCTTCATACATATTGGCAATTCGTTTTGGTGTATCCACTAAACCTTCTCTATCAGGATCTTCACCAATCGCCTCCAAAATATCGCGAATAGCTCTTTTAATTTTATCTTTATCTACTGTACTCATTTTATCCTCCATTATTCCTCGGGAAACTCTTCATGATCCCACGTGTTACATGGACCACCCAGTTTTTCTACAATCTTGTTATATAAAATCTCGACCAATGAAAATTGATCCTCCAATGTTGATGTCACTAATATTTCTTCGATTAGTTTACCGCTGGTTTCGTCGATTGACTTGATTTGATCCAACCATCTTTTCTTTTTCAATGGAATGAATCTTCTGTTGATTTTATAAATCACCTTCATTACAGCTACCACAAAATCTATAACCAATAATCTAGCCACCGCTTCTTTATCCAATCTATTTTTAATATCTTCAAGAGAAGTCGTCAAGTAGAAAGACCAATACTCCTTCTTAAGGGTACTCATCTCTTCTGGACCTTCTGTCCAAATTCTTTGGCACTGGTCAATCAAATGATCAATCCCCTTGGAATAGACCACCTTGCTACTGGCTAATATTTCAATCCACAACAATCTTTGTTCATCGATACAAGTCTCAACAAATGGAATTGGCAAGTAACTCATATCAACATCTACTTGCTGCACTTTTTTCGCCTCACGACGATTTTTCTCGCCAGAAACCATCAGTACAATCAAGTCAATATCATTCAAGGTATCAAATTCTTCAAAAGGTGTTGTCGCACCTTTTCCAACCAGTAATATACCAACAACATCCCCGTTATCCTTCAGTTCACTGAACACTTGCTTATATACATTAAATTTATGACCCATTCAGTACCTCCATCAGCTGGATCATCCATGGATGAACCGCCTTCTCAAATCCCAAATACGACGTGACTGGCATCACACCCATCAACGAATTTGTAATGAATAGACCAGTTGCTGTTAATAGGTCTTCAGGATATACCACCTCTTCCCTTATTGGAATATCCAATCGCCTACACTCGTCAATGACCTGGTGGCGCATAATCCCAGGTAACAACCCACACGCAACATCCGGTGTGACAATGCCATCCTCGGATACAACGAATATATTCGAAACAGTACCTTCAGTGACAGCACCCTCTTCATTTAGAAAAACACTTTCAGTCCCAGTGGCCAACCCGTCACGAACATACATGTTCAACCAATAATTCGTTGATTTATGTCCTAATAATGGATTGGAACTGTGTCGCCTTATTTCTGAAATGGATAATGCCATTCCCTTCTCATAATCGGAGATATCATAAGGAATATTTCTATGAGTAATTGTATAAACTGGAGTAGTATCTCCAATAACAACTTTTAATCCACAATGTGTTAAGGTGTGCTCTTCAACATATGATTCCAAGTCCTTTTTTAAAGTGTCCACCGTAATTTCATACGACACACTCAACGCATCCATACTATCAAACAACCGTTCCAAATGCCGATTTAAATACTGTATATGACCTTGAACAACAGCCATGGTTTCAAATAGCCCAATACCATAATTCAACGACTTCGATGTTTTATTCATAATAACCTTCTTAGCTTTCCAAAGCGCGTCTTAACGCTTTCGCTTTATCCAGAGATTCTTGATATTCATCTTCTTCAACAGAATCCCAAACAATGCCACCTCCTGCTTGGAAGTAAGCCATTCCATCTTTACATACAAATGTGCGTATAACAATATTCAAGTCTGTCACACCATTTAGTCCAATATAACCGATACTACCTGTATATAGATTTCGGCTAGTTGGTTCCAGTTGGTCAATAACTTCCATAGCGCGAATTTTAGGCGCGCCGGTTATAGAACCACCTGGAAAAGTCGCCTTAATTACATCAATTGGATTTAGGTCCTTTTTGACATTCGCCTCCACTGTGGCAACAAGGTGATGAACGGTCGGGTATTCCTCAATTTCAAAGAGTTCTGTTACTTGAACAGAACCAACAGTTGCAATCTTACTCAAATCGTTTCTTTCTAAATCTACAATCATCAATAATTCCGATTGATCTTTTTCTGATGTTCTAAGCGCTTCTTTGTTTCTCAGGTCTTCCTCAAGGGTCGCCCCTCTTGGTCTAGTTCCCTTTATAGGTCTTGTCTGTACTTTACCATTATCTATTTTTATAAAGCGTTCAGGTGAACTGGATGCAATCTGTCCTTCACCAAAATCAATGTAAGAAGCAAAAGGTGCCGGATTAATATGACGCAACTTTTGGTACAGGGACAGCGCACTGCCATCCATTTCACCAGAAAAACACTGGGTCATATTTGCTTGGTAAATATCGCCTGAACGAATAAATTCCTTAACACTTGTTATCGCTTGCTTATAATGTTCTTTTTCAAAATTTGATTTTATGTTGGCTTGTGTCTGCCTCGACAGTCTATAGTCTTCTGCCTTCTCATCACTCGCTTCTATTAACGTCAATAAGTAATTTATGCGCTCTTCGCCACTGCCGTCCCTATTTAAATCCGTCACATATGTTTTATCATTGATGTGGTCAACAACAATACCACCTTCATAAAATCCAAAGTACATATCCGGTATGTTGATAACATCCAATGTGGTTCGTGGCAACTTCTCAATAAAATGACATAAATCATAGCCAAGATAACCTACAAATCCACCTATAAAAGGAAGCGCCACATCATAATCCATTTGATAATCCTCATATAATGTATTCAACACATCAAAAGGCTGGTCGCCTACCATCGTTTTCCGACCATTAGCATCCGTTACCCAGACGCTATCATTTTTACTTTTTAAAGTAAACTTTGGATTAATCCCTATAAAAGAATAGTTTCCTAAATTATTATTGTGCATCCCGCTGTCCAAAAAATAAGGATGTCTTTCTTTATTTAAAGCCAACAACATTTCGTTAGCTGTTTTTTCAACTTGTATTTCCCTAATGATATATTTATTCATGACAACTCCTACCGATTTCTCGCTTGTAATAAAAAGTTATTAAGTAATTCCATCCCCTGCTCCGTCAAAATCGCTTCTGGATGAAATTGAACACCCTCAACCATTTTTGTCTTATGTCTCAGCCCCATGATTTCTCCACCTGCAGTCCATGCTGTTACTTCCAGACATTCTGGTAGCGACTCCTTTTCAACAATAAGCGAGTGATATCGTGTGACCTTCAACGGATTGTTAAGATCTTTAAAAACACCGACATTTAAATGCTCAATTGGATGGACCTTGCCATGAACAGGCTCCTTGGCTTTGACGACATTACCGCCATAGACTTGACCAATGGTTTGATGTCCTAGACAAATACCTAAAATCGGATATTCATCATCCAGTGCTTCTATCACTTTTTTGGAAATCCCCGCTTCATCTGGCGTACAAGGTCCAGGAGACAAAACAATCATCTCTGGATTCATCCCCCTGATGTCGTCAATTGTCAGCGCGTCATTACGGACAACACGAACTTCCTCGTTTAAACGATTTAAATATTGTACTAAATTATAGACAAAAGAATCGTAATTATCAATCATTAATATCATTATTTTTCTCACTTTCCTATTACTTGACAAAGATCTTGAATACTAGTATCTTTCAACATAGATTATACACTTTTTGACCTAACGGTTCTATTCATTACGGAGGTTTTATGATATTAAGCGCTACATTTGATGAACAAATATTGAAGCACCTTTCCATTGATGAATGGCTTCACTACTGTAAGAAACAGCATGTTCAATCATTGGAATTCAGTCCAGATCCATCTGTTCTACCAATCGGGGTATACAAAATATTGTTAAATAAACAACGATCTCTTGGTATCAGCACGACTTTCCATGTCCCATATTTCGCAAAGTCAGTTGATCCTTATGCAAAAGCATACGATTTGGCATATGCCCGTTTAAGCCCACTTGATTTCACAGATAAATACACACAACTATTTCAATATATCGATGCCTTAGAACAACCGTCTATACTAACTTTGCATGGTGCAAAACGATTGAAAACAGATGGTGAAAACGCTTGCCTAAAAAGTAAGGACAATACTTGGTTTGCACTAGAAAAATTATTAAATGATGTGAATCGTTATGCACTGCCATTGACTTTGTGCATCGAACTTTCAGGTAGTGAATCTCCCACCTATCTGACCACTCGTGAAGAAATCCTAGAGACCATAGAAAAATTCGCTGGCGCACCCCTGAAAATATGCTGGGACATCACCCATGACTACGCACTTAATCCTAGTAAAGAACAGCCTTCTAGCGACTTCGCAAAACATATTGAGCATGTTCATATTCATGGAATCAGCAACCAAGGAAGGAAGCATTTCGATCTGGAAAAATCCTCTGTGAACTTCAATTCTGCAATCGAAATTCTACATGAGATCTCTTATAAAAATGCCATCGTGCTAGAAATTCTTATGCATACTGTAGCCAATCCAAAAAATTACCTTAAATCCTTAAAAAACGACTTACATTTACTTACTAATCTTATTAAATAATCCCATTTCGCTTTACGTTCACTTAAAATTACTGTGCTATGAATCGCTATTTTAGCTTGATTCACTCTCCTTATAATGATACACTTGCTAATGACACTTGCAATATTAGATAATATAATCATGTTTATCTAAAGTTTAACAAAGAAGGGGTGAATTTATGCTTTGTCAATGTAAACAGACGTCATCTTCAGGCTTATCAGAAGGACCAGCAGTAGACCTATCGCAAGTAAGTGATCTACTCACTACCTTTAATCCTGAAACGTCTAATCTAATCACTTTGCTTCAAGGAGTGCAGAAAATTTACGGGTACTTACCGGAAGAAGTACTGAGTGAAATTTCAGCCGTTACGAAGATTAAGGAAGCAAAAATCTATGGGGTAGCAACATTCTATTCACAATTCCGATTAAAACCAATTGGAAAATATCTTGTGATGTTATGTCAGGGAACAGCATGTCACGTCAATGGATCGGCTCAGATTGAACGTGCACTACAAGAATCCCTACAGGTTAATGAAGGGGATATCACACCGGACGGTTTATTCACTTATATTAACGTCGCTTGTCTTGGCTGCTGTAGTTTAGCACCAGTCATGATGATTAACGATCAAACATATGCCAACCTTACCAGTGCAGACGTGTTCAAAATCGTTGAAGAAATAAGAGCACAGGAGGTTGAGAAAAAAGCCATATGAGATTTGTCGTAGGTTCAGGATCGTGCGGAATCGCCGCTGGGGCAGACCGGGTATATGCCTTACTTGATCAAGAAATTAAACACAATAAATTAGAAGGAACATTAGAGATTACTGGCTGCATCGGAACGTGTTATTTAGAGCCAATCTTAGAGGTTTATTCTGATAAAAGCATGAAACGATTTACCAAAGTAACGGAAGAGTCTTTAAAGGAAATCATTTCAGAAGTAAAAGAGGGAACGCTTTTCAACGAGGACTCATCTGAAGATTCGGTTGAAAGTCAATTAGTACAACAAAATAGAATCGTTCTTAGAAACTGTGGGGTTATAAATCCAGAGTCTATTGATGATTACATCAAACTTGGTGGTTATGAAGCCATTGAAAAATGTCTTAGAGAAAAATCACCAAAACAAATTATAGAGGAAATAAAAGTATCCGGTCTTAGAGGTAGAGGTGGGGCTGGTTTTCCTACATGGTTCAAATGGAATGCCGCTCTACAATCACCAGGCGATATCAAGTATATGGTCTGTAATGCTGATGAAGGGGATCCAGGCGCTTTCATGGATAGAAGTGTCCTAGAAGGAGATCCTCATAGTTTGATTGAAGGCATGATGATTGCTGGTTATGCAATCGGTGCTAAAAAAGGAATTGTCTATGTTCGTGCTGAATATCCACTTGCAATCGTGCGCCTTGAGAAAGCAATTGAACAAGCAAAATCACAAAATATTCTTGGTAAAGATATTTTTGGTCTTAAAGGCATCGATTTTGACTTAAGCATTAAAACTGGTGCAGGTGCATTCGTTTGTGGAGAAGAAACTGCACTCATCGCTTCACTTGAAGGGGAACGTGGTATGCCAAGACTGAAACCGCCATTTCCAGCTCAAAAAGGGTATTTTGACTACCCGACAAACATCAACAATGTTGAAACACTTGCCAATGTACCTTGGATTCTAAATGAAGGCGGACAAGCCTTTGCCGATTTAGGCACAGAACGTAGCAACGGTACCAAAGTATTCGCATTGACTGGTAAAGTTAAGAATGGTGGTCTTGTTGAAATTCCAATGGGCATGAGCTTAGAGGACGTTATTTTTGGTGTCGGTGGCGGTATCGTCGATGACAAGGAATTCAAAGCAGTTCAACTTGGTGGACCGTCTGGAGGATGTATTCCAAAAGAACTGTTACACACACCCGTTGAATATGAATCAATCAACCAAACAGGGGCCATCGTTGGATCTGGTGGGATGGTTGTTATGGATGAAAATACATGTATGGTTGAAATGGCACGTTTCTTCCTAGACTTTACGTGTAAGGAATCTTGTGGCAAATGTACCTACTGTCGCATTGGTACCCGTCGTATGTTAGAGATTCTTGAGCGTATTACCGATGGACAAGGCAAGCCAGAGGATATTCCTTTACTAGAGGAGTTATCATACAAGATTAAAGAAGGAGCGATGTGTGGACTTGGTCAAACAGCACCAAATCCAGTACTGACGACTTTAAAATATTTTAGACATGAATACGAAGAACACATCAATGACAAAAAATGCCAAGCAGGTACCTGTCATAATCTAATTTCCTACCACATTCTTGCAGATAAGTGTATTGGATGTACCGTTTGTTCAAAAGTATGTCCAACAAATGCAATTACGGGCGAACGTAAGGCTGCCCACGTAATTCATCAAGATGCTTGTATCAAATGTGGACAGTGCTTTGAAAAATGTAATTTCAACGCAATTGAAAAATCATAAAGGAGATTGGAAAATGGCAAAAATACGTGTAAACATAGACGGAAAAGAAATTAATGCTTATTCCGGTCATACGATTTTAGAAATAGCACAACAAAATAACATCGACATTCCGACATTATGTCACAATGAGAAGTTAAAAAATTATGGCTCTTGTGGTATGTGTGTTGTCGAAGCAGAAAATAACCCTAAGTTAATTCGTGCATGTTCAACTCAAATTCAAGATGGCATGGTTATCAAGACAGCGACACCTCGTGTCAAAGCATCTCGAAAGACAACACTTGAATTGATGCTGTCTGACCATGCAGGTGACTGTAAAGCGCCCTGTATGCTAGGTTGTCCTTCGAACGTTGATGTTCAGGGATATGTTGGTTTAACAGCAAATAAGGAATACGACGAAGCACTTAGATTGATTAAAGAAGATTTACCTCTGCCGGCAAGTGTTGGTAGAGTCTGTCCACATCCATGTCAAACAGGTTGTCGTAGAGGCGTTGTTGATGATGCAATTTCTATTGCATGGATCAAACGCTACGTAGCAGATATGGATTTAGCAAAGGAAACATCTTATACGCCATCAACTAAATCCAATACTGGAAAACGAATTGCGGTTATCGGTGGTGGTCCTGGTGGACTATCAGCGGCCTACTTCTTAAGACGCGAAGGGCACGATGTTGCTATCTATGAAGCGATGCCTGAGTTTGGTGGTATGCTTAAATACGGCATTCCACTTTATAGATTGCCAAAAGATGTTTTACAAAGTGAAATTGACGTTATTAGAAGTATGGGCGTTAAACTCATTCCAAATACACGGGTTGGTACTGATATCACTCTAGATCACATTCGTAAGGAATTCGATGCCGTATACGTATCAATTGGCGCATGGAAAAGTTCATACCTAAACTGCCCAGGCAGTGATAATGAACGTATCATCGGTGGTATTGAGTTTTTAAACAGATTTGCCATCAACGAACCGATTCGTACAGGTAACAGAATAGCAGTAATCGGTGGTGGTAATACTGCCATGGATGCTTGTAGAACATCCATCAGACTTGGTGCAAAAGAAGTTTACGCTATTTATAGAAGAACAAAAGATGATATGCCTGCAGTTGATGTGGAAATCGAAGAAGCGGAAGAAGAAGGCGTAACATTTAAATTCCTATCAAATCCGACAGAATTCATCGCAGATGCAGATGGCAACGTAACACATATACGTTTGGAAAAAATGAAACAAGGTGAACCAGATGCCTCTGGTCGTCGCAAAGTTATTCCAACTGGCGAAGAAGAATTATTGCCAGTGGACTCCGTTATCATGTCTATCGGTCAACGGCTGGCACCCCATGGCTTCGGAGATATTGCCTTAAACGATCGAGGTAACATTGATATTGATCCAATTACTTTCAGTACAAACTTAAATGGTGTATTTGCTGGTGGTGATGCTGTCCAAACCGGTGCCACAATTGCCATTGAGGCCATTGCTGACGGTAAGAATGCTGCAAAGAGTATTTGTCAATATCTAAAAGGTGGACTTTATACAACGCAACCCTTATACACTGTAAAACGTGAAGGGATGACAAAAGAACACTTCCCACATGTGACGGAGCTATCGACAGCTTCTATGGGTCATGAAGCACCTGAACTGAGAAAACATAATTTCCAAGAAGTCGTTCATGGATTTACTGAGGACAATGCAACACAAGAAGCCAATCGTTGCCTAGAATGTGGTTGTATGGATTCCCACGAATGTAATCTATTCCAGTTTTCAAATGAATATGAAGTGAAACCGGAACGTTTTGCAGGCCTCAACAAAGAATCCTTAGAAAAACATACCCACCCTCATTTCTATAGAGACAATGGGAAATGTATTCTATGTGGTATGTGTGTAAGAGTTTGTGACGAAGTTATGGACCATGGTGTTTTAGGATTTGTAAACCGTGGATTCGAAACAGTTGTTCAGCCAGCTCTCGATAAACCATTAAAAGAAACAGACTGCATCTCGTGTGGTCAATGTGTCAATATTTGCCCAACCGGTGCATTACAGGAACGTCATCATACGGATAAACAAGTGCCTCTTCATGGAGAATTTACTGAAAGTATCTGTGACGAATGCGGAATGGGCTGTAATATTAATTTAGAGTCAAAAGGAACTTTACTGTTAAGATCCTTACCGACGAAGAGTCGTGCTGACGAAGTTGATTTACTATGTGAAAAAGGTCGTTTTGAACTTGTAAAACAACAAAATCAATCAAGACTTAGTAAACCACTTATCCGTAAAAACGGGGTACTGGAAGAAGTTTCTTGGCAAGAAGCGACACTTTATACCGCAAGAACAGCACAAAGTTTACACCTAAGATATGGAGACAACTCTGTTGCAACAATGCTTTCAGGGAAGTACTTCAATGAAACTGCTTACTTGATCAAAAAAATGGCCAATAATTCTTTCAACACTGAATATGTCTATAGTACAAAGGGATATGAACGTGGCCTAAAGGATGTCTTTGGTTATGATGCATCCACTAATCTAGTGTCAGAACTTGATCATACAGATTTGGTTGTTACATTTGGTACCAATATTATGGAGCGTCAACCTGTATTAGGTGTTCGTCTGAGAAAAGCAATTTCAAACGGTGCCAAGTTAACAGTTATTAACCAAGATGCAACCGTTGGAGGCGACTGGGCAACAAGCGCTTATCATAATTCAAATGATCTGTCATTGCTCCTAGGTGTTGCAAAATACCTGACTTCAAACAGCCAACCGACACTTCCAGTAGATGGTTTGGATACTTTTAAAACGTCTCTTGAAGCAGTTGAAATAACAGACCAAGCAGAGACGATTGCAAAAGAATTATTAGAGACACGTAACGTTATGTTTGTTTTTGATCGTTCATTATTATCAGATGACGCAGTCATGCTTATTGGACAAATTGCATTGCTTTCAAATCACATTGGACGTCCTAGAAATGGGATTATCCAATTACGTGATGAAGGAAATACACAGGGACTAATCGATTTAGGCATTAATCACAATGTACTTGACCTTGAGGAAAAAGTAAACAATGGCGAGGTCAAAGGATTAATCGTATTTGGCCCAGAAGCAACAATGGCGCGACATGATAATTTGGAACTGCTTGTTGTTCAGGAGGAAGTACTTTCACCTCTAGGAATGACTGCTGATGTTGTTATCCCGTCACCGACGCTTATCGAAACGACTGGTACGATGACAAGCCAAGATCGTAGAATTCAACAAGCGCGTGCTGCGATAACACCAAATACTGATATGACGAATTTAGAACAGATTCAACACATTATGAATATCTTTGGCAATAGAAAACAACAATATGATATTCAGACATTACTTGAATCAATCGGTAAGGAATTACCTGAGTATCTTCATGCCAACGACCACTTGGAAAGCGGCAGCAAAGAACTTCATTGGCCAGTCGGTCAATCGCCGATTCTATATGAAAAGGACTTTGCGACAGAAAATGGACATGCTCAATTACAAGTAATTTCTAATGGTGCTATGTACCTGTAGCCTACTGCAACACAATGACCTGATGATAAAAATTAAATCATAAATTTAAAAGTGGCTATCTCACTCAATTGAGATAGCCACTTTTTTGCCGCAAGTAAGCTACTTGCGTTTAAATATTATGTTTTACTATTCTTCACTTTTATGACGGCATCCTCTTTGGCCATGACATCTCGGGCAAATATCATCACAACCGCCATAGTTGTAATTTCCACCTTCGATGCGCAATCCCTTACCTTCTACCAAGGCTGTTGCTACTTTTTTTCTAGCGCTTTCAAGAATGAGTTGTAATGTTTGTCGAGATACTTCCATTTGATTGGCACAAGCTTGTTGGTCTAATCCTTCAATATCCTTTAATTTTAGCGCCTCTAACTCCTCTAAATTCAACTTAATACACTCGTTCTCTCTAATACGTCCACCTGCTGGTTTAAAGAGATGGGTTTTCGGTACAACACTAATGCGTCTTGGTTTTACTGGTCTTGGCATCAAACGCTCCTTTTCTAACTAAATTTAAATGATTTTCGTATTCCCTTCACCATGGTTTCCACTTGATTTTCAAACTGTTCACCGAAAGTGTAGTTTTCCTTTAAGTATAATTCTACTCTACCTTCATCACAAAGTGTCACAAAGGCTGGATCTATTGGTATTTGGCTAATGATCTCTAAATTTGATTCCTTTGCGGCTTCTGGGACTTTGCTTTCCCCAAATATATGAATTCTCTTATCACAGTCAGGACATTCTAGATAACTCATGTTTTCAACAAGTCCTAAAATCGGCACCCCGAGCATCCCAGCCATATTGATTGATTTTTTTACAATCATTTTAACAAGGTCTTGAGGTGATGATACTACTACTATACCATCTATGTCAAAAGATTGCATTATCGTTAATGGCACATCACCTGTTCCTGGTGGTAAATCAATTAAAAGATAATCTAGGTTGCCCCAGTTCACATCTGTATAGAACTGTTTCACCGTATTTGATATAACTGGTCCCCTCCATACCACAGGCGACTCCTCATCATCCATCATTAGATTAATGGACATGACTTTAATGCCAGTTGTTGTCGCAACCGGATTTACAGCCGTTTCAGTGCCTGTTGCGCGCTGTTTGTTGATTCCAAATACTTTTGGAATACTTGGACCGGTAATATCCCCATCCAAAATACCAACTGAATACCCCTTGTTATTAAGCGCCGTCGCCATCAGAGACGTTACGGACGACTTGCCGACACCGCCTTTTCCACTCATAATTGCGATCACATTTTTTATGTGTGTTACATCATTTGTACGTTCTTTTTCAATATTCATAAGTCCTCCTATATATGGCATATGCTAATTTAATTATAACTACTGAATAAGAAATGTCAATCCATAGCCCAACCGGGAAAAACATGATAAAATTATTGATAATACACTTAACTACGGATAGAAGGGATACGTTATGAAAACAGTTAATTTATATACAGATGGCGCATGTGCAAACAACCAAAGCAGTACAAACATTGGAGGCTGGGGAACAGTCCTTGAGTATGGTGAAAAAGTCAAAACACTTCATGGTGGTCGACGAAACACTACTAACAACGTTATGGAGCTTATGGCTGTTATCGAAGGTCTGAAAGCCTTAAAATCAAAAGACCTAAAAATCAATGTATTCTCAGACAGTGCTTACGTTGTCAACTGCTTTAACCAGCAATGGTACCAAAAATGGCGCATAAACGGATGGATCAACTCCTCAAAGAAACCTGTTGAAAACAAGGAATTATGGGTCGAACTAATTGATTTGGTAGAAAGCTTTAAAGACATCGATTTTTATCGTGTGAAAGGCCATTTAACCGTTGGTACAAAAGATTTCGACAAATGGCACGAGAAGTTCAACAAACAATTTGGCGCCGTGACAAAAGAATTTTACACCCATCTGGTCAATAGAAATAATGAAGCAGATGCCCTTGCCAACAAAGGCGTTGACGAAGTGCGTGAATCATAATATAACTATATTGCAAATAAGTGGCACCGACCATCGAGGTCCGATGCCCTCTTAAGCGCGTCCGGTAGGGTGCCCCGGCAATAAAAAATGCTGTTACCACAACAAATAGTCGTGGTAACAGCATTTATTTTTATTTATGCAGTTGGTGGCGTGAATGTTCTAGAAGCCATTTCTCTATCTAACATAAGAATGCCTCTTCCATCACCTTCAACAAGCTTTAACTGATTTAATAAATCTTCAGCAGCTGCTTCTTCTTCAACTTGCTCATCAATGAACCAGTTTAAGAAACTCTTAGATGCATGATCTCTTTCCTCAATTGCAATGTCAATCAGATTGTTGATAAGGCTTGTTACATGACGTTCATGCTTAAGAACTTCTTCAAATACTGCTACAGGGCTTTCCCATTCTGACTCTGGCATTTCGATAGCGCCTAATAAAACACGCCCGCCTCTTTCTGCTAGGTAATCAAAGAATTTTAATCCATGGAATTGCTCTTCTTCAAACTGAACACGCATCCAGTTAGCGAAACCAGATAATCCTTGTTCCTCGAAGTATGCACCCATTGATAAGTAAAGGTATGCAGAGTATAATTCCGCATTGATTTGCTCGTTAATTGCTTTTTCTAATTTTTGATTAATCATGTTATTCTCCTCAAATGCTATTATAAATTATTTGTCCAATGTCCATGAACGTTGCAGTACTCTCTCGCTGACACAGCTTCTCTATCTGTTTTAAAGAATGCTTCTGGCTTATCACCAGGCTTTAAGAACTTTGTGAATAGAGTTTCTCCATCAAATAGTTCAATCCACTCTATGTAATGTTCATCTGTCATAGGATGTTCCGTCGACCCTACGTATACTTTATAGCCACCCTCGATTTTTTCTACAACTGGTACATGTTTCTCATTTTTGAAGTCAGCAGTTTTTTCTTCCATATGTACCATTGGGCTACCACAACATTCTAAGTCGCCGCCACCTTCATGATACACCATTACAACGTTACCACATGCTTCACATTTGTAAACTTGAGCTACCTTTGCCATAAAAAAATCCTCCTTTGAATTATTTAGGTTTGTAGACCTAAAAAAATATAGAGATGCCCATGGCATCTCTATTCAGTTTTCTTCAAACACTCAGAGCATATTCCCCTAAAATATAAATGTTGCTGATTGATTTGGAAGTTTTTCAAATCGTTTACTTCCAATACACTTAGGTCAGTTATAAAATCCAACACTTTTTCACATTTCTCACATTTGAAATGTCCATGCACACCTGTATCTGCATCATAACGTGTTTCATTCTCTTCAATTGTAATGCGAGATACAATCTCATGTTCAACAAATAGATTTAATGTATTATATACTGTTGTCTTGGACAAAGTAGGTATATCATCAATTAACTCTTTATAAATCATGTCTACCGTTGGATGTTCCACTGTTTTGAGTAAATACTCATAAATGCGCATCCGCTGATAGGATGGTTTAATATCATTGCTCTTTAGAAATTCACCAATATTCGTGATTTTCCCTAGCACTATCTAGCCTTCGTACTCTTCGAACATATCTTTAGTTACGCCGCAAATTGGACATTCCCAATCTTCTGGAATATCAGCGAATTGTGTACCTGGAGCAATACCGCTATCTGGATCACCTACTTCAGGGTCATAAACCCAACTACATGCTGTACAAATATATTTTTTCATCTTAATCTCCTCCTATTATACGTTTTTGATTTAAATATTTTTTAGGGGTAAAAAATATCTCTTTTGCTCATCTCTAATTTTCTGTTTTACTTACAATTTTAAAATTGTAATGATTACAATTTTATATTACCGTACTCCAAGTCCTTTGTCAACACAATTTATACATATCCAAATTGGCACTCTTTAATCAGTTATATGAAAGAAGAGACCGTATTTTTTTACGGTCTCTTAAATAGTTTATTTTGAGAATTGTATTAATGTTTTTATGATTTTTTCCATCTCTTCTTTATCTACTTCACCAGTCGATTCGTCCGGAATCAAACAGTTCATCGCAGATTCTTCCATTATAACCAGCCCAACTTTATGAACTGAGGCTTTTATCGCTGCTATCTGTAGTAGTAAGTCATTACAACATTTACCTTCTTCAATCATTCGTTCAACGCCAGCTATATGGCCTTTAATCGTCTTTAGTCGATTGATAATGTTCTTTCTCGCTTGTTCATTTTCCATTTTCAAGCCTCCTTACCTACCATTATAATGGATTATTCCAATTTGTTAAATAAATAAGTTAACATTTGAGTCTTGCGCTTCACCTAAATATGTTGCTACGCCACCAAGATCAATACCATCAATCAATTCGTCTTCCGTGATACCCATTAGATCCATACTCATATTACATGCAACCATTTCTACACCATTGTCTAAAGCTGTTTGTAGTAATGTCTCCAAAGAATCTACATTATGCTTCTTCATTACTAGACGAATCATTTTAGGACCCATGCCCAACATATTCATCTTCGAAAGGCCCAATTTCTTAGTACCTCTTGGCATCATACCACTAAACATTCTACCTAAGAAATCTTTTTTTACAGGAACTGACTGATGTTTTCTCAGGATATTAAGTCCCCAGAATGTATAGAACATCGTTACTTTTTTACCCATTGACGCAGCACCATTGGCGATGATCAACGATGCAATCGCTTTATCTAAGTCGCCACTAAAAACGACCATCGTCTGCTGTTTCGTCAGATCAACACCATTTGAAATTGCACCTGTTTGTTGAGGTACACCACCTTTTCTGCCTTTCATTATACGAGCAATTATTTCTTTATTTTCCTTAGAAACATCTAGGAGTGTGTTACCTGTTTTTTCTGTCCATACTTTAATGTCGCTTTTAAATCCTGGATCCGTTGCTTTTATCTCTAACACATCACCATTGTTCATAACTTCCAGCGCATTATATACTTGCATAATCGGTCCTGGGCATTGTAAGCCACATGCATTCACTTTAATCACTTCGCCTGTTTCCTCCACTTCATGTGTTTCTATATCGCCACTTTCAGAAAAGTCCATGTCAACACCACAAGTCGAGCCACCACACTTGTCACCCGAATCCTGACAGTAGATGCATGAATATGTTGAATAACCACCACTGAAGTTGTAAACATTCTCAAAGCCATGTTGCATTAGTATTCTTGCGCCTACATATCCTCTGAGACCAATTGCACAGTAGATAACTATTTTCTTCGACTTGTCTAATTCGCCTAAACGGTCTCTCAAATCATCTAATGGAATGTTCACTGAGCCTTCAATAAACCCTAATTCTCTCTCAATCTCTTCTCTAACATCTAAGATGATCGTATTCTTTTTATCTATTTGATCAAATTCATCCCAGTGGAATGCTTTCATTCTACCTTTTAACATGTTTTCACCAACAAAACCAGCCATATTGACAGGATCCTTTGCCGATGAATAAGGTGGTGCATAGGCCAGTTCAAGCTCAGCTAAATCATATACAGTTGCACCAAATCTGAGTGCTGTTGCAATGACATCGATTCTTTTATCAACACCATCGTATCCAACAATTTGAGCACCGAGTACCTTCCCGTCCATTCCAAAGATTGTCTTGATTGTCATTGGAATAGCACCTGGATAGTAGCCTGCATGAGATTTGGAATGTGTGATCACTGTATGATAATCTTTGCCATTCACTTTACCGTTTCTTTTTAAAGTCTTTTCGTTAACACCTGTCGAAGCAACTGTCAATTCGAATACTTTTGCAATAGAGGTGCCTTGTGTACCTTTATAGGTTTGCGCTAATCCACAAATATTGTCAGCACAGATTCTACCTTGCTTGTTTGCCGGTCCAGCAAGAGGTACCATTGTCTTTTCCTTGCTGTTAAAATCAATAATTTCAACAGCATCTCCAATACCATAAATGTTGGGATCCGATGTCTTTAGGTATTCATCAACGACGATACCACCACGACTGTTCAATTCCAATCCTGCGTCTTTTGCTAAATTTGATTGTGGTTTAACACCGATAGACAACATCACCATGTCGACTTCAACAGTTTTACCACTTTGTAATGTAACCGTCGTTACACCATGATTGTATTCAAACGATTTAACACCATCCCCTAGATATAGGTTGACGTCAAGATCCTTCATATGTTTATGCACGTTCTGAGCCATTTCATAATCTATTGGTGCCATAACTTGATCAGCCATTTCTACAACTGACACTTCAATGCCTCGGTCATGAAGATTTTCAGCCATTTCAAGTCCAATGAATCCTCCACCGATTACTGCTGCTCGCTTTGGTTTTTCATTGTCTACATACGCTTTGATTGCATCTGTATCCGGTATATTCCAAAGTGTGAAGATATTTGGCGCATCGATTCCTGGAATTGGTGGCTTTAGTGGTGTTGAGCCCGGCGAAAGAACTAGTACATCATATGATTCAACATATTTTTCATTTGTTTCATGATTAATCACTTCAACAGTTTTCGCTTCTTTATCAATACTTAAAACTTCTGTTTTAACACGAACATCAATACCAAAACGCGCATGCATCGCTTCTGGTGTTTGTACCAATAGCGCACTACGTTCTTCTATTGTTTCGCCTATATAATAAGGCAAACCACAATTTGCAAAGGATATGTATTCACCTTTTTCAAACATAATAATTTCTGCAGTTTCATCCATTCTTCTAAGTCTTGCAGCTGTACTCGCACCACCAGCAACGCCACCAACAATCAATACTTTTTTCTTCATCACTCTTCCTCCTTATATCACCCCACCCCCTGCTAGGGGGTTAACCACATCATAATACACCTTTGTTAATTTGTCAACAGAGTTTGTGATTTTTTTATTGTACTCACATTATATAGTTATCCATTCGAACATAAGTCAAACAAGTCGATCCATACATTTTCATGGATTTTTCAGAATATATGTCAGGCAATAAAATGGTCAAAAAAAAACACGAACGTATAGCATCGCTACACGTTCGTTGTTAATTTAACGGTTGATTATTTCAATAACTCGTCTAGTTTATTCTTATCAAATCCTTGAATGATTTCATCATCAACATAAATGATCGGTACACCCATAAATCCTTTGCTCATTAATTCTTTACGCGCAGCCTTATCTGAAGAAACATTTCTCTCTTCGAAAGCTACATTTATTTCATTTAGGTAATCCTTTACCATATGGCAATAGCCACACGTGTCGCTTGTAAATACAACAATTTTCTTATCCATAATTCTTCTCCTTTTTTAACAACCAGAACTTTGTCCATCTGTAGGGACAATTACGAATCTCTTAGAAATCCATCCACTCACAAAATCTATGTGAAATCCTTTAAAGTAATCTACAAGACCTTTGTCGATATAAAATGGGATTTCCTTTTCAACTGATTCCATATCTTCTTCTCGTTTCTTATCCAAAGAAACACCAAAAACTGGACCACCTCAACCAACTGCTTTAACAAACACGCGAACACCATAATCATTCTCGCGGCGGTTACTCAATAAATTTTTAAGCTCTTCTAAAGCCTCAGGTGTTAAATTAATCATAACATTCCTCCATCATCACCACAACCCCATCCCGAGGGGGTATAGCTTTATGATAACAGGTTTTTCTCCAAAGTCAATATAGTTCATAATTTATTAACAGATTACTCCAAAGTTATCTTCACTTTCGAAATTGGACCATCCGATATGACTTCTACCGTTATGCCACTATTGCTTCCATCGTTACTGCGGCTTCTCGGCATAATGGAATCACTGAAAATCGCATTTCCCTTAGCTGTAAAAAATGGGCTGAATCGTTGAGAATAGTCGTTATTATCAAGAGCTGAAGACGATGTTTTTTCGCTGGCCTCTTCTATATCAATACCTTTTCTTAACTCGTCGGCATTGATGACATTCTCTTGATAGCCTGCATCAATCACTTCAGTGTCCACATGATAGATAAGAATACCACCGCTTTGATTCACCGATGCTTCCAATGACAAATCTCTATCCGTCAACGTCCTGTTTTCTAATAAAAAATACTCATTCGGATTGCTGGTATCTATTCGTATAACATTGTAATCACCTGATTCTCTACTCCTAATTTCATAGGTTCCGGGCTCTGTTACAATCTCTGGCGTCACTGCATCAATTTGTATTAAACTCCATGGATCCATATATGCAATCACTTCTCCAGGACGTTTTTTGTAAACGTAATTATTGGTTCCCTCAGCCATCAATGAAAATGGTCCAAGGCCTTTTGAGGAGCCGTCAACATCATACAAATCCGGTAGCCCTAACTGATGTCCAAATTCATGAGCAAAGACCGCATTCGTCGACAATTCTGTTTGGTTCGAGTGGTATTCTAATTCGCTGATGTAAATCATATTCATCACGCCTATTTCGTCAACTACAGACAAGCTGATGTCCGAAAATAAATGATGTGACCTTAACTGTGGATAATCACTTGGGGTTTCTTTAGAAGATTCATACCCAGCTAAAACACTTATAACCGCCAATTCGTTATGATCAATAACACCATTATCATTGCGATCATATAACTTCATGTTCACGTGAGTCTCAATCTGTGCTGCAATCAATCGACTTAATTCCTCAGTCTTTCCAATGACATCCCCTGTATTAGGATGCAGTTGATCAAGCTTCACTTTCACGATACCATCATTGATATCTCCGTAGGATTCAATGGCGGGAATCAGTTGCATCTGGCTATTCGTTATTTCTTTATAATAGTTTCTCAAACTATTCAGATCCTCGCCAAACAATTTGTCATACCACTGAGCCTCCGTTCCAATAATCTGCTCATCAGTAAATTCAACAAGAACCACCAACACTGGTGAATGTTCATCATAGCTTATTAACCGCTGACTATACGGCACGACCACTGGTACCTGTTCAAATGGTTTTATTGCCTGAACATTGCCAATTGAATCCCTTAATCGTCCAATGCCTTCAAAACGTCCATCTACATACTCACCAACGTATTGATAAGCATCTTCCGCATAGAAATAAACAATCGATCCCGGTCCTTCAGCAGGTATTGAAGATACAATCCAGTCACCGGCATGAAATTCCACATAAGTCAGTTCTTCAGTTTCATTTTTTAAGAAATACAATACTTGATCATCAAAGTTGTATCTGGTACCTGATGCGACAATTTCTGGTTTTAATGCTAAGAGGCGCTCTTCCAGTCCATTAATATATTGAACTCTCTTGGGCTCTGGAATCACATCAACGGTTCCCCGAATCATCTTATCCAAGTTTCGTTTAATCATTAATACCCCATCCCTATTAAACCCGAGCTCTAACTCAAAGCCCTCTTCAACAATGCTGCCATTAAGTGGTATATAAAATGTGTTGTTATACACAAGGACTGGATGAAAAGCATCCTCTGGATGAATGACAACATCATCAATCATCATTTCTTTTTGATAGATCAATACGTCGACGCGACTTTCTGAAGGATCGACAGTCGGCAACAGTTGAAAGCTTCCATCTATTGTTGGTACCGATAGTTCAAAACCTATGTTGCCAGATACCGAAATACTGCCTTTTATGCCTAAATTACTCATGACATCAGGGGTCATCGGTAAATAGTAACTTCCTTGATACAATAGAATAGGTTCTTTCACCCGAGTATTTTCAAAACTCAATGTATTAATCCAAACTTGTCCCTCATATACTTGAGCGGTTAAATTTCTTGTAACACTTTCATCTAATGTTTCTGCCGAAGCAAAACTACCGATTGACATACTTATGCATAATAAACCAATACTAATTAATTGGCGTATATTTTGATTCATCTCCATCACCTCATCTTCAGTTTACAAAGTTCTTCTATCCACAGCAAGGCTGTGGTCTAAATGTCACTTAATCTTAATTATCCACATGTTTTTAACAGGTTTTGTGGTTCTTTAGCGAACATTCGTATTTAATCTTACTTTCATTATTCATTTCAATGCTAACATTATTAAACTTTATTCATATTTCCACTGATATTAACAGTTTTTATAAAGCTAATCAGAACTTACCCACATTACCAACAGGTTATCCACAAAATTTGTTTGTAACTCATCAATTTATAGACGTATCGTGACTTTATGCGTTACAATAGGATGAAAGAGGTGAAAAAATGACCGTATGGCGATCACGAGGCTTACGAGGCGATGCCTTGGAAGAACTCATTCACAATACTAATGACTACTACAAAAAGCAAAAGCTGGGACGTGTGGATAAAATCAGTACGCCAATTAAAGTCGTGGACATAGATGCTAACAAAGTCATCACTAGGGCATTCTTTGAAAAGAAATCCACAGTGGACTTTATGGGCATCATTCAGGGGGTTGGTGTGGCCTTTGATGCAAAAGAAACCAATCTGAAGAGCTTGCCACTATCGAATATTCATGAACATCAAATAGAGTTTATGCGTGACATGAACGATCAAAACGGCCTTGCCTTTATCATTATCCACTTTAAATTTTGCGATGAGTACTACTTAATTCCCTATGAGGATTTGCAAAGCTACTACGATAATCAAAACCTTCGCAAATCGATTCCTTACAAAGCGATGCACCCTGAATTTCAGTTATCCATTTCGCCTATAGGCATATTAGATTACCTGCCAGGTTTAAACGCATACCTAGATTACAAAGACAAGAAAAACTCTTCGGACTAGATATCATCTATCACGAAGAGTTTTTTTATTTTACTTATTCACTTCATTTCTACTATCAAAACCATCTGCTAACATGCCAAATTCCTCTATCGATAGCGTTTCGCCACGACGTTTGGAATCAATATCACATGACGTCATAACTTCTGTTACAACTTCTTTCGAAACACTTAGTCCGGCTGACAACGCATTCAGCAACGTCTTCCGTCTCATTCCGAAAGCTGCTTTTACGGTTCGGAAAAACATTTTTCTATTTTTTACATCTACTTTTGGTGTTTCTCTTATCTTCATTCGAACAACAAGAGAATCAACTTTTGGTTGTGGCATAAACATGCCTTTAGGTGCCTCTACAATAATCGATGGGTCTGCATAAAACTGCACTGCAACCGATAAGGCGCCATATATCTTATTCCCTGGACCAGATACAATACGATCAGCAACTTCCTTCTGTACCATAACAACGATATCAGTCACTGGAATACCTTCTTCCAAGAACATCATAATAATTGGTGTTGTTACATAATAAGGTAGATTCGCTACCACTTTCGGTTTGTGACCATCAAATTCTTCTTCTATCAATTTACGAAGATCCACTTTTAAAATATCTTCGTTAACTACCACAACATTATCGTGTGGTGCCAGTGTTTCATCGAGCACTGGCAATAAACTCGAATCGATTTCAACCGAGACCACTTTTTTCGCTCTCTCAGCTAGAGCCTGTGTCATTACCCCAATACCTGGACCTACTTCAAGAATATAATCATCCTCGCCAACTTCTGCACCATCCATAATATCTTCGATTACTTGATCATCAATCAAGAAGTTTTGCCCTAAACTCTTTGAAAACTTGAATCCATACTTCTCCATAATATATTTAATTGTTCTTGGAGAACTTAACTTTAACATCTATTCACTCTCTTTCTCTATACGACTTAATGCTTCCTCGTATTCTTCTCTTGTTATTCCATAATGATTCAATCGATTGACCATTTGTTTACCATTACCATAGCCGATGCCAAGTGCTTTACCAAGAGCATCTCTTTTATGATGTGAGGATGGGGTTCCCGTCAAATCATCTCTTACCAGATCACTCAAAGTAAATTCCTTGCGCTGACTGTCTACAACGGTATGCACTTTACTCAGCGCTATAACAATATGTTCAGGTGTCGCATTCTCAATACCTATATTATCACCTTTAGTCGCCTCAGATCTTGGTAAGAATGCATGTTTACACCCTTTTACTCGACTTGCTATACGTTTTCTAATTTGCTCACCTGCATGGTCAGGATCTGTAAAGATAATAAGCCCACAACGCTTTTGTGCTTCTTCTATTCTTTTGAAGGTTTTTTCAGTAATGCCAAATCCATGTGTGATGATGATCTCACCTTGAACTGCTTTTTTCACAGCGGTTTCATCATCTCTTCCTTCAACAACAATTACTTCTTTAATATTAATCACTTTGTCACAACTTTCTATTTTGAATACCCTACCATTAACGAAGGGTCAAATTCATCTTCCAATACATATACTCTTACTTTACGAATACCATACCGCATGGCCTGCCCATTATTACTGATAAATAAATCTACGCGGTTGCTTTTAATAGCACTTCCGGTATCTTCAGCCATGGAAAATCCGTAATCCGGCATTCTATCCAAGGATTCCACATAAAGGTTCGACCTTAATTTTATCGCCCTTGGATCGACTGCTACGACACCTGGTCGGGCTCTAGTACCAGAATACGTTATCCCATACTGAGGATGGTCAGGATACTTGCCGCAGCTTGCAAAGGATAAATCGTAGGCTGTTGAGACCATATCCATCACTTTGGAATAGCGATAAGGCGTTCCATCATCCAACACAAGAAATTTTTCCTTGCCCTTTGATTGTACCATTGTCACCGGTTCAACATCATATGCCCATTCGACCAGTTGTCTACTCACTTCACTGCCATTCTCAACAATTACTTCAATGGCTTCATTGACTTGCCCGAATGCACCATCAGCTTTAATCTCTCCAATCCCAGATTTCAACTGTTCAGTTCGTGTCGTTTTAACTGCATACCCTATCGTTCTTTTTTCCTCAATCAATTTTTTCTCTACTTTTACTATTTCTATCTTGCGATCCCCTTTAACGGATTGGGATACATCCGGATAAACCTTATCTAGTGGTCCTAATGCAATCTCAGCCTCCTCAAGTATATCCGCAACTTTCAACAGCGTCGTGTCATATGATCTTACTGAATCTCCAATAATGATTTCAACCGGAAAAGATCGAATAATTTGAATCTCAAGACCGTCGCTTATCGGAGTATCCAGTGCTGGTACCACCTTATCGGCAACCGCAAGCTCAATATTCGCTGCAGCGAATAATTCTGTCATATCACCTTTTACTGTTTTTATATGATAACTTTGATGACTGTCTAAGATCACAACTTCTTTTTTTATAATGACATTTGTAAATAAAATACCCAAACTTATGATTATAGCAATGATGACTAGTTGTTTATAATAGCGCTCCATTGTATCACCCCGAAATGATTTTATCTATAGTGAAATTCTAAAAAATCTACAAGCATTTTCTTTTGTTGCATCAACGACCTCTTGATAGGTCAGACCTTTGATTTCAGCAATTTTATCTGCCACATGTTGTACGTATGCCGGTTCGTTACGCTTGCCTCTGTAAGGTACTGGTGTTAAAAACGGCGAATCCGTTTCTATAAACAACCTGTCCATAGGCACTTGTTCAACGACTTCGATTGTCTTTCGGTTATTTTTAAAGGTCAGCGGTCCCGCAATTGAGATATAGGCCCCTAATTTTACATATTGCCGAGCTAACTCAGCACTTCCAGAGAAACAATGCATTACAACACCAGTTTCAAATGCTTCTTCTTCCTTTAATATACGCATAACATCATCGTTTGCTTCTCTATCGTGAATAATAATAGGGAGCTTTAACGATTTTGCTAATCTTATTTGATCTGTAAACACTTTCTTTTGAACATCTCTTGGTGAATAGTCATAGTGATAATCCAATCCAATTTCACCAATTGCCTTCACTTTTTTCTTTCTCGCCAACGCTTTGATCAAGCTCAGCATCATGTCATCAACTGAATCTGCATCATGGGGATGAATGCCCACTGCAGCATAGACCATGTCATAGGTTTCAGACAATTCTACCGCTTTTACTGAGGATTCATAATCAGCACCTGGATTCATAATCAGAGACACCCCAGCTTCTTTTGCCCGCTCAATAATTGCATCTCTTTCGCCTTCAAATCGCTCAGAATCTAAATGCGCATGAGAATCAAACAACATAAAATCACATCCAATCTATATATCTTATCTATTATATCATAAAACAATCACACAAAAAGAAACCATCAATCGCTAGAGTCGCACTGATGGTTTCTTGTTTCTTAATGACATCATTAAACTTTATGACACCGTACTACCAGATGGCATATCTACAGTTACTAATTTCAAATCTTTACCCAATGTAGCTGCTAAGATCATTCCATTGGACTGTACACCTCTTAACTTAACAGGTTTTAAGTTGGCAACTAAAATAACTTTTTCCCCAACGAGTTCATCTGGTGTATAGTGTTTTGAAATACCTGATACTACTTGACGCTCTTCATCGCCAACTTTTAATTGAATCACCAATAATTTATCCGCATCTGGATGTGGTTCTGCCTTAATGATTTCAGCAACTTTAAAATCAACTTTTGCAAAATCGTCAATTGTAATTTCAGCTTTTTCCACTACTTTCTTTTCCTTCTTCTTCTTTTCAGGTTTCTTTTCTTCTTTTTTGCCTTCTGGCCCATAAATTTCTTCTAACTTCTTCTTTTCGTCAATACGTGCAAATAGTGGTGTTCCTTCGCCTACTTTGCTTCCTACCACTGTGCCGTCAAAAGAGTTAATCGACTGATACGATACAGCAGTTGCATTGATCTGCTCTTGAATTTTCTTTGCAGTCTCAGGAATAAATGACTCAAGAAGAACTGATGAAATACGAATGCTTTCAAGTAAGTTATATAAAACCGTCCCTAAACGTTCTTTTTGTGCATCGTCTTTTGCTAAAGCCCAAGGCATTGTTTCATCAATATACTTATTACTTCTTCTAAGAAGTGCCCATAGTTCTTCCATTGCGTCAGATACTTTATAAGCATTCATTTTTTCTCCAACACGGTCATATGTGCTAAGGGCCAATGAGATTAATTCCTCATCAATTGCTTCTTTTGCTGTCGGCGCTTGGATCACACCATCAAAATATTTATTTACCATAGCAACTGTTCTATTGACTAAGTTTCCAAGGATATTTGCTAGATCTGTATTGATTCTACTAATCATCAATTCATAGGTCATCGTTCCATCATTTGCATAAGGCATTTCTCTTAGTACATAGTATCGAACTGCATCAACACCAAATAAATTAACAAGATCTTCAGCATAAATAACATTGCCTTTTGATTTTGACATCTTATCCTTACCAGTTAATAACCACGGATGACCAAATACCGTCTTCGGTAACTCTTCACCTAAGGCCATTAACATAATTGGCCAGTAAATCGTATGGAAACGCACAATGTCTTTACCAATAACTTGAACATCTGCTGGCCAGTACTTGTTGTATAATTCACCATTTTCTCTATCTGGATGATAGCCTAATGCAGAAATATAGTTTGATAATGCATCAACCCATACATATGTTACATGTCCTTCGTCGAACGTTACCGGAATACCCCAGTTAAATGACGTTCTCGAAACACATAAGTCTTGTAATCCTGGTTTAATGAAATTATTGATCATTTCATTTTTTCTTGATTCAGGACAAATGAATTCTGGGTGGTCTTCGTAATGCTTCACAAGTCTATCTGCATATTTTGATAGCTTTAAGAAGTAAGCTTCTTCACTTGCCTGTGTCACAGGACCACCGCAATCAGGACAAACACCTTCATTTAATTGTGAATCTGTCCAGAATGACTCACAAGGTGTACAGTATGCGCCTTCATAGCTACCTTTGTAAATGTCCCCTTGATCGTATAATTTCTTCATGATACCTTGAACAGCATCTTTGTGAATAGGATCCGTCGTTCTAATGAATTGATCATAGCTGATATCCATGAAATCCCAAATTCTTTTTATTTCACCTGCGATGTTGTCTACATGTACTTGTGGGTCTAATCCATCAGCTTCCGCTTGTTCTTGAATCTTCTGACCATGCTCATCCGTACCTGTTAAGAAGTACACATCATAACCGTCATTTCTTTTGAATCTTGCAATTGCGTCTGTTAAAATCGCTTCATAAGTATTACCGATATGAGGTACCTTTGACGTGTAAGCAATTGCCGTCGTAATATAAAACTTGCCTTTTTCCATTATTATTCCTCCCTATTTTGTAGAAATAGTTTCCTACTTCTTTATCTTTAGATATATAACTGTAGAGAACAGCCGCATATAACCGCGAAAACAGTTATGTCTAACTGCAGAGAACAGCCGAGAATTCTTTGAATTCTCATTTTAGTCCAGCAACCAGTAGTAGCGCTGTTCTCTTCTTATCGCGCAAAAAAATAAAAAATCCTCGCTCCCAAACAAAGGGACGAAGATTATTCGCGTTACCACCCTACTTTATCATATCATCGCTGATTTGACCTCAATAAGTAAATTACTATAACACGTAACATGTGTCACTCGTCACAACTTACTTAAAGTTCAGTCATGAAGCTCAAGGGCCATATTCGATAGTTTGCAAATACTGGTTTTCACCTAATCCAGTTCTCTAAAAAAATGCGCGCTACCTACTCTTCCTATCAACGCTGTTCCTATAATATGCTGGTATTATATCACAGATAAAAAAATGTGACAAGAAAAATAAATTTTCTCAAAAAAACATTGCATTCTATGCTGGAGTGTGATAAAAATATGTATGTTAATTACTGAATGAACGAAAAGGCTGGTGAATAAATGCATCACAAATTAGATCCATTACTGGACAATCTGAAACAAATCACATTAAACACACTTTCAATAGATGTTTTAGATGATAAAATCTCTTTAGATTTGAATAAGAAACAAAAGGCAACAGAATCTCTTAGCATCAAATTTGATGGCGTTTCATCGTTTTTCTTTATAGATGAGTCGAAAAACACTGAGTATGATCGTACGCTTGCAAATATTGATATCAATTCAATTGCCTATTACGAAGAAGGACTTGGTGAATTTTCTACGCTTGAAGAAGACTACGGCGAGTTTGGCATCAAGATGGTGACCATTCCAAATTTTGCTGTTGAAATGAAAGATTCATCTCTCTTTATTGAAGCAGATTACATTGAAATAGATGGTGAACGCTTCGACGTTACACCTAAATAAACAAACATATAACGAGTGGAGAAATCCGCTCTATTTTTTTGCCTGTTTGTACTGAAACTCAACTTTTAGTGTTATAATAGGTTATAATTACAAAGAGAACTGCATAAGAGGAGTGATTGTGTGAATTCAGTTATAGCATTTACATTAAAAGATTTTGGCATGTTCATTTTATGGGGATTGGTTGTTGTCATGATAATTTATATTATCCGTGTACTTATCAACGCATTGCTCATCGTAAAGAAAGTTCGTGGAGTTATCGAAGACAACGAAGTCACTGTTTCAAAAGTACTTGATGAAGCACCTGGTATTGCAAACAGTGTCAATAGAATTACTGATGAAGTAGCCCATGGCATGGAAGCTTTCAGACCAACTGTTGAACATTCAGCAGAAGTTTCAAATAACGTCACAGAGGAATTTAAAAATAACAATGACATTGTCGCAAAGATGTCATCTGTTTTCCATACAGTATCAATGGGAAAAAATTTATATGATCACTATTTCGGCGTAGATGAAGAATATGTAGAAGAAGAAAAAGAAGAGTCACATTAAAATTGTAACAATTACAAAATAAACATTTGACTTAAATTGTAAAATTTGGTATCATGTTAATGAACGAATATGTTAATATGGAGGTATTTTATGAAGTCAACAGGTATTGTAAGAAAAGTAGACGAGCTGGGCAGAGTTGTTATTCCTATCGAGCTAAGAAGAACTCTTAACATCGGTGAAAAAGATGCATTAGAGATTTTCGTAGAAGGGGATACTATTATCCTTAAGAAGTATGAACCAGCGTGTATTTTCTGTGGTCAAGCAAAGGATGTTAGAAACCTTAAAGGTAAAAACGTATGTCCTAAATGTATTGGCGAAATTGCACAATTATAGTTAGCACAAAAGCTTGTGAGCGATCACAAGCTTTTTCTTTTTACAAGATAAAAAAGAACAGTATGTCCATATACATCGATGGAGATATTGCGCGACTAATGCGAGCAAGCCAACAGCCTTGCTTGCAGTTCTTAAACTAAATTTTAATTTCAGATTAAAGAGACAAACTTTCTTTGTACACATCACTTTTCTTTATTTTACGTTCATCAGCAACTTTTTTTATTGCTTCCTTTTTACTCATGCCTTCATTAATATAATGAAGCAAATGTTCTTGAACAGTCATCACCTCATAAAATGTTTCAACAACTTCTCCTGAACCACCTTCTACAACAATGACAAATTCCCCTTTGGGGTCTTTTTCAGTAAAATAAGCAAGTCCTTCTTCAACGGTTCCTCTAAAGGTCTCTTCATATTTTTTTGTAAGCTCACGTGAAATGGATACTCTTCTATTTCCAAGTACGAGTAACATGTCCGCTAAAAACTCTTTTAACCGATGTGGCGCCTCATAAAAAATTAACGTCTTCGGTAAATACTGAATACTTTCAAAGTAGTCTCTTCTCTTTTTCTTATTGCGATCAACAAAGCCTTCAAATGAAAACGTCGTTGTGGAAAATCCGGATATAACAAGTGCATTGACAAAAGCCGATGGACCAGGCAAACAAATGATTTCTATCCCTGCATCAATACATTCCCTGACAATATCTTCACCAGGGTCAGATATACCTGGCATGCCAGCGTCCGTAACAATAGCAATCGAATGTCCCTCCTCAAGAAGTTGAAGGACCTTTTCTCCGGCCTTTTCCTTATTATGCTCATGATAACTAAATGTTCTTTTGTCTATTTCAAAATAATTAAGCAATTGCTTCGTTCTTCTCGTATCCTCAGCTGCAATAAAATCAACTTCTTCCAACACCTCTAAAACTCTTTGAGTAATATCTTTTAAATTCCCTATAGGCGTTGGACATAGATATAAAGTTCCTGCCACTATACGTCACCTCTCTTATCAAACACATCAATGTTCACCTGATTATATATTTCAAATATCTCTTGTGTATACGTACCATCATTATTATATACATACAGCGGCGGCATGATTCTTATTTCTGGGTTACCGGCTTTGACACACTTAACAAGCATTATATTCGGTTCTTTTCCTTGTTTGGGATGGATAAACCGTATCACTTTAGGTTCCAACTTATTTTCACGACAAATTGAAATAATATCGACCAGTCGTGAAGGACGGTGCACCATGTAAAAACCAGCTTTTTCCTTCAGTAATGATGATGCCGTTTTGATAACATCCTCTAAAGTGCATAACACTTCGTGTCTAGAAATCGCTTTATACGATCCTGGATTTATAATCGCACCACCAGCTGGCATGTAAGGTGGATTTGAAATCACCACATCCGCTATGCCCTTATCCAAATGTTTGTGAATATTTTTCAGATTATCATGAACGATTTCGATCCGATCAGAAAGATTATTCAAAAGAACACTACGGTTAGCCATATCTGCTACTGTATCTTGAACTTCAACCCCATAAATCTTCTTCGCAGTCGATTTACCTGAAATCAACAGTGGAATAATTCCTGTACCTGTACCTAAATCAACAACTACCCCATTTTTCTTTATCTGTGCAAAATTACTGACTAAAACAGCATCTATACCAAAACAAAATCCGTCAGGATTTTGAATGATTTTTAGTCCTTTTAATTGTAAATCATCTACTCGCTCATGTTCTTTAACCAAATTATCCATATTCCCTCCAACCAAAGTCGGTCAATCCTAACATATACAAAAAAACCATGACTCTTTCGAGTCATGTCTTTTTAATCTTCTAATTTTTTAAGATTTTTTTCATTTGTTTGATCTTCTTTGTTCTTTTTAAACTTTTTCTTAGAACTAAGAATTTTTATTTCCTGTTTTTTAAACGTCAATATATCCTCGCCTAATTCATTCGATTTTTCATCCAATATCAGACGTACCTTTACTGCCTCTCTCAGTATTGTCGTATCCACCACAATACCTTTTCCTTCTGGCGTCATTACTTTATCACCTTTGATTGGCATACCTTTTCTAATTTCCAGATATACTTCATGTTCGTATTTTAGACAACACATCAAGCGACCACAAATACCTGAAATTTTGCTTGGATTTAACGATAAATTCTGATCTTTTGCCATCTTGATAGACACAGGCGCAAAATCACCTAACCAATTCGCACAACATAGACCAACACCACACGGTCCAATTCCATTGACCATCTTCGCTTCATCTCTAACACCAATCTGTCTTAACTCAATTCTCGTTCTGAAAACCGAAGCCAAGTCTTTAACCAGTTCTCTAAAGTCTACTCGACCATCCGCTGTAAAATAAAAAATAACTTTATTATTATCAAATGTATATTCTACATCAATTAATTTCATTTCCAATTTATGCTTTGCAACTTTTTCGTTGCAAACTCTTAAAGCTTCTTCTTCTCTCGCAAGGTTCTCTTTGTGACGCTGCTGATCTTCTTCAGTTGCCACACGCACGACATTCTTTAATGGCGATACAATATCATCCTCAGTCACATTCTTTGGACCTATAACAACAGCACCATACTCTACGCCACGTGCTGTTTCTACAATGGCAAAGTCATCTTTTTGGGCGCCAGTCTCAACTGGATCAAAGTAATATATTTTGCCCGCTTTTTTAAAGCGTATACCGACTACTGTAATCATTCTAATCCTCCTGTAAAGCAACAATCAATCCATCTAAAACGATACTTTCATTGACATTTTCTCTAAGCATTTTTTTAGCATCTTCAGTTGCTTCTATATAGTTAACCAGTTTCTTTCGCTGTATCAATTGAGCACATATATATATTTCGTCTCCAAAATCCTTATTCATTATACGATTTGGAAGATTAAATATCAGTAACATCATCAAGTCTCTATAATATGTTTCTAAAATATCGATAACATCTATCAATGACAATTCCAATTTCGATAGTTCATCTGCAATTCCAATTGATTTAGAGCGCTCTTTACGATGTATTGCCATCATTAATTTTATGGCTAATCCTCTTCCGTTTTTAAAGGGATCTGAACTTGCTGACTCAATTGCCTTCTTCAAAGAACCGTCACCAAACTGGCTGAATACCGACGCCTCTTCCTCTGTCAATTCAAAGTTGTCTAATAAATATGATTCTATAAGTTGATGCTCCAACCTGTTGAAGCTCAATCGTTGACATCTGGAGACAATCGTTGGTAGCAATGCACTCATCGTTTCGCAAATGAAAATGATAACTGCATTTTTAGGTGCCTCTTCCAATGTCTTTAAAATTCTATTTTGTGCGCTTACCGTCATCGTACTGGCATCATCGATTAGAATTATCTTATGATCACCCAAATATGGCTTAATGCTCACAAATTCTTGAAATTTTTCTACTTGTTCATTTTTTATAGATTTTCCATCTGGGATAATCAACATGAAATCAGGGTGATTCCCTGAATCAAAACGCTTACATGCATCACAAGTATCACATTCTGCAGTTATTTCATCGTTGCAGAATATCAGTTTTGCAAAAGCCATCGCTGTCGTTTTTTTTCCTATGCCTGAAACACCTTCAAAAATATAACTATGAGAGAGTTTATTTGTTGATAATGCCTTCTTTAAAAAATCAATTTGCTCTTTATGTCCTATAATTTCATTAAACCCAATCATGCGTATGCTCCTACAAACTCTTCCTATTATTATACCATATTCTTTATTGAACTTGACCAATTCTATTTAATGGCATGATACGAACAAGAACCTTTCCGAAAATTGTATCACCATCTACTGCACCAACACTCTCACTTCTTGAATCAAGACTCACGCTTCTATTATCACCCATTAGGAAATACATGTTATCATCAAGCTTTTCGATGTAGGCTTCTCCAGTTGTGTATGAACTTATATAGGGTTCATCCAGCAAAACGCCATTAATAAACACTTCACCATCGCTAACCTTGACTTCATCCCCTGGGATACCGATAACACGTTTAATTAAATTCTTCTTGGAGTTTTCATTTACCATCAAACGCTGAATAGGATTTAATAATTTAAGAGATTCCTTTCCAATTGTCAGATCTGATTTAAATGATACAATGTCGCCTCTTTCAGGTGTGCTCAGTTTTGTTAATAAGACGATATCTTTTTCAATGAGTGTCGGATACATAGACGTTGAAAAGACTGTGGTTGTTCCAAAGAATATATTAAAGATAAAAACGACTACCGCTGCAAATATAAATGCTTTTCCCCACTCAATTAGTTCTTGTTTCATTTCGTCACCTTCTTAATGATATTCACTTGTTGTATATGACCATCATACACTCCATTTATATTATATCCTTTCCTAATGCCCTCTTCAATGTAGTTCACAACTTGTTCACTTATTATTTCGCCAGGAACAACAACAGGAATACCCGGTGGATAGGGCACAATAAATTCTCCGGCACATTGTCCTATAGATTCCTGTAAGGATACAAGTGACTTAGGTAAGTGCACTCCCTCACTCGGTGTGATCCCCTGAATCAATTCGAATTTTTTAAAATCAAATAATGATCTCTTCCCGTCGTTACTACAATCCTGCTTTTTTTCTTTTTCTATTTCCTGGGAAACATCTTGTAGTGCAGATAACAGAGATTTAAGTTCTGAAGCCCTATTACCAATCGTCGCTATAAAGAGTATTGTTGAATCCGTTCCATACTCACATTGGATGCCATATTTTCCTCGCAACACTGTTTCTAAATCACCACCTGTTATCTGCGTTCCCTGGGTCAGTACTGTAATTTTAGTTGTGTCCAAGCTATATCCTATCAACATTGATTGATGCAGCACCCTAAAAGGCGTTGTTTTTTCAAGTTCTTTACTAAATTCTTCTATTGCCTCAATAAGCGTAGCCATCAACTGATGTCCACTTTCTTTCGCTGTCCTGAATGCATTTTCTAGTGAAGCCATCAACACATATGAAGGGCTGCTAGATTGGAACATTGCCAGCGCCATTTTCAGTTTGCTGGAAGACACACGTTTTGAACAATAGTGTAATAATGAACTCTGAGTCAATGCACCCAAGGATTTATGAGTCGAATGAACAACAATATCCACACCTAATTCAATAGCTGTCCGTGGCAGCTCATCATTCAAACTCAAATGGGCACCATGTGCACCATCAACAAGTAAAATACCATCATGTGCATGGACGATTGATTCAATAGAGGTCAATGCCGTACATATTCCATTATAATTAGGATATGTTATGATCATGCCTTTGATGTCATTATATTTTTCATACACCTTGCTTACCGTATCTGCAGAAACACCTAGATTAATCCCTAAATTCTCATCAACTTCAGGTGATACATAAATAGGTTCTACTTGGGCCAAAATCATTCCCGTAAAGATCGATTTGTGTGCATCTCTCCCAATAATAACCTTGTCACCAGGTTTAAAGGCAGCATAAATCATACTTAATATTCCACCAGTTGTACCGTTTACAAGTAAAAAGCTCTCCTTGGCACCATAAAATTCCGCTATTTGCTGCTGTGTTTTGAATATACATCCTTCAGGTGCATGAAGATTATCCGTTCCCGGTATTTCAGTTGTATCAAACAATCCTATTTCTTTGCCATAGGGCAACTCTCCAAGTAACCGTCCATTCTTATGTCCTGGGACATGAAAAGAAATTAGCTCCTCATCTTGAATTTCCTTTAATTTATCAATGATACTCATTAAATTAATGTTTGTGTTTTTCTTAATTTATATAATTCAAATCGAAATCTTGCTTTCGAATGAAAAAACTTTTAAAAAAACACTACTCCTTTAATTTTTTATTGTTATAATAATCTTAATTATTATATCACTTGATTTGGAAAAATCATACTTTAGGAGGATCAAATGTTATCTAAAAAAGCGCAATCGATGACACCATCAGTTACTCTTGGAATCAGTACAAAAGTAAAAGAAATGAAGGCCGAAGGCATCGAAGTAACAAACCTTAGTATTGGAGAACCAGATTTTTATACACCAAAAAATGCTAAAAATGCAGCAGAAGTTGCCATAAATAACAATAAAACAAAATACGACGCAGCCCCTGGCTTACTGGATTTAAGAAAAGCAATCAGCAAGAAGTTAATGGTCGAAAACAATTTAATGTACGCTGCTGACGAAATTGTTGTTTCTAGTGGGGCCAAGCATGCCATCACAAATGCACTCATCGCACTTGTAGATCCAGGCCAAGAAGTTATCATTCCTAAGCCTTATTGGGTAAGTTATCCTGAAATGGTGAAACTGACTGGTGGCGTACCGGTATTTGTAGACACAAAGAAATCAAACAACTTCAAACTGACACGCGAGGAACTTGAAGCGGTAATAACGGATCAAACAAAGATGTTGTTCATCACGAATCCTTCTAATCCTACAGGCGCTGTTTACACGAAAGAAGAATTAGAACCAATCGTTGAACTATGTATTGAAAAGAATATTTTCATTCTAGCAGACGAGATTTACGAAAAGATATGTTACCTTGATGAATTTACATCTATTGCAAGCATCAGCGATGCGGCAAAGGAAATTACTATTACAATCAACGGTTTTTCTAAATCAGCTGCGATGACAGGTTGGCGCTTAGGATACACTGCAACGACAAAGGCGCTTGCTAAAGCTATTTCTGGTATTCAAGGTCACCTAGTTTCTCATCCTTGTACAATTGCACAATGGGCTGCTGTAGAAGTCCTTAATTCATGTGAACAAGACATGCAAAAAATGGTAACTGCTTACAAATCACGCCGAGATGAAGCAGCTGCATTAATCAACGAAATTCCCGGTTTATCACTGATTCAACCAGATGGTGCTTTCTACTTATTTGTGGACATGTCGTCTATCAAAGAGCACCTTCACTACGAGGATAGCTTCTCACTTGAAGTGTGTGCAAAATTACTGGAAGAACATAAACTTGCAGTTGTTCCTGGTATTGCTTTTGGTAATGATGATTTTATTCGATTATCATACGCTGCAGATATTGATGAAATCAAAACTGGTATTGAGAAAATCAAAAATTTTGTTATGTCTCTAAGTTTATAACATTTTTTTAAAACAAAGACAGTATGATGAGGATACCTCATTATACTGTCTTTGTTTTTACTTTATAAATTCTAATCCACCAATATACGGTCTCAATGCCTCTGGCACTTTAACACTGCCGTCCGCTTGCTGATAGTTTTCAATAATTGCTGCTGAAGTACGTCCAACTGCTAGACCTGACCCATTTAGTGTGTGTACAAACTGCACTTTCTTTGTTTCAGAATCCCTATAGCGAATGCCTGCACGTCTTGCCTGGTAATCCTCAAAGTTTGAACAACTAGAGATTTCAAGGTAACGGTCATAACTTGGCATCCACACTTCAATATCATATGTTTTTGAAGCACTGAATCCTAAATCCCCACCACATAATTGTACAATTCTATATGGAAGCTCTAAACGCTTAAGTACTTCTTCCGCCGCTGCTAAAAGACTCTCTAACTCTTCCTGAGATCCTTCTGGCTTAACAAATTTAACAAGTTCTACTTTGTTGAATTGGTGTTGACGTATAAGCCCTCTTGTATCTCGACCAGCAGAGCCCGCTTCTTTTCTAAAACATGGCGTAAATGCAGTATGATACATTGGTAGCACTTCTTCGTCTAGTATTTCTTCACTGTATAGATTGGTTAAAGGCACTTCTGCAGTTGGAACCAAAAAGAAATCTTTACTTGGAATATGGAACATGTCGTCTTCGAACTTCGGTAACTGTCCAGTGCCAGTCATTGCACTCCTATTAACCATAAAAGGCGTCCACATTTCGTCATAGCCATGTTCACCTGTGTGTAAATCTAACATAAAGTTAATTAAAGCTCTTTCAAGTTTTGCCCCTTGGCGCTTTAATACTGTGAAACGAGTACCAGTAATCTTTGTTCCTCGTTCAAAGTCAAAAATATCGAGTCCAGTACCTAGATCCCAATGTGCTTTTGGTTCAAACTCAAAAGTTGTTGGCTTTCCCCATTTTCTGACTTCAATATTATCCTCATCAGTATTACCTTCAGGTGTCGTTTCATGAGGTGTATTTGGAATACTAAGTAGTATGTCTTTTAATCCTTCGTCTATAGCTTTAACTTTTTCGTCCAATTCTTTGATATCATTAGACAATTGCTTCATTTCAGCCATGATTTCAGTTGTGTCCTTGCCTTCTTTTTTAAATTGCGGGATTTGCTTTGATACCGTTTTTTGCTGATTTTTCATCGTTTCAACTTGTTGCAAAATATCGCGTCTCTCTTTATCAAGTTCAGTGACTTTACTTAAACCAAAATCACCTTTTCCTCTTAATTCAATTCTGCGTTTTACTTCATCGAACTCATTACGTACACGTTTAATATCTAACATGTTTTTGCCTCCTCATTCTTATCAAAAAAATAAAAAACTCGTCCCTAAATAATACTATTAGGGACGAGATATACCCGCGTTGCCACCCTTCTTAACTTAAAAGAAGTTCACTTAAAAACAGATAACGGCTGCTACCGTTTGACATTACATCAAAAGCTCCAAGGAAGATTCCATAACGCTGTGTATCGACTTTCACCACCGCCGACTCTCTACAACACATTTCATTATATACTAACCCCTGTCATTGCCCTTTTATATTTGTTCAATGATACCATATACACCAAAAGTGTGTCAATCAACTATAATCGATCTTTTAACAAGTTAAAAACCTTCTTATCAGCCAACAGTACTTTTTCTTTTAATTTCTTTTGTGGCAGACTAAACGACTTTTTTAACTCTTTAAAGGAACACGGTTCATTACCATCCAATCCATATCGCATACGTATCAATTTTTCCATATCAAAATCGATATCCTTATGATCTAAAACTTTCTCGATTTCATTACATAAAATTTCTACAGCCTTTGGTGTTATTTCTATCATAAAATCCTCCTATGAATTTCTATGACGTCTTGATGTGGTTTGAATAATATGATCCCCAATCAGATAGGAATCTAACTTGACATCACCATCTTTATTAGAACCTTTAAACAGATAATTCATTAACTTCTTTAAAATATTTTTCATTGATGTACTCCAGACTCATTTTGATAAAACATACCTTATCATTCTAATACAAAGCCTTTCATAACACAAGAAATTTCTATAAACTGAAGAGTTTCCAACTTAAATCAACAAGCTTATCCCCACCAGAATTCAGTATTTCTACAGTGCCGACACCATTTTGAGACAACCGTGAAGTAGCCTCCAATGTTCTCTTTAAGTTTCGAATTGTGCCATTATTCCCATCATATATACTAATTGCATTATTGAAATATAATTTAATTGCTTCCTTTAGAAAAACAAAATGAGTACATCCAAGAACTAAGGCATCCAATGCATTTTCATTGCCGTCTAACGCTACGAGTATTTCCTTGATTGCTTCCTCTCCATCGACAGTACCTTTTTCAACAAGTGTTACCAAATTTGGGGCTGGTAATTCTATTACGGTTGTCTGCTCCTTATACAATGCTGATAATTTCTTGAATTTTTCCTCTCTAAGAGTAACAGGCGTCGCAAGGACACCCACTGTACCTCCAAAATGCGCCTTCACAGCAGGTTTTAAGGCTGGCTCCATTCCTATAATCGGAATAGTGTATTTGTTTCTTAAATAGGATACCGCTGCACTTGTTGCTGTATTACAAGCGATAACAATTGCTTTAACATCATATGTCTCTATGAGCATTTGACATATACGGTCAGATAATTGTATCAAGACGTCTACGCTTTTAGTGCCATAAGGAATATTAGCACCATCGCCATAGTATATAAAAGATTCAGAAGGTAGCATTTTGGTTGCTTCTTTTAAAACAGAAATACCGCCCATCCCTGAGTCAAATATGCCAATTGGTCTTCTTGAATTTGTCAATTCATTTCACCTCATTATTATAATTTTACTAAAAAGTAACAAAACAAACGTTTTTTATTTATCCACTATTTTTTGGCATCAAAACAATTGAATTGTCTGAATTTTGTTAAAAATGTGTGAACTTCTGTGTATAAGTCCTATGTTATATACAGAGTTATGCACATATTAAGATAATTTTCTGATTTTTTCATTATTTCAACGAAGTTATCCACAAGTCAAATTTGTAATTTTTCTATAATAAGCTACAATAGAAATATAAGAATCATATTTATTGTATCAAATTTTGGAGTTGAGGTGTCTATGAATCATTATATTAATTGCACAAAATGTGCCTACTACTATATTACTTGGGATTCAAATAATCCGAAGGGTTGCAAATATTTTGGCTTTAAAACCAAATTAATGCCTTCTCTATATGTCTTTCGAAGTTCCGGTAAGAAATGTGAAGCTTTTAAAGAAAAATAGCGAGGCAATAGCCTCGCTAAATTAATCGATATAGTTTTTTTCTCTTAACTTGTCGACAATTAATTGATACACCTTTTCACTTGGTACTTCAATAGTATGTCGATGATGACCACCTGTTAAAACAGACAGGGGTTTTGCCTTATGCTTTTCCAAGTCATCTAAGAAATTATCTATTTCATAACGACTCTTTATATTGATTGGACATATTATTTCACCATAAACAGGATGTTCAACAATCACGTCAATGATCTTACCACCCATATCTACAATTATTTCTAATTCCTCACGAATATGTTCATCCTCATGAGTTGAATATATAGTTTTAATATGCTCTGCATTCTCAGGCAATTTCGGAATCATATAGCCTGTATGCGTTGCAATCACATTTACACCAGATGCTCGAATTATTGCAATATATTGAACGACAGCTTGACGGCTAACTTCTAAATGCTCCGCAAGAGATTGTCCTTTAATTGGTTCACTCGCATTCAAAAGTAGGTCTAATAACTGTTGTCTTTTTTTATCTTCCATAATTAATCTTCTTTCATACCCGTTAAAGCCATCGCATTTCTTCTGGAATTCGTAATGTGTTTTGTCAGCATTTCGACAGCTGTTGCTGCATCTTTATTGATAAACGCCTCCAGAATATTTTTATGCTCTTCTAATGCTGTTTCCATTCGGCCTTCTGACTTTAATGACTTGTTTCTCGTCGACTTGATAAACAGCTGAAAATCTCGTAGTACGTGCTCTAAATAACGACTTTTTGTCGCCATGTAAATGATTTCATGGAACTTCGTATTCAATTCAAAAATCTTTGTAACATCCCCTTTAAACGTGTAAAATTCCATCAATTCAAAGACTTCTTTTAATTGGCCCATTTCTTCATCATCCATACGTTCTACTGCCCATTGTGCCGCAATACCTTCTATAGCCATACGAATTGTGAAGATGTCGTAAATATCCTGCTGAGATATTCCCTTTACAATAACACCTCTATTTGGAATGTTTTCTACAAGTCCGTCTAATTCTAATTGTTTTAATGCTTCTCTAACAGGTGTTCTACTAACACCTAATTCTTCTGCCAACTTTGCTTCAACAATTTTTTCTCCATGATTATACTGATCATTAAGTATATCTTCTCTAATTTTCTCGAAAATAATTGATGTTAATGATTTATTTTCCTTTTTCTGATCAAAAAGATCCATGATATTCCTCCAAACACTTTGGGTAATTAGTCTATTCATTAATAACAAAAGAGCTATGTTTATTTTTTGACATTTCTATTCTATATTAGTTAACACAAGGTGTCAATGACTTTGCACAGAAATCAGTACATTTTGTATTATCAGTCAATTTTTTAAGTTTCAAGGAAAAATTATGAATTTTCACTCAACCAATTCACACCATCTTATACATTCATCTACATAAAAAAAAAAAGCATTTAATCCTTTAGATAGTGAAACTATCTTGATTAAATGCTTTATAAACTAGCAACGTCTTACTCTCCCGGGCAGTCGCCCACCAAGTACCATCAGCGCTGAGAAACTTAACTTCTGTGTTCGGTATGGGAACAGGTGTAGCCTTCTCGCTATCGCCACCAGATTAAGGTAATTATTTATAAGCGCCATGTTGCAAGGGGCTTATAAATGATGGTTTATCCCATAGGATAAAACCTTCCTTTGTTGATGTGTATTAAGTTATTGGTTTGTTAAAACTCCTATCTTAAACTCAT